>Ga0099364_10000103_pt1 | contig 138336 bp, 120 predicted proteins | sample TergutTh196P3_FD_73070 | JGI IMG/M metagenome (GOLD analysis project Ga0099364, IMG submission 73070) | Microcerotermes parvus P3 segment gut microbial communities from Pointe-Noire, Republic of the Congo - Th196 P3 | ecosystem: Host-associated > Arthropoda: Insects > Digestive system > Gut ...
AAAAAAGAAAAAATTTGTAAAAAAAACTTTTTTTTTATATTTTTTTTTTTAAAGATTTTTTGTGTTTTTTTTCCCCCCCTTTGGGGGGAAAAAGGCCCCCCCCCCCCCCCCCCCCCCCCGACGATTTATTTAGCCAATTAAACTCCGGCACTCCGAACACTGCAACATTATCATCGTATGGTCTCACTACAGATTTATATAACAAGCTGAATACCGCCGCTGGTGGAGGCTACGAGGGCTGGAGTGTTGTAGGTGAATATGACAGCATACGATTTTTCTGGTCTTCAAGAACTGAAGCGCAATTTAATGCGGTGGTGCATGTGGTAAGAAATGAATTTCCAAGAGATGATGGCGAGGATGGTGATCATGTTAATGAGCAGGGTCCAAAAGAAGATACTATACCACCTGAACATGGTAGCGGAACTTTTAATAATGCCACCGGATCCTTTGGAGGCAAAGAATGGCGTTATAGTATAATGCGGGCCATTACAGAAATTCATGCATGGGGTGAAGTATTACCTCCGAACACTCTGGTTGTAAATTTCTGGGAAGAAGAAGAATCTTAATCGTATGTTACTTTACTAGGGTCCTGTTAAAATCTATTTTAGGTTTTTCAACCATTAGAAATGCAAGACCCTAGTATATTTCTTCTTTCATAAGCGCAGTAGTGCAGCTATCTGCAAAAGCCAGAATGTCTTCCAGAAAAATATATTTGACTGGGTTTTTGTGTTTGCTCACTCCTTCATCAAACCAATGCAATGTTCGTTCTTTCCAAAGATTAATTTCCTCCCTGGAAAGTAGATCGAGAAAATCATTGCTTTCTGATTTTACAAGCTGCTCCCATACAGCAGGCCGCCAGTCACTTTCATTATAAATTTCCTGATCCAATATGTCCGCATCGTTATAATAGGCCATTTGTTGTGCTTGTATGGGGGCAGGATCTTCTTTATATTTCCCGACAAACCTCTGATACACCTGCTGGGTCCACAACATGTCAGTGATGATATGAAGGGCATATCCTCTTAGGAAGTCATCGTCTAAAGAACCCAGGTTCTTTTGAACAAAATCCTTCATAAAAAGAATATATTCCTTTTCGTCCACCTCTACCCATCGCTTTCCCGCTGGGATGAAGTGGGTGTCATTTTTGTGCTGCCTGTCAGAGTCTTTGCGCATGTGTATCGCATCGGGGGAAATAACACCCAGATAAAACTGGGGCAGCTTTTCTACTTTGTAACCTGCATTAACTAAGCGCCTTGCAATATCTAGATGCACCATAGGTAGAGGCATGGGGGCTCCTTGTTTTATCTGGACATTATTTTCGAAGGTAAATCTTATCACCAGATGCAATTTAACCCATTTTTCTTATACTGCTCAAACAGCCTATCTCTACTAATTATCATCATATTTCTGGTTATTGCTTGCCAAATAAGCATCCTATCAAATGGATCTTTATGATTATCTTTTAATTCCAACTCATGAAATGAAATTGATTCAACTTCATTCAAATCAATAATTGTAAAACCCATGTCCTTGGCATATGAAGGAAATTCTTTAATATTAACATTTTCAAATGAAAATTTATTTATACGAGTTTTTAACGATATTTCCCAAAAAGATACTGTACTAACATAAATATCATTCCCATTGCTTGAAATAAGTTCTTTAACGTTGTTACTTAATTTATCCGTACTCAATGCCGCCCAAATAAATGCATGAGTATCTAGCAGGCAATTCATGCCGTTAAAAATTCCTCTTCAGTTATTTTAGAATTCTCTTTTTCATTAAAAATCCCTATACCTTCTAAAATTCCAATTTTTCTGTGACCGTCCATGGTTTGCATAGGTATGATCATAGCTACTGGCTTCGGAGAGGAACCTGATAAAATTTGGAACTTTTCTCCATTTTTAACTTGCCCTATAATATCTGAGAATCTAAGTTCAACATCGGCTACCGTTATCGTTTTCATCTTAATATTTTACTACGTATTTCTATTTTTGTCAACACTTCAAAAAACTTTTTTTCCCTATATCTTACAAGCGAGACAATATATTTTTGCTCATTTATATTTTATGGATCTTGATTGATATTTGATGTCTGGTTGGGAAATCGTTTACTTTAAAATAATAGGAATATTCGATACCAAAAACATGAAAGAATAAAATTTCCATGCCGGTATTGGGCATGGGTAGGCCTATAAAGAAAAAATCACATCCAAAGAAGGGAATTAATGCAATATTACCCAGATCGATTTTATTGAATACCCTGGTACCCAGGCTAAATCCATAATGAGCGGGGCTTCGTGTATTGTTGTCTCCATTGCTCTCTGATAGCAGGGTTATCCAATTTAAACCCAGGTGCACATCCCCAGAAACACCAATATAATATGCATCATGTTTAATTGGATACTGCAAACTGCCTGCTATTCCAACAAGGGCAGAAAACCTACTCTCAGGATAAGGAAACATGAATCTTAAAGAAGAATTTACTCCTGACTCAATGTGGTTGACCGAGAATGATTCAGAGGATAGATTACTTGTAGATGCTACTAAAATTGCAAGCATCGTAAGAAATAATTTCAAATAATAATCTCCTAGAGTAATGATATTAATAAATTATATCATAAATGTGATAATGATGAGCTATAATGAACCTACAATGATCTATTACTTTTTTTCATCACCCACCATGTCCCCCATCGCTGGTCAGCAAACAATCCCCAGCGGCTTAAGCGGCTTGACCACGCATTTTGTGAAACAATCGAAGCGTAGGAATTAATATGGTTTTACCAGGAACAAAGTTGCGTGGTCAACCGAAATCGCCGCCGGGAATTTTTGCAGCACCAGCGTTGAAAGATACGGGTGATTCGATAGAAGATGATCATCGAAAACCACCTGTAAGGTATAGTCTATGTAGTACCATCATTATCCATAAAAAGGGGTAGAGGAAAGCAGCCTTAGCTAGATCCCAGGAAGGGTGCAGTAAACCAGCCCAGGGTGTATGACACCTTTGTCGAAATTTATTAATCACTCTTCCCCACAACCCTTGCTTGTAGGATGAATTATGATAGGCTCTTCTCAATCCAACCGATCTATGCTTACTCAGCTGGAGCAGGAAATGGTCCTGACGGTGATTTCTGTAGCACAAATAAGCTATATATTTGATATATAGATGAAGGAGTTCGCTGCAGCTGGAGCCGTTAGGGCCATGTTCCTGTCCAGCGGTGAAGGGATATGGAGGTCTTAGTTTTGATAGATATACCATTTTTAGACCCAGGTATCATTATTACTACTCCTTGTTAGCATCCTATTATACTACAAATAGAACATTATACTTCATCCCCACCATGACATTTCCCTCGATATTGACATTCTCGCTCGATCATGGTAAATTGTAACATCTTATGAAAGGGAAGTAGTAACAACTCCGCCGCGGGATACAAAAACATTAACAAAACATCACAAAAACAATGCTTTTACATTAGTACAACAGGGAGTTTTCATGAAAATTAAGTACAAATTAACCCTCATTGGCATTGCCATGACGGTGACTGTTGCTGTGGCTATCACCATTGGCATGCTTAGCAGAGCCAGGAATATCAGCATTGAATTAAGTGTCAAGGGCCTGGAGTTTTTAAATGAACAACAGTCGGAGTACTGGAATGGCCGGATAAACAGTCATGTCCGGGCCCTCCGCACCCTGGCCCATGTGATGGCCGGCTATGAAAGCCTGGACCCAGAAGAAAGAAGAGACACCTACGATGAAATGCTCAGGAATGTCCTGGAAGCTGAGGAAGTCTTCTTTTTGATCAATACCATATGGAAGCCCAATGCAATAGACGGGCTGGATGCTCAAATGATAGGCCGGAGCGGGTCTACCTCTACCGGGCAATATGCCATTTCCTTTTCCAGAGAAGAGGGCCGGGACATCATCACCTGGCGCACCACTGCTGCTGCATCCATAGATGATATCATGGCCCACATGAACGGGCCCCGGGCCAGGGAAGACAGGATAGAGACCCCCTTTTACCGGATGGTCTGGGGCGAGGATGCCTACCTTTTCAGGATTTCTGTTCCCATTACCAATCCCCGGACCAATGAAGTGGTGGGGATGATTTCCTGCCTGGTGGACCTGGTCATGGTACAGCCGACGGTGGAACAGTTGATTGAGGCTAATCCCGATATTGCCGCCATGTCAATTTACGCCAATGACGGCTTCATTATTGCAAGCTACATTCCCGATAATATTGGCTTCATGCTCCACGAGGTGAATACCATGTTTGGAGACAATCTTGATGTAGTTCAAGATGCGGTATCAAGGGGCGAGGCCTTAACGATCCAGGGGTATTCACCTGTATTAAGATCAAACACGGAGATCAATTTTAGTCCCTTCTATATAGGGAACTCTAACATGAGCTGGACCATCATGCTGGCGAAAACAGATGTAACCATCATGGCGCCAGTGCGCATCATGACTAATTTTGCCATCATCATTGCTGCGGCGGTGATTTTGGTGGGGTCTATAATTGCCTTTTTCCTTTACCAATTCATGACCAGCCCCATCGTAAAGGTTACGGGGACCCTTCAAGATATTGCCCAGGGTGAAGGGGATTTAACCCAGGTAATAGATGAAAAGGGGAATGATGAAATTTCCAGCATGGCCCACTACTTTAATCTGACCATAGGAAAAATAAAAACATTGGTCATGAGCATAGGCAGTGAGGCGAATGAGCTTTCCGGTATTGGCTTGGATCTGTCCAATAACATGGGTCAAACTGCCGCAGCAATGAATCAAATTGCAGCGAATATTCAAAGTATTAAGAACCAGATGGTTAATCAAAGTACCAGTGTAAACGAAACCAATGCCACCATGGAAAATATTACCAGCAACATCAGTAAGTTGAATGGGTATGTGGAGACTCAGGCGAACAGCGTAAGCCATTCATCATCGGCTATCGAAGAAATGCTGGCCAATATTAATTCGGTTACCGATACCCTGATAAAAAACAGCGAGAATGTAGATGAGTTAACTTCGGCTTCTGAAGTTGGCCGCTCTGGTCTATTCGAAGTATCGGCGGACATTCAGGAAATCGCCAAAGAATCTGAAGGATTGCTGGAGATCAACTCGGTGATGGAGAATATCGCCAGTCAGACTAACCTCTTGTCGATGAACGCTGCCATCGAGGCGGCTCATGCCGGAGAAGCCGGCAGGGGTTTCGCGGTGGTAGCCGATGAAATCAGAAAACTGGCGGTCAATTCCGGCGAGCAGTCCAAGACTATCAGCAATGTGCTGAAAAAAATCAAAACTTCGATTGACAAGATCACCCACTCTACGGAGAATGTCCTTAAAAGGTTCGAAGCCATTGATTCGGGGATAAAGACTGTGGCCCAGCAGGAAGAAAACATCCGGTATGCCATGGAAGAACAGGGACAGGGGAGTAAGCAGATCCTGGAGTCCATAGGGCAGGTTAATGAAGTTACCAAGCTGGTTCAAAATGTATCTCTGGAAATGCTAGAGGGGGCCAAGGAGGTTATCCGCGAATCCGAAAGCTTGGCGAAGGCCACCCAGGAAATCTCCGGAGGCATCAACGAGATGGCCACGGGGGCGGATGAAGTTAACACCGCTGTGAACCATGTCAATGAACTCAGCGACAGAAACCGGGAGTCCATCGGTCTCTTAACCAAAGAAGTGTCCCGGTTTAAGGTAGAGTAATGAGTTTATAGACCCAGGAACCTTTTTGCGTTGAGGCCCATAACTGCGTCTGCGGTTTCGCCGTCGAAGTCTTTTAACATGGCCCGGTAGGCCTCCAGGTGATCTGTCACGGGGCCCTTGTAGGGATGATCGGAGCCGAACAGGATCCGTTCCCTTCCAAGTTTGCGGATCCCATTGGCGACCCTGGAGGTAGGGATGGCACTGCCCACGAGCATCATGTTGGGGCTGTTCTGGGCCGCTTGAATTACTTTCTCGCTCATGTCGGGCTCTACTACCCCGCCCATGTGGACCATCAGGATCCGCAGTTCCGGGCAGAGGCCGGCAATGCGCAGGGCCCTCTGGGGATCGGTGAACTCCGGAGCCTCGGCCCCCACATGGAAGGCAATGATCTTGCCGGCCTTGGCCACCAGGTCTATCACCTTTAAGGAATCTTCATCGTCTATATTGTGCTGGTTCTGGGAGCCGTTAATTTTGATTCCATAAAAACCGTATTCATCAAAGCAGCGCTTTACTTCGTCCAGGGACTCAGTGAGCCTTCCGGGGATCATGACCCAGCCAAAGGGGATCATCCGCGGAAATGTTTTGGAGCTTTCGTAAATATAGCGGTTGCTGGAATCGGGCTCATCCAGATGCTGTTGCATCATCCAGCAGATGGCTCGGTCTACCCCTGCCTGGGCCAGGCGGTCATTCCATTCCGGGGCATCTATGCTTTCGGGGAGCTTTTTGTAGGGGGACATGTGGGTGTCGCAGTCTATGATCATAAAAGCCTCCTCTGGTTTATATTCCTAGGTGTGGGAGCCGCCGGAGACGACAATGCATTCGCCGGTAACAAAGCTGGAATCATCGCTGGAGAGGAAGGCCGCCACCGAGGCGATCTCTTCCGGTTCAGCAAGGCGGCCCAGGGGGATGGCGGCGAGGAAGCGGGTCATCGTTTCTTCGGGCACCGCCTGGAGCATGGGGGTATTCACATAACTGGGGGCTATGGCGTTAACGGTGATGTTGTTCCGGGCCGACTCCTTGGCGAGGCTCTTGGTAAAGCCTATGACCGCCGCCTTGGCTGCGGCATAGTTGGTCTGGCCCAGGTTTCCAAAGGCGGACACCGAGGCAAGGTTAACGATCTTGCCGTATTTCCGGCTTCTCATCCCTTCGATGACGGCCTTGCAGCAGTTGTAGAGCCCCCCCAGGTTTACTTCCAGCACCGTGTCCCACTCTTCGTCGCTCATCCGGTGGAACATGGCATCCCTGGTGACCCCTGCGTTGTTGATAAGGATATCCACGGGCCCCAGGTCCTGCTCTATGGCGGCAAAGACGGTCTGGACTGACGTTTTATCCGCCACATTGCACTCATAGACGGCGAGCTTAGAGCCCCCGCCCAGGGCTGCTGCCGATTCATCTAACTGGGCCCGGTTAAGATCTACCATGGCCACCTTGGCGCCATCTTCCAAAAGGCGCTTACTGATGGCGAGGCCTATGCCCCTGGCGGCGCCGGTAACCACCGCCACCCTGCCCTCTAATGTTGCCCTTCCCATGGATCCTCCTGTTAAACCACTGCCTCAAAGAGGGCGCTCATGCCCTGACCGCCCCCTATGCAGAGGGAGGCGATGCCGTAACGCTGCTTTCTTCGATGAAGCTCGTGGATGAGTTTTACGCTGATGATGGCTCCGGTGGCCCCGATGGGATGCCCCAGGGAGATACCGCTGCCGTTGACATTCACCTTGTCGCCCGGAATGCCCAGCTCGCGGATGCAGGCCAGGGCCTGGGCGGCAAAGGCTTCGTTTATTTCGAAGAGATCGATCTCATTTATGGAGAGCCCGGTTTTTTCGAGTAATTTCTGGGTGGCCGGGACGGGCCCTATGCCCATGATCGAGGGATCAACCCCGGCGACCGCATAATCCACCAGCCGGGCCAGGGGGCGTAGGCCCAGGGCCTTGGCTTTCTCTTCGCTGGCCAGGACCAGCATGGCGGCCCCGTCGTTAATCCCCGAGGCGTTCCCGGCAGTAACGACTCCATCGCTTTTTGCAAAGGGCCTAAGGGCCGCCAGCTTTTCCAGGGAGGTGGAGCGGGGATACTCATCGGTATCAAAGGTCGATACGGTCCTCCCCTCGGTGACTTCCATGGGGATGATCTGCTCTTTAAAATAACCCTGTCCTATGGCCGCCAGGGCCCGCTCCTGACTTTCCAGGGCGTAAGCATCCTGATCCTGCCGGGAGACCCGGTACTGCTCGGCCAGCTTTTCGGCGGTCGTAGCAATGTGGGTATCGGGCCCCGTAAAGGGCTCTGCCAGGGCGGTGGTAAGGGCGTCTTCCAGGCCCCCGGAGCCAAGGCCCATCCTCAGTCCCCAGCGGGCACCCTTGAGGTAATAGGGATAGTTGCTCATGCTCTCGGAGCCGCCCCCTACGGTAAGGTCCAGCCCGCCGTGTTCGATAAGAGAGGCGGCGGTGACTATGGCCTGAAGACCGGAAGCACAGAGGCGGTTGACGGTTTGGGCGGTGCTGGAGTGGGGGCAGCCCGCATTCAGGGCCACCATTCGGGCGATGAAGGCATTAAGGCCCTGCTGGCCCACACAGCCCAGGACCAGCTCCTGGACCTCGGCGGGGCTAAGACCTATTTTATCCAGGGTCCCCTTGAGGACTTCGGTCCCCAGATCTACGGCAGTCTTTCCCTTAAGGGCTCCGCCGAAATTTCCCACCGCACTGCGTTGGGCGGCGAGGATGACAGTATTTTTGAACATGGTTTCTCCTATGGGACATTCCGGAGAGGAGGACTAAAAGTTTACCTTGTCAGCGCCTTTAAGCTTTAGGTATTCCCGGGCATCCGCCGGAGTGGCGACCTCAAAGTCCAGAGCTTCCAGGATGTTCTTAATTTTCGTCACCTGAGCGGCATTGTCTATGGCCAGTTCACCGCTGGGTTTTAAGTAGAGGCCGTCTTCGAGGCCGACCCGAACATTTCCCCCCAGGATGGCACAGTAGGTGGCGATCCTAAACATCCGCCTGCCGGCGGCGACACTGCAAAACTGGACATCGGGGCCGAAGGTTTTTTGGGCCTGATCAATCATGAAGCTAATCCCTTCAAAACTGATGGGCATGCCTCCCATAATCCCGGGGACTATCTGAATGTAGACCGGGTCCTGAACCAGGCCCTTGCGGTAGAATGAAGCGATGTTGGCCAGTTGACCGTAGTCAAAACATTCGAACTCCGGCCTGGTTCCGCACCTGTTCATGGTGTTAATGCAGTATTCGATATCCTTAAAGGTGTTTTTAAACACATTGTCCCAGGTTCTTTCGATGAAGGGAATTTCCCAATCGTGCTTGGGGGTCATGCTTTCGGCCAGCTGGCTGAAACAGAAATTCATGGAGCCCCCGTTGGCGGAGGCCATTTCGGGCTGGAAGCGCTCGATGACGGCAAAGCGCTCTTCGGTGCTCATGCCCTGGGCTCCCCCGGTGGTGATGCCTATGACCACATCGCACTGGCTCTTAATGCCCGAGAGGATCTTTTCAAAGGTCCCGTGATCCGCCGTGGGTTTGCCGTTCTCTTCCCGGGCGTGGATATGCACGATGGCGGCCCCTGCCTTGGCGGCGTCGACTGAGTTCTTGATTATCTGCTCAGGGGTCTCGGGCAGGTAGGGACTCATTGCGGGGGTGTGAACCCCTCCGGTGACGGCGGCGGAGATCATTACTTTCTTTATCTTTGCCATGTGCTACCTCTAATGAAAAAAATCTTAGCGGAGTTCTTCGATTTTTCCTATGGTGTCAAAACCATTAAAGTCATAGTCCACCTCGGCCAGGGTTATGCAGAGGAAGGTAAGAACCTCGACCCCCGGCTCCAGGTGGCCCCCAAAGGCGATGTCGGCCCCCGAATGGGTTATGTGGGCGTGGACCCGGCCGTTGACGATGAGGCCGTTGATGTTCACGATGTCCGAGGCCTTTTCGCCCTTGTAGAAATCGTCCCGGGGGGGGACCACCGGGGTACCTACCACATGGTAGTGGTAGGTCCGGGCCGAGCCTGTACCGGAAAGTATAATGGCGTTCTTAATGTTGTGGGTCTTCGCAGCTTCGGTGAGGGAGGCTAAAATGTCATCCCCCGTGTTCAGCCGAACGAAGATCAGGTTCTTGATTGCTTGCCGTTCTACTAACATGGTACAGGCTCCTATAAGTCTATTCTTCTACCGTGTCATCCAGGGGCATCCCCAGATCCTGGTAGAGCTTCTTCCGCATCTTCTTGTCCTTGCTGGCTTCTTGCCAGGCCCACTTGGCCACATCTCTGGCTACCTTTCTGGGGACGGCGATAACTCCGTCACCGTCAGCGACGATGACATCTCCGGGGTATATGGCGACCCCGCCTATGGCGATGGGAATATCCTTGTCGATGTAACGGATCCTGGCCTGGTCCATGGGCTGGGAAATAAATTTCGACCAGACGTTGATCTTTTGAATGATGCACTCGTCGGTGTCCCTGATTCCCCCGCCGTTGGTAAGGAAGCCCACGGCACCCCGCTTTTTGCAAACCAGGGTGTTATTGGAACCCAGGCAGCCCACATCGGTACCGGCCACGTCCATGCAGATGAAGTCCCCGGGGATTACATCCCGGCCCCAGGGGTCACTGCAGATCTCTGCGTAGTACATGCTCACCCAGGCGGTATACTCCTCGGGGGGCAGGGCCGGCACGGGCCCTTCGTAGGGCACATAGCGGGCGGTCCGGGCTATGCCGATTATGCTGGTCTCGGGCCGGAAAAGGGGCCGGATGGAATGATCCAGGGTGCCGTAATGATGGTAGCCCATCCAGTCCATGCCGTCCCGGACGTCGGTGACCCTAAGCCGCTTAAATAGTTCGATCAGTTCAAGATTCTCTTCTGCACTCATGTTTTTCTCCTCATTAAATGGTAGGGGAATTAATTCCCCATGATGGCCCTCATCCTGGCATAGGCACCCTGGTCCATGGCCAGGAGTTCCTGGTAGCCCATGCGCCTTAGGGTATCAAGGAAGGTGTTCCAGTCCCGTTCATGATGCATCTGGCCGGTCCCAAAGAGGGCCAGGGCCTGGTTCACGTAGTTCCTGATTTCGACCCTGGTGTTTCCCCACTGCTCCAGCTCTGTGGAAGTGTACTTCAGGGTTACCGGGTACACCGTAGGATTAAAGGGTACTATTTCCTGGATTAAAATACCATGGCGGTAGAGGTCACTGTCATCGTTTCCGTCCCAGGCAACGCCGGACCTGAAACGCATGTAGTCGATGCCAAATTCGGACCTCCAGTGGACAGTTTGGTTGTAGCCCCAGGTGTCAATCAAGTCGATGACGTAGGCACCCACGGGAGCCACGTTAGGACCTATGGTTTCATAGACACTCAGTTCGCCGGGCACCGCTACCCGCCAGTGAACATCCTTCATACCATAGCGGGGGATAATTGCGAACTCAGGATCCGAGGCGGTGGCATCCAGGAAACGGAAGGCCGCTTCGGGGTACTGGGCATTGGCGGAAATGACAAAGGGGAAGCCCGGGGTAACCCCGGCGAAGGTGTTGGATGCATATCCATGGGGACCCTGGACGACGCTGATGTTTTCGTAGATCCTGCTCCGGGGAAAGTCCACCGAAATGGAGCCGGCCACATGGGCACCTACAATGGCATGATCCTGGTTCAGGAGCGCATTGGGGGTGCTTTGGGTAAGGCTGACTTCGTCCCAGAGCCTTTCGTTGTAGAGCATGTTGATGAACCCAAGAGCTTCCTGGAAGAGCGGTTTGTCGTAGACCACATCAAGCTGGCCCCGGTCGTCGATAAACCAGTAGTTGTTGGTAGAAGAATAGTCGCTGTAGATGTACTGCCGGGTGAGCCAGTTAAGAAGGTTGCCCCTCCAACCGGTGTTCCCCATGAGGGGGATTTCGTCGTTCATGACACCGTTGCCGTTAACGTCGTTATCCCTTACTCCCCTCAGATAGCGGACAAACCAGTCCTGGGTGGGAATGAATCCCCGGCGGGTATCGCCTCCGGTCCATTCTGAACGGTGCATCCCCAGAGCGTCGGCGAACTCCCGGTTATACCAGGCCCGGCCGGAATTTTGGTTGGGGAATACGGGGATATAAGCCATATAGCCCCAAATATTGCCGTCATCGTCGGTACCGTAGTACCAGGGATCCAGGCCGTTTAGGTGCTGGGCCACCTGGGAGGTAGCGTGGGCAGTAAATGTCCCTATGTGCTCGATATAATCGTTCAGGGGGATAATGGCTCCGGCCCTGCCGTAGGCCTCACGCCGGGCAGCATCGGTGACCCCCAGGTTAAAGATGATGTCCGGCAGAGCTTCACCGGAGGCCACCTGCAGGTTGAGCCTGGTTTGGCCGTCGGCGCCGGGATCATAAAACACAAACTCCAGCTTTACCCCAGTCATATCCTGTAAATAGCGGGTAAAATCATTGTCATAGTAGTCGGTCACCCAGATGGAAATCTCTATCCCCAAGCTCAGGGGAATTTCCTGCCTAACTATAGGAAGGGTCCCCGGAGGAGTAAGATTGGGATCTTGAATCTGGTATGCACCGCCCTGTAATGTTCCAGCCTGACGGGGTGCTGCCGCCCTGCTGCATCCCATTGCAAGGGCTGTCAGAAGGATCAACCCTGCCCAACAAATACTTCGTAATTTCATAGTTTCCTCCAGTTAAGATTATAACATTATAACTTTATATAGAATAGAATGTCAAGCTCCGGCCCCTGGAGAGTACGGTCTGGAATAAAGGAGGAATAAAAAGCATCACCGAGGGGGGCAGCCCAAGGCAGCTCATTCAAAATCCCAAACCGTACTCTCCAGGGGCCAAGAGGCCCTGATCCTATAAATCCGAGAGGGTCCAGAGTAAGCGGGAGGAGGGGTTCACCCAGACCTCCTTAAAGGTGGCAAAATTGGTCATAGGCCAGAAGGGAGCGTCATTGGGCCCCTTGGTCCTGAACCCCACGGGGAGTTCCCCCACCATGTCGTGGGCAAATTCGCTAAAGAGGGGTTGAAAGTCGTAGCCCTCCCCGTACATGGAACTCTGGGCAAAGGGGTTTTTCCCAAAGACCCATTCCAGCTGCCTCTTGGCAATCTTCTTGAGTTCTTCGTTCTTGAGGACCTTGGCCGCGGCACTCACCGCCTTGGTCTTGGTGAGAAGGACCCCATGGAAGCCGTTCATGATGCCAAAGGAAACGGGGAAGCGGCGGAGGTAGAAATTATCCGCCACCTTGATACCCTTTTCGACCTGGGCATTGTAGGGGCCCTCGTCGTCCCGAAACCTGCCCCCGATGGACCCGGCAGGAAAGTGCTTGTTGCCCTCCTTGCCGTGGAGGTAGAGGGCCGCCGGGAGGAGCCCGTAGGGGGAAATGAGCTTCGCAATGGCCTGGATGTATTCCCCGTAGAGGGAGAGGGCCCGGTGCCAGGCCTCGTAATCCTTATGGCCTGGGGCGCATTGGCAGAGCAGGGCCAGGGCCACCACCGGGGCCTGTTCGTGGGAGCGGTGGTCATAGGAGATGGGCATGATGTGATTCCGGTCCTGGTAGAAGAAGCCCCGGAGTTTGAGGTCCTCCCTCTGTCCCGGCCACTGGGGATAGTCAGCCTGCTGACAGGCCAGGACCACTCCGGCCAGCTCGGCGGCGGCGGCGAGGTATTCCTCTTTACCGGTCAGTTCGTAGAGTCTGGCCGCCGCGTAGGCTCCTTCGCCATAGAGGACTACCTCTGCTATTATGGGAGAATTGCGCATGTCCGCCTTATCTGGATTCCTTAGGGTATCCATCGCAAAGCCGAAGTCTTCTTCGGCGCAGCGCAGGCAATAGGAGGCAAAGAAGGGATCATCCTTAAACATAGCTGCCCCGGCGGCCTCAGCAGCGGCGCCGCAGAAATTCTCGAAGGGTTCCCTGTAGGCCCGGTCGGTAAGGTCGTCGCTGTCCCCGATGATGTTCTTGGTCCAGATGCCTATGACATTCCACACCGCCCTGTAGCCGTCCCCAAAGCGGGTCCGCAGCATCCAGGTGAGACCCCAGCGGGCTTCTTCCATCAGCCTGTCCCTTAGTACCGGATCCTTGTCCCCTATGCTGGCGGCGAGATCGAGAAAGGAGAGGACCGCCTCGGAGGTGTTGCACTGGCCCTGGGAGAGATCCCCCGCGTCATGCCAGCCCCCGGCGACGGGGACCTTACGCCCGTCGGGGTGGACGCTGAAGACATCCAGGTGGCAGGGAAGATGAATCTCGGGGATGTCAAAGCCGCAGCGTTCCTGATAGAAGAAATTGATGGTCTTCCAGATGGCGGGGACAAAGGGGTTCTCGGTGATGTAGAAGGGCTTGGTGGTCTTATCCCCCGCCCGGATGGCATAGGTGCCGCTTTCGCTGAGGGAAGAAAAATCCATCTTGATAAAGGACCCCTCTTCGCTTGTTATGGTTTGGACCGGGCCGGTAAAGACCGTTTTATTCGAGAGGACATCGATGATGCTAAACTCCTGGTAGTCCCCTCCGCCGCTGAGGGCGATCTTCTCGTCGGCGGGCCTATAGCCGCTGTGGCAGAAGGCGATTCGGTCATCCAGGTTCCAGCCCTCTGCGTGGTCGGCCTCAACTTCCTGAAGCCGCAGCTCCGCATAGTAGAGCACCATGGTGTCATCCATGTCGGCCTGGCTGCCGTGGTTGTTGTGGGATATGTTAATCGAAGCCACCGAATCACGGGTCAGGTAGGGGATCTCCCAGATTATCTGGGTCCAGGTGCAGCTATGGACATTGGTAAAGTGGGTTTCTACATTGTACTTCCCCTGGTCTCCGTTATTATTCAGGCTGATGGAGATCCACACATTGCGAACCGTGGGGCTGTCGGGGTAGATCCAAAAGGCCAGACGGTTATAGGGGCTGAAGTCCCTGTTCCCGCAGTCAAAGGAAACCGTGCTCTGGTTATAGGAACGGTGGCTCCGGGCCACTTCGGCGGCGGCGGTGGGGCAGCTTAGTTTTAAACAGGGCCTCCCGGAAAAGGGAATCTCGCTGGAGGGCTCCAGGGTGCCGGGCCCCGCCAGGCTTGCGTTTTCCAGGGTCTCCATGCTGAACAGGAGGAGGTCCTCCTTGGGCTGCTTCTTCTGCCAGCGGTGCATGGCCCCGTCCTCTTCCCGGGCCCTCATGCCCCGGTGTACGGTCTTACTGCTCTTTATGAGCTCTTCCACATAGGTTTTATAGTCCTGTGCCATTATTTGGCCCCCCTTTTTTTCCTGGTACCACGTCGGTTAATTCGACGGTGTAACTGTATAGATCAGAGTTGTAATAACATCTGGTAAATTCCACTGCCTCGTCATTGGAGTCGTAGGCAATGCGGGTCCGGATGAGCACCGGGGTCCCCGCGGTAATATCGAGCATCTTAACCAGATCGCTCCCCACATGGCCGGCGGTGTAGCGGTCCGAGGCCCGGCTGATGATGGTGCCGTTTTCTTTAAGCACCTCGTAGACCGAGGCATCTCGGTGCATCCCCGACAGGGCCGCTTCGTGCTTCCCGGCGAAGTAGGAGATGATCACCACCACCGGCACATTGTTCCCCGAGCGGACCCGCTCCATCTTGCAAACCCTCTCGCCGGCCCTCAGGCCCAGGCGCTGGGCCACGTCCCGGCTGGCGGCCTCCATGGTAAAGTTCATGCTCACCGTGCCGGGCTTCATGCCCCGGTCCTTCATCTCGTTGGTGAAACTTTTTATCGTTACCAGCTGCTCATCGAAGAGCTTTCCCATCTGTACGATGGTACCGCTCCCCCTCTTGCGTAAAATAAGCCCCTCCATGGAAAGTTCGTTCAGGGCCTGGCGGACGGTGATCCGGCTAAGGGAGTACTGCTTTTCCAGCTCCTGCTCGCTGGGGAGCATAAAGCCCGGAGGGTATTCGCCGCTGAGGATCTTTTCTTCCAGGAGTTCCTTTAGCTGGTAATACAGGGGGGGCGACCCTTTTGCTCTGTTTAGCTCCATTAACCTCTCCTTCTAGGGGATGAACTGGTCCCAGAGATCCTTCACCAGGCCTGGTTTGGATATAAACTGGAACTTGTTCAGGTCCTTCTCAAACTGCACATAGATGGGGACATCTTTTTCTATACCAAAGGCTCCGTAGTCTTCGCTTTCCTTGCAGATGATCTGGCCCTCTTTATAACGGGGGTTATGCTTCCATTGGATGGCCCCCCCCTCTTCTACCAGGGGGTACCAGGCCAGTCCATGGTAGGCCCGGACCTCATCGTATTTAAAGCTATACTCCCGGTCACACCAGGCGGCAAAGGTCATGGGGGAGGAAGGGTCCGCATTGATGGCGCAGTGGGCCCAGCGGGGGGGCACCAGGACCTTGGAGCCCGCCTCGGCGTAGACCGCATAACAGGGGCCGGGCTTATCCTCGACCTTCTCCTGCATGTAGACGATGGCCTTCCCTTCCCAGATTTCGTATAACTCCGGGGGGGACCATTGGCTGTGCTTCGATAGGGCGTGGACATGCCCCTGGCTGCGGACCGGCTCCTTTCCCAAAAGCCCCGCCGCATAGGTGACCACCCCAAAGAGGAGCATCCGCTCATCCAGGGCAGGACGGTGTTCTTCCTTGGCCACATCCATGGCTATGGCGTAGACCGTCTCGGGCCCCTGGGCCTGGGGGTCCAGAAGGCTGGGGCGGATAGCTTCCAGGCTCCGGTATTCGGGCTTGGGGCCATAGACCCCGGCTCCGTAAGCAAAGCCCATGGGGTCCCTCTGGATCTCCACATTCAATCCTGGATCATACCTCATTGGCTCGTCTCCTCTAGGCATAGCTTGTGGAGTCCCAGGAGGACCGAAGCATCCGGATCCTCCGAGGCCAGGATCCGCAGATCCCCCCAGGGGGTCCATGCATGACGGGACAGGTATTCCTTTATATAGGGTAAAATCCTTTCTGAGTTTTTCATAGCTCCGCCGCTTAAGATCACCGCCGCCGGATCGTAGGCATGGACCAGGTTAACCGCCCCCATGGCCCAGCGTCGCAGAAGGGTCTCAAGAAGCTTAGCACTTACCGGGTCGCCTTTATCTGCCAGGTCCATCACGGTCTTGTAGTCTATCTCGGCCGCCCCGGCCAGGGGGCTCTCGGCAAAGCCCTTTTGCTCCCTAGCAATGGCGGGGAGGGCCCAGCCGCCGCTTTCGGCTTCTACACAGCCCCTGCCGCCGCAGCTGCAGGGCCGCCCCTCTTCGTTGATCGAAAAATGGCCCCCCAGACAGCCCGCCTGGTGGTGGGCTCCCCGGAGCAGTTTGCCCCCCATCACTGCGGCGGTGCCTATGCCGGTGCCAAAGGTCATGAGGACCGCATCGGTTTCGCCGGGACAGCAGCCATAGGAGATTTCACCCAGGATGGCACTCTTGGCGTCGTTTTCGATCACCAGGGGGAGGTCAAAGCTGTCCCGGGCCCAGGCGGAAAAGTCAAAGTCCAGGGCATCGGTGTACTTGTCGTTGATGTCCAGGACCCGCTTGGCCCGGACGTCCACGATGCCCGGCATGGCAATACCCAAGCAGGAGAGGCCGTCCCGGGGGACCCCAGCCTGATCCAGGAGCCCCTCCAGGGCTCCCTCTACCTGAGCCAGGCCGGGCTTGATCCCCCGGTCAGACTGGGCAGGAAAGCTCTGCCGGGCCAGGATCTTGCCCTCCCTGGTGATTCCCATTTTGATGTTGGTTCCCCCAAAATCAATGACCAAAGCTATCATCCCTACCCCTTGGACCGCACATAGGCTTTTATTAGGGCGATCTCCTGGCCCTCACTTTCTCCATGGGGCCGGATTCGGTATTCCCCCACCGATGCGGGGATGATGACCGTTTCGGCATAATGTAGAATGAAGGGTTCAAAGGAAGCAGAGGGGCTTTCGATCAGGGCCTCCCGGCCGGAAACCAAATTGAGCATGTTAAAGGTTCCATGGGTATTCCAGGTGACGGGACCCTTGGTCCACATGCGGCGGGTTTCGATAAACTGGGAGGGGTGCAGTCCCGTCCGCTCTTCCCGCCAATGGTCCCCCTGGGCTATAGGTGCCAGCGGGTTAATGAGGTTCGCCTTTACCCAGGCGCTGTCCCTGTCCCAGGCTATGACCTTTTCGCCGTGATCGATATTGATGGGCCGGGGTTTCCCGTCCAGACCCAGGCGCCCCCAGTCCCAGAGCTTGAAGGTAAAGTTGAAGGGGGTGGCGCTGATTTCCAGGACCACCGAGTTGGTGCCGGAGCAATGGATGGTCCCGGGGGGGATGGAAAAATGATCATGCTTTTTCGCAGGAAAGGTGTTGATGTATTTCTCGGCCTCGAAGGGCCTGTCCCCCTGGGCCTCCCTCAGGGCCTTGAGCATTTCTTGGGGGTCGGTCCCTTCCTTTACCCCCAGGTAGACCACCGCCCCTTCTTCGGCATCCAATATATAGTAGCTTTCTTCCTGGGTGTAGGGCATCCCGAACTGCTCCTGGATATAAGCTGTCAGGGGATGAACCTGGAGGCTTAAATTTCCCCCCCCCATGGTATCCAAAAAATCGAAGCGGATGGGGAACTCGGCCCCAAAGCGGCCATAGACCTCCTCGCCAAGCAGTTCCAGGGGTCTATAGAGCACCGCATCCTGGGCAGGGACCTCTATACGGGTCTCCCCATAGAGCAGGTATAGGCTGTTTTCTTCCGGGACCCCGTCAAAACTCCAGGCATAGTTGTCGGCCTTTGGATTCAGGGCGAAGGTCTTCTTCATCCACTGGCCCCCCCAGACCCCGGGGTCAAAGTAGGGGACGGTCCTAAAGGGGGCCGACACAACCTGTTCCAGGCCCTGACGGTAGGCTTCGCCCCGGATCATCTTGGGTTCATCCTTCTTAATGGTGTCCAAAAGATAATCGATAGAATCGTAGAGCCCCTTTTTCAGCCTATCCGCCATGGGCCATTCGATGAAAAAACCCCGCTTGTACTTTCGCAGGGGGTCTTCGGCCTCGTTCTGGGCCTTCCAGTTCCCCAGCTCGCCCCGGCGGAAACGCTGCTGGATCTCCCAGCGGGCCAGGTTGCCGTAGACCAGAATATCACCCCGGTGAATGAGGCTGGCTCCGAAGCCTATTAATAGAAGAATTCCTTCAGTTTGTTCGATTTGGCGGCGCATTTCCTCGATTTTTTGGGGAACAAAAAAGTCCGCCACCTTGAAGGGGTACCTATACCCAAAGATCCGGTCCTCGGTAAGGAAGGGGGCCATCTTGGCGGTAATCGCCCCACCCTCCAGGGCTGCTTCGTCGGAGTAAAAGACCCCTTGAAACTTCATGGAGGCCCCCAGGCCCTGGACTATTTCATCCAGCCGTACAGAGGGGTAGCATTCGAGGGTGATGATCACCCGGGGTTTCCCCAGATCCCTGGCCCTGGCTTCCAGCTCCCGGCCTATGGGCCCATATGCTTCCCAGGCCCGGTGGGAGCTGTCGCGTATACTAATGCAGGGTTCCTTGTCGTAATTTGATTGAAAAGCACCGCTGAAAGGTTCTGCCATCCATACCCCCAAATGTTATAACAATATAATATATCTTGACAGGCGGAAAATCAATAGCAATAATGGATCAAAATGGCAACCCGGTTGGTCGCCATTTTGATCTTGCAATTTCCAGCGCTAGCGCACTGAAAATTGCCATTATCAACGGAAGTTATTTGAAAACTGAAGTTTTCAAATAACGTTAAAAGAGGTGCTTTCATGTTAGTATATGCAAAGGTTGATTTTACGAAGAAACTTCAGACCTGGGATGGCTTTGGGTTTAACTATGTGCAGACCTCCCAGACCGGGGACTATGCAAGGAACCCCCAGGAGTACGGGGGCTTTAGCATCCTGGACGAGACCAAGAGGCGGGAAATCCTGGACCTGGTCTTTGGCGATCAGGGCCTCAAGCCCAACATCATAAAAATGTTCCTGGACCCCCTGCACCAGAAAGAGAAGGGGGGCCCCTATGACCATAAAGTTTCCACCGAATGGATGCGCTACTTTGTCCGGGAGGGGATGAAGATGAGCCAGGGGAAGTACCCCATAGATATGATCACCAGCTGCTACCAGCCCCCGGGCTGGATGACCCTCCAGAAGTTCATGCGGGGCCGGGACCCAGACCCAGCCTGCCTCGATGACCTGGCCCAGTACTATGTGGACTGGGTACGATTTTTACGGGAAGAAGAAAAGTTCCCCATGAACTATGTTTCCCTCCATAACGAGGGGGAAGATTACTCCCGCTGGCCCGAAGACGGCAGCACCAGCGGCGGCTTTGACGACGGGGCCGACTACGACATGTACTGGTCCCCCGAGTTTGTGGCCAGCTTTATCCCCCGGCTACGAAAGGCCCTGGACAAGGCGGGGCTCCCCGATGTGGGGATCACCCCCGGGGAATGCACCAACTGGACCCGGTTCTATAACTGGGGCTATGCGGACGCCATCGCCGATAACCCCGAGGCCATCAGGGACCTGGGGCTCATCACCTCCCACGGCTTCCATTCCAGCAACGTGGGCGAAACCTGGTACGGCGACGGCCGCAGCGTGGGGATCGACGAACTCAGAAAGATCAAGCCGGACCTCCACGCCTGGTCCACCTCCTATAGCTGGGGCAAGATGGACGCCCAGTTTATTTCCCTGACCCACAACCTTATATACAGTGCCAAGTGTAACGGCCTCATTCCCTGGGCGGGGATCCAGCGGCCCACCCACTGGTACGGGGGGGACCCAAACCCCGGGAACGCGATCCAGATCAGCGAAAACGGCAGTTACGAAATCCGTAAGGGTTACTATTACTATAAGCAGGTCTGTCCCGTGGGCCGCCGGGGCATGGACGTGGTGAAGACCTACTCGGGGAACACCGCCACCTGTGTCATCGCCTTTGCCCAGGGTCAGTCCGAGGCCCCCAATGCCTTTATCGTATGCAATGCCAACCCCTACAGGGAGGTAAAGTTTGACCTCAGTGTATTGGGGGGAGGAGACACCTGGAAGGTCTACGCCACCGCCAAGGTGATGAACTGCATGGACCTGCCGGACTTTAAGCTAAAGAACGGAAAGGGAACCTTTGACCTTCCCGGAAATGGGGTGGCCACCTTTATCCAAAAATAAAAGGGGGCAAACATGAGCCAGGAAACAATTCCTACGATTCCCTTTGCCGATCTGGGAAAGGACTTGAGCGCCCCGGATAGCGATGCTATCTGGGCCCTCCTCTCCCAGGAGCTGGGGCGGAGCAATAAAAAGATCATAGTCCTGGACGATGACCCCACGGGGGTGCAGACGGTCCACGGCATTTACGTCTACACCTCCTGGGACAGCCCCAGCATAGAGGCGGGCTTTAGAGAGGAAGGACCCCTCTTCTTTGTGCTCACCAACTCCCGGGGCATGACCGCCCAGGAGACTGCCCGGGTCCACCGCGACATAGGCAGAACCATAGCCGCGGCGGCCAGGGCCCAGGGGCGGGACTTTATCCTCATCAGCCGTTCCGACTCGACCCTTAGGGGTCATTACCCCCTGGAAACCGAAACCCTCAAAGCCGTATTGGAAGAAGAGACGGGACTATCCTTTGACGGTGAAATCATCTGCCCCTTCTTCATGGAGGGGGGACGGTATACCATAGGCAATGTCCATTACGTGAAAATCCAGGATGCCCTGATCCCGGCAGCCCAGACCGAGTTTGCCGGGGATAAGACCTTTGGGTACCGCCATTCGGATCTAAGGGAATGGGTAGAAGAAAAAACCGCCGGGGCCTTTACCAAGGACAAGGTCAGGGCCGTGCCCCTGGAGCTGCTCCGAAGCCCCAGTGCTGAAGAGGGGGCCGAAAAAATCTGCGCCCTCTTGATGGAATGCTCGGGCTTCTCCAAAGTAATCGTCAACGCCCTCTGCTACGAAGACATAGCCCTCTTTACGGCGGCCCTCTATAGGGCCATAGCCCAGGAGAAGCGCTTTCTTATCCGCAGTGCCGCGGCCCTCCCCAAGGTCATGGGGGGCATCCCCACCAAGCCCCTTCTGGAAGTAAAGGACCTCTTCCCGGAATCTCGTCTTTCATCGAATCCGCGGGGGGGCCTGGTAATGATAGGCTCCCATGTGCAAAAAACCAGCCGCCAGCTAGAATTACTCATGGAAAAAGAAGGGCTCTCAGCTATAGAATTTAATGTCCACCTGGTGACGGAAGAAGAAAAATTCTCCCAGGAAATAGAGCGGGTCCAGGCCCTCTGCAATGAATCCCTGGAGGCGGGGCGTAGCACCGTGGTCTACACCAGCCGGGAACTCCTGGTGCTTAACACGGGCAACAAAGAGGACGAGCTGCGGGTTTCTTTGAAGATCGCCGCCGCCATCACGGGCTTTGTGTCGGGCCTTTCGGGGCAGCCCCGGTACATTATCGCCAAGGGGGGGATCACCTCCAGCGAGATTGGCACCATCGCCCTGGGGGTCAAAAAAGCCCTGGTGCTGGGGCAGATCCTGCCGGGGATCCCCGTCTGGCTCACCGGCGAAGAGAGCCGCTTCCCCCACACCCCCTATATCATTTTTCCCGGGAACGTGGGGGAAGAGGGGGACCTGCGCAGGATCGTCGACATGCTCGAATAGGCATCTTTCGGCCCTTCCCGCTTAGGGTCTTCACCCCTGGCGTTTATCGATCACCCGCTTGGCCTTTCCTTCGCTGCGGGCTATGGTCTTGGGCTCCACCAGACGGATCTTGGCGCTGATCCCCAGGACACTGTTCACCTGACTGCTCACCTTTCTTTCAAAACTTTCGATATCCTTCACCGTGTCAGAAAAGAGGGTCTCGGGGATTTCGATCTCCAGGGTTATCACATCCAGGTTATTGATCCGGTCCACCACGATCTGATAGTGGGGCTGCACATCGCTGATGCTGAGCAGCACACTCTCGATCTGGGAGGGGAAGACATTCACCCCCCGGATGATCAGCATGTCGTCGGTGCGCCCAGCGGGTTTGGACATCCGCACATGACTGCGGCCGCATTCACAGGTTTCAAAATTGAGGGTGCTGATGTCCCGGGTCTTGTACCGGATCAGGGGGAAGCCCTCTTTGTTGATGGTGGTGATCACCAGGTCTCCGCTCTGGCCCTCCTTCACCGGCTGGTCCGTGTCGGGGTCGGTGATCTCGGCGATAAAGTTATCTTCCCATAGATGGAGCCCATTCTGGTGGCGGCACTCGTGGCTTACCCCGGGGCCCATTATCTCGCTGAGGCCGTAGATGTCGTAGGCCCGGATTCCCAGGCGCAGTTCAATTTCTTTCCGCATCGCATCGCTCCAGGGTTCGGCCCCAAAGCAGCCGGCCTTCAGTTTAAGGTCCTTCTTCGAATGGCCCATGTCCTCCAGGACCTCGGCGATGTTCATGGCATAGGAGGGGGTGCAGCAGATATGGGTCACCCCAAAATCCATAAGCATGGTGATCTGCCGCTGGGTGTTCCCCGAGGAGGCAGGGATAGTAACCACCCCCAGCTTCTCCGCCCCGTAGTGGGCCCCCAGGCCGCCGGTAAAAAGTCCGTAGCCGTAGGCCACCTGCATCCGGGAGCTGGGGTCCGCATCCTCCATGACAAAGCAGCGGGCCATGCAGTCGGCCCACATGTCTATGTCACCGGCGGTGTAACCCACCACGGTCTGCTTCCCCGTGGTCCCCGACGAAGCATGGATCCGGACTATCTCCTCCATGGGGCTGGCAAAGAGCCCAAAGGGATAGGTGTCCCGCAGATCCTGCTTGGTGGTGATGGGCAGCTTGGGCAGGTCCTCCAGGGTTTTGATGTCCCCGGGCTCTATGCCTTGAGCCTTCATTTTTTCCCTATAGTAGGGCACCTTCTCATAGACCCTGGCCAGCACCGTCTTAAGCCGCGCAAGCTGCAGATCCCGAATCTGCCCCCTCTCCATCGTTTCCATGTCCTTGTTCCAATACCGTTCCATCTGACTACTCCATGTATTAAAGTCGAATTATTAATTCCGCTTCGGTAGCTTCCTGGATCTGCTCCAGGGTATAGGGTTCATGCAGTTCCCTAAGAATGATCCCCTCGGGGGAAATTTCCATGACCCCCATCTCGGTGACGATCATGTCCACCGCCCCCAGGGCCGTTAAGGGAAGGGTGCAGCGTTCCAGGATCTTGGGCGCCCCCCTTTGGGTGTGCTGCATGGCCACGATGACCCGCTTGGCTCCCACCACCAGGTCCATGGCGCCCCCCATGCCGTTTACCATTTTGCCGGGGACTATCCAGTTGGCGATGTTCCCCCGGCGGTCCACCTCCAGGGCCCCCAGGACAGTAATGTCCACATGGCCCCCCCGGATGATGCTAAATGAAACGGAGCTGTCAAAAAACATGGCCCCCGGGTTCACCAGGACCGGGCTGCCCCCGGCGTTGGTCACGTTGGGATCCCCCTGCCCCTCCGGGGGCGCGGAGCCCATCCCCATAATACCATTTTCTGATTGAATAACCACATTCACCCCCGGGGGTATATAGTTGGCCACCAGGGTGGGGATCCCTATACCTAAATTGACCACATCCCCATCCCGCAGTTCCTGGGCGACCCGGCGGGCAATAACTTCCTTGGGGTCCATAACATTCACTGTCATACTTCGCCCCCTATTATGGCATCCACAAAAATGCCGGAGCTATGAATGAATTCGGGGTCCATGGTACCGGTCTCTACGATTTCTGCGGCCCCGGCGATGACGTAATCCGCCGCGGTGGCCATGAGGGGGTTAAAGTTTTTTGTGGTTCCGTAAAAGACCATGTTCCCAAAGCGGTCGATTTTTGAGGCCCGTAAAAGGGCGAAGTCGGCCCTCAGGGGTTCTTCCAAGAGGTAGTCCCGGCCCTTAACACTGATGATCTCCTTGCCCTCGGCGGCCAGGGTCCCCACCCCCGTGGAGGTCAGGATGCCCCCCAGGCCCGCACCGCCGGCCCGAATCCGCTCAGCCAGAGTGCCCTGGGGGACCAGGATGCAATCCAGGCTTCCGGCCCCCGGAGCATCCCCGGGGTACATCCGCTGGGCCACCTCGGGGTTGAGCCCCACATGGGAGGCAATGAGTTTCTTCACCATCCCCGCTTGAATCAGCTTCCCCACCCCCTTCCCGGGAACCCCCGCATCGCTGGAGATCAGGGTCAGGTCTTTGAGCCCCCTTTCGACCAGGGCATCAATGAGGCGGAGGGGGCTTCCAGCCATCATGAAGCCCCCGATCATGATCACCGCCCCGTCTTTAATCGGAGCGACCGCCTCTTCCGCCGATTCGCAGATCTTGTCTTTCATGGACCTAGCCTTTTACCTCGGCGGCAGACCTTGCCCGGCTTAAGACCCTGAGGACCTGCATGAGGACGATGGCCCCGGCGGCACAACATGAAGCAATGATGAAGGCCGGGAACATGAGGTCTATGTTGTTGCCCACCGCCGCCAGGTTCCGGTAGTGGCCGGCAATCTGGGAGGACACGATGGCCCCGGTGCCAAAGCCCAGGAGCACAAAGCCGTAGTTCGTCGCCATGTGGGTGGGCCCAAAGAGGTCCGCCGTCAGGGAGGGGAAATTACTGAGGAAGCCCCCGTAGAAAAATCCAATAAAAGCGATAAGGACGAAAATCATATAGCCCACCGCCAGGTTTACCAAGAGGGAGAGGAGGGCCGAGCCCGCCAGAAGGAGGGTGATGGTGTTGATCCGCCCCAGCTTATCCGACACCATGCCCCAGACCAGGCGGCCCACGGAGTTGAACATCGAGATCGCCAGGACCCCTATGGCGGCCACCGAGGGAGCAAAACCCTTGGCCTCGGCGATGGGCTTGGCAAAGCCTATCATCATGAGGCCCCCCATGCAGGCCAGGGCGAAGGAGGCGATGATGATATAAAACTGGGCGGTTTTGAGCATCTCGCCGGGCCGAATGTTTATGGCCGGAGTAGCCGCCCCGGGGCTCCCCGCGGCGGGGGCCTCCACGGGAGGAGGATTTTTAAGGAAGAGACTCCCCACCGAGCAGACCACCAGGAAGATCCCCGCCAGAACCATGAAGGTCTTCGCTTCTCCCTGGCCTGTCCCTCCAAAGGAGAGGATAAGGCTCTCAACGATGGGGGTAAAGACGACCCCCCCAAAACCCAGGGCCGACACGATGATCCCCGTCACCAGGCCCTTGATGTGGGGATACCACTTTTGGGCGATGGCGATGGTGGTGGAATAGGTGAAGCCCATCCCCACCCCGCCCATGACCCCATAGGTGAGCCAGAGGAACCAGGAGTATTCGGGGCGGGTAAAGGAGGCCAGGAAGAACCCGGCACTGAGGATGATCCCCCCCAGAAAAACCACCATCCGGGTGGAATACTTGGCTGCCAGCTTGCCCCCAAAGACGGACCCTATGGTCAGGGTAGCCAGGAGGAGGGAAAAGGTAAGCCCCGCCGCCGCATTATCACCGCCGAACATGCTGTTGGCGATACCTGTCTGAAAGACGCTCCAGATATAGGCTATACCTAGGGTAAGCTGGATCGCTATAGATGCCAAAACACAGAATAAACCAGTCTTCTTCATAGATGCCTCCAAAAAAAAACCCGGTCAACCGTGCTGAAACCAGCTCCGATTGTACCGGGTGCATTGCCGATTTGAAATCAATCAATCCTGGCGCACTTCTCCGTCCAATCGGTTTGCGGTAAACCTAATAAACGCGAAGAAAATAGCCCTGTTAAAAATCCGGCTGTGCTGGATCACAAGAACCTCCAAAATTGATAAGACCTGTATACTACAAAAATCGGTTTTATGTCAAGCCTATTTTTTATAGGCCGGCATAAATTTTCCATGGGCCTTGATAAGCTCGTCCACCATCTTGACTATGTCGTCCAGGGACAGCTCCGCCGCCGTGTGGGGATCCATCATGGCCGCATGGTAGATATGTTCCCGCCGCCTGGTCCGGGCCGCTGCTATGGTAAGGAGGTGGACATTGATATTGCTCATGTTCATCGCCGCTAGCTGGGGGGGAAGGGCCCCCACGTAACAGGGATTCACCCCCGAGTTGTCTATCATGCAGGGGACCTCCACACAGGCCTCGGGGGGCAGGTTTTCGATGAGCCCCCGGTTAAGGACATTCCCCCCCAGGCTGTAGGGTTTACCGGTCACCATAGCTTCCATAATGTAGGAAGCATACTCGTGGCTCCTCTGGTGCTCCAGGACCTTTTTTTCCGAGAGGGTCTTATACTCCCCGGCCCAGCGCTCAATCTGGCGTTCACAGCGGCGGGGGTATTCGTCCAGGGGTATATTAAAGCGCTCAATCAGCTCGGGGTACCGGGACTTTATATAGAAGGGATTGTACTCCGCATTGTGCTCGCTCGACTCGGTGCAGTAGTAACCAAACTTTTCGATGTAATCGTACCTGACCATGTCCCGGTGCTTGATGGAACGGTTCATCTCCCGGGCCCGTTTTTTTATTTCCGGGTAGAGATCCTCCCCCGCCCTGTTCCGGATCTCGAGGAGCCAGCCCATGTGGTTAATCCCGGCGATCCTTTCTATGCGGCCCTCAAGCTCATCCTCCATGCCCAGGGCCCGGAGGAGATGCTCCGAGCAGACCTGCACACTGTGGCAGAGCCCCAGGGTCTTTACCCCCGTATAGCGCTGAATGTAGCCCGCCAGCATGGACATGGGGTTGGTGTAGTTAAGGAACCAGGCCTCGGGGCAGACCTTCTCCATGTCCTGGGCAAAACCCTCCACCACCGGAATGGTCCTTAGGGCCCGCATGATTCCCCCTATGCCCAGGGTATCCCCTATGGTCTGGCGGAGGCCGTATTTTTTAGGGATCTCAAAATCGATCACCGTAGCCGGTTCGTAGCCCCCCACCTGGATGGCATTGATCACAAAGCGGGCATCTTGCAGGGCCGCCTGGCGGTTTTCCTTACCCAGGTAGGTCTTAATCCGGGTCTTTTTTCCCTTCCCCCCATTGATAGCTTCCAGGATGGCCTTGCTCTGCTTAAGCCGTTCACCGTCTATATCGTAGAGGGCCATCTCGCAATCTTGCAAGGCCGGGGTGCTCATGGCATCCCCCAGCACATTCTTCGCAAAAACCGAACTTCCGGCCCCCATAAAGGTAATTTTCATGATACCCCCTTTGGCCTGTTGAAACATTATGGGTTTCATCAAGCCCCTAGCTGCTGTTGTATAGATAGAAGTGACCGATGTCAAGGGTAAAGAAGACGAGAAAAAATCATTATTTGGCGATGTTGTTCTTCAGAAAAAATACAGTCCATCTTCAGATTATCTTTAGATTCATAACTATAATTAAAAAGAACTTATTGATACTGAGGCTTTAAAAACCTCGAATAACCTTTTTTTGGAGCGAAGACATGAAAACATTTTCTTTTTTTACTGTAATTGCCTTTACCTTACTAATATCTTCCTGCGGAACGGCCCCTCATAGGCAGAGGGATCCATCTCCGGAAACCATCGAATACTTTAGGTCCGGCGGAGAGTTTGACCTTTTTATAGGAAACCTCGCCAGCGAAGGCAGGTTTTCAGGAACCATAGCTGTAGCCTTGGATCAACACCTTCTATACGAGGCTGCTTATGGCATCCGGGACAGAGAACATAATCTCCCCATGCAAACAGATACTACACTCAACGTCGCGTCCATAGGAAAATCATTTACCGCCATAGCTATAGCTCAATTGGTTCAGTCTGGCAAACTTTCGTACAACGACTTGGTTGAAACATACTTACCTCAATTTGCAGAATTATCCAGAGGCCAGATTACGATAGAATATTTATTAACTCACCGTTCTGGCCTGGGTGATTTCCGGAGCAACCCAAATTATATACGGGACATGAACCAACTCATACATATACAGGAAAATCTTCCCTATATTTTGTCGGAGGATTTGCAGTTCCAGCCAGGTGAAAGATCCCTGTATAGTAATTCAGGCTATATGGTGTTAGGAGCGATAATTGAAGTAGTGTCGGGCATAGATTTTTACGATTATATCCAGGCCCATATTTTTGATCCCGCCGGAATGACCAATTCAGGTTTTTATAGCAAGTTTGAGGACATCCCAAACAGAGCATGGGGTTATTTTATAAACCCCCAGGGTATTTTGACTAATAATATAACTAACCATCCCTATAGGGGATCTTCTGCCGGGGGAAGCTATTCTTCAGCGGAGGACATAATAAGGTTTATGCAGGGATTCAATACTGATTTGTTCCTGAAAAATACCCAAGCAGAGATGTTTCCCTACCCCAACGCTCCACAGAGCGGTTTTGGTATGCAAAGGCGTCAGGTGGCCGGGCACACAGTAATCAGCATGTCTGGCGGCTCTCCAGGAGTTCGTTCAACCTATGAAACATACCCCGAATTGGGATATCATATTGCCGTCCTCACCAATTCCGACGATGGGTTCAATACCGTCATGGAAGAATTAAGGCGTTTTTTATTCGGTGTAATCCCAGGGGAGCAACCCATGCAGATGCTAAGGCAGACCCCTTAAGCCAAACACCTATATATACTTGACCAGCCCATGTGTGCTATCCATAATAATCGAAAGGTTATTATGGATAGCAAAAAGAAGGCAGAGCTTGAAAAACGCAACAAACACATAATAGATGCAGTCTTAGCGAAGATAGAAAAGACATGCCCCGGTTGCGTAGACCTTATTGGCATAGGGGGATCTTTTTTTTCCGGTGATATTCACGAACATTCAGACCTGGATCTCCTCATAATAATAAATGATGAAAGGGCCTATGAAATTTCCTCATGTTTTATCCTGGACGGCGTAGGATTCGACATATACTGCTCAACATGGGACAGGCTGGAGGACATGGCCAGTTTCAAAGACCCCTACAGCGGCAAGCTTATCGATCTTGAAATAGTTTTTACTTTAAACAAGGAAGCAGAAGAGCGATACTATCGCTTACAAAGTACCTTACTTGAAACATTGAACTCCCCCTTATCTGATATAGATATCGAAAAGGCAAAGGAGTATCTGGGCAAGGCAGAATCGGAATATATAGAACTAATGATCCATGAAGACATGGCACCATGCAGATATGCTTCTGCCCTGTTTCTCCATAATATTGAATTTTCAATTTATATGCTGAATAAAAGAATAGTGAAATATGGGATAAAACGGATCCCCCAAGAAATAAAAACCATGCCCATCTTGCCGGAAAACTTTTTACCCCTCCATAAGGCCATAGTATGTGCAGAATCCCTTTCAGAATTAAAAACCGCCTGTACCAGCTTAGTAAAATCAATGAGGCAATGCTTTGAAAATATTGACAGCAAACCCAAAGAGAGGAAAGAGATCAGCCCCATGGATCTGACAGGCACCTATGAAGAAATTTACTCCAACTGGAAAAGCAAAATGCATAATAGCATAGCCATTAAGAACCCCTACCTCTCTTTTCAAACCATGGCATCCTGCCAGCATTTTTACAACATGATGTCCGGCACATACAAGATCAACCCCATAGATATAATGAAGGGGTATATTCCCTCGGACTTAGCAGCTACAGCGAAGCACTTTGATGAGGGAATGGAGGAGTACCTCAAGCTATACACCTCATTGAATGTCCCGGTAAAAAACTACCAGACCATAGAAGAGTTTAAGAAAGCCTATCTTGGATGACCCCTGGGGCTTTAAGAATTTTCTCTCACAGAGACACGGAGTACACAGAGATACACAGAGGCAAGATGGGAATTAAACATATAATAGTTTTTAGAGATTTTCTGCTTTTTTTTCAAAACTTACATATTTTTTTCGGTACGTACCGAAAAAAATTTGGCATTTTTTCAACCCCTCTTACAGCGGCACGGGGCTCACAACGTAGAAAACGGTGTCTGTCACCTTTGCGGGCCCCTGGAACCTTTTCATCTGAAATGACTTCCATAGGACTATATTAAGTGTTACAATTTTCATAGGGGGAAGAGTGGATATTATCATTCTTGATAGTGCATATAAGCATGGGATTACAGAAGAAAATATTATCTATTGCTTATCACATTTTTATGCTGATATCATGATTGATTATCCACCGGTGAAACGTCTCGAGGAATAATATGGATTACGATGAAATTGATGTTGACAAAGTCGTTAACGAGGTATCTATAGCTGTAGCCGAAGGGAACTATCGTAAAGCTACAAAAAAAGAATCTATGGAGGTGCGTCTTGCCGCCCTCGCACTCCTTGTAAAAAATATGCAGAGTGAAATACACGACCTAGTTCAAAATGAAAAATAGAGGTGAACGAGCATAGAGCCCTCAGCATACGTCCCTTCGGGCCGTTTGCCGATCTGTATGCTTATATTGATAGCATTAATTCACCATGCTCGGTGAAACCATAGGGAAGGTATCGCCCTTTGGAGATGTTTCTATTTGCAGTCGCAATATGCGACCGCAAAACATCCCATTCATCTTGTTTCAAGAGGATTCATGGACTTTTACATAATATAGTTTTTAGAGATTTTGTACTCTTTTCAAAACTCTTTAGAAATTTTTTCAACCCCTCTCACAGCGGCACGGGGCTCACAACGTAGAAAACGGTGTCTGTCACCTTGGCGGGCCCCTAGGTTATGGGGTTTCTTTAATGTAATGCGAACCGATTATTTCCAAAGATGAGTCAATAGCTGCAGAAATTGATTTATGCAGTGAAACTTCAATATCTTTTTTGAAATTGACTAATGTGTCTTGGGTCCTGGAAGGAAAAGGGGGTATATTTTCCAGGAAAAGCATATATACCTCAACATCAAGGGCTGTAGCTATTTTAACCAGAGTGTCAGGGTGGGGCCATTTATTCTGCCGTTCTATGTTACTTAAAAAAGGGATGGAAATATCGGCTTTTTCGGCTAGTTCTATCTGTGATAAGGAACGTTGGCTCCTTAATAATTTGATATTCTTGCTTAGAATGTACCGTAAATCGGTCCCCGTCATACATAATCCTTATGGGCTTATACTTAAAACAGCCTGAGGGTTGTTTTTTTCCCATTTCTATAATTAGGGTAAAGCCCAAAAATTCCATAAAATCACCCCTACCTATATTATGGCTCAAAAAAACCCTGATATAAGAAAGGTAACTATTATTTTTACAGGTAATTGACTTTATTACAAAATCCCGTTAGGCTTTATGTGCATATATCCCTTTGGGAAATTGTATGTATGCAACCTGTTTACGATTTAAAATTTAGAGAAAAAGGAGCTATTTATGAAAAAGGACACAATCTTCAGGTTTTTCGCCATTTTAACAGTAATTTTTTTAACCCTCACTTCTTGCTCAAGCCCCACAACTAGCAATGAGGAAAATGGAGGCCCAACCACCTACACCGGCACGGGGACATGGACTATCAGAAGTGCACCGTCTACTAATAATTGGTATTCCGTAACCTACGGCAACAGCCTATTTGTTGCAGTGGCAGAGGTTGGATCAAATCCCGTAATGACATCTTCTGACGGGATAACCTGGACTAGCCCAACTGCTTCAGGAACTAATTGGATTTCTGTAACCTATGGCAACGGCTTATTTGTCGCGGTGGCTCATAGTGGAGGAAACCGGGTAATGACATCTCCTGACGGGGAAACATGGGAGAGTCTGGCTGTTGTGCAAGCAGGTTGGCGATCCGTAACCTACGGAAACGGCTTATTTGTTGCGGTGGCTCAAACTGGAGGAAACCAGGTAATGACATCCACCAATGGGAAAACTTGGGAGGGTCATGCTGCTCCTGTAAGTACATGGCAATCTATAACCTATGGCAACGGCTTATTTGTCGCGGTGGCAAATACTGGAGAAAACCAGGTAATGACATCCACCAACGGGGAAACCTGGGAGAGTCGTACTGTTCCAGAAGACAATAATTGGAATTCTGTAACCTACGGGAACGGCTTATTTGTCGCAGTGGCATCTAGTGGAGAAAACCGGGTAATGACATCCACCGACGGGATAACCTGGGTTGGCCGGAGTGCCGCGGAAGCTAATAGTTGGAGCTCTGTAACCTACGGGAACGGCTTATTTGTGGCGGTGGCATCTAGTGGAGACAACCAGATAATGACATCTACCAACGGGATAAACTGGACTGCACAAGAAGCTCCCTTAGCTAATCAGTGGCGATCCGTAACCTACGGGAACGGCTTATTTGTCGCGGTGGCTAATCAGGTAGCGGCTGGAGCGGGAGCAAACCGGATAATGACAGCACCTGGGGTGCGGTAGTAAGGTTTCGGTCATTAAGTTTTCCCAGTGTCGTTGAAGGCAGGGGTCAGTAATGGCTCCTGCTTTTAGCTTCTTCCCCTGTGCCCATTGTAGCTCTGTGAGAGCCTCTTATACAAAAAGCCCTTAGAAAATTAATATATAACGGTTTTTAGAGATTTTCTGCTTTTTTTTCAAAACTTACTTATTTTTTTCGGTACGTACCGAAAAAAATTTTACCTGGTAAAACGGTGTCTGTCACCTTTGTGTTTCCGGTTGTTGAAAACGATCAAATACAGCATAATAAAGCATGACCCTTATATTTACCGAATCAGCGTTCTGCCACGGCTTTACCGCCGAAGACATCTACCATGTAATGACCTACCCTTCCATGAGATGCAGAAAAGCATATTACAAATACCTGCCAAGGAGATGAAAATGCCGTTATTAACCGAAAAGGAAGCATGGGAGCTTGACAAGGAATTAACCGAAACAACGCCGGGGCTTACCGAAGTCGAAGGTCCGTTTATCAAAAAATATCGCGAAGGTATGATGGTCGCACTGGACCCCCTGTCCGCCAATTATGTGCAATCCGTTTCCATCGGCACACATAAAACGCCGTCAGAAGTCATTAGCGAACTAGTGCGAGAAAAAATTGCCTTAGCAATGTAGCCGCTATATTTCGCCAAACTGAGTCTAAACCCTTCTCTTTCCCCCCTCCAAAAAAAGGCCGCCCGCAATGCCCTTTGCTACACCCCCTACGGGTATTACTTCAAGTCCGCAAAATATCATAAATTTCTCGTTTTGAGAAAAAACTAAAAGATCTGGTGATTAGGAGAAAGGGGGTAAGGACCTACGGTGACGAGAAGCATTCCTTGAGCCGCGATGGATTCGCCTTCCAGGCTTCGACATCCTGTCTCAGCCTTACAGGCCGCCTCCGCCGCTAAACCGCCGTCCTGGCGGTTTACCCCTGCGGCCCTCTCGGGCCTCGGGGCCGCGGCTGTGGTTCGAATCCATGCTTGTAACCTGTTTATAGTCTCTTTGCGGTAATTGCAATATCACTGTATATAGAATTTACTGAGCCGCGATGGATTCGAACCATCGACCCACGCCTTAAAAGGGCGTTGCTCTACCTACTGAGCTAGCGGCCCGGGTTTTTCCACCCTACAAAGAAACGGGTCTTTAGGTCAAGTCGTTAAGGAGGGGCTTTGCGGTAGGCCAGGGCTCTGTGGCCTTGGCGTTTTAGGTTTCCCAGGCGCTGCCAGGGGGAGGGTTTTTTGCGGTCGAAGCGGTCGGCCTCGGTGGCTTTCATGGCGGCGATGAGGATGGCTCCGGGGGCGGCCAGGTCCCCCAGGGCAGTCCAGGAGGCCTCAAGGCGGTCAGTTTCGCTGACCGGGTCAGGGATAAAAACCAGCAGGGTGTAGGAGCCCCCTGGGGGGGCCGCTAGTTTGGCCCGGTCTAAAAAGATATCGGCCACGGGTATCACAGAGACAGGGGCGCTATCACTGGCCGCTTCCAGGGCAGGGATCAGGGCTGACCGGGCGGTGGCCAGGGCCAGGACATTCCGTCCCGCCAGTACCCAGGATACTGCCCTGGGGCCCTGGGGGGTTCCGTGCATGAGGGCCCTTAGGGCCAGGGCCAGGTGCCCCTGCCCTGCATCAAAGACAAGGGCCGCCCCGGAGTCACACTTTTCCAGAAGGCCCAGCTTTAGCGCCAGCTTGGCTGCCACTTCGGTATCGGCCCCGGGGCTGTCAAAGTCAGCGGCCCCCTGTACGGTATCTAGATCGTATGCGGCACCCTCTACCTCATACTCTCCCCTGGATCGGATATAGAAGGGATAGCTCTGGGGGAAGCTCTGGTCAAAACATATCGGGGCTGCTGAAGCCGCTTCGGCTTCTCGAGGACCGTAGACAAAGACGCTGTAGTCCCTGCCGGCCTCCTCGGTGCAGAGGGTCCCCGCCTCTCCAATGCACCTACGGACCAGATCGGCCAGGGGCTGGACGGCCACCAGAAAGACCTTCCCCTGGGGCTTTACAAGCCCCGCTGAGCGGGAGACAAAATCTTCCAGTACCGGAAGGCCCGCCTTGGCAGGGATGTTCGAAAGGATGAAATCCCAGCGGTCCTCGGGGGACCCCGCCAGGAGGGGCTCGGCCCGGGCCTGGTAGCAGCCTGGGGGGAAGCCGTTTCGTTCAGCGTTGGCGAGGCTAAAGAGCCGGGCAAGCTCATCCCGGTCCTGGGCCAGGACCTTCACCGCCTTACCGGGGACCAGGTCCTTATGGGCCAGGCCCATCAGGGAAAGGCCCGCACAGATGCCCAGGACCCCGGTGCCCGACCCGGCATCGAGGATCTCAAAGGGGGCCCTCTGGCTAAAATAATCGGCGGGGCAGGAATCCAGGTAAGCAGAAAAGACTTTGAGCAGTTGCTCTGATCCCCGGTCAATTCCGGCGGAACTAAAGAGGCCCAGGGATAGGGAAAAGGTATAACTGCCGCCCCGGTACCGGAAGCTGCACTCCCGGTTAGAGTAGGCTTCGATGTGGGAATGGCTAATCGTTTACCCGCTCGACGTATTCGTTGGTTTCGGTGTTAACCCGGATTTTTTCGCCCTGCTTGATAAAGAGGGGCACCCGGACGGTAAGCCCCGTCTCGGTGACCACCGGCTTGGTGGCCCCGGAAACCGTGTCTCCCTTAATATAATGGTCCGCCTGGGCCACCGTAAACACCACCTTCATGGGGATCTTTATATCGATCACCGTCCCTTCCCAAAAGGTCAGATCGTAAGAATCACCTTCTTTAAGGTAGAATTTGGCATCCTCGTGGGACTTAACGGGAACCTCATACTGTTCGTATGTTTCGTTATCCATAAAATAATAGGTGCCCTGGTCGGTATACTGGTACTGGCAGGTATTGTTATCCACCTGGGCATCTTCAACTTCCTGCTGGGTGGGGATGGTTAAGCTTAAGGTGGAGCCGTCCCGTATGCTCTTTAGTTTTACCCGGGCAATGGCGGTTCCCTTGCCGGGAATATGGAACTCCCTATCTACCACTAAATAGGGCTGCCCATTTTGGAGCAGACAGCTGCCTTTTGTAATATCACCGCCTCGAATCATACATACCCCTTATTTATTCAAATTAACTGTTCAGGCAAATATAGCATGGTAAAAGGGATTGAACAATGGTACATTAATAACCATGAAGCACTACACCCTGGGGATCGATGTGGGGGGAACCAAAACCGCCTACGGACTCTACGATATGAAAAAAAAGCTCATTCAAAGGATGGAGTTCCCGACCGATGACACTTTGGGGCCCGAAGATTTTTTTACCCTCATCGCCAACAAGGCCCGGGCCATCTGTGCCGATTCAAAACTGAGTTTAAAAAACCTCCATGGAATAGGAATCGGGGTCCCTTCCTTTATCGATTACGACGATGGTTACATAGTCAAAACCAGTATGCTCCCCCTGATTAAGGACTTTCATGCCAAAGACTGGCTCTCAAAAAAATTAGATGGTATCCCCATAGTCATGGACAACGATGCCCGGACTATGGGCCTGGCGGAGCTAATTCACGGAGCCGGCCAGGATGCCTACCTCATGGTCTTCTGCCCCGTCAGCACGGGCTTTTCTTCCCAGCTTTTTATAGAAGGAGAACCCTTCAGGGGAAGCAATGGCTGGGCGGGCGAGACGGGCCATATGATAGCCACCCCCGGCGAGGGGATCCTCTGCGGCTGCGGAAACCAGGGCTGCTATGTGTCCTGGGCCTCGGGGGGGATGATCGTCAAGCACATCCAAAACTGGATAGCCGCAGGGGAAAAGACCATCATGGCCGAGATGGCCGGAGGGGCCGGCAAGATCAGCACCCTCATCTTAAACGAGGCCCACGACCAGGGGGACCCCATGGCCATCAAGGCCCTGGACCAGATGATCTACTGGCTGGGGGTTTGGTTTTACAATCTCTACATGACCTATAACGTGGACTGCTTTGTCCTGGGCGGGGGGCTCACCAAACTGGGGGAGAAACTCCTTGACCCGGTCCGCCAGCGCTTTGACTCCTTTAATCACGAGGATGAAGAAGTGGAGATCAAGATCGCCGAATGCGGTGACGACGGGGGCATCCTGGGGGCCTCTGAACTGGTCCACGAAAATATACTCTATACCAACAACAGATGGGGCGGTATGAATGAAATATGAACATCATCCTTTTTGATCCCGCCGAGATCGGAAAGCCCCTTTCCCGCCGGGACGACAGGACCATACACCTGATAAAGGTGCTCCATAAAAAGGCCGGCGACACCTTCGAGGCGGGCATCCTGGGGGGGAACAGGGGCCAGGGGCGCATCGATTCCCTGCGCCTCGATGGGGCCCTTCATTACTCCCTGGACCTCCGGGATGATCCGCCCCCCCGCTACCCCATCCGGCTTGCCCTGGGTTTTCCCCGGCCCATCCAGATCCGGCGGATCTTAAGGGACCTTTCCAGCCTGGGCCTCGAAGCGGTGGACCTCATGGGGACCGAACTGGGGGAAAAAAGCTATAGGGACACGAAGCTCTTCCAAAGCGGCGGGGCCAGGACGGCCCTCATCGAGGGGGCAGTCCAGGCCAGGGACACCAGGATCCCGGCCCTGTCGGTCTACACCGACCTGGATGCCTACCTGGCCCAGCGTCCCTGGGAACAGGGCACGGGCTCCCTGGGCAGCTCCTCTGCTCCGCGGAACCCCCTCCTCATAGCCCTCGATCATGTCCGTCCCGAAGGGGCCCTGGCCCTGCTCTCGGCCCTGGGTCAGTCCATGGTTCTGGCGGTGGGCCCCGAACGGGGCTGGACCGACCGGGAGCGGGACGAAATGGAAAGGGCCGGGTTCATCCGCCTGGCCATGGGGGACCGGGCCCTGCGGACCGAAACGGCCTGTGTGGCCGCGGCGATCCTGGCTCTGGAAAAAATCGGCGCCTTAGGGTAAGGTAAAAAGATGAACCAGGACGAAGTAAAAGAAAAACTCCTTGCCATCCAGGATGCACCTCTGGACTTTACGGTGGTCTTCTCGGGCAAGCAGAGCAAGAAGGTCAACGGCCTCTATAAACCGGACACCCGGGAGATCCTCATCCACAACCGGAACTTTGCCAGCGGGGGGCTCTCGTCTTCGGGCACCGCCGATGCCGCCACGGCCCAGAACCTCCTCATCTATACGGCCATCCACGAGTATGCCCACCACCTTCATGCCTGTGAACGGGGGGGAAACTTGAGTCCCCGGGCCCACACCGCCGAGTTTTGGGCCATCCTCCATGGCCTTTTAGAAAAGGCCGAAGGTAAGGGAATCTATAAAAATGTCTTTTCTGGTTCATCGGAACTGGAGGCCCTGACGGCCACCATCAGGGAAAAATACCTCACCGAAAACGGCAATCTGGTAAAGGAACTGGGGCAGCTTCTTTTAAAGGCCCACGAGCTCTGCACCGCCATAGGGGGCCGCTACGAGGACTACATAGACCGGATTCTAAGAATCCCCCGGCAGGCCGCCAACCTGGCGGTCCGGATGTTTCAATATAACCTCAACCCCCAAACCGGAGCGGACAACATGCGCTTTTTGGCGGGGATCAGTAACGAAGAAAAACGGGGAGCTGCCGAGTCGGCCCTTTTGGGGGGACGAAGCCCCGATACGGTCAAAATGGCCCTGCGTAAAAATGGAGAAGAAGAGGTGAATCCCCGGCTTAGTTTAGAAAAGGAAAAACAGCGGCTGGAAAGAACCATCGTCTCTTTGAGTAAGCGGCTGGAAGAAATAGAAAGAGAGCTGGAAAACTCTACCGATTAATACCCGTCGGACATGCTGCGGTTGAGATCCCGCTGGTACAGTTCCTGGTACACCAGGTTACGGGTTTTCAGCTTTTCCTTTATGGTCTGGGAAAAGGGCATATAGCGCCAGAAAATGCCCCGGAGTTCCTTGTCCAGTTTTTGGACCCCCTCACTTTCCCTGGTCATCCAGTTGATATAGTCCTGGACAAAGTAATCTTTAAGATCCCCTTTAAGCTTATTCTTGGTAAACCACTGGTAGTAGTTCCCGGTGATCCCCTCTTCCATCCAGTAATAGGAGGCCTTCTCTTTGGCCACCTGCCAGCGCAGATCCCCTACCGCCGTTAGGGCGGCGATGCGGAGGTTCCGGGGATACATGGGAATGGCAATGCGGCTCCGGCTGGTGGCCCGGTTATGGCGGTCAAAGGGTTCCCAGCACATCCCCATGTCCCCGTAGGTGGGGATGAGGATCACGAAGGGGGCGATCCGGTTAACCTGGTTCCGGTGGACCCTATAAAAGACCTCGGGGTCTATGCTTTCGATCCAGGAAAGGATATTAAGAACGTTTTCCCGGGTGCCCACTTCGTGGGGCAGGCAATGAAAGTAATCGCTGGTCAGGATGGGGAAGTGATTCCCCTGGCGGCCTATGGTCATCTTGGCCATCTGCTTGATCGTTTCAAACTCTACGTTCACCGCCCCCACGTCTACTTCGACGACGGCGCCGGTTTCTTCCATTTTTTGGCTTATGGTTGTTACATCGTTCCGGGCCTGGTTGTATTCCCGGATCAGAATCTCCTGCTCCCGGTCGGATTTTAAAAGACCCTTGGAGAGTTCCTGAATCTCGTTAAAAATCCGCCGCTGGCCTTCGCTGTAACAGGCGTTAATGCCAGGTATCCCCTCCAGGGGGGCGTGGACGGTAATCTGGGAGACCTGGTTTACGAGAGCCTTTTCCAGTTCCTGCTTTTCCGTATCCTTGGCCCTTAGGAGGGCCTTGGCACCCTCGAATTTCCCCTGGGCCTTTTCCAAAAGCTGTTGAAGCTTGACGCTGGCTGAGCTCTTGGAAGTGCTTACCTCATCGGTGGCGGAGTTTTTGATCACCCCCGTACCTACGGCCTTAAACCATTCGTCCAGGTAGTAGACCGGCTGGTTATGGGTGTTCTCGAGGATCACCTTGGCAAAAAGGGTTTTATCATTCTCTTTTAAAAAGGTGGGGTGGAGGAGGGCGAAACGGAGAAAAAACTTTTTGGGGTCAATAAGGCGCTCAGGGGCCTTGCGGGCCACGCTGGCCAAAAACTCCCAGTAGGCCGGGATAATTTGAAGCCTAAAGACCCCCTTGTCTTTGGGGTCCTTGCAATTTAAGTATTTTTGAAGGGTCCCATGGAGGCGCTGGACTATGTCGCCCTCGCCGGCCAGGACATTCTTGTAGTAGTTGGGGTCCTCAAAGGCGGTGTGGGGCACATCCTCTACCATCTTGGTAATTTCCGGGAAGCCCCCGGCAAGGATGTCCATTTCTTCGGCTTTTCGGGGGGTTATATCATCAAGGATGTCGTCGCTTTCGAAGTCCGCAAGATCGTATACAATCTCTTCTTGTTCTATTTGGTCGGTTCCAAGGAGGGCGGCAATTTCGGGATCCAGTTGCCCCGGAAGTACATCATTTTGAGCCATGCTGTCTATAACCTCTAAGCCATTATATCACTGGAGGCTTGCCTGTCAATGATATGGGATCAGCCAAAAAGGGATTCGATTATTCTATCGGCGGTGGCGTTTAAGACTCTTTCGTTAATGTAGGAAGGATCGTTGATCCGTTCGCGGAGTTCGGCGATACGTTCCGCATTTAATTCAGGGGATGCCGCAGCGAGTTCCTGAACCTTCTGAAGAGCTGCCCTTTCCTGGGCCTCGGAGGAGATATTGATTGAATCGGTCCGGGGGTTCCCATTAACCTGGTTCACCCGTCCGGGCTTTTTATCGGGTTGAATGGGTTCTACGGGTCCTATCCTGTCAATGGTCATACTCATTTCCTACCTGCCTTCATTATCGGCAAAACTATACTAATAGTTTACCGGATAATATCAATTCTTACCAGACACAAACACCGAAAATTCCCCCCGAATTTCATTTTTTTCACCTTTTTTTCGCAATAATTCGCAAATTTCTTCTATAGAACCCCGTAAATATTCCTCATGAACCTTGGTCATCTCCCTTCCCAGGCATACATAGCGGGCCTTATCAAGATCGGCTAGATCCTCGAAAAGCTTAAGAACCCTGTAGGGAGATTCGTACAAAACGAAACCGTAGCCCGTGTCCAGAAGCTCCCTTAGGCGGCTCTTTCTGCGGCCCGGCTTGGGCGAAAGGAAGCCCTCAAAGAGGACGGTCTTGTCGAAGCCCCCGGAAACACTCAGAAGGGAGGCAAAGGCCGAGGGCCCGGGGATGGGGATCACCTGGTGGCCCACCTGGGCGGCTTCCCGGGCCAGGAGGGCCCCGGGGTCAGAGAGGGCCGGGGTGCCCGCATCGCTGCAGTAGGCCAGGGTTTTGCCCTCATCCAGGTAGGCGATGAGCTTTCGTACTGCCGTTGCCTCGTTCCGGGCCCGGCAGGAGAGAAGGGGCACCCTTATCCCCAGGTGATTAAGCAGTTTGAGGGTCTGCCGGGTGTCTTCGCAGGCCACCAGGTCGACGGACCTAAGGGTCTCGGCAGCCCGATAGCTCAGGTCCCCTAAATTCCCTATGGGTGTACCGATAATGTATAAAACCGCCACGCCCAAAAGTATATACTGAGCAGGGGATAGAGAAAAGTCCAATGGAAGAAATACGAATTTTTATCTATGTGATCCTGGGGCTCCTTTTATTTTGGGGGGGAGTAAGTTTTTATTTTTCCCGCCAGAAGAGGGGAGCCAAGGAACCGGCGCAGAGACAGGAGGGCAGGGAAAAAGCCCCGGGGGCAAAGCTGCCCTGTTTTGTCTGCGGTTCCCTTTTACAAGACGGCCGCCAGATCAGCTCCGTCGCCTTTCCCCCTGTGGAGGGCCGAACCGAAAGGTCCATGCATATCCGGGGCTGCATCCACTGCCTCAATGGAGAGCAGGACCGGATCTGTCCGGTTTGCAAGGGGGTCCTAAAACAAGATGAGGTTCTTATCGCCCGGCTCTACGATCGCAAAAACCAGAGATCCCATGTCCATGTCCTGGGTTGCAGCAGCTGCACCAAGGCCCGTTGATCCTAGTCCAGGGGAAGGGCAGAAAGGATGGGGTCCAGCCGGGGCCAGACGATCTCGGGGATCCAGAGGTCTTCGGTATTGCCGTAGATTCCATCATGGAGGGCCATGATGTTTTCTTCAAAGTCTATGGTTAAAATATAAGCCTCGTTAAAAAGGGCATGGCCAAAACTTCCGTCTATGGGAATCCTCAGTTCCTCCACCTCTGGCCGGGGGCCCGAAAAAATCTCCGCCCCCCAACGAATTATCTCGTGGAGGGGGATATTGGTTTCCACATGGTCCAGGGCGAAGGCCGCCATGGTAAAGATGTGGCCCACATTCCGGCTGTCCAGAACTTTTTCCAGAAGACCCCGTAGGACGTTGCGCTGCCTCTGGGTGCGGACCAGATCGTTGTCGATGGCCCTCAGGCGCGAGTAGGCCAGAACCTGCCGCCCGTCCAATACATTGATGCCGGGCTCCAGGGGATGATAGTCGGGGAAGATCCGGTTAATCATCAGAGCTTCCGGGGCGCTTAGGAAAAGTTCCAGGCCCTCCAGGGCGTCCACCAGGGCAAAGACCCCAGAGAATCGCACCACCGCATAACGCTGGATGTCCAAAGAAAAAAGCTCGTTCAGGTGATTGATGGTTCGGCCGGGCCCCCCCAGGGCATGCATCAGGTTTATGCGGTTCCAGTAGGTGCCGTTGTGGCTGCTGGGGATCAGGATGTCCCGCATAAAGGAAGTGAGACTGATCACGTGGGTGTCCCGGTTGTAAGATATCAGGATGATGGTGTCGGACCTGCCCCGGTCCTGGTAGATCCGGGCATCGTCCCCCAGGAACAAAATATTGATGATCCTCTCGGAGATGGCCTCCCGTTCAAAGATAAGGTCCGTGCTGTCGCTCCAGAAGGTCTCCCCCAGGGCCACCCCGGGGAAAAAGTCCCTCTCTATGGCCTCCCGGAATTCCTCGTCGGTGAGGTCCCGGATTTCTTCTTCCATGGCCAAGAGAAAATCTTCGGCTGAAATGGGCTCCAGGCCCTCGGGAATGGTGACCGTCCTCTGCATGGCCAGGCCATCTCTGACCCTCATGGTTCTGATGCTGCTCCCCGTAAGCCGGGAATCCAAATAATTGTAGGTCACCGCAAAGGCAGAAAAGAGGAGCATGGCAAAAAAGAAAAGAAGGAAGAGTTTTTTTATTCCCATTCGCCGCCTATATAAGTTTTTTGGCCCTGGCAGCTATGGCTGGGGCATCGAGACCATTGGCTGAAAGGAGCTCCCCGTAGGTCCCCGTTTCGGCGAAGCGGTCTTCCAGCCCCGCCGCATCGTAGGCGAAGCTCATCCCCCTCTTGCAAAGATCCTCCAGGCAGGCGCTGCCAAAGCCGGCCATGACGTTATGTTCTTCGACGGTAAGCAGGACCCCGGTCTTCTTCACCGAATCGGCCAGGACCTGGGTGCCCAGGGGCTTTACAAAGGGAACCGACAGGACCTCGGCCTCTATGCCCTCCTTGGCCAGAAGCTCCGCCGCTTCGAGGCAGATGCTGGCGGTAATGCCGTTGGCCGCAATGGTTAATGCCCCGCCCTCTTTCAGAACCAGGGCCTCGGGGCCAAAGGTCTTGGGCCTTACCGGCAGGTCCGGCATCTCGTTCCGGTTGAGCCTGATGTAGACCGGCCCCTCCTGGGCCAGGGCATACTCCAGGGCCGCCTCTGCCTGATGGTTGTCGGCCGGAACGATCACCTCCATGTGGGGCATGGCCCGCATGATGGCGATATCGGTGATGGCCTGGTGGCTGGCCCCGTCAAAGGAATCCGAGAGCCCCCCATAAGCCCCGGCCAGAACCACCGGGAGCTTGTTGTAACAGAGATCGTTGCGGATCTGGTCGGTGCATTTAAGGGCGATAAAAATGGCAAAGGCGTTGATCACCGGGTGGAGCCCCGCCGTAGCCAGTCCCGCCGCCACCCCGGCCATGTTGGATTCGGCGACCCCGCAGTTGAAAAACCGATCCGGGTAGGCATTGGCAAAGTGGAGGGATCTGGTGCTGGCGCTCACGTCGGCGTCCAGGACCACCAGGCGGGGATGGGTCTTACCCAGTTCGGCACATTTGAGCCCGAAGGCCTCTCTCATGGTGATACTCATAAGGCTGCCTCCTTCTGCTTCATATCTTCTGTTAGCTCCACCGCGCCCTTCTCGTAGCTGTCCTTGTCGATGGGGGCCCCATGCCAGGCACTCTTTCCTTCCATAAAAGAAACCCCCTTCCCCTTGATGGTGTCGTAGATGAGCACCTTGGGCCAGATGTCATCGCTATCAAGCCAGGCAAAGGAATCGAGAATGTCCTGCTGGTCGTGGCCCTTCCAGGCCCTGGGGGCTTGATGCCAGCCAAAGACCCGAAACTTTTCCGCCAGGGGTTCCAGGGGAAGGATCTCCTGGGAGGTCCCATCCAGCTGGACCTTGTTGTAGTCCACGATTAAGACCAGCCGGCGGGGCTTATACTTGGCGGCAAAAAGAATAGCCTCCCAGGTCTGCCCCTCGTTCAGGCAGCCCTCACCTACCATCACATAGGTCCAGTAGTCCTTCTTGTTCACCTGGGCCGCCAGGGCCATCCCTGCCCCCGCCGATACCCCATGTCCCAGGGCACCGGTGGAAAAATCCACCCCCGGGGTGATCTTCATGTTGGGATGCCCCTGGAGGATGGACCCAAAGGTCCGAAACTTAGGCAGCTCCTCGGGGGAGAAATAACCCCGGTGGGCCAGGATCGTATACAGGTTAACCGAGGCATGGCCCTTGGAAAGGATGAACCGGTCCCGGTCTTCCCAGGCGGGTTCTGTCGGTCTTATGTTCATCCGGTTAAAGTAGAGGGCCGTGATTAATTCCGCCGCCGAAGAGGCCCCCCCCCAGTGGCCGGTCTGACGCTGATGGAGCACATCGAACATCTGGAGCCTAAAGGCGGCGGCCAAAAAGGCCAGCTCCCTGGGCGAAGCGGGTGTCTTAAGCTTCTTTGTGAAGTCCCCTAGATCCATGTAAGGCCTCCTTTACAATTTAAACACGAGCCCCGCCCCAGCGGCGGCCATGATGTACACAATGGGGTGTTTCTTGTAGCGAATGATAAGGAAGGCCAGGGCCAGGAAAATCAGGGCCTCCTTCCATCGTATATAAGCATACCATGCGGGAGCGGCGGCGTTCCAGAGCGAGAGGGCGATGGCCCCAAAACCAGCCGCCGAGAGGAGCCCCGCCGCCGCGGGCCGAAAGCCCGCAAAGAGGTTCTGGACCAGGGTGCTTTCCTTAAAAGCCGCCAGGGCCCGGGCCACCATGATGATGATGCAGATCGAAGGGGCAATAAGACCCAGGGCCGCAATGTAGGCCCCCCCTATGCCGCTGAAATAAAACCCCGTATAGGCCGAGATGTTGGCCCCTATGGCCCCTGGCAGGGACTGGGCCACCGCCAGCATATTCCCGATCAGGACCCGGCTCAGCCAGCCATCCTGGTTGATCCCCCGGGTATTGTCGGCGATCTCAAAAAGGAAGGGCAGGGTCGCCAGGCCGCCCCCTATGGAAAAAAGGCCTATGCGAAAGAAGGTCCCAAAGAGGAGGAGGTTCCTCATGGCTCCCCCTGGGGGCTTCCCTTTCCGGGGCGGTAGATGATCAGGGCCGCTGCCCCCGAGAGGAGGACCAGGGTCACCGGAGATTTTATAAGACCCAGGAAGTCCGGGAGACCGGGGAAGAAGGAAAGGGGCATTAAGGAAAGGGCCAGGACCGTTAGATAGATTACCAGGGCGGCCCGGTCTTTAAAGACTCCCTTAAGCATTTTGAGGACCGTGTCCAGGATGAGGGCCCCCACGGCGATGCGGACCCCCGCAAAGGCGTGGCCCACCAGGGGGTTCTCTGCCACGTTGCCGATTAAGAGGGCCAGGACCAAGAGGGCCGTCACCCCGGGGAAGACAAAGCCCATTGTGGCCAGGATGCCCCCCAGGATGCCCCCCTGCTTGTTCCCCACAAAGGTGCTCAAGTTTACCCCGATTAAACCCGGGGTAATCTGGGCGATGGTGTAGTACTCCATCACCTCATCCATGCTTACCCAGTTTCGTTTTTTGATCAGCTCCCGTTCCACGATGGGGACCATGGCATAACCCCCCCCAAAGGTAAAGAGCCCTACCCGCAGAAAGGCCCAGAGGATGGCAAGGTAGCCCCTCATGGGCCCTTGGCCTCCTTCCCCTCCGGAGGCTTTACGATGAGGTGAAGATCCTCTAACTGCTCGGGGCTCACCGTGTTGGGGCTCCCATCCATGAGGCCCTCGGCAAAGGAGTTCTTGGGAAAGGCGATAACTTCTTTAATCGAGGTGTCCCCGGCCATGATCATCACCAGGCGGTCCAGCCCCGGAGCGATGCCCCCATGGGGAGGGGCACCGTACTTGAAAGCCTCGGTGAGGAAGCCGAACTTGGCCTCCGCCTCGGCCGGGTCAAAACCTACGATATTGAAGATCCGTTTTTGTAGGTCCGGATCATGGATCCGGATGGACCCCGAGGCCAGTTCAAAGCCATTAAGCACCAGGTCGTAGAGATCCCCCTTTACCGAGCCGGGGTCGCTTTCCAGGGTACTGTGATACTGCTCCTGGGGGTAACTGAACATGTGGTGGGCCGCCTCCCAGCGGTTGGCCTCTTCGTCATACTCAAAGAGGGGGAAGTCCACGATCCAGGCGAAGGCAAAGGCGGGCCGCCCATCGGGCCCGGGATCGCAGTAACCCAGGTCCCGGCCCAGCTTGCTCCTCACCGCCCCCAGGGCTATGTTCGCCACCCTCTGTACCGGGTCCCCTACCATCAGGATGAGATCCCCCGGCTTGGCTCCCAGGTCCTGGCAGATCTGGGCAGCCTGGGGGGCGAAAAAGCGGGAGACCCCTCCCTCAAACTCGCCCTGGGGGTTTACCTTCATCCAGGCCAGGCCCCGGGCCCGGTATATCTTCGCCTGGGCCTCCAGGTCTTCAATCTGCTTCCGGGAGTAGGCCCCCTGGCCGGGGACCACCAGGGCCTTCACCGCCCCGCCGGGGATGCTGAGCCCCTTGGCCGCCGCAGCGCTCCGGGCTTCTTCGCCGGCTTTCAGGGCCTCCTTAAAGGCCTGGAACTCGCTCTGGTCCACATAGGGGGAAAAGTCCTGCAGGCAGAGGTCAAAGCGCAGGTCCGGCTTATCGGATCCATAGCGATCCATGGCCTCTTCGTAGCTCAGCCGGGTAAAGGGCGCCGGGAGATCATGGTCCAGGGTCTTCTTGAACACATGCTTCAAAAAACCCTCGGTAAGGGAGAGGACATCCTCCCGGCCCACGAAGGACATCTCTATATCGATCTGGGTAAACTCGGGCTGCCGGTCCCCCCGGGCATCCTCGTCCCGGTAACAGCGGGCCAGCTGAAAGTACTTATCAAAGCCCGATACCATAAGGAGCTGCTTATAGATCTGGGGGGACTGAGGAAGGGCATAGAACTTTCCGGGGTAGAGCCGGGAGGGAACCAGGTAGTCCCGGGCCCCCTCGGGGGTGGAGCGGATAAAGGTGGGGGTTTCGATTTCCAAAAAACCCTCCCCTATGAGGTATTCCCGGATCGCAAAGGACACATCGTTCCTAAGCTTGATTTTTTTCTGCATGGCCTGGGACCTCAGGTCCAGGTAGCGGTACTTAAGGCGAAGCTCCTCCCGGGCCTCGGTTTCTTCATCTATGGGGAAGGGAAGGACCTCGCAGCGGTTCAGGATGCTTATGCTCTGGGCGGCCACTTCGATCTCGCCGGTGGCCATGTCGGCATTGATCATCCCCTGGGGCCGGGACCGGACAGTCCCCTCCACGGCCAGGACAAACTCGTTTCGAAGCTCATCACAAAGCCCGGCCAGATCCGCTGGCACCGTGCCGCCAAAGGAAGCGGGGTCCACCACCACCTGGGTGATCCCATAGCGGTCCCGTAGGTTGATAAAGGAGATTCCCCCGTGGTCCCTCTTTCGGTGGACCCAGCCGTTAAGGATCACCTTCTTTCCATCGTCGCTGCTTCGCAGATCGCCGCAGGTAAAGCTGCGTTTCATTGTTTCCATTTATGAATGATATTCCCCCGGCCCCTTAGCTGCAAGTAGGCCCGCTCTGTGATACTATTACTTTATGAGTTTTCAATTTCATGGCTATACAAATGAGGGCTGGTTTAATCGGCCCATGCGCTGGGCCCAGTTAACCCTGACCGAAGATGATCCGGGGGCCATGACCGGCCCCGGAGGGAAACCTCTGGCGGCCTTCGACCCGGATTTTTGGCTGAACTACTTTCGGGAGATCAAAGCCCAGGGAGCGGTGATCAGCACCGGGGGCTATATCGCCTACCACCCTTCAAAACTGCCCATGCAGTATGTGAGCCAGGGGGTCAGCGAATCCAACGATGTCTTTGGCTACCTGGTCGAGGGCTGCCGGAGGATGGACATGAGTGTCATGGTCCGGACGGACCCCCATGCGGTCCACGATATGCAGAAAGAAGCCCACCCGGAATGGATCGCCCACCTGCCGGGCCAGGGCCCCCGCCCCCACTGGTCCCAGCAAGGGGCCTGGATCACCTGCGCCCTGGGCCCCTACAACTTTGAGTTCATGACCGAAGTGAACCGGGAAATCCTTAGCCGCTATGGGGTGGATGCCATCTTCGCCAACCGCTGGAATGGCTCGGGGCTCTGTCACTGCCCCTCTTGCCAGGCCCTCTTTAAAGAGAGAAGCGGGGGCCTCGAGCTGCCTAAGACCCTTCATCTTTCTGAACCCTCCTATGGGGCCTACATGGAATTCTTACAGAACCGGACCTTTGAACTCTGCGTCTTGTGGGATACGGAAATAAGAAAAATCTCCCCCCATGCCCGGTTCATTCCTAACTCGGGGGGCGGGGCCCTAAGCGGCCTGGACATGCGCTGGCTGGGAGACTACTCGGACCTCCTCTTTGCGGACCGCCAGTCCCGGCCCAAGGATCTTCCCATGTGGTCCAACGGACAGAACGGCAAGGAGTTCCGCTCCGTCATGGGCTCCAAACCCATAGGGGGGATCTTTCACATGGGCTTCGAAGATGTCCACCGCTGGAAGGATTCGGTCCAGGGGGACGATGAGATCAGGGTCTTTGTCTCCGAGGGGGTTGCCCAGGGTCTGCGGCTCTGGTTTACCAAGTTCCACGGGAAGGTCTACGACCCCCGCTGGCTGGAGGTGGTAAAGGACCTCTACAACCGCTATGCCGACTGGGAACCCTATCTGCGGAACACCGCCAACCTGGCAAGGGTGGGCCTGGTCTTCTCGCAGAACAGCGCCAAGTTCTACGGCGGCCAGGATGCCCAGGAAAAGGTGGGAAACCCCATCAACGGGCTCTACCAGGCCCTTACCGAGGGCCGCATCCCCTTCGAGATGGTCCACGAGAGTTACCTTTCGGACCAGGACCACCTTTCGGCCTACAAGACCCTCATCCTGCCCAACATAGCTTGCCTCTCGGAGGCCCAGTGCCGGGGGCTGGAGGCCTTTGTCAAAGCCGGAGGGGGCCTTATCGCCACCTTCGAGACCTCCCTCTACGATGAGAAGGGAAAGAAGCGGGGCACCTTCGGCCTGGCCGAACTCTTTGGAGCCGACACCGATGGACCCATCGAAGGGCCCATGAAAAACTCCTACCTGCGCTTCCATGCCGAGACGGGCCACCCGGTCCTGGACGGCTTCGGCGGCACCGAAAGGACCATCAACGGCAACGCCCGGCTCCCAGTAAAACCCAAGCGCCCCCTGGAGACCATGCCCCTCAGCCTGATCCCCTCCTACCCGGACCTCCCCATGGAAGAGGTCTACCCCCGCCTCGATCACAGCGGCATCAGCGAACTCTATCTGCGTTCCTACGGGGAGGGCCGGGCGGCCTACTTCCCCTGGGACATAGACGCCACCTACTGGGACCTTCTGATCCCCGACCACCTTCAGCTTTTTTTGAACACCCTGGCCTGGGTCCACCAGGAAGAACAGATGATCAGTCTTAAGGGCCCCGGGATCTTTGACATCGCCCTCTGGCGGCAGGAAAAGTCCCTGGCCATACACCTGGTCAACATGACTAACCCCATGTACATGCGGGGACCCATCAGGGAGCTCATCCCCTCGCCTCCCCAGGAGCTCAAGTTTATTGTGCCAAAGGGCCTGGAACCCAGGGCCCTTCGCTTTTTATCTACGGGGAAAGATATCGAGTACCGCCGGGAGGGAAGAAAGCTCTTCTTCCAAGTACCGCCCTTCTTGGATCACGAGGTCATTGCTATTGATATAGAGGAAACCTAACAGGATAGAAGTGATTTACTCGTCTTCTTCGAAGCCCGATTCAAAGAGGCGGACCAGGGTCTCCACCGCCAGAGCTTCATCTTCGCCCTCGGCGATAATTTTAAGCTCCGTCTGATAGGTCGCCGCCAGGGTCAGGATACCCATAATAGACTTGGCATTGATCCGGTCCTTACCCCGCTCAAAGGTAATGTTGGCCTTAAAGTCCTTGGCGGCCTGGACCAAAACTGCCGCCGGCCGGGCGTGGATCCCCGCTCGATTGGAAATTACTATTTGCTGTTCTATCATGGCTAAACAATATCCTCACTTCCAAAATATACAGCCTTGGCGGTGTCCCGCTCGAGCCATTTTAAAATATTCTGATTAAATTCCTTCGCCGCATTATAGCCCATGGTTTTGAGCCGCTCGTTCATGGCGGCGGTCTCGATGATCACCGGAATGTTCCGGCCCGGCTTGACCGGGATCTCCAGCTTGGGAATATTCACCCCCAGGATCTCCATGAACTGCTCTTCCAACCCTATGCGGTCGTAGTTTTTCCGGGAATCCCATTCCGCCAGGGTCACCACCAGCTGGATCTCTTTGCGATCCCGGATGGCCCCTACTCCAAAAAGATGGGTAATGTTGATGATCCCCATGCCGCGGATCTCCATGTGGTGGGCGATGATCTTATTGGCCCCGGTGCCCATGAGGTCGTTGCCGTTCACGCAGTGGATGTCCACCACATCGTCTGCCACCAGTCTATGGCCGTGCTTGATCAGTTCCAGGGCGGTTTCGCTTTTCCCTACCCCTGAGTCCCCCAGGATGAGGATCCCCAGGCCATAGACCTCCATAAGAACCCCGTGGATGCTCTGCCGGGGGGCAAAGATCTCCGCCAGGATCCGCAAAATACGGGTGCAAAATTCGGTGGTGTCCAAATCGGTCTGGAGGATGGGGCAGTGAACCTCTTCGGCGATGCGGAAAAAACTATCGTTGGGGCTAAGGCCGTGGGTAAAAATACAGCAGGGGATGGGGTGGCTGAACATCTCCGCCAGGTTGTCGCCGGTGAGGCCCTCTTCCATGTGCCTTAGGTAGGCCGATTCGCCCCGGCCAAAGATCTGAATCCGGTTGTGGCCAAAGGCATCGAAGAAGCCCGAGAGGGCCAGACCGGGCCTGTTGATGTCGGGGATAGAAATTTCGTTTGCCAGCCCCTTCCGGCCCCCTATACAGCGCAGGTTGAGGGCATTGTGTTCTTTTAAATCGATATCGATAAGATCCAGGACCGTAAACACTTTATCAGCCATATAATAGAATATAACAAATAAAGAAGGGCCTTGCAATGTGATCCCGCCCTTTACTGATTCCCCCGGGTGTAGTATTTTTAGATCATGTTCAGCGACGAAGTTCGAGCCCTCTTGATCGAGGTCATCACCTCCTGGCAGGTCATCCTGGTCACCATAGTGCTCGTCATCTATATGTCCATCGTCAACCGGGTCACCAAAAGGGTAAGGGTCAACAAGAGGCGGGGCCCCCGGGTAAAGGTAGCCCCTCCCCCCACCCCGGATCCTGCCAGCGACGGCGAACTGGAGCTGGAAGAAGAAGAAGAACATTATATAGAAGAAAGCGACGACGATATGGTCGAATAATTGCTATAAAATTCACATTAATTCACTTTGAATCGAAGTATTTTGCATCCCCGGGCCGTATAGGGACGGAGGATCTTATGAAAGACCAAGAAACCTATGATGAAGAGGCCCCCTACGAAGGGCCTGACCCCCTCAGCCATGCGGTAAAAACCCTCTTTGGCCTGGACTACCTGTTCCCCTACCAGCGGCTGGTGATATCCAACATCCTCGAGGCCGCCGCCGCCCGGGGCATAGCCATCGATTGGCCCGGGAAGGCCGAAACTCCGCCGGGGATTCCAGAGGAGGACGACAAAAGAGAGCTGGGCCGGCAGATAGTGATCCTCCCCACGGGGGCGGGGAAATCCCTCTGCTTTCAGCTTCCCGCCATGCTCATGAAGGGACCCACCCTGGTGATCTACCCCATCCTGGGCCTCATGGCCGACCAGGAGCGGCGTCTGGCAAGCCAGGGCTTTTCCCCGGTTCTGCTGCGGGGCGGCCAGAGTAAGGAAGAGCGGGACCTCATCTGGGCCAAGCTGCGTTCCGGGGAAAGCCGCTTCCTCATCGCCAACCCCGAGGTCCTCCTCAGCCCCCAGGTGATGGGCCGCCTGGGGGACCTGGGGCTCATCCACATCGTCATCGACGAGGCCCACTGTGTCAGCGAATGGGGGGAGAGCTTTAGGCCCTCATACCTGGAGATAGGCCGGATCATCGAAGCGGCGGGCCGGCCCCTGGTCACCGCCTTTACCGCCACCGCCGGGACCCTGGTCCTGGAAAAGATCCAGGGACATATCTTTGGGGAAGGAGGGGCGGCCCTCATCGTCGGCAACCCGGATCGCAAAAACATTTATTATTCTGCCCAGGGCTGCATACTCCGAAACCTGGCGGTCCGGGATCTCATCCTCAAGATGGAGAGGCCCGCCATCGTGTTTTGTTCCTCCCGCCGGGGCACCGAGATCCTGGCCCGCTACCTCCGCTGTTACTTCCGGGAGAAACAACTCCCCTGGTATGGGGAGACCAGATTTTACCATGCAGGCCTCAGCCGGGAAGAAAAAAAGGAGACCGAAGACTGGTTCCTCCAGAGCAGGGAGGGAGTCCTGACCGCCACCTGTGCCTATGGGCTGGGGATAGACAAGAGCGACATCCGCACGGTGATACACCGGGACTGCCCCTCCTCGGTAGAAGCCTATTTGCAAGAGTCGGGCCGGGCAGGCCGGGACGGAAAGCAATCCCGGGCGGTCCTCCTCTACGGCCCCGCCGACACCCTGGCCCTCACCAGAGCCCAGGCCGAACCAGATCGCCTGAGGGTCTCGAAGCTCCTCGCCTATGCCCGGGAGCCTGTCCAATGCCGTCGGGAAACCCTCCTCGATCTCCTGGACTACCGGGGCGACCGGGACAGCCCCGGACCGGTCTGCTGCGATGTCTGTGGAGGAACCAGCCGCACAAGCCTCCGGGAAGAAGCAAGCCTCCTGGACTTTTTCAAACGAAACCAAAGGGTCTACACCCGCACCGAAGCGGCTTTGCAGCTTGCACGGATTGAAGGAGTGGGGTGGAGTAAGGATGAAGCTGGGGAGGTAATAAGCTATTTATTAAAAATGGGAATGATAAGAGCATCGAGGAATATATTGTGGAGGAATAAGATAATATGTGCTAAGCAGGAGTATAAAAGATAATAGGTGACTTATTTTGAAATAAGACCTCATGCGCAGTTCGCCGCTGGACAAAAACATGCCCCAGTTAATCCTCCGCAAGAGGAGTGGGTGTCGCCCTGGTCTAGGAATTGAGATGAACCCGCCTACGGAGCCCCCGGCACCCAGTTTCTTGTCTTATATTGCTGCGTTCAGCTTTCCTCGCACATACTGGGTACCGGAGCTTACTTCATTATCTTATTCTGCTTAACTCGCGGTCTCCTCCAGCGGAGAATTCCCAGATATTCCTAGCCCAAGGCAACCCCCACCCCTCCCGTGGAAGCTTAACTTGGAAAGTGATTAGATCAAGAAGAGCCTTTTATTACCCATCCCTACAAGTGAGGTGTGGGGAAGAAAAATGATAATGTTTACCGACAAAGGTGACAGACACCCTGGGCTGGATCTTGCACCTTTCCTGGGATCTAGCTAAGGCGGCTTTCTTCTTTCACCTTACTATAGATAATGATACCACTTCATTGGCTATACCCTTCAGGTGGTTTATTAGATGCTCTTCTCAGTCTAATCACGCATTGCTGACTTAGCTGGATGTGCTGGGTAGGTCTTAGATTATCTGAGAACCCTTTGTTACTTAACTACCTCTGCTTCCAGTTCTGCGCCCCCTGGTCTCCAAGTTTCTGTATATCCCCTATCATGGCCCCTATCTCCCGGATAGCCCCTTCGGTTTCCTCCGTGGGGAGCACTTCAGCAAAGCCGGTCAGCTCCATGAGACGGTTCGAGAAGGTTCCCGCCCGGATGTCCACCGGACCCACTCCGGTGCCCACCCTGTTCTTGATGCTGATGACCAGGTTGGGCCTAAAGCAGAAGATGAAGATGCAGACCAGGGTTGTAAGAACCGCCAGGAAGTACAGAATATTAAAGAACCTAAAGCCCGTGGTAGCCAGGGCCAGGGAAAAGCCATACATGCTAAAGTTTAGCAGGAAGAGCTTGAGACCAAATTTCTTGTACATGGTAAAGAAGGGAATAATCCCCCCTATCCCCAGGACCAGGGCAAAGACGACGATGAATACCCGCCACAGATTATCTGCACTGGCCCGGCGACGAATCATGGAAGTCTCGTTGGCCAAAGCGGCGGCCAGTTCCCTCTGGGCCTCCGCTTCTTCGGCTTCCAGGCCCTCCCTTTCGGCGGTAGCTTCGGCCAGCAGGGTTTGAGCTTCCCTCAGGCCCTCGGCACTGGTGTCCCTATAGGTCTCGTTCCTATATTGCATATTGCCCCACCAGTCCCGGCCGGTCTCTACCCGCCGGGTCCTCTGGATCCCCTCCCGGGCATTCTCGGCGGCAAACTCCTCGTTCTGCCGGGCATGGGCGATCATTTCTTCAAAGGGGATGATCGCCTCCTCGGCCTGGGCCCTCCTGGAAACCGCGGCGGTGACATTGTTATGGGCCCGGATAAGATGGGTGGGCCTCATGATGGTCGAAAACCTTCCGCCGCCCCCCAGCCCGGGAATCACATTCATCAAATCCGAGGGACTGTAAAGGATGGCCGAGGCCAAAGAGATGATCAAAAAGGCCAGGACCAGATAACAGAAGCTAAACCTATAGTTGCTTCTGGCTTCGATGCCCGCAATCTCATCTACCTTGTACTCATGGTGAAGGGAGGTCCTGCCCCCCAGGGATCTTCCGGCGGCCCGGAACACCATGCGCTTGTTGGTGACCTGCAGGCGCCCTTCGGCCCGCTCAAACTTCATCATGTTCCGTAAAACCGCCACGTTGTACTGCTTTACCGGAATTTCATTTTCATTGGCCCTGATGTTCTCGGGGATGATGTTCATCTTCCGCTCGTAAACATCCGTGGCATTCCGCTCCGGCGAACCTATTCCCATCCTGTTCTTCATGGACATTATAAAAAGTCCAACCTTGGAATTTGCGCCTAACTGGGCCTTGGCTGTTTCTGTAATTTTGTCAATGTTTTCCCTGTCGATAAAAGCCATTCATGTCCTCCGGGGGAACTTATACGGCAACGGCCTTGGCATAACCTAAGCTTAAGTCAGCTGACGCATAATCCTGTAAAGTATATTAACTCTACTATACTATAAAGCCTGCCATTACACTAGCATTTTTTACGGAGCCTTAAGCTCCACCTTCATACTGCGCAGCCGGTCCTGAACCTTGCTTACATCCAGATCCCGGGGAAGGGTGTCTTCTTCGGCGCAGATCGCCGCGGCCACCCCGGCGGCCTGGCCTATGGCCATCATGTTCCCCATGGCCTTGCAGGTTGAAAGCCCCAGGTGGCTTAAGGAGGCACAGCGGCCGGCCACCAGTAGGGGATCCACCCGCCGGGGGAGCATACAGCGGTAGGGATACTCATGGCCGTCCTTGATGGTCCCGTGGAGTTCCCCCTCGGTAGCCTTCAGCCCCGCCGCATCGATGGTGCCGTAGCGGAGGGCGATCACATCGTCAAAGTGCTTCCCCTGCTGGCAATCCTCCAGGGTGAGGGTGTACTCCCCTTCAATCCGCCGGGTCTCCCGGACCCCCAGATCCTGCCCCGCCCTGACGAGGGAACAATTCTCCAGCCCCGGTATCTTGAGGTCCCTGACCATCTCGACAAAGTCAAAGACCACTTGCAAGCCCGACCGCAGGGCCACATTCAGATGTTCGATATTGCTCGCATCGATGATCCCTATATCATCCTGGCCCCCGTTATTCGAAGAAACCACCGTAGGGATCGTCGTTCTGTCAAAGGAATAAAAGTTCGAAGTAGTGTAGCCCTCTTTGGCGGCCTTCTCGTCGATCCGGGCCCGCATGGCCGAGGTGGGCTCCTGGGGCCTCTCGTTGAGGGATGAAAAAAGTTTTTCCTCATCTACGTTGGCCAGGACCAGCCCTATGGTCGTCGGCATGAAGGCCCCGTCCTCCTCCCGGCCCTTGAGCATGGGCACCCCCGCATGGTAGGCGATGTCCCCGTCCCCGGTGGTATCGATGTAGACCGAGGCCGAGTAGGTCCGCCGGCCATACTTGCCGGCACAGACCACCGAGGTGATGGTCCTACCGTCCATCTCGACCCCCGTGATGGGGCTGTGAACCAGGTACTTGCAATCGTGCTCCTCCAGGAGCTCCATCACCCCCAGGCGAAGGTACTCGGGATGCACATGGAGACCGTCGGCATCCACCCAGGTCACCTTCCCGTCCCGGCAGCCATGGGAACCGTAGCTGCGGAGCTTATTCACGAAGATCTCGTTGACCCCTCCGCGGCTCTGGCCGTTCCGGAGGATCCGGTTCATGGGCATCCAGCCCGAGACCGCCGCCACCCCCCCAAAAAAAGCCCGGCCCTCCAAAAGCAGGGTCTTGGCCCCATTCGTAGCCGCCGCCAGGGCCGCCCCTATCCCCGCGGGCCCCCCGCCCCCCACGATGACATCAAAATGATCCCCATCTTTTGGAAAAAACGTTTCATACTCCTGCCTGGTCCGTTTCATATACGCCCCCTTTTGTTTCTCCGGATAATTATTCCATGGAACCCTAGTAGGGTCAATTGAAAGGTAGGTATGATTACGACATAGCCAGCCCAAGACTAAGACCTCAATCCCAGTTCACCGCTGGACAAAAACATGCCCCTAACGACTCCGGTGGCAGGGAAGCCCTTTTTCATAATTCCAGTATATAGCGAATTAGTCCTGCCAATGTCGTCGCCAGGAGCATTTTTTGCTCCAGCTGAGCAAGCAATGAGTTATTAGATTGAGAAGAGCCTTTACATAATCAATCCTCCCAGCGTAGTCGGGGAAGACAAATAATGAAAAATCCACGACAAGGGTGACATACACCATATATAGTGGTGGTCAGGAGCAGGAACCACTAGAAAAAAAGGGTGACTGTCACCCTGTCATCAATATTGATCTCGGCATAAGGTGACTGACACCTTTGTCGTGGATCTTTTTTGCTTTCTTCAACCACCTTCGTATGGATAATGATGGTACTACATTGGCTATACCATTAAGGTGGTTCTCGATAATCATCTTTGATCAAACTACGCATAGTTAACTCAGCTGGAGCAGGAACTTCGTCCCGGGCGAGCCTTTTTTCAGCTCGCCTGGGATGAAGGTTCCTGTCCAGCGTGAGCTAGATTTGCTAGGTAAATCTTAGATTGAGTACTGTCATATTCATCCATCTTTACAGCAGAACCTCCTATATGCTAGCCTTTCCCCATGAATGGGACCGTATTGGTGGGAGTAATCATGGGGAGCAGCTCCGATTGGGAAACCATGGAGCAGGCCTGTCTTATCCTGGATGAACTAAAGATTCCCTACGAAAAAAAAGTTGTCTCCGCCCACCGCACCCCGGACCTGATGTTCAGCTACGCCGAAGAGGCCGCCAGCCGGGGCCTAAAGGTTATCATCGCCGGGGCCGGGGGGGCCGCCCATCTGCCGGGCATGGTGGCCGCCAAGACCCTCCTGCCGGTCATTGGGGTCCCCGTTCAGTCCCGGGCCCTCCAGGGCCTGGACTCCCTCCTTTCCATCGTGCAGATGCCCGCGGGGGTTCCGGTGGCCACCGTAGCCATAGGGGGAGCCGCCAATGCGGGGCTCCTGGCGGCCCAGATCCTCGCCGCCTTTGACCCTAGCCTCTACGGGCGGCTTGAGGAACGCCGGGCCGCCATCGAAAAGACCATCCTCGAAACCAAGCTCTAAGGACAGGCTTTTCATGATCAAGCAGATTCTTCCATATAAGACCATAGGAATTATTGGAGGGGGACAACTGGGCCGGATGATCTGCCTGGCCGCCAAGGCCATGGGCTATAGGGTGGCGGTCCTGGACCCCAGCCCCAACTGCCCCTGCGGTCAGGCGGCGGACCACGAAATCACCGCCCCCTACGATGACATGGAAGCCATCCAGCAGCTCTCCCGCCTCAGCGACATCATCACCTACGAGTTTGAAAATATCGATCACCGGGCCCTCCAGTACCTGGAGGAACATAACTACCTGCCCCAGGGGAGCCGGGTCCTGGACATCACCCAGCACCGCTTTAAAGAGAAGAGCGCCATCAGGGACCTGGGGATCCCCACCACCCCCTTTGTCCTTATCGACGGCCCGGCTGCTTTAGAGGATGCATTGAAGGAAAGAACCCTCATCCCCGGGGTCCTCAAAACCACCACCCTGGGTTATGACGGCAAGGGCCAGGTGGTCATCCGATCCAAGGACGATTACCAGCAGGCCCGGGAGCTGGCAGAAAAAAGCGAATGCATCCTGGAACAGTGGGTTCCCTTTGATAAGGAAATATCGGTCATCATCGCCCGGGGCCTGGAGGGGGAAATGTCCTGCTTCCCCCTGGCAGAAAACCTCCACCGGAACAACATCCTTCACCGGACCATAGCCCCCGCCAGGGTCAATGCCGCCCAGGGGACATCAGCCCTGGACTACGCCCGGCGCATCGCCGAGGCCCTGGGGCTCATCGGGGTCATGGGGGTCGAGATGTTTGTCCAGGGCGACCAGGTGCTGATCAACGAACTGGCCCCCCGGCCCCACAACTCGGGGCATTATACGATAGATGCCTGCCTCACCAGCCAGTTTGAGCAGCATGTGCGGGCCATCTGCGGCCTCCCCCTGGGGGACCCTGCCCTGCACAGCCCCGCGGTAATGATTAACATTTTAGGGGAGCACCTGGATAAGGACGACCTATCAAACCTGGATGCCTTCCTCCCCCTCCTGGACCGGGGGAAGCTCCACCTCTACGGCAAGGACCAAGCCAGACCGGGACGCAAGATGGGGCACCTTACCCTCCTGGGAGACATCGAAGAATCACTGTGTATAATAGAAGAATCACCTATTTGGGGAGGGGCATAATGAACCGCAATCAACATGAAAGGGAAGCACTCATGGGAAGGGAAGACGGGGAGGATAAACTCAAAGAGGAGTGCGGGGTCTTTGGAGTCTCCCTCCTGGACCCCCACAAAAGAGCGGCCCCCCTGGTCTACTCGGGGCTCCTGTCCCTCCAGCACCGGGGCCAGGAAAGCGCCGGCATCGCCGCGGTCACCGGCACCACCATAGAGAGCCGCCGGGGCATGGGCCTGGTGCCCCGGGTCTTTAGCCCCGAACTCATCGACGGCATAGAAGGAGCCTCCGCCATAGGGCATGTGCGCTACTCGACCTCCACCTCGGTGACCCTCGACAATGCCCAGCCCTTTGTAAACCACTTCCGCCTGGGGTCCATCGCCATTGCGCATAACGGAGCCCTGACCAACGCCGACCTGGTACGGGAACTTTTGGAAGATTCGGGGATCAGTTTTTCCTCCACCAGCGACAGCGAAGTAATCATTCATTTGATCGCCAAACATTTCCGCAAGGGATTAGAAAAGGCCGTCATCGATGCCATGCATTTTATCAAGGGCTCCTACGCCCTGGTGGTCTTAAGCTCCGACACCCTGGCGGGAGCCCGGGACCCCAACGGCATACGGCCCCTCTGCCTGGGAAGGATCCCCGCCCCCAGCCAGCAAGGGGATCAAGAAAACCATGAGAGGGGCGACTGGATCCTGGCCAGCGAGTCCTGCGCCATCGATGCGGTGGGGGGCGTCTTTGTCCGGGACGTGGAACCCGGCGAAATGGTGATCATCAAAGACGGCCAGCTCCGGTCGGTCATCTTCAGCGAGAAGACCCGCCGGGCCTACTGCGCCTTCGAGTACATCTACCTGGCCCGGCCCGACAGCGTGATCGACAAGATCGACGTTTACAGCTCCCGGGTCCGGGCGGGGGAGATCCTGGGCAAAGAGAGCCCCGTCGAAGCCGACCTGGTCATAGGGGTCCCCGACTCAGGGATCCCCTCGGCCATAGGATACGGCCGGGCCACCGGAACCCCCTTCGGCATGGGAATCGTCAAGAGCCGCTTTGTGGGCCGGGCCTTTATCGCCTCCCGGGAGAGCCAGAGGGAAGAAACGGTCATGGTGAAGCATAACGCCATCGCCGGTGAAGTCCGGGGGAAACGGGTCGTGGTGATCGACGATTCCATAGTCCGGGGCACCACCAGCCGCCGGCTGGCCGAGATCCTCAGGGCCGCCGGAGCCAAGGAAGTCCACATGAGGATCTGCTCCCCCCCGGTCCGCTGCCCCTGCTTTTTCGGCATAGACACCCCCCACCGAAAAGACCTGATCAGCAATGTAGCCAGCCCCGATGAAATCTGCAAGGCCCTGGGCCTGGACAGCCTGGACTTCATCTCCAACGAAGGACTCCTGGAATCCCTGCAAAGCATCAAGGCCGGCGGCATGAGCCCCGAGGACAGCTACTGCCTGGGCTGCTTCACCGGAGAGTACCCCATCCCCGTACCGGGTGAGTCGGGCTAGTTATTTCATGAAATCTTTAAAGACCCCATCCATGGCGTTATTGACGGCCAGATTGACCTTTCGGGTCATTACCTTGGAAAGACGGTCTAACATTTTTTTACTGTCATTCTGTACGATGATGGGAGAAATTGTAGGTGTGGAATCTGTCTTAAAAAGCTCGTTAACTTCAACTCCGAGGCTTTCTGCTATCTGACCCAGTACGGTCGGTTTTGGGAATTTTAACCCCCTTTCAATGTTACTCAAAAATGTAATCGAAATATCAGCCTTTTCTGCCAAAAGCGCCTGGGAATAAGCCCTGAGATTCCTAATTGTTTTTATGTTTCTCCCCAAGGTGGCCTTTATTTCTTGTCCGGTCATGCCAATAGTCCTTTTCAATCCTTATGAGTCTTATTGAACTATAAGATTCACTTGTTGACAAAAGCCTATTGGTTCTATACGATTCTTATAGAACGATAAGATTAACTTGTCCTTCTATAAAAAGCCAACATTTTTAAAAGAAAAAGGAGTGTAGTATGAAAAAAATGACCCCATGGCTCGGCTTTATTACCATTATCTCTATAATTTCCCTTGCCCTGACCGCCTGCTCCAACCCTGCAGGGGACAATGATGGCACCCCACCCCCGCCCCCTTTAGCACCCTACATCATCACCGGCGAGTCCGGAGCGTTTACAGTCACATCACCAAGCGGTACAGCGCTTGTGGAAGACGAAACAATGGGAAATGTTATTTCTGCCATCAGAACTGATGCTAATGGAAGTGACATTGACATACAGCTTGGCGAAAACGATGTAAGCTTTGCTGGAGGAACAATTTCATTAAATGACACAGACGGCGACTGGGGCCACATCACCCTGAGAGGCAGAACTAATTCTACCATCAATATAGGGCAAGGTGTTTCCCTTACCAGTACCATAAATGGGACTGCTTCGTTTAACCTCACCGGCAATGCTAATTTAACGATTACAGGCGGAAGTTTAAGTAGTGTTGTCCACAATAGTACCGGCCTACTCACTATTACCGGAGGTATCATTTCATCCCAATTCTCAGAAGCCATAAGGCTGCAACACTCAGAATCACGTATGCTTATGAGCGGCGGAACAGTAAGACTTAATAGGACTGGTAATGATTTTTACGCAATCTATGTGCAATCCAATCATGAAAACGCGGTGGTAATATCCGGCGGGACGGTTGGAGGTATGAACAATCAAAATGAAGAACTAACGCCTTCGGCTATCAGGCATAACGGCACCGGAGGCATCACCATTAGGGGCGATGCACTTATTACATCGAGAAATCCCAGTGAAAATTTTGGAACCATCAGACTCGACCATGCTACCGGGGGAACCCTGAGGATTGAGGGCGGCACGGTGCGGAACTGGAACCCTAATACTGGTTCTTTCGATGGCCCAGCTATTGCCGTAACCGCTGCTAATGATGAAGCTCGAAAAGCAAGGGTTACCCATACCAGCGGCACGATAAGTCCTATGCCTGAGTGGCTGGACTAGGGGGATACAAAAGAAGAGCTCTCACAGCGGCACAGCGGACACGGAGGGGGAAGAAGGGTGGAACTTATGTCCCTTCTTCCGTTGTGCCTCTGTGTGCGCTGTGAGAGGTAATTCGAGAAAGTAAAGTTCACTCTATATTTAATAATAAGTCAGGGGTATTTTTGGTGAAATTATATAAAAAGTCAAGGTTATTTTTAGCATAATTATACAAAAAGTCAGGGTACAAATTCTTCATAATTAACAAAAAGTAAGGGTAAAAAATCCACAAAACATGCAAAAAGTCAGGGTACTTTTTGGCTAAAATACGTAAAAAGTCAGGGTAACCAAGACCTCGAGCTATAAATTTCATAATACCCATTCCCGTCATGGGGGAGGCAGGGGAAATATAATTATTTCTTCCGCAACTTTCTGAAACCTTCCCCAGGGATTTTCAATAAAAGTATCTTCGAAAATGTCTCTTCGTATTAAAAGGTTTTCACCATCGTAATCAATGACATAGTAATCGTTCAATTCATCGGATTCAAACAGCACTTCTTCAATTACGGTGTTATTTCTAATCGTATATTGATAGACACTGAATTTTTCTAAGAGCCCATTAATTCGATAGCCATCATCGGCGGTAGTTATTAGTACATTATTCCCGGTTATCTGATAATAGGCCCCTAACTTTCGTATATGCCCAATTACCATAAGCTCATCGATATTAATGCAAACAAAGGATCCTATTGCATAGGTACCATTATCGACAAATAAAAAATTTTGATCCTCTGACCAAATTATGTAGCCAACTCCAAGGAGGTAAGGGATGGGAACAAAATTATGATTCCCATCCATATTAATGTACACACCAGAGGTATTTTCTCTATCCCAGGGAATGGGGACTGCAAATGATTTACTATCCGGTGAAAAATATTTATCTTCATGCTGCTCCAGCCTTGATATATCAAACCAAACGAAATCGAGCTCCTCGGGAAGGCTCTCCCAAGTGAAAATTGAAAGAAAAATCACCAAAAGAGAGAAGAAATAGAGTTTACGAATGGATATCTTCATATTATGGGGACACCATATAAAAAGACTGGCTTTACATCAATACCCCTGTATCGAGGTTCTCTCCTACCATAAAAATCTTTAGCCTTAACTATTGACTTTATTCCTTATATTTTATATATTATTGGTATTGGAGATAACCATGGAACAGGAGAAAACCAGCCCATCGGCGGCGGATCTGGATCGGACCATCCGGAATCACTTTGGCTCCCTGGGAAGTACTCCCCTGGGATTATGCATAGACCTGGCCACCATGAGGAACCACCGCCTCTTTAGTGACCTGGGCTACCCCAACATGAAAAAATACATTGAAGCCCTTTCTAAAGAGAGGGAGTACAATCAGAGCAGGATCAACCGCTGGCTAGCCATAGGCATGGCCTACCATATTCACCGCCAGGACCTGGAGGCAATTGGCTTCGCTGATCATCACAAACCATCAAAATTACTCCTGTTGAGCCGGGCCCTGGACATCTACCCGCGGAGGGAGGTATTTCAAAATATCATAAACTTATCCCACAAGGATTTTTATTTTTATGCCCATGGCATGGTAGAAAAAAATGAAATAGCCAAGGAAGATCAGGGTTCGGATCTTTCCAGGACTTTACATTTTCCAAACGAAAAGGAAAGGAGTAAGAAAGGTACCTTTATTATTGATGGTATCCCCGGGATTAGGGTAAACCCCTCCCTGGAAAAAGAAACCTATGACTATCTTATGCGGGTAAACAGCCTGGCAGCCAGAACCCTCAGAAAGGGCGGAAAAATGTATTACCTGGCGTTAAAGGACAAAGAGGAGTATCTGCGCTACAGTAGGGCAATTAGCCGCCTGATCAAACGCCTCCGCTCATCCTCAGCCTCATTATCTGAGATTACAGCGGAGTAGGAGGAAGCTAAGACCCGGATTCGCCGTATACTATGGACTTGTTATAGAAAGACCCCTGTTTTTTAAAGTAGACGGCCACTCCAATGAATATTCCCAGTATAATAAGAAATGCAATGACCAATAGAACTCTAAACACCGTAACATAGGGGGCTATGGCGGCTATAGAAAGATCCTTTATGCCGATTAAGAGGGTCCTGACCGAAATGGTACCATCATCGTTACTAAGATCCGATAAGACGAGGGCTCCGGTATTAACAGCGTTGGTGTAGTTCCTTATTTCCAACAAAAATGCATTAAACACCATTCGTTCGAAAAAGGAATCCCTCCCCGTGTTTATTTCATTAATTGACTCTTGGAGTCCATCGTTTAGGGCGGTAAGTTCTGTGGTGCTAAAGCTTAGTTCAAAAATGTCGGAGCCAGGGAATCTTCTTGCCAGGACCCGTTCCATGTCACCAATCCGGTTTTCGAAGAACCTGTCCAGGGTATAGGACAAGGAATAGAGGGAGCTAAAAAGGAAGCCGAACAGGGTAAACAGGAGGCAGCCAAGAATGAACATGCCTATTCTGGGGCCCCTTCGTTCTATCTTCCGAATAAAGAGAACATGCAAGACCAGGGCGACAGCAGCCCCTGCGGTTATGCCCAGGATAGTAAAAATATTCATAGGGCCTCTTCGTTAATGTAGACTACCGTTTTTGTGGGACCGCAACCCTCCCGCCAGTTTGTTAACAGGGGTTTTTTCAGCTTTAAAAGGGATTTGTATTCCTTCTGCATGCCTAAGTCAGCCAGAGCCTGGCGGACCACCAGCCTGCCGCAGGGGGCCTGCATGAATTTTTCGAAGGTTTCGGGGCGAAACTCATGATTGTTCCTGCCCACCAGAAGGGCTATCTCCCGTTTCTTATGATCCCAGGCAGAAAATAACTTTATGGCGGTGGATATCAAGCCAAGGGCGATAATGATCTGAGCCCCCAGAAACCAGAGGGAGATCTGATGCAAGGGAATGGCCAGAACCAGGATTCCTGCACATGCCAAAATTATGGAATAAAGGTTGATGTACAGGAACCTGACTATATTCTTTTTATTTATTGGCAAAAGAAATTGCCTTATAGAAGGCATCCGCCGCCTTGGCAGCCCCATCTTCATCGGCATCCTTTAAGAGGACCGCTGAACGCTGGGTGAAGGATTCATAGTAAAGATGAAAGGCGGGGCAGAAGACCCCGCAGGTGGCACTTCTGGTGTACCCAATTTCTTTTACGCTGCTGGGCAGCACATACTTTAATTGCCGTCCTACAGTAAAAACCCAGCAGGCCATCTGGACTGCCACTTCAACCACCCTCTGGTCGGTAATAACCCAAAAGCCCTTCACTTTAATTCCAAAAATTAAACCGATTATCCTTTTAACTGTTCCAAGTAACTGGGCTATGGGATTGGAACTAGAGGCCCATAATTCCGCCTCAATTTCCATCACCAAGTTCTCCCCTTCCATGAGCACTATGCCCGATGCCAATTCTGCCATGTCTGTCCTCCTATGGCTTTAATGTATTTGCAATCCAGAGATTGCTTCCTAGGCATCAGTATTGCTGATAAACCTGGGGCCGTCAAGAGAACAGTGGGGCTGTTCGTAAACTGAAGTTTCCGAACAACTTTATTGTCTTACCTGAACAAAAATCCTGGATCCCAATACCAGAGATCCCCTATCTTTACTTTGTTATTATTCGTCCACATCTGTAAAGCAAAAACGTCTTCTTCGGATAACAGGAACACCCTTAACTCATTAGTGGGACCTCTTTTTGTTTTCCCCAGTAATGTGCCTCTCGAAACGAGCAGGTTTTCTGGTACGTTCACTTCCTTTAAATTGGAATAGATGATGCTCATTTCACCCTGTTTCAAAAACATACCTTCGAACATAAAGCCTATTTCATATTCAACTTCAATAAAAACACCCAAGTTTGTTACATTATTCGGGTCAGTGGAATAACGTACCACGCAGCCGCGATCGTATGCAGAATTAAGCATTGCTTCATCTGCAAAGGTAACCATCAAATTTGCTTCACGATTACGGTCATTTAATGTAATTCCATCAAGTAAATTAAGATCTTGCCCAAAAGAGAAGAAAACAGGAAAAAGAAACAAAACAAAACACAGGGGCTTCAGTTTAGCCATAAATTCCCTCCTATAGATAGCTATAATATATAAAATATATGGGTTTTTGTCAATATCTCTAATTAATTATTTTTATTATTTGGTTCTTGGACTGGAAGCTTCAATAAAAATGTTTTAGTTACTTTTTTTCAAGCATGAATAAATATTCATAATTCTTTTCTTCGTCTTCTTTTATCCAATCATTGGTCCATTTCATAGTGGCCATTACATTTTTTTTATAATCTATTTTCTCTATGCTTTTTATTTTTCCATAAGAAGTTAGAACTTCATTTAACTCTTTCGCTGTAGCTCTGCCGCCAGAACTGTAAGATAAAATAATGTAATTTGCGCATGTTTCCTTTATAAGTTTTTCTATTGCTTCGATTACAATAAATTTTCCAGAATCACCTTTTCTGAATTCTTCAAAAATAGATCCAGCTAGAGTATCGGAAGAATCAACTCTTCTATGTGCTTTGCCAAATAACTCAGGTTTGTCATTAAGGCAAATTGTTGTCCATAAGTGGTAATAGGAAGCATACCTGACCCGCGAAGGAGGCATTTTTTCATTATTGGAACCGTATGGAGGATCATAATATGCAATATTTATATTATCAGGCAGTAATTTTACTGCATCAAATATATCTTGATTCATAACAACATTTTTATTTTCGTTAACCCACAATTCAGGTACTTTGAGCTTCATATCGTTGTAGGAACGGGGAGACCATTCGTTCAGATAAGAAGCAAAATGTCCCAGGGTGCTATCGACTTGATCCATAGCCAGAATAAGACTCGTAATCGCAACAGCTTTTGTAACCTCGTCAAGATTCAATGAATCTATTTGTTCTCTGATAGCATCAAGCTTTCTTGTATTCTTTTTTTGCCATGGCTTCTTTAGACCATCTCCATTGGTTGATTCCTTATGAACACCATCACCTCCATAATGTTTTGTAAACCATCCATCTATGGGCTTTAGATTGTTTAAGAATTCAATTAGATCCGCGTATTCTTTTGGTTTTTTTGTATTTAATAAGAATGCAGTATTAAATACTTTGGAATAGGGGGCAACATCATTGGCATATACAGTATAACCGCTTTTTGCATAAGCTTGACTCACCCTGGTTGATCCCGAAAACCCATCAAAAACCGTAACATTCTTAGGTGTTTCGGATATAGTTTTTGAAACTGCCAGTATATAAGACAATAATTTCAATTTTGATCCCGTGTATTTAACTGCTTGCGTTTTCGGAGTCTCACCTAATAAATCATTAAATAGCATATCGTTCATATTTTATCCTAAAATGATAAATCATTTTTTTGCTCATCAATATCCCGAGCCAGAAGGCCTATAGCATCTTGATGACCTTTACTTGTAGAAACAAGCGCATAAGAAAATAACTTAACCAAGAGCGTATTATCAGAATAGTCTATCCAACCATTTGTAATAGAATTAAAATATGAGGTAGCATGTTTTGAATTTGTCCACAAACCTCTTTGCAAAGCATTGGCAGAAGCTCCCCCATATCTTACTTCGCAAATATAGTTATTATTGTTATCATAAAATCGAAAAACTGGATGAATACGTCCTTTCCCTGAACTTTCAAGTATAATTTCGGTAACAGAGTTTTTCGCCTTAGCAAAATCAAAGATCATTATATTACATCTTCTATTTTTCTCGTCATATATTAATGGAAAGACATGAATTTTCCCAAATTCTGAAAATTCATTGGAAGTAAATATGTTACTAATCAATTGAGGATCAGCGATTTTTTCTTTTCCAAATGATTTCAAATAAGGAAATAAAAAAGAATTTTTATCTGTCGATAATTGTAAAGGCCCGTCACCATATGCTTTTAAGCTTATTGAAAAATCCACCTTGGCGATTTCATTAATAATTTTAATGTCTTCTTCATGTTCCTTGGCTCTATACAACTCTTTTCCAATATGGACAGAAGAAAAGTCATACATAAATTGGTTTATAAACTCCGCTATACCAATTTCTGCTAAATCTCCATGGGTTTTATTCCCTATAAGCCTCATCGTAAATATATTACTTAAGGTGGTCTTTATTAAATGGGGATTTTTGGTAATAAGATGCCGAAATCTGACTACAAAATCCTCATATGCTTCTTGCTTGGTCATGTATTCGTTTATAGCACATTATTTCCGGGGATTCTAGCAGTATTATTGCTGTCTACAAACCCACCATAAAACTTCTCCTGAGCAGCAAGGACTCGGGATTTCAAATTAGAGGTCTAGAAACCTAGAAGTTCTAAAATCTATAAATTCTCTATTGGGGTCTGGAGGCCCCAGGGCGTTAGGCGTAATTATATATATATATATAAAGTACACTTTTTTGCTCTAATTCCTTATATTATAAGGAATTAAGAAAAGTTAATAACTGTTTTCTTGATTTTTAACTGGCGGCAGCTTTTTGGGGGTAACCCTGAAATGGCTGCTTATTGAACTAATATAACAGGTTACGGCATTTTTGTCAACAGGGCCTTTTCAATTCTGCTTCTCCAGCAGGTAGTTGATTTCATCATTGACATCCAGATCGATAATTCGTATGTGGCAGTGGAGCACTAAACCGCGGTTGGTGATATAGACCTGGGCAAAGATTCCGCCATTCCAGCCGTCAGCCACGAGTAATCCTATGGCCCATTGGAGGGCATGCCTGCTATGAAGGCGGCTTATGCCGGAAAAAGGTAGATTGGATGACACCGTTAAATAGCCGGTCGCTTCATCGAATACCATCTCGAGCAAGAAATCTGAGTAATGGGGCAGTTCGAAATGTGAAAAGTCAAACTCCCCATTAATAACGCTGGAAATTTTATAGGTCCCTTCATAGTCAGATAAATCCAGGGTGGAAAATACATATCGCTCAAAGTCATCCATCTCCCAGATGGGGATAAAATCTTGAGGATAAGTATGGTGAGTGATAAATAGGAGAAGAATGGTTAAATAAAGACGTTGCATAGTTCATATTATAATAGATGCAGATTATGGTCAATGATGCAATATTTAAGTCAAGACCTCACTATTCTTTCACCGCTGGACAAAAACATGGCCCCCGCGGCTCGAACGGCCTGCATCCCATACTCATTAGTTAGTGTATATAAATTTTTTCAGCAGCCGAAGTCGCCGCAGGGACCATTTTTTGCTCCAGCTGAGCAAGCTATGAGCGGTTGGATTGAGAAGAGTCTCTCATAATCCATCTTCCAAGTTAGGGTGGTGGAGAAGAGTGATGTAATATTGCCGACAAAGGTGTCAGATACTGCGGCTGGCCCTTACACCTATCTTAGGATCTATATACAGCGGCTTTTTTCTACCACCTTACTTATGGAAAATGATGGTATTACATCGACTAAACCATGCAGGTGGTTCACGATGATCATCTTCCTAGGGTATCTCCAGATGATTGGCTTGATCTCGCCATCTCAGGGATCAAACACGAGAGGGGTGGGGGTTGCTTGGGGCTAGGAATATCTGGGAGTTCCCCGCCGGAGGAGACCTCGAGTAAAACAGAATAGGATAATGAAATAAGCTCCGGCATCCAGTATGTGCGAGAGAAGCTGAACGCAATGTTGGTAGCCTAGAAACTGGGTGCCGGGGGCTCCGTAGGCGGGTTCATCTCAATTCCTAGACCTGAGCGGCACCCACCCCTCTTGGGGTTATATATAGTATGTGGCGAGATCATACTTTTTATAGTATATTTCTTATTGAGCAGATATTATTAACCATTGGGGGTACTCCATGTTAGTACGTTGGGCTACGGAAGATGAGAGGATTCGCTATGGGTATGGCCATCGGGGGGCCTTCGATGTGTTAGCGGCGGTACACAGGATGAGCGGTGGAATCCTGGGTATCATTGACTTTTCCCGGGAGGATCAACACATAGGGGAAATCAAAGTTTTTGATGCGGCCAGGGAACCAGAGGTGAAGGCAAAGCTCATGCTGTGTGCCGAAAGGCAGTGTTTCCCTAAGGGGCATAGTTTTCATTATCGATTTCCCATGTATGATAAGGAATCTCAACAAGAACATTGCCCCTGCTGTAACAATGAACCCCAGCCCGAGGGCCTAATGGATATTGCCGAACTTGAGTTTTCATATCTGACTGCCGAAAGAATTGCACAAGGCAGGCTCTTTGGGAAATGCCATGTGCTATGTAAAAGTCACTATGTTCATTTATACGATATGCCCGAGGACATCCTAAAGGGCTTTATGGGGGATCTGCAATTAGCGGCGAAGGTCTTACAGGAAGTTACCGGGGCGGTGAAGATCAATTACGAGATCCATGGCAACACGGGGCCTCACTTGCACTGTCATTTGTTTCCCCGGTACCTGGACGACGATTTTCCAGGAATGGGGATCGATGTAAAGCTAACCGAACCTTCTCCCTACGAAAGCGACGAAGAGTTTGAATGGTTCTTTAAGACGATGCAGGAAAAAATTCAAGAGTACAGGTAGGGTATACTTAAAAATACCCTGGCCTCCTAATGAAGACCAGGGTCTGCAAAGCTAGTTCGTTTAATAACGGATTGCCAGGGCTGAGCCAGACCAGGTTCTATTGAATACACCGCTGGTGGGGGCAATGTTTACATTTATTATTGCGTCCGCCCCCTTGGCGGCTGCTTCTTTCATGAGGGCCTCATGAACAGTGCCGTAACCATTTCTTCCAGTCGCATTGGCCTCGGCAAAGATTATCCCCAGGGGTTCAAAACTATTGGTCCTTAGACTGGTATCTCCGGTTCCCATGATGATCGAACTTCTGGCTGCCAGATTGCGGCCGCCATAAGCCATGGAGCCCCGGAAGCCTACTCCTCTGGCCGCCACATTAAAGACGAGAAAGGCCCCCAGACAAATAAAGATGACCTTCTTTTTTCCTCCCAGGTTAAATCTCTTCTTTGATTCCTGGCCTGTTGATTCTGCGTGTTCCATCTGTCATTCCTTTCCTGTACTTACAGTACAGTAAATACATAATATTGCTTCCATACAGAAGCATGCAAGGCAATGCCTGCCTTGTATTAGAAAGGTAAGGCTTAAGTTTTACAGGAAAGTAAATAAATAGTAAAAAGTTTATAAACTTATACCATTTAATTTATGGGAAATAGGTGAGGTTGAGCGATTATTGACATGAATTCCAGCCAAGGGTATACTGGTCTTGGGGAGCCGCTTTTTGACCATTGAGTTAATAATATTTTGCATATCACTCCTTAGCTGTACCGCCATTGCCTATATGTTAGGAAAATTCTGGTTTGGGGACGTCCGTAATCGGAAGTTGATCAGTATTTTTGTCCTGGGTTCTGGTATTTTTCTCTGGACATTACTCAGCGCCATTCCTCCGGTTGTAAGCGAGCAATATTTTGTTACATTTGAATATTTTCGTTTGGCCCTGCTTTATTCTATGCCATACTTAGTATTTTGGTTTTCTTTACAGTTTACCGATACTCCAATTTTGAAAAAACCCTGGTTTTCATTTTTACTTTTTTCATTGTGGCTCATCACATTGATCTTCTTATTAACTAACCCGCTTCACGGCTTATTATTTATTGTATATCTATACCCTGGTCCGCCAATTAGCGGCCCGCTTTTCCTGTATCTTTTATTTTTCACTTACATCATTAATTCAAGCTCTATATGTTTATTAGTGCACTATGCCATAAAAAGAGGGAAAAAGAATCCTATTCTAATATTGTCTGCAATTGGACTGGTAATTCCCTTCACGGTTGCTATATTACGTCACCTTTATATAATTCCGTTTTTTGGAGACATCACGCCCCTAAGCTACAGTGTCACCAATTTCCTGTTCTTGTACGTTGCCTACCGTTCGGGGCTCCTTAATATAAATAGCCCAGCTCTATTTTTACATATGAGCAATTTGATGACCGTGGTGAACAATGTTTCTGCCATTCTGCTTGAGTCTGATGCTGAAAGATTTGACGCAGACGTATACCGGTCCATGGGATTACTCGCCGGCGCCGTGGATGCTGACCGGGTACACATATGGAAGAACTCCACGATAAACAATGAATTGTGTATCTCTCAAATGTACGAGTGGTCTCAAGACGGTGATCTTCAGCAAAGAGATAATTTTGTCATCAATCTGTCTTACAATAAGGAAGCTCCACTATGGCGAGATATCCTTTCTCAGGATAAATGCGTAAACGGTCTTACCCGCGAACAAGGGCCTATAGAAAAGAAAAATCTCTTGGACCTAAAGGTTGTTTCGGTTTTGGCTGTGCCCATTTTATTGAACGATGAATTTTGGGGATTTATGAGCTTTGACGACTGCCGAAAGGAGCGAGTTTTCTCTAAAAATGAAGAAACGATCCTGCGGGCCGCCGGAAGGCTTGTTATCAACGCCATAGTCCGCAACGGCTTAATACGGGAGCTCGTCAGTACCGCTGCTCAACTGGAAGCAGCAAGAGCACAAGCTGAACAGTCAAACCATGCAAAAAGCGATTTTCTGGCCAGGATGAGTCATGAAATAAGAACTCCCATGAATGCAATCATCGGGATAGCTCAGATTCAGATGCAGAATAGGGATTTACCCAAAGAACAGGCCCAGGCATTGGGAAAAATATACAGCTCGGGCAACAATCTGCTCGCTATTATTAACGACATTCTCGACCTGTCCAAGATAGAAACAGGGAGGATGGAAATTGTCCCCATTGAATATTATGTACCAAGCCTCATCTCTGATACCGTGCAGTTAAATATGGTACGGATCGGATCCAAACCTCTGGATTTTCTCCTCGATATAGATGAGAATCTTCCTTCAAAATTAATTGGTGATGAACTGCGGATAAAACAAATTCTTAACAATCTTTTATCAAATGCCATTAAATATACCGATAAAGGGCACATACAGCTCACAGTAAAAAAAGAGCAATTAATAGATAAAGATCATGTAATGATCAGGTTTATCGTAGGTGACACCGGCCAAGGCATGAAAGCCGAAGATGTAGAGAGACTCTTTTCTGAGTATTCCCGTTTTAACATTGAAACCAACTGGGCCATTGAAGGTACGGGCATGGGTCTTAATATAACAAAAAACCTCATAGAATTGATGGGAGGTACCATAGAAGCAACAAGTGAATATGGCAAAGGCAGTACATTCACTGTCACTATCATACAGGAAATTACAAATAATGAAATAATTGGGCCCGAACTATCCCAGCAGCTAAGCAGCTTTACCTATACTGCAGAAAATCAGTTTGAAAATTTAAGTATAATCTATGAGGCCATGCCATACGGAAGGGTATTGATCGTCGACGATGTGGATACTAATTTGTTTGTAGCTAAAGGCCTAATGTCTCCCTATGAATTACAGATCGACACAGCCACCAACGGCCTGCAAGCCATAGAAAAAGTTCAAAGCGGCAGCATCTACGATGTAATATTTATGGATCACATGATGCCCGGAATGGATGGCATTGAAACGGTCAGAATCATCAGAGAAAGGGAAGAGGGAAAAACGGAGAGAGTGCCGATTATAGCACTCACTGCAAATGCACTGGCAGGAAATGAAGAATTATTTTTATCAAAGGGATTTGACGGATTTATTTCCAAGCCCATAGATATTGGCCAGCTTGATGAGACTTTGAAATTATGGATCCGGGACAGGCATCCCAATGAATCTGGGCATCATTCAATAAAAACATACAAAGAAGAACGAAAAACCGGTGCTTCAATTCAAGCAATTCCTGGTATTGATATTCAAAGCGGATTAAAAATGACAAACGGCTATGAAGATCTCTATATTGAATTGCTCGTTACTTTCTGTGATGACATACAAGAGCGATTAGCCCTTTTGGGATCGGTACCCGACACCGCTTCGCTAGGCATCTTTACTACCGAGATTCACGCCCTAAAGAGTGCGGCCCATTACATAGGCGCCCTTGATGTTTCTGATCTAGCTGCAGAGCTAGAAGCGGCCGGCGAAGCCAAGGATCTTGCGCTCATCCAGGAAAAACTCCCCATGTTTGTGGAGGAGTTAATCCAACTGGATAAGAACATAAAAGAAGCCCTGCCTTAAGATTTTTGTGATATTTTAAGCCAAGTGTCCCGTAAACCCACGGTTTTATTAAACACCGAGGTTCCGCCCTCAGAGCCAGGGGTGCTATCTTCATCTTTCACAAAGTAGCCCAGGCGCTCAAACTGAAAGCGGTCGCCGGGTTTGGCATGGGCCAGGCAGGGTTCGGCCCAGGCTCCGCTTATGACTTCCAGGGACTTGGGGTTTAGGTATTCGGTAAAGTGTCTGCCCGGTTCGATCTCCATGGGTTTCTCCACCGAAAAAAGGTGATCGTAGATCCGAGCCTCTATGGGCAGGGCCTGGGCAGCTGAAACCCAGTGGATGGTGCTCTTTACCTTGCGGTCCGCGTTGGGGCCCCCGCTTCGGGAGTCCGGATCGTACTCGCAATGGACGGCAGTTATGTTCCCCGCCTCATCCTTGTCAAAGCCGGTGCAGGTGATAATGTAGCCGTAACGGAGGCGGACGCTGTTGCCCGGGTAAAGGCGGTAGTACTTGGGGGGCGGGACTTCTTCAAAGTCATCCCGCTCTATCCAGAGTTCCCCCGAAAAGGGGATGGTCCGTTTTCCCGCCGATTCATCTTCGGGGTTATTGATCCCCTCCACTTCCTCAACCAGGCCGGGGCTCCAATTATCAATAATAAGTTTGAGGGGCTTTAATACCGCCATGACCCTTAGGCTGGTTTTATTGAGGTGCTCCCTTAGGCAGTACTCCAAAAAGGCGATGTCCACGGTGCTGTTGGTTTTGGCGATGCCCACCTGGGCGACGAAGCTGCGGATGGCCTCGGGGGTATAGCCCCGGCGGCGCAGACCCGCAATGGTGGGAAGCCGCGGGTCGTCCCAGCCCCGGACCAGCCCCTCTTCTACCAGATGAAGGAGCCACCGTTTGCTCATCACCGTGTGGGTCAGGTTGAGGCGGGCAAACTCGATCTGCCGGGAGGGGAAGACTTCGGCCTCCTGGATAAACCAGTCATAGAGGGGACGGTGGATCTCGTATTCCATGGAGCAGAGGGAGTGGCTGATCTCTTCCTTGGCATCCGACAGGGGATGCTGAAAATCGTACATGGGGTAGATGCACCAGCTGTCCCCGGTACGGTAGTGGTGCTCCCGGCGGATCCGGTACATCACCGGGTCCCGCATGACCAGGTTGGGGTGGGTCATGTCGATCTTGGCCCTGAGGGTCCGCATGCCATCAGGGAACTCACCCCCCCGCATCCGGGCAAAGAGGTCCAGGTTCTCCTCGACGCTCCTGTCCCTATAGGGGCTGTTCCGCCCGGGGGGGGTAATGATGCTGGGGCCATCTCCCCCTTCGGCAGCTCCCGAGGTCCGCTGGGAAGCAGAAGTACCCCGGTACTCCCTGATCTCCTCATCGTTTAAATCGCAGACGTAGGCCTTTCCTTTTTTGATGATCTTGACGGCCAGTTCGTAGAGGTACTCGTAGTAATCCGAGGCGTAGTACTCCCGGTCGGCCCAGTCGTAGCCCATCCAGCGGATGTCCCGTTTGATGGCCTCCACGTAGGATTCATCTTCCTTTTCGGGGTTGGTGTCGTCGAAACGGAGATTGCAGAGGCCCCCGAATTTTTCGGCCATGCTAAAATCGATGTAGAAGGCCTTGCAGTGGCCTATGTGGAGCCAGCCGTTGGGTTCCGGGGGAAACCGGGTGTGGACCCGGCTAAAGCGGCCCGAGGCGAGGTCTTCCTTGATAAATTCACTGATAAAATCTGACGATGTGCTTGGTTCCATGTATACTCCTTCTGTGCTTCAGGGGCACAGTACAGAACTAAAAATCGGTAAGGTAGCTTATTCCCACGATAAGAAGGGCATAGAGCAGGGCAGGATCGGCGGTCCGGACCCAGGGGGCTTCGCGGGCCCCCTTAATTTGGCCCCCGTACCACCAGAAGAGGCCCATGCGATCATCGATGCGGATGATGTACTCCGCAAAGTCTTCCTTCTGGCTCTGGGCCCCAAAGAGAAGGTAGGCCAGTTCTTCCAGAATGGAGCCCCACTCATCCAGGGCCCGCAGGTAGTCCCGCCGCTCGATCAGGGCGACAAAGGGTTCGACCTTGTCCAAAAGATTTTCCTTTCGGATTTCTTCAGCTTTTTCTACCCAGGTTTTTTGGATGAGGAGGTCCAGATTATTTTGAAACTGATCCAGGTAATCCCCGCTGCTGTTCCCGGCGCTGTGGACATCCCACAGCTTTTTATAATCCTCGGCTATGCCCAGGACCTCCGCAAAGGTCCCCACAGCTTTGAGGTTGGGGCCCTTCTCTATAGGAAAGCCCCCGGGGGGGAAAAGGCGTTCTGCCGCAGCCCGGTATTCCCGGGGCAGAATTTTGCTGGACCCAGGTAAAAGGGTAAACATAGCCACAGGATGCAAAGAAAACGCTTTTTGGTCAATCCCTAGGATCCCACCCTGGGGCTCGTTCTGGGGAGGGCCGGCCTGGGGGCTCCGGATCTCTGGGGTTCCTGGATCTTCCCCAGGGTGCTGGAAATATCGTAGCAGTAGTCCCCCAGCCGTTCTATGCGCCGGACCAGGTCAATAAAGAAGAGCTCGGTCTTGATGTCCTTTCCGGCCCTGATCCGTTTGCGGCTTAGCTTCTGTAATTTTTTCCGGGACTTGTTTATCCGGGTCTCCAGGTCCTTGGTGCGCTGGGTCAGGGCGGGGCTAATCCTTTGCCCCAGGAGTTCACCCTTTACCAGATCGAGGAATTCTTCCACCAGGTTCAAGTAGGGGACCAGCTCCTCCATCTCCCGGTCACTAAAGAGCCGGTTCTTGGCTATGCTCTTTTGTAAGGTAAGGCTGATGATATAGCAATCGTCACTCATCTCTTCCAGGTAATTAATGACCCGTAAAAACTGAGAGACCCGCCGGCGGGAGTGGCTGCTTAACTGACTCCGGGAGCAGTCCATCAAAAAGCTTGTTAGGGCCTCCCGCATCTCGTCGGTGTACTCTTCCTTATGTTTTAGTTCCTCGCAGAGCCCCGCGGCAGAAGCCACGGGATCCTCCATTCCCTTTAATTCCTGTATGAACCGGTTAAAACGGCCGTACATGGAGGCCGTAAGCCCCGCCATGTCCCGGATTTCCTTCTCCACCCGGAAAATATTGAGTTCCGGCGAATCCAAACGGGAGGAGCTAATATAGGCAAAGCGGTAGTGGCCCTGATCATACGAGGAGGGTTTGTCCCGGATTAGGAAGCTTACAAACCAGGCAAACTGGGGCACCAAGGGCAAAAAGAGGAGGGAATTAATAATTTTGATGGTAGTTTGAAGGGCCGCCAAATGCACGGGAATAGCGGAGTTCCCTATCCTGAGACCCCCGGCTGAAAAAAGAACCTCCCTGGGATCCCCGGGAATTATAAGACCTATCACATGGAGGATCTGCAAGAGGAGGGGGAGGGCCCACATGATGCCCACCACATTAAATAAAATATGTACCGCCGCCGCCCGCTTGGCCGCCGTGTTCCCCGCCAGACCCGCCAGGAAGGCATTGATGGTGGTCCCCACATTGGCCCCCAGGACCATCCCCGCGGCCATCTCGAAGGTGACGATATCGTTAAAGGCCATGGTCATAATAATGGCAATGGAGGCGGAGGATGAGTTCACCAGGATCGTCATCCCTATCCCTACGAGGACTCCAATAAGGATGGCTGTAAAGCCCAGATCCCGAAACATCCCTATGGTGTCAAAATTAATTACTTCCTGGATGCTGCTCATTTCGTGGGTAAGGTAATGGAGCCCCATAAAGAGAAAGCCAAAGCCCATAATCATGGTGCCGGTGCTTTTATATTTCCATTTGATCACCCCGGTGATAAAACCTATACCCACCGCCGGAAGAGCAAAGTTGCTAATTTCTACCTTAAACCCTACGATTGAGACTATCCAGGCGGTGATGGTGGTCCCCACATTGGTGCCCAGGATCACCCCGATGGACTGCACCAGGGAAAGAAGGCCCGTATTAACCAGGGAGATAATAATGACCGTCACTGCCGAAGAAGATTGTACCAGGGCGGTAACCACAAAGCCGGTGAGCATACCCACAAAGCGGTTATAAGTCATGTAATGGAGGATTTTTCGCATCCTGTCCCCGGCGCTCTGCTGGATCCCGTCGCTCATGATCTTCATGCCGAAGAGGAACATACATAAACCGCCGGTAAGATTTAAGACCAGGGAGAATATAGCCATGGCTAATCCTAATGACCGATTAAATAAGTTTCAAGAGCTTGCTATACTCTTCCCGTGTACCCCCTCCGCTACCTGCCCACGGGGCATATATTTATCAGCCCCCAGGATGACTGCGACCTCCTGGTGGATGCCATGCTCGCCACCGACTACGGGGAGGAATTCTGCCTGGCCGGAGACTTCAGCCTGGACTTTGCCGAACAGCTCATGGAGGCGGGCTTCCTGGTCATGTCGGCGGAACTGGGGGATGAGGCCGAACCCTTCTGCCTGCTCCTCCCTAAACTGCACCTTATCCGGTCGGTGCTGTTTTTCCCGGACCTGCATATTCCCCGGCGCCTGCACAAACGCCTTTCGGCCTACGAGCTAAGGGTGGACCAGGACTTCGACTTGACCCTGGATAACTGCATCGCCGCCCATGGGGACGATTGGCTTACCCCTCCCCTGGCGGAGATCCTCAAGGGGCTCCACAAAAAAAAGAGGGGCTCCGGCGGGCTAAGGCCCGTCTCCTTTGGGGTCTATAGGGAGGGGGAACTGCGGGCCGGGGAAGTGGGGGTGATCCATGGCGGGGTCTATACCAGCTACTCGGGCTACTATCATGAGAGCCATGCGGGAAACGTTCAGATGGTCCTTATGGTCCGGTGGCTCCAAGAGAGGGGTTTTCGTTTTCTTGATTTTGGGATGCCCCTGGATTACAAAACCGCCCTGGGGGCCAGGAACATAGATCCCCAGACCTTTGTCTCCCTCTTCAGGGAGGCCCGCTCTATTGTTCCAAAGGGAAGCTAGTTTTCCCTAGGGGGCCTCGGGGGACGATCGAAGAAGCCCAGCTTGAAGCCTATGCCTATGCCGACGGTATAGCGGGCATAGTGGATCTCGGCGGGGACAGGAAAGTCCGCTGCGTGGGGGTTATTGGTGACCACGTTCCCCAGGGAGTAGAGGAAGTTGACGTCGATAAAAAAGGCCCCCGAGTCTCCGCCCTTAACTCCGAACTGAAAACCCCCGCCAACCCCAAAGCGGGGATAGGACTTATAGTGGGCCGCGGTGTTCATTTCGATATTGAACATTCCGTAGGGTTCCAGCATAAAGTGCCGGGAAGGCTTTAGGGGGAACTTGAGCTGGACTCCTATGCCGGGGATAAAGGTATAGCCCAGGGGGTCGCCGAAGCGAAGGAGGAAACCAAACTCGGTGCTCATCCAGTGGAGGAACTGAAGCTCCAGCCCCAGGGTGGCCCCCGGTACGGCCCGGACTATGTGGTCCAGGACCTGGTACTGGTTATTATCGGGGTTCCAAACCGCCGCCCCCCGGTACAGGCCCTCGGAGCTAAGCTGATGGGTGGTGATGACGGGGTAATCGAAGGACACCCGTACGTAGAGCCACTTGTTCCGCCAGCGGTCATCGTCTTCTATGCCCCCCATGAGCTTGGTGATGGGCACGTTGGCCATGGCGTTATAGACCAAAAAGAGGTTGAAATCGTACATCTCTTCGACCTCGGTAAAGGGAAAGCCAAAGGCTACGATTTCCACATCATCTTCTGAACGGACCAGGTTGAGGTTGAGGATCCACTGGGGCTCATCCCAGGGGGCCAGCTCGGAGGTCCCGTCATCGTAGTGGACGATGTTGGGTACCACCTCCAGGTTAAAGATGTAATCCGCCTCCCGGGAGTTTTCGGCTATGGCGTAGTTAGCAGCGATGACCTCCATGGTAAAGTTTTCATGGAAGTAGGCGGCATGATCAGGCCGGGATGCGATGACTGGAGCTATGAAAATGGTGGTATCTTCTCGGGATTGGGGGAAAAGTGAGACCGCCAGGAGCGAGAAAAATAGTATCCACCCTATTTTTTTCATTACTTTATAGAATATCGCATTTTTACCCAGTCTTCAATAGGGATATGCCAAATATGTAAATTTAGAAGGTTTTTTTTATTTTTAGAGTTCCTGAGCCTTGATAATGATGCAATCTCCCCTGTAATATGCTATACTGATCCTATGGCCTTCGGTAATTTTACCGTTCATAATGGCAGAGCCCTTCCTCTGGGTGCGACGGTAATCGACGGCGGGGTCAATTTTGCCATCTTTTCCCGGAACGCCGCCGCTGTGATCCTTATACTTTTTGAAAGCTCCCAACCGGACAGCGAGTTCCAGGAGATTAGGCTCGATCTAAGGACCAACCGCACCGGTGATATATGGCATTGCTTTATCCCCGCCCTGGCCGAGGGGAGCTGCTACCTCTACCGGGTAGAGGGGCCCTATATGCCCGAACGGGGCCTGCGCTTTAATCCAAACAAGGCACTCCTGGACCCCTATGCGAAGGCCCTAACGGACCTGTCCAACTGGGACTTTAGGCATGCCACGGGCTATGATCCCTTTGGGGCCTCCAAGGACCTCTCCTACTCCTACATCGACGACATGGCCAGCACCCCCCGCTGCATCGTCATTGACGACCGCTTTGACTGGCAGGGTGATCTTCCCCTTAACTATCCCCTGCGGTTTAGCGTACTCTACGAAACCCACGTGAAGGGCCTTACCCAGCACGAAAGTTCCGGGGTCTCACATCCGGGGACCTATAGGGGAGTCATAGAAAAGATCCCCTACCTAAAGGACCTGGGCATCACGAGCCTGGAATTTTTACCCATCCAGGAATTTAACGAAAAGGAAATAAGCACCAAGAACCCCAAAACCGGGAGGCCCCTGGTCAACTACTGGGGCTATTCCACGGTGGCTTTCTTCGCCCCCAAGGGATCCTATGCCCAGGACCAGAGCCCCGGAGGCCAGGTCCGGGAATTTAAAGAGATGGTCCGGGAGCTCCACAAGGCGGGGCTGGAGGTGATCCTGGACATCGTCTTTAATCACACCGGGGAGGGGAACGAGATGGGTCCCACCTTTTCGTTCAGGGGCCTGGATAACTCAATCTATTATATGCTGGACGAAAACCGGCGCTACTACAAAAATTACTCCGGCTGCGGCAACACGGTAAACTGCAACAACCCGGTGGTGCAGACCTTTATCCTGGACTGCCTCCGTTACTGGGTCATGGAGATGCATGTCGACGGCTTCCGCTTTGACCTGGGTTCCATCCTGGGGCGGGACGAGAAGGGCCGCCTCATGGAGAACCCCCCGGTGCTCCAGCACATCGCAGAGGAGCCGGTCTTGCGGAACACCAAGATCATCGCCGAGGCCTGGGACGCCGGGGGGGCCTATCAGGTGGGCTGGTTTCCTGGGGGCCGCTGGGCCGAATGGAACGACCGCTTTAGGGATGACCTGCGCCGCTACTGGCGGGGGGACGAGATGCAGACCCGCCACCTGGCCACCAGGCTGTCGGGCTCTTCGGACCTCTACCTCCGGGACGGCCGCAAGCCCTTCCACTCGATCAACTTCGTCACCAGCCACGACGGCTTTACCCTGCGGGACCTGGTTTCGTATAACCACAAGCACAACGACGAGAACGGGGAGCAGAACCGTGACGGGGGGGACAACAATGTCAGTGCCAATAACGGTGCCGAGGGTCCCACTAACGATAAGACCATAGAAGAACTGCGCATGCGGCTCATAAAAAATTTCATCTCCACCATGATGGTGTCCCTGGGGACCCCCATGCTTTTGGGAGGGGACGAGATGGGCCGCACCCAGGGGGGAAACAACAACGCCTACTGTCAGGACAACGAGATAAGCTGGTACAACTGGTCCCTCCTGGAAAGCAACGCCGATCTCTACCGCTTTGTAAAGGAGATCATCCGCTTCCGTCTACGGCATCCGGGCTTTATGCGCCCTGAGTTTTACACCGGCAGGGACGGGAACTATAATGCCATCCCCGACATTACCTGGTTTGACGAGGGGGGGAACATCATCGTCTGGGAAGAGGCGGGTCCCTGCCTTTCCATGAGGATGGACGGAAGCCGGGCAGACACCCTGGCCGACAAGGATGACAACGATTTTTTTATCATGTTTAATGGAAGCAGTGAAGAGGTTGCCTTTAGGATCTGCGATCCCATGGACTCAAAGAAGTGGGTCCGGGCGGTGGATACGGGCCTGCCTTCGCCCCTGGACATTCTGGATCAGGGGGAAGAGGAAACCCTCAAGGACTCCAGGTTTTACACATTAAAAGAACGCAGCATGGCGGTGCTGATTTCGCGATTGCTATACTAAGGTTGTAATTTATAAGGTGTAATACATATGGAAGAAAACACTTTTATCCTGGGGGTTGACCTGGACGGGGTGACCGGCGATTTTTACGGAGCCATTAGGAAGATAGCCGCCGAGTGGCTCCAGATGCCCCTGGAGGACCTGACCACCGATGTGAGCTACGGCCTGGATGAATGGGGCCTTAGCGAGCACGGGGGCTATGAGCGGCTCCACCGCTTTGCGGTCACCCAGCGGAACCTCTTTAGGGACATGGAGCCGATCAAAGACGCTCCCTCGGTGCTGCGGAAACTCTCGAGCCGGGGAATCCGGATCCGGATCATCACCCATAGGCTCTTCCTAAAGTACTCCCACAAAACCACCATTACCCAGACGGTGGAATGGCTCGATTCCTGGGACATCCCCTACTGGGATCTTTGCTTTATGGCCGACAAGGGAGCCGTGGGGGCCCATGTATACATAGACGATGCCCCCTCCAATGTGATACGCCTGAGGGAACAGGGCTGCAACACCATCGTCTTTGCCAACTCCACCAACCTGGACATCCCCGGCCCCCGGGCCGAAACCTGGCACGATGTGGAGAGGCTGGTCATGGAAGCCCGGGAAGAATGGCAGACAGGAACGAAGAACATGTTCAGCCATGGCTAGCATCGTTCTTGCAACGATAAACGCCAAGTGGATCCATCCCTCCCTGGCCATCCGGCTCTTAAAGGCCAACCTGGGGCCCCTTCAAGATCAATGTGAAATTATCGAGTTTGCCCTGCGCCAGGACCAAAATGAAAAGATCCAGGCCCTCCTGGAAGCGGCTCCCAAGATCCTGGGCCTGTCGGTCTCGGTCTGGAACCACCGAGCAACCCTGGAACTCCTTGGGGCCCTGGAGCAAGAGTGGGCCCAGGGGCGGCCCATCATCGTCCTGGGGGGGCCGGAGCTTCTTTCCCTGCCCCCGGAGGCGGAGATCTTTAGCTTCGCCGATTACGTCATCCGGGGGGAGGGGGAAGAGAGCTTCCGCCGGCTCTGCCTGGAGATCCTGGACCCGGGACACAAAGACACTGACCCAGCCCCTGCTCGCACAGCCCCCGCTGGCATGCCCGCTGAGGGCAGGGCGGGGCCCCGCTTCATCCAGGGGGAGACCCCCAAGCTGGATGCCCTTGTATCCCCCTATGGCCTTTATTCCCCCGGGGACCTGGCCAAAAAGCTGGTCTACGTGGAATCGGCCCGGGGCTGCCCCTATGGCTGCGAATTCTGCCAGGGCCCGGGAGCCCTCCGGGACTTCCCCCTGGAGCCCTTCCTGGAAGATATGAGGGCCCTCATAGACCAGGGGGGCCGGACCTTTAAATTCCTGGACCGCAGCTTTAACCTCGATATAGACCGGGCCATCAGCATCATGGAATTTTTTCTGGACCAGATCCGCTCTCAGCAGGAAAGGGGGGAAGAACCCCTCTGCGTCCACTTTGAGATGGTCCCCTTTCGCTTTCCCCCCGCCCTGCGGGAGGCCCTTAAGAAATTTCCTCCTCAGACCCTGAGGCTGGAACTGGGCTACCAGACCCTTAACAGGGAAACGGCCCGCCTGGCCGGCCTCCCCTCCCCCAGGGACCCGGAAGAAGACCTGGCCCATCTTAAGTTTCTGCAGAGGGAGACCCAGGCCATCATCCATGCGGACCTTATCGCCGGCCTCCCGGGGGAGGACCTGACCAGCTTCGGGGCCGGGCTGGATCGCTTCTGGGCCATAGTATCGGAGCCCCGGGGTGGGAGCCTGGCAGCAGGGAGCCCCGCAGCAGAGAGCCCCAAGGCAGACAGCCCCAGGGCAGAGAGCCCTCACAACGAAATCCAGGTGGGGATCCTCAAGGGGCTCCCGGGGAGGCCCATCCTTGAGAAGAGCGGAGCCTTCCGGATGCGCTACCAGACCCAGCCCCCCTACGAAGTGATAGAGACCGGAGCCCTCCCGGCCCCCCAGATGGAGAGGATCAAAAACTTCGCCCGCTTTTGGGAGCTGCTCATAAACCGCCGGCCCTTCCCGGAACTTTTGGATACCCTCTTCCCCCCGGGGCAGGAGATCTTTAAGCCCTTCATGGAGACCGCGGACCGGCTTTACGGACACTTTGGCAGAAACTGGGGCATAGATCGGAAGGAACTTAAAGGCTTTCTGGAATCTCTTTTGCATTGAGGACTTCGCCGGAATACTCCGAAAGGAGCCCCTCTATCATCCCTATGGCTTCTTCGTAATCGGCGGAGAGGATATATTCTGAAATACTGGCCAGGACGGAGCGGGTCTTGTCGGGGACCGCATAGTCCAGGAGCTTGTCCATCAGGCGGTGCATGTTCCCCGCATCCAGGTCGCTCAGGGCCTTCTTTAGGGCCTCCAGATCCTGCCGTAAGATAATTGCCTCTATTGGGTCCCCTTCAAATTTTTTGGTCCGCCTGAGGGCTTCTTCGACATCGATGATGAGTTTTCGGAGCTTGTTGATAAAGGGGCCCGTGTGGCGGTTTATAAAGGTCCTGTTTTCCTGGGTTCCTGCTGTCTCCAGGGCCTTGGCCTCGTCGGAGAGGATCTGGGCCCCCACGTTGGCGCAGGCCCCCTTAAGGGCATGGACATAAATCGTATAGAGGGGGAGGTTATCCTCTTCCAGGTTTACGATAAGTTCGGTGATCTTTTCCTGACTGTCCTTACAGAAGACTTCCAGGGTTTCCAGGTAGAGATCCAGGGTCCCGCCGGAAAAGACTATGCCCCGTTTTACATCCAGGCCCTCTACATTCAAAGCCTCGGCCTGGACCTGCTTTCTATCTACCCCTGAGCCCGTGAAATTTCCCTTTTGCTTTTCCTTGGGGATCCATTTTTCCAGAATCGAGTTCATCTTAATGGTATCTATGGGTTTGGACAAAAAGTCATTGAAGCCATTGGACAGGAACATCTCCCGGGTTCCCGAGACCGCGTTAGCCGTCAGGGCTACTATGGGCAGTTCCCGCAAGAAAAAGTCTGTCTCCCCCATCTCCCTGATGTAATGGGTCGTTTCTACCCCGTCCATGCCCGGCATCTTGTGATCCATAAAGATCAAGTCATAGCGGTGTTCTTTTACCAGATCGATGGCATCGATGCCGGATCTACAGAGATCGATTTTCATCTTGTAGGGCAGCAGGAGCCCCTCTGCCACCTTGAGGTTGGTGTTGATATCGTCCACCACCAGAACCCGGGCCTCCGAAGCGGTAAAGCGCACGATGGGCTCCGTGTTCTCGTTATACGCAAAACTTGTGGAGACGCCGTTGAGGATGTCGGCAATGGAGATGGTGTGGACCGGCATGGCGAGGATGTTTAGGCTCCTGTCGGGGATGGTTTCGCCGAACTCGGTAAGGACCACGATCTTGGCACTGCCCCCGTACTTAATAAACATGTCGCTGTTTTTTTCGTAGAGGTAATAGGAAATAAAAACAAAGCCAAATTCCTGGCTGGACATTTTTTCGTGGAGGTCCGAATCGTTGGACACCAGGGTACAGGTAACGCCCAGGTTTTCCAGGCTGTACACGATAGAGCTGGTATAGACCCCCCGGCGTTCGTAGACGATCACCCGTAAATAGGCGGGATCATCCACCACCGCCATGGGCCGGGGATCCTTTATCTTCTGGGGCAGGATGACCGAAAAAACACTGCCCTTGCCGTATTCTGATTGGACTTCGATACGCCCGTCCATGGCATTGACGATGTTCTTGGTAATCGAAAGACCCAGGCCCGCCCCTTCTATGCCCCTATTTTTCTCCACATCGAACTGGGTGTAGTCGGTAAAAAGAAGCTTCTGGTCATCTTCTTTAATGCCTATCCCCGTATCTTCGATTCTGAGGGAAAGGGTAATATCCTGGGGCCCCTGTTTTTCACCCTCAATGTAAAAGGCCACAAAGCCCCTTTCGGTGTACTTAAGGGCGTTATTCAAAAGGTTTAAGAGAACCTGGCGGATTCTAATTTCGTCCCCCACCAGGACATTGGGAATGCTGCTGTCTATATTCACCACAAAGCGGATCCGGGTATCCACGGCCCTCATCCTTATTATGCTGATCACATCGTTGGCCAAAGATGAAAGCTGGTACTCCTCATTGACGATCTCCATCCGGCCGGTTTCGATCTTCGAAAGGTCCAGGATGTCGTTGATGATCGAGAGCAAGTTGGCCCCGGCCTGCTTGACGGTTTGTATATGCTCCAGGGCCGAGTCCAGATCCTCCGAACGGAGGGCCAGTTCGGTCATGCCTATGATGGCATTCATGGGGGTCCGGATCTCGTGGCTCATCTTGGCGAGAAAATCGCTCTTGGCCCTGGAGGCATCCTGGGCCTGGGCCAGGGCCTGCTCAAGCTGCAGGTAGGTCTCCCTTAGATCCCAGGCGATGGTCTGCTTTTGCAGGGCGTTGGTTACCAGGCGGCTGGCGGACCTCATGATGGCTTCTTCGTTGGCCGAAAAGACCCTTTCAGTTTGGCAGTCGTCGAAGACCATAAAACCCCAGAATTGTTCCTGGTAAAAAACCGGCATGACCAGCACCGAAAGAACCCCGTGGAGAACCAGGAGGGCCTGCTCGTTGACGGGTAAATATTTTACAATGCTGTTTATGCACTGGCCGCTGGAAAGTTTTGCCTCCCAGCCCCTGATGTACTCTTCGTAGGCCAGGTTTTCGGTAAACTCCTTTCCCTGAAGGCGTTCTACGCTTTCGGACCACTCATAAATCTGCGTGCAGAACAGCTTTCCGTTTTCGGAATAGTTCTTCCACACATGGACCCTGTCGGCCCGCACCGCCTGGGCCAAAAGCCCCATGGCCCGGTATAAGTTAATATCAAACTTTTTGTCCTCCGGATCCAAGAGCAGGGCCGACACATTATTTACCGCGTTTAACAGATTACTTTGGTGGCCTATTTCGGCCATCATCTGATTCTGATCCCGCATGTCCCGGGCAGAACAGATAATAAAAAAATCATCGTTATACGAAGCCTTAAAGAAGTTTACCAAAAGGGGGAGCTCGGTGCCGTCATTCAAGGTATCGGTCCAATCAAAAATATGCCTTCCCTGTTCAAAGGCTATGTCGAGGTTTTCCCTCCATACATTGGGCTGGGTACCCCCTTCTTCGCTGGGTTCTGCCAGGGCGTTAAAGCGCTTAAAGAAATTCTCCTTGTTCCCCGACCGGTAAAGCTTCACCGCCTCATTATTGCAGCCTATGCAGGTATAGTTTCTGTCCAGGATAAAACAGCAGAGGGGAATGGAACTTAACATGAGCTGGGTTATTTCCTGATCCCTGGATTCCTGTCGCAATTTTTTCCGGTACTCGACAAAGACTTTCCGGAGGATGAAAATAAAGGTCCCCACAAGAAGGAAGAGAATGAGGGGCATCAGTATGACATTAAGAAAATTTCCCATTCTGCCCCGCCCTATGCTTTATTATCCGTTTCCAGGATATGATCGATTAAAACCAGGGCTTCATCATATTCGGCCACCAGCACCTTCTTAAAAATATCATCCAGCAGGATCCGCAAGTCCCCGCTTAGGGTTTTTTCTTTGAGGAGATCCAGGGTTGCATTGGCCTTGCCCATGTCCAGATCATCCAGGGAGCTTTTCAGGCTGCCCAGGGTTTCGGTAAAAAAGACCCGGTCCGCCAAAGCAGCATCCGGCGAAGCTGCCTCTGCCAGGGCGGCCTCTTCTTTAAAGGAAGCATCGTATGCCGCCACGGCCTCTTCGATTTTTACCACCAGGTGTTCCAGGGTCTTTAAGAAAGCTTCGTTATGTTCTTCTATATAACGCACTTCCTCCTGCTCACCGGCCATTTCCAGCTCCCGGGCCTCTTCTGAGAGCAAACCGGCCCCTATGTTGGCCAGGGCGCTCTTTAGGCCGTGGACATTAATCGTGTAGAGGGGCAGGTTGTCGGAGCTTAGGCAGTCCCTGAGTTCCGCCACCTTCTGCACCGCATCTTGATAGAAAACACGCAGGGTCTCCATGTACAGGCTGGGTTTGCCGCCGGACAGGAAGATCCCCCGGTTTACGTTTAAGCCCTCTATGACGATATCGTTCCTAGGGGGCGGTATGGGGTTCTGGCCCCGGATATTAAGGCTGACGCTCCTCTGCTTATCCTTGGGGATCCATTTTTCCAAAATGGCGTTTATCTTTACCGTGTCTATGGGTTTTGACAGAAAATCATTAAAACCGTTCTCTAAAAACATCTCCCGCATCTGGGCCACCGCGTTAGCCGTCAGGGCCACAATGGGGACCTGCTTAAAGTAGGGGTCCTCGTCCCCCATGGCCCGCAGAACCTGGGTGGTCTCTACTCCGTCCAGGCCGGGCATCTTGTGATCCATAAAGATAAGATCGTAGCGGGCCTGGTTTTTTAGGACCTCCACGGCGTCTATGCCGCTCTTGCAAAGGTCCACCCTCATCTTGTAGGGCATTAAAAGCCCCTCGGCTACCTTGAGGTTGGTGTTGATATCGTCCACCACCAGGACCCGGGCTTCAGGGGCCGTAAAGCGCACGTAGAGTTCGCTGTGTTCGCTGTAGGAAAAATTGGTAGACACGCCGTTAAGGATGTCGGCGATGGAGATTGAGTGGGCCGGCATGGCCAGGATGCTTAAGGTCCTGTCGGGGATTGCTTCGCCAAACTCGGTAAGAACCACGATGTGGGCACTCCCGGCGTGTTTTAAAATGATGTCCTTGTTTTTATTAAAGAGAAAGTATGAAACAAAGATATAGCCAAAGACCTGGCTGGACATTTTACTGCGAAGCTCCACATCGTCGGACACCAGAGTGCAGCTAAGCCCCAGGTTCTCTATGCTGTAAGCTATCGACGAGGAGTAGATCTCCCTTCGCTCGTAGACCAGGACCTCCATCGGGGAAGGCTTGGTCACCTTGGCCAGGGGTTCGTTATACGCAATCTTCTGGGGCAGCTTGACCGTAAAGGTACTGCCCACTTCGTAGGTCGAGACGGCGCTAATCTCCCCGTCCATGGCGTTGACTATGCTCTTGGTAATGGCGAGCCCCAGGCCCGTTCCCTCTATGCCCCTGTTCTTGCCGGGATCAAACTGCATGTACTCCCCAAAGAGGTTCCCCATGTCTTCGGGTTTAATTCCTATTCCCGTATCCTGGACCGACATGGTGAGATGCACCGTGTCGTCCCCGGCCAGCTCGCCATAGACCGAAAGGGCCACATGCCCCCGCTCGGTGTACTTTACCGCGTTGCTTAACAGGTTTAAGAGGACCTGCCTGATCCGGATCTCGTCCCCGATAAGGGAGCCGGGAATTTTACTGTCTATGTAGACCACAAAGCGGATCCGGGAATCGACGGTTCTCATTCGGATGATGCTTATCACATCGTTTAAGAGGGAAGAAAAATGATACTCGTCGGGGATAATTTCCAGCCTCCCCGTTTCAATTTTGGAAAAGTCCAGGATGTCGTTGATGATCGACAATAAATTGGCCCCCGCCTGCTTGACAGTCTGTATATGCTCCTGGACTATGTAAAACTCGTCGGAGCGCAGGGCCAGTTCGGTCATCCCTATGATGGCGTTCATGGGGGTGCGGATCTCGTGGCTCATCTTGGCAAGAAAGTCGCTCTTGGCCCGGTTGGCCCCGTTGGCCATCTCCAGGGCGTGCTGCAAGTTGCTGGCCATGTCCTGACGCAGAAGGGCGTTGGTGATCAGCCGCCCGGCGGAACGGAGAATTATTTCTTCACTGCCGGTAAAAATTCTTTCCCGGCGGCAGTCGTCGAAGCCGAAGAAGCCCCACCACTGGTTCTGCAAAAAGACCGGCACCACCAGGATGGAAATTATCCCCTGGGGCAGAAGGAGGGCCTGTTCACCCTCGGGCCGGTCTTTTACCAGGCCGTTAATGCTGCCCCCCCTGGAAAGGACATGGGCCCATTCGGAGAAACCCACCGCATAGGGAATGTCGACGGTGTACTGGGTCCCCTGCTGGGGCACCGCGTCGATGGACCACTCGTAGAGCTGGGTGCAGTAAAGCTCCCCCTCCTCCTCATGGTTCTTCCAGATAAAGACCCGGTCCACATCGACGGTCTTTGCCAGGGAGCCCATGGCCTCGAAGAGGTTCACTTCGAATTTGTCCAGGTTGGGCTCCAGCATGAGGGCCGAAATATTGTTCAGGGTGCTCATAAAAAGGTTGCGGACCTCTATGATGACCATCATCCTCTTGTGTTCCCGTAGGTCCCGGGTATAGCCGGCCACCACGTACTCGTTTTTGTAACTCACCCTGACCAGGGTTATTTCGGCCGGCATGAGCTCCCCGGTGTCGGGGATCTGGTGGAGCCACTCAAAGACGCACTGACCCTCGATAAAGGCCTTTTCAATCATGGCCATGGCCTTTTCGTCGGACCTGCGCCCATCGGTCTGAAACTCCGGGGAGCACTCGTGGAAGCGGTTTATGTACTCCTCCTTATCTTTGAGGCCATAGAGCTTCACCGCCGCCTCGTTGCAGTCTATGGTCCGCCTCTCCCGGCTCCAGAGCTGGCAGCAGAGGGGAGTGGTGTCCAGCATAAGCTTGGTCTGCTCTTCGATGTCCTTGAGGCGGATGTTCTGGTTCATGACCATCCGTTTTCGCTGGATGTCCAGGACCAAAAGGATGGTCACCACGATGAGGATGATCATCAAACTGGCGGCGGAGATCATGAAGAAGAAGGACCGCTCCTCTGCCAGGGCCCGGGAATGATCATAGACCCGGCTCGTCCAGGCCCGGGACAGAAGGTCCGTGTCGATCAGGGAGAGGGCCTTGTTCAAAATGGCGGCCAAGAGTTCCTCTTCAATATTAAAACCAAAGTGGGAATAGCTGTGGACGTTAAAAGAATAGTTTACCTTGTAGCCCTGCCTCTCCCTAAAGTTATGCTGGTAAAGCAAAATATGTTCGGAGGACAAAAAAAGATCGATGTCATCCCTTTCCAGGGCGTTAAGGGCCTCGTCGACGGCGCTAAAGAGCACCATGTTGGTGCTTTCGGGGAACCACTGCCTGTACAGTTCCTCATGGGCCGAGCCGCCCACGGCCCCCACCCTTACCCAGGGGACCTGATAAAGCTCCAGGTAGGGAAAATCGTTCCGGGACAGAAAGGCATAGGGGGAGATAAAGAAGGGCCGGTCGGACCAGAGAAACTGCCCCCGGCGGCTCTCGGTAATAAGAAGCTCCGACACCAGGTGGGCCCGGCCTTCCCGCAGCGTGGTGTAAATATCGCTCCAGCTGGCCCTGCCATGGTTGACCGTCTCAAAGGAGAGCCCCGTCAGGCGGCCCACCGCATCCAGCACATCGACAGCAATGCCCTGGAAGGCCCCCTCCCTCTCGTTATAGAAACTCACCGGGTAGTTGCTGATCTCTAACACGATGGGGATCTTCCCCCCTGCCAGGGCATCCAGATAGGCCCTCTCCTGGGGCGTAAGGGAGAGGATGAAACTATGGTGAAGGAACTCCTGCCGGCCCGCGGCGTAGAGGTCTTGCAAAAGGTAGATCCCCCCCGCCTCTATGTAGCGGTTTAGCGCCGAGATGAGGGGGGCCAGTTCATCCTTCCCGGTACTTAAAGAGACGGGGTTGTAGATCAGGGGAAAGGCTTCGGTAAAGAAGATGCCCCTTTCGTTTTCGTAGCGGGAAGCCACCACCGCCTCCGAGACATAGGCATCGATGACACCCTGGGAGAGGAGTTCCGGGGCTGACACATCGCTGGGGAACCAATAGACCTGAAAGTCCAGCCCCGGATAGTAGGCCCTGATCTGCTCTGGCAGTACCGAGCCCTCCCGAAAGCCCAGGAGCAGCCCCGAGAGGTCCTCTTCGCTGGTAATGTAGGGCTCTTCCCCGTAGCTAAAAACCCCCAGGGTCCGCTGGGCTATGGGGTGGCTCATGTGGTAGATCCGTTCCCGCTCGGGGGTATGGCTTATGTCGCCGGTAACATCGATGGTCCCGTTGGCTATCCCTTCCAGGATGGCAGACCAGGTCTGGACCTCCGCCTCGAAGGGGATGCCGAAGAGTTCCGAAAGGTGGCGGCTTAAGAGGACCGTAAAGCCCGCCTGGCTGCCATCGTAGCGGTTAAACATCTCGGTGGAGGCGATGCTGGCATAGCGGAGGTTCCGCCCCTGGGCCTTGAGGGCCTCGATGGCAGCAATCTCTTGGGCGGTGATGCCGGGGATGTCCCGGTATGATTCGATGACCAGCTCCCCAGCCTGATAAGCCCCGGCGGTCTGGTCACTCCGATCACAGGCAGTAAAAAGGGTCAGCCCCAGGATCAGAAGAGAGAGAGAAAGATGATGCCAGGGGAATTGTTTCCTATCTTTCACCTATGCTTCCCTTCCCTCCCCCTCCATAAAATCATCGATCATACTAATGGCCTTATCGTAGTCCGCCGACAGGATGGCCTGAAAGAGCATGTCCCCCAGGGTCTTTAAGACCGGACCCATGGAGAGGGCCCGGAACTGATCTACGCTCTTCTGCATGGCCCCCCCGTCGTAATCCTCCAGGGCTTTTTTAAGGACCCCCAGTTCGGCCCGGATCGCCCCCAGGTCCACCGGACCCTCTATGGCCGCCCCGGAACTTTCCAGGGCCCCGCGGATCTCCTCCAGGAGGACCGAAAGGTGCTCGAAGAAGGGGCCCGTCTTTTCGTCAATAAAAGCCCGGTCTTCCCGGATCCCCGCCATTTCCAGATCCTTGGCCTCTTCGGAAAGGCTTACGGCCCCTATGTTGGCGCAGGCCCCTTTAAAGGCATGGGTCAGGACCGTGTAGAGGGCTATATCGTCCCGCTTAAGGCAGGCTTCAATCTCTTCCTTTTTTTCTTGGCTGTCCCGGTAAAAGATATCCAGCACCTCCAGGTAGAGGTTGAGCTTCCCCCCGGAGAACATGATTCCCCGTTTGACGTCCACCCCGCTCAAGGTTAGACTCTCTTCTTCTGAGCCGCCTCCCTCCGGGGCCTCCGCCGGAGCAGCTGCGGCTTCCTGCATCTCCCTGGGGAGCCAGCGCTCGAGGATCACATTGATCTCGGCGGTGTCTATGGGCTTGGACAAAAAGTCGTTGAAGCCGCTGGCCAGGAACATCTCCCTGGTTCCCGCCACCGCATTGGCCGTCAGGGCCACGATGGGCAGCTCCTTGTAGTAGCTGTCCTCTTCCCCCAGCTTCCGCAGATGCTCGGTGGTCTCTATCCCGTCCATGCCGGGCATCTTGTGATCCATAAAGACCAGGTCGTAGCGGGCGGCGGCGATCATGTTGATGGCCTCCTGGCCGCTGCGGCAAAGGTCCACCTTCATCTTGTAGGGCAGAAGGAGGCCCTCGGCCACCTTGAGGTTGGTGTTGATATCGTCCACCACCAGAACCTTGGCCTGGGGTGCGGTAAAGTGGACCGCCGAATCGAAGCGATCATTCCGGGCGAAGCTGGAGGTGCCGCCGTTGAGGACATCGGCGATGGAGATGGCGTGGACCGGGGTGGCCAGGATGTTGAGCTCGTTGTCGGGGATGGCCTCGCCGAACTCCGCCAGGACTATGATCTTGGCCTTCCCGGCATACTGGGTAACCAGGTCCGCATTGGCGGTGTAAAGATAGTAGGCCACAAAAATAAAATCGAAGCTTTCCTTTGAAAGCCTTTCCTCCAGATCCACATCATTATCCACCAGGATGCAGGCCACCTCCAGGTCGACGATGGTATACATGACCGAGTGAACGTAGTCTTCCCGGCGCTCGTAGATGAGGACCCGCTTGCCCTTGGGGTCATTGACCTTGGCGATGGGTTCCGCCGAGGCTATCAGCTGGGGCAGCTTCACCGTAAAGCGGCTCCCCCGGCCATACTCGGACTGGACCTCGATGTCCCCGTCCATGGCATTGATGATGCTCTTGGTAATCGCCAGCCCCAGGCCCGTCCCCTCTATGCCCTTGTTTTTCTCCTGATCAAACTGAGTATAATCCCCGAAGAGCTTGCTTAGATCTTCGGGTTTAATCCCTATCCCCGAATCTTCGACCTTAAAGTAAAGCTGTTCGGTGGTGTCATTGAGCTGCTTTCCCGAGATGCTAAAGGAAACAAAACCCTTTTCGGTGTACTTCACCGCATTGCTGATAATGTTAAGAAGGGCCTGGCGGATCCGCACCTCATCGCCAATTAAGGAATTGGGCACCTTGGAGTCTATGTTCACCACAAAGCGGATCCGGGTGTCCACCACCCTCATGCGGATGATGCTGATAAGGTCGTTTATAAGGGTGGAAAGGAAGTAGTTCCCTAAAATAATTTCCAGCTTCCCCGTTTCAATCTTCGAGAAGTCCAGGATGTCGTTGATGATAGAGAGGAGGTTGGACCCCGCCTGCCGGACCGTGACGATGTGGTCCCGGACCATGGCCAAGTCGGTGGACCGCAGGGCCAGCTCGGTCATCCCTATGATGGCGTTCATGGGGGTGCGGATCTCGTGGCTCATCTTGGCCAGGAAGTCGCTCTTGGCCCGGCTGCCCTGCTCGGCCTGCTCCTTGGCGGAGAAGAGCTCCGTCACGTCCACCGAATGCTGGAGGTGGACGATCTGGCCGTCGAGCCAGCGGATGAACCGGTCCATGTTGCGGTAGGTCCGGCCGGTGAGGTCATTATGCTCCTCCCATTCGATGATGGACTCCGGTTCCTCGGCCAGCTGCTTACAGGGGCAGAACTCGCACATGCAGTCCTGATCCTTCTGTAGGACCGTGTAGCAGATCTGGCCTATCACATCCCCCTCTATGCCGAAGTGTTCCTTCATGTGATCGTTGATAAAGAGCAGCTCCCCCGTTTCGGGGACCGACACGTAGATCATGGAGTTAATACTATTGAGGATATTCTCCATGATGTCGGTAAAGCGTTTTAGCTGTTCCGCCGTGGCCCTGATGTCCCGGGCCAGGTCGTTCCTGAGCCAGGAGTTGATAACCATCAGGGTGCTGGAATAGATAAGCCCCGTCTCTTCTTCGGTAAAGTGGCGGACCTTAAAGTAATCGTCGATACAGCAGAAGCCCCAAAATTCCCCCTGGATAAAAAGGGGCATAAGAAGGGTGGCCACCACTCCATAGGAACCAAAGAAGGCCTGGTCCTCAGGTCCCAGATCTTCGATGGACCCCTGGATGATCTCCCCCTCCCTAAGGCGCTTTTCCCAGTTGGGGGTATCACTGTAGTTGATCACCGGATTGGATGAGGCGGGGGTGGATTTTAGTTCCAGGGTTTTGTCGCAGTACCAAAAATGCTTAAGCACCGCCTGGAGCTTCCCATCGACGGTCCGGTTCTGCCAAATCTCTATGCAGCCCACGTCCAGGCAGGACCCGATGATCCCTATGCCCTCCAAAAGGGAGGCTTCAAAGCGGTAATCGTCCTCGGCGGTTAAGAGCACGTTGGTGGCCTGGTTGATGGACTGGAGCAGCCGGTCCCGGTACTCGATCTCTTCCATCATCTTGTTGTGCTGCCGCATGTCCCGGGAATAGGCCGCCAGGACCGGGGTCTCGTTCATCATGACCCTGACCAGGGTGGTTTCTACCGGTAGGGGCGAGCCGTCCTTAAGCTGGTGCATCCATTTGATGACCAGGCTCCCCTCTTCGAAGGCCCGCTTGTTATAAATCGCCGCCAGGTCCTGGGACCTCTGGCCATTGCTCTGATACTCCGGGGAGAAGGCAAAAAAGTTTTCGATGAATTCCTTTTTGTCGGCAACCCCGAAAAGATTTACCGTCTCTTGATTGCAGTCGATCAGGTTATTATCTTCGTCCCAAAGTTCGCAGCAGTAGGGGGAGGAATCGAACATGAGGCGGATCCGCTCCTCCGCCTCTTTTATCTGGGCCGCCATCTGCTTGGTCTCGGTGATATCCTCCAGGGCCCCGGCCACCCGGAGGGGTATCCCCTGGGCATCCCTTTGGGTCGCCCCAAAAGCGTGGTAGTAGCGGTACTCCCCGTTCTTGTGGAGGAGCCGGTATTCCAGGTTATAGGGGGTCTTGCCCGTATGGTCGTTTAGATGGTCCGCAAAAGCTTTGAGGGTCCTCTCCTTGTCCATAGGATGAAGCCGGTCGCTCCAGCTGGAGAGCTTGTCGGGAAAATCCTCCCGGTTGGTAAAGCCCAGCATGCGGCGCAGTTCGTCGGACCACCAGAAGGCATTGTTCCCCACCACCGGGTCATCGGGATTCACCTGCATGTCCCACATGGCTACGTTCATGCTCTCTAAAAGCAGGTTAAGGCGGAGGTTATTGTTGACAAGCTGTTCTTGCAGGTCCAGGCTAAAGTCCTGACTCATGTCCATAATAAAAATCCCTCATACAATTTTATCATAATTCCTTCTATAGAAAACCCAATCAGGGGGCCTGATTTTTGGCTCCCTTCACGATATCGATGGCCCCGATGGGGCAGATCTCGTGGCAGCAGAAACAACGGATGCATTGCTTGTAGTCTATCCTCAGCCAGGGGGGGTCCCCGGTGATATCCATGGCCCGGGAGGCACAGATATCCGCACAGTCCCCGCAACAGACGCAGCGATGGCGGTTAATCTGGGGCCCCGGCTCCCCCCGGTCCTTGAGGTTCCGTAAACTGTGGGGCAGGATGAACTCCAAAAGCTGACTCGAAGAACGTTTGAGGGGAATCTTGGTAAAGCCCGAGACCCGGCACTCGGCGGGCTTTAGGGCCGGGTACTCGATCTCCTCGGGGCCCTTAAGCCAGAAACCCCGCTCCAGGGCCTCCCGGTTTGTGGGGAGCCGCAGAGGGGGGTAGCCCAGGATGGTCGAGGCCCCTATGTCCATGGCCAGGGCATTGGAAGAGGCCAGGACCAGGCCCAACTGCTTAGGATCCCCCGAACCGGGGCCGGGGCCCTCCATGGCCACAATGGCATCCATCAGGTGGTAGACCCGGGGGAGGGCCAGATTGAGGTCCACCAGAGCCCGGGCCAGGGAGTTCCGGGTAGGAAAACGGACATGAAAGGCGCTTTTTGCCGCCGAGGGCACGAGCCCAAAGAGGTTTTTTATGGCCCCCGTATAGTACATAAGCTGATGGGTCTTGAGTTTTGGCAGGTTGATGATCAGGTCCGCCTCGGCGGCCGCCTGGGTTAGACTGAACTTCTTCATGGCCCGCCCCTGGGGGCTCGAAACCTCCGCCTTGGCCTGGGTAAAGTCCACCCACTGGGCTCCGTTGGCCGCGGCGGCCTCCCCCAGCCCCGAAAGGGGGGCCCTAAAGTTCCTCCCCTGCAGGCCCGGACTGTCCCCGGCCATGATATGGGAGGCCCCCAGTTCCCGGACCAGCCGTATGGCCGCCCCCAGAAAGACCGGGTGGGTACAGACCGCCTTCTCGGGGGCCGCATCGAAGACTATATTGGGCTTTAAGAGGACCTTTTTCCCCGCCACATCGAGGCCCCCCGCCAGCTCCACCCCCTCTTTGAGGGCCTGGTAGACCAGTTCAGGATCATAGGAGGGACATGACAGGATGGCAACTTTCGTGTTCATCATGCTTAGATCCTACCCCAAGGGGGGGTCCCCTGGAAAGGGGCTAGGCTGGTCCACCTCCGGTGATAGTCTTCTGCCCGGGGCCGTCCTCCTCCCAGGTGTATGTCTTCTTCCCGGGACCGTCCTCCTCCAAAGTGATAGTCTTCTTCCCGTCCCTTCCCTTGAAAACTTTGGCCCAGTTTCATATCATAGAGCCAAGGAGATCCAGCATGAGGGAAAGCAGGAAGATACTATCGCAGTTCCAAGCCAGCGACGACGACGACGATGAGGATGACGAGAACGAAGAAAAGGGCCGGGACTCGGATAATTTGATGAACAAGATGCTCAAAACCCGGACCATCCTGCTTTCGGGGCAGATCAACAAGACCCTGGCCGAAAAGACCATCCGGCAGCTCCTCTTACTGGAGAGCATGGGGGATGATCCCATCCGGATCTTCATCGATTCCCCCGGAGGGGATGCCGATGCGGGCTACGCCATCTTTGACATGATCCGCTTTATCAAGCCCCCGGTCTGGACCATAGGCATGGGCCTGGTGGCCTCGGCGGCGGCGATTATCCAGCTCGCCAGCCCCAACGAAAGGCGGGTGGGGCTCCCCAACAGCCACTACCTGATCCACCAGCCCCTCTCGGGGATCCGGGGGGTCGCCACGGACATAGAAATTCACGCCCGGGAACTGGAAAAGCTCCGGGTCAAAATAAACCAGCTTATTATGGAAGAAACCGGCAACCCCTACGAACAGGTCGAGAAGGACACCGACCGGGACTACTGGATGAGCGCCGAAGAAGCGGTAAGCTACCGCCTGATCAACCGGGTGATCACCCGGCGGGACGAGCTCGCCTAAAACCCACCGATGATCCAGCTCGCAGCCTTTTTCGGAAACCCCGGCAGGGAGTACGCCAGGAACCGCCACAATGCGGGCTTCCTCTTGGCCGACCGCTGGGGCCTGGGCCGGGGTCTCCCCTGGGAAAAAAAGTTCCAGGGCCTCTACTGCTGCGAGAGGGGGGAAAGAACCCTTCACCTGCTCAAACCCCAGACCTTCATGAACCGCTCGGGTGAACCGGTCCAAAGGGCCGCTGCCTTTTTTAAGATCGAAGTGAAGGACATCCTGGTGGTCCACGATGAACTGGAACTCCCCCTGGGAACGGTCTCATTAAAATTTGGCGGCGGCCTGGGGGGCCATAACGGCCTTCGCTCCATGCGGGCCTCCTTCTCGACCCCCGACTTCTGGCGGATCCGCATAGGCATAGGCCGCCCCGACCACCGGGCCCCCGGCCAGGGCGGCCCCCCCGGTAGCGGTGAGGGCATCATCCCCTGGGTCTTAAGCGACTTTAGCCCCCCAGAAGAAGAACTCCTGGACCCCGCCCTCGACCTGGCCGCCCAACTCCTCAGCCTGACCCTTACCCAGGACCCCCAGGACCTCCTCAAAGACTGGGCCAAGAGGAAGATAGAACTTCCCCGCCCGGACTCCATTGAGAATCACTAAGAATTATTTCTCATATTTTCTCTCATCGCCGTATACTCCGTGCCGCCGTGAGAGATATTTTTATTAAGACGTCTAGACCTATTTTACATTGCCTTGTATAATATCCCCATGAACACCACCTTAATACCCATCTATGATGCAGAACAGGCAGACGGACCCTCTCTTAACGAGGCCGTCCTTGGCATAATACGGGGTCTCGACCAGTCCATCCTCCATATAGGCCTGGCCCTGGATCAGATACGGAAGGACAAACTCCATAAAGACCTGGGCTACCGGTTTATGAGCCACTACATTCAGGACCTCTGTGAAACGACCAGCAAGGACAGGAGCAGCATCTACAGCTGGCTAAAGATGGGGGAAGTCTATAATAAGCATAAAAAAGACCTGGAAAAGGCCGGATTTGGGCCCCGGGACCCCTCAAAACTACTCTACCTGGAGCGGGCCCTCGCAAAGTACCCCAAAAAGGAGGTCTATGCCAACCTAAAAACCATGAGCCAGAGGAAATTCGCCGCCTATGCCCGGGGAAAGGAAACAGTTCTTAAAGAGAACACCTTGGACCTTACCGCCCCAGGGCCCCAAACCTCCATCAGGAACCAATACCAGAGGGAAATAATCAAAGACTTGAGCAACTATGAAATTATCAACCAGGGCTTTAACGCCCCCGACTGGGGCCACACCTTCTTCTACGGCAAAAAACTAGCCGCCTGGGTTAACAAGGGCCTCTCTGAAAAAGCCCTGTCCGTCCTGCTCCCCGCCATGCGTATATCCTTCAACGTTATCGACCGGGAAGGATATGGCACCGTCGTCCACCTGGATACCCTCGAGGAGTACCTCTCCTTCGGCGACTACGCCAAACGGGCCAGAGAAGAGATGCGCCGGGATTTGAGGTGAGGGGGGTGGGGATTAGCATACTGATAACTAAGGGTTCACGTTCTAATCAAAATCGTCTTTCAATAATGTATAATTCATTTTCAAGCAATTTTTTCAATAATGTGTATCGTTTCCCTGGTTCAAAATAATGTTCAACTCGAAAATTTATTATGGTTGCATCACTCCCTCTATAACTTGCCACAATTATATTACTGCCACTAGGGATAATTACATTGTAATCAAAAGCGAGAACTAATGTATTAGGTTCATATCTATTCCAGTTTACAACATTACCATTAAAACTAATGATTTCTATATTTTGACCGCTAAAATATAGTCTAGATTGCTCTGCATCTGGAAGATCAGGGTTGAAGGTGGCTATAGTATTGCTTGCGCTTGAGCAACTGTAGAAAAGCAGGCTAGTTAAAAATATGACTAAGGAAAAATTAATTTTCACCAAATTTACTCCAAATAAATAATTTATTTCATTTTCAAATAGATTTTATAAAAAAATTTAATTAATGTCAAGAAACAGTATTAACATATAAATGGTCCTAAAGGAGTTTTTTGAGTTTTAATAGAAAAACGGGCTTATTTATTGATCTGGACTATTCACTGGAAAAAAGGTAAAATTAACTCCTACATTAATAACTCGTATGCAATGGAGGAGTATTTAATTGAAAAAGTTATTTATTTTATTATGTGGTGTGCTATTCGCTTCCCCAGCTTTTCCAGCAGGTAACTCTGAAATTGCTGCTATTATAAACTTAACCAGAAGAGAGACCATCACAGTTCAACAGGTAAGGGCTGAAGTTGAACGTTTAGAAATAGGATTTGGACGTACCTTAACTCAAACTGAAAGAACAGAAGCCCTTGATGTAATGATTAACGAGATTCTTGCCCTTCAAGCCGCTGAGCGTGATAGGATCACCACTTCAGATACGGAAATAGACCAGTACATTCAGCAGTTGAGAGATCAACTAACTCAAATTATTGGAAGGGTTCCCACTGAGCAAGAATTAAGCCGAGCTATACAGGATCAAACTGGTTATGATTACTCTTTATTTATTGATCGCGTCAGAAAACAAATGATTATTCACAACTATATACTATCTCGAACTGCTCGTTTAATTAGTTCGATTCGTATACCTACAGAAGATGAAATTAGAGAACGTTACAATCAAACTAGGTCCCAATTAGTTCGTGATGGGAGCCAATTAAGTTTAGATGATATAATTCAACCTGGTTATGATATAACAGTAAGAGACTATATACGAGAATTCATTTTCCAAGAAAGACAGCAGGAAATATATAATCAAGCTTCTATTGATCTGGTAGCGGAATTACGAGCTGCTTCTACCATAGAGATTTTTGAGCAAAACCTTAATTGGTAAACCCATTCCAGGGAACAATGGAAATCCCATCAATGCTTGATCTAAATAATCCGCCGTAGATGAGTTTGTTTGTGCTCGTGGTACCCGTTATTTTTTGCCATCTTTTAATGCCTTGGAGCATGTCTTCTGAAAAAGTCTTTCCGGACTTGATTTCCAGGGCGGTAAGATTTCCTTGGTCTTCCAGGAGGCAATCGATTTCCAAACCGGAATTATCACGGTAAAACCATATATTGGGTCTTTGTCCATTGTTCAAGTAGTCTTTGAGGATTTCGCTTATTATGAATCCTTCGAAGAGGGGGCCCCTCTGGGGGTTTAAGAATAACTGTTCATCACTGGATATTCCTAAAATGTGACAAGCTAATCCTGTATCGGTGAAATACAATTTAGGGCTTTTAACCAACCGTTTTCCGCAATTCCTATAGTAGGGTTTAAGGAGATAGACGAGGCCGGATATTTCCAGGATAGAGAGCCAGGCTTTGGCAGTATTATGGGTGATTCCACAATCCAGGGCAAGGGAACTAAGATTAACCATGCTTCCTATACGGGCCGCGCAAAAGGAGATAAACCTTTGAAAGGAGCTTAAATTTTGAACATTTAAAATATGCCGTAAATCTCTTTCGATGTAACTTAAAATATATGCTGAATAAAAATCGTAGGTGTTTAGATTTCGATCGTATAAAGGCGGGTATAGTCCCTTGAGCATTTTTTCGTATGGATTTTCCATTGGGCTCATTTTAATGTTCTTAGATTTAGATGAAGGCAAGGCTTCGGATAATTCTTTAATGGAAAATGGAAGCAAGGTAAGGAAAGCTGCCCGGCCGGCAAGCGATTCAGTTATCTTTTCCATTAAGTTAAATTGCTGAGAACCTGTGATTATATACTTCCCGGGGCTTGGATCTTCATCAATGTATGATTTCAAATAAGGGAATAACTCAGGGACATATTGAGCTTCATCGATAATAAGACCCTCCGGCCAGGTATCTAAAAATCCTCTAGGATCTGATCTAACTAGAAATTGCAAGTCCGGGTCTTCTAATGAACGATATGGCTTATCGGGAAAGGTCATCCTTGCGAGGGTAGTTTTTCCTGATTGCCGGGGCCCGGTTATACATATCGCAGGGAAGCCCTTGGAGTAGCGGATTAATGTCTCTGAGGCCTGCCGGGGTATCATATTTTCATTTTAGGCCATTCTTACAAATTGTCAATGGGATTTACAATTTGTAAGGTTGTTTATTTTAATATCTAATAAATTAAATTTGTCTATTCCCTTGACACTTATGGAGTTTTTTTATATATTATAGGTACAGGAGGAAAACGATGGAAAAGATTATCGCCTTATTCATTCTGGTTTTTTTGCTTTTTGCTGGCTGTGCTACCAGTCCAGAGCCAGAGCCAGAGCCAAATTTAAACCCTTTTTTTGGAGATGCTATTAACTATAGCTTGGAGGAATTAGGTTCAATAACGTTTGGGAGTGAACTAGAAATAAATTCTATAAACGGGGAAAGTGTAAGGTATGATAAAAACCTTGAAGGAAGTACGTTTTATCTTGTTGAAGGGGTCTACCTAATTAATGTATCTTACATCAACCCAAATATACGCCCCATTAGGCATACATTAAATCCCATTACTGTAGAAGCAGGACAAAATTATATAATGCGGGCACATCTAACAAGTAATGGGATCAATTTTTACGTTGTAGAAAGGCCGAGTATGCCAGATTTCGGCCATCCTAGCAATTGATATCAGTTTTAGCGTAGCTTGTTGCTCCGCTTCCTTCTTTTCTTTGGCTTCAGGAGCATTTCCTGTATCTTGCTTACTTCGTGAAAATCCATGGGGTTGAAATGGGTGTAGTTGTCGGTCATGGTTTCTGTTTTGTGCCCTGTTACGGCCTGCACTTTCTTGACCGACATGCCTCCTTTCATGAGTTCGGTGGTGCAGAAATGACGCCAGGCGTGGATGTTGAGTCCACGCTTTTTCATTTCATCTCCGTCAATGCCTATGTTTTCAAAGGCCCGATGTAAACCAAGATACAAGCGCCGCCGTGTAATAGGCTCCTCTCCGCCGTTTTCTGAAAATACAAAGCCCTTAGCATTAACTTTAATGAGTTTCTTTAGATCCTTTACCAGGCTGGCAGGAAGGGGGATTTGATGTTTTTTCTTCGTTTTTGTTGCACGGTATCCGTAGTCGTCATACTGGCCGTTCAAATACAAGTGCTTATCAAACACAAATTCACCCTTTAGGCCCAGTACTTCGCAGCAACGTATGCCGGTTAAAGCCGCCAGTTTATGGGCGGTGCACATCAAGAGGTCCCTGTCCCAGACCTTTTTCCAATCGGCGACAAACATGGTATAAAATTCATCCCGGGTAACGATCACCTTCGTCTTTTCTTCCTTAACTAGTTTATCTACATCAAGGAAGGGGTCCCGGTCAATTAACCTTTTCCTTACGGCCCATTTGATCATGGTCATCAAGGTTCCAAGGTAACCGTTAATCGTAACATTCTTTATACCTGAAGCTATCATTGTATCTATCCATTTTTCAATGACATCAGAAGAGATTGCGTTGAGTTTCATGTGACCGAAGAAGGGGGTTAATAACCTATCAGTTATCCTTTGGCTATTGTCAGTATAATTCTGGGTGAGGTTTACCCTTTTTTTCCGTTCTTTTAAGTAGGTGCTCTTGTCCCAATCCCAAAAGTCAGCGGCGTAATCCTTAAATAATGATGTACTCTTGGTGTCTTTAATGAGAGCTCCTTTTTTTAACAGAGAATGACAATAATTCCTGGCTGCTGTCTTACTGGTAAGTCCTGTAGTCCAGGGGCCCCTACGGTTGCCATATTCATCATAGGTATAATAGTAATAGACCCTTTTGCCTGACGGTACCTTTCTGCCGTATAACGTAAAATCATTTCGCATCACATAACTCCTTAAAAATGGTATTTTTACTCCTATCGCCATTTTGTCAGGAAATAATTATGCCATTTGGGGATACAAACTCCTTAGAGATAGTTTTTCTTTATCATCGAGGTAATGCTCATATAATAAAATAAGCATTTATTAATTGTGAAAATTTTGATAATTTCCAGGTGAAATTTAGTAGACATTGGTGATTTTGAGGATGTATACTTATTATAAAGAAAGATATGATTGAAAAACATTTTACCGCCACGGGGATTGTGTTCAATAATGAGAAAAAAATACTCATGATTCATCATAAAAAATTGAAGGTCTGGCTGCCTCCTGGAGGGCATGTTGATGAGAATGAGACTCCCGAAGAAGCAGTAGTTCGTGAAATTTATGAAGAAACGGGAATACAGGCGGCTATTCGGTCGGAGAAGATAGAAAAGCATCCCATAGAACTGGAGCGCCCTTTTACCATCATGTTGGAAGACATTGAAGGAGATGGGACCCATTTCCATATAGACATGATTTACCTCTGCACTGCCCTCAACGAAGAGCTTGTTTTACAGAAGACGGAGGCCAACGATATAGGCTGGTTTTCGTACGAAGAAATACTTAGTTTAGATACCTTTGAAAATGTGAGGTATACTGTAAAGAAGGCCATCGAACATATCGGGGTATAAACATGAGGAATTGGAGTATATAAAGAAACACGGGTCCCTAGACTTTCTTAACGATGCGGTCACTTTTAAGGCAGCGGGCGCAGATCTTTACAGTCATGGAGGTGCCGCTGAGGGTGGTTTTTACCTTTAAGAGGTTGGGCTTCCAGGTCCGGCGGGTCCGGTTTTTAGCGTGGCTCACCTTGTTGCCCGTAATGGTCTTTTTTCCGCAAATTTCACAGGTCCTTGACATAACAATCCTTCCTTTACTCTAGCCCTAGAACCATAGCAAAAATCCCAAAAGATGTAAAGGGGGAGGAGGAAAAATTTGCCTTTTGGCCGGGTTTTTTGGCTTCCCCTGCCGATAATGTACAACCATGAAAAGTACTAAAAGTGGGGTGCTGCAGTTCATTGTAGCCCTCCTGACCCTTAGCCTGGCCCTAAGTTCCCTGGGGGCCGAAGAAACCTATCACCTGGCCTCCAGCGGCTCAACCGGGAGCCTGGGCTCTGGCAGTGACTACCGTCAAAGGGAGGTCCCTCTCTTTCCGGCGGCCCTCTGGACCGAGGACCTAAGGGCCCGGCAGATCCGGGATGCGGGCCGCCCCTACTGGGTACCCACCCAGGAGGAACAGCAGGCCCTCTCGGCGGCGGCCCAGGTTTCGCTCCTTTTAAATAACGATATTCTTCTTTATTATGGGCACCCCCTGTCCCAGAACATGGGGGTCCTGGGGCGCTTTCCCAAGGATGAGCTGCAAAGACGGCTCGGCTCCCTGGCGGCGGAGTACCAGGCCGTGGGGGGCAGGAATGTCCTGACAGGTTTTCATCTTATTTACGGCACCGTGTGGCCCGGAGGGGACATAGGGGTGATCAGGCAGTCGGTACTGGAAGAGTGGATCCAGTGGACCCAGGACAATGGGATGCTCCTGGTTCTGGACCATCAAATTGGCCGCTTCGACCCCATAGCTCAGCTTAGGTCCCTCCTCCCCTATCTTCATTATCCCCATGTGCATCTGGCCCTGGACCCCGAATGGCGGACCCCCCGGCCCATGCAGGAGATAGGCCACCTTACCGCTGCGGAGATCAACCAGATGCAGGCCATCATGGAAGACTACATGATAGAGCATAACATTAGCGGTGAACGGTTGTTGATTATCCATCAATTTAATCAGGTGATGATCCGCAGCCGCCAGGATATTCGAACCGATTTTTCCCGGGTCCGGCTGGTCCATAATATTGCCGGCATAGGGCCCCCCCGGCTAAAACGAGACACCTATGCCTTTGGAGCCCAGGCAGCCAACATGCCCGTCAAGGGCTTCAAGCTCTGGTACGACTTTGGGATCAGCGGCCACACCGATTCTCCCCTTATGAGCCCCCGGGAAGTGATGGAACTAAACCCCAGGCCCTATGTTATAATGTACCAATAGTGAGGAACCGATTTACCGACGAACTGGCTATCTGCGGTTTTAATGCCGTAGCAGCCGCCGCCGAATATAACCCTGACAAGATCAACCGGCTCTTTCTGAGGGAAGACCGGCTGCCTCAGTTTACAGGACTTTGCAAGCAGCTGGCTGAGCGGAAGCGGCCCTACAAGATCTGCCAGGACGATGAGCTCGAGAGGATTTGCAAGTCCGTCCATCACCAGGGGGTGGTGGCCATGATCCTGGAGCCCGAACTCCTCCCTCTAAGTCACGAGGAGCTTGAAGCCTGGGGGGCCGAGGGGAAATCGGGGCTCCTCCTCCACTCGGTGGGGAACGATCACAACCTGGGGGCCATCATCCGGTCGGCGGCCTTTTTCGACATCCCCTATATCCTTCTTAATCAGGATGACACCGAGGCACAGCTAAGTACCGCCGCCTACCGCACCGCCGAGGGGGGGATGGAACATGTGAGGGTGCGGACCATCCAGAACTCCATAGGGTTCCTGCATGCGGCTTCAAAATTGCTTCTTACCATAGGGACCGACCCCAGGGCCCGTCAACGCATAGCCGATCTGCCAAAACTGGCGGCCCAAGAGAAGGGCCCCGCCGGGATGATAGTCGTCCTGGGAAACGAAGATAAGGGACTCCCGGAGGAGATCAAAGCCGCCTGCTCGGTCCTTATGCGGATCCCCGGGACGGGCCTCATGGAGAGCCTTAACGTAGCCCAGACAGCTACCATCTTTATGCAGAAGATCTACGAGCTCTAGGGTTGTGAATAAAACAGGACACGAGACTCAAAATAACCGATACTTAAGGGAGAGGAGAAACGTGAAAAGGTACCTGGCCCTTCCCCTATTGCTATTAATGCTTCCCCTGGCTGCGGCTGCCCAGGAGGTCCTTCTTTTGGACTTTAGCCTCCTTATCGCAGACACCTATACCCCCGGCCTAAACGAGGGGCCCCCTGACCAAAATTATCAGACCATGGTGGTGCTGCCCCTGGCAGATGATGCTCCTAGCTCCCTGGCCATACAGAACTGGGGGATCCAGTTTACCGGGGTGGCCCAATCCTGGGAGACCTACATGCTGGCCCGGAGCGAGATCCGCGAGAGCCCCTCGCGCCAGTGGGGGACCGTCCTGGGGGCCAGGATACACTTTCACCGGGACCTGCCCCGGATACGGAACACCGCCACCATACACCCCCCCTTTGCCATCCCCCTGGAGGACAGCCGCTTTGAGAACGGCTATGGCCTCTTTCGGGACCCCCGGGGAGTGCGGCTAAGGGCCATCATTGTCAGCACCTACGGGTTGCAAAACCCCATCTCGCTGAGCATCACCCTGCGGCTGGACGAACACGAGCAGAGGATTATCTTCCTGGGGGACCTCAGCCACGATGGCTGGAGGGACCTAAGATGGAATAACCCCAACATCCTCGAAGAAACCCAGGACAACATCTTTTACAACTCCATACGGATCGAGAACTTTATCATAAACAACGACTACCACCGCACCGGCGACACGATCATCTACCTCAGGGATGTGCGGCTCATCCTGGACTACCGGGGGAACTAAGGTGGCTGAGCAAATAAATTATAGATTGAATAATTTTTTTATGATGGATTTGAATTAATCAAACCAAGGATCTAAAGGCATTTTATACCAGAATAAATCACGATTAAAAACAGTATGAGCATCAGTTAGATTGTATTTGATGCTATCAAGAGATTCTACTTCAGAAAATTCTAAACCATTAGTGTAAAGATAAATTTGGAAGTTTTCGTCCATTAAACGAATCCAAAAAAAACCGTTGCCATCCCACTGCTGATTGTAATAAGAAGATGAATTGTAGAGTGTTGCAGTGAAACTGTTGTTGCTTACTCTACCTTCACCTCTAGCAGTTATACCCAAATGTGTCGCTCCCGTAACATATGCAAAATCATGTACAACCTCCACTCTCCATCTATCACCATCATTTGCTTCTAAGTTTGTAATGGTGATGGTCTTACCGACAATGGCAGGAGTAGGATCATCCTTCCCCCCGCAAGCCGCCAGGCTAAGCCCCATGAGCAGCACCAGAACGAAGCCTCCAAAAACCTTCAATTGTCCCTTCATACTATCCTCCTCAAAAAATAGAGAGCAAACATGCTCCATATAGAATTGATAAAAAAAAGGATGAAGGATCAATAGGAAAATGAGATTTTTTTGAAAATTTTTTGGACGATACTGGATCTGGCCTAATAGAATCTACCGTGTGACACCGCTGCCAATTTTGGCTTGTGGACGTAACTGGATTTGAACGATAAATGGTTGTTCGGAAACTTCAGTTTACGAACAACTTCCGCTGAAATGCAATTTTCAGTACTTTAGTACTGGAAATTGTAAGGCATGTGCGGCAACCAACCGGGTTGCCGTACTTGCCCAGTGACTTCTACCGTGTGACACTGCTGCCCTTCCAGTGGTTTTGGACGATACTGGATTTGAACCAGTGACTTCTACCGTGTGAAGGTAGCACTCTCCCGCTGAGTTAATCGTCCAAAACCACTGGAAGGGCGTAAATCCTTCCTATCAGTGCGCGGCCTGGTGGGCCGCCAGGTATGCACTCGAGACACCCGAAGGGTGTCTACGCTGAGTTAATCGTCCAAAACCACTGGAAGGGCGTAAATCCTTCCTATCAGTGCGCGGCCTGGAAGGACGCCAGGTATGCACTCGAGACACCCGGAGGGTGTCTGCGCTGAGTTATACGTCCGATTGTAGCACTTTAGCACCCGATGGGAGGGATGTCAACGTCCTGTCTGGATTCCTTCGGAGAGGCGGAACTCAGGGGGAGCCAGGTCATCCCAAAGGGAGGGTTCCAGGACATCCCTATCGATGCGCAGGAAGAAGTGATGGTAGTAGCTGGGCTCGGGGTAAAGGCTGTTGAGCACATTGAGGTAGGCGGGGTTAACCCCGGGGCCTATGATGTCCGTATCCGGGCGCATCCGGATCATGGTAATGGGGTTCCGGGTGTAGATGTCCCAGGCCAGGGCGGACTCAGAATAGAGAGCCTGGGCCCGGGTCCGATGCCGTAGATCCCCGGTCCTGTCGGTGAGCATCTCCAGGGTAACCCCCAGGTTGTTCTGGGACACCATGAGCCGCTCCGTAAGGTCTAGCTGCAGTACATCATCGGTGGGTTGAATGGGGGGCAGGCGGGATCTATCCACGTTGAGGAGTTCCAGGAGCCGGTCATAGTAGCCCTGGGCGGCAAAGTAGTTGCCCCTCATATAGGATACATTGGCCATGGCATAGAGGGCCCGGCGGTTGGTGGGCATCTCTCTCAAGACCGTATAGAGCCGGTCCTGGGCCAAAGCCCACTGACGAAGCTGATAATGGGCCGCCCCCATGCGGTACTGGACTTCCATGGGAGCCCAGCCATGCTCCTCACTGAGGAGGTAGTAATCCAGGGCACCTTGCATGTCCCCGTCTTTAACAAAGTATTCCAGATCCCCCAGGTCGGCGTAGAGCCTGCCAAATTCGGGGCCCTGGGAAAGGAGGCGGCGAGCCAGGCCGCTCTGGTATATTCCTATGGCCTTTACAAGGTTCTCTTCGGCGGGGAAGAACTCCCTTGATGAGGTAAGGACCTCCGCATAACGGCGGAGGGTATGGATATGATAACCCATACGCCGGGGGCTAGCTTCTTCTGCCAGGTCAAAGACCTGGACCGCAATTTCCAGGGTCAGCCTTTCATCATGGGCATTATTAAAAAAGTAGTAGTACCTGGCCAGGTGATAATAAGTTTCGGGGTGCATGGAATCCTGGCGTATGGCCCTTAGGAGGATCTCCAAAACCCCCCTTATGCTGTCCAGGAAGGCATTGGGGACCCCTCTGACTTCTTCCATCTGCTTATCCAAAAGGTAGCCCCCCATCTCGGCCAACGAAGAAGCGCTTATCCTTCTGCTGGGGGAAGACATAAAATGGGCCTGCAGGGCCAGGACTTCTTCCAGGTTATCGGTCCGGATAAAGAACATCAGCATCCGCTCCAGGAGGGGGTCTGTGCGGCCATACTGCTCAATTAACACCGCATAGGATTCCCGGGCATACTCGTAGCGGTCCGGATCATATTCGGCCCAGAGCATATTGTTGTCCCCCAGGGCCAGGCGGGCCTCATAATCGTAGGGAGCAAAGTCGAGGATGTTCCGCCAGAGGATCCGGTCGGCGGCCTCGAAGTCCCCAATGTAGTAGGTCTGAAGTTCCGCAAATTCCAGGGCCGCCTGTTTTTCCGGGATCCCCCGCCTGTTCTTCGAAGCGGTATAGTATAAGAGTTCCTGATATTTTTCCGCCGCCAGAGCATATTGGCGGGCATCCCGGAAGGCCCGGGCGTACTCATAGAACCAGGACTTTCGTTCATGGATAGAGAAGGCTTCCCAGAAGCGTTCATTGGCCCGGGAGTACTGACCCTCCTCGATCCGCTCTATACCAAGCTGGTAAATCCGATGAGCCCGAATGGGCAGATAGACAAACTGCCAGGTCAGGTAGCCCGCAGAGAGGATCACCGCCGCGACCATCAAAAAGAGCCTAAAGACGGGTAAGAACTTATGGACAAAAATATAGGCGAAACTGGTCTGCTCAGCCTCCAGATCCGCACCGGTCTGCAGCTCATAGCCCCTGGGAATGGTGATGGTACGGCCGAGGATCTTCCCCGCCAGGGAGGCGGTTTCATCAGCCGGGGCCCCCCCAACAAGGAGCTCCATCAACTGGGCCATCTGCTCGGCCGTTGGAGTCTGCTCGGCGATGATCTCCAGACAGGCGATACGCAGGTTGAGGGGGTAGGCCGAGAGGGTTTGATTAAACCTTTCAAGTTCAAAGTCGTTGAGGTTTATTTCGTCCACGCTGTCAGGGGCCGGTCTGGTGCTCCTATCATCGGGGCGGGGCCGGGCCCTAGGCCTTGTTCCTCCGCTTAGGTCAGGGGAACGGCCTTCAAAAATGCTGTCTATGTCCGGAAGAGCAAAGTCCTCTCCCTGACCAAATTCTTCATCCAAGCCTTCCGGGTCTATGTCGAAGTTCTCCGCCAGGGAATCACTGTCCAGGCCAAAGTTGCCCTCCCCCAGATCCTCTTCGGCGCCATTGGCTTCGGCAAAAGCATCGTCCAACTCGGAGCCGAAGTCGGCGGCCAGTTCCTCCGATAGGCCGTCCACGAACTGGTCCGATAGGTCGTCGGCCCCCAGGTCTTCGGCGGGAAGGTCAAAGTCACTGGAGATGTCCTCTACCGAGGGATCTTCGGTGGGGAGTTCGAAGTCCGCCAGGATGTCCTCGTCCCCCAGGCTGGGGGTCTCATCGTCGGCCAGGAGGGCGTCCAGGTCCAGGGCAGGGCTGTCCTCATCGGCCCCCAGGTCCTCGTCCGAGGTGTCCTCGGCGGGGAGGTCAAAGGAGGGGAGCTCATCATCGGCCGAAGTGTCCTCTACCGAGGAATCCTCGGCGGGGAGTTCGAAGTCCCCTGGGAGCTCATCACCGGCCAGGGCGGGGCTGTCCTCGTCGGCCAGAAGGGTGTCCAGGTCGAAGGCGGGAAGATCATCATCTCCCAGGGAGGGGCTCTCATCGTCGGACAGGAGAGCGTCCAGGTCCAGGGAGGAGAAGTCATCATCCGCTGGGGAGTCCTCGGCCGAGGGGTCCTCGGCAGGGAGGTCGAAGTCTGGCAGGTCATCATCGGCCAGGATGGGGCTCTCGTCTTCGGCCGAGGGTTCCTCAGCGGGTAGTTCAAAGTCTGCTGAGATATCATTATCCCCCAGGCTGGGGCTCTCATCGTCGGCTAAGAGGGCATCCAGGTCCAGGGAGGAGAAGTCATCGTCCGCCGGGGTATCTTCGTCCGCCAACAGGGAGTCTATGTCCAGGGATGGCAGCTCATCATCTGCCAGGGCGAGGCTGTCGTCCTCTGCCGAGGGGTCCTCGGCGGGGAGGTCGAAGGCTGGGAGCTCATCATCCGCCAAGGCGGGGCTGTCCTCGTCGGACAGGAGGGCGTCCAGGTCCAGGGAGCCTAGCTCGTCGTCCGCTAAGGCGGGGGTATCTTCGTCCGCCAACAGGGAGTCTATGTCCAGGGGGGGCAGCTCATCATCTGCCGGGGCGAGGTTGTCGTCCTCGGCCGAGGGTTCCTCGGCGGGAAGATCAAAGGCCGGGAGCTCATCATCGGTTGGAGGGTCCTCTGTCAGGCCCCCCAAAAGGTCGTTAAAGCTAAAGCCGTTTTCCTCGGTGTCTTCGCCCAGGATATCAGAGAGGGGGGCCGAGAGAGTGAGGTCTTCGCTAGGGGGGCTCGAGGCATCATCGGGGGAGAGTTCTTCACCGGGAGCAGAGAGGGGGGCCGGTTCATTCTTGGGAAGGGGGTAATCTTCTTCGGTTTGCCCTAGATCGGCCAGGATCTGGAGTTCATCTCCCAATGATCTAAACGAGGACTTAAACTCCTGAAGGGCCTGCAAGGATGGCATATTAAGATATTGGTTCATCCGCCGATAATTGTAAAGATTACCATGAAAGCATTAATTAAAACGGCGCTCCTTGTATTGATTATCGGAAATATCGGGGCCGTCGATATACAATCTTACCAATTTATTGACTTTCTCAGGGCCATTCCAGGCCCTGGGGGGCCCGAATTATTCGAGAATGCCGTTGTTTTTACGGCCCCTTCCCATTACAGCCGGGTAGGAATCTCCTTTGCCTACGAGGGTTATGCCCGGGTTCACTGGTTTAGGCAGCTTCTTATCCCCAGGAGCACTGCGGAAATCCTGGAAGTGGGAGGGGATCCCCGGCATGTGGAGCCCACCAGGGACTCAGGGATCCTTTTTCACGTGGAACTTATCCCCGAGAACCTTCGTTACATGGATTACAGGCTGGTTATCGAGGGGCTTTGGACTTCGGACCCCCAGAACCCCCTCAGTGTCAGGAGCCCCGCGGGGATAGTCAGTTCCCGGGTGGTGCTGCCCGAACCAAGAGGCATAGAAGCCCAGCTGGCTACGCCTCCGGGGCACTACCGGTTTAACTTTCGCTCAGACCCGGGGCAGCACATCACCGTGGGGGGCACCTTCAACAGCTGGGACCCCTTCATGTACGTCCTAAGGGAAGTGAGCCCCGGATTCTACACCCTTTTATTACCCCTCTCGCCCGGTTACTTTCAATATGCCTTTTTCCTCCGGGGCGAGATGCTCAGCGATCCTGCCAACCCCCGGCTCAGGTACAGCCCAAATGGCAGGGCCGTCTCTGAAGCCGAAGTAGCTGCCATTCCCCGTTAAGCGGGGGTCTTCATCAATGTTTTTGCCCTTTCGGCTATGGTCCCACTATCAAGTTTGAACCGTTGAATTAAGTAATCCTGGGTTCCCACCTCGCCGAACTCATCCTGAACACCCACCATGGCCATGGGGGTGGGGCGCTCCTGGGACAGAAGCTCCGCCACGGCGCTTCCAAAGCCCCCGGCGAGCTGACAGTTCTCGGCGGTTAGGATGCGCCCTGTCTTGGCGGCATAGCTCAGGATCAGTTCCCGGTCCAGGGGTTTTACCGAAATCGCGTCGATGACCGCCGCATCTATGCCCGCCTCTTTCAGGGTTTCGGCGGCCTTAAGGGACTCGTTCACCAGGATGGCCCCCAGGGCAAAGATGGCCAGATCCTTCCCTTCCCTTAGGACCTTGCTCTTGCCCAGGGCGAAGGTATCGTTTTCGCCGTAGAGGGTGGGGCAGACCTTCCGGGGGAGCCTCATATAGGTGCAGCCCTGGTGGGCCGCCGATGCTTCCAGCAGCTTTTCCAGAGAAACAGGATCCGAGGGCTCGAAGATGGTGAGGCCCGGGATAAGGCGCATCATCCCTATGTCCTCGAAGGGCATGTGGGTCCCGCCGTTAAAGGCGGCGCTGACCCCCGGTTCTACCCCTATGAGTTTTACATTGAGCCTGGCATAGTTGGCGGAAATAAAAAATTGATCGAAGGCCCGGCGGGAGGCAAAGCAGCCAAAGGTGGCGGCAAAGGGGATCTTGCCTGCGGCAGAGAGCCCTGCGGCGGTACCTACCATGTTGGCCTCCGCCACCCCGGCGTTAAAGGTCCGCTGGGGGTAGGCGTTTTTGAAGGGCCCTGTTCCGGTGGCCCGCATCAAATCCGCTTCGAGGATCACTATGCGCTTATCCTGGGCAGCCAATCGCATTAGGGTCTCGGTATAGACCGCCCTCATTTCTTTGTCAGCCATCTTAGTTCCCTCCCCAGCCCTGGTCCAGGGCAGCCATGGCCTTTTCTGCCATCTCTATATCAAAGTTCATGTTGTGACTCTCTAGCTTGCCCTCGCTGAATTCAGCACCCTTTCCCTTGATGGTATCAAGGATGATCATGTTGGGCTTGGCTTCTGCCCCCCCCGAAGCCCTCTGGGCCCGGCAGCGGCTAATGGCTTCCTGGATCTCCGCAAAGTCATGGCCGTTGCAGCGTTCCACATGCCAGCCAAAGCTCTTCCATTTTCCTTCCAGGTCCCCCAGATCCATTATGTCCTTAGTGGTTCCGTCTATCTGCATCTTGTTGTAGTCAGTAAAGGCAATCAGGTTTGAAAGTTTATACTGGGCGGCGAACATGGCGGCCTCCCAAATTTGGCCCTCGTTGCTTTCGCCGTCCCCGATGATACTAAAGATCGTCACCGGCGAGTCGTCCAGCTTACGGCCCAGAGCTATACCGCAGGCCGCAGAGAAGCCCTGGCCCAAAGAGCCGGTGGTCATATCTATGCCGGGAGTTAGGTTCCGGTCACAGTGGCTGGGAAGATGGGTCCCCCCCTTGTTGAGGGTGTCCAGCCATTCCATGGGGAAAAAGCCCTTCAGGGCCAGGGCGGCATAGAGGGCCGGCCCGGCGTGGCCCTTGGAGAGGACCAGAAAGTCCCGGCCCTCCCAGTGGGGATCATCGGCCTTGTACTTCATTTCCTTGCCGTAGAGAAGGGCAAGCACATCGGCTATGGAAAGGGCTCCCCCTATGTGGCCCACCCCCAGTTTTCCCATGGTATAAAGGGTTTTCTTTCGTATTTCCCGGGCGAACATTTTTAAGTCCCGTAGGTCCCCGTCTGTCATCATGGCACAGCTCCTTTTTTAATCTTGTAGAGGGTCACCTTACTACTATAGGGGGCGATCTTAAACATTGTCAATGTTTTTCAATTTTCATGCCATGCATGGTGGGTATGCATGGTATTATGGTATTATAGAAGAAAGAGGGACTAAACCATGAAGGCAAAAACGAGCATCCATAAGGAATTTACCATCGGCACCGTGGACAAGCGAATCTACGGCTCCTTTATCGAGCACCTGGGCCGGGCGGTGTATACGGGCATTTATGAGCCCCGCCACAAAGAAGCCGATGAACGGGGCTTTAGGAAGGATGTGATCAAGCTGATCCGGGAAATGGGGGTGCCCCTGGTACGCTACCCCGGGGGGAACTTTGTGTCCGGCTACAACTGGGAAGACGGGGTGGGGCCCCGGGAACAAAGACCGGTGCGGATGGACCTGGCCTGGATGACCCTGGAGAACAATATCTTCGGCACCAACGAGTTTGCCGAATGGGCCCGGGAGGCTGGTGCCGAAGTGATGATGGCGGTGAACCTGGGCAGCCGGGGTCCCGAAGAGGCCCGGAACCTTCTTGAGTATTGCAACTTTCCCGACGGCACCCGGTGGAGCGATCTGCGCAGGAGCCACGGATACCAGGACCCCCACAAGATAAAGCTCTGGTGCCTGGGGAACGAGATGGACGGCCCCTGGCAGATCTGCGGAGCCACCGCAGAAGAGTACGGCAGAAAGGCCTACGAAACGGCCAAGTTGATGAAGTGGACCGACCCTTCAATTGAACTGGTGGCCTGCGGAAGTTCCAACGCCCGGATGCCCACCTTTGGCAGCTGGGAAGAAACCATCCTGGATCACACCTATGAGCATGTGGACTATGTCTCCCTCCATGTCTACTTTGACAACCGGGACAAGGACACCCCCAACTATTTGGGCCGAAGCCTCGAAATGGACACCTTTATCAAAACCGTGGCGGGGATCTGCGATTATGTGAAGGCAAAAAAGCGGAGTAAAAAACAGATCCAGCTTTCCTTTGATGAATGGAATGTCTGGTACCATAGTAATGAGCAGGACAAAAAAATCGAAAAGTGGACCTCGGCACCCCCCATGCTGGAAGATATCTATAATATGGAAGATGCCCTGGTGGTGGGCTGCATGCTCATCACCCTCCTCAAGAATGCAGACCGGGTAAGGGTAGCCTGCCTGGCCCAGCTGGTAAATGTCATTGCCCCCATCATGACCGAACCGGGGGGAAGGGCCTGGCGGCAGACCATATTCTATCCCTTCATGCATGCCTCGCTTTACGGCCGGGGGACGGTCCTCCACTGCCCGGTGCAGGCAGAGCGCTACGATTCCAGGGAGTATGAGGGCATCCCCTACCTGGAGACCGTGGCGGTCCACAACGAGGAGGGGGAAGAGCTGACGATTTTTGCGGTAAACCGGAACTTAAAAGAACCCATGGAGCTCGAGGCGGATATCCATGGCTTTGAACACTATACTCTGAAAGAGCATATAAGCCTGCACCACCAGGATCTCTATGCCGCCAACTCGGCAGCGGAAGAGAAGGTGCTTCCCAGGGCCGGGACCGGCGGCAGTTTGGAGGGGACCGCCTTGTCTATTCAACTGGCCCCGGCATCCTGGAATGTCATACGCCTGGGCAAGAAATAGGGCCTGCCGCTAAGACCCTTTACAGGAGCCTATTAAGCCGCCGGACAAAGTCTGCGGGGTCCTTTAGTTTAAGACCCTCCACAAGGAGGGCCTGATCTAAAAGGACCCCGGCGATGTCGGCAATCCGCCCCTCATCTTCGGTATCCCGGATCTTGGCCATGATGGGGTGCTCGCCGTTTACTTCCAGGATGGGCTTTACCTCCGGCAGGTCCCCCTGGCCCATGGTCTGGCCCATGGCCTTAAGCATCTGGGCCATCTGCATGGTGGGGTCGTTTTCATCGGCCACTATGCAGGAGGGCGAATCGTGGAGGCGGCGGGAAAGTTTCACGTCCTTAACCCGGTCCCCCAGGGCCTTCTTGATCTTTTCGATGACCGGCTTAATTTCTTTTTCTGCCTTCTTGTCGGCCTTTTCGCCCAACTCTTCGTCGGCCCCGGAACGGTTCACCGCCTTAAGCTCCCAGCTTTGACTCTCGGTCTTGCCATCCTCCGATGAGCTCTCTTTCCGGTAACTATGAAGGGAGGGGATCACGATATCGTCGATCTCCTCGTCCATCACCAGGACTTCTATGCCCTTGGCGGTATAGGCCTCCAGGAGGGGGGAGGCCTTGAGGGTCCTCTCATCCCCGCCGGAGATATAGTAAATGTTTTTTTGACCCTCTTCCATTCTGGAGACATAGTCGGCAAAGCTGGTCCAGCCCTCTACCTTGGTGCTCTTAAACCGCACCAGGTCTTGAATGGCATCCCGGTTGGCATAGTCCTGATAGAGCCCTTCTTTGAGGGGCCTATTAAACTGGGCCACAAAGGTCTCCCAGGTGGCGGCAGCTTCTTCGTCCCCCGAGGCAGAGCGGTCGGCGATGGCCTTAAACTCGCTGATCAGCCGCTTTACCGAGGCAGTCTTTATGCTGGAGAGGATCTTATTCTGCTGGAGGATCTCCCGGCTCACATTAAGGGGCAGGTCCTCCGAATCGATAACCCCCCGGACAAAACGGAGCCAGGTGGGCATCAGTTCCTTGTCATCGTCGGTGATAAAGATCCGTTTAACGTAGAGCTTAACCCCCGGCTTGTAATCCGCATGGTACATGTCCATGGGGGCCTTCTTGGGGATATAAAAGAGGGTATTGTACTCCTGGGTGCCTTCGGCCCGAGTGTGGATGTAAAAGAGGGGATCTTCCTGATCACCCCCGTACTGGCCCCCAAAACTCTTGTAGAATTCCTTATATTCGTCATCGGATATTTCATTCTTGGACCGGCGCCAGAGGGCGGTGCCGGAGTTTACCCGATCGCATTTTTGCACGCTGTCCTTTTCTTTGCCGTCCTTGTCAAACTCCTTTTCCTGGTAGCTCAAATAGATGGGAAAGGCCACATGGTTCGAATAGCGCTTAATGATATCTTCGATAGACCAGCGGTTGGCGTACTCGTTCCCCTCTTCGCTTAGGTGGAGCAGAACCGTGGTGCCCTGGCTGTCCCGGCCGTAGGGTTCCAGGTCGTAGCTTTCCTTGCCCTCGCTGGTCCACTTCCAGGCCGCTTCTTCCCCGGCCTTGCGGGTGATCACTTCGATCTTGTGAGCCACCATGAAGGCCGAATAAAAGCCCACCCCAAACTGGCCTATCAAGTTCGAATCCTTTTTGGCATCCGACGAGAGGTTCTCTAAAAAAGCTTTCGTCCCCGATCTGGCTATGGTCCCCAGGGACTCCACCAGGTCCGCCTCGTTCATGCCTATGCCATTGTCCGCCACCGTTAAGGTCTTGGCATCCCGGTCAAAGGAGAGGTCTATCCGGGGATCAAAGCTGATGGACTTATAGGCGTCATCCGAGACGCTCAGGTATTTTAACTTGTCCAGGGCGTCCGATGCGTTGGACACCAGTTCCCGGAGAAATATTTCCCGGTTGGAGTAAAGGGAATGAATGATGAGGTGAAGAAGCTGGCTCACCTCGGTTTGAAACTGATGCTGTGCCATGGCAAAAGCTCCTTGGGTTAGGTTATGTTTTTATGGAATGTAGTTTATTTCCTCTATAATAAGATACCTAAATGCAGGGGCTGTTTCAAGGGGAGTCTAAAAATTTGGATTTCCCGCTATAATAAGCCGATGAGCTCCCCCCTAGACCCGAGCCGGGGCATTCAATACGATCTTTACCGCATGGAAAGGGCAATCGCCCTCTGCGGGAATCCTCAGCAGGCCTTTAGGGGCATCCACGTGGCAGGAACCAACGGAAAGGGTTCCACCTGCGCCTATATTGAATCGGTACTGCGCCATGGGGGCTACAAAACCGGCCTGTATAGCTCCCCCTGCCTCTTTACCTACGAAGAACACTTCCGCCTGGATGGAAACATTATTAAGGAAGAAACATGGAAAACCGTGCGTGCGGATCTGGAGGGGATCATCTCCGGGGAGGGGCTTTCCTCCTTTGAAGCTACCACCCTTTTAGCCTTCGAGATCTTCCGCCGGGCCGGGGTAGATGCGGGCATCATCGAGGCCGGCATGGGGGGCACCCTGGATGCGACCAATGTGATAGTCCCAGAGGTCTCGGTAATCACGAAACTGGGCCTGGACCACTGCGAATACCTGGGGGATACCCTGGAAAAAATCACCGAACACAAGCTGGGGATAGTAAAACCCAGGGTGCCCCTGGTGATGCTCGACCCGGAACTGCCCCAACTGCGGCACCTGGCCCGTCAGCGCTGTCTGGCCCAGGGCTCGGACCTCACCCTGGTCCCGGTGGAGGAACTGGACATCCCCACGGCTGGGAGTTTTTCCTGGCGGGGGAAGAGCTACCAGATATCCATGGCAGGGAGGCACCAGGCAGAGAATGCCCTGGTGGCCCTCCATGCTCTGGAAAAGACCGGCCCCCTGGAAGAAGCAGTCATAACCCAGGGTCTTAGGGCCGCCAGAATCCCCGCCAGGTTTCAGCAGTTCAGCCACCAGGGCCATAAGGTGGTGATAGACGGGGCCCACAATGCCGATGGAGCGGCGGCCCTGGCGGCAGCCCTGGCCGAGACCTTCCCCGGGAAAAGGATCCTCATGGTCCTGGGCATCATGAAGGACAAGGACAGGGCCGCCATGCTGGCCCGCCTGGCCCCCCTGGCTTCGGTCTTATGCTTTACCAGGCCCCGGACAGAGCGGGCCTCTGAGCCAGAAGATCTGCTCGCCCTGGTGGAACCTGGCCTGGACCGGCCCTGTATAATCGAAGGGACGGTAGAGGAGGCCCTGGAGAGGGCCCTGAAAGAATCAACCCATGATGATATAATCTGCGTAGCCGGGTCTTTTTACACCGCCGCAGAGGCCCTGAGCTTTTTTAAAAGGACCTACGATACATGACAGAGCTAAACAGAGAACGCATCCTAGTGAGAATAATTAAAGAACTGGCCCTCGAGTTAGACATCGATGCCCGGTTCTTTTCCCAGGACTGGATTATATCCCTCAGCAAAAATCGCAGCACCCATTATATCTACGGCTACCAGTGGGGCCTAAACTCCGCGGCGGCCCAGCTCATGGCCAAAGATAAAACTGCGGCCTACGAAATATTAGACCACCGGGGCATTAAGGCGGTGGAGCACAAACTCTTTTTCTCCCACGACATACAGGCGGCCTACACAGGGCAGAAGGGCTACTGGGAAGACGTTATGCGCTACGTTGAAGCCCAGCGCCAGGGGGATGATTACAACCTGGTTTGTAAACCTAACAGGGGTACCGGCGGGAACGATGTCTACCGAATAAAAAATCAACTAGACCTGGAAGGGACGATCATTAAAATGTCCGCCAAGTACCGGGACTTTTGCCTTTGTCCCTTTTATCCCATCACCCATGAGTATAGGGTCATAATCCTTAATGGAAAGGTTCACATGCTCTTTCGTAAAGAGCGGCCCCAGGTTAGCGGCAATGGGGCGGACAACATCCTCACCCTGGCGGTGGAATCCTTCGGAGCCCAGGGCCTGGACCTCTTGGCCGGCTCTCCAGATGATCCCCTGGAGATCCTCCCCATGGGGGAAGTAAAGCTCCTGTCTTGGAAGCATAACCTGGCGGGGGGTGCCAGGGCCCATATCGTCGAGGCAGGGGAAGCAAAAACCGCCCTTTCCAAGCTGGCCCTGGCGGCAGGGGAAGCCCTGGGCATATGCTTTGCCTCGATAGATATAGCTCTGATAAACGGTGAATACCGGGTGATGGAAATTAACTCCGGCATCATGACCGAAAGCTTCGCCCGCCAAAAGAAGGATGCACATTACGATTATTACGAACTTGCCAAGGACATATACCGCCAAGCCCTGGTCCTTTTATTTAATCAAGATTAGGGCCCGGATCTTTCGTTTCTTTCTTGCTTAGTTTCCCAAACCACAGGGCCACCGCAATTCCTATGCAGAATAAAACCAACCCTACATAAAGGGAAGGCCCAGGCCGAATACTCTCGAGGCTCGTACTCGAATCTATGATGATGCTGGGCACCACGGCAATAAAAAACCCAAAGAGGATGGACATGGTCATGGTATAGAAGGATCCAAAAAGAAAGCTCACCGCCCTGGATACGGTAATAAGCCCGATGAGAGCCCCCACCAATGCGGGGCCATAGATAATCAAGGTAAAATTTTCGGGCCTAAAGGACATAAGGGTAAGCCAGTGACCGTACAGCCCTATGGCAGAAAAAAAGGTAGCCCAGTTAAGACCGGGGATTATCGTTAAGGCTATTCCCAAAAACCCAAGGGTAAATGAAATGGGAATGTTAATCGCATCGGCGGTAGTTGATCTATCCCCCAGGTAGAGCATCAAGAGGCCAAACATAAAAGCGGGAACCATAATAAGAACATGGACCAGACGCAATGCTTCTCTTCGTTTTACTTCCGCAAAAAAGAGGGGAACGGTGCCCAGGAGCATGCCAAAAAAGGCCAGGCGGGTCTGGATCTCGTATTGTTTAAGGAGACCATCGATTACCCGGCTAAAGAAAATGGTGCTCCCCAGCATACCGGACACTACGGGAAGCAGAAAAAGGATCTTCTCCTTAAAATTTTTGTGTATCGTCGCTATGGCCTGGATGGTTGGGTAATAGAGGCCCAGGCTGATCATCATCACCGAGCCCGAAAGCCCCGGAGCGACCCCCCCTATACCGACAAAGATGCCCTTAACAAAAAGGATGAAATGCTTCATTAACCGCCAAAAGCTCTAGGGCCGAGCCAGGGTTCCGTCGGGTCTGCGGGCATTGGTCCAGCGGGGCAGATCTGTCGGGCATGGGAACTTCGCCGCTGCCTTTTCGTCCAGATCTATCCCCAGGCCAGGTTTGTCGTTGGCGTAGACATAACCCCTCTTTAATTCAGGCAGCCCCGAAAAGACCTCCGCAGATTTTTCTGTCCAGCCGCTCCACTCCTGGATGCCGAAGTTCCAGGATGAAAGGTCCAGGTGTATGTTCGCCGCGTGGCCCACGGGGGATACATCCCGGGGACCATGCCAGGCGGTGCGGATGCTGTGGTTTTCGCAGAGGATGGCCAGCTTCCGGGCCGGGGTAAGGCCCCCCATGGCACTGATATGGACCCGGATAAAGTCGATGAGCTTTTCGTTGATCAGGGTCATCCATTCGGCGGGGTTGGTGAATAGCTCCCCCATGGCCAGGGGGGTGTGGGTCTGCTGCCGCATCAGGCGGAACCAGTCCACCTGCTCAGGGGCCAGGGCGTCCTCCAGGAAAAAGAGCCGGTGGGGTTCCAGTTCCTTGGCCAGCCGTATGGCATCGATGGGTTCCAGCCTTTCGTGGATATCATGGAGGAAATCGACCTCGGGCCCAAAGCGACTGCGCATGGCGTCAAAGAGCTTTACCACGCTTAGCTGATACCTCACCGGGTCATAGTAGTTACCCTCCACCGCCCCCTCGGGCTTTTCGGGCATCTGGGCCCGGCCCCCATAGCCGCCGAACTGGAGGCGGATCACCTGGGTGCCCTCTTCGATATAGGCCTGGACCCGGTCACCGACCTCTTCCAGACTGCTCCCGTCGGCGTGACGGTAGACCCGGGCGGCCTCCCGCACCTTGCCTCCAAACAGATCGTAGAGGGGCATCTTAGCCATCTTCCCCTTGATGTCCCAGAGGGCCATGTCCACCCCTGAAAGGGCATTGTTCAGGATGGGGCCGTTCCGCCAGTAGGGGCTCACCATGGCCATCTGCCAGATATCTTCGATCCGCCGGGGGTCCTTGCCTTGCAAGAGGGGGTCGAAACAGGTGTCCACCGCATGGGCCACGGTCCGGTAGCGCTGGGTATAGGTGGCACAGCCCAGGCCATAAAGACCGGGATCACTGGTCTCAATCTTCACGATGACCAGGGCTATGCCCTCGGGGGCCGTACATATAGAACGAACTTTGGTGATTGTTAGGGACATGGTATACCTCTTAGACCCATGGTACCACGCTTAAGGGGGGCCCGCAACTCAGGGAAGTTAAGCCCCCAGGTAATGGGAAAGGGTCTTCATCACATCAGTAATGTCTATGGGTTTACCCAGATGGCCGTTCATCCCCGCCTCCAGGCACTTTTCGATGTCCTCTTTAAACACATTGGCGGTCATGGCAATGATAGGGATCTCCGCCGCACCGGGGGTATCGAGGGTTCGGATGATCCGGGTGGTTTCCATCCCGTCTATCCCCGGCATTTGGATGTCCATCAGGATAAGATCGTACCTGCCGGGGTTGGCGGTCACCGCCTCTATGGCCTGGTCGCCCCTGGTGGCGGTATCAATAATGAGCCCCGTGGGTTCCAGGATGGCGCAGGCTATTTCCAGGTTTATTTCCACATCGTCCACCAGCAAGACCACCTTCCCAGAAAAATCACTCCCCCCATGATCGGCGATATCGATTGATTCCTCGCTGGACAGGTCTTCCTGGGGATTCTCGGGGATGACGAAGGGCAGCTTGATGAAAAAACTTGATCCCCGGCCGGGCTCGGACTCGATCCAGATATCCCCCCCCATCATTTCCAGGATGCTCTTGGTTATGGCCAGACCCAAGCCGGTGCCGCCGTACTTTCGGGAGGTCCCCGCTTCGGCCTGCTGGTACTTTCGGAATAGGTTCTGCTGCTGCTCCGGGGTAATTCCTATTCCCGAGTCCTTTACCATAATCTGAACAGTACAGCTCTTTTCCTGGCTCTCTAAAAGCCGGGCCTGGAGCATGATACTGCCGTCCAGGGGGGTAAATTTATTGGCATTGGATAGGAGGTTCACCACCACCTGGGCTATGCGGTGATCATCGCCGCAGACTATGCGGGGAATGGCGGGATCTATATCCAGGGTAAACTCCTGACGCTTATCGGCCATTTTGGTTGTGAGCACCGCCGAGACCCGTTCTATCATTTTTTCAAAATTAAAATTTATGCAGGAGAGTTCCATCTTGTTCATTTCAATTTTTGAAATATCCAAAATATCGTTTATCACCCCCAGCAAATGGGAAGACGCATCCTCTATCCTGTCCAGGGCATAAGCTATCCGGCTGGGATCTTTTTCGTTCTTGGCAATATGGGTCATCCCTATGATGGCGTTCATGGGGGTCCGCATTTCGTGACTCATGGTAGAGAGGAAGTCGCTCTTTGCCCGGCTGGCCGCATTGGCCTGGTCCGCCGTATCTTCCAACAGCTTCATATGGGCGTCCAGGGTCTTAATCTTGTGGGCCAGTTCCCTGGTAAGAAAGCCCAGTTCATCCTTGGGGATAAGCCGCTCTGCCTCTTCCTCTTCGTATGTAGCCAGCTCCGTGGCGGTGTCCACCAGGTTGCGTATGGGCATAAGCTTGTAGGTAATAACGAATATGGCAATCAGGGTAATGGCCACGCTGATGGCAATGACCAGCATAAGGAGCACATACATGGATTCGGACCGGGCTTCGGCATTATGGAGGGCCGGGGTGGCCTGCCAGACCAGGGCTCCCCCTAAACCTTCGAGGGTCCTATGGAGGATGGTGTTTCGTTCATGGATTGCCGAATTGTAAGATATAAAGCTGATAAAAATGACCACCGCACAAAGCAAATACCCGGGGATGATGATCTTAGCTAAGGTTGTGATCCGAATATTCTTCATACATTCTGGTATTTTATAGTATCGGTATATAGTGGACAATACCCCCGATAAACCAATATAATGGGCTGTCTATCCTCTGGAGGCAGGGAATGAAAAGGCTGATAACAAAAAGTACCCTCCTAACTGCGATCCTCATGCTTGCCCTTATGGCCGGCTGCCGCCGCTCCGCCCCGGCTCCGGTGAGCATCCTTATTCCTCCCCCCCGGCCTGTGGGGGATCGGGCCTTCCCCCAACGATGGGTCTCGGTGGCCGATTTAGCAGAACTCATGGCCGGGGACAACGTGGTCCTGATAGACTCCTCCGAAAACCCCAGCCAGATCATCCCCGGGGCCATTTGGATACCCCGCAGCTCCTTTTACCGCGAATTTGAAGGAAACAGCTTCGATATAGAAACCAGGGAAGTCCATGAGGCTATCCTGGGGGCCTACGGCATAGATAACAGCACCACCGTGATCGCCTACTGCGACAATAACAGCCTCTGGGCCACCCGCTTTGTGTGGAACCTTACGGCCTATGGACACAAGGATGCGCGAATCCTCGAGGGGGGAACCAGGGCCTATCTGGCCGCCGGAGGCACCGTAGGGGACAGCCCCGCCGCTCCCCGGGAGCCCCGGGACTACCACGGACGGATGAATGTGGGCAATGTCCGGGCCGATTTCCGGGATGTCATGGAAGCCATGAACAGCCCCCATTGGGTCATCCTGGACGTCCGAACCCAGGGTGAATGGGATGCGGGCCATATCCCCGGGGCCATGCCCTTCCGCTACCCCGACGACTTTATCGACTTAAGCACGGGGCTCCACTTCCCCCGCTCCCACTACGAACAGCTTTTCCGGGACATCCCCGCCGACGCCAAAATCATCGTCCATTGCAGCGGCGGCACCAGGACCTCCATGGTTTATTTTATTCTATTAGATATCCTGGGCTGGCCCCAGCGAGTCCTCAACTACAATGGCTCATGGCCCAACTGGGTGTGGGCCGGCGGCCCAGTGGAACGCTAAGCAGCTATATGCAAACATTAATTTTTCTTTAAATACTCATTATTACCAATATCTCCATATCTATAGGAATACTTCATGCTGGACACTTCCGGTAATAATTTACCCCGTTCATCCCAATTGATAACCAATACTTCATTGCCGTAAGGTAATTTTAATTTAGGATTCTTAATAGAAACGGAATTATAGGCAGGAAAATGGGAATAAATGAGTAAGTTTTCAACAAAGTCTATATAGGTTTCCCATTTTTCCTTGCTCACATCTTCTGACTTCAAAAAATAAGACAGATGCAATTTCCTAAAACATGATATATGGCATTTATCAAAAAAATCTTGGCCATGTTTTATCATTCGGGTTGAATATGTTATGCCCCTGGCTCTTCCAATATAGAGTAAGGTGTTTTCGCCATACACAGGATGATCCCCATAAATTTGATAAATTCCATAATCCTCCTCTGTATTATAGGCTGAGTTCATCTCTTCTAGATCCCATTCTTTTTCCCGCCAATGTAAATGTACTACTTCAAAGTTTCTCATTATATGCCTCCTTCAGCATCTCCATGGCCTTCTCCCTTTGGGTGGGGGTCCACTGGGGGGACTTCCAGGGGATGGCCTCCTGCTGTTCCCAGAGGCCCGGCAGGCTCAGGCCCCCGTCCACCAGGAGGGTGGTGCCGGTGATATAGGCGGCCTTCTCGCTCCCCAAAAAAGCCACCGCTTCGCCTATGTCCCGGGTGTACCCCGTCCGGTGCAGGGGAATGGACTCCCGCAAGAAGGGGGTGTCCGGGAGCTTCCCCTCGGGAGTGGGCCGCCAGACCGCCCCGGGGGCTACACAGTTTACCCGGATATTGTAGGCGCTTAAGTCCAGGGCCATAGACTTACAGGCCCGTTCCATGGCGGCCTTGATGCCCCCGTAGAGGAAATCCTCAGGGTGGGCCAGCCGGGCCCGGACCGAACTCACCATGATGATGCTTCCAGGGGTGCCATCGTTGACCATATGCCGGGCGGCGGCCCCCACAGAGAGAAAGTAATTTCGCAAATTGGTGGTGTAAAGCAGGTCCATCTCTTCGGCGGTGATCGCAAGAACACTGTGCCGCCGGTCTATGCCAGCATTGCAGACCATCAGGTCCAGGGCCCCCAGGTCTCTTCTTGCCTGGTTAACCGCCTGCTCCGGAGCCTGGGCCTCTTCCAGGTGGGCCTCGTAGATAAAGCAGCGCCGGCCCAAAGCTTCCACCTGCCGCTGGGTTTCCTGGGCTCCCTCGGGCCGGGAAGCATAGGTTATAGCCACATCGTAGCCCTGCTCAGCCAGGACCAGGGCTATACCCTGCCCTATATGCCGGCTCCCCCCGGTAACCATGGCGCATTTCTGTTTCAAGCTTCCTCCTGGCGCGTACGCCCTGGGCCCATCCTAGCACGTTAAGGATGGTTTATAAAGCAGGGCCGGTGTGTTATAATGGGAGCAACACATAGAAACAAAGGCGGAGGATACCATGGACGATAGATACCTGCAGCTATTTTCAATTAGGGAAGAACTAGGAAAGGATTTTGGGGCCGCCCTCAAGCGGGTCGCCGAGATAGGCTATACCGGAGTGGAGTTTGCCTCCGGAAACTATGGCGGCCTTAGCGCCGAGGACATGAAAAAGCTCCTTGCAAGCATGAACCTAAAAGGCATAAGCACCCATATCCCCACCGACCAGGTAGCATCCCATGTGGATTATGCCGCCAGCTTAGGGCTCCAATTCATCATAGACCCCATGGCGGGCATAGGCGACTACGAAGAAACCATGGCCTTCGCCGAAAAGCTTAACGCCGCTGGAAAAATCTGCAAGGACCGGGGCATCATTTTTGGCTATCACAACCACCGGCACGAGTTCATCGAAAGCAAAGACGGCACCCTCATGGACACCCTGATCATCAACACCGACCCCGATCTGGTAAGCATACAGCTGGACGTGGGCTGGGCCGCCTGCGCGGGTTGCGATGTCCCCGCCTTTATCACCAAATATGCGGGACGCTTTAAATCGATCCACGTGAAAGAAACCTCCACCGTCGGGGGGGCCGAAAAACGGCCCGACTTTAGCCAGTACCCCCGGGATGAAAACGGCCGCCCCCAGATTCCCCCCGAAATCCGCCAAAAGTTCCAGGAGCAAAGAAAATGGAACTGCCCCGCCGGAAAGGGCATCATAGACTGGCCCAAGGTAAAGGATGCCGCCCTGGCCCAGGGGGCCTTCGCCTTTATCGTCGAGCGGGAATACGATTATGCCGGGGATATTTATACCTGTATAAAGGAAGATTGTGATTTCTTAAAATCACTCTAGGTCCCCGCAGTTAAAAAAAGGAGTTCCCATGGCCACCGGTTCAGATATCTTATTTGACACCTACCTCAATGTCTCTACCCCGATAGATGCCAACGAAGATGAAGAAAAGGGTGAAGATGATAACATCTATGACGCCACGTCCTACTTTTTTTTGGAGCGCCTCTTTCAAACCTTTCCCTTTAAAGAAGAAGATCACCTGGTCGACTTTGGCTGCGGCAAGGGAAGGGTGCTTTTTATGGCCGCCCAGTACGGTTGCAAGGAAGTGACGGGCCTGGAAAACAGCAAGTACCGTTATGATATTTTAAAGACCAATGTGGCCCAATACCAGGCCAAGCACGGCAAGGAAACCTCCTTCGACATACAACATATCGATGTGCGGGAAGCGGTCATCAATGACCGAGCCAACAAGCTCTTCTTTTTTGATCCCTTTCAGCTTGTGATTTTTGACAAGGTGATAAAAAATATCACCGAGTCATTAAAACGAAACCAAAGGGATATCACTATTTTTCTCAACCTGCCCCAGGAAGAAACCCTGGAGTACCTCAACAACACCGGGATCTTTAAAAACGAAATACAGGTTGAATCAAGCCTTTACTTAAGCGAAGACAAGCTGGTCACCATTCCCCATTATGCTTTCTTTGCAAACTACTCCATGGCTCACATAGTTGATCCCAACTTTTTGCTTTACTAGGAATGTGAAAGAAACATTTATGAAAAGTAAATTCGAAGGCCTTAATTCAGGGCGGGTGATCATAGTCCTCCTGGGCATCATCACCTTCATTTTAATTGCAGCGGTCCTCAAAATAACTTCCTCTTTGCTAATGCCCTTTACCATTGCGGTCCTTTTATCCTTTGTAAGCTACCCCATCGCCAAGTTTCTCGAAAGGTTCCGCATCCCCCGGATTGCCTCGGCCATATCGATCCTTATAATAATTCTGGGAATTTTTTACGGCATGGGAATGATCCTTTATAGCTCAGGCCAAACCCTTTCCACCCTCTATCCCCAATACGAAGAGCGGATCAGAGAAACCTATATCATCGTTTCCATCTTCTTTGATCTCCCCTATGATGCCTACATGAGCATCTTCGAAAACATTTGGAGCCAGGCAGAAATCCGCCTCCTGGCCCGGGATGTGACCTTATCCTTCACCAATCAATTTATCATCTTCCTGGCCAATACCTTTTTGGTGGGGGTCTTCATGGTATGCCTCCTTTTGGAAGCGGGGATCTTCCGAAAAAAACTCGCCCGGGTATTTATCAGCCCCAGGGCAGAACGGATCATGCAGATCGGTTCTGATCTCATTTCCAAGGTGACCAACTATCTATTTATCATGTTCTTTATTTCGATATTAAACGGCCTCTTGGTGGGCTTAAGCCTCACGATAATCGGGGTTGAGTTTGCCGCCGTGTGGGGGGTGATGCAGTTTGTATTGAACTTCATCCCCAACATAGGAAGCATCATCTCGGGGGTGGGGGCCACCGCTTTTGCCTTCCTTCAGTTCTGGCCCGACGGGGGCCCCATCATCGCCACCGGGATCGTCATGCTGGGGACCAACTTGCTATGCGGTTTTATCATCCTCCCCAAAATGATGGGGGACAGCCTGGGTCTTTCCCCCCTGGCCATAGTCGGCTCCCTTCTCATCTGGGGCTTCATCTGGGGTTTTGGGGGCCTTATCCTGGCGGTCCCCATGATGGCCATTATCAAAATAGTCTGTGAAAACATCCCCATCCTGGAACCCTTCGCCGTTATGCTGGGATCAAGAAAAGACATCCTCGCATGGGAAAGGAAGGCCCAGGACTAGGGGCTGTTCGATCTAGGCCAATCCTCTAGGCCAATCCATTGAACAATAACCATAACTAAGATAGCATTTATATGGAGGAAAAACATGAAATACCCAGCAAATAAAATTGTATTCCCCATGATCGTATGTATCATCAGTATCCTCTTGGCAGGCTGCAGCCGCAGCGGCGGGGGCGGATCATCCAGGGCCCAGCAGCTCCCCTCGCCTGCCAACATGCGGGTTACGGTCACCGGCCGCCTCGTGAACGTCTCCTGGGATGCGGTGGAGAACGCCCGGGGCTATATCATAAACATGTCCAGCCCCGGCTGTGCCTCCGGGAACAGGATCATTAACACCGCCACCCGGACCGTCACCGGCCACGATGGCACCGTCACCCCCAGTGCCGCCGCTTCCCAGGGGATCACCAACCGGGGGAACGGCTTTGTCACCTTCACGGGCCCAACCTCCTTCACCCTCTGGCTCATGGCGGGGAGTTCAGAAACCGAAGCCATGGCCAACTCGATTAACGCCGCCATCATGGCGGTGGGGGATGGAAACAACTATTCCATGTCACCCCCCTCGGCCATAGTGAGCGTAAACCGGGCCGGCTATCGATAGATGGACTTGTACGACAACCCGGTCGGTTGCCGTACAAGTCCTGCAATTTCCAGCGCTAACGCACTGAAAATTGCTTTTTTCAGCGGAAGTTGTTCGTAAACTGAAGTTTCCGAACAACAAAATAAAGGATGCCAATATGGAAAAAAACTGGACCTGGTCCCTCGATGAATTGTACACTGGCTTTGACAGCCCCGGCTTCACCAAAGACTTCGAAGATGCCGCCGCCGAGATAGGCCGCATAAACACCTGGGCCGCCGAAAATTTTTCCAGCCGCCAGGATGAGCAGAAAAAAATCGAAGAGTTTATCCGCATGCTCCAGGGGATGGAAAGGTATTACAAGATCGGGGCCTTCTGCTCCCTCTCGGTTTCTGCCAACTCTGAAGATGCGGCGGCGGTCAAAAACCAGGACCGCTTCCAGCAGATGATGAGCGACCTGCGGCTTCCTCAGGTAATGTTCGAAAAATTCGTCGCCGGCACCAAAGACCAGGACCTGGAATCATACATGGCCGCTTCGCCAGTCTTGGCCGAGCATTCATTTATTCTAAAAGAGATCAAACAAAACGCCCGCTACATGCTCACTGAAAAAGAAGAGGCCCTCCTGGCCAAACTGCGCAACACCGGCTCCAGTGCCTGGAACACCACCAAGGAGCTCCTCACTTCAACCCTGGCTGTTAAGGTTAACCTCGAAGGAAAGGAAAGCGAAATGTCCCTCTCCATGGCCCGCAACCTGGCCCGGGACGAAAAGGACGAGGTCCGCCAGGCCGCCTTCCAGGGGGAGCTGGAAAGCTATAAACAGGTAGACAAGGCGGTTGCGGGAGCCTTGAACGCCATCAAGGGGGAGGTCATCACCGTGGCCAAGCTCCGGGGCTATGCATCCCCCCTGGAGATGACCGTAAAAGAAGCCCGGATGGACATGGAGACCCTTCATGCCATGCTCTCGGCCATGAAGGATTCCCTCCCGGCCTTCCATACCTACTTCCGTAAAAAAGCGGAACTCCTGGGTTATACCGAGGGGCTCCCCTGGCATGGCATCATGGCCCCAGTGGGTTCGGTGTCCATGAAGTTCAGCATCGAAGAAGCGGCGGATTATATCGTCACCCAGTTCAACGAGTTTAACCCCGAGCTGGGGGAATTTTCCCGCCGGGCCTTCGACCAGCGCTGGCTCGACGTATTCCCCCGAAAGGGAAAGCGGGGGGGCGCCTTCTGTGCCGGAGTGCCCCAGCTGCGTCAGAGCCGTATCTTGAGCAACTTCGACGGCTCCTTCGACGCCATGCTCACCCTGGCCCACGAACTGGGCCACGCCTACCATAGCTTCTGCCTTAAAGAGACCTCCTATCTGAATACCCGCTACCCCATGCCCCTGGCAGAGACGGCCTCTACCTTCTGCGAGACCCTGGTGGCCCGGGCGGCCCTAAAAACCGCCAGCCCCGAAGAGGCCTATGTGATCCGAGAAAACGATATCATGGGGAACGCCCAAATTATCGTGGACATCTATTCCCGCTTCCTCTTTGAGGATGAACTCTTCCGCCGCCGCGAAAAGGGTTCCCTCTCGGTGGAGGAACTCAACGAGCTTATGGTCCAGTGCCAGAAGGAAGCCTACGGAAAGGGCCTGGACCACCGGGTCCTTAACCCGGGGATGTGGATCAACAAGGTCCACTACTACTATGCCGCCCGGAACTACTACAACTTCCCCTATGCCTACGGGCAGCTCTTTGCCCTGGGCCTCTATGGTTCTTATTTAAAAGAAGGAAAGAGCTTCCTGCCCAAGTATAAGGCCCTCCTGGCCGAAACAGGCAAGAACGATCTGGCGGGGGTTGGAAACATGGCGGGGATCAATGTGAGGGACCAGGCCTTCTGGGCCGGGAGCCTCAAGATCATCGAGGGCGAAATCGATGCCTTCATCACCGCCCCCTAGGAGTATATATGGCCAGCTTCACCGCAGAAAAACTCGCCGAGAGCCCCGCCCCCATTTACCGCATCAGGGGCTCCGGGGGCGATTCCTACCTCCTCCCGGGCCGGGATAGCGCCATCATGATAGACTCAGGCATGTCCGCCGAAAACATCCGGACCTTCGCCGAAGAGAGCTGCAGCCTCCCGGTCCCCTCGGTGGTAAACACCCACAGCCATTTCGACCACACCGGGGGGAACGGCTTCTTTGATACCATCTACGGAACCGCCGGGATCTCCCGGAGCGCCAAGAACACCTTTGGAGGCGATCCGGCCCTCTACCCCCTGGATTACGATTTTACGATAGTCAAGGATAAGGACATCATCGAGATTGAAGGGAGGCAGATTGAGGTGATCCTCCTGGATAGCCACAGCCCGGAGAACATCGCCCTTTTAGACATCCAGGGCAGGGCCCTCTTTCCCGGGGACGAAATAGATTCGGGCCAGGTCCTGCTTCTGCCGGGTTATGCCGAAAAGCCCGGCCAGTTCCACGCTAAACCCGCCGCCTCGATAGAGACCTTCCTGGGAGCCATGTATAAGCTCCAGGCCCAGCGCAGCCGCTTCGACAAGATCTACCCCGCCCACAACGGCGCCCCCCTGGAACCGGACTATATTGATCGTTACATCACCCTGGCCAGCCGCCTCCTCGAGGGGGACGAGGGCAGCAGCGACTGTTCCGGCCGGGGCTACCATGCCGGGATGGGCCACTTTCCCCTCCCCGAGGCCAACTACCGGCGTTATGAGCTAAACGGGGTCTCCCTCATTTATTGTGCGGACCTCATCTGGGACGCCGACTATGCCAGGCCCCAGTACGAACCGGCCACCGAACTGCACCGGGCCAGCGCCCAGAGCATTCATCTATAACATTCATTTAATAGTAGAAGGAGAATATATATGGGAAGAAGAGAAACAGCCGCCGCGGGGATCACCTTTGGTTCCTGCCTGTCCATCGTCATTTCGTATACCGCCTGGAACTCCATCCCCTGGGCCATCCTGCACGGCATCCTTAGCTGGGCCTATGTCATCTATTACATGATCAGATACCAGTAGGCCCCATCTAAGAAATGGGTGATGCAGGAAGAGGGGGCCACAGAGGCGGCCCCCGGCCTTTAACCGAGGATGAAAAAAAGAATGCCCAAAAAATAACCTGGTCCCTGGCCCTCAGAATCTTACGCTACCTGGCCCCCTATTGGCAGCGGCTCATTCTTATTGTCGTTTTAATTTTCGCCTCTTCCTGGCTCTCGATCATGCCCTCAATTTTGATGGGCCGGGTCATCGACGAGGGGATCATCGGGGGAAACCTTGAAATCCTCATCATGCTGATCATCATGTCCTTTGGGGTCCTCATCCTCTCCAACCTGCTTTCGGTGTTTCAAACCTGGATGAACGTCTGGGTGGCCCAGCACATTACCCTGGACATGCGGAACCATATGTTCCGCCACCTCCTTCACATGTCCCACCGCTTTTTCAGTTCCACCCAACAGGGAGAAGCCATAACCAGAATGACCACCGATATAGGGGGAGTCCAGATGGTTATCTCCGGCACCCTGACGGGGATGATCAATAACATCATGCTGGTCATCATAGCGGTGGTGGCCATGTACCAAAAAAACTGGATCCTCGCCACCGCCGGAATCATGCTCCTCCCCCTCCTTATCGCCCCCACCAAGAAGGTGGGAAGAAAACGCTGGGACATAACCTACAAGGCCCAGGCAAAGAACGATGAGATCAACCAGATCCTGGCGGAGGCCCTCAGCGTTTCCGGCCAGATCCTGGTAAAGCTCTTTACCAAAGAGAAGGCCGAATACGATAAATACTCACAGGCCAACAGCGAGATGACAGACCTGAACATAAAAGAGAGCATGGCCGGCCGCTGGTTCAGGGCCACCATGGCGATCCTCACCAGTTCGGGGCCCCTGGTCATATACCTCGTGGGGGGCCTTTTAATGCTGCGCTTTGGTCAGACCGATCTTACCGTCGGTGACATTGCGGTCATGGTGGCCCTTTTGGAAAGACTCTACCGCCCCACAAACATGCTCTTTAACATGCAGGTCGACATCATCCGGTCCATGGCCCTCTTTACCCGAATTTTTCAATACTACGATATGCCCATAGAGATCCAGAGCAAAGATGGTGCCCTTATCCTCCCCCAGATGGAAGGCCGCATCGAATTTAAGAATGTCAGCTTTTATTATGAAGAAGATAAGCCGGTCTTACGGGATATCAATTTTGAAGTAAAGCCCGGCCGTTCGGCCGCTATAGTAGGACCCTCGGGGGCAGGAAAATCTACTGTCATTAACCTCATCCCCCGGCTCTTCGATGTGATCCAGGGCCAGATCCTTCTGGACGGCCAGGATATCCGGGACCTGGACCTTAGCTGGCTCCGATCCAACATAGGGCTGGTTACCCAGGACACCTACATGTTTAATGGAACCATACGGATGAACCTGTTATACGCCAAAGAGGAAGCCCGGGACGAAGAACTCATCAAGGCCTGCCAGGAAGCAAACCTCCATGATTTTATTGTTTCCCTCCCTAAGGGCTACGATACCGAAGTGGGAAACCGGGGAGTCAAACTCTCCGGAGGAGAACGCCAAAGACTCTCCCTGGCCAGGGCCATCTTAAAAAATCCCAAACTGATCATCCTGGATGAGGCCACCAGCTCCCTCGATTCAATCTCTGAAAGCCGCATCCACGAAGCCATTGAACCCTTGCTTAAGGGAAAGACCAGCCTGGTCATCGCCCACCGCCTCAGTACCATCATGGCCTGCGATGAAATCCTGGTCATCTCCGGGGGCTGCCTCGTCGAAAGGGGCAATCACAGTGAACTCCTGGACCTCAATGGTGTATATCGCATGCTCTACGAAACCCAATTTAAACTAGCCTTAAACAAGGAGCTTACATGAATATAGAACTGGAAGGCACCAAAGAACGCATATTCGATATCGCCATAAAGCACATAGCACAAAACGGTTTTGAAAACACCAATCTAAGGGACATAGCCAATGAGTCAGGAATAAAAGTAGCCTCAATCTACAACCACTTTAAAAGCAAACAGGAAATTCTCGACACCATCTATGATTACTTTGGCGAAATGCGCCTGGAAAATAGAAAATCCATAGAACACATAAAAAATATTATTGAAACCGGTACAGCCCTTGATATCATCACCATCCTCTCTGATACCGCATTTGAGTTTGAAGAAAAAATCGCCATACGCATGGTCCTTATCCCAAAAATAATACTCATGAGAATTTTCCAGGACGAGAAAGCCAATAACTTTTTTATCAACAAATGGTACGTCGATGACATCGAACACCTAAAAAAGTGGCTTGGATATGCCAAAGAAATTGAAAGACTGCCAAAAGATTTTGATGTAGATAATTTTTCCGCCCTTTTCTGGAAGCAATTAATCATGATGGCCATCTGGGCCTTCGCCGATCCCGACTACGTGGTGAAGATCCTTGATGAAGAGAAGTATTTACGCAAGACCTTTGCAGAAATGCTGCCGCTAAGGAAGAAGATAAATAGGTAGAAAAATAAATGATGTACATCAAGGGTGTTAGATTATTTATGAACCGAAGGCAGCGTAAATCGTTTGTTATGTGTAAGTTGTAGTTTTACACAACATTTATTCTAAAAATATTTATTCAATTTCTGTTTCTTTTAATATATTTATCCAATTTCGCCTGCTGTGCAAAAATCTAACTATTTTCAGATGTACATTATCATCATCTATAATATAAAATATTACATAATTTTTGACCTTTATTGATCTAAAACCAAATGACGCTAAAAATTTATCTTGGACTAATGGACGGGTTTTTGGATTTTCTTTTATTTTATTGATTTTTTCTTTAATGTCCATTTTTAAATTATTAGCTGCCATAGGTGATTGTAATTTATACTTTATATAATTAAAACTGGAAGATGTATCTTCTTTATATAATTTGGAAATTTTTAATTTATACAATAATTACTCCAGATTATCTAAAAAATCCATAAACTCTTCTTCTTCTATATATTCACCATTATTTATTTGATCCAAACCCATTTTTAAAGATTGATAAAGGTTAATTCTGCCAACTAATTCCTCATATGTCTCAATGCTCATTACAGCCAATTCCCCTTGACCATTATTTGTTAAAAATATTGGTTCTCTATAATTTTGACAAAAATCTCGAATTTCATTAAAATTATTCATTAAATCAGCACTGTTTCTTATCGCCGGCATAATAGATCCCCCCAAATAATAATATTAGCCTTGTTCGAAAACTGACATGGTTTTTAAACAAGCCCATCGATAGAATATATCATTTTTTGAACTTATTGTCAATAGTATTTCAAAATAAGTTTTAACCTAAAACACCACTTGCACTATAGCGCCGTTTCCAGAAAAATGAAAAGATACATTGCTGTCATTTTCTATCGTTCTATGATGCAATGTAGGAATTAACCAGCCAAAGAACGAGCCAAGGGCTGCACCTGCCAATACGTCTGTTAAAAAGTGATGTCCGGTGGCTATTCTTGATATCCCCACGGCTGTGGCTAATGTATATGAACCTGCAATAACTGGAATTTTCCAAGGAGAGTCCGGGAATTCTTTTGCAAAAGTTACAGACAAGAGAGTAGCGGGAAGAAAAGACATAGAAGTTGTTCCGGAAGGATAACTGTCTCCGGTAATTGGTTCATCTATAGAATCGGCAAAATATTTTGTAGGGCGATGTCTTCCAACCGCTCTTCCCATCGCTCTGCGTGTTCCGTATGTAAAACCTACCGCTTGTGCATACATTAATCCATAAGTAAACCATATATCAAAGTCCTCTCTGGCAAAACCCCATCCGGTGCTGCCCCAAAGAACCAAGGGGGTGACCAATGGCATTATTCCCATAACAGGGCGTAAAATAGTTGGTACAATATTCCATTCCTCATTATTATACATGAGTGCTCTATCTAGAGCATTGATATCATTTTTATCAAGAGTCGGTATTTCATATATTTGAGGGACAAGATAAGAACCAAAAAACATACCTAAAGATAATGTGGAAATAGCGATATCTTTTTTTAGGTCTAGGGTATACACACTTTCTGAATATAAAGCTTTCCCTCCCAGTATAAGGAAACAAAGTAAGAAAAAATTTCTTGTTTTCATGAAAACCGCCTTATTCTTATTTAGTATATTTAGTTGGTAGAGTTAGCCAGTTTCCCATTTGAACTGCAAACTCTTCCGGTTCATACTTGTAAAGACCTGAGCCATCAGTTAATGTAAGCTCACCAAAATAAATAGCTTTTTCTAAGGTAGAGTACAAGTCAACTCTTACATGAGGAATATCCTTGGATAATATTTTAGCTATATCTAGAATTT
>Ga0099364_10000104_pt1 | contig 137056 bp, 131 predicted proteins | sample TergutTh196P3_FD_73070 | JGI IMG/M metagenome (GOLD analysis project Ga0099364, IMG submission 73070) | Microcerotermes parvus P3 segment gut microbial communities from Pointe-Noire, Republic of the Congo - Th196 P3 | ecosystem: Host-associated > Arthropoda: Insects > Digestive system > Gut ...
CTTTTGAAAATAAAGAATTTTTTGAAAGCCATTTCCCTTCGGATTTTATCAGTGAAGGACTCGACCAAACCAGAGGCTGGTTTTACACGCTTACCGTTTTGGCGGCGGCTCTTTTTAAAAAACCGGCGTTTAACAACTGCGTTGTCTCAGGTCTTGTTCTTGCCTCTGACGGAAAAAAAATGAGCAAGAGCCTCCGAAACTACACCGACCCAAATGAGGTTATCAACTTATTTGGCGCGGATGCATTACGGCTCTTCCTTGTACATTCCGCCGTAGTAAAAGCTGACGATCTCCGCTACAGCGATGAAGGTGTCAAAGAAGTAATGAAAAGCATAATCCTTCCATTGTGGAATGCCTGCTCATTTTTTGTTACTTATGCAAATATCGATAATGTAAAGCCCGTTGGCGCGCCTGACAAACCTCAGTCTCCGTTGGATCAATGGATATTGAGTGAAACTCAAACCCTTGTAGAAAAAGTTGCCTCCGCCCTTGATGCCTATGATCTTAACCGTGCAATAGATCCAATTCTGCGCTTTATTGACTTGCTTAACAACTGGTACATCCGCCGCTCCCGCCGCAGGTTTTGGAAGAGCGAGAACGACAGCGACAAACTTGACGCTTATGGCACTCTTTATGAAGCGCTCATGACCTTAATAACAGTTGCAGCCCCCTTCATGCCTTTTACTACAGATTCAATCTGGCAAAACCTGCGGCAAGAGAGCAATCCGTTATCCGTACATCTTGCCGATTTCCCAAAGCCAAATGAAAACCGCCGCGACAGCTCGCTTGAATTCCGTATGGGAACAGTTATGGCGGCAGTTTCTATCGGGCGGTCTCTTAGATCGCAGTACAATATAAAAATGCGCCAGCCCCTTAACAAAGCGGAGATTGTTACGCGCAACAAAGATGAAAAGGCGGCTCTTGTAGAAATGGCGGAAATTATAAGCGAAGAACTTAATGTAAAAGAGATAGTCTTTTCTGATAACGAAGAAGCCCTTGTTGAATACGAAGTAAAAGCCAACTTCCGTGTCTTAGGCAAAGAACTTGGCAAAGACATGAAAGCCGCCGCCGCCAAAATAGAAGCGCTAACTCACGCGGAAATTCAAGGTATTATAGAAGGAAAGCCCCTTTCCATTGAAGTTGAGGGAGCGGAAGGAACAAAAAAACTGGAACTGACAACAGAAAAACTTGATATTCGCCGCAACGAAAAAGCAAATTTACGAGTCCTCAACGAAGGAACCATCACCGTAGGCCTCGACACAGAAATAACCCGCGAACTTTCCATGGAAGGCGACATCCGCGACCTAATCCGAGGCATCCAAAATGCCCGTAAAGAACAGGGCTTATCCGTAACAGACCGTATATCTTTGCAAGTTTACGGCTCCGACTCACTCAAAGAAGCCTGGGAAAAATTCGGCCAAATAGCCGCCTCAGAAACTCTGGCAACAAAAACCGAGTGGACAAAAACAAGCGGGCAAATCGAAATTGAAGCAGGGGAAGAGAAGTGGCTTGTAAAAATAGAAAAGGCATAAAAGGGAAAACATGGAAGTAAAACCAGCAAAGAAAATTAATGTTCACTGTTTACTTCTTCTTTTTTATTTTTTTATAAGTTATAAAGTTTTTTCTACTGATTTTTTTACAGAGAATACAAGTCTAGTTCCTCTAGATACAGGTGCTTTTGCATATATTATTGCCGATGTACAGGAAGCCGATCCTATTATCAATATAATTCCTATTGATGAATTAAAAAATTGGCAGGCGGTTTTAGTACGGCAAAGCACTAATACCGCAGTGGCTGCTTTATTTGCAAAAGAAAGTGGTCGTCGTTACCAAATTGCAGGCTGGGGAAATTATCCAAGTTTTCGTGCGGGAACAGCGCTTTTTTTTAGTCCAAGCTGGAGACGGCAAAGGACAGAAGCCGGAAGTTACTGGTATTCAAGAAAAGACAGATTGTCAGTTACGGTAAGCGCATCTCAGGTTTTTGCGGTTTCATGGCATAATAATCATGTTGATCCTATGCCGTCAGGTTCCGGTGTCAGTCTTACCGATGATTTTATAGAATTTAGAAATGCACGGCGGATGGTGGCAGAGCATGGCATAAACTGGAACGCTCCTGTTTCCTGTTGGATGGATCAGCCTGCTTTGTTATTAAACAAAATATTTACTAATGAAGATATTAATATTGATCTTCCGCTTAACAGGCTTTTTTTTAAACTTTATGTTCCGGTTCAGCAATCTGTCAGCGGTCAATTCCGGGTTTCTTTACAGATGCAGTTTAATAACGAAGCTCAAGCAAGGAATGCTATGACAGATTTAGCCCGTGCCGGTAATGTATCGCAGGCCAATACTTCTGTTCTTACAAAAATATTTTTTGCAAATCCGCCTATTCAAACCGGAAGAAATATTACAATTAATACCGCTGTTCTTACAGATGAAGATGTTTTATCGATTTTTCAATTATTTTTATTAATTTGGGAATAAATCAGGAGGATATTATGATAAATATGAAAAAAAAGAAAGGTTATGTTTTTGTTTTATTATTTGTTTCTATTTTTTCTTGCCAGTCTGTGCCAAAACATTTTGATACGCTTTTGCAAGGTACTCACATTCCCCTTGATACAGGCGCATCGGTTTATATTCTTGCAAATGTAAAGCAAGCCGGCACTATTATTGATCTTTTGCCAATCGAAGAATTAAAGGACAGTCAAACAAGACAAATGCTTGGCAGAACCAATATTGTTGCGGCTGCATTATTTCCAAGCCAAAGCGGACGGCATTTTCAACTTGCCGCATGGGGAAAATATCCCAGCTCGCGCGCTTCTATGGCACTTGGTTCCAACAGGCATTGGGAAAAACAAACCACCCCCGCAGGAGGAACTTACTGGTATGCGCAATCCGCCCGTCTTTCTATGGCAATAACACCAAAGCAGGCATTTGTTGTATCTTCCCTTGTCAGGCAGCCTGTAAATCCGCAGGCAGCGCCGCCCGGCGTAGAAATCCCTGAAGGTTTTAATGTGTTTGCCCGTGAAGCTCCGCTTTCATGCTGGATGAATAATCCCGGCCCTGTACTTTCTGAAATGATGAGCAATGCGGGTATTCCTTTAAGGTTTCCCGTTCAGCAATTATTTATTAACATTTATACAATGCCGGCAGGAGAATACGAAGCGTTAATCCGAATGATATTTACAAACCAAACACAAGCCCGAGGCGCGGCGACAGTAATAAATCTTGCATCCGGTTTAGCGCCTGCGGATTTTGAACTTGCGTCTGTTTTTCTTGCAAATCCTCCAATTCAAAACGGCAGCAATGTTGATATTAAAACCGCGCGGTTAAGCGAGAGCAATTTGCAGGTTTTGTTGGGAATGATTTTTTAGTTATGAATTAAGATAATCACCTATCCCATCTGTAAAATTCCAAATTCGCATCTAAAAAATCCGTAAAGGCAAGGAACCTTCCGTTGGGAGATACCGCCAGCCCTGTCGGCTGATTACGGCCCCATACCCTTTCCACTAAGGATAAATCTTCGGCGTTTAACATATAAACCGCGCCAAAATCCGGCCCCGGTATTGTGTAGTCTTGCGGATTATTCCGTCCGCGCGAAGATGCGAAAATATGCCGTCCGTCCGGAGACATTACAATAGTGTTGATATTCGGGCCTATTCGCCTGGAGCGCAAAAGTACGCCTGTAGAAGCGTTAAGAATATTCACAGTGCCGCGAAACATGTCCGATGCATAGAGCTTCCCGTCGCGGTAAATTACATGGCGCATGGCTCCTTCTCCGTCGTAAAGCCTAAAACGCGCTGTTACTCTGTTTTGCGCCATGTCAACCACGGCGATAACAGGCGCATCATATATGGCAGTGTAGAGCAGTGCTCCGTTAGGTGAAAATGCCATTCCGCGCGGCGTTCCTCCGACCGGAATACGGCGCAGCAGGGCTTTTGTTTCAGAATCAAAAATACTTAAATCCCTGCTTACCCAGTTTGAAACAACAGTGAGACGGCCATCGGGGCTTTGAACTATTACCTTTGGAAATACGCCGCCCGTAGAAAGCGAGGTTTTATATTCCAAAGTATCAAGGTTAAAAATATGAACTTTATTTTCTTCCATATTTGATACCCAAAGCTCTCGCCGTCTTTCATCGCAAAATGCTTCGACAAAGCCGGGGGCTCTGCTCCCCGGAACAGTAAGCCGTCTTTCAAATCTTAATTGGTTCCCTGTTCCTGTAAGCTGAAATACATCGACTCCGTGCTGACCAAGAAGCGGAACAAAAAGCCTTTGCCCGTCCGGCGAAAAGTAAACGCTCTTTGGCTGAATACCTGTAGAATACTCGCCTGTCAAATTTAAAACTCCGGCTGAATTTTCCAGTTTTATACCTACAATGTTATTTCTTACGGGAAGCGCATCGCTTTGATGTTGAATAGTACGGTAACCGTCAGCACTAAAACTAACAGTTCCTGTGCCGTTTAGACGATAATTCCTGTGCCCGTCGGCACTTGATACAGGGCGAATTAATTCATTGTTAAAATAAACATTTAAATTGTCAGGTGCGGATTTTAGTGTAAATGTGGTTTGCGCCCAAACAGAAACCGTTCCTAAATACAAAGTGACAATTAAAATTAAACACTTTCTTTTCATTTTTTATTCTCTATTTATACACCGTAGTTCTTTGCCGTTTTCTGTTTGCAGTTCCGGTATTTTTTGCGTACACTCTGTTTTTGCCAAGGAGCAGCGCGGTGCAAACGGGCAGCCTGGCTCGGGGCTGGCAGGGTCGGAAACTTTTCCGGGGATAGTGAGTAAGCGCTCTTTGGAATAGTGGCTGCCAAACTTTGGGGATGCGGCAAGGAGCGCGCGCGTGTAAGGGTGTTTTGCGTTGTTTAGAATATCATCGGCATTTGCAGATTCCATAACAAGGCCGCCGTACATTACCATAATGCGGTCGGAAATTTCCGCTACTAAATCAATATCATGGCTTATAAAAATTATAGAAAGGTTTCGTTTTTTACGAAGAGCTTTTAATAACTCCACAATTTGCTTTTGGATTGTTAAATCCAGCGCGGTTGTCGGCTCATCGGCAATTAAAAGTTCGCACCCTTGCGCTAAAGCTAAAGCAATGCCTATCCTTTGCAGTTGTCCGCCTGAAAATTGATGAGGGAAATTTATAAGTCTTTCTTTACCGTTATCAAGTCCGGTTTCTTCAAGAAGTTCTGCCGCGCGCTTGTCAGATTCTTCTTTTGTTATGTCAGGTTCGCTGTTTCTAAAAGTTTCCCAAAATACTTTTCCCATATTTTGAAGCGGATCATAAGACCTTCCCGGCTCCTGAAAAATCATCCCGATTTTTTTACCTCGATATTCGCGTAACGCTTCTGTATTAAGCCCAAGAAGCTCGCTATTTTCATAAAGAATAGAGCCGTCAACGCTTGCATTTTTAGGCAGCAACCCCGGAATAGCCAAAGTACTTACACTTTTACCCGATCCGCTTTCACCCACAATCCCAAGCGTTTCTCCCTTTTGAATAGCAAACGACACCCCTCTTACCGCTTGTATGTTTGCAAGTTCATTTCCACGAAGAATGGAAAAGTTTACAGACAAATCACTAACAGATAACAACCCATCACTCTTTGCGCTTTGCTGGAAGCTGCGCTGCAAGTCGCGTCTTTGCGTGATAAAATTCTTCGTTCTCTTCGCTCTTGCATGGTATGGATCATAAAAATCCCTAAGCGCGTCTCCAATAAAATTAAACGCAAGCGTTACTCCCAATAAAAACCACACAGGGCTTAACAGCCACGGGTATGCTTGTAAATTTGAAATCGTAGAAAGATCGCGTTTTATTAAAGAACCCCAGCTTACGGCAGGGTCTGTAATACCAAGCCCAAGATACGACAGAACCGTCTCTGTCATAATAAAACCGGGAATGCTTAAAGCTACGCTTACAATTAACAAACTGGAAATTTGGGGAATAATATGCTTAAAAATTATAGATACAGAGGGGATCATTTCTAATTTTGCGTTTAATACAAATTCCTCGCGCTTTATGGCGTGAACCATGCCCCTGATTGTTCGCGCGGAGCCCGGCCACCCAACAATGGATAGAATTATAGTAATCATCATGTAAGATTGAGCGGGATCCATGTTAGCTGCTAATAACGATCTTAAAAATAGTATAAGGTACAGTGTGGGAATTAACATTAAAAATTCCGCACCCCTCATAATTGTCCAGTCTGTTTTTCCGCCAAAATAGCCTGCAAGCCCTCCCATAAGCCCCGCAAGCAAAAGCGAAATTGCAGTTGCAACAAAGCCGATTGTAAGCGAGACGCGCGAGCCGTGAATGATACGAGAAAACATATCCCTGCCAAGATTATCCGCTCCCATTAAAAAGACGGGGTAGTCATCCTTCGCCGTTGTAATAAAATGCCTTTCCATTGGAATTATTCCCAAAAGGCGGTAAGGTTCGCCCTTGCCAAAAAACTTAAGCTCGGAATAATGATCGCGGAGACGGGCATATTTTAAAGTAACCGAGTCCGTTATTCTAAATTCCTGCGCCTGCAGTTTCCCCTGATAAAAACGGGCATTAGGCGGATGATAACTTTTATCCGCAAATGAAGTAGTCGGCGAATACGGAGCAAAAAATTCTGCAAAGAGCATAACAAAGTAAAGAATAGCTAAAGCAATAATCGATACCATTGCAACAGGGCGGGTTTTTAAATAAACAAAAAACTTTTTCATATCTGTTTATTCCTTCCCATACCTTATGCGGGGGTCAACCAATGCCAGGGCAATATCAGCTAACGCCATGCCAACCAAAACAAGGAACGAAATAAACATTATATTTGCCAGTACAAGATTAATATCCTGCTGTATTACCGCTTCATACATTAACCTTCCAATACCGGGGTATGCAAAAATAATTTCTAAAATTAAAGAGCCGGAAAAAAGACCTGCTAAAAGATTGGCGCTCCCTGTAATATACGGATTAAGCGTGTTACGGAAAGCGTGCGCAAAATAAATACGCCACTCCGCAATACCGCGCGATCTTAAACTTGTAATATAAGGCTGCCCCAACTGGTCAAGCATGGTTGCGCGAATCATGCGGAGGGAGCCGCCAATGCCGCCCAAAAAAGCGGCTAACAAAGGCAGGAATATATGGTGCATATAAGAAAAAACAAACTTTGCAGGGGCTTCAGAAAACGGAAAGGGCGGATATGCGGTAACAGGAAATAAACCTGTTACGGCGGCAAATAACTGGAGGAGTATCAATAGTAATAATCCCGGAAATGCATGAAGCACAAGAGCGAAAAATGTTACGGCAATATCGGTTTTTGTTCCTGCCTTGGCAGAAAAATAAACCCCCAGCGCAAATGAAAAAATGGTAATAAACACCAGTGAAATTAAATTAAGAACAAGCGAGTTAACCAGCCTGGAAGAAATTAAAAACGAGACAGGAGCCCGTGAAATCATGCTTACGCCAAGGTCTCCGTGAACTATAACACGGTTTAGCCATTTAAAGTATTGTACATAAAAAGGCCTATCCAGCCCAAGTTCCTTACGGTAGGCGGCAAGCTGCTCATCGTTTAGGGATTGCATATTAATATTGGCTCTGCCTTGATTTTCGCTGAACATTTGCTGAATCATTATTTGGTCAACAATATCGCCGGGCGCAAGAGCCATAAGCCCAAAAACAGCCAGCCCCAGCAAAAAGAGCATAACAGCCATTGTTACAAGCCTGTTTAATATGTAAGATAACAAGGGAAATTTGCGCTTAAAAGCGTAAAGAAGTTTTTTCACAAGCTTATTTTAGTATTTTTTTGGGTTTTTGGTCAATTACCTTAATATAAGTATTTACATTTTTTACTTATTGTTATATATTTAGTTAAATTAGGGGGAATTATGATAATTGATTATATAAGCGAATTTGCTAAATTTACAAAGAGTAAAATATATGCTCTTATAAACACAAGTTTTGAGCTTTCTACCAATATGTCAAAGACATCAATAGCGGTAAAGAAAATTTCCATGACTCTTAATAAAATGAAAAACCTTATATCCAAACAGGAAATTCAAACATCCGAAACCGACAAGATTGTTGAACAAATAAAAGCCAGCATTGTAGGCAAAAAAGTGTCATTATCCGCCATAGAGGTACTGGTTAATAAGGCGGAAGAAATTATTAAAATCAGTAAAGAAACAGCAGCCTGCCTAAATGAAATAACAGATGCTGTAAATCAGGTAAACAGGGCAATTAATCAGGCAAACGATATGTACATGGAAAACAACAGCAATTTGGATGCCTTAAAGAAAGAGATGGAAAATTTTGTAGATACCAGCAATTCCGGCGGCTATAAAAACAAAAAAGTCCTTTTGATAGACGATGACGAATTTTTCCGTACTACAACAACAACCCTGCTAAAAGATGACTTTGATGTTATTACAGCCGGATCCGGCAGTGAAGCCTTAGCATTATTCCATCAAGGTCTTGTACCTGACGCTATTTTGTTGGACTTAGTAATGCCGGACATGGACGGATGGGATACATTTGAAAGAATAAAAGCAATTGGCGGTCTGCATGATGTTCCAATAGCTTTTTTTACATCTTCATTTGAAATAGATACCATAAAAAAAGCATTTGATGTTGGCGTGGATGAATATATATCAAAACCTGTTAATAAAGAAGAACTTATGAAAACATTAAACAAAATGTTAGAGAAACAGGCAAAATAAACTATCCTAGAATGCCCGAATGGGAATGACAAACATGCTTACAGTCTTTGTCATATCAAAGGTACTGGAAGACCCAAGATGAGCAAAACCAACCGCATCCTGACTATCATCAATCGCTTGCTCAGATGTCCAAAGATCGTTTGGAAAATCAGCTAGACTACCAGGATAACCATAAACAAGTTCTTCCAACTCGGCCACACTGGGGAGATACCAGTCGTTTAAACCTCCGAATCCAAAACCCTTACATGCTAAGGCGGCAGGAGCTGTCGGGTCAGTCGCAAGAATAAGATTGGTGTTATATCTTCCGGTGCCAATACCGGAAAGTGTATAAATACGATGTCCCATAGATAAATCACTTGACGCCCAGCTATAATGCAGAGGCTCCGGTGATACTTCCAAATGGTATGCTCTTTCTCCGGTGTCTCTCATTAGAAAGCCGCTCGGGATAACACAAAAAACTATTCCGCCGCCCGGACCTATATCGCCTACTTTATGAGTTGCAAACATATGGGAAGTAATACCTTTTATCCATTGGTTTTCACAAGCGGTAAAAATGAATAATAAGGGGAAAAACAGTAAAATTAAACAATACTTTTTCATAGGTTTAACTCCTCTCTATAAAATACAATATAAACCTGTTTTGCTGATTTTGTCAAGTAAAATTCTAAGCAGTTAGGTTAATTTTTAAGTATTTTTGTAAACATTTAGTTATTTCGTCCAAATTTAACGGTTTCCCAATGTGACCATTCATACCTGCGGCAAGGCAAAGTTCTATGTCCTCTTTGAATACATTCGCGGTCATGGCTATAATAGGGATTTCCGCGGCTTTGGGCAAATCAAGCCTGCGGATTTCTTGGGCCGCTTCGTAGCCGTTCATTTGGGGCATTTGAATATCCATGAAGATCAAGTCGTAACGGCTGGGGTTATTCGTAAACATTTCAATGGCTTCAACGCCGTTTTTGGCGCAGTCTATCTCAATTGAAAGCGGCTTTAATATTGTCAGCACTATTTCGCGGTTTATCTCGTTGTCCTCGGCAAGCAAAATACAGCAGCCTTTAAAATTATCCATATCTTTTGCAGAGCCGTCTTTGCAGGACGCATTATTCAGCTTGGCATCGTCCTCGCTGGCAGTTTCTGCAATTATTGTAAAAGAAAAAGCAGAGCCTTTGCCAAGCTGCGATGTTACCCAAATCTTGCCGCCCATCATTTCTATAATTCGTTTTGAAATAGCCAAACCAAGCCCCGTGCCGCCGAATTTTCGCGATGTATGGCTTTCGGCTTGATTGAATGTTGTAAACAAACGGGTTTGCTGTTCCTCGCTTATGCCTATGCCTGTATCGGTAATATCAAATTGAATTTCGCAAATTTCATTCCCCGTGTTTTCTATTCGCCGTGCTTTAAGATAAACCGTTCCTTCTTCCGGCGTAAACTTAACGGCATTACTTAATAAATTTATTATTACTTGAGCCAGGCGCTGGTCGTCGCCTTTAATATACTGCGGAATGTTTCTGTCTATATCTGTTATAAATTCATGGTTTTTTTTAGCAACCATAAAATTAACAAGGGTTGTTACGCTGTTAAGCATATTTTTAAAACAAAATACAACCGGCGAAAGCTCTAATTTATTAGCTTCAATTTTTGACATATCCAATATATCGTTAATAACTCCAAGAAGATGGTTTGATGCTTCGGTGATCCTGTTAAAGCAATAATCTTTCTTTTCAATATCGCCTGCGGATTTTCCTATGGTTGTCATTCCTATAATCGCGTTCATGGGGGTGCGTATCTCATGGCTCATATTTGCAAGAAAAGTGCTTTTTGTCTGACTTGCTTTCTCGGCGGTATTCAACGCATTGAGCAGTTCGGTTATATCGTTCATTGTAAGTATTTTGCTGAATACTTCATTGTATTTGTCCTTTACAACCCTTAACTGCATATCACAAAATCTGCTGCCTGCCAAGGTAACGGCAACTATTCTTCCGTGTTCCATATCCCTGTTAAAAAAAGACGATTCCGGAGGCGCATTATCCGCTAAAATTAAATCCGCCGCATTACGCCCGGCGATTTTGCCGCCCCAAAAATCAGCTGCGGCGTTATTGGCAAGAATAACCTCATTGCAAGTGTCAAGCACAAGTATAGGAACAGTAACCGATGTAAAAATATTCTCTGAAACATTCTGAACCGTAATATCCAGCATTTGATTCTCTCTCATAATTCTGTTCATCTGAAGCGTAAGAATTAAAATTAACAGTACGGATAACGGAATGGTAGTATATGCGGTTAAATTAGGTATTACAGAATCAACTGTATAAGCGGGCGGAGATACAATAATTGTTAATATAGTAAAAATAACAGCAGGCCTTTTATGGCGCGTAAAAGAAGAAGATAACCGCCACTTTAAAAGGAGCAGTGTCATTAAGAGCGTTATTAAAAGAAAATAAATGCCTGCCGCCTTTAGAACCATGCAGTTATAATATGAAAATTGATACCCATAAACCGTTTTAATAAATTCCACATCATCTGCGCATATAGCCAGTATGGCTATTAAAGCAGAAAGAGGATAACACGAATACTTTAATATATCGATCTGTTTTTTGCTATACATTGACAGGTGCGCGAAAAAAACAGACCATGACGCAAAAAAGAGGGAATTTGAGGTAAAGCCAATAGCCCAAAACAGCCGTGCGGCAGCGGCATTTTCAGCAATTGTCATAATACCGTATGAAAGGCTCCATATAGTGGTCCATACAAGAACAAGAACAAATCTTTTTCGTAGTTTTGATTGTGCGCTGGTTGAATATATAGCGGTAGCCAAACATGAAAAGGATATTGCTGTTATGAAAAAAATGACAGCTACTGCATAAGACCAGTCCATATCAGGAATGCCTCCTCATTTTACCTTTCATAATACTACATTATTATTGCTTATATAGGCCGATATGTCAACTCGCCCCCCTTGTGAGGCAAATTTTCAATTTTTTTTCAAGATTTTTTCGTTCTCGAGCAAGCAAAACGGCACTTTCGCACCATATATATATGTCCGGTTTTTGCCGGACAAGGAGGATTTAACAATGAAAACACTAAATTGGATTGTGTCAACAATGCTTGCATTGACAATGCTGATTTGGACGGGGTGTGCTATTCCCGGGCAGGAAGGAAAAAAGGCGCAGGACGCTTTTCTTACTTTGATGACATGGAATGTACATAATCTTTTTGACGGTAATGATGACGGCTTTGAGTATGCCGAATTTCGGCAGTCATCAGGCTGGTCGCAGGAAAAATATATGGACAGGATATATGCGATTTCTGCGGCAATTTCCGACATCAGCAGACAGCCGGATATTATTCTGCTTCAGGAGATTGAATCGCTTGTTGTGCTGGAGGATCTTGCCGCCGCCCTGCCTGCAGGTTATTCGTGGAGCCACTTTGCCGGAAATTACGGAGCGGCTGTGGGAATTGGTATTATCAGCCGCCTGCCGTTGGGGGAGAGTATGGCTCACTCAATTGCAATAGAGGGGCAGATTTCTCCCAGGCCTGTTTTGGAAGTAAGGGTTGATAACGAAGATGAATCGTTTGTAATTTTTATTAACCACTGGAAATCAAAGCTGGGCGGAGATGACGCTACAGAGCCTCTTCGCAGGGCAAGTGCAAGGGTTATTCTTCGTCGTCTGCGCGAACTATGGGAAGAAGATCCTGAACTTGGCATAATTGTCGCGGGTGATTTAAATCTTAATCATGATGATTTCTACAGAAGGGGGGCAAATACAATTACTGCGCTTATTCCCGATGATTTTTTCTGTGCGCAGGCTGCAGGCACACAAAATGACTTTTTTGTGTTAAGCAGGAATAAACCGCCTGAGCCTGAGTTTTTTTCAAATGATTATATCGTTCTTTTTTCGCCTTGGATGGAAGATTTGGAAAATGGGTCTTATTATTATGCTTATAACTGGGAAACAATTGATCACTTTTTACTTTCTTGTCATTTCTTTAACGATTTTGGCTGGGAGTACGAGCAGGCTATGGTTATAGATCAGCAGCCTTTTGCCAATGCTAATGGAATTCCTCAAGGTTATAATGAACGAACAGGTTTTGGACTAAGCGATCATCTGCCTCTTTTGGTTACTTTTTCAAAGCGGCAGCCTTTGCATCAAGAGAATTAAGAATCTGCTGGAGCTTGTCTTTTTCGATTAAATCGATTAAGCGAGCTTCAGTATATTTTTTTGCTTCATCTGTATATGCGCCTACCGTAATACAAATACCCTTGCCCGCTTTTACATCTTTTAGGTGTGAATGAAAATCCCGTACAATAAGTTCGCCTATAGACCCTTGTGTTCTTATAAATCTGAACATGATAAGGTCTGACCATCTTGCCGTATCAACTTCCGCAAGAATATCCGCCCATTCATTTTTATGTACCGATATATTTGTTATTTTTACTTTGGAATGAGGGTAATATGTTATTACCATTTTACGGCAAAGAGCTACAAAGTCGGCGGAAGAACCCATTAGGAATATTTGTAAGTTAAGGTTGGCGTTAAGTTCAATATATTTTGATAAAAGAATATTTACATCTTTATAAGACGAGTTTTCGCTTTTTAACTGTTTAAGTACGGGAATTGCCTTTCCTATTTCGTTTAACTTGATATAGGATGTGGCAAGCCGGTATCTAATTTCGGCAAGAATATCGGCTTTAATGTTTTGGTGTCTAAGGCCAATCTCAAAATCCTGAATAGCCGCCTCGTACTGTCTTGTGTTTATGTGAATAAGCCCTGCGTTCAAACAGGCGCTTGGTCCCATTACAGGGTCTGCCCTTAAATGGTTATAAACCCGTAAAGCCTGCTCCGTTTGGTTGGCTTCCTGATAACATTCTCCCAAAGTATAAAGCGATTCTTTGTCTTCCGGGGCAAGGTCTATGGCTTTGCGGATAAAGTTCATTGCATCTTTTGGCCGTTTTAGGCGAAAAAGAGCGTGCCCAAGACTGCGAAGAATTGCAGGATTATCCGGGTCTTTACTGCGGGCGCTTGTTAAAAGCTGGACGGCTTTTTCATAGTTTTTTCTGTCAAATTCCAAAGCGCCAAGTTCATAATTTAATTCAAAACTGTCCTGTCTGTGGCTTCTTGCCGTTGTAAAGGCTTTATGGGCCTGATCAAGCATATTAAGTTTTCGTGCTGATTTTCCGTATTGCAGATAAACTTCAAAAATATCAATACCTTGGATTGTAGTACCTGAAATATGGTCGATTAGGTTTTCATAAGTCCTCATCGATTTATCCCAATTTCCTTCCTCAAAATAGACGCTTGCCATAGTATATAGGGCGTGAGGGTCATTTGGGTTTTGGCTAAGCCGTTTATTGGCATCTTTTATGGCGGCATCACGGTCTTTTGACAGTTTTCCGTCTCCGATTGAAAAACGACGACCGCGGCTCATGATTATGAAAGCTATTGTAATTACAACAGCAAGGGCCCCAACCCCTAAAAGAATCTCCATATTCTATATTATCGGTAATTTTTCGCCTTTTTTATACCCCATTGCTCTTGACAAAGCTAAATTTCGGGCTTAAATTCAATAAATAAGGAAAAAAAGGAGATCCAATGTCATCAAATATTGGAATTAAAATAGCCAATGGAGAATTCTACCCTTTGGTAGAGGAGAATTCTTTAATCAAAAAAAGGCTGATTCTTACCACAGTTCACGACAATCAGCCGAGTGTGCAGATTGACCTCTACAGGAGCAATGTAAACGCTATGACAGATGCCCAGTATATTGGCAGTCTTGTTGTAGAAAACATTCAACCCAAACCAAAGGGTGAACCTTCTATAGAGATGGTAATTTCTTCCAACGCGAATGGAGAAATTGTTGCCGATGCAATTGATTTAGATACGGGGGCAGACGGCGAACATTATGTTTTAACTGTCTCATTAAAATCGCTTGATGAAACGGCGCGAGATATGGAAATCCCGGATTATGAATTGGAAACTAATGATCAGTCAAGTCTTTACAATAAAGCAAATAAAGTCCGTAAGGAAAAAACCCGTGGCTCTTTAGCCTGGCTTTTAATTTTACTTTTATTGATACTTCTTGGGCTTGCCGCATGGTTCTTGTTCTTTGGAGGCAGGGAAACCGTTTCTTCATTAATCGGAAGCGGAAATAACGATACTGCACAAACTTCGGCACAGCCGTCTGAACCTGCTGCCGAGCCGGCGCAGCCGACACCTCCGCCGAGGCAGGATCCTCCGCCGGAACCGCCGCCTGTTATTGCAGCACCGGTTCAGCCTCCGGCTCCCAGGCCTGCCGCCCCCGCTCGAGACAGACCGCCTGCTCCTGTTTCTTCATACAATGTACCTGCAACCATTCCACGGGAAGGTGTAAATTATACTATCCGCTGGGGCGATACTTTATGGGATATTTCAGAAGCGTTTTACCGTGATCCGTGGCTTTATCCAAGGATTGCGCAGCATAACAATATTCGTAATCCCAATTTGATTATTTCCGGCAGAACAGTCAGAATTCCGCCTAGGAATTAACGGTTAGGGAGCAGTGATCAAAAACTTATTTTTAACTCTTTTTTTTATTTTTTGTATTACCTCTTGTGCCCAGCCTCAAGCACGGGTTAGAAATGATTTTTATAGGGGGTTAAATAGTACAAACACCTCCGGAAAAATATCTAATTTTGAAAGAGCTCTTTCAAGTACTAATGTGTATGTAAGGCGGGCTGCCGCGCAGGAACTTGCCGCTTTAATGGCAGATGGTATTCAGCTTTCCGCAAGAGTTACGCAAAGAATGAATCAGGAAATTCATGGACCCTGGGCTTCGGCATTAAATTCCGCAAATAATAAGGATACAGCACTTGCGTTTTTACTTAACATTGATCAGTCTGTACCTGATGAAGCAAGGCTTTATGCCCTTAGAGAAAGCGAACCTTTGTTAAACGATCAGGAATTTGCGGCAGTTAACGGGCATTATGCCATATTCCGTTTACGATATAACGAAGCGCTTTTATTTTTTCGTAATTTTCAGGAGGACGGGGAGTGGCCTTCGCGTTTACCGGATATTTTTATAGAGTACCCTGTTCTAATAAATGATTTGGGAAGGGCTTTTCAATATACAGGCTCAGGAATGGAGGGTCATGATCTTTTTTTACGATGGGTTACAAGTTTATTATTATCCAGTCATGGTAATGCCGTTGGACCCGCCGCAGAAGAAGCGCATTTTAGACTGCTGTTTTTTGCGGCACGAATTGCAAGACGAAATGGGCGGAATGATCAGGCAATGGCTCTTTTTGAGCGGAGTTTGGTTATTGCCCCAAACGCAGAGCAGGAAGACGCATGCATTTGGTATATTTTGGATTTGGCATTAAGAGACAGCACCGATGTTTTTTTACAAAGAATGGAACAGTATGTTTCTAGATGGCATAATAAAAATTACTATAATGATATTTTGGAAAGATTATTACAAACACTTGCCGCAAGACAGGACTGGAACAGAATTGCCCGTACTTTTAATATTATTAAAGATTCAGGAGCGTCAATAAAAGCGGGTTATGCGTGGATTCTTGCCCGCGTTATTGAAGAAGGTTATACAACTCAAGTTCGGCTGGCGGACAGAACAGAATACTTGGAAGCCGCGTATAATGCGGGCGGCAATGATTTGTCGTCAACTCTTTATTACCGGGGCTTAAGCGCTGCTGTTCTTGAAAAGCCGTTTTTGCCCGACCATTTGCAGGGGAGCATGACGGCGGACACTTCCGGAACGGGCAGAAGAAACACGGCTCGTAATAATACGCGCACTCCTGCGCCGCAAGTATCTCCTGTAATGCAGTTTATTAACGGCTTTTTTACATATAATGCCGGGGATCATGCAATGCGCTATATTCGTCAATTAGAGAATGAACTTTCTATTGATGATTTGCGCGAAGCGGCAAGCGCTCTTGATAATGCGGGAATGTATGTTCAAGCCATACGGCTTGTAACAAGGTATATGAACAGGGAGGATTATACAGGTTATACGCGGCGCGATTTGGAGATTTTATTTCCTTGTCCGTATAAAGATTTGGTAGAAAAATACGCCGCGGATTTACATATTGCGCCGGAAATACTCTTTGGGCTTATTCGTACAGAAAGTGCTTTTCAAAATGTCGTTGTTTCCCATGCGAATGCGGTGGGTTTAACCCAGCTAATACCGTCAACGGCTCAGGATATGGCAGCCAGAATGAGGCGGGCGGGCGGTCCCAATTATACCGGGGATAACCTTAACCTTGACGATCCTGAGCAGAATATTCACATAGGCGCGTATTACCTTAATTATCTTATGGGGCGTTTTGAAAATAAGCTGATTTCTCTTTTGGCTTATAACGGCGGAATGAACCGTATTCGCCGCCTGCAGAATGCCTCTTCCCTGCCTGCAGACCTTTTCATGGAAACCCTTACCATTACGGAAACTAGGGATTATGGCAGAAAAGTTATGGGGGCGGCGGATATGTATAGAGCGTTATACTATTGAAATTTGATTGATTTTGTACTATATTATCAACGGAGGATAGAATGAGACCTGTAACAATTTTTTCCGGGCAATGGGCTGATATGCCTTTTGAGCAGTTTTGCGAAAAAGTAAAATCTTATGGCTATGACGGAATAGAGATTGCCTGTTGGGGCGAACATCTTAATTTAAAAAGAGCGGCAACTGATGCCAAGTATGTAGAAGAAATAAAAACTATATTAAAAAATCACGATTTAAAAGTGTGGGCTATTGGTACGCATTTAATTGGCCAATGTGTCGGCGATGCTCCTGATCCGCGCCTTAATGGTTTTGCTCCGTCTAACCTTGCAGGAAAACCGGAAGAGATCCGTAAATGGGCAATTCAGGAAATGAAATATGCCGCCGTTGCGGCAAAAAACCTGGGCATTAAAATTGTTACAGGTTTTATGGGAAGCCCCATTTGGGCACATTGGTATTCTTTCCCGCAGACAACAGAGCAGATGATAGAAGAAGCTTACAAGAGCATAATTAAAAACTGGACTCCAATATTTGACGACTTTGACAAACAGCAAGTTAAATTTGCGCTGGAAATTCATCCGGGACAAATCGCCTTTGATTATTATACGGCGGAAAGGCTTTTAAAAGAGTTTAAAAGCCGTAAAACGCTGGGCTTTAATTTTGATCCTTCGCATTTAATATGGCAGGGTGTAACTCCGCATATTTTTATCCGTGATTTTGCAAGGCATATTCTTCATGTGCATATAAAAGATACAGCGGTTTCATTGGACGGAAAAGCAGGTATTCTTGGCTCTTTTCTGCCTTTTGGCGATGTAAGACGCGGCTGGAATTTCCGCTCTCCCGGACATGGCGATATTGATTTTGAAAGCATAATCCGCGAGCTTAATGCGGTTAACTACAAGGGGCCGTTGTCTGTTGAATGGGAAGATACAGGAATGAACAGGGAATTGGGCGCAAAAGAAGCCTGTGACTTTGTAAAGAATATTAACTTTTCTCCATCGGATATACCTTTTGAAACCACTCTAAAGACGGAAGAGAAAGCCGGGCATTAGCTTAAGTGAAAGAGTGCCATGTTGGTTTAGTGGGTGATTAACTCAGTGGGAGAGTGCCACCTTCACACGGTGGAAGTCACTAGTTCAAATCTAGTATCACCCACCAAACCAGCTTTTTGGAGGTTGTTATGAAAAGACAATTTATTGCTTTCGTAGTTTTTCTTATTTGTTTTACTGCCGCAATTGGTGCGCAGGATTGGCGGATAATAAGTTCTATTTCTGATCTTGAAGGAAGATGGGAAGGCAGTTTTAACATGGATGTTCCGGCTTCTCCCGGTGATTTTATACCCAAATCATCAATTAATTTTAAAATGAATTTATTTTGCACATCCTCCAATTATATGTTTGAAATATCTATTGATTTTGAAAAATTATTGGATGATTTTCTGGATATGCCGGAAGCAAAAGGGATTGGAGTTACAAAAGAATTGTTGTGGATGGTTTTGGTTTCTGCAATAGAAGATCAAACAAAAAGTTCCGGTTTTAATTTTTCAACAGATGGTTATACTATAAATATGAATCTGTCTGGGGATTCAAGTGATCTGATATCAGACAGTGATGAATATTTTATAAATGAAAGTAGAAATATGATAAGAATTGTTTTTAATGAGAAGATGACCCTTGGTCTTGGCGATGAAGGAATTTCAGAGATAATATTGAATAAACGCTGAAAATGCTGTTATAATAGTAGAAAGGGGGGGGGATGGACAAGCTGCGGCTGGCAACAGTTTTTTCGGGTATTGGCGCTATTGAGCATGCATTGCATCGGATGAAAAAAGATTTTGAAATAGTTCTTGCCTGCGACCCTGATGAGTTTTGCAAAAAAACTTATTTTGCCAACTTTCCATTAAAAGAGGAAGCTTGGGTAGATTATATACAAGATGTTAATGGAAAAAAATATAAAAATGTTGACCTATTAGTAGGAGGAAGTCCTTGTCAATCGTTTTCACTTGTTGGGAAGCGGCGGGGTTTCTCTGATGAAAGAGGGAATTTGTTTTTTGATTTTGTTCGTGTGTTAAAGGAAATAAAGCCAAAATATTTCATTTTTGAGAATGTTAAAGGCATTTTATCGCATGACAGCGGTAAGACTTTTGAAAAAATTAAAAAACAGCTGGAAGCCGCAAAATATAATATAAAACCCAAGGTCTTAAACGCTAAAGATTTTGGAATACCGCAGAATAGGGAGCGTTTGTTTGTAGTGGGAACACGCGGCAGGAATACTTTTGAATTTCCTAAAGAAAAGAAGCTTAAAATAACAATGCAAGATTTATTGGAAGATAATCCTAATGCCAAATATTTTCTTCCAGAAAAAGGTATAAAATTTGTTACAGATAAGAAAAATCTAAAAAAGCGTTATACACAAATTAATGGCGACATTGCTTTGTGCCAAAAAAGAAATCAGCAGTTTAACTGGCATGGTGATTTTATTGACATGAACAAGTATTATCTTTCTGATAAAGTTAAAAAATATGTTTTAGCAACGGGCACAAAGAATTTTTATTCAAAAGCAGAAACAGATTTGGATATAGCGCGACCGTTATTATCTACAATGGCTAAAATGCACAGAGCCGGGATTGATAATTATATTACTCGTGGTTCTAAATTACGAAAATTAACTCCTAGAGAGTGTTTTAGGTTAATGGGGTTTTCGGATTCTTTCAAAATACCAGTGAGCGATACACAGGCGTATAAACAGGCAGGGAATAGCATAGTTGTAGATGTTTTAATTGCAATATTAAAGGAATTAATATAATGAAAAATAACGAAAAACAGGAAAAAATTATCATTCTTGGTAAAGAATATTATGTTGAGGAAGTAATAGATCATATCACAGTTGCAGATAGCTTTGTGTTAAAAAACAAAATCGGAATTGGTCACGGGGAAGCAAAATTATATATAGGACCTCGTGCAAAAGAAGATGCTTATAGAGGTTTCTTTAATAATTTTAAAAATATACAATGTTTCTTTATTAAACAAGATTTAGAAGGATACCTTGACAGTGCGTCTTTTGAATATGAAGAACAAGAGCGGGGATATATCAGTAATATATCAGAATACTACATTCCCAATAAGCAAGAAGTTTCAAAGTTAAACCCATTAGAATATTTTGATATTTCAGAATCAAATGCGGGCGGTCCCTCTCGGTTCTATTTATCAAATTCCGAAGCAAAAATATATAAATTATTTCGCACAATAGCATTGCCCGAAATTACATATTTATCAATACTTAAACTTATAAATTTAGAAGACAATAAAATATATTTTTACTTTCGTCCATTCTTAGATTATTTTTATGATAAACGAAATACAGTAGATAGGATTAATGCGGCGGTAAAAGAAATAAACAATATTGAAAAATCAAATGTTTCTAAGGAAGAAAAAGAAATATTAAAAGCATCTCGTACCGGACAGGGAAAGTACAGGCAATTAATATTAGAAGAATTCCCTGCCGGTTGTATTATTACTAACATAAATGATGACAGGTTGTTAATAGCAAGCCATATAAAACCTTGGATAGATTCTAATGAAGAAGAAAAAATAAGCAGATTTAATGGATTATTGCTTTCTCCGACATTTGACAGATTATTCGACCAGGGATTTATTACATTTCAGAACGATGGAACTGTAAATACATCGCCCTATATTTCCCCTATGAATTGGAGAAAAATTGGTTTACAAAACGATAAAAAGTTTGAATTAAAAAGAGAAGGTAAGCGAGAGGAATTTTTAGAATATCATCGAACAAAAATATTCAAAGGAGTTCCTGAATAAATTACCCTTTTATATCAATTAAGCCGCCGGAGTTTGTGCTAAAGTTGGAATGCCGTGATTTTGCCGCGTATGGATTGTCACGCAGGGCTTTAATTTCTGAGCGGAGTTCAATCATGCGTTTGGAAAGAAGCTCCTTGTTCTTGGTAGAACGGATAACGGCTTCGCTCTTAAGCTTTTCCAATGATGCTTTAAGATCGGGAACATCGTCTCCTTGATCAGATCTGTCGGTCCTGCCTGAAACCGCCGTATAATACATTTCTTCCAAAGGATCAATTACTTTTTGGATTGAAAAAATGTCCGAGACTATTTTTTCTTCTATTTCTACATATTTTAATAAATCTTCGGCACTGCCCGATTCAATTACATTCTGCTGTTTATCCAAAAGATCAAGATAGTTGCTGAATCGATCCCTTTGCTGTCCAAGCAGAATTTTAAATCGTTTTAAAATTGCTACCCTTTGTGCCAGTTCCGCAGAGCTTAACTCTTCAGACCCAATTTCGTTTGTCATTTTTTCTACTGTTAGTGACATTTTCCCCTCCTAACTGATTTTATCCGGCTATATCAAGTCCTGCTGCTTCCGGTTTTTGGCTGCCGGCATGACTTGCAATTTTACTCCATGTATTTCTTAAATCAGAAAGCATGCTTCTGACCGTTAAGACCCTGTTTAAATCCTGACTCATATTTGATTCTACAAGTTCCCTGTTAAACCATGTATATAAAGAAAACAGGTTTTTTGATATTTCACCGCCTTGTTCAAAATCCAAAGAAACCATCAATTCAGTGAGTATTTCCTCTGTTTTCATGATTGATTTTCCAATAAGTTCGTATCTTGAAGGGTCTTTTTTTTGAGAATTGTTTAATTCCATTAATTCAATTGCACGGGTCAGCTGTTTTATGGCTCCATCGTACAGCATAACTATTAGCTGCCCTTGGCTGGCAGTTTTAACAGAGGTTTCTTTATATGTGGAAGATGCGTCTTTATATGCCATTAATCCCCTCAATTCATTATCGGCAGGAAAATACCTTATCTTTAACAATAAATTGCTGCCAATATATTGTCATTATATAGTATATTTTATATCATTAATATTGCTATGAAAACAATAAGGATATTTCTACAGCGCTTATTTATTACTATTCAAATGTATTTCCAAAACGGTCTTGCAAACCATGCCGCTGCCTGTGCCTATGCTTTTTTACTCTCTATGGTTCCTACGCTGTTATTAACTACTTTTTTAATTTTTATAGCTTTTCAATCGTCGCCGGAGACAATATCAGCCTTAATAGGCACAATTCCCATTTTAAACAGTCTTTTTGATGAACAATGGTTAGCAAGCGATCTGTTTAACTTATCCATGTCTTTTATTCCTGCCTTAATTTTTATTATAAGCGTTATCTGGGCAGGCAGGATTTTGGCTCTTTCTTTGCAAAGGGGTTTAAGAACCATTTTTCCCGCCGCTAAAAAAAGGAATGCGTTAAAAAATGGCTTTATTACCTTGGCTATAGAAGGAGCTCTTATTATTTTTGTGTTTATTGTAATTATCAGCTCTCGTACGGCTTTGCGTTTTTATGAGCTATTGGATTTTTTACCGCACGCATCGTTTATAAAGTATATAACATCGCAGACCGGAGGGCAGGTTTTTTATATTTCTTTATTGAGCTTTGCTTCCTTTTTGGTTTATATATTGATTCCTGTAAAGCCTCCAAAAAAAACATCTGCTTTTATAGGGTCTGTTTTTTCCGGCATTTGTTATTTTTGTTTAGCTTTTGCGTTAAGGTACATTTTAGACAGAGGAAGATATAATTTTTTATATGGTACTTTTGGAAACCTTATAATTATTTTGGTAAATGTTTACTTCTTTTTTATGTTTTTCTTTATTGGAGCGCAATTTGCTTATGTAATAGATGCCTTTAAAGAACTGCCGCCGTCATTATTCGATGTTGTTCTTAAGAAAGATTCTGTTTTGAATAAGGCAATTCAGAGATATAAAGAACGAAGGAAAAAAGCGAATATTGATTTAGATTAGTTAATTGTTTTTGCCTTTAATACTGCCAAATGGCGTTGTTCGTCAAGAAATGGCACGCTGTACGGAATAATTTCACTGCGGCTGCAGTATTTTTCTACAGATAAAATTTCCTGCTCTGCTTTTTCCCTTTTTCCTTTGTAAGCGGCAATTATACCTGTTTCTTTGCAGACCCTAAACAGAGTTTTTAGTATTTTGGGTTCTAAGGGAGAAAACGCCCTGAATGTAACAATATCGAATTGATTGCTTTCTATGCGTTCAAGTTCTTTTTCTTCGATAGAGACATTAGGCAGTCTTAAGAGTGCCGTTGTACTGAACAAAAAACCCGCTCTGCGCCCCATGCGTTCGATTAAGGTAAACTGATTTGGAAGAGCTATTGCAAGAGGAATACCGGGAAGCCCGGCACCGGAACCGGCATCAGCTATTTGTAGTGGGGAGCGGGGAAGAAGGCGGGAGATTATTCCTAGAGGCGCGAGCGAGTCTAGGATATGTTTGATTATTAGTTCATCTCTGTTACTAACTTTAACAAGCCCATAAGCTTCATTAAATGTTTCTATTTCTTTTATATATTTTTCAAGCAGGGAAATAATTTCATTTTTACGAGGTTCAATAATAGCCTTTACAGTTTCATCACTATCACAAAGAGTATCAATACCATCAATTAAAATACTACACACTAACCACTAACCACTAAATATAATGCACAAGGTTTTTCTCGTCTATGAAGCCGTTGGTACGAGCCAATACATAAGATCCAAACGCACTCAGCATAACATCAATAAATGTGCCGACTGCTACAAGGAAAAAGGCCAAAGGCTTAAGAATAAGATAATCCGGCCTGAATTCTCCGCCGCCGTAGGACAGACAGAGAGCCGCCAATGCTATGTATGCGCCTTCGCCCGGATGCCGTGCAAGCAAGAACGAAATTAACAGTGCGTGAAATCCAATGGCAAATAGTTCTATAAAAGAAATTTGTATGCGCGAATGTGATTTAATCAATACAATGAAAGCAATAGCCGCTACCATAGCACTTCCGCCGCGGCAGAAGGTTGAAAAAAGGGCAATGGACAAAGTGCTTGAACGGCGTCTTATTCCAAAGTTTTCTTTTGAATGGCGCTGGAGTACGGGAATTGTAAAGTTAATGTCTCCTGAAAAGAAAGCTGAGATTGCAGGGCCTAAAAAACCATAAAGAATACGCCAGGGGTTAACTTTTGGTTTTAATAAATACAAGAACAATGGAAGAATACCAAAACAGAGTACAAGGCTGAAAATTAACAGCATAACTATTAAGTCTGTAAAAACTTTTGCTTGAAGTACAATGCCAAAACGGATTGCCCAATAAGCGGAAAGCACAATTATTATAAAACCAAGTATTTCTGAAAAGAACGAAGCAACATGGTAAAATATCCTGGAAAGGGAGTCAAAAAGGGAGATTATTGGTTTGGAATAATTACGGTCGTAATTTAAACCCATGCCAAGGAAAAAAGCAAGCATACAAACCGGAAAAAGGTAAATTCCATTACCGCCTAAAATACTGAGCATATTGGACGGGAATATTTCCAGCAAGTTTGCGGCAGGATCAATATTTATAATTTCTGAAGTTTCGTTTGATGCAAATGGAATTCTATAATCCGGCGTAAAAATCATGGTAACAAGAATTCCTGAAAAAATAACAAAGAAAGAAGCCGCAACAATAAGAATAAAGTGTTTTAACACAAACGGCCAAAATTGATCATCCATGCGCAGTTCATAAACCGCAATGGTAAGTGAAAATACCAAAACGGGCACTACTGCATATCGCCCAATACCCAATGCAAGCTTTTCCAGCCATTCAAAAGCGGCATGTACAGCCTGGCTTTCTGCAGGAAGCAGGAACCCAATTGTCATTCCTAAGACGGAACCTATTAATAATTTAACCCATACTTTCATATATATAGAGTACCCTTTATAAATAAATTATTCTAGCGGTTGTAAGGACTTCATAACCTGATTCTGTTACAAGTATGTCATTTTCCAGCCGACAGCCGCCTAATTGGGGGTCGTAAAGACCGGGTTCTATCGTAAAAATCATGCTTGGTTCAAGTATCCATTCGTTATCAGGACGGTTCCTTATAATGGGGTATTCATGCGCCTGGAGCCCAATGCCATGCCCTAGACCGTGAGGCATTTTCTTCCTGGATTTATTAAAGAAGGTATCAACTGCCGCAGCTATGTCTTTGGCAGGTGTGCCGTTGACGCATAACGGCAGGGCAAGCTTGGCGGCTTTTTCTGTCATTGTAACAAGCTTTTCCTGTTTGGGGTTAAGGTTACGGGCAAAGGTAAGGGTAACATCCGTGCAATAGCCTTTGTATTTTACGCCAAAATCCAAAATGGAAAGCCCATCCGTGCCAAAGGGTGCTTGAGTCCATGCCGGAAAAGCGTGAATTGCAAAACTTCTTTGCGGACCTGCCGCTATAGTTTCAAAGCTTGTTCCCTCGCAGCCGTGCCTGCGGGCTTCCATTTCTATAAACAAAGCTGCGTCAGCTTCGGTTTTGATTTTTTCGTTCCGTACATTGGTTTCCAGTAAATCGATTAATTCATTGGTAATTTCGGCTGCCTTTTTTGTTATGGCGATTTCTTCTTCATCTTTTACGGCACATAATTTAGCCAGTTCTGCGCCCGCGCCTTTTTGCCGGCATATTATGTCATAATCAACAAGCTCGCCGACATATTCAAGAAAAAGAGGATAGGGCGTAACAGAAGGTATCTCTATTTTTGAACCCATAGGAATCCCTAAAGTATGCGCGGCTGCGGCTATTGCCTTACCGGGCTGTCTGCCAAAATCATTATAAGAGCCAATTAATACAGGAGCGTGCTTTGCATATATATTTGCAAGGTTTACATCCCATGCTATAAGAACTGCCTTGCTTTCTTTTGGCAGTTCTCCCGCTCCTATAAAAAGAAGGGCATCGCCGGGATGACCTGTAAGCCAGCGGATATTCATATCCCGGCGGCTTTCTGTATCTTCCAGCATTAAAAGAGAAATACCTTCATCCATCATCCATTCTCGGATTTTCGCAAGCCGTGCGGAGTATGCTTCCATAATTTATGTTATCTTTTTTCTTTAACTTTTTCTTTTTCTTTGGTTATCTTGCCTTCAAGCTTATCCATCATTTTATCGATTGCTTTTGTAAGTTCAAAATCTGTTTCTTGAACATGAATGGATACGCCCCATCGGAAATTTACATTGGATTCAACAAGAAATTCCTTTTCCTTTTTTATGGTAATAATAAGGTCAACAATCATGTTTTCCGCATTGTGTATTCTTTCTATCTTTTTGTTCAGGTACTCCTTTGCATCATCATGTAATGAAAAATGAATGGCTTTAATTTCTGTGTTCATTTTGTTCCTCCAATTATTTTACGAGTGTAAGAAGAGCCCATATCAAGCTCTTTCCTATATTTTGCCACAGTTCTGCGTGCAAGTGCAATTCCTTTTTGCGCTAAAATTGCAGAAATTTCCTGATCCGACAACAAGGCGGTGCTTTCGGCAACTATCTCTTTTATGATTTCTTTTACGCTTTTTTTTGAGAATTCCGACCGATCCTTGCCCGTTCCGCTTATGGAATTCGTAAAAAAGTAGCGAATTTCAAAGATTCCCCACTCGGTTTGCATATATTTGCCGTTTGCCGCCCGGGAAACCGTTGTTTCATGGACATTCAGCTCTTTTGCTATGTCTTTTAGGGTTAGCGGGGCAAGGTATTTAGGACCGTTCAAAAAGAAAGCCCGTTGAAATTGAAGGATTGCATTGGCAGTTCGAATAAGCGTTTGATTGCGCCGTTTTAGGTGGTCTATAAATAACTGCGCTTCTTTGATGTTTTTCTGTGCAAATTCGCGCGCGGCTTTATAATCAGGCGAATTCTTTTTGTCGTTAGTGTCTGTTAATTTTTCGTAAAATTTGCTTATGCCCAAAACCGGAAACGCTTCGTCATTCAAATTAATAATTAACTCGTCTTGCCCGTCTTCTGATACTTCTCTTGTTACCTTTATGTCCGGGATTACATACCGGGTTTTTGCGGCGGAAAAAGCTCTGCCGGGAAAGGGTGAAAGTGATTTTATTAATTCGCATATCTCCCGAATATCCTCTTCGTCAAAGTTGGTTTTTTTTGCAAGAAGAGAATATTTTTCTTTTTCGATTAAATCAAGATTGTCTATTAATATATCAACAGGCAGATCGTCTTGCAAAAGTTCAATTTGAATTTTAAGCGATTCTTTATAATCTGCGGCTGCGCAGCCTGCAGGATCAAGCCCCCTAATAAGTTTTAAAGCTTTTTCTATTAACGGAGCAGAAGGGGGCGCTTCTGAAAGCCCTTCAAAAAGTTTATCAAGGTCTTTAATTATAAAAAAGCCGTCATCATCAAGGTTTTGGATAAGCGTTTCGGCGATCTTTCGTAATTCATTGTCTATTGGTTCAAGGTACAGATACCATAAAAGGTGTTCCTGTAAAGTTTCAGCCCGCGTAAGCGTTCCTTCCATAAAACCTTGGTAATTATTTGAAGAAGATGAGCCGCTGTGCTGTTGATCTCCGGAGCGTTTTATAAACTGCCGTTTGGCCTCGTTTAAAGGAACTGTGGTTTTGTCTATCAGCATTTCCAGCGCGGGGTTTTGTTCCAGCTCTTCTTCGATTTTTTCGCGCAGATCCAAAGAGGGCAGTTCCATAAGCTTTATTGATTGATAAAGCTGAGGGTTCATTTTGAGCTGCTGTGTCTGTGCAATGGTCTGCCTTAACCGCATGGGGTATTATAGCATATATCTTGATTATTTGTGTAAAATGTGGATAATATATATGGATTATGACGGAGCCGTAGAAATTATGAAAAGTATTATAGATATTTAACCTTTTTTCTTTTTATTGATGTGTTTTGATATTTTTTCACGCAAAGAAAAATCCTGGATTGGTTTTACAATAAAGTCACAGGCACCAAGTGATTGTGATGCTGATATAAGATCAATTGTTCCCAGCGAAGTCATAATAATTATTGGAGTGTTTTTGTGCTCATCAAGATTTCTTATTATGGAAATGAGCTCCAATCCGCTGCGGTTGGGCATCTGATAATCAATTAAAAATAATTCAGGCGATATTTGCTGCAAGAACTTTTCTAACATTAAAGGATCCTTAAGGCCAAATACTTTATATTCGTCGTCCAAAATGGAAGAAACAGTCTGTAAAACACTTTCGGAATCATCAATTACAAGAATCCTAAGTTTACCGAATTCTTTTTCCCTGTCTATTCTGTCCAATACTTTTTTTAAAGATTCAGACAAAGATGGTACTGTTGTAACCGGATTGCTAAGATCATCTGCCGCAGAAGAGGGAGCTTCACTTTGTGCCAATGTAATTCTTTCAAGAAGTTTATTAAAATCGCCAAGGACACTTTTTATACAGTTTGCGGCAAAGTCTTTGTCGCCTTTATTTAAGGCATTTACTATATCGCTGAGAATAAGAATGAATTTTTTACAGCCTAAATCTTCCAGCAAGGTTTTAATATCTGTTACAATTTTTAAGTCATCTTTTTTATCTTCAAGGGATGCTATTCTGGACATTGCTTCTATAGCTGCAGGCGCTTCAGATACAAATTTTGACAAAAGAGAAAAATATGCGCTTACAGAAAGTGTAAGATTTCCTGCGGCTATCTTCCGAATATCCAAGTCGTCATGCTTTAACAAGACAGGCAATGCAAAATTAAGTTTGGTTTCTTCCACAGAAAAATACTCCTTCTTTTTTGAATTTATCACATTAAAAGTTTTTTATCAATTATTTTTTTTATTTAGTCTTTAACTTATCGCTAAAAATTACAAAATATAGTAATATTATACAATCCTGTATTCAAGCATATAACATTACTTCTTAATGTGTTATACTGCTTCCATGAACATAAACCAAAGACTTAACGCGCTTGGATTGGAAATCCCCTTTATTTTGATACCCAAAAGTATCGGCATAAAATGGCCGGTAATTGCCTGCGACCAATTTACTCAAGATCGTGATTATTGGGAAAAAGTGCGAAAAGCAGCCGATGATTCTCCCTCGACATTAAACCTGATTTTCCCCGAAGTGTTTTTGAATGACGGAGACGCGGAAAATAGAATAAAAGCCATTCATTCTAATATGAATAGTTATTTACAGGAAGGTGTCTTTGCTCCTCCCCGGCAGGGATTTATGTATATCGAAAGGGATACGCCCTATAACAAAAAACGGCGCGGGCTTATTGCGGCTGTTGATTTGGAAAAGTACGAGTGGCAGCCGTCCGCACGGCCTCTTATTCGCTGTACTGAAGGCACAGTAGAGGATCGCCTGCCGCCGCGTATGAATATTCGCCGGGGCGCTCCATTGGAGCTTCCTCATGTTTTGTTGTTGATTGATGATAAAACTAATACCTTATTGCCGGAATTGGGGGAAATGGCTAAAAAAAACGAACCCGTTTATGATACGCCGCTTATGATGGAGTCGGGCAGGGCAGCCGGCTGGTTTTTAGACGCAGAAGTACAGCCTGAAGCTTTTGTCTTTATAGCCGAAAAACTTAAGGAATTGTGCGATCCGTCATTCCTTTTTGCAGTAGGAGACGGCAACCATTCGCTTGCGGCTGCCAAGGGTATTTGGGAAGAACACAAGGCAAAAGGAGGGGATAGAGGTCATCCTTGCCGATATGCCCTTGTGGAAATAGAAAATATTTACGACCCTGCTATTCAATTTGAGCCAATTCACCGTGTTATTTTAGGCGCAGGTTTTGATGAGACTGTATCGCTTCTTTCCAAGCTGCCGGAAGCTGTCTGCCATTCTGTTGACAGTAAGGAAAAATTGGTTTCTCTCTGTAAAGAACCTGCCTCGCAAGCGGCAAACCGTTTTGGCATTGTCGCTGAAGCCTGCTTTGCATTAATCGAAACATCTGCTCCGGGGATTTCTACTGCCTGTTTACAGCCGCTTTTGGACGAATATGTAAAAAATAAGTCCGGCATGGAAATTGATTATATCCACGATAACGAAGAGGTTTTTAGGCTTGCAGAAAACAGCAAAAAGACAGTGGGGATTCTTCTGCCGCCAGTTCAAAAGACGGGGCTTTTTGAGACAGTTGCCCGCCTTGGTCCTTTGCCTAGAAAAAGCTTTTCTATGGGTCATTCCTGCGAAAAGAGGTTTTATTTGGAGTGCCGGCACTTGCAGCAGCATTGTATTAATTCGTTGCTTTTTTAAGTATTCTTTGTTATTATTACTATATGAAAAGGTTTTTTCTTTTATTTTCTCTATTTTTAATTGTTTTGGGTTTTGCTTTTACCCAGCAAATGCCAACGGTTGGCGTAATTGAGCTTGAAGCAAGGGGTGCGGGAGTTACATCTGCAGATGCTGCCAATATTACTAATCGTATTATTAATGAATTATCTTCCTGGGGAACAATCAATGTAGTGCGGGGGATTATCGGAGCTGATTATATAATTCGCGGAACGGTTGTAAGGCAGGGAAACAACTATACTGTAGCAGGAGCAACAGTGAATGCCGCCAACAGTCAGGTTTTAAACGAATATTTGGAGCATATTCCTGTTAATAATATAAATGTTTTTACATTATGTGCAAGGGCTGTAGAAAGAGTGCCTTTTCCCAATTATCTTTTGGGAACATGGCAGTCAACAATTAATATGCCGGATGGTCCGGTTGTCTGCATTATAGAGTTTAAAAGCGATAGAACTGTGAATGTAGAAAGATACGATACATGGGAGCATAGAGAAAGAAACGCTCTAAGATATGAAGGTTACGGCTCAGGCAACTACACCTATATTGGCTACGCAAACCGTACTATTACAGTAAACGCCCAGCCGATTAGAATAGATGCAACTTTTGGCGTTACTTTAAGTTTGGAAGAAACGCTTCCGGATCAAACCAATGTTAATATATCAGGATTAAGCATAGCGTTTAACGCAGACAGAACCGCATTTGATATTGTAAACGGAACACTGCCATGCGGAAGAAATTACGATGGTCCTTCGGTGCATCCGTCTGAACATTTGGGTTTTTCGCGCTTTACTAAAATTAGGTAAGGATAATTATTATGAAAAAAATATTACGGTTAACAATAATTTTTCTTTTAACTGCGGGATTTTTGCCGGCGCAGGTTAGATCGACTCAGCAAAACTCGAATAGAGTTGATGTAATGGGAGCGCAGGTAGGGGCAGCTTCTTTATGGAATGCCTCCATTGGCGATGCGGTAAGGGGCTCTCCTCATTTACAGGCAAGCTCCGCCGTTCTTGTCGGGGAAAGGGGAAGCGTCAGATCTTTCTTTATGAGCAGTACTCCTTTATGGAATTTTGATGCAAGGGGAACCGCAACTCAATTTGTAGCGCGGTCTTATGAAGCTGCCACTTATGTCTGCAATACCGAAGGCGTCTTTATGGCGATTAACAGGGTTGGCAGGGAACTTTGGCGGATTAATTTTGGAAAGCCGATTACTCAGCCGCCCGTTGTAGGCTGGGATGGCAGGGTTTTTATAACAGTTGACGGCACTATTACCTGCCGTACGGCATCCGGCAACCCGCTGTGGACTTTGGATTTAGAAAGCCCTGCCGCTTTTACTCCCATACTTGATAAAACAGGCAGCTATGTTTCGGTTCTTCAAAATATGGATTTTGTAAAAGTTAATCAATTTAGTAATGTGGAAAGAATTAGGCTTAACAGAATTCCTGTTATGATTGTTTCTTTAGTCGAAGAGACTCAGCAAAGTTATATATTGATGTATGCCGCCGGGGAAATGGAAAAAATTGTTTTTAACAACAGTGCCGGGGCAGGAAGCAAACTTTCGCGCGGAAATCTTGGAAATTTACCGGCGGCTCCCGTTGGTTCTGTAAGCCGCGATGATTTATTTGCCGTAACGCTTAGAGACGGAAGAGTGCTCTGTTTAAATGCTTCCGGCAATGTTGTGTGGACAAGGAACAGCCATGAGCATACTGCAGAAAGAGGTTCGGGAAATGTTTCCATAAATCAGGTTAATATGATGTGGGATGAGCGGGGTATTTATTCGTTTTCCATTCGCGGCGTAAGCGCGTTTACTCCTGAAGGCCGCAGGCGGTTTGTTCACAGATTAAGCCATGAAAGTTCAGGCGTTCCCGCTCTTAGCGATGAAGGGCTTTTATATGCAACAGGAACAGATAATGTTCTTAGAGTTTATAAAATAGAAATGAAGCCAAGAACAATTCCCATAATAAGGTTTTACGGTCCTGAGCCGGAAGGTTCTTATGGAATGGGAAATCCCCCTCCTTCTCCCTGGACAGGCGATGATAACCGTTACAATGATATTAGCCAGGATATTGTATTTAATGAAATAGCGGCAGTAATTCGTTCAGGTCAAATTGGTGAAAATGAACCTGTGTATGTTGCATATATAATGGAGATGGTCAGTTGGTTTTATAATTACCCTCAGGCTTCGCAGGTTCGTCCGCTTGTAAAACCGGAACAACGAATAAGGCTTATTGAGCTTCTTGCAAGCGTAGGCTCAAGGGAAACCGTTCCTTTTCTTTGGAATCTTTTTGACAGAGACCCGGAACCTGCCGTACGCAGAGCGTGTGCGGATGCCATTGGTAAAATTGGCGTTGACCCAACGGGAAGATCATTTTATTCGTATCAATATTTGCTTACACCGGGCAATCCCAATATAGATCCTCAGCTTGTGCTGGCTGCTGCTTCATCTATTGCCAATCTGTGCCGTTTTTCCGGCCCGCCCTTGGCTCCCGAAGGAATTCGCGTACTTCGCTATTTTTCTAATCTGCCTACTTTGCCAAACGCGGTAAAAGCACAAATCCGTAATGAGATGGACGGATTATTCAGAGAAGGTTTGGATCAGGTAATTTATTAAGGAGAATTATATGCAAGCTCAAGTTTTAAAGAAAAACCCGGATTGGAATGGCCGAAAAGGTCCTGTCGTACTTGTTATTATGGACGGAGTCGGCTATGGAAAATTCAAGGAAGGAGACGCGGTTGCCAATTCAAAGATGGACAATCTTAATACGCTGACCAATAACAACCCGCACACAAAGTTAAAAGCGCATGGAACTGCCGTTGGGCTTCCCTCTGACGATGATATGGGAAACAGCGAGGTTGGCCATAACGCAATGGGCTGCGGTCGGGTTTTTAATCAGGGAGCCGCCCTTGTATCAAAATCTATAGAAAAAAACGCTATTTTTGAAGGCTCTGCTTGGAAGGAAATAACAGGTAATGTAAAAAGCGGCAATGGCGCTACCCTGCACTTTATCGGGCTTTTTTCAGACGGCAATGTTCACAGCCACATGAGCCATCTTAAAGCGATGACAGCTCAGGCAAAAAAAGACGGAGTAAAGCGAGTACGCATTCATGTGCTTTTTGACGGACGGGATGTAGGCGAGACAAGCGCGTTAGAATATATCGATCCTTTTGAAGCATTTTTAAAAGATTTAAATGATGCAAATTATGATGCAAAAATCGGTTCCGGCGGCGGACGAATGTGGATTACAATGGATAGATACGGTGCGGACTGGTCAATGGTGGACAGAGGCTGGCAGACCCATGTACTTGGAAAAGCACGGCAGTTTGCAACAGCACGGGAAGCGGTTGAAACTTACCGTAAAGAAATACCGGGCATAATTGACCAAGATTTAAAAGAATTTGTAATAGCCGAAAACGGCAAACCGATTGGTACTATAGAAGACGGGGATTCTGTTGTTTATTTTAATTTCCGCGGCGACCGTGCGTTGGAAATAACTGCCGCCTTTGAAGAAGATAACTTTGATAAGTTTGACCGTGTGCGCAGGCCAAAAGTGTGTTACGCTGGCATGATGGAATATGACGGAGACTTGCATGTTCCAAGCCGTTATCTTGTAAGCCCCCCTTCGATTGACCGCACAATGGGAGAATACCTTGCGGCAACGGGAGTTCGTACGCTTGCAATTTCAGAAACGCAAAAGTACGGCCATGTTACCTACTTTTTTAACGGCAACCGTACAGGCAAGTTTAATGAAAAACTGGAAGACTATGTCGAGATAAAAAGCGATGTTATTCCCTTTGAACAAAAACCTCTAATGAAGTGCAAAGAAATTACTGATAAAGTTATAGAGGCAATTCCTTCCGGTAAATACGATTTTATCCGTTTAAATTTTCCCAATGGCGATATGGTAGGACATACGGGCGTGTATCAGGCGGTAATTACCTCTATGGAAGGAATGGATGTTCAGCTTGGCAGGATTGCAAAGGCTGTAGAAGAAGCGGGAGCTGTAATGCTTGTAACCGCAGATCATGGCAACAGCGATGATATGTACGAGCATGACAAAAAAACAGGAGCGGTATTAATAAAAGATGACGGCACACCAAAAGCAAAAACAAGCCACAGCTTAAACCCCGTTCCATGTATTGTTTATGATCCTGAATACAAAGGCGAGTATAAAAACGAGCCAAAAGAAAACTGCCTGAACGAAGGGCTGGGGATAAGTTCTATTGCGTCAACCTGTATTCAGCTTTTGGGCTTTATACCGCCGGATGATTATGACAAATCTGTTTTAAAAACTTAAGTTTTTAAAACAGATTTATATTTATGCCGCTTTTTTCTTGTAGTTGTTTGCTCTTACTAATGTAACAATTATATAAATAACAAGTATAAGTGCCAATATGGACGCTATAACAATAAAGATATTATTTATTATCCTTATAACATTATTCTTTAAACCATTCACCAAAGATGAGACTGTTAAAAATCCGTTTTCATCCGCAAAACCGGCACCTGCTTCCACTACAGAACCAACTTTAGAAATATGCTCCAGTATTTTATCTCTTGCAGAATCAATAATCATACTGTAAAGAAATTGAGGAACTCCAAGCGAATCGGCGGAAGGCAGCATTGCCGCTACATCTGAAATAACAGAGTTTAATTGCATTATATCATCGCCGGCTTTATTTAAATCAAACCCATTTCTTACAAAATCATTATCGTAAAAGTTAGTAATAACATACTGTTCAAGAGTATCGGCAAAGAAGTTTATGGATTTTGTTGAGGCAATTCTTGAAAAATTTGCCCCAAGTAACAAGATCGTTAAAATAATAAAAAGTACATAAGTACCAATAGAAGAGCCTTTTCTTCTTTTTTCAGGATAATGTATAATTACAAACTTGGTGTATAAAACAGCCAGCCCAACAGCGGCAATAAGCGCCAATAAACTAAATAAAATTGTCATTAGTTACCTCTCTATTGACATAGTATCATATTTTATGGTATTTTTTCAATAGATTTTCGTGTCGGGCAATAGCGCAGTTGGTTAGCGTACAAGTCTGGGGGACTTGGGGTCCCCGGTTCAAATCCGGGTTGCCCGACAGGAAAATTTATTATTTTTGGCTGTTTATAACACTTACGGTCTTTCTATAATGGGTTCCAAACGAGGCCCCTGAAGCTGCTGTACAGAACGATTGTGCCATTCTCCTGCTTCAGGCTGATCTGCCAAAAACTCCCAAAGATTACGGGCAATGTTCAGTCTGCCATTACGGTAAAGGCTGGCCGCTAAATAATAAGCAGTTTTATAATACTCAACTTCTTCCGCATAAGAAGCAAGGGTTGGATTCCTTTTAATTTCTTCACCAATAAGCAGAAGTTCGCGTGCGCTGGGTTGAGCCCTTCTTTGAGGGTTTGGATCGGTAAGCCTAAAATCAAACTGGCGCCGTGTTATTTCTTCTATGATTATTGTGTTTTGAATAAGAAAAGCAAACATTAAATGCTGCTGCGCTGAGGGGCGGCCTGTAGCGGCGTAAAAAAGACCCAGCTGTCTGTGCGCAGGTTCAACTAAAGAATTATTGTATCGATACATTTCTAAAAATCTGCCTATTCCTTCATTTTCCAAAGTGCGGGTCATTGCCGCCGAAGTAAATGAAGCGGAAGCCTGCGCATAAGGAACGGGCGCTGTTCTTGCGCCTGCGGTTTCTATACGAGCATTTTCCGTTCTAGTATTTACAGCATCGCTTGCGTTTCTCCAAAGAGTATCAAATTCATTAATAACAGAAAAATAAGTTCTTTCCATTTCATTGTACTCTTGCCTGATTAAAAGAAGATTTCCAATTTTATATTGCAAGGTAACGCTAAATCCGGGATCTTCCAAAAGATTTCGCATGGATAATGCTCTGCGATATTGAGTTAATGCCAATGGGTATTCACCTTCTACGCGATAAACTTCGCCAATCCAGTATTCGGCTTCAGGGTAATCTTTTAATTTGCCAAGCTCTTCCAGCGCTTTTGCCGCAGAATTATTTAAGCTTGCTTTTGGTATGCGATAATATAACTCTTCCAAAGCGGCAGTTGCCCCGGTATAATGCATATCTCTAGAGTATCGTTCTACCCTGTCAAGGGAGTCTCCTATGCGGCGGACATCTCTATGAGAAAGAAGATGAATTAAATCCCTTTCCATTTGTTCAAAATTGGCGCGTCTTTGCCGCCGTGCGTCTTCAAATCGCAGTAACGCACTGCCATAATCCCCTGAGCGGAAAAAAAGTTTTCCTTGTTCCAAAGTAAGCCACCAGGGCTGTCTGTGCTGAGCCTGCGACAACTGCTGTGACTGTTGTCCGAAAACTGTATTAACTGAGAAAACTAAGAGTAATAATAGGAATAATAGGGAGTGGGGAGTAGGGAGTGGGGAGTGGGGTTTGCCACTATTTGATAATTTAATTTTTTTCTTGCTATAAAACAACACTTTCATATCTCCTATTTGCTATTTGCTACCTGTTACCTGCTCTAGCTCCTCATTAAATATTTCATCTGCTTCATCAACATTTATCTTCTTTACAATTTTTCCATGTCGAAAAATCAAAACTTTATCTCCTGCTCCGGTAATCCCAATGTCTGCATGTTTTGCTTCAACAGGGCCGTTAACCTCACAGCCCATAATGGCAACCGTTATGTCTTTATCAAGGCTGTACAATTTTGTTAACCAACGGCTGGTAAAACCGTGGGTATCAAAACCATGCCTTCCGCACCTTGGACAAGAAACAATTTTTACGCCGCCTGTCTTTAGCCCTGCCGCCCTTATTATCTCCCTGCCGGCAATAACCTCATTTTCCATAGTATCGGAAAGCGATACCCGTATTGTGTCTCCAATACCCTCTTTTAAAAGGGTGGTCAATGCCACAGCACTGGAAACCACTCCTGCCACAAGTGGACCCGCTTCTGTAACCCCCAAATGAAGGGGTGCATCCGTCCTTTGCGACAAAATTCTATTCGCTTCTATAGTATCGGCAATTCCACTGGCTTTCATTGATACTATATAATTATCAAAGCCAAACTCCTTAAAGATCGATATTTCCCGTTCTGCCGCCTTAACCAGGGCATCTAGCGGCTTTATTCCTGCTGTCAAATCAGCAGGCAGGCTTCCGGCATTTACCCCTATGCGGATAGGAATACTCTTTGCGGCGGCTTTTTCCAGCACAACTTTTACTTTATCTTTACCGCCAATATTCCCCGGATTTATCCTTATTTTTGCTATTGGAAAATCCATGTAGCGGAGAGCCAATTTATAGTCAAAGTGAATATCCGCCACCAGCGGCATGGATACCAACTGCGCAAGCTCTCCAAGAACCTCGGCGGTTTCCATATCCGGTATTGCAAACCGTAAAATATCGCATCCTATTAATTTAAGGGAGTTAATCCTTGCAGCCGCTTCTTCCAAATTTGCGTATGTCAAACGGTCTTTCCACATGGATTGTACGGCAATGGGATTTCCGCCGCCTATTTTTATGTCTTTTATAGTTATTACTTTTGTTTTCATATTCTTTTTTTTATATTATAATAGAATATATGGAATTTAGCATTAGTACAGAAGAAAAATTGATTTTATTAGCTCAGGCGCGGGAAGCTATAACTGCCGAACTGGAAAGCCGAAAACCTGTATTTTCAGATAAAATATCGAATGGCTCAAATCTAAACGAACTTTGCGGAGCGTTTGTCAGTTTACATACAAAACCCCAGCACAGTCTGCGGGGGTGTATAGGCAGAATGACCGCTAATCTTCCATTAATTGAGACTGTCCGTTTAATGGCAAAAGAAGCCGCCTTTGGCGACCCCCGCTTTCCGCCTCTTTCAAAAGATGAATTAGATCGATGTCAAATTGAAATTTCCGCCCTAAGCCCCATGATTCAATGCGATAACCCGCAAAGCGTTAAAGTAGGCGTTCACGGGTTGTACCTTCGCAGAGGCGGAAGATCCGGCGTGCTTTTGCCGCAGGTTCCCGTTGAGCAAGGCTGGGATCAAAATCAATATTTAGAATATATCTGCATTAAGGCAGGGCTTCCTCCGGGATCGTATAACGCCCCCGATGCGGAACTTCTTACCTTTACCGCTATTGTCTTTGGAGAGGAGTAATACACAGTGGAACGCCGCCTTTCAGATTTTTTCACCCAAACAGTTATGGAAAAATGCGGCTTCTTTTCAAAAGATGGCGATACAGACCCTGTAATAACGGGGCTTGAATACGATTCGCGAAATGTAAAAGACGGTAATCTTTTTTTTGCTCTGCCCGGTATTCATACTAACGGCTCTCTGTATATAAAAGATGCAATTTCCAAAGGCGCTAAAGTTATTGTTCATCAATCTGATATAGAAAAAATAAATAACGATGTTACATACATAAAAGTAAACGATGCCCGTTTTGCAATGTCGCCAATTTCTGCTGCCTTTTTTAATAATCCTTCGCATCAATTAATTGTAACAGGCGTAACCGGAACCGAGGGCAAGAGTACAACTGTGTATCTTATTTGGCAGCTTTTAACCATGCTTGGAAAAAAAGCGGGTTTTTTTTCTACAGTACAGCAATGCACAGGCGGTGAAGTTATTTGGAACTCTGAACATCAAACAACTCCTGAAGCTCCCATAGTGCAAAAGCTTCTGCGCGAAATGGCGGATAACGGCTGTGAATACGCGGTAATAGAAGCATCCTCGCACGGGCTTTCTCCAAAAACCAACCGCTTGGGCGATGTTAATTTTTGTTCCGCTGTCCTTACAAATATTACGCATGAACATTTGGAGTTTCATGGAACATTTGAACAATACCGCGAAGATAAGGCAAATCTTTTTCGCGCTCTTGATATGTCGGCTTCCTCTATAAAGCCATTTGGCGTAATTAACAGCGATGACAGAAATGCCCGTTTTTTTGCCAAAGTAACAAAGCAAAAAACTTATATGTACAGTGCGGCAGGCAGAGACGGCGATATTATTATTGAATCAATTGAAAGCTCTGCTTCCGGCAGCTGGTATGCGGTAAATATTCCCGCATTAGAACAGCGCATTGAACTGCGAGATAAACTTCCGGGCGCTTTTAATTCCGGAAATGTTCTTGCCGCACTGCTTACCGTTTCTAATCTTTTACAGCTTCCCATTGTTGAAACTGCAATGTTTGTAAAAAAATTACAGCCTGTTCACGGACGAATGACTCAGGTTAACAAAGGGCAGGATTTTGAAATTATTGTGGATTATGCGCACACACCTTCGTCTTTTCAGGCAGTATTCCCTCCGCTTCGTGAACGCCTTAACAAAACAGGCGGGAAAATCATAAGCGTTTTTGGTTCTGCGGGAGAACGCGATACTCAAAAAAGATACGAGCAGGGTATAATTGCCGCAGAATATTCCGATATAATCGTATTAACAGACGAAGACCCTAGAGGCGAAGACTCTATGGCTATACTTAAACAAATTGCAAAAGGTGTTATGTCATGCGTTTTATCTCAAGGACAAGAAACATTCACTTACGATAAAAACCTTTTTTTAATTCCTGACCGTCCTGCCGCTATTCGCAAGGCACTTGGTTTTGCTGATTCGGGAGATATTGTTATTTTCCTTGGCAAAGGGCACGAAAATTCAATCATTTATAAAGATCATGTTATGCAGTTTGATGAGATTTCAGAAATAGAGAAGGCTTTGAAGGAATTGCGGTAATATGCAGGTTATAAAAGCAAATACAATGGGTTTTTGCGCAGGGGTTCGGCGTGCGTGGGAAATGGCTGTAAACGAAGCACAGTGCTCCGGCAGTAATAGTGTTTATACTTTTGGTCCGTTAGTACATAATCCAAGAGTGCTTGCGGATTTAAGTATGCTTGGCGTAAAAACTATGGAAAATCCGCAAGGTGTTGATACAAAAGAATATCAAGAGTGCTCTCTTGTAATCCGCACGCATGGAATAAGCCCTGACATTGAAGAAGAACTGCGTATTAAAGGTGCAAAAATTATAGACGCTACCTGCCCCAAGGTAAAAAAATCGCAAATTAAAGCACATGAACTTGGCAAAGCAGGATACGGGCTTTTCCTTGCAGGAGAAGCTAATCACGCGGAAATAGAGGGCATTCTAGGCTACGCAAAAGAAGGCGCTTCCTGTCCGCTGTTTTGCGTTGTTGTTGGAAACGCCTGTGAAGCGGACGAGGCGGCACAAGAACTTTTAAAAAAAAATGAAAACGGAGTTATGGAAACAGCAAAAACCGCACTTTTAGGACAAACTACAATTTCAGAAGAAGAATACCGCGTAATTGGAGACGCATTAAAAAAATATTTTACTAACTTAGAAATTGTTGATACAATCTGTGCCGCAACCTTTGAACGGCAAAAAGCTTTGCGCGAACTGCTTGGCAAAGCAGAAGCCGTGATTATTGCAGGCGGCAAAGATTCAGCGAATACCCGCCGTCTTTTTTCAATAGCGCAGGAAAGCGGCAAACCCTGCGTATTAATAGAAAATTCTGGCGAGATTCCGTCTGCTTTTTTTGGCTATAAAACAATCGGCCTTTCTGCCGGAGCGTCCACGCCGGACTGTGTGGTTAAAGAGATAGAAGCGCGGCTTAACGCGAAGAACTAAAAAAAGTTATAAAATCTATATCTTCCTTGTTTTAATTATAAACATCTACCGAGACGGCGATACCATTATCTGTAAATATATTGCGTAAAGCCTGCGCGCGATCTTCTAGTTCTTCTATTAAGAGGAAGGATGAGATAGGATCATCGGGGGCAGGGCGGGCTTTGCCGTAAACTTGCACTTTGCGGATATTGTTTGATTTTGTTAATTCCAGTATTAATTGATTCCACTCATGGGCTTCTTCCTGCGGCGGAGCTTTCCCATTAATTTGGCAGAGCATTGTTTGAATTGTTAAGGGAGCAACGCTTACAAATTCTTTTATTTTGGCAGTAAGTTCATCAAAAGAAATTTCGGAGCGGTTTATTTTTTTGTACCATTCGGGGGTGGCTGCATCAACTTTCAGCCAAATGTCAAGTTTTTCCGTTCCTAAGGAAGCTTCTTTTAACAGGGAAAATACTTCCTGCTTTAATAACCCAGTGCCGTTGGTAATCAGAACTAATTGAGCGGAAGGAGATAATTCCGTGCGGATTTGTGCGGCAAGTTTTAAAGCAGGACCAAGAGAGGGAGAAAGAGTCGGCTCTCCATTGCCGGAGAAACAAATATCTTTAATAGGAATATTTTGTTCTTTTGCATTGTTGATACATGATCGTAAATCTTCTTCCAGTTGTTGTAAGGAAAAAGCGGCATTGTTGGAAAACGGAAAAATTTCGCAATAGGGGCAGTCAAAATTGCAATTCTTTTTATTAGGATATAAATTGATACCGATAGAAAGCCCCTGTGAGCGGCGTGAGTAAACAGGATAGACAAGTACGCCCTTCTCGCGTTCTCTATGATTTTCTATTGGATGGATGTCTAATGTCATATTTTATTGTATAATCAATATTATGAAGACTCAAGAGCAGGCTGTTATGCTTGCCAACCGCTTGCAAAAACGCCTCCGTCATCTTAAAAAATGGGCGCAAAGGACGGGTACAGGCGCGTTCAGGCTGTATGACCGCGACATTCCCGAAATACCCCTTGTTTTGGATTTTTATGGTGCAAGTATCAGTGAAGCCGCTGTCTCTGGTGCTCTTTATAAACGCCCCTATGAAAAAGATGAAGCAGAAGAAGAAAAGTGGCTCTCTGTTATGAAAGACAGCATATCAGAGGCTCTTGGCATAAAGCCTGCACATATCTTTTTAAAACAACGGCAGCGGCAAAGGGGAACGGCTCAATATGAAAAAACAGGAAAAGCCCGTTATGAAAAAATAATAACAGAGGGCGGCCTTTCCTTTAAAGTAAATTTGTCCGACTATCTTGATACCGGGCTTTTTCCTGACCGCCGCCTTTTACGGGCTCTTGTCCGCACCGAGTCTGTCGGAAAAAGAGTGCTAAACCTTTTTTCCTATACCGGTTCTTTTTCAGTGTATGCTGCGGCAGGCGGAGCAGCGTTAACAGAATCGGTTGACCTTTCAAACACATACCTTGAATGGGCGCGGGAAAATTTCCTGCTTAACAGTTTTCACTCCGATAAAAACAAATTAATCCGTGCGGATGTTCTTAAATTTCTTGAAAAAGCGGTAACCGAAAAAAAACGATGGGATATTATTATTTTGGATCCTCCTGCTTTTTCCAATTCTAAAAAAATGGAAGATAGTTTTGATCTAAAACGAGACTTAAATAACCTGGTAAATCAGTGTATTTACCTGCTTGCCAAAGGCGGAAAGCTTTATCTTAGCGTTAATGTAAAACACTCATTTGACAGCGATTATGCGGTTGACATGAGCCTTGCCCCAAGGCTTGGTAACCTTCGTATAACGGATTTAACCGATAAAATGGCGGACGAGGACTTTAAGGGCAGAAAGATACCCAAAACATTAGAAATGTCTGTTAGATAATTACTGCTTACGCTTCTTTAATATTGTATTTTTTCCTGAACCTTTCTATGCGGCCTGCGGTGTCAACCAATTTCTGCTTTCCGGTAAAGAAAGGGTGACAGGAAGAACAAATTTCAACCTTAATGTCCTTAATGGTAGAACGGGTTTCTATTACATTTCCGCAGGCACAGCTAATCTTTGTCATTTCATACTTTGGGTGTATTCCATTTTTCATATATCCTCCAGTTAATTGCCCAACTTCCCAATTAGGGGTTTAAGGGCTGTTAATCCATTCCGCCTGAGCCGGTGTTCATGGATTTTAGGAATGCTTCATTATTCTTGCTTTTCTTCATTTTGTCAACCAGTAACTCGATAATTTCGATATCGTCCATAGGGTTAATAACCTTACGAAGTATCCAAATTCGCTGTAATTCGTCATCTTTAAGCAGCAATTCTTCCTTTCTAGTGCCGGATTTCTTGATATTGATTGCCGGGTAAAGGCGGCGGTCGGAAATTCGCCTGTCAAGGTTGATTTCCATATTGCCCGTTCCCTTGAACTCTTCAAAGATAACTTCATCCATACGGGAGCCTGTTTCCACAAGGGCGGTAGAGATAATCGTAAGTGAGCCGCCTTCTTCTATATTTCTTGCCGCACCAAAGAACCGTTTGGGTTTAAACAGGGCGTTTGAGTCAACACCGCCGGAGAGGATTTTTCCTGAAGTTTGCACTGTTTGGTTATATGCTCTTGCAAGGCGGGTAATTGAGTCCAAAAGAATAACAACATCTTTTCTGTGTTCTACAAGGCGTTTTGCCTTTTCCAGTACCATTTCTGTAACCTGAACATGGCGGCTTGCCTGCTCGTCAAATGTTGATGATATAACTTCCGCGCGGACTGTGCGTTCCATGTCTGTTACTTCTTCCGGGCGCTCATCAATTAAAAGGACTATTAGGTAAACCTCCGGGTGGTTTTTGGTTATTGCATTGGCAATTTTCTGCATCATAATTGTTTTACCTGTTCTTGGCGGAGCAACAATTAGCGATCTCTGCCCTTTACCAATAGGACAAAAAAGATTTATAATTCTTTCGCTTACACCCTCGGTAGAAGTTTCCAAATCCAGTTTACGGTTAGGGTAGAGCGGGGTAAGGTTGTCAAACGGAATCCTGTTTTGGGCAACAGACGGGTCGTCATAATTAACGGTTTCTACACGCAGCATGGCAAAGAATCTTTCGCCCTCTTTTGGACTGCGAATTTGACCATAGACGGTGTCTCCTGTTTTAAGACCAAAAAGCCGTATTTGACTGGGGCTTATATAAATATCATCGGAGCCGGGCAAATAAGAATTCTGCGGACTTCGCAAGAACCCGTAACTGTCCGGCAGAATTTCCAAAGAACCGTAAGCATAAATTATGCCGCCTCTTTCTGTATGAGCTTTAAGAAGGGCAAAAACTATTTCCTGCTTTTTTAATATCATCATATCGTCATGAGTTATATTGTAGCAGGCTGCCAAGTCTCTTAAGTCTTTCATGTTTAATCGAATAAGTTCGTTTATTGTTAACCTTGGTTTGCCGTTATCTTGATCCTGCCTAGGTACGGGTTTACCGTAAAGATCCGGCATGGATGGTAATTTCGGCAAAGCCGGCAAAGCCGACGATGAAGCCGACAAAGGTTCGGATTGCGGTTCTTCTTCGCCGTTATTGGCCTGATCTTCTTCAAGCACCTGATTATCAGCTTTCTTTACTCTTTTTACTACTGCCATTATTTATCCCCTTTAAAAATAATTGTTAATTATTTCCAGTACCGCAATTGCGGCTTTTAATCTTACTTCGTTTCTGGAGCCGTTAAAATGATACTCCTTTACCAGCGATTCTTTTCCTTTCATGGCGGCTGCTATCCATACTGTTCCTGCAGGTACAGAACTGCCGTCTCCGTTTGGTCCTGCAATACCTGTACAGCTTGCCGAAATATCCGCACTGCTTTTTTTAAGTGCGCCTTCCGCCATTGCTTTTGCTGTTTCACCGCTTACAAGACCATGTTGTAAAAGTAAATCATTGTTTATATCCAGCATGGAAACTTTTGCTTCCTGCGTATAACACACAAAACTGCCCCATAATACCAGCGACGCTCCCGGTATTTCCGTTATTAAAGATGATACAAGCCCTCCGGTACAGGATTCCGCCAACACTATGGTAAGCTTTTTTTCTTTTAATCTGTTAAACAAAGTCTGCGCCAAATTTATATCTTTATTCACTGTTACCTGCGTTGTAAATCCGCCTTTATTTCTTCTGTTGGCCGATGGAAAATTTCTACATCTTTTTCTACATTTGTCATTTTACATTTACCTTCAAACAATACGCCGTCTGCAATACGAAGCCTGGAAGCGCTTACATCACCATGAACTCTAGCTCCGCTCATCATATCAACTTTATCGCCTGCTTGTACAGTTCCTGATATTTTACCATAAACAGTAAGAGAACTTACAGTTATGTGATCCGCGTCAACCACTGCGTCTTTGTCAACTATAAGATCGCCTTTGGCTTCTATAATACCCTTAAAATTTCCATGAATTCTTAAAGTAGTTTCAAACTTTAAAATTCCTGTAAAACTTGTGGTTTTCCCAAGGACAACAATATTTGATTTATTCTTTTTTGAATCTCTCTTTGCCATATTTCTGTTATTCCTGATTATGTAAGAATTTGCGTATTTGACTTTCCAAAATCGGAAGCCCAATCTCATCCTTTTTTAAATTATCCCATTCATTTATGGTTTTTTCAATCCTTGCGTCAAGCGCCGCTATTTGCTTACGGACAGACAGGATTTTCTCGCTTACCGGTCTTACAAGGTCAATAAGGTTTTTAGAATCGGTGTTCTCTCCGCTTACTGAAGTATGGATCGTTGCGATAGCTTTGTCAAGCTCATCAATATTACCTACAAAAGATCCAAGATTTTCTTTTAAATCTTTATTTAACTCTTCTGCAAGCGTCAAGCGCCTTTCCCTTACGGCAATTTGGGCAAATAATGCCCGGTTTCGCAGAACCGCGTTAATGCGGGCAAGGACTTCGGTAAAATTGAATGGTTTTGTAATATAGTCATCAACCCCTGCTTCAAAGCCGGCAACCTTATCTTTAACATCATCAAGGGCAGACAGCATAATAATGGAAATATCTTTATAAAGAGGGTCGTTTTTAAGAATTTTTGTAATTTCCCTGCCTGTCATTCCGGGCATAATATTATCTAGAATGATAAGGTCGGGATGGAATTTTTTTACTTTTTCTATTACTTCAGGACCATTGTCGCACTTTTCCACAACAAAGCCCAATTTGGACAGCATTACATCAAAGAATTCAAGATTGATGGTTTCGTCGTCGGCAATTAAAATTTTCTTTTGAGTATTCATTGCTTTATTCTACCCCATATAGCTTTGAAAATCAACAGGAATAAGGCCGCAAATAGGAATATATATGAAATATAATCGCCATAAAGTGTATAAATAGTGGTTTTTTGTGATATTGGAACGCTGACGGTCAGCCAGGCTTCCGTAAATGAGGGGGCTTCGGCTATAATCCGCCCTTTGGGGTCAATGGCGCAGGTTTGCCCGGATACGGCAGCCCTTGCCATAGAACGGGAATTTTCAACCGCCCTGAATACTGCCATACCCAAATGCTGGTTTTGCGAGGAAAGGCTGTCCGCCCATGCATCATTTGTAAGGTTTATAAGCACATCAGCACCCAGCCGGACGAAATCCCTTGACAGATAGCCGAACGAATCTTCAAAGCAGATAGGTGCGGAAAACTTAAACCTGGCGGCAGAGAATACCGTTTTTTCATCACCCTTTTCCCAAAAATAGGTGTCCGCTTTTTGAAGAGAATTGTAAATAAAAGGTAATTGCTTTCTGTAGGGGAAATGTTCGGTAAAAGGAACAAGGTGAATTTTATGGTAAGTGGCGGTATTTTCGCCGTTTTCAAAAAGCATAGCGGCATTGTAGTCATTACGGTTTCTTGCAGAATCCATTTTGGCATCATCATTGCCAATTAAAAAAGGAATATCTTGTACGGCAAGGTAATCTAAAAGCCCTTTGACTACCAGCCATGTATTTTGATCTTCGCGGTGAGCATTATGCCAGTGGATTCTTGGAATAAAGGCAGTTTCCGGCCAAACAACCAACTGCGGTTTTGGACTGCCGGAGAGCGCTTCATCGGACAGCCGTGTTAGAATAGCAAGATCCCTGCGGTAAAGATCATTTTTTTGCCATGTTGACGGCGCTCTGGCTGCCGCCCACGGGTCGGTATTATGCTGAATAAGCGCAATCTGCACCTGCGGATAACCCGAAAAATCTTTGTTAGTCACGATACCAAAAACCAGCGAAGCAATTAACACAACCAGCCAAATTATAATAGGTATAAATTCTTTGCGCCTTAGCGTCTTTGCGTGAGTTATTATTCTTGCCACCCAAAACGAAGGAAACGCTACAAGTGCGCTAACCCCCCATACCCCCGTAATGCTGGCAATCTGTATCAGCGGAATAAACTGCCATTGGGAGTAGCCTATAATACCGTATGAATAGCCAAGGAAACCCGTGGTACGCAAGTACTCATAAGCAATCCAAATAGTCCACTGAACAATATATCCTTTATTCGGGTATAACTTATCTGCGATTTTAAAAAGTAAAAAAACAATTGCCATGTAAAACGAGTACAGGAAGTAAACAAAAATTCCTGCCATTGGATGAAACGAACCAAGCCAATAATTAAAAAGCATATAAGAAAGACAGCCGTAAATGGCCCCCCAGCCAATACAAACCGGAAAACTATTCTTTTTAATTATTAATAATACGGGGAAAAAGGCAAACCATGCCAAAAACGGAAGTCCTTTACTGAATAGAGGATTGGGAAAAGATCCGGCAAAAAGAAACGCCGATAGAATAACAAGACCAAGCTGGATTAAAATTGAGCGCCGGAAAACTTTCGTTTGATTTATTGCTTTGCTGTTATTTTTATTCATTTACCTGCTTTTTTGTCGTCATTGATGTTCCATACAGCTTTTTTAAGTTCACTGCCCGCCCTAAAAGATACTGCTCCGTGAGCGCGAATAGAAATGGTTTCGCCTGTTCTAGGGTTTCGCGCGCGAGGACGGGCTTTACGAATTTTTACTTCAAATGTTCCAAGGCCCCGCAGTTCAATAATCTGGCAGCGTAAAAGCGCAGTCTTAATTTCATCAATTATAAGATCCATGACATCGCGGCTTTCGGAACGGCTCATTCCTGTCTTTTCATACAAGGCATCGATAATATCCTGCTTTGTAAATTTTCTCTCCGACATGTTATTTTGCCGTTTTCATTGTATTGTAAAAACGCTGCATCCTTGATTTTTTACGGGCTGCTGTATTCCTTGGAATTATTCCCTTTCCTGCCGCTGAATCAATCTTTTTGATCATTTCTTTTAAAGCTGATTCTGTTTCAGGATCTTTTTTCTGCGCAAGAGCTATAAACTTCTTTACGCTTGTTTTAACTGCGCTCTTTGCTGATTTGTTGCGCAAACGGCGTTCTACGCTCTTGCGGTGCCGTTTTTCTGCTGAATCTTTTTTCTTAGCCACTTATTAAACTCCTATCTAAAATCTGACGGACGGCGTTCTGTTCTTTTGCATTTTTCACATTCCGCCATATTCTTTACTTTACCGCTTTCAAAAAGGGTTTTCATCTTAATTTCACCGCCGCAAGCGCACATAAATTTTTGAGTCGCACTGGCAGTACGGCTGTTCTTACTTGCCTGTCCCATGTCCTATCTCCTTAAATACTTGTATTTTATTAATATATCGTTTTTTAAAACCACTTGCAAGCCCTTTCCGGCCAATTAGGTATCTTCGTCTCCGCCGGGCGGGAAAAGGTACAAATCAGGCAGTTTATACCTGCGATTTAAAGCATACGAATGCGAGGTATGGAATTTGCTGATTATTGTAACGCTAAAAAAGTGGCTTAATGGCTCATAATCAGCTGATTTTACCCTTATTGAAAATTTAAACTCTTTATTTATGTCCGGGGCATCGGCAATTATTGGTGTTGGCCAAAAACTAAAAGCGCCGGGAGTGCTTGGAACCATATAATAGGGATTTTGCCAGTTATTGTTTCTCATGGAGACAAGCTCGCCGTCGCAGTAGAGGGAAACTTCTACATCGGAGATTGGCTCAAAGCTAATGCCGTTAAAAATACGACCGGCAATGGTTGGAATGTCAAATAAAGGAAGGTTGCCTTTCCCCGGGCTGACTCCGGCTGTTCCGTCGTGGGAGGCGGTAGGGCGCATATTGTGATTAACAAGCCGTAAACCCTTGTAAATTAACGATGTTATGTCCGCTTCCTGCTGCTGTCGTTTTATACTGTTTGGATCAAGGCGGGCATAACCGCGGTTTGATACAATATAATGCGGCTCAATGCGGTTTAGAACAAAGCAGATTGTGTCTATACGGCACTGGTAGCACAGGCAGTAATTGTCGGGGTTACCTGTTTTATCTATTTCATCAAAAATAGTTTGAACTGCGCTTACTACCAAGTCTTCATTTATATTGTTAAAATCCATATTAAGCCTCCTTACTCATCATATTAATAAATATATCATATACTTGATTAAAAGTCTTTAGACTATTTTTGTATTTTTGGTCTAAAAATATCCTTACTGTATAAAGGGTTTGAATAAAAGCGTTTACCGTCTCTGTCTTAAAAGCACTGGAACTTTCGCTAAAATTGCGGTTTTCATCTGTTACATAAAGGCCTGTTTCAAAGGAAGCCGGTTCAGGTATATCGATAATTACTTCCTTTACTCCAAGTTTACAGGCTAACTGCTCTTCAAAATGGGTGCGGGATTGCAGGTTCCTAAGGGGTTTTAACCTTTCCTGATTAAATGGAATTTCTGCGGCTGCGGCGAAAATTCGTCCTTCGCGGACGGCTTGGGCAAGATGAGAGTCCTTTAAAAGGGCAAAAAGGGAATAATCATCATGATTGTACAGCTCAGTATCGGTAAATTTTTTGGTTTCCATGCCGTTTATAAGGGCTTTTTTTATCATGGCAGTAGCCGCTCTTACCTGTTTGTGCCAGTAAACCGTCCTGTACATCAAATATTTGGAGAATAAGATCGATTCAACATTGGGAATAAGACGGGAATCGATATCTGCGCCTCTTTCCTTGCTGGGGTGAAGCCTTGAAAGTATAAAATCGACATCCTGGGCTCCATAGGGAACCCCGCAATAACGGGCATCCCTGTTCAAGTAGTCCAATTTGTCCGGGTCAAGAGCACCGGAAAGGAGTTTTCTGTAAAAAAGCACTTCGGAATCCGAAGCGGGCATTTCCTTATTAACGATAGCCGCTGTAAGGGCAGGATCTGCGCCCGTAGCACCCACAAGGCTTTTTATTGGTTCCTGTAAAATTATATTGCCTGTAAGGGTTTCGTGGTCTATAAGCGGCAAATCTTTTAAGGAGTGGGTATAGGGGAAATGCCCAAGATCATGTAAAAGGCAGGCCGCAAGGAAGGATTTTACCCCCTCATTTGTAAGCCAGTCAGAAGCACCCCGCTCGGCAAGGTTTTGCAAAAGCCTTCTGCCAAGGTGATACACCCCAATGGAGTGGCTTGCCCTTGTGTGGGTTGCCCCCGGGTAAACATGATAAACCGATCCTAACTGCATTATCCGCGTTAATTTGATAAACGGAGCAGACTCCGTTAAAAGCGCCATTTTTTCTGTCATATAGATGTGTCCCCACATGACATCCCGTACAGGGTGATTAAAATCTTCCGTTAAGGAGGCTTCGATTGTTCTTTTCATTTCAACTCCAGTGTAGAATAATAAATTATTTTTTACTATAATATAAGTAAGGATATGCGTTTACTGACTTATGCCTGTTTGTTCTTTCTGATAACGGGAACTGCCGCCGCTCAGAGTTCAAACCGGTACAGAGGTTCAATTCCCGAAGTTTTGCTGAGACCCGGCAGGGGGGAATCTTCGCGTTATCCTATCGATACTGTAATTGGACAGCTAGGACAGGGTTCAGCGTCGGAGGCGGCGTTTTCTTATGCCAACTGGATAGCGGGAGGTCTTTTAACAGGCCGTATGAATCATCCGGCGTTGGAAGCAATAAATCCTGTTATTCGGGAAAGTTATTTATCGGCTTTGGGGGTTGTTGAGCCCCGGTTTTACAGGATAGGCGGGGGAAGAGAAGAGCCTGACGGCTCAACATCTTTTCTTGTCAGGTTTGTTGGACGGGAGCAGGCAATAACTGCCGAAATGTATGTAAGGCATATTTTGGCAGGGAGCGAGGGCGAATCTTCCGATGAATCTTCCGGCGAAGTTTCAGGAATTAGTTCCCCCGGAAGTTGGATGCTGGAAGATTTACTTATGGATGAGGCAAAAAGCCGCATACAGGAAGAAAGATCCTCTGAGCATCGTGTGGATTCTGTGCCTTATGAGAGGTTTTTTTAAGGAAAAATATGGCGACACCTGTAGGAAGAATAGAAAAAGAATTTCTCTTAAAAGCAATGTATGATGAAAAACTGCCTGTTATGTACATAAAAGACAGAACAGAATATACGCTTACGCTTGATCATCCTGCAGGAGACGGAGATTTAATTTTCCGCCCCGACCGTCCTTTGGAGAAATTTAAACCACGCACCAAACTTACGCTTTTGTTTAATTACAAGGGGCAGGTTATTGATTTTACTACAGAAGTTTTACTGCAAAAAGAAGGTCAGATTTTTTGCGCAGCCCCTGAAACTTTATATAAAAATCTTGATCGTAATTATTTAAGGGTGGATGCTCCGCAGGATATTAAAATTTTATTTACTTTCCGGGGCGACAGGTTTAATCTTGCTTTCCCAAAAATTAGTGAATATGAAAATATAGTAGAAGAAGATTTACTCCGTAATATGGATCCGAAAAATCTTTCCGGATTAATTTCTCAAATAGCGGTTTCTTTAAAGAATTTTGCAGATGGTTATAAAATTGTTAACTTTAAAGAGAAAAAACCTGAGACCACAGAAGAATTAATAGTTTCGGAAACAGGCAAAACACTTTTTATACCGTCAACCGTTGGGTTTCTTCCTAAAACAGACCCGTATCCAAAAAAACGAATTATTACAGAAGAAATTTTTAAAAGGTATCTTGAAACAACAGGCATTGGAACATCATTTCTTGATGAAAATATCCAGCGATTTTTAAAAAATAAATTCGATGATGGAATTTATTCCGATGCATGGGTTCCCATTTTATTTCAGGAATATGTTATTGGTTATATCCATATTTGGGTTGATAAACAGCAAAGGCAGCCATTTGATTTTAGCGTGTTGGATAATGTGTATCAGTATGCTAAGGTGCTTGCCTTTGGACTAAAAGAGAACGGCTATTTTGAACATGGCCGTGTGCAAAACGAGCCATTTGAAGGCAGAGTTCTTGATATTTCTGCTTCGGGCTTGTTATTTGCTTATTCTTTGGGAACAACTTTGCTTTCAACACTCTTGGTTGACGCGGAATTAACTGTAACTATAGAAGCACCAAACCGCACAATTAATGTTGTAGCAAGAATCGTACGCCGCTTTAAGGATAAAAACGCCGGTTATTTTGGCTGTCGTTTTATGAACATGGAACCCGAAGACACCCGTTTCTTGTTTGAACATCTGTACGGCAGGGGAATTGATGACAGTGAAAAAACCTTTTTAACAGGACAGGTGTAATACAAAAATGGCAGCAACAACAGATGATAAAAAAGTAATTTACTCCATGTACAAGGTTTCCAAAAAACATGGAACCAAACAGGTATTAAAAGACATAAGCCTTTCTTATTTTTACGGGGCAAAAATCGGCGTAATTGGCCTTAATGGCTCCGGTAAATCCTCTTTGTTAAAAATCCTTGCGGGAGTTGATACGGAATTTGCAGGGGAAACCCATGTAACGCCGGGGTTTAAGATTGGCTATCTGGAACAAGAGCCGCAGATGGAAGCGGGTAAAACCGTCAAGGAAATTGTCTCTGAAGGCGCGGCGGAGCTTGTCGCGCTTCTTGCGGAATTTGATAAAGTAAGCGAGGCATTTGGCGACCCCGATGCCGATTACGACAAGCTTGGCGCAAAACAAGCGGAGCTTCAGGAAAAGATTGAGGCTGCCGACGGCTGGAATTTGGACAGCCGCCTTGAATTGGCAATGGAAGCTCTCCGATGCCCTGCCGGAGATGAAGTGATTGACCACCTTTCCGGCGGTGAAAAACGGCGCGTGGCTCTTTGCCGTCTGCTTTTGCAAAAGCCCGATATTCTGCTTTTGGATGAGCCCACTAACCATTTGGATGCTGAAACCGTAGCCTGGCTAGAGCGGCATTTGCAAAGTTATGCCGGCACTATCATTGCGGTAACGCATGACCGTTATTTTTTGGATAATGTTGCAGGCTGGATTTTGGAACTTGACAGAGGCGAGGGTATTCCTTGGAAGGGCAACTATACAGGCTGGCTGGAACAAAAAGAAAACCGCATGGCGCAGGAAGAAAAAGGTGAAAGCGACAGGCGCAAAACTTTACAGAGAGAACTTGAATGGATACGGATGAGCCCAAAAGGCCGCCATGCAAAAAGCAAGGCGCGCATTACCCATTACGAAAAACTTTTTCAAGACGACGAGCGGGAAAAATCCAAAGGTCAGGTACAAAGCAATAAAATAACGATTCCTGCTGGCCCGCATCTTGGCAAATTAGTTATAGAGGCTGTAGGTCTTTCTAAATCTTTTGGAGATAAACTTTTATTTGATAACATGAGCTTTACTGTTCCGCCGGGAGCCTGCGTTGGAATTATTGGGCCTAATGGTGCGGGTAAAACTACACTTTTTAAATTGATAACAGGCTCAGAAAAACCGGACTCAGGGGAACTCCGTTTAGGAGAAACTTTAAAACTAGGTTATGCGGATCAGATGCGGGAAACTTTAGATGCCAACAAAACCGTATGGGAGCAGCTTTCTGACGGGCTTGATTTAATTAAATTGGGAACAGGGCAGGGGGCAAGAGAAGTAAACTCCCGTGCGTATTGTTCTTGGTATAATTTTTCAGGAGCGGATCAATCTAAAAAAGTGGGAGTGCTTTCCGGAGGGGAGCGCAACCGTTTAAATCTTGCAATGATGTTAAAAGAAGGCGCAAATGTTTTGCTGCTTGACGAGCCCACAAACGACCTTGATGTAAATACTCTGCGCGGTCTTGAAGATGCGCTGGACACCTTTGCAGGTGTAAGCCTTGTAATAAGCCACGACCGCTGGTTTTTAGACCGCATTGTTACGCATATTTTGGCGTTTGAAGACGGGGAGATTGTTTGGTATGACGGCAACTGGTCAGAATATGCCGAATGGAGACGAGAAAAATTAGGCTCCGCCGCGGACAGCCCGCATAGATATGTTTATAGAAAGCTGGAACGATAAAGAGTTTTTATGTCTTCTAGCTGAATTCTTTCTCCAGCCTGCCAAGAGCGTCAAGCAGCGTTGTTTTGGGGCAGGCTATGTTGATTCGTTGAAAGCCTTTGCCGTCAGCGCCGAAAATAGTACCGCCGCTAAGCCACAGTTTTGCGCCTTCCGTGATACGGCGATCCAGTTCGTCCTGCGGAAGCTCATAATGTGAAAAATCCAGCCAAAGAAGGTAGCTAGCTTCCGGTTCTACAAGCTTGATTTTTGGAATATTCGCCGCAAGAAATTCCTTTGTTAACTGTATATTTTTTTCCAGGTATATTTTTAAACTTTCCAGCCATGCGCCGCCTTTTGTATATGCGCTTTGGCAGGCAGCAAGCCCAAGCGCGTTTAACTGGCTGTATCCGCTTCGCTTGATTTCGGTATTTATCTTGTTGCGCTGCCGCACATTTTTAACAAAGATATTTGAAACCTGTAACCCGGCAAGATTAAATGTCTTGCTTGGAGAAGCAGCAATAATGCTGTTTTCATTTAGCAGCCCAAAGCAGGTATGTTTATACCCTGACCAGACAAAATCACAGTGTATCTCGTCAGATACAACAAGTACGCCGTATTTTTTACAAATCTCGTTTAACTTTTCAAGTTCTTCCCGTGTCCACACCCTGCCAACCGGATTATGAGGACTGCATAGGATAAACATTTTTACATCGTTATCTGCAATTTTGCGTTCAAAATCATCAAAATCAATAGTATATTTGCCGTTACTGTAGAGCAAAGGATTGGTCACTAGGAGCCGCCCGTTATTGCGAATAATATCATAAAAGGGATAATAAACCGGCGTTTGAATTAATACCGCTTCATCCGGTTTTGTAAACGCGCGGACAGCCTGTACTAGAGCGAAGACAACCCCGGGCGTTTTGATTATTTCCTGCGGTGTTACGCTAAACCCAAAGCGCGAATCAAACCAGTGCGAAACCGCATCGTAATAATCACTTTTAGGCTCGGTATAACCAAAGATACCATGAGCGGCAGCTTTTTGAATGTCAGCTGACACTTCCTCCGGTACGGGAAAATCCATATCCGCCACCCACATTGGCAAAACACCGTCTGGCTTTCCCCTTTCACGGGCAAAATCAAATTTTATCGAGTTAGTTCCATATCTGTTAATAACCGTATCAAAATCGTAGTTCATCTTGCCTCTTACCTGCTGCCTGTTATCGCTCTTTCTAAATCACATATTATATCTTCTACTGCCTCAATGCCAACTGAGAGCCGGAGCAGTTTATCGTCTATGCCCCGTGTCAGCCGTTCTGCTTCCGGAACTGCAGAATGTGTTTGAGTAACAGGGTAGGTGATCAGCGTTTCTACTCCGCCAAGACTTTCGGCAAAAAGGATAAGTTCAGTTTTATTCAAAATGTTATGCGCAGTTTCAACGCTGTCAGCAGAAAAACTAATCATTGCGCCGAAGCCTCTCGCTTGTTGTTTGGAAAGTGCATACCCCGGATGCTCAGGCAGACCGTTATAATAAACTGCCGTTATTTTTGGCTGTGCTTTAAGCCACTGTGCAATGACAAGCGCGTTTTGCTGGGCTTTTTCCATACGAATAGCAAGAGTCTTTATTCCGCGAGTTACCAAAAAAGAATCAAATGGCGACAGAATACCGCCTATGGTATTTTTTAAAAAATGAATTCTTTCGGAAAGTTCCGGTGTTTTTGCAATAAGAAAACCTGCCAAAGTGTCATTGTGACCGGCAAGGTATTTTGTGCCGCTGTGGATAACAATATCCGCCCCCAAAGCAATGGGGTTGCAAAAATACGGTGTCAGAAAAGTGTTGTCAACAATTAAAAGAATATCCCTGCCGCCTATCAGCCCCTTCATTGCCGAGATGTCAGTTACTTTCATCATAGGGTTTGTCGGGGTTTCAATAAATATCGCTTTTGTGGCTTTTGTTATTGCAGATTTAACAGCCGAGGTATCAGATGTATCGATATATCGTATAACAATGCCGTTTTTCTTTGAGATTTCGTTAAAGAAACGGATAGAACCGCCATAAAGATCGTCGGTGGCGATAATTTCGTCACCCGGTGCGAACAATTCCATAAACGCAGCTATTGCCGCCATCCCGCTTGAAAATGCAGAAGCCCCCGAGCCGCCCTCTAAAGCGGCAACTACTTTTTCGGCGTGTTCACGGGTGGGGTTTTGGGTCCTTGAATAATCATACCCCGTGCTTTGCCCAACGCAAGGGTGAGCAAAAGTAGCGGATTGGTATATGGGAACCGCTACCGCGCCGGTGGAATGGGAGGTGTCTTTTGCGGCATGAATACAGGCTGTTTCAGGTTTCATTATCTTCCTTTTGCATATTATACAGATATGATAAGTGTATTATAATGTTTAAGTGAATGTCAAGTAATATTGTTAACTTTGTTTACGCACTTTTAATAATTAATATATAATTCTATTAATTATTAAATGATAGGTGTAGGTATGTTTACTAATGGTTTGAATTTTATAGGGTTTATAAATCCTGTTTTACAAAGAAAGGGGAAAACAAATGCAAACTGAAAACTTATGTATAGGCGGAATGCATTGTGCTGCCTGCTCCGCAAGAGTAGAAAGAGCGGTGCAAAAGGTGGAAGGGGTAAAAAAAGCTTCGGTAAATCTTGCTGCAGAAAAACTTTTTGTGGAATTTGACAATACTCAAACTCTTGCCGCAATAAAAGAAACGGTAAAAAATGCGGGCTATGAAGTATTGGAATCGGAAAAAAAAAGCTCTGTTGATGAAACATGGGCACGCAGGCAAAAAGAAATAAATATATGGAAAACAAAAGCCATTATCGCTCTTATTTTTGCATTGCCGCTTTTTTATATCACTATGACTCCAATGCTGCCGTTCAACTGGCTGCCGTTTTGGACAGCTATTCACCATACCATGAAAGATTTTCCTTTAACATTTGCAATATGGCAGATTATTTTATTAATTCCCATTCTTATTGCAGGATATAAATTTTACACCGTGGGATTTATGGCTCTTGTCCGCCGCAGTCCTAACATGGATTCTTTAATTGCCATAGGAACTTCGGCAGCTGTTATTTACAGCGGCTATAATACATTGAAAATTGTAAAAGGTGATTTTACGGCGGTTGACCATCTGTACTATGAAACGGCAGGAGTTATTTTTGCTCTTGTACTTCTTGGCAAAGCGCTTGAAGCTGTGTCAAAAGGCAGAACCAACGAAGCAATAAAAAAACTTATGAAACTTGCACCTAAAACTGCCATCATCATTCAAGACGGTATCGAAAAAGAAATCCTGATTGATGAAGTAAAAATCGGTAACATTATCGTGGTAAAACCGGGAGCGAAAATTCCTGTTGATGGTACGGTAATGGAAGGCAATACCGCCATAGATGAATCCATGCTGACAGGCGAAAGTATGCCTGTTGATAAAAAAGCGGGCGACTCTGTTTATGCCGCAACAATTAACACAACGGGAGTAATACAATTCCGGGCTGACAAAGTTGGAGCGGACACAGCATTGGCGCAGATTATAAAACTTGTTGAAGACGCACAGGGCAGAAAAGCTCCTATAGCGGCGTTAGGTGACAAGGTAAGCGCCGTATTTGTTCCTGTTGTGTGTTTGACTGCGGTATTGGTCTGTATAGCGTGGTTTTTAGCAACAGGCAATATTGAGGTTTCACTTTCAATTTTTATTACTATGCTTGTTATTGCCTGCCCATGCGCTTTGGGTTTGGCAACGCCGACCGCGATAATGGTAAGCACGGGAAAAGGCGCGGAAAACGGCATATTGATCAAGGGCGGAGAAGCGCTGGAAACGGCTCATAAGATTAATACAATAGTTTTTGACAAAACGGGAACAATTACAGAGGGAAAGCCCAAAGTTGTTTTGGTAGAGGGCGATGTTTTGCAGCTTGCAGCTTCTTTAGAGCGATACTCCGAACACCCTATTGCAAAAGCAATTTGCGATTATTACCGCGGTGAATACATGGAGGTAAAAGATTTTAAAGCCATAATAGGGCAGGGTGTGGAAGGTATTATTGACGGTAAAAAAATAGAGATACGACGGGGTATTCGTGTTTATAAAGACGGCGAATACATGGGGCAGGTGGTTGTTTCCGATAAACCCAGGCAAAGCAGTAAGGCGGCAATTTCCCGATTAAAAGAAATGGGAATTGAAGTTGTTATGATTACCGGCGACAGTGTGCAGACGGCACAAGCGATTGCCGAACAGGTTGGAATTGAAAAGGTGTTAGCTGAAGTGCTGCCGCAGGACAAGTCCGCCGAGGTGAAAAAACTGCAAGCCGAAGGCAGGAAGGTTGCAATGGCAGGAGACGGCATCAACGATGCTCCCGCTCTTGTTCAGGCGGATATTGGCATTGCTATCGGCAGCGGCACGGATGTTGCAATGGAAAGCGCCGATATCGTATTAATGCGTTCCGATCTTATGGATGTTCCTGCGGCAATCAATCTAAGCAAGCGGACAATTCGTACCATTAAGCAAAATCTTTTTTGGGCATTTGCGTATAACACTTTGGGCATTCCCATTGCAGGTGGACTTTTGTATCTTTTTGGCGGCCCATTAATGAACCCCATGCTCGCCGCCGCCGCCATGAGTCTTAGTTCCGTGTCGGTTGTGTCCAATGCGCTGCGGTTAAAGCGGTTTTTTGTCAATCTATAAACCAAATTGAAAACCAATGACAAACCGTGCCAATAATTACAAAAAAGTGCCAGGCAATATGCCCCATAACAAGATTTTTCATACGATACCATATAATGCCAAATGTGTATGCCGCACCGCCGGCAAAAAGGAAAATAATGCTAATAATGGGTATCGATTTAATTAAAGGAAAGAAGCCCGCAATAATAGCCCAGCCCATCAATACATAAGCCGCAATTTCAAATTTTTTAAATGATTTTATCCCGATACTGTGAAAAACAATTCCAATAACAGCCATAGCCCATTCAAACGCAAAAATACTCCAGCCCCATACACCTCTAAGCCCTATAAGACATAAAGGAGTATAAGTTCCCGCTATGAAAATAAAAATAGCGCAATGATCCAGCTTACGGAAAACCCGTTTTGCGCCCTCATGCTGAATTGCATGGTACAGCGTTGATATTAAAAACATCAATATCATAGTGATGGCAAACAGCAAAACCGCCATAATATCAAGGCCGCCCGCTCTTTCCCGGCTTAAAAAACCGCCTTTTTTTAATGTTAAAAGCACCAAGCCGGCAGTGGCCAAAAGTGCCCCAATCCCGTGAAGAATGGAATTTGCTATTTCTTCGCCAATCGAAAGTTTGCGTACAATTTTATTCATATAAGTAATGACATTAAATAAGGAAATGAGTTGCAAGCTAATCCCATTTCCGCCTCTAATTTTTAAATTTGGTATGTTTTATAGATGGAATATGTGTATTTTTAATTCAAAATCACCCAATTTTCCGGCGGTGTTTCAATAAAAGTTGGATAAGTTCGATTACTATTTTACGATCATCATTATTTAGAAGGTTGTAATGATAAAGAATTACGGTCAATAATTGGAGCCCAATAATGAGCCTATAAAAAAATTCCCCAGTACCTAAATACTAGATACTGGGTTCGGTAGAATGAGGCCATAACGCCGCCTCATTTAGTGGCGACCCCCTTACGAGGATACATATAATATAACCCATCACAAAGAATTTGTTAACCCAAATCCCCCCCACGCGCCATCTTTTTTGGCTAATTTTTGGGGATAAAAAAGTTAAATTCAGCCTAAATTTACTTGACAATACTATCGCGTTGTGATACTATCAAAGCAGGTGGTTATTTTAAGTGATACAGAGCTTTGGGGATAAAGAAACTGAATTGCTGTTTAAACGGCAAAAGACAACAAAGTTGCCTCCGGATTTGTTACAGCGTGCTAGGAATAAGCTGCTTATTATTCATGCGGCTACGAATGAAACCGACTTAAATATTCCGCCGGGTAACCGTTTTGAAAAACTGAAAGGTAATAAGAAAGGGTTGTGCAGCATACGCATAAATGACCAATGGAGAGTAATTTTTAAATGGACATCAGGGAATGCCTATGATGTGTCCATAACCGATTACCATTAGGAGGATATATGAAAAAACAAAAAATGGCGTTAACTTTCCCCGGTACTATATTATATGAAGAATTTATGGAACCTTTGGGAATAACCGCGTACAAATTAAGTAAAGACTTAAAAGTCCAACAAATTGCAATTGGTCAAATTATTAAAGGAACTCGCAGAATATCAGTAGATGTGGCATTAAGACTTTCAAGATACTTTGAAAATACACCGCAATTTTGGCTAAATCTTCAGAATTTTTATGATCTGGAATTAGAAGCCGAGAAAAAAGAAAATCTTATCAGAGAAATAATTCCTTACAAGAAAGCAAAGAAAAAGGTGCCTATGTATGCGTGAAAATGTTTAATGCTAATTACTACATATTCATTGCCTCGCGCGGGGGCGCGGAGGGCGCGGAGATATTAGCTAGTTAAGATAAATATTTCTAACCTAGAAATCTTAAAAATTTAAAGTTTTAATATAGCTAGGTTAGGATAAAATATATTAGCTCTCATAGTTCTCCGCGTTCTCATATCTCTGCGCCCGGCTACGCCGCGCAAGCGAGCCGCGCGAGGGTTTTTGTATACCTATCCATTTCTTTAGGCGGGATCACGACCGACACTGATTTGCACGGATTATGATGGGTGTTGTTTGATATTGCTGTGATCAATAGCTATTTTATTTTACTTCTGGATTAACACTGATTAAATATTAAATCTTCTTCTGCGTAAATCTGCGCTCAATCTGCGTTAATCAGTGTTAATGGGTGACCACGCTTGTTTTGACGGATATGTATAGAAACACGCTAATTAAATAGTAAGCCGTACTTACATCAATAATTTTTGCAAGGTATTTATTTTACTGAAGAAAATACATATTAACAAAAAAATACAATGCAGGTAATGTAATAGAACCCACAAGTGTCGTTACAAAAATAGTTTGGGCAGCATATTCAGGATCGGAATGATATCTGTCAGCTAATACAGCTAAATTTGTTTGTGATGGCATTGCAATTTGTAATGTAACTACAGAAAACATTATAATATTAATGTTTTGAAACATAGGAAAAAATACTCTAATTCCTAGAATAAATAATATTGGAATTATTATCATTTTTATCAAGCAAATAGTCCATATAGAAATATTTTTTATTGCTTTCTTTAAGCTAGCTCCAGCAAGGATTGAGCCAATAAACATCATTGATAAAGGTGTAGTTGCTGAACCAAGACGTTCCAACGGAGCATGCACAATCGCCGGAAAACGCAAGTTAAGCAATAGCATAGATATTCCAATCATAAAAGATATTGTATTGGGATTGAGTAAGAATCTAATACTCCATTTTTGTGCATTTACTTGTGATTTATAATTAAGCAGATAAGCCCCAAAAGTCCAAACGATTAACTCATTTACTATTGAAAACACTATTGCGTAAAGAAGCCCAGTTTCTCCAAATAAATAATACATAAAAGGGTAACCCAAGAAGATAACATTTCCAAAAGATCCTAGAAATGAGTGGATCAACTGCCTTTCAGCCGGAACCCTCAATAGCTTCCCAAAGAAATAATTTATTACCAATAAAATAATTATTACTACCATTCCTAAAATTACAACAAAAAAAATGTCAAGAAACGGTATCTGTTGAATATCCTGATCCGACAAGGATACAATAACCATTACAGGTAAGGTTATATGCGTGATGATTTTTGATATTTTTTCTTTAATTCCAGATACAAACTTTGTTTTTTCGGCAATATACCCAAGTAAAACAAGGAACGCGAGAAAAGATATAGGGTTAAGTACAGCAAGCCATTCGTTCATTTTAAGATCAACCTCTTCTTCAATACAGATTGAGCATTATTCATTTATATTGTTATTATCAATGTTTTTAAAATTTGTCTCACAATATTTTAAACCTTCTTCAAATTGATTCGTTATTTCATTTTCTAAATTTCCAATGTTATTTAAATCATTACAACGAATAGAATAACTAGCGTTCTTTGCAATACTATGAAAAATTGCTTCAAACTCAGCTGCAACTCTGGGATTCATGACTTTTAAGGTGGCCGAAACAAGTTTTCCCTTATTCTCAGTACTACGATCGTCTTCTTTTCTTTTGAAGTGGATAAAAACTGTTTTTTTATCTATGATGACAATTTCAAAATTTAGTTCATGTCGGTACAGGTGTATAGTAAAATTATTTCCAACATTACATCTAACTAAATCCAATACCTCATCTAATTTTTCTTTATGATTAGTTGCAACAATACGCTGAAATTCCCGAGGACAATGCTCTTGATTCCTATCCATGACTTGCTTAATTGTCTGATAAAAAGTGTTGGTGTTTTGTTTTCCCTTAACTGTATAGGGCGAAAAACGAGTTGTAAAGATAGAATCCCTTGCGGCTTTAACAGCTTTAGTTAATTCATCAAAAGTTTTACTCTCACCTTCAATATATTCAGTAAACACATTATCCCTACTTTGCAGCTCATCAATAATTTTTCTTAAATCATCTATTACATTATTGTATGTAGATAATACCTCAGGAGTAATATCCTTGCAATGTCTTAAATATGGTATATAGTCAAATAATTCATCTTTGTCAGCCGCTTCAATCTTATCAAATACAATTTTTAATTTTTGTACTAGTTTATCTATTTCATCAGAATTTATAGAGGTATTATTAAAAATATCCTCACGATAAGAGATGTGATTAATATGCTTAACATTAGACGGGAGGGAAACATTATCAGGGCCAATAAAAATTACAGGTTTATTTAATGCATGAGCTAAACCAGCTTCATAAAATACGTTTAAATTACTCATTATTATGTCAGCCACTACTAGATCAGCTTTTTTTATATCTGAAAAAATATTTTCAGAAAAAATACCAAATCCAGAACTAATATTCGCTCTCATGAAAGAATATTTTTTTTCTTCTTTTAAAACCTCAAAAACCGAATTATACATTCGATCTGCATGGATCCTCTCTTTAGATCTTTCTTTTCCTAATGGTGTTACCAAAAAAACATTCTTAATTTTCATAAAATTCCTCTCCTTAAAAATTATTTTTCCCTACAATTTTCATCAAAACACTGTAATTCCTTTTCAAATATGTTCTCTATTTCCGTTATTTTTTCAGCTAAATTATTCTTATTAATTTCAATACATCTGATGGTATGAAATGTGTCATGATGTTTTACAATGCTGTCAAAAATGCCGCTAAATTCAGTTGCAATTTCGATATTCTCGATTTTTAATGTAGCGGAAATAATCTCTTTTGCATCTTCCCTGTCTTTACAAAAATGAATAAAAACAGTCATATCATTTACGATAACAATCTCAAAATTATATGCATGACGAGACAAGTATATAGTGAAATTAAATCCCATATTACTTGTAACCAGATCTGTTACTTCTTCCAGCTTCGTTTTGCTATTAGCGGTCACAATACGCTGAAAACTCTCTGGAGGTTCTTTATTGAGTCTAGGATTCATAATATGTCTTATTGTTTCGTAAAAACTAGTTTGTCTTCTCACTACCGTATAGGGGGAAAACCGGGTTGACTTGATGCTCTTTTTTGCATTCTTTACCGCTTCAGTTAATGCGGCAAAAGCATTGTTTTCTCCTTTGATATACTCGGTAACCATCACATTTTTCTTTTCTTCAATCAGAGTCTTCAAGTCACTTATAAATTTATTATATGTAGGTATTACCTCGGGAGTAATATCTTTTGCTAAATGCGTTTGATGCACAAGAAATTTAGTTACATCGGTACATTCAAGAGCCCGGAATTTTTTCTTCAAGTCATTTCGCAATGTCTCGAAAATAACTGCATTTCTACTATCGTCATCAAATTTATCCTTATCATATTCGATGCGTAATTGATCATTAATATCAAATGGAGCTTTATAACCTTTGGGGCTAATGAGAATAACAGGTTTATTTAACGCATGAGCAAAGCCAATTTCGTAAAATACATTTACATTGTCCCATATCACATCGGCTATAACAATGTCGGCATTTTTAATATTCTCATACACATTTTTAGTGCCAATAACAGATAGTTCTGGTGCAGTAAGAATATTCTCAAATGGATATTCTAAATCCTCTTTTAGCGGATCAAAAACATAGTTTAACATTCTTGATGCATGGATTCTTGCAGGGCTGCCTTCTTCACCAATTGGCGTTACCAAAAAAACATTCTTGATTTTCATAAATATCTCCTTCGCGGCATTGCCGCACGCGGTCTTTCCCGCCGTCTTTAATTTACACACCCCAACGGAGCGTTTTTCCCTACTTAGTAGTAGTTAAACCCCACTACCAACAAATACCGCAACAACCCAACATATTCCCTCTCCCCAGCAATACACACCATACTACGCTCCCTTCAGTCGCTCCGTACGGGCGTGTAGCTTGCCTTACCTAAGCCTAAAAACTAGGGCGCAGGACACGAAAACCGAGGTCGGAGTTCCGGTCGTCCGGATCGTAGTAGTACCGGTTCGCAGACAGCAAGTGCACGACGTAGTCGCTGCTCCAGCCCCCGCCGCGAAACACGCGGCTAGACCCCGAAGACGCGCCCCACGGGTCAGTCTTCGCTGTACTCGTATAACCCCCCTCATGCCAGTTCCAACACCATTCATTTACATTTCCATTCATGTCATAAAGACCCCAAGCGTTTGGCAGTTTTTTTCCTACTTCATGCGTTTTTGAATTTGAATTATCCATATACCATGCGTATTGTCCTATTGTCGCATTATCTGTTTGATTGCCCCAGTAAAAATTTGTTGTGGTTCCCGCACGGCATGCGTATTCCCACTGCGCTTCTGTAGGTAGTCTATATCCAGTAGAACCGGATACTATAGTGACTGCATTCCATGTATTGTTGCTGCTAGTTGGGATAGCGCCCCAATCATCAGGATTGGTACTGTCGTTTATGCTGTACGCGGGACTTAGGTCTTCTAATATACTTAATCTATTGCAGAATACTATCGCGTCATACCAGCTTACTCGCTCAACAGGTCGCCTGCCCTGTACTTCATCATCAGCAGGCTGTTTTCCATTGACTGGCTGAAAATAACTGGGATTGCTTCCCATAACAGCCTGATACTGTTCCTGTGTTACCTGATATTTGCCCATGTAAAAACCACTGGTCAATGTTACCTGATGTGCAGGGTTTGCATACCAAGCACCATTACCGCCCATTGTAAAGGTTCCGGCGGGGATCAATACCATTTCAAAAACAGGAAGAATAACTACATTAACCATTGCCACGCTGGAACGGACAGATGTTACTCCGGTCGCTCTGACCTCACAGAAATAGTAGTATATTCCCGCTGTAAGGTTCGTAGGAATCGTGTAGTTTGCGTTTATTGCACCGCTTATGGAGGTTCCGCCGGTATTGCTGTTTGAAGTATTGCTATACCACTGATAACTTAGCACCACGCTTGGCGTAACGGTGGCTGTTACAGAAAGGCTACCGGTAATATTTCCTTGTGCTAAATTTGTCGTTGCAGTTGGCTGGGTGTTGATTGTAATAACAGGAAGAACCACACTAACCATTGCTACACTGGAACGGACAGATGCTACTCCAGTCGCTCTGACCTCACAGAAATAGTAGTATGTTCCTGCCGTGAGATTTGTGGGAATTGTGTAGTTTGCGTTTGTTGCACCGCTTATGGCGGTTCCGCCGGTATTGCTGTTTGAAGTATTACTATACCACTGATAACTTAGCATAGTACTTGGCGTAACGGTGGCTGTTACTGAAAGACTGCTGGTAATATTTCCTTGCACTAAATCTCTTGTTGCGTCTGGCTGGGTGTTGATTGTAATAACAGGAAGAACCACATTAACCCTTGCTACGCTGGAACGGACAGATGCTGCTCCGGTCGTTCTGACCTCGCAGAAATAGTAGAATGTTCCCGCTGTAAGGTTCGTAGGAATCGTGTAGTTTGCGCTTGTTGCACCGCTTATGGCAGTTCCATCGGTATTGCTGTTTGAAGTATTACTATACCACTGATAACTTAGCATCGCGCTTGGCGTAACGGTGGCTGTTACAGAAAGGCTGCCGGTAATATTTCCTTGTATTAAATTTGTCGTTGCAATTGGCTGGGTGTTGATTGTAATAACAGGAAGAATTGAAACAGCTAGACTACTGCTTGGTACGCCTGTTTCATAATTGGTATTCCCTATAGATCTAGCAAAGATGTAATATGTTTTAGGATCAAGATCGCTAAAAGTCAATGTGTTTTGCCATATAGCTGTATCAGAGTTATTTATAATGTTAATACCATATTCAACACTTTGTCCATTATCGAGGAAAACTTCATTGATTGTTATACTATTTGACGTACTGTTATACAATGTCGGAGCATTGACAGAAGCGCCAGGAGCTTTATTGATGATAAATGTCGTACTGCCTGAACTCCCCGCATAGTTACCCATACCGGTGACAGTTACATTAGCTGTTCCCGCATTTGTATTATTACTGTACACAACCGTATAATCGGTAGTTGGCGTTAGTATTGTCGTGCCATCTTTCACCGTAATTGTCGGTGTATGAGCGGTTCCTGTAAAAGTTCTTTCTGAAATTGAATCTACTGTAAATGTTATAACTTTGAAGTTCACAGTTAAATAGTTGGTTGATAACGGATCCAAATCACCGTAAGTTATTGTAACAGGTTGGCCATCATGCGTTGAACGAATTAAGCTATTCCCATGTGTTGGAACTGCGTTTACTCCTCTATCTGTAAAATTAGCGGCGGCAACATCTTCTGTCGTAGTATCATCATAAGTCAGAGTTATTACAAGCCCTGACAGATCAAGTTGATCACCATGAGTATAAATCAATTTGGTAGGCTGTGTTTTAATTGCTATATTGGCAACTGTTTTTTCTTCTGTTTTTGAAAAATTATGTGACAATGCAATTGCACTGCCGGTATTATTTAATATTGTTGCATTTATCCCATTAATTGTTGCGGAATCTATTCCTGTAAAAGTATAGCCGCTTTCTGCTGTTAGCATAACACTAGCGGTATATATTATACCTCCCTGGAATGGATTATGTGTTGGTGACCAACTCACTATACCTATAGAAAAGTTGCCTGTGCCGCTTGCAGATGTACTTGGTAATGCGTTCTTTACCGGAGATGCAATATGGATTTCCGCATTTACTATAGTTTTTTGACTTACGCTTAAATTATTGGTATTTCTCGTTAAACTACCATAAGTAATCGCAACTGATTGGTTATTATGCGTTGAATAGATTAAATTATCGCCATGTGCCGGTATCGTTGTTATGCTTTTACCTGAAAAGTTGGTAACATTGACATCCTCTGTCGTAGTATCATCATATGTCAGCGTTACCACAAGCCCTGAAAGATCAAGAGTATCGCCATGAGTATAAGTCAGTTTGCTAGGCTGTGTTTTGATTGCTATGCCTGTAACAGATATTTGCGGAAAAGCATAAGACAATGTAACAGCCGTGCCTGTGTTGTTAGAAACCATTGCACTCTGTTCGTTAATAGTTGCGGTGTTAAGTCCCGTGAAAGTATAATCCAAACTTTCCACTATTAATGTGACAGTAGCGGTATATGTTTTACCTTCCAAAAATAGGTTGTCAAACGGAGACCATGATACCTCGCTAATGGTAAAATTACCGGCACCTGTTGCTGTTTTATTTGGCATTGCTCCATTCGACGGAGCAGTAATATTAATATCTGCACTTGTTATTATCTTAGGATTTACAATTAAATTATTCGTAGTTATAGGTGTCAAGTTGCCAAAAGTTATTGTAATAGGCTGACCATTATGTATTGTACAAGCCAAGTTATCACCATTTGTAAGACTCGCTGTTATTCCTTTGTCTGTAAAATTACTAGCAGCAACATCTTCTATAGTGGTATCATTGTAAGTCAGCGTTACTACAAGCCCTGACAGATCAAGAGTATCGCCATGAGTGTAAGTCAGGTTGTTAGGTTGTGTTTTGATTGCTATGTCTGCAACCATTTTTGCAGATGTTTGCGGAAAGGCATAAGACAATGTAACAGCCAAACCTGTATTATTAGATACCGTTACATTCTGTGAATTAATAGTCGCATTGTTAAGCCCTGAAAAAGTATAGCCGCTGTTTGCCGTAAGCGTAACCGTAGCGGTATATGCTGTGTTGGCCTTAAATGGGCTGTCAGTTGGCGACCATGACACAGTACTTAAGGTGTAGCCGATGTTTGTTGTAGAAGCAGTAGTACTTGGCGTTCCGCCATTCACTGGAGTATCAATGTTAATGCTGACAGAAGTGATTGTTGTTAGCACTACAGAAATAGGGCGACTTATACCGGTTTGTCCGCATAGTAAGCAAGTATAAGTTTCCTCACCAGCCGTCGTAGCCGTGGGTGTTTTTGTTACCACCCAGCCCCAGTAATGGGAGCAAGATCTATCCACCGGATCAAGACACCCAACAAAAGCAAAAACAAGGCAAAAAACGGCCAAGACAAGAATTGCCAAGTGAAGCGTAGTTTTTAGCAGCATAGAAGGTCTTTTCATAAAAACTCCTTAAAAACAGATATTTACTATAAAAATTAAGCCTACTGTTAACGGTTATTGTAACTTACCACAAACAGTTGAAATTGTCAACTGTTATGATTGACATTACTTACCTATTCTTATAGTGATATGAAAACTGCAAAGGAGCTTCTTGCTGCCAATATTAAGGTAAAACGCAAGGAATTGGGGTTTACTCAGGAGAAACTTGCCGAGCTGGTTGATGTCTCATATCAGATGGTCCATGACATTGAAGGATGCCGCACATGGGTTAGCGATAAAACACTCCAAGGGCTTTCTAAGGCTCTTGAAGTGGAAATTTACGAGCTTTTATGCCCCCCGCCAAAAAATATAGCTAACAACCATTTTAACCCTCATCTAGTAGAACAACTCCATAAAACAATTAAATCCGATATTGATCGCCGTTTAAACAATTTCTTTGGAAAGGATAAAAAGTAAGGGTAGCGGGAGCAGTTATACATTATTCGGCAGTATTATAGAAGATTTTACTATTGTTAAATTATGCGCAATTGTGTACACTATTGTATATGGATTTTATAACAGTACGAGAATTTAGAGCCTCTTCCCGGAATATTTGGCGGAAACTGTCAAAGGACGGCAAGGTAGTTATTACCAATAATGGGAAACCTACAGCTTTGCTAATCGATATTAGTAATGAAGATTTAGAATACACCCTTTTATCATTGCGACAAGCTAGAGCATTGCATCTTTTTAACAATATGCGTTCACAAGCAGAAAAACGAGGGTTTCTGTCAGAAGAGGAAATTGAAGCTGAGATACAAGCGGCTCGTGCAGATATGAAAGCTTCTGCAAAGATGAGTTAATGATAAAAGTTATACTGGACACAAATATTCTGGTTTCCGCTTTGTGGTCTCCTGCGGGCAATGCTTCAAATATAATAAATCTTATACTATCCTATGATCTTATCCCCTGTTTTAATCAAGACATTATATATGAATACAAAGAAGTTCTAGCTCGTCCAAAGCTTAGTTTTCCTGCCGGACAGGTAAATCAACTTTTACATGAAATTACAGACAGGGGTGTATTAGTTAATGTTCCATCCAGCACAATTGTATTGCCGGATGAAACAGACCGTAAATTTTATGATATTGCGTTAAATTGCAAAGCATATCTTATTACAGGAAATCTTAAACATTTCCCGGAAAATCCGCTTATAATAAGCCCTGCAGAATTTATTAAGATGTATAATAAATAAACACTAAACTAAAAAGCCCGAATAGCACGGACAGCATTTGCAATCTCCTTATTAAGACCAAGCCGACTGCCATCGTGGAAAACCTGAACCCATGAGCCGTCACTATTGCCCTGCGATGAAGACCAGAACCATGTGGTTGTCAATTTATATTCCATAGGACTTTCATCAACATTCCATTGTTGATAAAGCAAATTCAATTCCCCGGTACTAGGCAAAAACCAATCGTATTGCTCACCAAAAGATTCTGCAGCGGCTCTATGCGCAGCTGTATCTGATATTTTCTTGGTGTCCTGATCCATATGCGCAATAATAATTTGCGTATTCTTTCTGCCTTCTCCTATTGTATTGTTGCGAAGCTGATCTGAACTTGATGTAAATGTCGTTAAATCATCTATCAATGTGCCAACATCTCCCCATTGTGAAGGAGTAGAATCAAACGGTGCAGCTTCAAGATAGTGGGCTGTGTAATTGTCAAAGCCGACATCAATACCTACTACTTTATTATCTCCATCATACACATTGCCTTTTACGGTAAAACCTTTAGGGTCAACATGGAAAATTATACCGCCGCCGGGACCTATGTCGCCAGGCTTTATGTCTTCTTCACATTCCCGACAATCTCGTTTCTCGAAACCAAAAGCATGTTCCCTCTGGGTAATTACATCTTGACAGACTGAACAAGTTTTTGTTTTCCCTGGACATACTCCTGTAGATGTTGGTAACCATTGACCCCAAGTATGGGGAGGCTTAGCAATTATAACTATTTTTTTTTCAGAACAAACCGAACAAGTCTCTTCTTTTATTCCCTCTACTTTGCAGGTGACATGCGTTATTGTTTTTGTTTTTGTTAAATCCCATTCTTTATGTTCACAAGGGCCATCTTCGCAAGTCAACAATGCAAAACCAATTACTATAAAATAAACAATAAACCTTAGTCTTTTTATAGACTTCATATAAACTCCTAAAATAAGCTATATAGCGTATTCTTAATTATATACCGCCATATCGAGGATTTGTCAATACACTTACGCTATTTAGCTCCATAATTAAATAATGGCTTTTAGAGAAAATCTGAAATCAGAACTGTCCTATAAGGGCATATTAGTCAAAGAACTTGCAAGCATAACAGGTATTAGCAAAAAAACCTTAGATAATTATCTTAATGCCCGGGGGTATGTGCCTTCTGCAGATGTAGCGGTCAGAATTGCTCATGCGCTGGGGGTTACGGTGGAATACCTTGTAACAGGTGAAGAAATCACCCCCGCCAAAACATCGCAAGGGCCGGAAATCAAGGAACTTATACAGGATTTTAAGCGTTTGGATGAAGAAAATCGGAAATTAATTAAGGCTATTATCCAATTGTTAAAAGTTAAGGAGAAAACTACAAATTTTTAGCAATTTACCATGTTAACCTATCTTTTCTCCTCCATGCAATATTTTTCTAAAATTCTCCCCTAAAACCTGTTGCCTTTTTCTCCCTAAAGTGTTATATTATTAGTTAACGACCGTTCGTTCATTATACCGACCGTTCGGTAACATTTTACTTGGGGGGCTAGAAGTGACAAAAACAGACATAATCCATGCCGCCTTTAGGGCATGGGGGCGTGACTTTTATAAGAATCCTTCTCTTTCATCGCTTGCAAAGGAGCTAAAAGTAAGCAAACCTGCCCTTTATAGGCACTTTTTGTGCAAAGATGCCCTAACTACTGCCATGACTGAGCATTTTTGCCGGGATTTGGCGGACTCCATCCGTATCGACTTTGAACAGGCACTAGCGGCGCCAGACCCTGATGAAGGACTTTATACCATAATAAAAGCCCTTTCCGGATATTTTGGCAGGAATGTGTATTCCCTGATTTTTAACCTGACAAATATTTATGAAAAGAAAATTGACGGGCGCGCAATCTCTGAACGCATAAAAACCCACGGCGTTGACATGCAAATTATGAGCCGCATTATAGAAAAAAAATATGCAGCCTACCCTTCCAATCTGCACCTTATACTTGCAACCCTAATTTTTAATTTATCGATCTTCCATAAAAACAATAAATCTTTGGAGAACGCTCCAACACCTGAACAAATAGATACAATAAGTTTTGCAATATATGAAACTTCTTTAAAAGGTTTAGGCCTGTCTTCTATTAATATCGATACTATTGACTATGAAAAACTGGAAGCCATGCTAAAAAATAAGATAGAAGAAAAAATAAAGATCGATCCTATAGAGCCGCTTTTTAAGGCTGTAGCTGAAGCTGTAGCAGAAGCAGGCCCATGGAAAGCGTCTATGGAAATGGTTGCAAAGCACATGGGGCTTTCCAAAAGCAGCCTATACGGGCATTTTAAAAATAAAAAAGATATGTTACGCCGTCTTTTTATAACGGAGTTTAAAAGAATCATAGATTTTGCCCGTCATGGAATAAGCCTATCTTCAAACCCTGCAGAACAGCTTTACTTAGGCATTTACTCCATTGCAATTTACCTGCGTTCCCGTCCGGAAATACTTATTTCCATAGATTGGATCCGTACAAGAAAACTGGATTTAGGAAAACCGGATAAAGATTTAGAAATTTTTAAACTCTTTGAAGATATAAATATCAATTCTATGCAAAATATTAGTCAGGAAGAAAAACAAAAAAAATCTCATTGGATTTTCTTTTTACTAATAAATATTTTAATGCGGATGGAAAATGAAAAGGCAGAAGATACACCCAGTATACGTCTTTTATATAAATTTATTACTTTAGGACTTGGAGGCTTTAAGAAATGAACATTAATCAGGGAGCAGGGCTCGCTTGCGCGGCATCAGCCCACAGGGAACAGGTAGCAGGTAGCAGGTATTTTGTTTGCTTGATACTGTTAAGCTTGTTTTTATGTGTTAATTTGACAGCTCAGGAAGATCAAACTCAAGCTGTGCGCATAAGCTTGGATGAGGCGGTGGAGTTGGCGTTTAAGAATAATCTTTCGCTTGAATCTTCACGGGTAGGTTTATCAACTAGGAAAAGAGCATCGGACTTGTCGTGGAATCAATTTATTCCCAGTGTTACGGCTGCGGGATCTTTTACAAGGGATAATGAGTCCAGTACTGTTTCAGGAATAACTATTGCTGGCGGAATGCCTGAGCTATATACGGTGGATGCTCCGCAATGGAGAATCTCTATTCCCTTTCAGGTTCAGTTAAATCTTAATGCTGCCATGTTTGAAAATATGAAGCGGCTGCGTCTTGATTATGAAACAGGGCTTATTGGATATGAAAAAGCCAGAGTTCAACTGGAGCGGGATGTTAGGAAGGCGTACCACAATATGCTTTTGCTGCAGGAAAATATAGAGCTTCTCCGTGTAAGCTTTGCAAATGTTGAGCGCCAAGTGCAAATGGCGCAGGCAAATTACAATGCGGGGCTTGCGCCGGAGCTTATCTTTTTACAGGCGCAGGTTGCAAGAGAAAATATGCGCCCTGTAATGGATCAGGCGGAAAATGGATTAAGGCTTTCCATGGCGCAGTTTGCCATGTTCCTTGGAATGGATTATGACACTCCTTTTGAATTTGTACCGGTTTCAGAAAATATTACATTTGATCAATTTGAATTAACAGAAATGATCTCTAAGGCAAATTCCGGGAAACCGGAAATAAGGGAATTACAACAGACTATCAAAATGATGAACAGCGCACGCATGGCTCAAGTTTTATCGCTTACTCCAAGTTTAAGCGTAGGATGGAATACTGCTCCTACATATCTAGGAGATCCCATGAAAGACTGGTTAAGCCCAAGACCGGGTTCTCTTTCAATAACTTTGGCATTGCAACTGCATAGTCTTATTCCGTTTAGTCAGAATTTTCAGGGTATAAAAAATATAGAAGATCAAATTAAAACTGCGGAAATTGGTCTTGCGCAATTAATTAACGGAACAGAGATTGAAATTTACAATATTGTTCTTGCATTGGAAAGAACGCGGGTAAGCGCTAACGCGCAGGCACAGACTGTAAATTTAGCACAGCAGGCATATCGTTTAACAGAACAGGCGTATGAGGCGGGCTTACAGGATTATTTTCAGGTGCAAAACGCACAGCAGTCTTTACATCAGGCGCGGGTGCAAATGCTTGAACAGCAGTTTAATTATCTTAATGGTCTAATAGACCTTGAATATGCAATTGGGGTTCCGTTTGGAACTTTATCAAAAAGGAGTGAATAAATATGAAAAAGAAGAATTTAGCGCAAAGGGCGCAAAGGGGTGCAACTTCGTTGCCGCAAAGAGCGCAAAGATTGTTTATTATGTTTTTTTGTACAATGTTTATTGTTTTTTCTGTCATAACTATTGGTTGTAACAGGAATAAGGAAGAGGCGGCAGGGCCGGAGGTGCCGGTGTTTGCGGTTAATACTACTCTTGCGGTGCAGGGACAGATACAGGATCATTTGGCTTTTGCGGGGGATATTCATGCCGGTTCTACGGTGGATGTCTTTTCCGATGCTGCGGGAAGAGTTGCGGAAATTCATACGGCAGTTGGCAGAAGGGTAAACAGGAATGACCCTATTGCATCGGTGGATCCTTCCCGCCCGGGAATGACTTTCCGGCATAGTGTAGCAAGAGCTCCAATTTCAGGGACGGTGATTGCTATACCTGCGCAAGTTGGGCAGACAATTTCACAAGCGGTGCCGCTTGCGCGCATTTCAGGCGGCGGCGGACTGGAAGTTCGCCTTAATGTAGCGGAACGCTTTATCTCTAAAATGGCATTAAACCTTCCGTGTGAGATTACCCTTGACGCCTGGCCGGGAGAGATTTTTCAGGGCAGTGTCAGTGAGCTTTCACCCACGGTTGATCTTGCGGCGCGCACAATGGAAGTTAGGATAAATGTCAGCGATACCAGCTCTAAATTAAGAGCCGGTATGTTTGCAAAGGTAAAGATTATTACAGAACAAAAAGACAATATTGTAAAAATACCCGCATCCGCAATTATCAGCAGATTTGGCGAACAATTTGTATATGTTATTGCACATGAAAAACAAGATGATGATGCAATGATCACAATTGTAAATAAAAGAGTTGTAACCCCCGGTATTATTATTGACGGCGTAGCTGAAATTTTATCCGGGCTTTCACCTAATGAAGAAATTGTACTGCGCGGTCAAACTTTGCTTGATGAAGGATCAAGAGTAAATATTATAGAACAGGTTACTCCACTGTCCGGCACAATCGGACAAGGAGCCGGACAATGAGTATGGTTAAAACGGTCGTTGGCCGCCCAACAACATTTTTCATTATTTTTGCCCTTCTTATTGGGCTTGGATTTTTTGCTTTGGCAAATTTGCCAATTGATCTTTATCCTGAAATAAATATGCCTATGTTGGTAGTATTCACTTCATATTCAGGAGCAGGCCCTGAAGAAGTTGAACGGACGGTTTCCCGCCCATTGGAGGCGGTATTATCCGGAGTATCGGGGTTGGAGAATATAACATCAATTTCCAGTAAGGGGTCCAGTATAGTTCTTTTGGAATTCACTTATGGGACGGATCTTTCAGATGCGTCCAACTCCCTAAGAGACGCTCTTGAACGAATAAGAAACTATCTGCCTACAAATACGCAATCACCAATGATTTTTAAATTTGATCCTGCAATGATTCCAATAATGGGGCTTATGGTAACATCAGACAAACGCACGCCGGAAGAATTACGGGAAATTGCAGAGGATACAATAGTACCGCGCATTGAACAGACTCCGGGCGTTGCAACAGCATCCGTAAACGGCGGCAGAGAAAAAATAATCCGCGTAGAAATTCCGCAAAACCGCTTAGAAGCTTATGGTCTTACAATTACGCAAATTCAGCAGATGCTTGCAATACAGAATATGCAGACAGCAGCAGGAACTATAACTGACGGAGGTTTGTCTTACATTCTTACAACTATGGGTGAATATACATCGCTTGAAGAAATTAAAAGTACTGTTGTCTCATACAAAGGCGGCGGTTTTGTAAACGGACAAGTTCAAATGCCGGTTCAAATCTTACTGCGCGATCTTGCGGATGTATATGAAGGGTACAGAGATGAATCCAGCATTGTTTTGGTTGATAATCAGGCTGCCGTTATGATGATGGTTCAAAAACAAAGTGGAAAAAACTCCGTCCAAACTGCAAAAGATCTGCGGGCAAGATTGGAAAGAATGAAAGCGGAGCTTCCGCCGGATATTACAATAACAGAAACCTTTAACACTACAGACATTATAGAAAATTCACTTAATCAGGTAACAAGTACAGCTATCTCAGGCGCTTTGCTTGCTGTGCTTATTCTTTTTGTATTCCTAAGGTCAGCTAAACCTACATTGATTATTGGAATTAGTATTCCCGTCTCCATAATAATTACAATGCTGTTAATGTATTTTGTTGGCCTTACGCTAAACCTTATGACAATGGCAGGTCTTGTTTTAGGTATTGGTATGTTAGTTGATAACTCTATCGTTATTTTGGAAAATATTTACCATTACAGAGAAAAGGGCGCAAAATTAAAAACAGCCTCAGTTTTGGGAACTTCTGAAATGATTGTAGCAATCACCGCTTCCACCATTACAACTATCTGCGTTTTTGCTCCTCTTGTAATGTTCCAAGGTCTTTTGGAAATGGCGGGAGAAATGTTTGCGGGTCTTGCATTTACAGTTGTAATTTCATTGGGAATATCTCTTCTTACTGCGTTGTTTCTTGTTCCCATACTTGCAAGCCATTATCTTCCTCTTGCAACAAGAAAGCAAAAACCTCTTACAGGCAAACTTGCGGTAATAGATGCTAAGTTTCAAAACTTTTTTAACTGGCTAGATTTAAAATACAAAGGTGCTGTAAAAAAACTTCTTATAGGCGGCATTACCATAAATATTCCTATAAAAGATAAACAAACCGGAATAAGAAACCCCAGAGAGTTTAAAATAAAAAATAAAGTCTGGGTTATTGCCGCGCTTATTATTGTATTTATTGTAAGCATGGCAATAATTCCGGTTATTGGTTGGGAATTTATGCCTCAGCAGGAAGATGACAATGTAAATATTTCTGCAACTTTGCCTATGGGAACTCCACTGCATGAAACAGAGGCTGTTTTAAGACAAATGCAATTAATTGTAGAAAGAGAAATTAAGAGTTATGAAAGAATTACTCTTAATGCAGGCGGCGGCGGCATGATGGGAATGGGCGGCGGTAGCAATTCCGGTTCGTTACGCATAAATCTTCCTCCATACAAAGAAAGAACAGAAAGCGCCAATGATATAAAAGATAAGCTGCGGCCGTATTTTAATCAGTTTCCCGGCGTAAGCTTTAATTTTTCCGGCGGCATGATGGGAATGGGCGGCGGCAACGCTGTTGATATAGTTTTACGAACAGACAACCTTGTTAAAGGCAAAGAAATGGGAGAAAGGATTGCGGAAGTATTAAAAACAAACCTTTCTGATATGGTTACAGAGCCTATGGTAGATCTAAATGACGGTCTTCCTCAATATGAAATTATAATAGACCGTGAAAAAATGTACGCACTAGGCCTTAATGCCTATACGGTTGGAAATGAAATTAAGGCGGCGGTTGACGGCGTAACAGCAACAAGATATAAATCCGGCGGCAAAGATTATGATGTAATTCTTATTCTGGCGGAAGCTGACAGGAATACCCTGCCCGCTTTGGATAATATTTTTATCAACAGCCAGATGGCGGGAAGAGTTCCTCTTTCCAACTTTGTGTCTTATGAACAGGGAACAGGCCCTCTTACAATCAGGCGAGAAAACCAAAGCCGCGTTATCCATGTTACAGCAGGCGCATTGCCGGGAACAAAAAGGAATGTCCTGCAGGCTAGAGTGGAAGAATTAATAAGATCAGAAATTCCAATAGAAGACGATGTTATTATTGAATACGGCGGCGACAATGCGGAAATGGTAAAAATATTTGGGCGATTTATATTGATTTGTATTGTAGCGGTCTTCCTTGTCTTTGGCGTTATGGCAAGTCTTTTTGAATCTTTCCGTGATCCGTTTATAATAATCTTTACAATCCCGCTTTCTATGATAGGTATTGTATCGATATATCTTATTACCGGAACAATCTTTAATGTGCTTACTGCGGTAGGGCTATTGGTACTGCTAGGCGTTATTGTAAATAATGGTATTGTACTTGTTGACTACACAAACCTTCTCCGCAAACGCGGTTACTCAGTAGATGATGCCTGTATTGAAGCTGCCGGCAACCGTCTTAGGCCAATATTGATGACAACTTTAACTACCGTTTTGGGACTTTTGCCAATGGCATTCTTCCCCGGGGAAGGCTCTGAGCTTGTAGCACCAATTGGAAAAACTGTTCTTGGCGGGCTTTCTTTTGGTACCTTGATGACATTGTTCTTAATGCCTACAATATATTCAATAATGAATAAGAAATCAGATGCACGGGATGCAAAAGCAAAAGCACGGAGAGAAAGTATTGCGGCAGGTGAAACCCGCGCAAAAAGAAAAGAAATAATTACGGAGGTTAACACATGATACGCCTTGAAATAATAGCAAACCACTCAGTGGAAGAAAACATTATGGATGCCCTTGCCAGGGAAAATACCGGCAAATTTTACACAAAAATACCAAACATTTATGGGGTTGGCAATGCCGGCCCTAGAATGGGGGATGCAATCTGGCCGGAAGAAAATTTCTCCCTTGTCATTTGGTGCGAGCAGGCAGAAGCCACCGCCATTAAACGGGCAATTGATTCTGTGAAGGAAAAATTTCCCGGGGAAGGTATTAAGTTGTTTGGGTTTGTTTAATATGATATACTATGTCCATGAGGATGAAACAGCAGAAAAAATTTAAACTGGTCTATAAAAGAAGGGCGTTGATTATTTCTACCCTGCTTGGCCAGATTGCGCTTACCATCTTTCTTATCATTGGTACTGGTCTGTATCTTAAATATATTTACTGGATTTTACCAATCATAAGCGTCATTGTATGTATCTATGTATTAAACAAACAGGAAAAAGCAGGATACAAGCTGACATGGATTTTTATTATTATGCTTGTGCCTATTTTTGGCGGCATCCTTTATATTCTATTTAATATTATTTCCAGCCCTAAAAAATTAAGAATGGAGTTGGATATTAATATGGCAAATTCGCATACGGCTTTTTATCTTCCGGGCAACCGTTTGGAGGAATTTATAAACACCCATCCTGAATATATAACCAATGCCCAGTATCTTCAGGAATATGCCGGCTTTCCTGTTTACGCAAATACAAGACAGGAATATCTGCCATCCGGAGAAGCTTTCTTTTATAGAGTATTGGAAGAACTAAAGAAAGCGCAAAAATATATTTTTTTAGAATTCTTTATTTTAAAAGAAGGAATGATGTTAAATTCGATCCTGAAAATTCTGGAGATGAAAGCAGCTGATGGTCTTGATGTAAGAATTATGTACGATGATCTTGGCTGTTTTTATACGCTGCCGCAGGATTTCCGCGACAATCTAAATAAAAAAGGCATTAAAACATTTGTCTTTAATCCGTTCAAACCGATTGTTTCATCATTGCAGAATAACCGTGACCATAGAAAAATAGTTTCTATAGACGGAAGAGTTGCATTCACAGGCGGACTAAATCTTGCGGACGAATATATCAATGTGGTTGAAAGGTTTGGACACTGGAAAGACTCGGCAATTATGATAGAAGGGGATGCCGCATGGTCACTTACTTTAATTTTTTTACAGATGTGGAATTTGAGTAATCATACCGGGGATACAGAAGAAATAGAAAGTTATGCTTCTTATTATCCCGGCCAACTGGAAATAAATAACGCCGCACGGAGTGATAAAGCATGGGGATTCGTTCAACCTTATGCGGACAGCCCCATAGATAAAGAAAATGTCGGTGAACATGTCTATATTCAAATTATTAATCAGGCAAAAAAATATGTTTACATTAATACGCCCTATTTAATTGTAGACGACAATCTTTTATCCGCGCTTACTCTTGCCGCCAAAAGCGGCGTTGATGTGCGCATTATTACCCCGCACCGCTGGGACAAAAAAATTGTCGCAATAACATCACGCTCTTATTACCGCAGACTTATACAGGCAGGGGTAAAGGTTTATGAATATTCATCCGGTTTTAATCACGGCAAAACATTTGTCTCCGATGATAAAATTGCCACAGTCGGCACTACCAACCTTGATTTCCGCAGTCTTTATCTCCACTTTGAATGCGGCGTACTAATCTATGCAAGCGATGAAATTAAAGCAATCAAAGAAGACTTTGTGCATACCTTGCCAATCTGCCAGGAGATGACCATTAAAGACTGCGCCAGAAACGCTTTTCAAAGAATTATTCAGGATGTGTTGCGTATCATTGCACCATTATTGTAGTATATTAATATGGCAGATTTGTTTGACTATATCACATGGCGGGGGGATCTAGATTTTGTAAAATCCCCTCTTAATCCTGTGGATTATCTTATTTTTTCGCAGCTTTCTTACCTTCCTTTTGACGGTATAGTTCCCACGCCCAAAGAAAAAGGCGGAATTAGCCTGCATTTAGCTTTGGAAATAATTTTGGAAAAACTCCACACAACAGAGGTAGGTTTTGGACCAGTTCTGGGTTTTAAGGAAGACCCGGATTTTATAAACGCTTTGATAACTTCAAACCGTTTTGGAAATTGCCATCTTCTAGGATATGTTAATCAGGTTGATACTGAAAAAGAAATTCAATTTTCCGCTCTCTGCATACATACAAGTCATGATAATTGCATCATATCTTACCGCGGAACAGATTCGTCATTTGTCGGCTGGAAAGAAGATTTTAATATGGCTTTTAAGGAAGTTATCCCCGCGCAGCAAGAAGCGATAACTTATCTGGAAAAAATGGCTTTGCATATAAAGGGAGAATTACAGACCTGCGGTCATTCAAAAGGCGGAAACCTTGCGGTTTACGCGGCCTCTTTTTGCGACAAAAAAACACAGAATCGAATAACCGGCATCTACAGTTATGATGCACCGGGTTTTCATGAATCTGTAATTAAAAGTGATGGTTATGCAAAAACAAAAGGTAGGATTCATTGTTATATTCCGCAAGCATCAATTATAGGAATGATGCTTGAACGCGGCTGTAATTATAATGTTGTAAAAAGCAATAAAGCCGGTCTTATGCAGCATAATCTTTTTTCATGGGAAGTAACGCATAACAACATGGTTCACGCAGAAAGAATCGATCTTAAAAGCCGTTATGTCGATAAAACCATCCGTGAATGGGTTAGTAATTTGGACAATGATAAACGCGAACAGTTTATAGAAGGGATATACAAAATTTTACGTTCATCAGAAGTAAAATCTGTTCATGAAATGGAAAGCTCGTGGCCTATATCTTTAGGAAGAATTATCAAGTCTCTGGGCAATATTGATGAATCAACCAGAGTATTAACATTAAAAACAATTGCCGGTCTTTTTCGTTCTGCCAGGAATAATCTAAATACTTTAATTGATAAGGAACAAAAGTGAAACCTGAACATTCATCTAAACTTACAACAAAGCTTCCTGCAAACATAATTACAACTGCAGTACCTATAACCCCGGAAGTACCGGTAACCGTTACACCTCCTGACTGGAATAACAGAAAACTGTTTACATTATTCTGGCCGTTAATTGTTGAACAACTTTTGATTGTATCGATGGGATTTGTCGATATGATTATGGTAAGCTCCGTTGGCGAACACGCTATATCCGGTGTCTCCCTTGTTGATCATGTTAACTTCTTATTTATAACTGCTTTTAATGCTCTTGCAACGGGCGGCGCTGTTGTCGCATCCCAATACATTGGACGTAAAGATGGAAAAAACGCCCGCTGTTCCGCCTGCCAACTTGTTTACATAAGTGTATTTATTTCATTTGTACTTATGGCATTAACAATGGCTTTATGCGGTCCCGTTCTTAGGCTAATTTACGGTAACATTGCAGAAGATGTAATGCAGGCGGCTCAAACATATTTTTTTGTAAGAGCCATATCATATCCATTTTTAGCATTATACACTTCTGCCGCCGCATTATTCAGGAGCATGGGAGATTCAAAAAATCCAATGCGTGTTACAATCCTTGCAAATATTATTAATATTGCCGGAAATGCGTTGTTTATTTATGGCTTTAAGTGGGGCGTTGCCGGAGCAGCGCTTGCTACTGTTATTGGCAGAGCAATCTCAGCTATTATTTTGTTATTCCTTCTATTAAAAAATGATGACAAAATAATACACCTAAAAGGTATTCTAAAAGTAAAACTGGAAACCGTCATGATAAAACGGATTCTAAATATAGGAATCCCAAGCGGGCTGGAAACTGCCATGTTTCATGTAGGTAAAATTCTAGTTACAAGAATTTTTACCGCTTTTGGGACAGCCGCTATTGCTGCCAATGCCGTAGCCTCCACGATCAATTCCCTTGCTTTTATGCCGGGCTCCGGTTATGGTATGGGGCTTTTGGTTGTAGCGGGACAATGTATAGGGGCGCAGGATTATGCAGGGGCAAGAAGATACACAAAAAAAATAATGCTTATGGCTTATGTAACCTATTTAATTGTAAATATAAACATATTTATTTTTATGAACCCAATTATGGGTATTTTTAATCTTTCTGATGATTCTATTAATTTTTGCAGAACATTCCTGCAAATTCACCTTATAACATCGACATTATTCTGGTGTACATCCTTTGTGCTTCCAAACTCCTTAAAAGCAGCAGGGGATGCCCGCTATGTTATGGTTGTTACAGCAGTATCAATGTGGCTTATAAGGGTATGCTCGGCGTATATTATGGCATTTCCTCTGGGACTTGGGCCTATAGCAGTCTCGCTTGCCATGGGAGCCGACTTTATATTCAGGGGCATCTTTTTTACATTGCGCTGGATAAGCGGAAAATGGATGGATAAACGGGTTATATAATTTTATTCCGCAGCTTTATCTAAAATAACTTTTATTCTGCTTAACAGTTCTTCTCTATTATAAGGTTTCCTGATGTAATCATCTGCGCCAATCTCAAATGCACGTTTTTCATCCGAAGATTCCGTTAAAGCGGTTAGAAAGGCAATGGGGACTTTTTTGAGCAGGCTGATACCTCTAATTCTGTTAAAAACTTCCCAGCCATCCATATCCGGCATCATAATATCTAACAAAATTAAATTGGGGACAAACTCACTGCTATATAAATATTGCAAAGCTTCACTTCCGGATTTTGCCTTAAAGACTTCATATTCATCTTTAAGTATATTTTCCGCAATAGCATGCTGAATTGCATCATCATCTACAAAGAGAATTTTTTTTATTTCATCCATATTGGCTCCTCCCCTTTATAAAGATCAACTTATCTTAATAGTTACACATTTTATTGCATTTGTCAAATATTTTATTACAATTTCTACATTAATATTGTATTATAGATCATGCGTATAATCTCATGGAATGTTAATGGTATCCGAGCAGTAGAAAAACGGGGATTCACAGACTGGCTTGTAAAGGCCAATCCCGATATTCTATGCCTGAACGAGACAAAAGCCAACCCCGGACAGTTATCAGCGGAACTTACAAAACCTGCGGGCTACTCTACTTTTTGGGCAAGTGCAGTGAAAAGAGGCTATTCAGGGGTCGCTATTTACACAAAAGAGCAACCTAAGAATGTTCGGTTTTTAGGCAAAGAAGATTTCGACAATGAAGGACGGGTTCTTGTGGCGGATTACTGCTTAAAAAACCTTAACTTTACGCTGATTGCCGCATATTTTCCAAACTCCCAAGATGGAGGCAAACGGCTGGATTATAAACTGGCTTTTTGCGACGAAATTCTAAAACTCTGCAATGGGTTTGTAAAAAAGGGGCAGCACTTTATACTTTCAGGCGACTACAATATTGCCCATACTCCCATAGATCTTGCCCGTCCAAAAGCCAATGAAAAAAGCGCGGGCTACTTGCCGGAAGAACGCGCATGGATGGACAAGTTTACCAAAGCCGGTCATATCGATACCTTCCGCCATTTTCACCCCGACCAACCCGGACATTATACATGGTGGTCATACATGGGAGGAGCGCGAGAACGTAATATTGGATGGAGAATTGATTATCATTGTATCGATAAAGGACTTTTGCCATTGGTAAAATCATCAATTATAAAACCCGAGGTAACAGGATCAGACCATTGCCCCGTAGAAATAGAATTAAGTATTGTGTAATTGTGATTGCCTTTCAAAATTATTTCATAACTCTTTTTGACAAGCTTCCTTAGCGGGGGTCACCCATTAACACTGATTAACGCAGATTAAGCACTGATTTACGCAGAAGAAGATTTGATCTTTAATCAGTGAAAATCCAGAAGCAAAATAAAATAGCTGTTGATAATGGCAATTTCAAACAGCACCCATCATAATCAGCGTAAATCAGTGTCAGCCGTGACCCCGCCTTGTGGAAAACGTACCAGCTACCCATTAAAATACTACCAAAACTTCCAAACAAACCACCAAAGATTTTTCCTCAAACGATAAAGCAAAACGGCACTTCCACACCATATATAGGTGCACAAAATCAGCCTTAATTTTTTACCTATTTCTAGGTTACTACATTCTCGGAAGCCTGTCAAGCGTTTTTTTAACTTTTTTTAATATTTTTTTGGCCTGTCTCAAATATGTCTCAAGAATTTGTAAAGATGTACCGTTTAATAATTTATGCAAAAGCTACTAACCACCGAACAAATGGCGTATGTTATGTCAATAAACCCTTATACACTGCGTGCATTAACCGACACCGGTACAATACCGCATACCTACATACATGGTCAAGAGGCCAAAGAGATACGATACAACCCCTATATAGTCAATGATCACCTGCGGCGGGTAAATAAAATAAGCCTGAACAGCAATAATCAAAATGAGCTGGATGACATACGCAATTATTTTAACACTACCGCACCTGATGTAGTAAAGAACCTGAAGAAAATCGATAGTGGATTTGCCCAAAGAAGAGTACCCAAAGGTTATAGCCTGACCAAAGTAAAAAATAAACAATATGGATTCCTGTATTATGTAAGATATTTTCATAATGGCAGAACAATTTCTAGGTACAATACACATACAAACAATTTAGCATTGGCAGAAAAATGGGCAGTTGACAATAGGGATAGAATTATTAATGAGTACTATGCAAAAAGAACCCCCGGTTATGCAAAAAATAGTTTTTATGATATATTGTCAACAGCCTATAAAGAAGATTCCCCATATGATGAATGGGCTGCCACACATGGAAAAATGATAACAGAGAGAGTTAGAAGTCTTTACAATAATTGCATGGTAGATATATTGATACCGTACCTAAAAAATCATGGTGTTAAAACCGCTCACGATGTAAGACCTTCTCTAATTTCAAAATTACAAATTTACTTGAGTAAAAAAGGAATATCTCCATACACCATTAACCGCAAGATAAGTCTTTTAGCAATGATTTTTGACTATCTTGTAGCAGAAGAAATTATAACAGACAATGTATTTCGCAAAGTAAGTAAATTAAAAGGCCATAAAAACCATGCAAAAACCAAAGACATTCATGATATTGATAAAATAAAAGGAAAATTTGATCACATGTGGAAAGGTGAAGAAACGGAATATATTTTAAATATGTTGATAAATTGTACCGGTATGCGTAATAGCGAAATCGTTCAGATTAAACTTAAAGATATTTTCCGTCAGAATAACAGCCACTTTATTTTTGTTCACGGAACAAAATCAGAAAATTGCCCTCGCTATATGATACTTCACCCTACATTGCATAGAATGTTAATAAAATATGCTTTGAAAAATAAAATTGCTAATGATGATTATCTTTTTCCTGATACTAACAGCTACACATTTGACAAAGCTTGCTTTGCCCTGGCAAAAAGAATATATCCAAAAACGCCGCATAATGAACTTAGAGAGTACTTGGATAAAAACAACATAACATATTACTCCGGACGGCACTCCTGGAAAACACTAATGCGTGCCAATAAATTGGGCGATGTTGAAGAATACTTCATGGGACATAAACTAACCCCAGATGTTGCAGAAATCTACAACCACAAAAACCGCCAGGGACAAAGGAATATCTTTAAAAAAGCAAAGGATATTGTTAGAATATTAGATAGGCGCGTATTCACTGCGAAAAACAGAAGCAAAAAGACTTAATTATATACCAAATTTGGCTAAAAATAGGATATTTTGTGTATATTTATGTCATAATTACCGATAAAAAAGGCTTGAAACCCAACCCAAATCATGATATATTATAGCATGGATAATGTAGCGGATGGGTTGAATCAAATCAACCAAACACTTCGGGACCTTATTGAAGCGGTGAAAAAGCCGAAAGAAAATAGGTTTATGCGAGTACTGGAGATTTTAGTTCTCGTTGGGGGTGCTTCCGCTATTATAGGCGGTATTGATATTGTTATTAAATGGCTGTTAGGAGGATAATATGGTTTTTCAATTGGTTGTACTTACCATAATTGCCGTGGTGTGTTTTACGGCTTTTTTCATGTTACGGAACATGAGAAAGCACAGCTAAAAAACATCTCTGGATTTATTGCAAAAAATTCCATAAAAAAGATAAGAAACAAGGGCATTAGTATATGCCCTTGTACCCTTACCTACTCCCCAGTACCACTATAGAAGTTATCAAGCTCGCTGCCAACACTCCGGAAGTAATCCTCCAGAATGTTAACTTCCGCTCTAATGAGCGCTGATAAATCGCCTGATCCTCTATTAACCAGCCCAAGTTCTCTGATAGCGCTATCTGCCTCCTGATGGATTCCTCGGAGTCTTTCAACTGCTGCAACAGCCTGTTTATTTCGTTCAAGCTCTCGTCGTTGCTCGTCTGCAATGATTCGATTAAGACTTGTTGCTGCGCTAAATTTCTGTCCAGATCGTCCAGAAGCCCCTGAATTCGTTCCACTGATGTTAAAGGCGATTGCGCCGCCAAGCAAGAAAAAGACAATACAACCAGCAATAAAATAAAACTTAAAAATCTTCTCCACATTATTTACCCTCCAACTTAGGCTCATTCAGTTCCGGCCTAAAAAACTTCCCTATTTATTTCAGTGGGTTTCTTAAAAAAGTGTCCCCACTTTGTTACCGTTGAGTTGACTTTCTTGAACCATTTGATAAATTGATCTCATGATAGTATTACATCATTTCCCGAACCCTTAAAATTATTGAGTGTATTTCCATACGGATCGTCAATAATAACCGATCTGGGATAGCCTATATTCACCTTGTCCCACTCTGCACCAACTAAAACAACAATGTGTCCAAGAGTTGTTGCATTACCCTTTGAATCAATAAAAGGAAAGTCGCCGGAAAGCACAACCGGTTTATCATTCTTTAATTCGTTGATAATGTTAGGAATAGGTCTCTCCGTTGAAAAATCTGTTACATTTTGACCCATCCACTCGTTTGTTGCCTGTGACAGTTCGTCATGGATCCAAGGTCGGAGTTTTTTAGCTGTCATATAAAGATGAAGATTGTCCATCGGTCGTTCATATTCTCCTACCGGAAAGTCATAGCCTAAATAATCTAAAGCCATAACCATTGATGTTACATTACAAGTATTATGCGGATCACGCTTGTTATTCCGCTGTGTCCAATTTAATTTGCCCGCTGAAATATTAATGTGCATTTTACTCCTCCAATTTTTTTTCTTTGCATTTTATTTTGTCCGCTACAAGCGGCCCTATACTTGCCGCCGTTCCCTGGGCAGCTATAAGCCCGGCAAGGGGCGGCAGAAACTGCAACCACAAACCAAGACGGTCAAGTGGCATAAGAAACAAGCAGAACATGGTATATAAAACTACGGTTGCCACTTCAATAACCCATGCTATTTGTATAAATTTTAATGTAAAGTTTTTTTTCATATTACAAATTCCTTTTATTTATTCTTGAGCATTTCGATAATAGTACTTAACCTTTCCTCAATACGAGCCTGTGTTTTGCCTAGATTGCTAATTTCTTCTCGCAATTCGCACATTTCGTCTCTATGCTCTTTTGCATATTTGTCAATCCTGGTATGCGCTATTTTTATACTTTCTTTATTTTGCTTTACAGCCGCAGATAATAACGCCATTCGCCAAATCAATGTGCCGCAAGTGATCAAAAACATCCCAATAGTAACTAATTCGCTGATTGATATTGTCATTTTATTCCTCCATGTGCTTTGTAAAAATTGTTCTAATGGATTTTAGTTCCACTTCAATATCTTCAAGTTTTTTTTCGAGTATGTCCTGCCGTGCCAAAAATTTACATAGCAGTTCATATATTTTCTCATTCGATATTTTCATATTCCCTCCTTTGATCTTCCATAAGCCCTCCCTCTTAATCCCTTAGTTTTTGACCTCGTATATTCCCTGTTTATCTCATCTATGTCATCTCCTAAAACACCCCATTCCTTACCATTTTCATCCACCCATTTATCATCAATAGTCAAAATAGGATACTTCTGGGTAAAATCAGTACTCTTTAATTCCATATCATCTGTAATACCAAATAGCTCTTTATAACCAGGTGCATGATAAATAAACCATTCAATGGCGCCTACATTCCCACAAGATCTACACTCTGAAAAATCAAATATAACAGGGTCTGAATCTTTGTGCAGAGAAGCTTCTGTATGATCTGCACGGCCGGCAAAACATCCAGTTAAAGCGCCGGATGAAAACATCGTAGTCATGTAACGGAATAGTTTGGTGGGTTTAGATGGATAAGTTGTAGTTGTTGCACCATCAGAACAATAATTAGTATAAGGAAAAACTGTATGTGGTATATTATTGTCTATACAATATTGCTTTTTTGCATTCCAATCATCGTTTGGATTTTCTAATATTAAAATAAAATCATAATGTTTGGGAAACTCATGATCCTCATGCCACGCTGCAATGCGTTTGAAGTTTGGAGATTCAGGCACATACAGACTTCCGTTTATTCTAACAATTCCTTTGTAACCTTCAGCCGCAAGAGCGGGGATTAAATCTTTAATCCAGGGATAAAGCCCAGGCTCACCCCCTGTAATGTCTACTATCCACTCATTTGGATCTAAGTTTTTTATCATCCACGGAAGCAACAACTCATTAGTTATAGCGTTCTTTGGATGGCCGTCTACAAACTTTTCATCCGGCGCATAAGTCCACCTAGCCATTGGACAATGCCTGCACTTATAATTACACGATTGATAAAGCACTAATTCAAATAAATTCATATATACTCCTTATAAAGATATTTTTTCATCCCACCAGACAGTGATAGTCCCTTCAAAAGCAAAAGAACGCACAGTTAAAGTTTCATTTGCTTGTCGCGTAACAGGATTAAAAGCAAGAATACTACCTGTAGCAACAATATTGCTAAAAATAGTACCTCTAGTTGATGATATAAGACTATGTGAATGTCCACCCTCTTGCCCACAACCCTTACCACACATTCTGATATTTACAACAACGCCCACCGGCGGAACAGGAGATCCTGCTGTAATTACAGTATCTCCACCTGTTAATACACTGAAATTTCTTGTCCTAGTTATAGTAGAAAAAAGAGGTTTGAGTCTAACAGTAGAACTCCACAATTTAATTCGACCACCTATACCGGGACTTCTGGGATTGCCACCGTTACCAAAAGTATTTGCATCACCTATAGGCGGATTAGTCCCGCCGCCTCTGCCAACTTTTAAGAGTATTTTATCGCCTACTTCACAGTATCTATTGCTGTGGCTGGACCAGCCTGCTGTAAGATCACCGGGGACTTTGTATAAGTATTTTTCTGTATTACCGTTTCTGCCTGGTTGCGCACCATTTAGAATAGGGATTAGCGGAGCGCTCGCACCACCAGAACCGCCTAAGACAGCCATTGCATCTTTTGTTATAACAGTAAACTGCGGGTTTGGAGTAGTTTTTATTGTAAATGTTGAATTAGGTCCCTCTACAATTCTAACCAGAGTTTGTTCTCCAGGCACTCCATTGTTAGGATAGTTCCAGCCACCTTCACCACCACCACCTGTTAAATCAGCTTCTATGTAGCCTTCTGTTACACATTCGTATTCATCTATAGCGTAGTCATACTTAGTAATATCAAGTAACGGATAGAGGAGACATAGATCGTTAACCGCTTTATTGACCGCTATGTCATCAACCGCCTGTAATGTCGCAAAATTCCCTGTTCCGTAAGAAGTACTTCCACCGTTTGCCTTATCAATCATTGTAAGTAAGTACTTACAATTTGCAGCTTGCCCTGCTGTACCTGCAACCGGAGTAAAGTTCGTTCCCATTTTTTTATTTATGGCATTACACACATATTCACAATTAGCTAACTGTCCCATAATAATTCCTTAACTTGTTGGTGTTGATGGTGTAGGTATAAACACAGGCCCAAGAAAACGATTCTCGCCAGCTTGAAACTCAAATATACCCTTACCGACATCACCATTGCCTCTATGCACCATCGATCTAGTTTCGTAATCAATACTCCTGCCGCAGTGGAAATCAATAACAGCAACTCTAGCTGTATTAGGAGAGCTTCGACTCCCTAATCCTAAGCCTACATTGGCTTCACTGACATTGGCTCCAATAACAACAGAGCTATGAGCAGGTATTAGTCTACCGTCCGAGTCAAATAATGCCGGGATATTGGGTATTACAGCAGATACACTAGCACCTAATATAGGAACACCACCGGGTTGCCCCTTTTCGCTCTGTTTAACTTGTGCATCATTTGTAACATTCCCCAAACCAATATTAGCTTTTGTTATATTAACATTCTATTAATTATATCTAGCAATGAGCCAAATATTATAACCAAAGATGAGCCAAGATTTTATATTTGACCATCATAATACCCCTGAATCCAGTCTCTAAGCTCGTTAATCTCCCCGGCATTGGCATTTGCCTGTGCGTGTAATTCGCTGATATCGGTACTGCGGCGGATTGATTTGATAACTGCGACATCGTAATCACGAAACCATGCCATTAGCTCGTTTAGCCTGTGTTGCTTAACATCGATTTCCTGCGGTGGGGGTTGCGGTACTAAAACAGGCTTTCCGGTATTATCTGTGCCTATTGTCCATTCTCCGTTCTGCGCCGCTATAAGTTCGTCCCGGTATTTTTCTGTAACCTCGTACCTGTCGTTTTCTTCCGACTGTTCCGGATAAAATCCTTCTTTCCAATAAACCATATTGTTCTCCTTTTTATCTGTAATAAATGCCTGTCAAGTTACAATTATCGCGCGCCACTATCTGTATCTGGCTCCAACTGTTAAATCTGATTACCGCATTATATGAATTGCCAGTACCATCAGCTGCTATAAGTCTTACCCGACTGGTATTTGACGCAGTTGTACTTGGTATTATAGATGCCTTGCGAAAAATATTGTGTGATTGCGTGGGATGGGAACTAGTAGTAGTCACAACGCTGGTAAAAAGTATTTCCTCGCAATCTGAAGGAATTGCGGTGGCCAAGTTTAAGGCACCTGTAGATGACATTAGTCCTTGCCATGCTGATTTCCATGTATGTCTTGAAATTAATCCGTTGATTTTGCGGCCTATTTGAAGCAGCCAATTGTCTATAGATTGGGACAAAGTCGCTGTGTTAAATTTAGAGACATTCTCCGATGTTCCCAATGCCACCGATTGAAAATCTTCCGCAATTTTTTTATCGTTTACTCGTATTTCCCTAGCTATAAAATTTATTATGGCGCCGGCACTTTGACCTGCTACTTTTTCAGTTACTTCTATTCTGGCATCATAATCTACATTTTGCCCTGTATGGAAATCTATATGAGCGATTCGATTTATAGCAGGAGAGCTTGTACTCCCTAATTCTATGCCTACATTGCCATTATGTTCGTGCCCAATATTAGTGGAAGTAAGCCGGCTCAAGTCATCTCTTAATGCAGCAGCAGTATCCATTAACACAAAATTACCATTACTAGCAAGAATATCAGTTGCCAAAGTCCGTGTTATACTACATCCCTTGTTAATAACAAAGGTGCTTCGGTTGAGAAGATGTATTCCTGTCGTATTGCCTGACAGAGGATGATTAGATTTATTAATTGTAATTGTACCAGAAAAATCATCAATCGTACTGCCGGTGTCTACATAAATACCAGTTGCAAAACTTCTTAAAGTAATATTCCCGTAAGTTCTAATACGACTCCCGTTGGTACAAGATATACCCCTTGAAGTATTAGAACCTAAATCTGTATTTCCGTCTGCTGTTAAAGAGCCAAAGAAAATTATATCAGACGCATTTACACAAGTAAGTGCGTGTCTTGCTAGAGTATCGCACGGCCCAATTGTTACTGCCGAGCCATATTTAATTTTGCTTGAAACACCATGTGAAATGTAATACCATGATTTTACAGTCAAACTAAACCTGATGTCGCTACAATTAGCACTTATAATCCTAGCAGTCATAGCTCCCTCAACCAGGGCACGAGACGTATAATTGCATTGCAAAGTTCCTGCAATTTCTAATCGTCCAACTACTCTAACAGCACCATTATAATCAAGGGTTACGCTACCAAGAGTTATAATTATGGGGTAAGCAGCATTATATGTTACACTCATATTACACAGAAAAACGGCTGAACGATGTCTAAGAGTAAATCCTTGTACAACTGGATTACCTATACCACAGAGTGCCCATTCAAGAGAGGATGCGTTTCCAGGCTGTTTCCCGGTATGTGCTAACATGCAAACATAAGTGAGAATTTGTGTGCCATTATTCCTAGATACGGTGTCGCCAGGAACATAATCGGTTGTATTATTCCATACACCTTTAGTTATCTCATCGTCCAGTAACGGCACAAATTTCCACACAGTAGTTGTTACAGACGGCGTGGTGCCAGTCCCAGCGGCTACTCTTTCGTAGACATATCCGGCACTGGTAACCCTATCTCCTACAGTATATGCAAGGCTCGAATCATATGGATTAGGATTAGCTGTACCTGCTGTGATATTCCTTTCAATGTACAAATCGACTCGAGGTACATTCCCTAATTTCAAGAGTGCTTCTGCTACAGTTTTTAGGGCATTTGCTCTTGATGCTCCTGTATTATTATCGTTACCATGCCTTGTATCAATATACAGGGTTCTTGTCTCTAAATTTTGATTTCTATACACCAAACTGCCCGGTATACGGAAGTATCCATTAGTGGCAGTAGTAACGGGTACAGTTGTTAAATGAGCTATATTTGTAACGGTATTTGGCAAAGCATTGACAGAATAGGCGGCGGCAGTTGTTGCAGCATGAGATCTTAAAATACAAGTAGCTAAAATATGAACATATCTAATATTATGCCGTACCCAAAAAGTCCAAGTATTATCGGTATCAAGATATATTATAATAGGTGGTATATCTTGTCCGCGATTAAGCTGCTTAGCAGATGATGCAACTACTACACCATTATTTAATGTAAAATCTACATCGGTGTCCATTAAATTGGCAGTTGTATAGTAGGATGCCCGTAGAGATAATTTAACATTACCTGACACTGTATTTGCTATATTTGTTCTTATTCTGTGCCCAAGGGTACCACTAGTTACAGAGTATTGATTATTAGGTGTATTCCTTTTTAGAGTCCATGGTGTCCATACACCACTGGTATTATATCTTATGATCTCATTAAAACTCCTATCATAAAATATCTGTACTGCTCTATAATCAGTAGCAGATACTTGTCGCAGACGTTTATGCTCCAGCTGGAATGATATATTAGAAGGTATGTTTGCTATATTATTGGTACCGCCGTCCAAGGTAGAATATATTATTTCCGAACTTGGGCCATTCCATGGGAAATAAGTGTCGAGATCAAGTGTTTGATTAGATACATTCCGGCCTTGTGTACCAATTACGCTTAACGGACTAGATGCTGTACCATCACCTGTTAAGGATGCATTTTTGTTAACTGCCAATAGCCCAGTCGTAGACGGTAATTGACTAGCCGGCACTTGTCCATTAACAAGATCAGCCTTATTAGCAAACAAACTCGCAATATTATCAATCAAAATCTTAAGCGTAGCGCGTAAACTGCGAGTCCCTGCCGTGATCTGTGTAGCGCTTGCCGCAGGCGCAACTACCGTTACCGGTACTGGTATCGATAAATTTCCGCCATTATCATCAACTGTTCCGGTTGCGTTATCGTTACCGCCTATAGTGCGGCTTAGTTTATCTTGTTTCCCATTGATTTTAGTTTGCAAAGCAGTATTTAATTGTGCTTCAGTAACTGTCCCGTTTAACAATGTTGCGGATATTACATTATTTGCGCCAACCGTAATTTGTATATTTGTACCGGTTGATCCTGTATAAATATCAATAAGGTCTTTAATACTAATTCTTATTGTAGAGTTATTTTGTTTTGTAATAATGATTTCTTTTGTAGCAGGATCATAGCCTATGTCTTTTGTCAGTGTTTCCAATGGCAAGTCAATTGCAAAAGTTGCTCCGTTGTGTGCGGTAAATGTAATAACATGGGTAGTAGCATTATAAGTTGGTAGCCCTATAAGATTATTCAGTATGCCATTCACTGTATTAAGTGCGGTTTGTGTTGCAGTAGAAATTGGTTTATTCGCATCAGAGGTGTTATCTACATTCCCCAAGCCCACTTGAGATTTGGTCACTGAATGAGGGTTACTGGTATTTGATGTGTGATTAGTTAAAACATTTCTTACATTTCTAATCTTGCCCCATATGAACTGCAGTATATTTCTCACTGGAGCTATTGCAACAGCTCCAGTGTTAATATCAGTTCCAGATCCGGTTTCGGCTGTAAGGGACGCGGTATCACCCAAGATCCTTGCTTCTTCTTCCGCGGCCACCATCTCATGCGCCTCAAAAATCCCTTCTTCAATTTTGTTCATGTTCTGGACACTAAAAGGGGTTCCGGGCTCATCCACTCTGTTTGGTGCATTGTGCAGCACAACAGATGCGTTGGATTCCAACGCCTTTTCAAATCGGTTTAAACTGACACCCTTCCGGGGTTTCCATTCGGTTTTCTTGTATGCCATAGAGTTATTGTACCACCCGCAATAGGCGTTTACTCTAATTGGGACATAGGGGGGCTATGGGGTGGGGAGAGAGGGTCCGAGATGCCTCAAATAGAAATGTTACCGAATGAGGCATTAGCTCTTTTCGGTAACATTTTTCATGAGACAATGCGGGGTCTTGACTTATCAAAAATGTTATTATATAATATAAAAAATGGAGAAAACATGAAAAAGTTGTTTATTGTTGTTTTTTTATTAGGGTTTTTAAACATTTCTTGTGACTTACAATCAGACTATCAGTATTATTTTGAAATAATTAATGATTCTTCAGAGAAAATATCATTTGATTTTAATGGTATCTCTAAAACCATTAATGCAGAAGAGACATTAAATTTAGATAAAGCTCATTATAGAGCCCTTACCAACATCACCGCAGATGGTTATGGCATTAGAGTGAAGGGAACTCATAAATATACTAATAATTATTCAACAATAACTTACACATTTTTTGATATTGAACCGTATAAATTGAATGTTTTTAACACCTTGCCTGTCGAATTAAAAATAAAAGCAGGGGAATATATTTATTATTTAGAATCAACAGAATTAACAGTACCGGCAAATGATCCCCCAAATACAGATGGCATAATAGAGGATGAGGATATTTATATTTATACAAATAGACCTATTTTTTCTATAGTTCAACCTGAAGATCCTAATGATCATTATTTATTTCCGGTTATATTTGATTGGGAAATCGTTGATAAAATTGATATTGATACACAAATAGTAAAAGAATATATAATGTTAGTTATTAGATAATGTCACACTTTAATACATAATGAATTACCTGAACGATAAACAGTCCCTGGTGTAGCTGGTTCATAATCAGGTATATCAACAAGTCTAAAAGTTCTTTTCCCTTCTGAAGTAAATTGATATGTTAACCTTTCTGTTAATAATCTATTGATTAGATTGGTAGGAAAATCTTGCGGAGGGTAATTATTATTATTAATCCAGTTTACAACTTGATTAGGATAAAACTCCTTACCCCAAACAGGTGTATATGAATTGTAGCCTCTAAATGCAACTTCGATCTCATTACCTTCGTTTGTAATAACTGTTGCTGTTTCAGTATGATATATCTTATTAAACGGAAGGTTGCCATACGATCCATACCATTCGTAATAAAATATCCCCTCATTATTTGTATCAGAATATTTTTTTATTGCAATTATAGGAATATTCCCATAATGTCCCAAAATGTTACTCCGTACTGGTATACTAAGAGTAGTAGCTCCTATTTCAATATTATATAATTGTCCTACAGGCTCATCATTTGTCAATAATAATGGCCCAGAACTTATAGCTCCTAAAAACAGGGAATTACCACTTATAGTTAAATCTTGAGCTGCTAAGTTTTCTATAAACGCATGCTGCGCAATTAACTGTCGGGCAAATATCGCCCCGAACCATCCTGTGTCATAAGCCAACCCGGGCACATCAAGGCCGTCTTTGAAACAGCGAATATACAAATCCGCATACCTGTCAGGCTCCCGGTACTCCCATGCGATACCAGACCATTGGAAAACACTGCCGGCAGAACGACCGTTTGTTGTGTCAATGGTCAGCACATAATCTCCTTGTCGCGCAAGTACCGATCCCTGTACCGGACCTTTTATTATTGTTACTGTCGCGTTTGATGTTGTCAGCGCATTAACAGTTCCCAAATACCTTGGCGCATAACTCCTTGTGTCTCTTGTTATTTTTAACACTGATGTATAGACCTCACCCTGATATGTTGCGTTGACTGTAATATTATTTACATCACCAAGCGTAGCATTGGCATTAACAGTAACAAGGCCGCTTGTATTATGTATCGATATTCCCGCTGGAGCTCCAGTTAATGAAAAAGTAACGCCGGTTGATAATACACCACTCCACATGTGCAACCTCGCTTGTGAAGTAAAAGGCAAAAGCCCTGCAAGAATTTTTCCGTCAGCATCACTCTCAAGCAATTTGTTTTGCGGCTCAAGGCTTAGCCAAATCGGAGTAATATCATCTTCATTCCGTGTGGCTTTTATTCTTACAGGCTGACCCCATTCGCCGACATCAACCGTTACGGCCATTTTTGCAGATTCCCAAATAGAGCGGAATGTTTTTGAGTAATGCCAACCATCATTTTGTCCCTCACCTGTTGGGCGCGGGGGTTCTTCATCGTTATCATTGTAAACTGCAAAATGTTTCCAGTCTGACGGTTTTATCAACCCGGAATCCATGGCTCCGGAGAAAGGTGTTATCTTGTTTTCAAATTCCGGCAAAACAAAATCAGGTGAGTCCACTCCAAAAATTTCCGGACTGTATTCTACGCAGGTAAGTGTTGCTTTAAAATCTCTCTCCGGCAAGATGTCGGTTATAATTAAATCAATTACTTCATAACCTCTAATGCCAAAGGCATAAATATCTCCGGCTTTTGGCGCTTTGCTTTCTGCAAACGGTTCTGTAAAAAAAATAACATTCAAAGGTTCATAGTAAACATTATCTTCTTCATCTATTGCATACATTTCACCAATAAGCGGGGCGTAAAGATCGCCGTCATCCGTGGGATTATAAACCATAGATTTATTCCGCTGTCTACCGGGACTAAAAACAACTTCTTTAAGTATTATCTCGCCATTATATAAACGAATTCTAACAGCGTACTGATTGCCTTCTAACATTTCTATCGGCTCATCTGTATCGATACCAATGCATACGCCGTCTTGCCAAACAGTCCCCTTAATCCGCCCCTGCGCGGATCCTGTCAGCGCAATATCGCCGGCGTATTGTATCCAATCTCCCTTGTTGCAAATTAAATATTCAATATCCACTTCAATTGAGTGTACAAACGGTCTGTTTTTAAGACAGCCGTAACTATACATACCAATACGCCGCGCCTGTTCCGAATTTGTTATCCCCCATAATTCCATTTTTTGTATAGAGTCAGGTTCCTTCACGCGGTTGCCGTTAGAAGTATTGTAAACAGATAATTCGTTATGGTCATAACCCGCATCAGCATCAATGTAGCGCAATGCTATGGCCTCTGGAATATCGCCTTTTAACATTGTAACGCTATAACTAATTGTATTTTTTGGCGTAAATAATTGCATATGAGCAGGCCTTTCTATATCCTGTACAACACTTACTTTTGAATCGATACGCAAAATATCAGCGCGTGCCGTACGGCCAATCATTCTTATAAGCTCAGCTATTGTTACAGATTGAGAAAGGTATGCGTTACAGGTATATTCGTGTTCTTCACACCATAAATAAAACGCTTCCAAAGACGGCCAATCGATATCATCGGCATTTACTTTTTGCTGTGCCGGTCGCCCCTGCAGTGCGTACAACAGCGCAGATGCGGGGTTGCAGGTTTCTGCAGTATTCAACCAATGTAAATGGCCGGAGCCGTTACCGGAATAAACAGGATGTTTTGCTGTTGCGATATAATTAAATCTGTCTAACATTCCGTTAAGTTGTCCTGTCGCTAATACACGCATAGCAATAATAGTTAAATTATTCTGCATTACAGCGCGGATTGGTCTAACCGATTTAATCGAACGGACAGAACCAATGTAAACCTGATCTATAATTTTTGTGTCGGTTGAATCATCCGTTACCCGTTCTATTTTTACGGTGTATTGACCAGGTGTAAGACCGCTTTTTGTTATTTGACATCGTTTTGTTTTTAATTCTGCCCCGGATATAACATTTGAATTGCCGTTAAAAAATCCAAACAGCTGATACTTAGTATCTGGATCAGTTTCTTTTTTATACCACGCCTGCACCGTTAAAGAGGTTGATACTAATTTACTATCTTTGTTGTACTTGCCAAGCCCCGAATGAAAAAAGATGTCTACATTAATAATACTTGTTTTATTTGGCGTAGTTCTTGTAACAGCACCGGATATTTTTTGACCATTGGCACCATCTATCTCTTTATTTAATGGAGCGTTAATAACATCTTCATGTACACAATTGGGGTAAATATTTCCCCTTTCCCCATTCTGGAATATTTCAAGCCTTATTACAGGATCCGCACCATTTAAAATTGAATTCATGTTTTTAGTCGCAGAAAAATCAATTAATGGGGTATCGCCTAACTTTAGAGTATTTGTATCAATAATACAATCTTTGTAACCGCCGCAGAATAGCTGTGTATAATATTGTTTGCCGTCTATAATTTCCGTGCAAGGATTGGCCACAATATCAGGATATACGCGATGCCGGCCAAACAGCACAGGGATACGCCCATGCGGGCGAGCCTGATTTTTGCTCCCTCGGATAGACGGATCGCTTTCCGGTTTTTCTTTATCATCGAGTTTTGGTATATCAGTATTTAACAATATTCCACCGCTAAGTATCATGGCAAGACCGGAGCCCATTACTGCTATTCCTACGCCTGCCCCGAAACCTGTTGCAATCAGAATACCGCCCCCAATAACCATAAGCCCACCAACGATCTTTGCTCCTACTCCCATTTCTTCATTGCTGCCGTACGGTACAAACTTAACAGACAATGTATCACCGTCCAGAGCCTCAACATTAAAGTCTTTTACTATTTATCCGTTACGACAAACCCTTGCCTGTGAAAGAGGAAAGCCGCTGTCAAGTTCAGCAACAATTTCCGCAGTCGTTTTTGGAGTAACTGTAACTTTAATACGGCTTTTCTTAACCGGATGAAGTTCCGCTATTACATTAACTGACATGATAATACCCCTCTATACGGCCACGCAGTGCAGGATGTGTCGCTCTTTGGCAAACAGATCCTGTCTTTTGTCCTGTGTGTAAAATACAACCGGCACCGGCGTAAATGCCGACATGCGCTGGTTTTCCATATGTGGTCATAACCACAACAGTTTTTTCTTCCGGTTCTGCTACTTTTTCTGCAGTAAGTATCGGTAACTGTTCCTCAAACAGTCGCGATGTTTCTTCAACATTTAATGCGTTGGAATAATCATCCGATAATTCAGGCAGTTTTATTCCGTATTCATTTTGTAAAACCAAACGGATAAGACCATAACAATCACAGCCGTCCATAGTCCTGCCGTTTGTTGCAAAAGGAATTCCAATATATTTTGATACCCATTTATACATCATCAATAGAATAACCCCTCAAAATCTTCCGGCGAATAAGTATCTTTGGGAAACTTGCGATCCAGTAAATAAAAATCGTAAAGCTCGCCTGTGATACTTTCTTTATTTGCTTTTATATTCCGTAAGCGGTAGTTAAGCGGTCCGCGTTCGTAAATGTCCGGCGTGTCCGCCATTATGACACAGATGGATACGGTTATGTCCTGCCCCACGGCCTGTTTTATAGCTGTATAGATTGCCAAATCCGTATTATCTATTGCAAGCCGGCAGGCTTTAGGTGCGTTGTCCGTTTGTTCCGGCAGAATAATGGTAAAACCTACGCCAAGGAATTCATTTCCACGTGAGGTAATATTTTGATTATTGTCAACACAGCGCAATACCGCGTTTCCGGAAACTTCCACTGTTAATAAATGTAAAAATACTTTTTCCGTTTCCGGAGCAAGGACTGCTTCAGTTGCTGCAGGAGATATTCTACTTCTCATAAACGCTCCAGTGACATTGATATTGCAAACATTCCTTCCAAAGAAATTTCCTGATAATCTTCCGTAAACCGAAACTCCCCTATTTCAAGAGTTTGCGGATCGGTAAAGTTAAAACGCAGCACACCATCAGCAAGAGTGATGTTGTAAAATTGCTCCAGCACCATTCGCTGGTTAATATCCAGAATCATTCTGCCTGTGAAAGTTTTTGTAGATGCAGTGTAACGCCTCCGTACTTTTTTTGGCCCTGCGTCCATTTGGGTACGAACAACACTGGATTTTCGCTGCACTGACAGCCCATCCATAAGCAGAGTATTAGGCAGCTCGTTTGGCCAAAATATTTCTGTCATGTTATACTCCCATCGGTCGCACGCCGAACCGCTCCATTGCACGGTCAGCTTTGCCTGATGTTATATGGCTATTTACAAGAGAACCGATTACTACATCGATTTGCTTATTTCCATTTTCATCTGTGGATTCTTCTTTTCTGACATTCTCGCCGGAATTGTTGATAATATTTACATAGACGAAAGTATTACTTCCGCCATCACTCTCTACGCCAAGATTGCCGCTGGGCATTCGTTTAAGCGGCATGATCGCTTCCGGGCCTGCCTCTCCCATCACGCCAAGGCTGCCGCCAAAACGGAAATAAGTGGGCTGATTTACAATTTGATTTGTAAACGCTCCGCCGGCGGCAAAGGGAATTAAATTACTTGAACCATAAATGTTACCATGAGCGTTTGCCATGGCTTCCCGTTCCTTTTCAATTCTCCCGTTGGTATATCCTGCAATAAGCGCAGATGATCCTGCTGCTGCAACAAAGCCAAGACCAAGCGGCCATTGTCCCTGGGCTATGAGTTGTAAGCCTGCTTGCAGGAACATCATAGGCAGTTGGTTAAGTATTTGCATGGCCATATCGGCAATAATCTGTCGGAAATTTTCTGCGGAAGCTTCTCCTCTGCCAAAGGCTTCCCCTACCGCGTTTAAGCCAGAAAGCATACTGTCAAAACTTACTGCCGCCAATTGAGCAGTAATATTGCCGATAGCTTCAGCCGTCTGTTCTTCCAATTCTGTAAATATATCCTTAAGACCATCTGCAACTTTCTGTGACAGGAAAGTGTTAAAACTGATAGAAAGATCATTCACTGCTTGGCTTGCCTCACGCAAGGTTTCTATCATCTTAGCGGCTTGCCTTATTTCTTCTTCAGTGGCTCCTGCTGCCACGAGTGTTGCCATGGCAAGGTCGTATTTGTCTTCTGTCAGGTTTTGCACCTCACGGCTAAGATTAGAAAGAGTATCAGTTATAAGCAAAGCATTTTCGGCTTCTTTAGCTTCATCCCCCAACCTGCGGTAAGATTCGATAAGCCGTTGTACCGATTCGTCTGCCAATGAAAACGGCATATTTATCTGTGAGGGGTCTATAGTAAAAAGTTCTATCAGGGCATTATGTACATCTGACTGCTGCCTTCTAAGTATGCCCGAAAGATCAAGCTGTTCTCCCAAAGTTGTGGTGATAGTCTGTTGCGCCGTAAGGCTGCGTTCAAATTCGGCAAGGTATAATTCAGCAGCCTTTGAGCCGCTGTTGCCAAACAGTGCGGGATCAACTTTGGTAATTTCGCCGAACCACTCCTGCCAACTTTTTTTTATCTCCGGCGCAGGCAAAAGTTCAAGAGCCGTTCTGTCCATGGTTATTACGACTGGAATATCTATAATATCAAAATCATCGCCTAAACCCTTTCCAATTTTTGCTAACTCGGCGTTTATTTGTCGACGTGTATTTTCTGCCTTTGCCGCAGCTTCATCCCAACCGTATTTATATGTCTCAATGGCTTCTTCAAATTTTCTGGCGTTGAATTCATCTCCCATTCTTCTGGCAAGTTCAATGTTTTCAATGCCCTTCGCTGTGTATTGCTCATAAGCTTTTGCCGCATTTTCTGCAGCCTCCGCCTGTCTTCTTAATATTTCAATACGTTTATTAGCTGCATTTATAACCTCGGCCTCTGTAAGACGTTTTACCGCGTTTGTTGCATCGTCAACTGTGGATGAGTATGCAGTAATCTCTCCGGACAATTGCGGATATAATTTGATAAGCTTGTCGGTTGTCTCTGCATCAATCAGTTTAGCGTTATTCCCGTCTGCATAAGAGCGAAGTAATAAATCTGCTTCTGTTCTGTTTTTATGAAGCTGTGTATTAAAATCGGTGTATGCGTTGGCTTGTTTATTAATTAATCCCACAGCTATGCTTGCTGCAGCGACAACCCCGCCAATTGCCAACACAAAAGGATTGGCTGCAACAAATGTCATGGCAGAGCCTATTCCTTTTATTGCCGCTATTGCAGGACCAGATACCGCAATTACTCCGCCCATGCCGAGAACAAATCTTTTTGTTCCCTCGTCCATATTTGTTATGCCGTGAAGGATAGAGCTTGCGCTTCCTAGCAATTCCGTTGCCATCGGCAGCAGCAATTCTCCAAAAGAAGCAAGAGCGTGTTTCGCATCACTGACGGCGCTGCCGAATTTTTCTAAAGCCGTGCCGGAAAGCTCGTCCATCATCCCTGCAAACTGACCTCCGGGACCTGTCATAGACTTAAAAGCTTTCTCAAGATCGGAAAACCCAATCTTGCCCTCTGCGGCAAGACGGCGTATATTTTCTTCGGATGTATTCATTTCTTTTGCCAGCTGCTTTACAATCGGGATTCCCTGCTGTTGCAACCGCACAAGGTCGCGGGTTGTAAGATTGCCCATTGCCCTTGCGCGTTCAAAAGAGCTTGATATTTCGCCGAAAGATAGGCCGGTTCCTGCAGCAACATTGCCGAGCATTTGCATGGTTTGTGTGGCGTATTCGGCACTGTTGCCCGTATGGATCATCGCCCTTCCGAGTGAAAGAACCTCGTCAGTCGAAAGTCCGGGAGAGTTTCCCAATTGCCGCCACTCTTCAAAAACTATGGAAGCCTCTTGGGCAGAGCCGAGCATGTTTTTAAGTGACAATTTTAGTTTTTCATTTTCTCCTGCAAACTTGACTGCCGCGATTCCCGCACCGCCGAATACGCCGGAAATGATTAATGATTTTTTTGACAAAGAGTCCAGAGCTTCGCCAAGGGAGAGCGTCTTCTTTTCCGAATCGTCAACACCCTCTGAAAGTTTTTTAAAGTTTTCAATTGCGCGGGCTACTTCTGCTTCTACCAATACCCGCAGTTCGTCCGTTATTTGCATTCCGATCCCTTTCCTTTAAAAACTCAAACTCCGTATCAAACAAATCTACAAGCTCTACCAATGCGGCAGGCTCTCTAATCCAATCGGGACCGTGCGGCCATCCGTATCGCTGTATTTTGCTCCACAAACTATATGCGTCGTAAAATTCCGGGGTAAGGTAATTTTGTACCTCACCCCGTTTTATTGCCCATTGCCTAAGCAATATTTTTTCTTCGGAATAGACCGGGTTTAACTCCCGCTCATGCCACCCGTCCCAGACAAGCCCGAATCCTATTCTAAGATTTTTTTTTGCGTCTCTGAAAGTTTGTCGGAACAAACTTCTAAACAGATCGCATTTACCAAAGGCCACATTCCGTCAAAGCTTGAAGCGGCTAACTCCTCGCCTGTCGCAATCTGTTTTTCTTTTCCTGATTCATCTTCGACAACCAAATTTTTGATCTCCCCGACATGGTGGCGGAGTATTTTCTGGGTATTGAATCTGGTGCTTGATGCAGCATTAACAACATCCTTGCCTTTGGAATTTTTTTGCACCTGCCGGGTTAACTCTGTAAACATCAAAGTTCCATGGTCTTCTACGGTCGGCCTTAAAATCTCGATTGACAACCGTTCCGATTCGGGAAGATCCAAATTGCCGTTAATGTCAGGATAAAAATTATAATTTTTTAACGCGCTGAATTTCATACACCGCCCCCTTCCGTTACAGTTCTGTAGTAGATACCCGGGTTGCAGGAGCCGTCAACTTTATAATTAAAATTGAACGGACACACGCCTTCGATTGGCTTGTCCGTCTGAAACGACTCGACAATGATGGGGAAATATTCCCATGCTTCAATCTCACCCGCGGCAGTTGTTTCACGGCGAGACAGCATGAAATGGTGTGTTCCGCTTTTGGCGGGCTCGTATGTGATGTATGTGCCGTCATCCGTAATGACCGCGGTGAACTCGTTTATAAGCTCACGCTGTTCAAGGCTGTCAACATCCACCTGGCCGTTAATGCTGCCGCTTCTGTCTTTGAATACGGACGGAACAAAAGCTCTGACTCCGCTTTCAATATCAGCCTGGGTGGTTACATCGAAAGTCTGACCTTGCGCGCTCGCGCTGACATCCGTAGTAAAAGACAATTTCATAATTCCCATTGGAATAAGACTATCTCCCGCCGCAAGCGACTGACCTTTTTTTGCCCAATAGAAATCACCGGCTTTGAGCGTCCTTCCGCGCGTTTTTGCTGGATCCGCTCCGGGAATTCCGCTACCGGTCTCGGCGCGGCTTTGTATCTTATACCAGCCTTCCCTGGGAACCGCAGCATCCACGCCACCAACAAGGACTGCACCGAATTTAATTTTGTAAAGATATCCGTCTTTACCTGTTACCTTCATGTTTTTACTCCTCCGGGCTTTGCCCGATTATTTTTGCCGGATAGGCAACCGTTATCTGCCATAATTCGATATACCTAACCGGCATTGATTCTTCTTTATCAGGATACTCGAAGCGACCGGGTTGCAGCCGTCTCCAGAGCGCGGTCAGGTTATAAGTTTTATCCGCCGTAATTGTCAGCGGCATATTTTCTTCGTTTAGGTGAACCAGTTTTCTTGAAGCAATTATGGTGTCGGTTACCCACAGGCTGTGCGTGCCATCGCTTTTAAATTCCGCGTTGAAAGTAATCCGCTCCCATCCTTTGTTTTCAGCTTGCGGATTATTCCTGTCGATGCCGGCAGGTTCAAGTCCCGCGTAATACAGTTCGATCCTTGGCCTGTTTGGCGTAACATCTTGCGGCATAAGTATCGCTTCTATTCCCAAAGCGCGGATACTCTCCAGCAGCGCGTTCATAATTTTTTTCATAAACTCAACTCCTTCTTTTGAGCGCGTTCATCACGCCTTCCTGTACCAGCTTCATAAGATATTCCTGATCCTTTTCGTCAATGTATAAAAACGGCCTTGGCGGAATCTTTACGGATTTTGATATGATAAACAGAATGAACACCTCTCCGCGCTTGCCGCGTTTACCGGCTCTTTCTTTACAAGCAAAAAAAGCCTTGCCTACGCTGAAAAAATCGTAGCCGTCAGCTTTCATCGCTTCAATAAGCAAGCGCGGCGAACGAGCCCCGTAACGGCGCATAAGCATTCTTGTTTTATCGCTCGCCGGAATGAACAATGCTTTCGCGTTTTTCGGCCTGATAGTCCCGCCATTCTGTTGGATACGAGCATAAGCAAGGTTTGTACTTGCATCAGCCCACAGTTCCCCTGAATGGGGTGCTATGCTTTTCATCAATTCGCCGTTGTCTCGTAAAGTTTGGCTGCCCCGCTTAACCTCCTGGGTTAACGGCGCGTTTGCCGGCATTATTCCCGATCTGATTTTTCTGTCGGCGCTACTTTGAAGATACATCGATGCTTTCTTCATCGTGCCGGCAAGCCCTGCGCCGATCAGGTGTGCGTAATCGGGCGGACGGCTTATTACCTTAACTCCCATAACGCGGCGGCTCCGCCGTATCCATCGCGCCGGCGGCAGGACCGGGGCCTTCATCGTACTTGGTAGAGATGCTGCCAAAGTATGTTTCAATTAAATCTGCGGCATCCTGTTCTTTCGACTTGGCGCGGCTTTCGCTGCCGATATAAGAAAACAATTCGTACACGGCGCGTTTAAGAACAATGTCTTTGATTACATCGTTGGCTTCATCGTACTTGTTTCCTGTAGATGCGACTTTGCCGTATACCCAGATAACGGCTTTGTCTATAGCCCGTTTCATCACCGCTTCATCGGCATAAGAAACAGTACGCAAATCATCAGGGTTCATTTCACCTTTCAGGTCATTTATGGTTATAATTGTTTCCGGCATACCGCCTCCAAAAAAACAACCGCCGAAGCTACTCACCGCGGCGGTTGTCAAATTAGCCCGCGAACTTCGCGAACACGATTCCCTTGCGGTTGATGAGCGGGAAAGGCTTGCTCTTTACAAAAAGATCCTCGCCCCTCTGGTCTGTCCTCACCTTTGTAAAGGCGTAGAACGGCACAGCCTGATTCATCACCACATCGTCAAGTCGCAGGTACGGCATTTTCTGCCCGGCGTTTACGGCTCTTGCCATAAGTTCCAGAGGCTGCACCATGTGCTGGGTTGTCTTGGCGCCGCTTGAGTCAATATCCACCCAGGTATCGTTGTCCATGAGGATTTCAAAACCCGCAATGCTGATTTTTCCAGGTCCCGGAGCTGCGGCGTATACTTTCTGGTTTGCCGAAGCGGTTATGATTGATTGAAACACCTCAATCGATGCCACAAACTCAATCGGGCCGCCGATGCCTTTGTCCCTGATTGCCGCAGTCATTTTGTTAAGAATGATGATAAGCTGGGCAATGGTAAGGCTTGCCAGAGTTTCTGACAGTGGTAATCCTTCGATCTCTCCATAGTCAACAATATAGCGGCTCATGCCTGTGCCTGCCTGCATCATGTAGTTGATGCCTCCTCTGTGCGCTTGGGCGCAGAGTGCACGAGTTGTAGATCTCACTACGCGCAGATGGTTTGCGATTCTTTCGTCAATCATCTGCTGCTTGCCCTGATCGGTTGCCCTCTCGTAATCATCGACCTCCACCGCGGTGAAGATATCGTCAATCTCGATAGGCATAGGCTCGATGGTCTTTGCGGACATTCCGCTTTCGGGCCTAACGCCCAAAGCGCCGCGTTTGATCACGGGCACATTGCCGTATTCAGCTTCAAGCTCCGCCACGGTTATGTGGGTTGAATTTTTAAGAGGACGGTTGGAAAAATAATCCATCGCGTTGGATTCTTCGGGTGCGTTGGCCGCGATGATCCTTTCAACATCTTGTGGTTTTATAATTACCGCCATCGCTTACCCCTTCTTTGCGCTCGAAAAGAGCTGTGTCGGATGAATCCCTATGCCGCGTAGTTTGGCTACCATCGCCGGCGATGCCGCCGCAGGCTGCGCCCCGCTGGAATCCAAAAGCCTTCCGGCAACAACCATGCCGTGCCAAAGCACAAGCACTTCCGCGTTCTTGCCGTCCGAGTCCGCGGTTAACACCGCGATAGGCGTGTCGGCTAACGCGGCAGGTTCAAGCTTGCCGCTGGCGGCATCCATTTTAAGGATTGTCCCCGCTTTGAGTTTTACTGTCTCGTTCTTAAGCAAGGCAGTGTCAACAATTCCCGGGTGTCCGGGATGGACAACTTCGGACTGATTCTTCACAGGGATACTTTCGTAATTTACTCCCATTCTTTCCTCCTACATTTTTTTGGCGGCGGCGCCCCAGTCAACAGGCTTTTCGCCGTCCGCGCCATCGCTGTAATTGATTCCCGATGCCCCGATCTTTACCGCCTGCGGCCAGCTCCCAAGGATTTCTCCAAGGAGCCACAGGGCATCCCGTTTTTCGGTTTTCCCGCTGTCGGAAAAATCGAAGGCTTCCACAGCCTCAATTCTCTCGGCAAGGGCTTTCGCTTTCGAGGCAATGCCTGCGGGGATTTTTTCGACAATACTTTTGCCGAACCCCTCAAGCCGTTCCCTACGGCGCTCCGCTTTCAGTTCGCTGACCTGTCTTTGCATGTCGGCAAAGTTCCCGTCCCCCGAAGCCGCCGGTGTCTCCGGTGCCGGTTCCGTTGTCGGCGTTGTTGCCGCCGCAGGCTGCGATGCTGCTTGCGGCGCCGTCGCCTGTTCCGCCAAGGCCTTGTTTTGTTTTTCAAGTTCCGCGATCTTCGCGTCCTTTTCTTCCATGGCCTTTTTTTCTTCATCAGTCATAGTATCGTTACCCTCCTTCTCCGGTATTTTTCCGGAAAATTGATACCTGTCTTTTGCGGTCTCACTTTCACCGAAGGCGACCGCTACCTGCGCAAGTTCCGCAAGCCCGGGAATCTTCGGCGGCACTGCGCCGAGGATCGCAAGGTGATGCAGAACGCGCTTGCCGTCGGTAGAACGCCTAGGCATGGATATCGACCAGCCGTCGTACGCTCCGTCTTCGTAAAGTTTGTCCGCCGTTTCACTAAACATAACAGCTCCGGCAAGCGAGCTGCCGTCTGTGGACGGCCAGCAGTCGAGTACATCCCCGAACTTGGGCGCCCTGTCCGTTACATCATGCCCGATTGTTACCGGGCGTTTGCCGGCAAATGTCTCCGCAAGTTCCGCGATGTCCTGCTTCGCAATCTCGCTTCCGTCCAGCCCCCACCTGCCCACACGGGCAAGTTCTAAAATTCTTACTTTTCTCATGGACTAATTTTCTCATAGCAACCGTTTGCAGAGCCGTTTCCAGCAGGGGGGAGAATTCTAAAAATGAGCTTTTAACGAGGCAAATTCAAGTTAAAGGTAAAATGAGGTTACTGGTGCTGGAGTGTTGAAAATTCAACGGTGAATTTTTGTTGAATAAGGGGTTAAATCAAGGGGGCAGGGAAGTAAAAATCTCCTATTCTGCTTTTGTTGTTTGAAACCTAAAATTTCCCCTTGATTTTTCTCCGGCTTAGCAGTATATTTAAACCATGAACAGCCCTGTTAACCTTTCCCCACTGTTATGGTAAGAATGAGTTTTGCCGTAAGAGTGGGGAGGGGTCGATGATGGGGTTGCTCTAACAAACAGCCCTGTTAAACCCCCGTGGCACTGTTATGGTAAAAATGCTTTTGCCGTAAGAGTGCCATGGGGGTCGAATGGCGGGGCTGTTTTATTTTGAGTAATGTAAAAACCTGCCTCCCCATGAAACCAGTACTGTTTGCAAATGCTCGCTGTTCCGTAGTCGATTCCTAATCTGCCTAGTTATTTCTTCATGAGAATAATGTTGAGGTACTTCAACAAGAATTAATGTCGAATGTTGTTTTCGTCCTCGTTTAATAGCATCCTCTATTGAGTTCTTTCCAGAACCGAATATATGCTTAATCTCTGCCGTCCGACCATCTACAATTACATCCGGGCTTTTTGACTCAAGGCTTTTCGGCATAAAGAAAATTTGATGCCCTTCATCAGCCGCCTTTTTCGCCAAGCCTATTTCATCAGTTTGAATCAAGCGGCCTTTGATATCCCACTCATTTTTAATACCGGGCTTCGCATCTTTTGCCCGCCTGACATAACCGCCCGATGACAATTCAGCTAACGGCGTTCCGTTAATCGGGTACAAGGTTTCAAACCCGCCCTTAACAATTTTATGGGCGTAAGCGGGCATTCCCAACTGTATAGCCGCCGCGGCAATCTCGCCGTCAATGCCGTAGTCTCTTGCCCGCTTGAGCATCTCCGGTGACAGCCTCCAATAGCTTTCTTTATCAAGCGGATACGCTCCGAACCCTTTTTGCGGCTTAACATTTGGATCCGTTTTTGAATAGAACTTTTCCGGACCGCCGGCATCATCTATTTCCGATTGATCGTAAATCCCCCTGACAGTAGAGCGGCATCCAAAATGTAATGGCGGATAATGGTTGCCGTCATGCCACACAGGATCGTTATACGGTCTGATAAAAGGCGGCACTGTCAGCGCGTGGCATATATCCGTCTGCCGTGAATCGTTGATGCCGATAAACTCAAGCGCGATAGGCGGAACTTCCTCAAACGCCTTAGCCCGCCCGGCATTGTATATTGTTGTTTGATTGGTGCGATATACAGTTTCCCAATAAGAGCCATTACCCCTTCCTAATCCAACGCCGTCAAGTATTTCATCATCCGTCATTTTTAAAAACCCGCTTAAAGAACCACCCTGTTCCATGTTTCGTTGAAAAATACCTTTCATGTGGTTCACCGCATCAACATCATTGAGCCGTCCCACGGTAAAGGCGCGAAGGCGCAGTTTGTCATCAAGAGAATAATATTCTTTTTTTGTTAACGGGATTTGTGTCCTTATAAATGTTACAGCCTGTTCAAAAGGAAGCGTACTGACAGGCATATCGGGAAGCAACGGAGTATCGGCAAAATCTTTTTTGCTTTTAGACAAAGCCGCTTCCATTCCCATAAGCAATGACCGCATAAATAATTCATGGGTGGTGTTCATCGAATCATGATCAGGGGGCAGAATAAAATCTTTGTCATTCAGCAGTTCCGGCTTGTCTGTAGCTTCATTTAGCCATGCGCGGATCCGCTTCAAAATATTTTCACTTATTTGGAAACGGTAGGGTGCTTCCATGCGATCAAGTTTGCGGGCGTTTTCTACCTCAATACGGAGTTTTGCCCTGTCCGCAAAAAAAAACTATCCCTTGCATTATCTCCAAAGAACGCCGGCGCAGATGACGGCTTTACAAACGAGTCCTTTTCATCTTTGGGCTTGGGCAGGTGAACCTTGTCATAGAGGGCGTTTAAAGAAACAGGAATGTTTCTGTCGATGGCATCGCGGATTGTTTCCCAGTCGGCATAATCGGTAGAGTCTATGTCATAAGACGGCGCAGCTACCCCGGGGAAGTTGACCTCGACAAAATAGTCGTACAACAGTTGGTTTGATCTCTGTATAAGGTAAGCATCATGAGTAGTGGTAAACTTGTAAGTCTCCGAATGAAGCAGCCCCTGGCTCTTTGTTCCGTATTGCGCCTCGCTTGTCATCAATGACTGCGCAGTTATTCCATAGGATATTTCCTCGTTGCAGACTTTGACAATGGTTTCAAAATCTTTAATCGCGCCGTCAACTACCTTGATCTCTTTAATATTGGCAAACGCCCCGGAAGAACCGCTTCTCATCTCGCGGAGCATTCCTGTCAGCTTTGCCGCGGTCTGTTCGGCATCGGCGGCGTTCTTTGTTTCAAAAATGGCTAGAATTGAAGGTACTCCCAACCGCTCCGCTGCCTGTATCCAGAAGCGGAAACCGAGTTGTTTGAACTTCCACGGCCAATAGCAGCTTCTAAGCGCAGGCGTTCCCCATAAACTGCCGTCGCCCTTGTCATTGCGGTGTATGATAAACTTGTGCGGCTCATCCAGCGGGCGGTTTAATGCTGACAAATACGGAACCCTTGAACCCTGCGGAAAGTTAATTGCCGTGCGCGGAATGGGGATAAAATCGACGGGCACAAACAGGCCGTCTTTTTTCTCCCATATAATTTCACATAACGCTATGCCGTAGGGAATAGCGTTCAGTAAAATCGTATTGAGTTTATAAATTAAATTGAACGCAAGATGCTCATGGCAGGCTTTATCTACAACGGCATTGCCGCTGTCCGTAATTGAGCCGTACATCATCTGAACGCGATCCTTGCGGTTGTCAATCAAAGATTCAATCTTAGGATCGTTCATCATTTTGTTGAACACCTCCTGACTTTCCCCGACCGAAGCCAGCCAGTTATTGGTATCGTCCATGCAGCTGATAACCGACCTCATGGACGAGGAGATGTCTATAATCTGTGTTGTCAGTTCCTGCTGTGCAGGGTTTTGTTTTTTTGCCATATTCAGTACCCAAAAAACATTGTATCAGTGTACGAGCCTGTAGAGACGATCACAGGCGGGGCATTGCTTGAGCCTTCTTCCCATGCGTACAAACACATGGCAGCAGCTACCGCACCGTCACCATGCCGTTTTGCTCCTTTGTCCTCTCGATCCTTTTTCTCCTCTTTCGGCACTACAGGCTGACCATCTTTTAAAATAATTATTCCAAAATCGGAAAGTATGAATGAATCATCGGGAAGGATAAACTCTCTACCTTCCAAACGGCTTTTTAGTTTTGGGAAAATTGCCGCATACCATGAACGGGTTATCATCACCATTTCCGCCCCGCAGGGCAGCCGCTGCGCCGCCGCTTCCGCCAACGCCTGACCGTTTCCCCTGCTGTCTATTGCCGTGTTACCAAGATTGCAAGTTTTACTTATTAACCAGAGTATCTGCCATTGCTGGTCATACGGCACATTGTTAAGCTCAATAATAAGGCGGCTGTCCAGTTCCTGCTTGTTCCGCTCTTCCGCGATCCACAGTACCGACAAATTTCCACTACGGGCAAAGTCCTGCCCAAGATAGCACACGCCTTTAATGGCGCGTAACAACGGAGTGAGTTCAACTTCAAACCATTTTTCAATTTCCTCCCACCTCTTGTCGGGCTCCTGCCACATAAAGCTGTCGTTACAATTAAGCCTGACAATCGGCAGCTTGTCCGTACTTACCGTACAGGCGGCTAACATTCCGTATGGAAAGTATTTGGAACCGCTGCGGGACGGAATGACATCAAGTTCTTCTTCGGAGTTGGATTTGTAAATATTCCTGATTTTGGCAATCCATGCGGCTTCGCCTTCGGCAGTCCATTCCTTTCCCTGTATCAAACAAATACGCCTGTATAACCCCTGCTTAACCGCCTCATTAAAAGCCGTGCGATGCACGCTCCAGCCTTCTTCTTTGCCGGAACGGATGTCTTTAAGAAAAATGCAAAACGCGCTGTCATCGCCGTTATGTGTCGAGATTATCGAAAATGATCCGCTCCATATCAACAAGGCTAATGCCGATTTTTTTATTTCATTAAAGTCAGAAGTAAAAGCAGCTTCATCAAGCACAATGCGGCCTTGCTTGCTGCGTATCGCATGTGCGACACTCGGCAGCCCGACAATTTCTTTGCCGTTCAAAAACTTTATACGGTAGACTGTGAACGCACGTCCGGGCTCATTTATAATTTCTTCTTCAAATTCCTCTGCGGCAAGGTTTATCATCTCCGCCCAGAATTTACAGTCCGCGATAAACTGGCGCGTCATGTCCTTATTATATGAAAGATAATAAGTGTTCTGTCCTTTTGTCCCCTGCGTATTCAAAACGGAATTAAGACCCTCCGTCCAAGACGCCCCTATACGGCGGCTCTTCTCCCATATTTTAAGAGGGCTTTCATCTTCTATCCACGCCTTCTGGTAAGGCAATAAGATTTCAACTTTCGACAGATCCATTTTTATCGTTTAACCCAATTATTCTTGCTTTGATTTTGTTTATTACATCATCTGCAATGCCCAGTTCTTTTCCCGCAGCTTCAATCTTTTTGCGGCTTTCAATAATGCCCTGCTTTCTGCCCCGCTCAAAATTTAATTCAACGCTGGACGCAAGCCCAATCGCACGGGTTACTTTTGTAAGTAGTGTTACTTTTTCTTCCATAGTCAATGTCGCAAAATCTCCGTCGCTGATATTGGAAACTTCTTCCACAAGCTGCGCCGCTGCTATCTGCAAGCCCGCCCCTGGAATATCAAGCCGCGCCGTATTTTTTGTTGCGGCTGTTACCGCTTCCGCCCAGTCCTGCTTCTTTCTGATTTCCCTAAGTCGCTTGGCGTGGCTTTTAATAGTCCTGCCAACCGCCGCTTTGCTTATGTGGTATCCTTGTGCGGCAAGCCTGTCCGCTATTTCCTGCTGTCGATAGCCACCTTGGTAATACATTTGGATGACTCCCTCAACCAAACCTAACAGCTCAATTTTACTCCTCTGTGGCACGGCGACCTCCTTTTAAAGCATCAACAGTTTCTTTAAGGTAATCGAGCTTTACTTCGATCCTTCCCATTGATCCGGCAATATTAAGCTGTATGCCGTGAGTGGTTTGTTTCAGCTCGGCAATTTCTTCTTCATGTTTCCCTGTTTTTTGCTCAAGTAATTCCATTACTTTTTTTTGCTCGCCTTTCTCAACACCCATCTTGATCCATACCGATAAAAACCCGATTACGGACATTGAGCCTGCAACCAAAGCGATTATATCAATTGTCATTTTGTCCATAACAGTCCTCCCGCCAATATTATGCCGGCACTAATCCATCCGGCGATAGCTAACCGCTTCCATTTCCGCGCTTCGTTTTTCTGCGCCGTCCATGATTCCCATAATGCGCTGTACTCCATCCGCAAGACCGCCAACTCCGTCAAGAGCTCTGTCAGTTCCCTCTCCGATATCTCCAGCAATTCCTGAGATGCTTCCAACCTCATCAATGCCGATTCTAAGTTCTCCTGCAGCCTCTGCGACATTCCCAGCAGTCTCCGCGACTGCTCTTGCTGCGCGTTCAGCTCGTTCTGCAGCTGTGTCGTAGCCGCTGACATCCGCAGAAGCTCCTGCCTGATAGCCTGTACTTCTGATTCTGTTAAATAAATATCCGCAGATAAAACCGGCACAAAACGACAATAGAGCAACAATAATAATAGTGCGCATAACCTTTTTAATAACATCATCCATCTTCCCGCTCCTTCGGGCAATTGTCCTTCTCCGCTTCTTTATCCTGACAAACTTTTTTCTGCCAAACATTGGCTCCTAAATAACCGATAATCGGTGTCAATGCCAACACAGCAAGGTTTACGAACCCTGTTTTGTCAGTTATTACAATGTAATTAATGAGCGCCATAGACCACAGCGCAATCCATACTTTTATTGATCCAAGTTTTCCAAGTATTCTTTTCATGGATTAAACCTCCTTACAATATGCGCCCACTTTTTTTCCTGCGGTTGGGGTTTCATCATTTTGTCAAAATCTTCAATCGGCATTTTTACCGCCTTGCCTCTTTGATTTTTATAACCGGTATGGTAATCGCCCCAAGGATCATCAATGATAAAATAAAAACCGTTTTTATCCGTTCCATAGCCGGTTATTGTAACAATATGATTGAGCAGGGATTTTCCTTCCTGCGGAAAAACGCCGGATATTACAGCTGCGCCTCCGTCATCAATAAGAGAGACGATCTCCTCCCGGCTCACAGCTTCATGGAATACTACATAGGCGGAATCATACCCAAAAGTTTTCAGCCAACGGACGGTTCCGTACGCAAGCACCGCGTGCCATTGATTAGGCGGGATACTCCCCTTTGGATCAAGCTGCTTCCAACGATTTAAGGTTGCATTGTCGCTGTATATAAACCGCATAAGCAAATCTTCAGGCTGCTCTCCGCACGGAGAAAACTTTTCCATCGGATACCCTGCCGTGCTTAACGCGATTATTATTGATGTTACATTGCAGGCAGAGACAGCTTTTTCCTTGTTATTCCGCTGGGTGTAGTAAGGCTTGTCCGCGCCGTTGTTTCTTTCGTTTACCAGAGTTTCTTGTGTTTCTTCATTAACCGTTTTTGTTTTTCCCATAACTTATCTCCTTGGTTTTAATATACCAAGCAGAAATGCCGGAGAGCCGTGCGTGGGAGAGGCTGTGTATGTATTGTCGGAAATTATTTTTATTAGTTTTTGAGAAATTTAATATTTGTTATGTTTTGATGGTTCATCTGCATAATCAACTTCCCCACTTTTTTTAAAACCTATTAATGCAAACTTTCCTTCTTTTAGAGAATTATGAGTATCGTCCGTTACTTTTGTGTTCGGTATATTTTCCCAGTTAAGATCAATTACTATTTCATCTTGTATCCATAAAGATACTACCGTTTCATTATCAAAGAACAATTTATTTGTTTTAATGCAACGGTCAAGACGAAATAACTTGGTTAATTCATAGTCGTTAAAATCTATTGCTCCATTAAGGGTAATACAACATAATGCTTCAGGCTTATAATATTTTTTTGACAAAGATAATTTTCCTACGGTTCCATCAAAACGTGGAAATATTGTTTCGACTCCTTTTAATCCCGGAAACCGATCTTCCAATTTTTCATTATGAATAACCATTGAAAAACTTTTGACTGTTGTTATAATGTCATCTGCAGTTAAAAATGCAAGTTTCAAACAGTCACCAATTTCCCCAAAACAAATTGCCCCGTCTTTAGCTTGGGATAATGCCTCACGTTTCATTAACTCACGTACTATGTCAAGGAATTCATTGTAACTGGGACTACTCTGTTTTTGAATATTTTCTGATTCGGCAAGATCTAACAACATATAATACATAAATCCTTGATCTAGAACATTGGTTGCAAATCTTAATGCTTGAGCTTTTAATTCCGGGAATGCCAGAAAGTCATACTGATATTCTTCTTTTATGCACCCATCAATTTGAAATTTTATATGGTCAGATATATCTTTACTACATGAAAAACAATTCAGACAAGGCTCTTTATTTTCTTCTCCGCAATTATCGCAGAACAGAGACTGCCAGCTTAGCACATCTGCCACTATCAACTTTTTACATAAATTGACAGCTTCAATACCAGACAATTCCAAGGTGCTCATGAAATCATAAAGGGAAATTCCCTTTGTAAAAGCAGATCTAAATAACAGCTTATGTAGCTTTTCTAGCTTTTGGTCTGGGATGTCCTGCCGGTCCTTGAGATAATTTATTAAGTTCAGAAACGAAGGCATCGCGTACTCTCCTTGAATAGTCGGGAGTTCTGATTATCCACTCCCCGCTGTTGTTGTTGTATTCAAATGATACCGCTTCTATTTCAAAATCGGCTTCTGTAGAAGTGGAATTAAATGCCTTAAGAAAAACACCCGTGCAATCAAGCGGATCGTAACTTCCCAAAGCCTTGCCTTGAATTTGTGTACGCCGTCTGTCAAATTCTGTCATTTTATTAAAAAATCCTGCAAAGCTTTTATATTCTTTGTGATAATCTTTCGCTTTCTTGGTTATGGATGGTGTGTCAAATAGGCGAAGATATGCTTTAACATCCTCAGCATTGGCTGTAGCTGTTTCTGGAATATGGTAAGAACCACCTCGCATAACAACAAGATGATCCTTATTGTTTAACCCGTCTATTTTAGTTTTAAGAGTTATGTCTTTCAATTCACCGTCGGCATCAATCGAGGCAAAAGACACTTTATTATCTATATCCACAGTTGTGGCAATGAATGATAACGCCTGTGTCCTTGCTTTTTGTCTGTCCGCCGGTTTTCCCTCTATCTCATCCCATTCGTTCAAATCAGACAGCATTTCCGTTGTTTCATTGTTCCAATCAAACTCTATTCCGACTTGGAATTTATATGGAGCGGCAACTGAAACCCATACATCCTGTAATGAATCGATTTGATCTTTGAAATGTCCTCTTACATCTTTCTCCAGTTTTTTCCATGTGTCCTTTGGAATATCTTTTTCCTTTAATTTAGCCGTCATTACACGGGCAGCCCGCTTGCTCACAACAATTTTAGTTTTTTTATTTTCTTTGTCCTGCACTACTTCCTGAATTGCCCAATCTTCTGTAGTACCAAGCATTGAATACTCTTTAGCAGAAATAGCCTGCAGCTTCTTTTTATCTTTGTCTGAAAGTTTTGGCATTTTTAATAAACGGATAGCCTTGGGTGATAACTGGTCAAAACGCGCGACAAATTTTCCAAACCCTGTTAAATTAGTGTCGAAAGCAATTACTTTCTTCAGTACTTCGTTCGCATCATTGCTTCCCAATAGTTCTGTTTTTTTGAGGCCTTTCTTTGAATCCGGATTGGTTTCCCAAAGATACTTTACATATTCCTCTCGCAATTGCCTGGGGAAAGCATTGTGTCCGCGTAAAGCCCACAAAGTACAAAACAAAATTTTCTTTTCTTCCATGTTTACATCTGTAGTAGATAATATTTTCTTTGCCATTATTTTTCTTCTCCTTTCTTATAACTTGATACTACTATAATTCCCACCAAACCTCAAAAGAGTCAGAATTTTCCTGAAAAAAATTCCCCCTATATCCCCCCTCTCTTCCCCGGCATCATCACAACCGCCGCTCGCACCTTGCCCACAATGGCTATATCCTCGGCACTTCCGGTGTAGCTTTCGTACATCTTGTTGTCGCTTACAATCCGATACCCCCCGGGCGTGTGCTGTACCCTTTTTACAAAAGTTTCGTCAATGGTCTTAATGACATAGACCCCATCACCGTCCCAGCCCCCACCGTCGCAGACAACCATGTCGCCGTCATTCAGCGTGGGGTTCATGCTGTCGCCCCTGATAGGCAGACTCATAAGGTGGGGGTACCGCGCCAGTTCTTTCGGAGCGTGGATAAACCGTGTTGGAAGCTCTTCCTCGCCAATGTCCGCTCCGCCCCCTGCAGACACAGGGTTATCGTCCAGCACTGGAATAACGATACCCCCTTCAAACTCCATGTCTCCCTCAAAGACAAGGGGAATGCCGTTTTTCTTCCCTGCCGATAGTTCTATTGTACCCTCACCAGTGGATTCCGACAAGGCGGGCTCTTCTTTTTTTAAGCCCTTTTTGGGGCTTTTTGGATTTCCGTCAAGCCCTTTTTGGGACTTAATCATTGGACCTGTTCCTGTTAAAAACCAGTCAATACTTATTCCAATATCACTAAGGGTCTTTATAAACTCTTTAGATGGTTCACGATTTCTGGATTCATATTCAGAAAGTATACTTCCATGTGTTTTTGTTAAAGCAGCAAATTCAACCTTGTTCATTTTGAAATGCTCTCTAATTTCCTTTACACGCCCTGAAAAATCTTCATATACAACCATAAAAACCCTGCTTTTGCAAAATGATAAATATTTATCATTTTGCAATTTTTTCTATTGACAAGATTATCAAAATGATACGATAATAAAATATCGGCAAGGCTCAAAAAAGTCTTGACGAAAAAAAAGAGGTCGGCGCTCGTTCCGCCAAGAAGGTCGCCGTCCTCTCACACCACCCCATTTAAGGAGGCTATTTTGAGTATAGCACAAACAAAGGCTCCGGGCAAGCCAATCAAGCCCATCCGTTACAATCCTTCTTATCAAGAAGGTTTGCATATCCGCTACAAGTTAAACCTTGCAGGACGAAAACTTGTCCAAGTATCTCGAAAATTAGGACTTGAAGATTCCATCACACGCAAAGTGGTTTGTGGGCTTAGGCGTTCCGCTCGCATCGAATTAGAAATCGCCCGTCTCTTGGGCAAAGCGGACTGGAACGAAGTTGTGCTGGAAGCGCGAAGCGAAATCCAGAAAAAACCCATCGAAGTTATTCTCCGCGAAATGGAAGAAAAAAAGTTGGCCGCCAAAAAACGCATGGCGGAGTATTCGGAGGAGAACTATGAAAGAGTGCTTCGGCTTATTCCTGACGGTGCCATCGCCCAAAAAGAACAGGAACGAAAGGCGGCGAAGGCAAAAGGAGGAGTAGCATGAGTTGGGACTATGGCAAATCAGTAAAGAGAATACGAACTCTTGTTAAAAAATACCGTTGCAAAGAAATTACAGATAACCAGTATACAGAACTGCTTAGAGAACTTTATCTGACAAGAGAATTCCTCACCAGCCAGAAAAAGTATCTTCGAGAAACAAATTCCGAACTTTCATGGAGCGGGTACTGCAAAGAGATCGGCATATTGTACCAGACAGTTAACAACTGGCTGCGTCCGTTTACACCGATCACAAAAATCGAGAAGTTCCGCAAGCGGGTCAGGCGAGGTGTCCTCAACGAACTTGCGGAAAAGACCAAAGGAGGTGCGGCATGAAAAAACCTAAATGCAAAGCATACGGAACAAGATCACAGGGAATCTGCCCTTTTGATTTTGACGGAGGGACATGTCGTGGCTGCCCTGAATCAATTGCGATGTACGGTGTGACCAAGGAGATCCCCGGTAAAAATAGCAGTCACAGTGATAGCGCAAGCCTTGTCTCCCGCAAGATAAAGAGCGCATTCCTGTTTCTTACAAACAGTTTGAAAAAACGGACACAGCTTTTTATCGGTTGGATTAATAATTGGTTTCATAAAAAAAGCATAACAGAAACCGCATTGTCTAGCAAGGCGGCCAAAGGAGGCGCGGCATGAGTTACGGAACAAAAGCGCAGAGAAAAAAGAATGCTTCTCGCGAATTGATTATTCCTACAGCTGATGATATTCGAATATACATTGAAGAAGGGCTGCGCATGAATAAAGAGCATTGCCCTGCCGGAGTTTCCAGAACAACATCAGGCGAATGTCCTTTTTATTTTGCTGGGGGAACTTGTAGAAAATGCAGCTTTGCCAAAAAGGAAGACAGGGTTATTCTTTTGGCATGGACATCCGCAATTGCTTCAAAAAAGCGCGGCCTTTGCGGGCTGCCTTCTTCGCGCTCTTCGAACAAGGATAGTCCAGCAAATCCTGAAAAGGCCAGACATTTTCCCATACCGCGTTTTTTAAAAATCCTCCGGAGACTTGTAACATTTCATAACCGGAAAGGGTTGGAAAAAAATTCTTTGCCGCATCAAATGTTGAAAGGGTCATCGACAAAACGATGTACTGAAAAAAGAGTTCGTTACGCTCCTTGTCATTTGAAAACCCTTCTTTTGAAAGAACTTTTTGAAGGGGGAAATCTCTATCAAAAGATTTCAAGGCAAATTCAAACCATGATGTCTCAAATTCCTGCAAAGATTTATGGAGCTTTTCTACTTCTTCCGGCGTATATTTTTCTAGTATTTTTTCTTGGAGCGCAGACAGCTTCTCAACAATTTCATACTGATCAATCATGGTTTTTCTTAGCCTCCTTGTTAACAGGATGTAGTTTAACTATCACCACACTATCACACGGAGGCCCTTTTTTCAATCTGTTCACAAGGAGGAAAGTATGAAAAAACCAAATTTCGCTAACGGCCACGATTATTTCTGTATGGACTGTAATCTGTTTTTCTCCGTACGGCTGCACAAAGACCACATAGGACAAGCAGCATTCTGCCCCTGGTGCGGTGAAGATACCCTTATAGTCACAACAGATGACTTGCTGAATCATTGCGAAGATAACGATACCGATCCTGTAAATTTCTACCACGCATTTCCTCAAGATGAACCAATCCCGCAGTCATGTACGGGAGCTACACCATTGCAGGTTGAAATAATTATCGGTCTTGTAGCAATGAGAAAACAGGAAAAGTTGCCTGTAGCAATTGACGGCATTGCGGGGGAAAGTGAATCCGACCGCGATATAGTCAGAAAAGTTTTTGAAAAACTTCACATAACAGAAACAGGAGGTACTGAATGAAACATATTTATTTATGCGGCCCGGTTACAGGAAGAAAACACCGGGAGTCGGTGAACCACTTTTTTATAATTGATAAAAAACTGCGCGATGCATCTGACAATCCAATTCACATCAGCAACCCCATGCGGTTCTGCCCGCAAGATCTTGGCAGTTGGCACAGAGAAATGAAAGTCTGCATCGGCGAGCTTGTTAGATGTCACGGTATAGCCTTACTGCAGGGTTGGCAGCGTTCAAGGGGCGCGGCGCTCGAATTAAAACTTGCGCAGGATCTGCACATACCCATTGTCTATATTGAACCGCCGCTGGACTTTATAGGCTTGAACGAATTGTTCACCGCCGCACCGGAGACCCGCGAATATTACCTTGCCCGTCTTACACAGTTCCACAATGAAGGAGTGGAAGAAAAACTAGCAGAAGACCTCGCAATAGCGGAGCTTGCAAATCGTTACCTCGACCCGTATGGGTTTGAGTATATTGAAATTTCACAGGAGGGATGAAATGAAAACAACAAAAGTAAAACAAAAGAAAACCGTATCAACAGAGCCGGAATTTATGACGGACAGCCAAGGTCGCCAGGTTCCGACAACAATGGTAAAAGAGATCGACAAACAAAGAGATCTGACGGTGCGCCGAATTGCATTAAAAGCAGTAAGAATGAAAAGAATCTTAACTGCTTTCAAGGAACACATCCGTGATGACATCTATTCGTTTGTCGAATTGTCCGCAGGACAGTACGGAGTAAAATGGGGCGGTAAAAAAGGCAACATCGCTCTTACAACCTATGACGGCCAGTATAAGCTTCTTGTGCAGATGAATGACAACATCAGCTTTGACGAACGCCTGCAGGTAGCAAAGGAGCTTATCGGCAAGTGTTTGGAAAAATGGAGCGACGGCGCGCGCCCGGAAATTCGTGTCCTTGTTAATGATGCCTTTCAGGTGGACAAAACAGGAAGAATTTCTACCACCCGCGTTCTTGGGTTGCGCCGTCTAAACATTCAAGACAAAGACTGGCAAAAAGCCATGACGGCAATTACCGAAAGCGTGCAAATCACTGGAACAAAACAGTACCTGCGAATATACGAACGCGATGCCAAAGGCGAATATCAAATGATTCCGCTAGATGTAGCGGCACTATAGGAGGGGAACTATGGAATACAAATTATTTTATATTGCAATCCGCCGTTATGCGAAAAAGCGGATCGACCGTAAGGAATTTTGCATGAATTGGGAACATGCGCAAAAAATGCAAGGTTTTAAGACGTTAAAACCTGTACAAACAAGTCTTAGGGGGAGACCATAACATGAACAAACAAATTGATTCCGGGGCAGCGCCACTGGCGTTGGCAAAAGCAGTCCGGCGATGGGACTACGACAAGTCGATAGAGAAAATGCGTCCGCTTATCCGCCAATGGAAAAAAGCGACAGTTGAAATGCTAAGGGAATTGTATCTTGCAAGAGAATTCCTTACTAACCAGAAAGGGCAGCACAAAGATCCTGAAGCTGATAATTACATTGTCTATTCATGGAGTGGGTACTGCGGCGAGCTTGGCTTAACATACCAAACCGCAAATAACTGGCTACGCCCATTCACTCCGAGAGAGTTGTCCGAAACAGGCAAAGATGCTTTTCTTCTTGAACCGCCAATGAAAACGGAAAGCACGGCGGATCTTGCTTTGATGGATGCGCGTATAGAAAAAGCGCTACGGGCAGGAAAACGCCCTGCTGATTGGACAGATAAGGAAGAGGCGGAACTTAAACGCCGGTTGGAAAACGCTCGGTTTCAACAGTTGGCAGAACAATATAATATGCCGGCAGTAGCAAAAACTCACACCGACTATTTTACCGAAACCCTGCGCCGTTCAAAAGACATTATAAACTTCAAGCTGACCGACCACAATCAAATATTGGCGCAAGCATCAGTTTTTGATCATGCCGAAGCATACCTGAATACTTTCAAAGATCCGGAAACCAAAGCACAAGCAGCGTTCAACCTTGCGCTTAAAACAAAAAACCTTGCCAACGAGATTGCGGAAAAGAATTTTCATTTAAGAGAAGCGGCGTGGGATGAGGATGCAAAAAATGACAGCTAACCCATTTGCTTCCGGCTCAAAGATTTCTAAAATGGCCTCTGTGTACAACGGCTTCCTTCGCAGGGACGCACTTGCGCCAATGGCTATCGTTTACGAATCATTGTCCAGAGAACACGGAGTATCAGTTTCTTCGGTTAAGCGTTATGTCGACTACATCAAAACAAACGGCTACCAACCAAAGCCGCCTCCGCAGCGCCCAATTACGGCATGGGATCAGGAAGCACTAGATTTCTTCAAACGCATTTATTTGATGATAAAACGCGATGTCGGAAACTGCACCGTCCGCAATGCTTACAGGCAAACACTCATAGCCGCTTCAAGAAATGGTTGGAAGGTAGGCTCCGAACAGTCGGCTTATGTCCATGCGCGGGAAATTCACGCCACCCTCAAGCTCTATGTCAAAGGTGGCAGCCGCGCACTGGACAACTTATTTTACATCGCGCGTGACTTGTCAAACCTCCGTCCGTTCCAGATTGTAGTAGGCGACCAACACCGCTTTGATTTCTGGGTAAAAGATGACAAGGGCGTATACTTCCGCCCTGAATGTTATCTTTGGCTAGATATGCGCACACGCCTTGTTTACGGCATCGCGTTTGACAGAAACTACAACACCCGCACAGTGTTACGCGCATTGAAAGAAGGGGTTGAGCGTTTTGGGAAGTTTGAAAGCACATACAACGACAACGGCACAAGCGAAAAATCGGCAGTTGCGGATTATACCATTGAACAGCTTCAGCAGTACGGAATGAAATTCTGTGATGAAGGCGATATGTACCGCACAGAAACAGGCGCTTATGTTGTAGAAGGCACGGACGGCAAAATGGTCTCCGTAGTAAAATCACGCACTGAATGGAAAAAGCAAAACCGTCGCATTTTCGCAAATGTCAAAAACGCCAAGACCAAACCTATAGAGCGTTTCTTTTCTACTCTGGAACAAATCCTACTTGATCAATGCCTGCCCGGTTATGTGTCGGAAATAAAAGGTAGTGCCGCAGAGGAAGAAGAATCAAGCCGCCGTCTTGAATGGCAGAAGCGCAGCGGATACATTCTCAATCTCGAAGAGTTCGCACATCAGGTAATTGCGGCTATCAACACATACATAAACTGCGTACACGGAACGCTAAAGCGTAGCCCATTAAAAGAATGGGAGTTTGCCGTAAAAGAAGAAGGTTGGCAGCCTGCGCTGATAGATCCGCAGGATTTGCACTATCTATTCATTGAACGCACATACGCCACCGTAAGGGGTGATCGCGTAACACTGAACGGCAAACAGTATATCGGCCCCAATCTTACGCAGGATATGTTAAGAACAAATCGGGGGAATCTTGTCGGACTCAACCGCAAGAAGATTGAGCTGCGTTACGACCCCGATGATCAGGAGTCCGGCGTATGGGCGATTGATCCGCGAAGCGATCAGGCAATATTCCTAACGCCGGTTACGCCCGTTTCAATGCTTGACAACGAAGCCGCATCCGCCGCTCTGGAATTAAAACGGCAGAACATGAAAGCCGTAAAAGACGCATACCGTTCCATAACCGCAGACGTACCGGTGTTATTCGATCCGGAAAAGTTCAAAGAATTAAACGAATCACGCGCAACCGCGCTTGCATCAAGAACGGAAAACAGTCCGGGGCTGTTATCTGACACCCGCAGTGTTTCTACATCGGAAACATCGACAATATCAGATGATGAATTCCGTTCACTTGTAGCCGCAAAGATCACCGTAGAGCCGAACATACGCGAGAGGGCAAAGCATGTCTATCTGACAGAAAGAGACCGTTATGAAGCACTGCTTTCTACATTCTCAAGGAAAGAAAAAATATCCGCCGCAGACCTTGCGTTCATGGCGGACTTTGAAGAAAACATGAGTGACGAACAAACTGCGTATTTTACCAGCGTTGTCAACATGAACAAAACACAAGGAGTTTTAAAATGAGTTTAAGATCAATTTTAGCAGCCAACAGGCTGACCATCGGTGCCGCTTCGAGAATTCTCGAATTGGACAAAAGCACAGTTTCAAAAATATGCTCCCAGACCTATCCGAACTGGGAGCAAAAAGAAGAAGAGTGTATCCAAAACCTTGCAATAAAAGGATACAGTAAAACTATACCCGACCAATTCGCAGTGGACACGGATGTAGTAGTAACAACCCGATCCGTTGACGCGTTTGTTTCCCTTGCCGACGATCTTTCCGATCCCGAAGGTTCAAAATCATCTTCTCTGGGCATGGTCATCGGTACCGCCGAACGCGGCAAAACCCACACAGCCCGATGGTACGCCGACACCCACCCTGATGCCTGTTATGTGCTATTCATTGAAGGTTCCACCCGCGTGCAGCTGCTCCGCGACATCTGCGAAGCCCTTGCCAATGTACGCCCATTAACCTTTGGCGCATGTTTGTCTTTTATTCACGAAACATGCCGCCAACGCCGGCGGCTAATCATCATTGATGAAGCCGACAAGCTTCCGGTTTCTTTTCTTGAGCTGATAAGAGGCATCAATGAGCGCTGCGCAGTTCCAATTCTTCTAGCCGGAGAAGAAGGTTTAAAAAGCAAAACCGACAGAGTTCCCCGTCTTCGCTCCCGCATCCGCAACCCGGTTGTGTTATACGAACCTGTAAACTTTGTAGATGTGGCCGCATTCTACGCCAACGCCTGCGGCATCGACATCGACCGCCACACCGCGGAAACTCTGACAAAACGCTCACGCGGCGCATGGCGCTCCCTTGTCAACGACGCCCTTGCATTAGCCCGCATCGGCCGCGCCTCCGGCATCACCACAGTAACGCCGGAAATGATAGAGAAACTGGGATAAGGGGACAAGAATGAAACCTATAAGATCACATATGAGCAAACAAAGACGGGACTTATTAAAAAGCAGAGGAATAAATATATTCTGTGCAAAAATTTATAACGACTATAAATGCTGGAATAATACTCACAGTTGCGAATATATACTAGAACAACAAAAATGTCCTGCTTTTAGACCGATTAAGGAGGAAAGATGGTAGGTGAAATTAACAAGGATTTTTATTGTTCATTAAGCTGGACACCAGAAGGATGCCCTAGCTGTACCGAACCGCCAGAAACTTGTGACAAACTTGATTGCAAGTGCCGCCACCGAAAACACCCGACACCTGAACAGTTTAAGGAAGAGTATGGACATGACTACCCTGATGACGGAGCGGTGTACATTATGTGGAATAATCATTGGGATAACAGAACAGCAGAACCTTCCCATGTTATGACCTTACGCGAATTTAGAGACGAATGGGTAAAAGAAAGTGGCTGGCCCAATGTTCCTATAGTCTGTGCCTGCACTCCGTGGGGAAGACCAAGCAATAAATGGAGACCGTCATGAAACGAAAAAAGTGTAAACATAAACGAATAGAAAAAATGCAGTGTGACAAATGCGGAAAAAACTATTACACCAACCGTGATGGCAGGGAATGGTTAATAGGAGGAGACGGTTTGTTTTACTGTCCTGACTGTCGAAGAAGGGTTTCGTCATGACAGAAATCCAAAAAAAGAAAATGATTAAACTCATTCATACCCAAAAAACCCGCGCCGGCATCGATGATGAAACTTACTGCTATATCCTCATGGGCGCAGCTGATGTCCAGTCCTCATTGCACCTGCAGACATTGTCACAATTTAATGCCGTCATCACCGCGTTCAATAACCTGCTTACCGCCCAAGGAAAAACACCCTTGGGCGGATCCGCCCAACCCATTCCGCGTGATGTTTATCCTCTTGTAAAAAGAGCCGAACGAATATTCGGCAAAGATGCGGACAAACGGCTTGGCGGTTTTGTGCGTAAGCTTGGTAAAAAATCAGTCAACGATCTTTCACCATGGGAAATCAGAAAATGCCACAGTTTTTTAACACGCATTGAACAAGGAGGGCATCAATAATGCGGCGCGGCGAACTGTTTGATTTGACGGAGTTAAGAGTCCCCCTTTCTCCATCTCAAAAAGAAGCAGTACTGCGCCGCATTGTTAATGCCGCACGCCTAGGAGCTCAATATACCTACACCATTAAAGAAGCTGCAGGCATTTTGTCCGTATCCCGTGATGTGATGGATTATTTAATACACTCTTACCGCATAGATTCTCTTGCTATTAAAACAATCTATCGCATTCCTTGGTATTCACTCGCCGAATATATCCTTGAACCCGGCGAAGATATCGATGAGGTTTTTGATGAATATATTCAATCTCAATATAGAGCAGCTTGATTCGGATGAAGCCAAAGAAGTCTTCTCTGTTTACCCAATAGAGCGACTACCAGGCATCCCAGCGTTTTTATCCAAAGATGAATGCGCTATTATCCTTGGTGTCTCCATGAAAGTAATTAATCACCTCATAGAATCAGGTCAACTTCCATCTACCGAAATCCCCAACGACACTGTGCCGTATAGCGATTTATTTGGCGAACTAATAGAACCACCACGCGAAAAAGTTATCTTACGCGCAGACATCGCTGATTATATGGAAAAATCCCTTTTATGCAATAAGCCTGTTTTAGATACCTAGGCAACTCGCTAAGGCTCACTAAGCCCCGCATAGGCTCGGATAAAAAAGTCAAATTGGGTTATAAATTGATGTCATTTTTGATTGGGATTGACATCGTCCCTGCTACAACAGCAGACTTTTGTGTTAACACACAAAAGCCAGCCATTGTATCAGGGTTGTTTGCTCTAATTCGCTATTTAGCAAGTATTGTTTCTCTGCTAATTGCTACCTGCTACCTGCTACCCACTACTCACTAACCACTAACCACTAACCACTACCCCCTACTGTCCCCCAACACTCCGCAGCCTCGGATAGCCGCGTGATACAACAGAGGTATCCCAGGCTGTGGCAGGTGAAGAGATACCGGTAGCAGCGGGGGGCGGGTCAGCGTTGTCAAAGTCGAGCATATCCTCTACAAGCCAGGAGCCGGTGGCAGCTTCAGTTGATTGGCTGGTAAACTGCACCCAGGTTCTGATAGCGCCATGCAGACCCGTGGGATCGCTGGCAACAGCGGAAGAACTGCTAATCGTAGAAGTAGCAATTATCGTAGGAGGAGTTGAAGCTCCACTCCCCCGCAGCCTGACACGATAGACCGCTTTATTGTTAGCTCCGTCTTCCAATGTAAAGTCAAAATTGAAATAACGGGAAGTAGCATTAGAAGTGGCATTAAGAGAAGACGCATTGATGCCTACAATTCTGGTGCCGTCCCAAACAGGCAGAGGAGTAGGCACAGCTGCGCCCGTCCACCCTTCTGCAGTTACCTCCATTTCCGTGCTAGTAAGCCCGAAACCGCTTCTGTCGGCAGGAGTAAGACCGGTAATGTAGTAGAGTGGCGTGGTGGTGCCCACTGTTCTTGTAACTGTAAAATTACCGATTTCATCAAGGTTTCCTGTTGTTGACATTGCAGCTCGTCGCGTAACAGTAATAGTGTTCACCGAGCGGCTGCCTGCACTGTTTACCGTTGTGATTTGAAAAGTTCTGGTATTGGTGCCGGAGCTTGTACCAAGAGTGCTAATATTGTTAATACCCGTAATGGCATCGCTTCCGTTCCATACGCCGACACCAGAGCCGGCTGTTAGCGCTGCGCTTGCAATACCTGTGCCGCTTGGGTCGGTAATAGTGATGCCGTTAATGGAATAAATGGCACTCTCGCCCGTCCGGGTTGTGGTAACACTAAAGTCCCCAATTTCAACAGGATTTGCTATTCTTGGCCTCATCTGTATTTGGTAAGTAGCAGTAGTGTTGTTGTCGGGATCTCTCAGGGTAAAGGTAAACCATATATAAGTAGAAGTAGTGGTAAGACCGGTAAAGGTTATACCGGTGATGGTGTTAGTGTTGGGATTCCATACAGGCGTACCTCCCATTGTAGAGCCGGAACTTCTTCCTGTTGACATTGTCGTGGTGTAATCGCCTGTGTCAAAACCGCTGATGGAATAGGTTGACTGGGTAGTAGTAAACTCAAAATCATCAGGATTAACAGGGTTTTCTACCCCTTCCTTTGGAGTCATTCTTACATGGTATGTTGATCTGGTGTTATCAGCGGGATCTGTCAGGGTAAGGTTAAACTGAATATAAGAAGTGTCAGTGGTAAAACCGGTAAGTGAAACAGCGTTGATAGTGTTAGTTTCGGGATTCCATACCGGCGAGCCTCCTGCTGTAGCGGGGCTTCTTGTTATTGTCATGGATGTAGTAGTATCTCCTGTTTCAAAGCCGCTGATATTATAGGTTGCCCGTGCCATAGTAACATCAAATTGATCAATAGAAACAGGATTTGCTACCTTTGGAGTCATTCTTACATTGTAGATAGATCTGTTGTTATCGTTGGGATCTATCAGGGTAAAGTTAAACTGTATCCAGGTTTCAGTAGTGGTAAAACCGGTAGAAGTTATTCCGGTGATGGTGTTAGTGTCGGGGTTCCATACCGGAGCGCCTCCTATTGTAGTGCCGGAACTTCTTGTTGTTGTCATAGTTGTGGCAGCATCTCCCGGGATTAAGCCGCTGATAGTATAGGTTGACCGGGTTACAGGCATTGCAAAGTTAAAGTCAGCACGAGAACCGGGGTTATCCTTGTTTGGAGCTATCTCTATCTGGTAGAGAGAGGTAGTGTTGTTGTCAGGATTTGTCAGAGTAACAGGAAGCCTTATGAAATTAGCAAGACTGTTAAGATTGAAAGAGGACAAACCGGTGATAGTACCGCTGTCGACATTCCATACCGGAGAGCCTCCTGTAGACGCAACGTTGGGATTTCTTGTTATAGTCCCCATAGTTAAAGTTGCACCGCCCGTATCTATACCGCTGATAGAATAATTGGCGGTTACGTTTTGGGTCATGGTGATGGTAAAGTCATCAACATTAACAGGGCTTGATGTTCCTGTTCTTGGCGTCATTCGTATTGTGTAGACAGCGGTACTGTTGTCGTCTGGATTTCTCAGAGTAAGGAGAAACTGTATATAGTGAGTAGTAGGAGTAGCAAGATTGGTATTGTTCAAACCGGTAATACTTTTGGTGGCGGCATCCCATACCGGAGTGCCTCCTGTAGCCGTATTATTAGGCACTCTTGTTATGCTGCCCACAGTTGGCGTTAAACCTCCTGTTTCAAAAGGACCGATAAAATAGCGTAAAACCTGGCTGTCCTCTTCCATGGTGATTTTAAAATCATCGCTAAGAATAGGATTGTCTATGCCCGGCTTCGGTCTCATCTCTATATCATAAGCGGCACTTGCACCGCCGGGTCTTGACAGAGTTAGGCGAAATCTTATGTAAGTTTCGTCATTAGTAAGATTGGTAGCGGCTAAACCGGTAACGCTGTTGGTGGCGGCGTTCCATACCGGAGCGCCTCCCGTAGCTGTAACATTAGGCATTCTTGTTATAGTGCCCAAAGTTGTCGTAACGCCTTCTTCTATTTCAAAACCGCTGATAGTATAACGGGCTGTGTCGCTTATCCGTTCAATTTCGATGTCATAATCTTCTAGGTAAATAGGACTTGGCGTATTTTGCGTCATTCGTATTCGGTAGACAGCATTGCTGTTGTCAGCAGGATTTGTCAGGGTAAGGTAAAATTGTATCCAGTAACGAGTAGTACCGGAAGTAATAAAACCTAAAGAAGTTAAACCTCTAACTTGGCTCTGAGCTGCATCCCATGCCGGAGAACCTCCTAATGTACTGCCGGTACTTCTTGTGATAGTGCCCAAGCTTACATTCGCACCGCCTGCATCTACATCGATTGCAAAGCGGGCATATCCTGCACTTGCAGTGGTTACGTAGCTAGCTGTTCGTGGATAAATAAGTTCAAAGTCATCAACAGTAGTTGGATTTGCTATAAGCGGTCTCAGCGTCATTCGGTAGACAACATTGCTGTTATCGGTATCTGTCAGGACAAAGTCAAAAGCTATGGAGTTACCAGTGCCGGTAAGACGCTCAGAGGTTAAGCCGGTAATGCTGCTACTTGCGGCGTTCCATACCGGAGTGCCTCCTGTATTTGGAGTGCCGGTAGGATTTCTTGTTATATTACCCAAGCTCCCTGTTAAGCCGCCTGTGTCTATGTCAATGTTGAATAAAATAAATGCGCTTGTCCTTGTTGGGGTGATTTCATAATCACCAATAACGCCGGGATTATTTATTTTTGGTCTTACCTCTACTTGGTAACCGGCTCTGCTGCCGTCATTGCCTGTCAGGGCAAAAGTAAATCTCAGATAATGAGTAGTGAGAGTAAGTCCGCTTAAGTCGATGCCTGTGATGCTGCTGCCTGTCCATTGCGGAGTTCCTCCTAAATTGGCAGGAGAGCTTGACACGGTCATGGTTGTTGAGGCGGCGTCGCCTGTATCTAACCCGCTTATTGTAAAGGTTGGATTGGTTGCCATTGTAGGACCTGTAACGGTAAAGTCGCCAATTTCATAATCTAAAAAGGGGTTCACATCGTCATCGTCATCGTCTGGATCAAACGCTGGGTTTACATCTTTAGTTTTGCTTGGTTTTATTTCGATTCGGAATACTGATGTTATCCCTGCGGTATCAATTAAAATTACAGAAAGCTGCAGGGTATCACTTGGCTTTTCTAATCCGCTTAAGTCTATGCCGGTGATGGTGTTGGTGTTGACGGTGCCGCGAACGGGATTTCCTCCTATGCTTGCAGGGCTTTTGGTAAAAAATGCCGTTGCATTGGCAGGAAATTCTATATCACCAATAACTGCGTTGGCAAGGCTGCCGCTGGTCAGCTTAGCAGAGCCGCTCATTACCGGTACATTGGTTTGCATTTTCAGATCAAAGGTCATTACAGGAGAGCTTCCCGTCAACACAGGAGGAGTATCTTCGAACACATCTAGCGCGCTTTTCAATTTAGGTATGCCGATAATTTCCGGAGTTGCAGTTCTTTCTGACAATACAAGCGTGCCTTTCATTTCCGGAGCTGTTCTGGATAATTTAGGTTCGCCGGTCATCAATATGGGGAAGGTAAGCTGCTCTAATTCAGGGTCGCCGATTAGCAATGGGGCAGCTTGTTCCAATACAGGGCTGCCGTTCATCACCGGGTTGATTTGCTCTAACACAGGGTTGCTGGTCATCGTGGGGGTGCTGAACACCAACTCTGGGGTGCCGGTCATCATTACAGGGTCGCTTCTTTGTAATTCAAAAGTGTTATCCATAACCGGTACGGGAATTTGATTCAAGACCGGAACGCCGCCAAGTACAGGCGGCAGGGAAACCTCGTCAAATATTGAGTTGGGGTTGTTGGAATAACCTGCTGTTCCTACGAACATGGTGTCCTGCGCGTAATTTTTATCGTTGCTTGCGTTGGAAGCGCCAAAGATGCGCCCGGTCACTCTGCTTGCCAAGGGGTTGGCAATGTTATTGTTCATTGCGGAAACACTGCCAAGAGCGGCGTTATTTTGCAGAGTGCTGGGATTCGCAGAGTTCGCGTTGGCAAGGACATTAACACGCCCAACAAGACCGCCTGCGTACACATTGCCCGTGCCGACATTTTTTGCGTTGACCGCCCCGCGTGCATAATTGTAGCGGATATGATATTGACGGTTAGCAGCGCCTGTATGATTGGAGTAATAATCCCTGACAAAACCGATAAGACCGCCGGCATAAGTGTTGTTGCTTGCGCTTCCAACCACCCTGTCTGCGGTAACATCGCCAAGTGCGTAGGAATGATATACTGATAAACCGAAGTTCGATGCGGTTCTGCCCATGTACCCGATAAGACCGCCTGCCGACAGGTAAATGGCAGAAACGATATTGCTGCCGCTGCCGGTAGTGGCAGCGGTACTAGTACTGCTTGTGGTTGCACTGACATTTCCTGTCGCATAACACTCTGATACGGTAAAATGACTGGCTGTAGTTACAGCAGTAGTCCAATGCCCGATAAGACCGCCTGCGGATACCGCGCCGCCGCCAGAAGCTCGGACTTCGGCTGTGGAATAACAACCGTTTATATTTCCGGATTGAAGATAGCCGACAAAACCTCCGACATAAACAACTGATTCGCCGCCTCTTGAACCGCTGACAAGAGTTGCGCGGGAATAACTGTTGGTCAATGTGGTGTCATTTGCTATGTTTCCAATCCCCCCTCCTAAATAAAGAGTGCCCTGACCGTCTGAAATAACCGACCCCTGTTCATAGCGGCAGTTGTTCATTGTTGAATATGACGTAACCCCAGTAAACCCGCCGCAGTAAAGAGTGCCGCTTCCATTTTTGTCGCTGCGTATATCGCCCCTTACCCATGAATCGCTGGTATTGGTATAAGAGTTACTTCCAAAGAGACCGCCAAGATATACTGCGCCTGTTCCTGTAAAACTTGAGGGGACTGTAACCTGCCCTGAAACACGCAGATTGGAATATACGCAATTGTTGGCAGCGCCGTTAGCGCCAAAGCTGTATCCGGTAATGCCCCCGATCATCACAGTTCCAGTGCTGGTTTTAACGGGGGAGATGCTGCCTGAAAATTCAAGGTCTCGGTGGATTCCTCTTGCCTGCCCATACCCCAAAATACCGCCGGTATACATAACGCCAGTTCCTTCATGAGTTGGATTTAGATTCCCCGTTGCCGTAACCACTGCAATAACTTCTGCTACGCCGGAGAGAGCGGCTCAGGTAGAACCGGCAACACCCCCAAAGTATACGGCTTGTGTTCCGCTGAAATTAAAGTCCATATCAAGATTAGATATACAGTTTACGATTGACGAGTTCGTTCTTTCTGAAGTGCCGCTGCCAGAAAGTGCCATCTCTCCTAAAATGCCGCCTATGTGTTTAGGCGCAGTACCACTAGCCGGAGCATGAGAAAGGTTTTCGCTGCTCACGTTTCCCTCGACAATAACATTGCGTACCTGCGTTGACCCGGCGGAATAAGCGGAAATACCGCCAAAGCGGGTGGTAACATCGTTTTCCGGTATCTCAACATCATCGTACACAATGCGAAGGTCTCGGATTATTGCATTATTCACATTGCCGAACAGCCCCAGACCTTGCCGTTGGGCAGTAGTAGAATCATCAAAATTAAAACTCTTAATAGTTATCGTATGCCCGTTGCCAAAGAACCTGCCGTTGAAGGCAGTAGTGGAGCTTGTGCCTGTACCTCTACCTATGGGTGTCCAGTCTTCCAGTTCAATGTCAGAGGTAAGTATGTACCGAGCGAATGTATTGCCCAACACGATGTCCTCAAGCCCTATCTGAATCACATTCCCTTCATCATCCCTAAGCGATTTCTGAGTACTAATTTCCACAACCCGATAATCGTTTAGAACACTGCTAACAAGAGTAGTGCTGGCAACCATTCCGGGAATGTTCCATATCTTAAACGGTTCTGTCTCCGCCCTGCCGTTGGTATAAACGGCGACAAGTTTAATTTCATATTCGTTTACATTGTCGATTATCTGCCCCTGCCTAAACCCCGAATTGCTGACACGGGGTATGCCCGTAATATTGAACGAAGCGGTTGTTCCTGTGACAGTTCCCCTCAATGTATCATTCACATATACTTCGACAGATGGCGGATTGGTGGTAGGTCTTGTCCACGTCAGTCTGATTTCGTTTGCCGTTTCATTGTAAGTTGCATTCCATACAGTTATGCCGGTTAAGGCTGCAGTATTATAAATGAGCCTTCCCACCGATCCAGACCATGCGCTTACAATCCCCAGGCTGTCTCTGAATCGTATTTGTATGTTGCGTATTGCAGTGCTGGTGGTCAAAGCAGGCGCAACATTAAGAGCTTTGGTTATAGAATTTTCGTCTAAATCAAACCAGACGTTAGAAATAATCTGCTCGGCGTTATTGCTCTCATTTACAATCCGATACTGCCACTGGAGATTAGAGCGGTCTTCCATTGTCCAAGGTTTGTCATGAGTCGCCGCCGCAAACGGAATACCCACGCCGGAATTGTCGGTAATCCCTGTAAAGTTTGATTCCAGAGTCAAGTCCCTTTGCAAGGTGTTAAAGATCAGTATATTCCCGTCTCTAAAAGCCTCGCCGCCTACAACAGTATTAAAACTGCCGCCCGGTCCCTGATTGTCAAACACAACGGTAACAAAACGCCCTTCCTCCACCGCCGTCTGCCATGTATCAACACTCGCAGTTGAGCCAAAAGGCATAATCGCAAGACGGATTATCCCTGTAGTTGCGGCATTACCGGTGCCGCTCCACGGATAAGCCACCCTGTAAAAAGTCGATCCTTCCGGAGCGCCGGATATCGATCTATACAACGCATCTGCACCTTCCGTGGATTCATCGATAATTGTTCGTGTAAAAGTTCTTGGTGTAGTATGTCTCAGAGTATTGATTTCGCTGCCCTGCAAGTTTGCATAATTTATCTCCGCTACTGCAACATTGACAGTGGGCAGTGTAGTGTTGGGAGGTAAGTAATAATAAAGCGTAACCGTAGCATTGCTCGATGTAACCGCAGTCCCGGTAGTCGCCGCCCGAAGCCGTCTATCCCGTTCAAGCGGCGCTCCCTGATAAATAAAGTTTTCTTCGGTACTTTCCGCCGAAGGATAAAACACAGCCATTACGCCTCTTGCGCTGTTGTAATATCGAATAGTCCTTACCGTAGCCCACGCGCCTGTATTGCCAAGGCTGTCGCGGTATCTGAACTGCAAAGTTCTGTTTGTTGTGCTGCTTGTTAAATCAGTCGTAGTTAAATCGAGGGTTTTAATGTTATCGCTCAAGTTGAACCATTCATCAACAAAATGTTCCGAGGTTATCCCCGTATTATTTGCAATACGGTACTGCCACTGTAGAGCAGAAGTCCCCTCCATTGTCCACGGTCTATCCCTTGTTGCCGCCGTCGCTATGATGCCGCCTGTCTGGAAATTGTCAACAATACCGGAGAAGTCGGCGTTTATCGTAATGGTTTTGCTGTCGTCATCGCTGGAGTAGTTGTATACATTATTGTTTACGGAAGCTGCCCCCGCATCATTAGCAAGAACCGCATTCCCTCCCGGCGCTTGATTGTCAAATACCACTGCCACAAACCGCCCCTCGGCAACTGCGCCCGACCATGTGTCTGCATCTGCTTCGCCTGCCCGTGACGGCAGTATGACAAGTCTTGTTATCCCTTCTAACGGTCTTTGCGTGCCTGTCCATGTGTACTCCGCTTTGTAAAAAATTGTGTCGGTATTAGACGTGGGATTACTCTGTCTGTACGCACTCCCTGCGCTGTTAGCTGTACTTTCCATGTTGTTTGCAGTTGTAACGGTTATTGTTTCTTCACGCCTTAAAGTGCCGGTTTCTCCGCCTTGTATGTTAGCGTAGTGGACTTCTGCTATTTTGATATGTGTCGGCTCGCGCTCGGTTATTTCGTTTGTACTGCGCGTTACGGTAAAGTATAGGGTTACTCCGTAGTCGTCGCTTTCATCTCTTTGAAGCCGCCTGTCTCTTATTGTCGGTGCGCCTCGGTAAAAGAAAGATTCCTCGGT
>Ga0099364_10000105_pt1 | contig 136686 bp, 159 predicted proteins | sample TergutTh196P3_FD_73070 | JGI IMG/M metagenome (GOLD analysis project Ga0099364, IMG submission 73070) | Microcerotermes parvus P3 segment gut microbial communities from Pointe-Noire, Republic of the Congo - Th196 P3 | ecosystem: Host-associated > Arthropoda: Insects > Digestive system > Gut ...
CTTCCGTTTTGTGGGTTTTGTGGGGAATGTTTTTTTTTTTTTTTTTTTTTTTGTGCAAAATGACTAAAGGATTGGGGGTTGGCGGAGGGGGGTTGGGGGTTATTTTGGGGTTTTGGGGGTTTTGAAAAATTTGAACTAATATAGCAGGGGCGACTTTCTGCCGTCTTAGCTCCCTCCGCCGCCTGCGGGCGGCACCTCCCTCAAAGAGGGAGGCAAAAAGAAAAGCCCCCCTCCCAGAGGGGGGTGTCAGCGAAGCTGACGGGGGGGAGCGTTCGCACGAGGCGTTCGCCCCTACAAATTGCGTGCGGGACAGGCAAGCCTGTCCCCTACAGGGTGAAATTTTGACCTATTGCGCGGGTGGAAAAATTTTGTTGTGGGTTTTTGGAAAAAAGTATTGACAATGGGGGTTGGGTGTGGTATAATGATTGTAATAAAAATAGAGAGGGTTGCCCCTCTCTATTTACAGGTAACTAACGATGCTCATCTTTGCTCGGAGGGCATCGTTTTTCTTTTCTTTTGGCGAGTGTGCCGCGTATTGCAAGCATTATAAGTCCGCTTGCAATATTTGCCATTACAATCAAAAGAAAGTCAAAGAAAAACTTATCCATATGTACACCTCCTCTCATAGGATTAAGGCAGGAGAGGCATTTCCCCTCCCGTAATCCCACGAAAATCATCGGTGACACGCAAGCCGAAACAAATTTAAACACGTTAGCTCCTTGTGTTTTATTATAGCGGATTTTGGCGGGGGTGTCAAGGATTGTACCGAATTGTAATATTTTCCTCAAATAGGCACATAAAAATTTTTAAAAAGTATTGACAGAGCAAGGGAAATATATTATAATATAAATATAGGGAGCATACTAGATGACGGCTTCCCTCCAGATTCGTTAGATTAAAAATAACCGCTAACTTTTGGAAGAAGGGCGGTTATTTCTTTTCATTTATATCATGTATCAGTCTGATTACATTGCAGGTTGTATTAATGATAAGCAGAATCAGAACTAATGTTTCCATAAACTACCACCTCCTTTCGGAGCTGGAGGAAAAAGAGCCGCCACCGTATAAGTATGCTCCCTATATTTTGAGGCGTTTAAGTCGGTTATGTAGCTTGAAATTAAAAGTGCCTCATTGTTATTATAGCGAATTTTGGCGGGGTTGTCAATAATTGTACTGAATTGTAATAATTTTTTGAATCCAAAATTTTTATTTTTAAAATTAACTTGCATTTTTAAAAATAGTGTAGTATAATATGTTTTAGGAAGTATTTCCGAAAATACATAGGAGGATGGTAGTTATGGCATATAAGATTTCCGATGAATGTATCGCTTGCGGAGCTTGCATGGATACCTGCCCTACAAGCTGCATAGCAGAGGGCGAAAAGTATTCGATTAAAGAAAGCGATTGCATAAGCTGCGGAGCTTGTGCAGATGTTTGTCCTGTCAGCTGCATTTCTGAGTAATAAGTAATAAAAAGCAAAAAGGACTTCCTTTTATTTTAAGGAAGTCCCTTTTTCATTTAATTATTTGTTAAGCGCGGTAACAACTCCCGAGCCTACAGTACGACCGCCCTCGCGAATCGCGAAGCGCAAGCCTTCCTCAATCGCAATCGGTGTGATGAGCTCAACGTCAATCTCAACATTGTCGCCCGGCATACACATTTCCTTATCCGCAGGCAAGGTGACAACGCCCGTAACGTCTGTTGTTCTGAAGAAAAACTGGGGTCTGTAGTTGGAGAAGAACGGCGTATGACGTCCGCCCTCTTCCTTTTTAAGGACATAAACTTGACCCTTGAATTTTGTAAGCGGCTGGATTGAGCCCGGCTTACAAAGAACCTGTCCTCTTTCAATATCGGTTCTCTGAACGCCTCTTAAAAGAGCACCGATATTATCGCCGGCTTCAGCATAGTCAAGAATTTTTCTGAACATCTCAACGCCGGTAACAACGGTCTTTTTCTTCTCATCGGAAAGTCCGACGATTTCAACCTCTTCACCGGTCTTAATCTGTCCTCTTTCAACTCTTCCCGTAGCAACCGTGCCGCGCCCCGTAATGGTGAATACGTCCTCGACAGGCATAAGGAAAGGCAGGTCGGATTTTCTCTCCGGCGTGGGAATCCATGTGTCAACAGCTTCCATAAGCTTTAAGATACACTCATATTCGGGAGCACTAATATCGGTAGCTTTGGAGTCCAGTGCTTGGAATGCCGAGCCGATAACAATCGGCGTGTCATCGCCGGGGAATTCGTATTTGTCAAGTGTTTCACGAATATCCATTTCAACGAGTTCCAGAAGCTCGGGGTCGTCTACTTGGTCAGCCTTATTCATAAATATTACGATATAAGGAACGCCTACCTGACGCGCCAAGAGCAGATGCTCCTTAGTCTGCGCCATAGGACCATCGGTAGAGGCGACAACGAGAATCGCGCCGTCCATCTGTGCCGCACCCGTAATCATGTTTTTTACATAGTCAGCATGTCCGGGGCAGTCAACGTGAGCGTAATGACGTGTGTCTGTTTCATACTCAACGTGCGAGGTGTTAATTGTAATACCTCTTTCTCTTTCTTCGGGGGCTTTGTCGATATTCTCATAGGATTCAAATTTCGCGCCGCCTTTAAGAGCGAGAACTTTTGTAATCGCCGCTGTAAGAGTGGTTTTACCATGGTCAACGTGACCGATGGTTCCAATGTTAACGTGCGGTTTGGTTCTTTCAAATTTAGCCTTTGCCATTTGAAAATTCCTCCTTAAATAATAGTATAATTTGGTTTTTCGTTTACAATACTTATTGTATCAGATTTTTTGCAATAATGCAAGCATTAATTGTTATTTTTGTTCCTTGTCGTCATAATTTTTTCGGAGATTGACTTGGGAACTTCTACATAGCTGTGCGGCTCCATGGAAAATTGCCCGCGCCCTTGCGTTTTGGAGCGCAAATCGCCCGCGTAGCCGAACATTTCGGAGAGGGGAACTAATGTGTGGATTTCCTGCGCGCCTGTCCGCATCTCCATGCCTTGAATCTGACCGCGGCGCGAGTTTAAATCGCCCATAACATCGCCCGTGTAATCCTCGGGAACTGTAACGACCACCTTCATAATCGGCTCTAAAATAATCGGTCCGGCTTTCCTCATAGCATCCTTAAACGCCATCGAGCCCGCTATAGAGAACGCCATCTCGGACGAGTCAACCTCGTGGAACGAGCCATCGTAAAGCGTTACCTTAATGTCTACAACTTGATAGCCTGCCTGAACGCCCGCTTTCATAGCCCCTTGGATACCCTTGTCAACCGCAGGGATATATTCCTTAGGAATCGTTCCGCCGGTAATCGAGTTGATAAACTCGTAGCCCTTACCCGATTCGTTAGGCTCAACCCTAATTTTAACGTGTCCGTACTGACCCTTACCGCCGGATTGCCGTGCATATTTGTTTTCAACATCGGCTTTGCCCTTAATGGTTTCTTTATAAGAAACCTGCGGCGCGCCTACGTTCGCCTCAACACGGAATTCGCGCAGCATCCTGTCTACGATAATGTCAAGGTGAAGCTCGCCCATCCCCGCGATAATCGTTTGACCCGTTTCTTCGTCCGTCCATGTTTTGAAAGTCGGGTCTTCCTCGGAGAGCTTGGAAAGTGCTATACCCATCTTTTCCTGCCCCGCCTTCGTTTTAGGCTCTATGGCAAGCTGGATTACGGGTTCGGGGAATTCCATCGATTCCAGAATTACAGGGTGCTTGGGGTCGCAAAGCGTGTCGCCTGTAGTGGTATTTTTCAAGCCTACACAGGCGGCAATGTCTCCGGCGTATACCGTTTCAAGGTCTTTTCTATGGTTTGAGTGCATTTGAAGTATACGTCCGATTCGCTCTTTATTGTCCTTGGTGGAATTCAAAACCGTTGCCCCTGTGTTCAGAGAGCCGGAATAAACTCTGAAAAAGCAGAGCTTTCCTACAAACGGGTCAGTCGCTATTTTGAATGCCAAAGCCGAAAAAGGCTCGTTGTCTGAGGAAGGTCTGGTCATCTCTTCCTCGGTGACGGGGTTAATTCCCTTGATGTCCTCAATATCGGTAGGGGCGGGCATATAGTCCACAACTGCATCAAGCAGCTTCTGAACACCCTTGTTTTTGTAAGACGTACCGCATACAACAGGTATCATCTCGTTGGATAAAACAGCCCCTCGGATACATTTCTTGATTTCATCAATTTCAAGCTCTTCGCCGGAAAGGTACTTCTCCATAATTTCGTCATCCTGCTCGGAAACGGCTTCAAGAAGCTTCTCGCGGTATTCGTCCGCCTGCTCTTTAAGCTCCTCGGGTATTTCCTCGATGCGGATGTCCTTGCCCATGTCGTCATAGTAAACGTAAGCTTTCATCTCGACAAGGTCGATAATTCCCTTGAAAAACGTCTCCGCCCCTATGGGAATCTGAATCGGGACGGGGTTGCATTTAAGCCTGTCGTGCATCATGTCTACAACATTGAAGAAATTCGCGCCCATAATATCCATTTTGTTGACGTAAGCTAAGCGGGGAACCTTATAGTTGTTGGCTTGCCGCCAAACGGTTTCAGACTGCGGCTCAACCCCGCCCTTAGCGCAAAAAACGGTAACAGAGCCGTCAAGCACCCTAAGCGAACGCTCAACCTCTACCGTGAAGTCAACGTGTCCCGGTGTGTCTATAATATTGATTCTATGGTCCTTCCAATACGCAGTGGTGGCAGCGGAAGTGATTGTAATACCTCTCTCCTGTTCCTGCTCCATCCAGTCCATCGTAGCCGAACCCTCGTGGGTTTCTCCTACTTTATGAGTAACGCCGGTGTAATACAGTATTCTCTCGGAGGTTGTGGTTTTTCCTGCGTCAATGTGAGCCATTATACCAATATTCCTCGTTTGTTCCAATGAACAATCTCTTGGCATAATAAAAATCCTTTCCTTTTAGTCGTCAAATAAATATTTCGGACGACTAATCACCAGCGGAAATGCGCGAATGCTTTATTCGCTTCCGCCATTTTATGGGTATCCTCGCGTTTTTTGCAAGCCGCTCCGACACCGTTAGCGGCATCCATGATTTCGCCTGCAAGCCGCTCTCTCATGGTTCTTTCGTTTCTCTTGCGCGCAAAGGTTGTAAGCCATCTGAGCCCCAGCGTTTGACGTCTTTCCTTACGCACTTCCATCGGAACCTGATAGGTCGAGCCGCCTACCCTGCGAGCCTTAACTTCAAGCTGCGGCATGATATTCTCCAAAGCCTGCTCGAAAACTTCAAGAGCCTCTTTGCCCGTTTTTTCGTTTATAATTACAAAAGCACCATAAACAATATTCTGAGCTACGCCCTTTTTGCCGTCATACATGATATTATTAATCAAGCGCGTTACTGTTTCCGAATGATATATAGGGTCGCTTAAAACTTCGCGTTTAGCAATACTGCCTCTTCTTGGCACAATACTTCCCTCCTTCATTATTCCAATTAACAATTAACAATTAACAATTAACAATTAACAATTGCTGATTGATAACGGGGAATTGGTCTTAAAATGTTATCACAGGTACTCTAGCTAATTAACAATTAGCTCGCAATTATGCCGTTAATATATTAACGCATAAAATGCGGATATTATCTTTGAGTTCTAATGATATTGAGGAAATAAATACAACTGCGGAATTAATAATTAACTGATTTAATTGTTAATTGTTAATTGTTAATTGTTAATTATTTCGCTCCGGGCTTGGGTCTTTTCGCGCCGTATTTGGAGCGCGCCTGCATCCTCTTGGCTACGCCCTGCGTGTCGAGCGTTCCTCTGACGATGTGGTAACGAACGCCGGGGAGGTCCTTAACCCTTCCGCCCCTGATTAAAACTACCGAGTGTTCCTGCAGGTTATGACCGATACCGGGTATATACGCCGTAACCTCATGTCCGTTAGAAAGCCTTACTCTGGCTATTTTTCTCATAGCTGAGTTAGGTTTTTTAGGGGTTGCTGTCCTTACCGCAGTGCAAACGCCTCTTTTCTGCGGCGCGCTCTGGTTGATAACGGCTTTCTTATGAGAGTTCCAACCCTTTTGCAGCGCGGGTGCGGTGGATTTCTTATCAAGAACATCCCTGCCCTTGCGTACCAGCTGATTAAACGTCGGCATACATCTTCTCCTTTCTTTAGCATTTATATGGAAACAATTTCACATACTAAATTATTATACACGTTATTTTCGTGATTGTCAAGGGATTTGTATAAATTTTTCATAATTTCTATTAATTTATGAAAAATTTTAATTAAGCGGTCTGCTTCCGCGCTCCAAAAGCGCATCGCGCAACCCGCTTGTTCACAGAAAATTTACAAACCTATGATTAACAAACCTTAAACAAAAAAACACAGCGGTTTTGACGCTGTGTTTCAAATTATTGCCTGTAAATTGCATTTCTAAAAATTTCAATCAGCATATCAGCGACACCGTTTGCCGATTGAATGGTTGCAATCATTAAATGGAATCAAGGCTGTACGGCATAACTTGCCCTCAACTTTCGATACTCAGCAAGGTATTTGTCCTTACTGAGTTCCCCACGAAGCACACGAAGGCATAATTCTTCCATAATGTTTGTTATTTTAAAGCCTTCCATTTCAACGGAAGCCTTTGCATTATCCATTGCTCTTTTTTGTAACATAGCCTTTTCCATGCTCCACAATCCTTTCAAGAAACACATTAGTTACCGAGATAGTTTATTATAACATAAGTACCATAACCTCGTCAAGAGATGGAATAAAATTTTACAATCATTTTTCAAAAATATTTTTGTGAAAATGTATCTTATTAGGTCTTATTTATGCTCCTCTAATAACAAGAACGCAAGGCAATTTAAAGCCTTGCGTTCTTGTTCAGTATGTTCACCGATCGCCCTTCCTCTAACATTTCAAAAATTCTAACTGTCAATTGTCGTCACTCACATCAGATAACGGAGTAGCCAAATACCGCTCACCCGAATCCGGCAACATAGCGACTATGACTTTCCCCTTATTTTCGGGCTTCGCCGCAAGCTGTAACGCCGCCCACACAGATGCCCCCGATGATATTCCGCAGAGTATGCCGTCCTCGCGGCTGAGTCTTTTTGCGGTGTCAAAAGCATCATCGTTAGTCACCTTGATAATCTCGTCAATCACATTGCGGTTGAGGATTTTGGGAACAAACCCCGCCCCGATTCCTTGAATCCTGTGCGGTCCTGCTTTCCCGCCCGACAGTACAGGCGAAGCATCGGGTTCTACCGCTACGATTTTGACGGACGGCTTTCGTTCTTTCAAGACTTCACCTACCCCTGTAATCGTACCGCCCGTGCCTACTCCGGCAACAAATATGTCAACATCACCGCCTGTATCACGCCAAATTTCCTCGGCGGTGGTAACGCGGTGAACTTGTGGATTGGCAGGGTTCTCAAACTGGAGCGGCATAAACGCATCGGGGATTTGCGACAATAATTCCCGCGCTTTTTTGATTGCACCGTTCATACCTTCACTACCCGGTGTCAGAATCAACTTCGCGCCGAGCATTTTAACCAACTTTCTTCGCTCAATCGACATTGTTTCGGGCATTGTCAAAATCAGTCTGTATCCCTGTACCGCACAAGCGAACGCAAGCCCGATTCCTGTATTGCCGCTTGTCGGTTCAATAACCGTGCCGTTGTCTTTGAGTTTACCGTCACGGCGTGCCGCTTCAAGCATTGCCGCACCTATGCGGCATTTTACGCTTCCGGCGGGGTTGAACGCTTCGAGCTTGCCGAGCAACAACCCCGGCAGTTCCGCACTGATTTTTGGCAGGCGTACAAGCGGAGTAACCCCGATTACGTCTGTGATTGTTTCGTAAGTTCGACCTCTGAAACTCGCGAAATTTTCTGAATTACTCATATGCTATACTCACTTTCATGTATTGAATCATATTTGAACAACGAATTTATGCGTAATTTTAAGTCCTGTAACTCCGGGTCACTTCGTCTGCGGGGGCGTGGCGTATTCACCGTAAACGTGTTTCTGATACAGCCCGGATTTGGCGAGAATACCACGATTTCGTCAGACAAATACAACGCTTCGTCCGTGTCGTGAGTTACCATTACGATTGTCACGCCTGTTTCATCCCACAACCGCAGTAAATCGTCCTGCAAGCGTTCGCGGGTAAGCACGTCAACGGCGGCGAACGGTTCGTCCATCAGAATAATCCGCGGCTCTACCGACAATGCTCGTGCAAGTGCCAACCTCTGCCTCATTCCTCCCGACAGTTGTGACGGATATTTCCGCAGAGAATCCGTAAGCCCGACTTTTCGTAAGTAAACCAAAGCCTTTCCCTCACGTTCCTTTCGGGGGATTCCCCTAAGTTTCAGGGCGAACATGACGTTTTGCAAAACCGTCATCCACGGGAAAACTGCGTAATCTTGAAAAATCATAGCGATGTCATGTTTCGGGCGGTTTTTGAACATACTGTTGGCAAGCGGCGATAACAGCCTGTATTTGCGGCGATAAGTTTCCATTTCTTTTCGGGTAGAGGGGAGCGGTTCAAGCACCTGCACCCCGTCAATGAACACGCTACCCTCGGTCGGGGCTTGCAAGCCGCCGAGAATTTCCAAAAAGGTAGACTTCCCGCAACCCGACGGTCCAAGCAGACTTACGATTTTCCCGTCCTCTATTGTAAGCGACACCGATAAAACAGCGGTAACACCGTCAGCGGTGCGGTCTTCGTTGATGATGGAAAAGAATTTACTTACATTTCGTGCCTCTATCATGGTTATCTACCAACCTTCCAGACTGCGAGTTTAATCTCGACAAACTTCAAGACTTCAATCAAGAACCAGCCAATCATTCCCAAAGTAGCCATACATACTACCATTTGAGAGATTCTGAAGTAGTCCTTTGCTTCGTTCAAGATGTAGCCGATGCCGGTTCGCCCGCCGTACATTTCGGCAATTACGAGCATGACAAGCCCCATGGCAACGCCCGTCTTAACGCTCATAATAATCGCGCCGATTGAGTGCCAAAAGTACACCCTGAGAATCAGCGTTAATTCGCTTGCCCCGAATATTCGGGCACTTGCTAAGTAACGCGGGTCGGTATCCTTGACGGCTTGATAAGTATTGAACAGAATCGGATAGAAAGCCGCCAAGAAAATCAGAAAGACCTGCATAGGCAGTCCCACCCCGAAAAGTATAATCGTAATCGGAACCCATGCGGGCGGCGGAATCGGCGAGAGCATTTGAAACAGCGGCAAAACACGTTTTCTTATGGAAATGTTCCACCCCATAAGTAAACCTATTGGAATTGCCGCAATGATGGCAAGCCCTAACCCTAAAAAGAATTTCACCATGCTGTCGCCTATGTCCGACAGGAAGCCGCGCTCTGTCACCATGACCCAAAAGGTCACGGCGACTTCACTAAGCGGCGGAACAAGCCTGTCATTGACTACACCGAGCCGCGGCAACAACTCCCACAACGCCAGTAGCGGGATTAAAATTGTGATAAACTCCCATGTGAATACATTACCTGCCGCTCCTTTGAAGAAGTAGCCGATTTCACGGAAAATAAGTCTTAAAAATCCTCGCAGATTTTTTTTCGTTTTGTTAGCAGTTTTCAACAGCACTCAACCTCCCAGCTCCAGTCCCGTTCCGTGACAGAATCATCGGTTTCATCTGCGCCGCACGAGGTGAAAGTTATTAAAGCTAATGCCAAAATCAGCAATATTCGTAATATACGCACTCCTACCACCACTTTCGATAATTGTCAATTGTCCATTGTCCATTGTCAATTGTTCGTCACCATGTTACGCCCTTGAAAGCCTCTGCGAACATCATGTCGCCCGGATTTTCTTTTATATCGTCCATAGCGACAAGCTCATCGGCGAGCTTTTTCAGCCCCTCGACTTCAAGGGGAATACCGAACAGCAGTCGGTTGTTTCCGTGTATGATTGCATCTTTGGGCGCGCCTGTGTAATTATGTGCGATGTCTACTATGTTTTCGGCAGTCGGGTCGGCGAGAATAATTTCGTTTGCTTCATCAATCGCTTTAACGAAATCTTTAAGTGCATCTGAATTAGAAGACAAAAATCTCTCGCTTGCGTTAATCGTTCGGCAAGGAATGTTCGCCGAAACATCATCAAACTTTCTGACATATCCCTCAAGTTCAGCAATACTTGCCTGCGGTTCTTCAAGAATCGCGCCGTCAACTTGACCCGCTTGAAGTGCTTGAATCGCCGGACCGCCTGCAAGGCGTTCAAGATTGAATGTCGCCCCCTCGTTTCGTGCGGCTACCGTAAGCGAGATAATTGCTTCACAAGTGGGGGAAATTCCCGAAATGTTCTTGCCGTTTAAGTCCGAGAGCTCCTTAATATCGGATTCGGGCGGCACTAGCAAGACACTTGTGCAGGGCTTTTTGACTTGTGCGATTGTTTTAATCGGTGCGCCGTTTGCGATTGCGGCAATTGCCGTAGTCGGGCAAGTCCAAAATACATCTGCTCCGCCGCTGACTACAAAGTCACGCGCCGCCGCGTTATCGTCAACGGGAACGATTTCCACGTCAAGGTTATACTTTTCAAAAAGTCCCAGTTCCTTTGCGACGTAAAGGTTTAAGTGGTGGGTGGTCTTGGCATCGGCAACGACTATTTTAACAGGCTCGCCGACAGGTTCGCCGCTATAGTCATCGTTGTTGCCGCTGTTGTCGGCGTTGGGTGCGTTTTGAGGAGAGGTCTGATTGGTACTTCCTCCATTGCCTGTATTGCACGCTGTCATTCCTGTTATTAAGAGCGCGAGGGTTGCTAAGATTGCGATGAGTTTTTGGGGTTGTTTTAGTTGCTTGAACATTTCATGTCCTCCTTTAAATAGTAAATAGAGCGTTCGCTCTTTTTATATACATACAATTCATATACAATTAGTATGTATATAAATATTATACACCAATTATTTTGATATGTCAAGTAGGTTTTAAGAAAAAAAAAATAAAAACGGAATAAAATTTTACAATCATGTTGTATAAAATTTATAAATTTTTTAATAATATTTATTTCCGCCAAAGTAATATGTACTTGCCTATCCGTCATAAATTGATATGACAAAGGGGTGGTTACGGCATGGAACATACGATTGCTCTCGCGGGGAATCCGAATGTCGGCAAGTCAACGGTTTTTAACGCCTTGACAGGGATGCGCCAGCACACCGGCAACTGGACGGGGAAAACCGTCCAAAACGCCCGCGGGAAATGCGTTTATAACGATGAAGAATATATCATGGTAGACCTTCCGGGTACATACTCCCTGCGCGCACATTCCTATGAGGAGGAAATTGCGCGGGATTACATACGCTCCGGCGAGCCCGATGCGGTTATAGTCGTTTGCGATGCGACAAGCCTCGAACGCAACCTGTATCTGGCACTCCAAATCCTTGAAATAACAAGCCGCGTGCTTATATGCGTTAACCTGATGGACGAAGCGGAGAAGAAAAAAATCCGCCTTGACCTTGAAAAGCTGTCCGCACTTCTCGGTGTTACGGTATGCGGGGTTACGGCGCGGAGCGGCAAGGGCTTGGACGAGATGATGTCAAGACTGCCGGAGGTTATAAATAAGCCCGAAAACAGCGCGGCTGAAGCCGAAAAGGAGATAAGCGAAATTGTCAAAAACGCCGAAAGCATAGCAAAGGCTTGCGTTACCTTTGAAAAGCCGGATTATTACGAGCGCGACAGGCGTGTTGACAAAATCGTAACGCACAGGATTTGGGGCGTTCCCGTTATGCTGATGTTGCTTACCGTTGTTTTTTGGATTACGTTGACAGGTGCGAACTACCCCTCCGAAGCACTTTTTTCTCTCTTTTTTAAGCTTGAAGTAAAGCTCTCGGGCGCGTTCGCCGCCGCGCAAGCCCCGGCGTGGCTGAGCGGAATCCTAATTGATGGGGTTTACCGCGTTTTGGCTTGGGTAATCGCGGTTATGCTGCCGCCTATGGCAATTTTTTTCCCCCTGTTTACAATTCTGGAGGATTTGGGCTATCTGCCGAGGGTGGCGTTTAATCTGGATAAGCATTTTAAAAAGTCGGGTGCTTGCGGGAAGCAGGCGTTGACTATGTGCATGGGCTTCGGCTGTAATGCCGCCGGAATAACGGGCTGCCGTATTATCGATTCACCGCGCGAACGCCTCATCGCCGTGCTCACAAATAATTTTGTGCCCTGCAACGGAAGATTTCCTACACTGATTGCAGTGCTGGCAATGTTTTTCGCCGCCTCATTCGGGGTGTTCCGCTCGCTTATTTCCGCGGTCATGCTGACTGCAATCATTATATTGGGGGTTGCCTTAACATTTTTACTGTCTCGTATTCTGTCGAAAACCTTGCTCAAAGGTATCCCCTCATCGTTTGCGCTGGAACTTCCGCCTTACAGGAGACCGCAGATAGGCAAGGTAATCGTCCGCTCTATATTCGACCGCACAATATTTGTATTGGGCAGGGCAATCTGCGTTGCCGCTCCGGCGGGGCTGGTTATCTGGCTCTTTGCGAATATTTCATTCGGCGGGCAATCGCTGTTGAACATTTGCGCGGATTTTTTAGAGCCGTTCGCCTATTTTATAGGGCTTGACGGCGTTATTCTGCTTGCCTTTATCCTCGGCTTCCCCGCCAATGAAATCGTTATGCCGATTATGATTATGGCATATATCGGAACGGGAAAGCTAACCGACTATGAAAGCCTCGATTCGCTGAAAACGATTCTGACCGACAACGGCTGGACTATGATAACCGCCGCGTGTGTAATCATATTCACCCTCTGCCATTCACCCTGCTCCACCGCCGTGCTTACAATAAAAAAAGAAACCGGCGGCATGAAATGGGCACTGCTCTCCATGCTCATCCCCACCGCCGCCGGAATCATTCTATGCGCTTTTACTGCGAATTTGCTTAGGGTGTTTATTTAAAATTGGCAATTGTTAACTGTTGATTGTCAATCGTCAATTATCAATTATCAATTGAATCAAAATTCTCCTCAATCCCCGCCAAAGTTGAAACATCATCATACTCGGCGTTTGCAACGGTGAATGAGGTGTTTGCGGTTACGAGCCCGCTGAAATGAACGCTTAATTCATGCTCTCCTGCTTCAAGCGTATCTAAATACTCGGGCAGGAGGGTGATGATTGTTGAGCCGCTTTGGGCGGTGTAATGCGTTCCACGGGTTAGGCGGCGACCGTTTCGGCGGACTTCTATGAAATCTGCGAAATTTTTGTCTGCTATGTAAACCAGCGGGATTCCCGAGTGTTTTATGTAGGTGTCATTTTCAAAATGACCGTTGATTTCGGTTTTGCCGCTGTTGTTTACGCTCCCTGCCGCGCCGCCGATGCCGCCGCCGCTTATGATTGCGTCTCTTACGGCGGCGGCGGTGTTACCGCCGTCTGTGTTATCGGGGACGACGGGGTCGAGGTCGGAAGGAGGAGGACCGCCGCCCGGTCTGCAAGGTTTCTCACATAAGTCCGCGGTGCCTTTGCAGTTAGGACCGCAGGGTTCAAAAGGAACGCTTTTGAGTTCTGCCCGCCATTGTGCGTAAAGGGTCTGGTCGTTGACGGTCAAAAAAGTGGTTATGACCGAGATACCGGGGTTCGAACCACTAGCGTAGCCTAAGAAAGTATAGGTATGTGTGGTGGTTTCATTCCGAGTAGTGCTTGGGAAATCTGCTTGTGTTAGTGTCGTACCCGAAATAAATTGAGCCTGCGTAAAACTCTGCGTTCCTGTTCCGCCGGTGTGGTGCTGGTTAAAGTTCGGGTCAAAGGTTATTGTAACAAGCGCAGGGCTTTCGGTTACTAAGATTGTGAAATCTTGGGTATACATACCGCTACCACCGTTCGTACCGCCGCTGATATTCGCCCTAACCGTTACCGTTCCCACATTGGGTGTGATAAGAACACCAGTAATTGCATTAATAGTTGCACCTGTTGCTGTTGTTCCGGCAGCAACTATTTGCCATTGTATATTTTTATTAGTTGCAGTCGAGGGGTAAACCGTTGCGCCGTTGTTTAAATTCCGTGTGCCGCCCTTGCCCATGTTATTGATGTTAACGCCCGTAATCGTCGTAACGGGGACGAATTCATCCGGATTAGGTTCTGCAGTCGGGTCTTCAGTCCACCGTGCATACAGAGTTTGTGTTTCATCTACTAAAATAGTCATCCAGAAAGAAGAACCTGTTGTTGTTGTATTCACATACCAACCGTTAAACGTATATCCGGGGCGGGATAAAGTCGGCAGTGTCATACTTGTTCCGTGGTTGATATTCTCGATTGTTTCAGTTTTGCCGTCATAGTCGTAGTCGAGGGTTAGGGTGTAGGTGTCGGTTGTCCAATATGCCGTATAGGTTCTGTCGCCGAATGAGCCTTGGGGAATCGTTACATTTATCGTTGGTGCGGTAAGCCCTGTTCCGAGCCAACCCGCGAAAGTGAAACCCGCTCTGGTTGGGTTATTGAGAGTAAACGCATTGCCCGCAATTGTGTAGGTCGCGGGGTTAGCGGACGTTCCCGTTCCCCCGCCTAAGTCATAGGTGATGTTATACATCACGATTTCCCACTGTGCGTAAACGGTAATATCATCGTCTACCACAGTGGCGGCTGTGAACGCTGTACCCGAGCCGTCAACCGCAGTGTTCCACTCGTTGAAAACGTAGCCGTTTATGGTCGGTTCGGTCGGGAATCTGTTTCCTAATGATTCGCCGTCAGCAACGGTTACTTCCAAATCAGCAATACCAAAACCGATATAGTCGAATGTTACGGTGAACGTCTCGGGCACGGATGCTCCTGTACCCTCCACAACAACTTCTGCGGTCGGAGTATCTTCCCAATCATCTCCGCCGTCAAGCGAAACTTGTACAGTAAGAGTTATATTATTTGCGCTTTCATTTTCCGGGAAAACAAGGGTTTCGGTTTGGCTTGTTGCGCTTCCCGTGGCTGCCTCCGCAGGTACTATTACATCGTCTGAACTGTTAATCGCTCTTACCCTTACCGTAGCCAAATCAAGGTCAGTTCCCTCAACGGTTATAACATTGTTTCCGCCCGCTGAGGACATAGTAGTTTCTGCGGGGATTATGCTTATGACTACGGGGTCGTTTGCCGCTTTAACAGGTAAAGTAAAAGTCATCGGCAATGAGGGGAATAAGGCGAACGTAAGCGAGAAAGTGACCACCCAAGCCAAGAATACGGAAAATTTTTCTTTGGTTGCTTTGTTTTTCATTGTAAACTCTCCTTTTTTTTAGGTTTAGATTTAGATATTTATTTAAGCGTGACGAAATCATCACGACCAACTAAGGAAACCCCAAAAGCGGCTCTCCCCTCGGTAAGGGAAAGCCGCTTTTATTTAAAACAAATATTTTAAGGCATGGCAAACAGGCAGAATTAACCCGCTTGCTTGCTTGCTTGCTTGCTTGCTTGCTTGCTTGCTTGCTTGCTTGCTTGCTTGCTTGCTAAAATTGTAGCATGTTTTGGCATTTTTGTCAAGACCTTTCTTGTTAATTTTTTGTGTTTTTATTATAGCATATTTGGGCGGGGGTGTCAATGAACAATTGACATAATTTCCTCGCGGGATAGCCCTGTAGCCGCTATAATATCGTCTATCGGGATATTCATTTTAATAAGGTTGCGCGCAACATTAACATATCCCTCCTGTCGACCTTCCTGCCGACCTTCCTGTCGCCCCTCCTGCCGTCCCCTGTGCCTACCCTCCTCAATACCCACTTCCCGAGCATAATCCATAGCCCACTCATGGTCCCGCCGCGCCTTCTCTTGGCGTTCATACATATCCCGCGCTTTTTCGTCTGCCGACAGTTCGCGGAGCTTGACTACAGCCTTACTAATTTGCGTATTCCTGTTTGCTACCATTTCCAACTCCTCCTCGCTCCCTGCGGCGATAAATTTCGCCCAGTCGCATAATTCCGTGCCGTCAAAATTATCCGGCAGTTTATTTAATTCGAGAGTATGAATTTCGATTAGGTCGGATAGCTCGATGTTTGCGTTCGGGTCGAAAAATGTGAAGCGATGATGATAAAGCGGGCTTGCCTTTATAAGGGTTTCTTCGGTGATTATAATGCTGATTACGCGCTTCAAGTCTTTGTATTTATCACTGCTTCCGATTTGCTCTGTGATTAGTTTAGCATCATAATAGATAATGCGCTCCTCCATGCCGGGGCGGACTTTGAGTTGGATTTCGATGTGTATGATTTTCCCTGTTTTGGTTTTTACCTTTACATCGACAATGCCTAGTTTATCCCCGTGAAATTCGCGGAGCAAGTGCGGGTCGAGGATTTCGATGACTTCATATTCGCCATCGTCCAGTTTCAGAATTGACTTTAACAGTCCTTGTAAAAACTCAATATTTCGCTCGTCAGCGAAGAAAAGCCTAAATCCGATGTCGTTTTTTACTGATATGAGGAAGGTTTTAGTTACCATTTTTAACGCTCCTTGCTTTTGTTGGTGTGATTTTTATTATAAGCGGGTTTGGGCGGGGGTGTCAAGATTTTTGTTTTTGGCTACAAAGCTGAATGTGATAAAATTCCCCTTTTTTCAAAGGCTATAATATTATTATCAAAATTAACGCTGAAATTAAATTTGCCGAGGACATTCATTCCGATAATACCATCAAAATGGAAACTGTCAAGATTTTTATGAGAATGTACGTCAACATTGGTCAACTCGACAGAACCTATCATCATTTTGGAAATTTTTGCTTCGTGAACGTCAACAAATCCTCCCGCCGTTCTTGCAATTGATTTTTCGCCGTAACAATAGCCTAATTTTTTCAAAGCTCTTTCGGCGAATGAGGTTACATTCGCCCCTGTGTCTATCAACTATAGCAGATAACCCCCCGCCTCCTCAGGAAATTCTCCTATATATTGGTAAAAACTGCCGGGCGTGTCTCCCCAAATATCCTGTATTTCAAATTTATCTTTGCCGTATGCGATAACCTCGCCTCCAATAATCCTGTAGAAATTGTTCTTTTTATAGTTAATCATACAAACAAAATTTCCGTCATATTCCTTTTCGATTTCTTCCATGGTTTTATACATATTGCTTGCCTTCCTTTCCAATAATGCAGTCCCTACGTTTTTTTTTATTATAGCAGATTTTAACAAGGCTGTCAATAACCCAAAACTTTTTAAACCGAAATGAATATCACCAGTAATTTCATTCATCAAGGAGTATATCTCTTTCTTCAAATTTATATTTCCAAGCGGCAATGATTTTCTCTAAATGCCCCAAGCTTACCCCTTGCATTAAATTCCATTCGTGAATATCGCTGGTTGAGTTTGATAGTAGCCCTGCGGGTATAAGCGTTCCATCGCTCTTCAGCCCGGTGGCGACCCCCTCTTCGGTTGGGGGTCTTGATAGTAGCCCTGCGGATACAAGCGTTCCATCGCTTTTCAGCCCGATGGTGACCCCCTCTCCGGCTGAAATATAAACTATATTTTCCCAGTCGGATACAAGGTTTTCACCGTAATGATACCATTCCAGAGCACCTGAGGACCATGACTTACCCGGGGTGGTTGATACAACCGTTTCGTCCCGCTTTAATCCGACAATATGAAATCGCCCCGCTGAAATCTGCACTATATCCGTCCATTCCGAAAAGCTTAAGTCATGCTCGGTCGCCCATCCGGGCGTCCATATCGTCTGGTCTAAATTTAAGTCACGCTCAATTGTGCTTACAACCGTTCCGTCACTTTTTAAGCCGACAACATAAGGTCCGCGGCGATAGGGATGTGTACTATAAGTCGTATCAGAATATGAAAGGGCAACTATATCCGTCCATTCAGACATAATGGCTTCTATAGCAGCCATATCCTCTATAAATTCTTTACGTGTTCGTACAGTCCCGCTCATGACTACAGTCCCGTCTTCTTTAAGCCCTAAAACAAAGTCCTCACCCGCGCAAACTTGAACAATGCCGCCCCAATCGGAAACCATATCGTTAAGCTCCTTATTGTTTGAAACGACAGTACCATCGCTTTTTAAAGCTGCGATATTAAAGCTGTTCGTGGTAGAAATTTGAATAACATCCTCCCATTCGGGTGTTAATTTTTTGTTCAAATCGCCAAGCCGGTCTGAAAATACTACAGTCCCATCCTCTTTCAACCCGACAAAGCCGCGGTCCAATGCGGCTACTTGAACTATCTCGCTCCAGTTTTTATGCTCGGATTCGTCCATGTTAGTTAAAACCGTCCCGTCTGATTTAAGCGCGATAACTGCGACCCTTTCTGTATCAACCATAGGTATAGCCTCAATATACCGTATAGGTTCGCTCGGTTCATTCATCGTAGTGTTTACAGCAGTAAAATTATTGGAGTTTAACGACCTTGGCGGCGGTTCAGGCTGTTTTGGCGGCGGACGATTATTCATACAGCTACCTATAAGAGCAACAAGTATAAAAAAAGTAATAAGGATAATATGCAGTTTATCTTTTATACGTGCAGGTATACGTACAGGTTTTTTCACATTCGGCTGATACGGGGCATTATACGAATGATTATACGGATTATTATTTTTAAAAACAGGCGCGGCGGGCTTAACCGCGTTTGCGGCAGGGCTGTTATTCCCTGCACCTATATCCGCGCCTTGCCAATTTTGCGGAGGATACAGCGGCTCTTTTTCGGGATATATTTCCGGCAGATTATATTCGGGAATCACTTCGCGGATACAGGGCTGAATAACGCTCGGTTCTTGATTTTGGGGCTCACTCTTAGGCTCTAGGGCATAGAGTTTCGCCATTTTTTCAAAATCCGGCTTTTCAAAACCACATTCAATACAACTGTTAAATTTAACAATTCCGCCACAAAGAGGGCAGGTCCTGCCAAAGTCCGCCATCACTCACTCTAACCCCTTTGTTTTTTTATATTATAGCAGATTTTGGCGGGGGTGTCAATAAACAAATTAACAGTTAACAATTAAAGTTTGAACTTGACTTTCTGTTCCGTTTTTAAAATAAATATTGCAAATGAGACCTAAACATGATATAATTATAGTATAAAATATTATTTCGAGAGGATTTGGTTATAAATGGATTTTACACTCAGCAGAGAACGAGCTATACTTCAATACGGCTTTGATTTTTACGGATTGAAAGATGCCCTCGAAAGTTGGGCTAATCGTGAGTCAACCCAAGAAGAAGCTCTTGAATTTGTAAGTCAGATTAAACTATATGACGAAAACGGGAATTTACGACCATTGGAAAACATGCCGTCGGAGGAAAACGAATGAGAATCGAAAAAATGCCGGGGCTTGTTTTAGGCTATCACGGCTGCGATGTTTCTGTTGCAGAAAAAGTGATAAACGGGGATTTGCGAATAAATGATAGCAACAATAGCTATGATTGGTTGGGGCACGGTCAATATTTTTGGGAAAGCAATCCTTTAAGAGCGATGGAATGGGCAATTGAAATGGGAGAACGCGCTCCGCAAAAAATCAAAACACCGGCAGTTGTCGGTGCTGTTATTGATTTGGGTGTTTGCCTTAATCTTGCGGATACATCATGTATTCAGCTTGTCGGTTCTGTATACCAAAAGATGATTAGCGAATATAAAAAGGCTAAAATAACTATTCCTAAAAACAGAAATACTTCCGACAATTTTGATTTGCTGCTACGTGATTTGGATTGTGCAGTAATTGAAGCTGTGCATATAGCCGCAAAGAAAGAATTTAACATAATTTTCGATACGGTTCGAGGGATATTCACCGAAGGTGAACCGATTTACCCTAATGCGGGGTTTAAAACTAAAACACATATACAAATATGTGTAACAAACCCTGCCTGTATAAGAGGATATTTTAAACCAATATAAAGAGCCTGTCAGTATCTCATTCCTAAAGATACCAACAGGCTCTTAGTTTTAATTATCAATCGCCAAAACCAGCCCCGGATTAGAGAATATTTCAGCGACCTCCTCCCGTGTCAGAAGCCATGCGCCTACAGTGCCTTCCAGAAAAATTTCTTGACAGGCTTCGGTAATATCATAGGAGCTGTCCAGCGCGCCTAAAATTTCGGGCAGTAAGACATTGTCAACGCTGTTTGCTAAAATCATGGCGGCAATTAAGGGGTTCGCGGCGTTATTATAATTATCGGCGGCGGCTTTCAGATTGCCTAAAGCTTCAATTAAGCGGTCAAGGTATTTTATTCCGCTTTGGTATATATAGTAAAATTCATCACCAAGTTCAAGGGTGTTAGAGTATTCTCGGGAAAATTCGGCTTTCAGAGCTTCCGTTTGGGCTATAACGGCATGAAAGTCCGCGTTTAAAATTGACATCGGGTCGGAAACGTCAAGCAAGCCCATAACCAAATCAAGCGATTCCGTTATATAGCCCTGCATTTCGGCGGCATGAAGCTTTTGTGCCTTATACGCGGGCTCGGTTTCCTGCGCGGCATACATATACCCGTCTAAAAAATAATGCTTGATTAGAAAATTCATCATAAACTCGTATTCTTCTTGTGTAAGCGATATAAGAGAGCGCGGCTTTACGCTTGCGCGGTCGGGCAGAAGCCCTCCTCTTTTATATTCGGTCAGCCGATGCGGAAGCTCTGCCTGCGCTGTCTCCGAGGTCTCCGTTGTTTCCGTCCGCTCTGTTGCTTCGGGAAGCGGCGGCGTTGTCGTTTCGGGGGGGATTTCAATGACGGGCGGCTTTGTTTCAAGTGCCTTGGTAACGGAATCTAAGTCAATATTATGCTCCGCAAGCTCCGCTCTTGCCGCATCCTCCGCCCTTTGCAGAGCCTCCTTTAGGTTATTCGCTATAAGAACATCGGCTATGGTTTTTTGCTTCGCGGCGGTTTGGGCAACATAACTGTCTGTGAAATACACTGCCGCGCCGACACTTGCCGCGCAGATAACAAGTAAAGCGGCTAATTTTAGCCAAAACATATCTATAACCCCCTTTTACAATGTACAATTTACAGTTTACTGCGTACTATGCGAAATCCTTTGATTTTACTTTTATAAAGCAAAGCAGTGCTATTATACTAATGGTAATCACTATGATGATACAACGTACCGTATTTGCGAATGCGTCATTTGCCGTGACCGACATATTAATCAAGCCTGCGGATATGCCGAACAGGAGGGAGGCAAGCAGCGCAAGCTCTTCCTTCTCCGTCAAAACTGCCGTGAGAACGCTTACCGCGCCGCAGAGCAGGTAGAGCAAAAATAATGCTAAAACCGATATTCCGAGCGTTGTAAGCGGGGGATAAACAAAGTCAAGCGCGGATTGCCCCATCATGACCCTAAGCGAGATAAAGCCGCTGCTCCAACTGCTTGAAAAGGGGAAAACCCGATGTGCGGCGAGCATATTCATGCCGAAAAGCAATATGAAAAACGCGGCTGTGTTTAATATAAGCAATATGAGCTTGCTTATGAGCCAGCCGCCTCGGCTTCCGTATTTTATTATGCCGTTCGCGCCGAAATTATCCGTGGTAACGATTCCGCTGATGATAAACAGATACAACGGGAGGTATATGAATATAATGTTTATACTGTCGGTAAGGTTGAGAAATACCGTTTCGAGCGATGAAAAAGCCGTTGCCGCCATGTCCGAAAGGTCGATATATTTGTAAACGCTGACTACGGCTGTAAAGGCAATCACCATTACAGAAAAGCTCCAGCGTATGATGGGGAAACTTTCCGATATTAAATATTTTAATCGGTACGCAGTCCGCGTAAATGCTCTGTCCGTACTCATGCCGCACCGTCCTTTCTTAAAGCGGCTCCGGCAAACGTCATTGCCGCCGCTCCCAATACGATTACCAGCGAAACCGAAAGCAAATCGGAGTAAGCCGCATCCCCGTAAATCCACGGCGAAATCCCCAGCGGGGGGTAAAACCGCGTTAACTGCAGAATAGGAAAGGCGTAAACACAAAGCATATAGATAACCTGCGGAGCTAATACGGGGATATACCGCTTTCGGTTAAAAAACGTCAAGCCGTAAGCAAACGATGAATAAGCAAACCCGAAAGGTATGGCAAGTAATATGCCTTTACAGGTTTCAAGCATGTCCGTTGTCCCCTGTTTAAATATTAAAACAGCCGCTAAAAGCAAACACTGCGGAATAAGCAGAGCCGCCGCCCCCGTAACGCCCACGGCGAAGAACCTCGGCATCGCATAGCCTGTTCTGCGGATTTTTATTAATATGAGCTTATCAAATTTCGTATCCCTTTCAAGCATTTTCATGCCGCTGTAGGGCAGAGCGCATAAAAGCGGCGCGGCAAACGGGAACAGCATTGCCTGCGCCGTCTTGAAAAGCCCTGCTCCGCCGAACAGCCCGCTCTCCTCCTGCCCCAAAAGGTAAAAAAAAGCAAGAAACAGCATAGCCGTCCCCAAAAACAGCGAAACAAAAAATAACGGCTCGGTAAAGGAACGCTTTATATCGGCGCGAAAAATACGAAACTTATTCATACAACACCTCCCCTTTTTAAACTAGATAATCTCCTTAACGGTATTGTTTGCAACCGTAAAAATGCGGCTGCATAGGGGGTGTATGTCGTCCTTTATGTGGCTTGCTATTAAAATGGTCGTTCCCTCCTCTTTATTTAAAGCACTAAAAAAATTCCGTATACTCACCGTGGATTCCTCATCCAGGCTGTTCATCGGCTCGTCCAAAATCAAAAGCTCGGGCGAGTTCATAACCGCTTGGATAATCCCCAGCTTTTGCCTCATCCCCAATGAATATGCCCTCACGGGCTTTTTATTTCCGGGTTCGAGATTAAAGCGTTCCATAAGCTCCGCGAGCCGCTTTTTTTTAACCTTATTAAGGCTTAAATCATTCAGCACGCAGAGATTTTTCAGTCCCGAGTAGTGGGGGATAAAGCCGGGCGTTTCCAGCATAACACCCGTATCCGCGATAAATCTGCCGCGATGCGAAACTTCCTCGCCGCAAAACTTTATGCTCCCGCCGGTGGGCAGAAGCAAGCCCGACAGCAGTTTAAAAATCACCGTTTTGCCGCTCCCGTTACGCCCCGCAAAGCCGCATATTTCGCCCTTTTCAATTTCAAAATTTACATTTTCCAATATATAATTGCCGCCGAAGCGTTTCGATACGTCCTTGAATGTTATATATGACATTTTTCTCTACCTTCTGTTCTCTGTTATCGGGATAGGCTGTTTTCCGTTATCGGGATGGGCTGTTTTCTGTTAGCGGGATAGGTTTTTTTCTATTATCGGGACAGGTTGTTTTGCTATTAACGGGACAGGCAAGCCTGTCCCCTACAAGGAACATAATACCATATTTGCCCGTGAAAGTCAAGGGTCTTTTTTCGGCATAAAACAGCAGACTGATTACAATTCATTCGTAATCAGTCTGCTGTTTTATACGGGACGGGCAAGCCCGTCCCGTACTGAATGGATACACTATTCTGCATCTTCGATGTCGGTTACTTCCAAATTCCCATCTAAGTCTTGGTAGATTGTAACAAACTTTAGTGTGGGTTCCGCGCCGGGGTAAACGCCTGTAGCACTGCAGAGGAAACGATAATTTGTCCCTGCGACGACCTGCGTGGAGACGCTGAGGGGTACGTAAGCAACGCCGTCCATGTCCGCCATAGCTTCTTCAAAAACCGCCAAATCTTCATCGGTTACGTTTCTGACCTCACCGTAGCCGCCCGTCATCGGGGGTTCAACCGTATTGCCGTTGTCATCGTCAGCATCGGTAATGTCGGTTACTTCCAAGTTTCCGTCTAAGTCTTGATAGATTGTAACATACTTTAGTGTGGGTTCCGCGCCGGGGTAAACGCCCGTAGCGTTGCAGAGGAAGCGGTAATTTGTACCCGCGACTACCTGCGTGGAAACGGTGAGAGGTACGTAAGTAACGCCGTCTACGTCCGCCATGGCTTCTTCAAACACTGCCAAATCTTCATCGGTTAAGTTTCTGACTTCGCCGTAGCCGCCGGACATCATGGGTTCTTCTTCCCTTTGAAAGCCGAGAACGAATTCATCGTCTTCAGCTTCAGCGTTAGGATTGCCAACGCCGTCAAGTTCTTCCGGTTCGTCAAACGAGAGAGCGACCGGGGGCAGGTCGCCCGAGGTATCGTTGTTACTTGTGGTACAGCCCGCAAGCATAAGCGAAGTTGTAAGACTGAGCGATAGAAATAGGGTTAAATGCTTTTTCATAGTTTTTCTCCTTCAAAATGTAAAATATTGGTTATCGTAACTTTAGTTGTTTCTAAAAGTACATTTACCATTTTAACGAATAATTCTTGATTTGTCAACTCTTTTTACTTTACAATTTGATTACAAAAAAAAGACATAAAAAAAGCCTCGGCAGTCCTTAAAACCGCCGAGATTTTTAAATACAGCCGCAACCGTACATTGTACATGGTAAACTTGTACATTAATTTGTCATATTACCAACAGCATCCGCATAATCATTTATGGTAAAGACAAGCCGCAGGAGTTTTATTCCGCCGCAATGCTCTCAGCACATTCGCGGCATACATATTTCCCTTTGAATTCGCTGATGTCTTTATCGCCCCCGCAGAATACGCAGGAAGGGGTGTATTTTTGCAGAATAATCCTACCCTCTTCTACATAGATTTCAATCGAATCTCTTTCTCCGATTCCAAGGGTGCGGCGTAATTCAATCGGAAGTACTATCCTTCCAAGTTCATCGATTTTGCGGGTAATTCCCGTGCATTTCATAAAATCATCCTCCTAGTATTTGGTTATTTCTATTAAACTTACTTAACTTTTATTTAATAATAACATTTTTGTCTAAATATGTCAAAATCTATTGTGTAAATTATGCTTGTCCTAATTATTAACAATGAGAGGCTATTTTATTATGATGAAATGGGTTTTTTCCGCTTTACTTATTATTTCGGTTATTTTCGGGGCGTTGGAGGGTAAAATTGCGGCGGTGTCCGAAGCGGCTTTAAAATCCTCTGTGGAGGCAGTAGAGCTGTTTTTATATTTAATCGGAGGGATGTGCATGTGGGGCGGTTTGATGAGGGTTGCCGAGAAAACAAAGCTTACCGAGCTTACGGCGAAGCTGTTCCGCCCCGCCGCCAAGAAGCTTTTCAAGGGGCTTGACTTAAACGGCGGAGCGTTCAACGCCATATGTATGAATTTCACCGCAAACCTGCTGGGACTGGGGAACGCCGCAACGCCGCTGGGGCTTGAAGCAATGCGCCGCCTTGAAGCCGAGGAATCCCCCGGCGATACGGCGAGCAGGAATATGGTCATATTTATCATTTTAAACACAGCATCGGTAACACTGCTCCCCGCAACGGCGGCGGCAATCAGAATGAAGCACGGCTCTGCCGCCCCGATGGAAATCCTGCCCGCCGTATGGGTGACCTCTTTTTTATCCCTGGCGGCGGGGCTTGCGGCGGCTTTCGCACTTGACGGGCGCGGAAAGGGCGGCGGAAAGGATGGCGAGAGATGAGGGCAACGGATTTTATCATTCCATGCTTTATTGCAATGGTCGCGGCGGCGGGGCTTATACGGAAGGAAGATGTATTTGCCGAATTTATTGAAGGGGCGAGGGACAGCTTGAAATCCGGCATAAGTGTGCTCCCCCCCTTGATAGCGTTAATCACCGCTATAGGAATGTTTAAAGCGTCCGGCGCGTTAGACGTGTTAACGGGCGCGCTTTTACCTGTCGCCGCGCTTTTAGGCTTCCCCGGCGAATGTTTACCCCTTGCGCTGATTCGCCCGATTTCGGGGAGCGGCGCGCTGGCGGTTTTTGAAACGATTCTCACAGATGTATCCCCCGACAGCTTCGCAGGGCGGACGGCGAGCGTTATCTTAGGCTCAACCGAAACCACCTTTTATACGATTGCCGTATATTTCGGAGTGACTAAAATCAAGAAAACGCGCCAAGCCGTAGCCGCTTCATTAATATCCGATATTACAGGATTTATATTCAGCGCGCTTACAGTGCGGTTATTTTTTGGTTAAAAGTTACATATTTAAACGAAAAAAATATAAAATTGTAACAAATGTTAAATTATATATTGACATTACGCTTAAAATTTGATATAATACGATATGTTGATGTAATGGCAAAGCATTGTTTAATGCTGTTTAATCGGACAAGACCCATTAGCTCAGCCGGTAGAGCATTTGACTTTTAATCAAAGGGTCCTGCGTTCGAGTCGCAGATGGGTCACCAAGTAATTGCCGAGCAATTGCTGAGGAAAATAAATCCCCTTTTAAAAAGGGGATTTATTTTTTTGTGATTTATAAAGTTAACCCTATGCTCTTATCCAAAATAAACATCATACCAAACCAAAAACATAAAGACAGTCCAGATTTTTCGGCTGTTGTCTGTTTTTCCGGCTTTATGCAGGTCAATAAGCTTGACAAGCTCGGCGGTGTTAAAAAATTGCTCGGCGGTTTTTGATGTGAAGCAGTTTTTTACGATTCTGTAAGAGTCCTCCTCTTTAAGCCAAACTCTTATAGGGACAGGGAAGCCCAGCTTTTTCTTCCCCGCCGTCTCGGGCGGGCAGGCTCTTAACGCCGCTTGGCGCAGGGCGTACTTTGTCGTCCCTGCGGCTATTCTGTGCTTAACAGGGATTTTTTCGGCTAAAGCCATAACCTCTTTATCCAAAAACGGGACCCGAAGTTCAAGCGAATTCGCCATCGACATTTTATCGGCTTTCAGCAAAATATCCCCCGTCATCCATAAATGCAAATCAAGATACTGCATTTTTGTAACATCATCGCTGCCCTTAACCTGCGCGTAAAAGGGCTTTGTAATTTCGGTCGGGGGCGGGGCGGAGGTTTTATTTTTCAGTAAAGCCTTGCGCTCCTTTTCGGTGAAAATAAACGCGTTTCCTATAAACCTTTCCTCAATGTCCCTGCCTTTTCTGACTAAAAAGTTCACGCCTCGCCTTTGCGGCAATACAGCCGCCGCAGTGCCGACTGTTCTTTTGACAAAGCGCGGCAGTGAATTATAAGCACCGCCCGATAACGGCTCTCTGTACACGTTATAGCCGCCGAAAATTTCATCCGCACCCTCGCCGGACAAAACTACCTTAACATATTCGGCGGCTTTGTTGCAGACGAAATAAAGCGCGATACAAGACGGGTCGGCAAGCGGTTCGTCCATGTGATACTGAACCTTCGGCAAAGCCGCCCAATACTCCTCCTTGGTGATTACTTTTGAGATATTTTCTTTTTTTATATAACCCGAAAACTCTTTTGCGTAGCCTATTTCATTATACCTTTCGTCCTCGCCGAACCCAACGGTGAAGGTCTTGTCAACGTCCGCTTCAGCGGCTACATAGCTCGAATCCACGCCGCTCGATAAAAAGCTGCCGACCTCCACGTCCGCGACCTTATGAGCCTTAACAGAATTTTTAAAGGTATCCGAAATTCTATCCGTCCATTCGTTTATGGACGGCTTGTTATCGGGCTCAAAGGAAATGCTCCGATAACGCTTGACGCTCATCTGACCATCTTGGTATATAAAATAATGAGATGCCGGCAACTTATAAACATTCTTAAAAAATGTTTCCTCGGTCGGTGAATATTGAAAGGTCAGATAATTCTCCAAAGCGGCTTCGTTAAGCTCCTTTTTGAAGTCGGGGTGCGCTAAAAAGGACTTAATTTCAGAGCCGAATATAAAAGCCTTACCCATTTTAGCGTAATAAAACGGCTTAATGCCGAAGAAATCACGCGCGCCGAAAAGCTGTTTTTCATGAATATCCCATATTACAAACGCAAACATTCCCCGAAGCTTGTTAAGGATTGCCGCGCCGTATTCCTCATAGCCGTGCAAAACCGTTTCCGAATCGGTATTGGTTTTAAAATCATGACCCTTGCTTTGCAAATCGCTCCTTATTTCTTTATAGTTATAGATTTCACCGTTAAACATTAAAACCTTTGTTTTATCCTCGTTATAAATCGGCTGGTCGCCTGATTCGGTGATGTCGATGATGCTCAGCCTGCGAAAGCCGAGAGCTATATCGCCGTCGGTATGATAACCGTATGAATCGGGACCTCGGTGAATTATTTTATCCGCCATAGACTTTATGATTTTGTTTGAATCGTTTTTTACATCGGTAAACCCTACAAAGCCGCACATATATAAAACCTCCATATATTAAAATATAAAAAAAGCGTTAATCAGACCGCTAACGCGCTTGCCTGACAAACGTCCCCAATAAAACCAACAACTCCACCAACACTGCCTTGCTTTTGCCTGCCGCGCTAACGCGTTAACGGTAAAGGCAAGGCGTTGATGAAGCAATAAAATAAAAATAAAAAGAAATTAATGAAAAAATCTAATGTAAATTATACCGCTTTTTTAAAAGAATGTCAAGGTTTTGTTTTGAATATAATGTTAATTTTTTGTTAACTGATTTAATTTTATTGACAAAGCCCGCTGTTTATGATATTTTATTAATAAAATAAACAAAAGGAAGCGTATGGTTAAAAGCAATTGACAATGCACAATTGACAATTGATAATTGCACCGTACCGGGAACGTGAATGAAAGCATTGGTTCTTTTAAGCGGCGGCATTGACAGCACCACCTGCCTTTGCCTTGCCATAAAAAAATACGGCGCGGAAAATGTTACCGCGCTGGGCGTTTCTTACGGGCAAAAGCACATCAAGGAAATCAACGCCGCAGAAGCCATTGCCGCGCACGGCGGGGTTACTCTGATTCATCTTGATTTGTCAGCAATGTTCCGTTATTCGGACAGTTCGCTCTTACAAAGCTCCGGCGCAGCCTTGCCTGCCGGGGAATATTCGGCGCAGTCAAAGGACGGCACGCCGCCGTCTACCTTTGTACCTTTCAGAAACGGGCTGTTTTTATCTGCGGCGGCAAGCATCGCCCTGTCATTGGATTGCGCCGCAATTTATTATGGCGCACATTCAGATGATGCGGGCAATATTTACCCCGACTGCTCCGCGGCGTTTAACACAGCGATGAACGCCGCCGTTTATGAGGGCAGCGGTCGCAAGGTTTCAATCGAAGCCCCTTTTATAGGCTTGACAAAAGCCGATGTTGTTAAAATCGGTCTTGAACTTAACGCCCCCTATCACTTGACATGGAGTTGTTACGAGGGAAAAGAAAAGCCCTGTGGCATTTGCGGCACTTGCATTGACAGGGATAGGGCGTTTAAAGCGAATGGGGTTATGACAATTGACAATTGATAATTGATAATTGACAATTATTTTCAAAAAAATCTTAACAAACACTTGACAAAGCTGTTTAGCGTTGCTATAATATATATTGTAAGTAATAAGTAGTAAGTAATAAGTAACAAAAAATGGAGGTTCATAAAATGAAGCAACTATCTTATATGCAGGAATTTTTCTTATGCGCGGTTAATAAAAAGGGGAAGATTCCGTCTTCAAGGGCTGGGTATATCAGTGCCTGCTTGATTGCGGGCGGCATGGCGGAGCTTCTCAACTGCGGCTCTATTGTCCGCAATGAAAAGGATAAGCTTACGGCAGAAAAGCCTTTGGCTGATAATCTGCCTTACTTAAAGCCGCTTTATGAAAAAATAGCCGCTTTGAAAAAGCCTAAGAGCGCGAAAGGCATTGCGGAAATGTTCATAGCCGGATTCAGCCGAAAGCCGCTTGATGAATTATGCTTGGCTTTCGGGCTTTCATTGAGCGAGGCAGGGTATGCCGATGCGTTGACCAAACAGGGGCGGAAAAAGGTAAAGATAAAGTACGCGCCGAAGGAGGAAGCCGTCAAAAGGGTTATTGAAAAGGTACGCGCCGAGGTTCTGGAAGAAGGGGAAATGACCGCCGAAACGCTTTGCTTGACCGCCATGCTGGACAAATGCGGAATAGTACGCAATTATTTCAGCAAGGTTGAAGCAAAGGATTTGAAAAAGCGCGTTAAGGAAGCGCGGGAAAGCGAGCTATATGCTTCGGTAAAGGAAATATGCGATTCTGTTGATGCTATGTATGCGGCGATTATTGTTGTGATGGCTGCCGGAGCTACCAGCCGTTAAGGAGTGTATATGTCCAGACAAAGAAGCATAGAGGTTATAGAGCAATCGGAATATGTGACAATCGGCGAATTGGTAAGACTAACCGCTTCTCGGTACAGTACGTTAAAGTATTATACCGAGGAGGGGTTGCTTGCATTTACGCAAGCCGAAGAAAACCTGACCCGAAGATATAAAAGAGCGGAAACTGTTGAAAGAATCGCCTTGATTAAAAGCTTGAAGGAGGGCGGGGCTTCAATTCCGCAAATTAAAGGAATACTATTTAACAATGAGCCTAAGAGCTAATTATCTGTAATTTCATTGACAAAACGATTAATCCATGCTATAATAATAAAAGTCCAACTTTTATACCATAAAAAGGAGCACAACAAGCATGGCTGAAATGGGAACCACTTACACGGTTATGATTTTCGCGCTTTTTTTAAGCGTTGTTTTGGATGCGTTTAACGCATTCAGAGTTTTTGCTATGAAAAAAATCAGCATAAAGGAATATTGCACAGTCGGGCTGAGGTGGTTTAGAATTGCTTTCAACGGCGGAATCGGCGTGTTTTTGCTTTATACGGGCGTGATGGCAACCTTATCGTTTGGGGCGGCGGCAGTTCATTTCATAGTAGGCGGCTTGCTTTTGGCAGATTGCATTTTCGGAATCGCCGTTAAGAAAAAATACGGCAGGAAATGACAGTTAATTGTAAAAGGGAAAGTCAAATAATATGTTTTTTAAAGATAAAAAATCTCCTTTCTCCGCTTCGGCGGCGGTTTTGGGGGAAAAGGGGTTTTGCGCGGACTACTTGGACGCTCTTAACGCGGACATATCATGCGTTAAAAAAGCTAAGGAGCTTGAAAAGGGGAAGAGCTATCTGTGCAATGCGCTGGTTATCATGGGCAGGCTGACCGAGGCTTACGAGGTTTTTCAAGGAATCAACCTTAAAAGGCTTGACAAAGGGCTTGCTCCTAATTTAACGCATCATGTGATTTTTTCGCTTTTTGCACGGGATAAGCTCAGCGAAGCCGATAACATCTACAGGGAGCAGAATGAAATCGTCCTCTCCGAGCATACAGACGGTATGAGGAGAACGCTTGCCATACACGAATATATAAACGGCAGATACGAAAATGCCGTAACGGTGCTTGCAAAGCTCTTGGGCGGCGAGGTTCGGTTTTTGGATATATGCTTGATTAAGTCAATGCTTCGGCTTGATATGTATGAGCGCGCTTCGGAACTTTCGGGCGGTCTTGCCAAATATAAGGGGCTTTCGGAATTGGGCGATGAAGCTCTGCGGCTTGAAGCTCAAATATCCGAGGGCTTTAACACGAATCGACTTAAAAAAAGAAAAAAGCAGTAGTGTATATTGTGTGTCTAATTTGTAAAAAAAAATCTGCACCGTTGCAAAAACTGTGTAAGTAGTATATAATGTTAAATGTGTAAAAATATATTCTTGTATATGGCAGACCCCATGAATAGGGGCTTTCGATGAATAAGCAGTGCATATATGCAGGAAATGATTGGAGAGTATTCGTATGAAGCAATACGGGATAAAGGATATTAAAAATATCGCTCTGGCAGGTCACGCGGGGGCGGGTAAAACTTCGCTTGCCGAGGCACTCATTTTTAAAGCAGGCGCATCGGACAGATTGGGTAAAATCGCCGATGGCAACACCATCTGCGACTTTGATTCGGAAGAAATAAAAAGAAAAGCAACTCTTAACCTATCCCTTGCGGCATTTGAATACAGCGGTAAAAAGATAAATTTGCTGGACGCGCCCGGTCTTTTTGATTTTGCGGGGGGAATGTATGAAGCGGTGGCGGCGGCTGATACCGTTATGATTGCCGTTTCGTCCAAATCGGGTGTTCAGGTCGGGACGGAAAAGGCGTTTGAGTTGGCTAAAGAACTTAAAAAGCCGACCGCGTTCGCCGTTACTAAGCTGGACGAGCAGGAAGCCGACTTCTACGGCGTATTGGAACGCCTTAAAGAAACTTTCGGAAATTCGGTATGTCCGCTCATCGTACCCGTAGTAAAGGACAGAAAGGTTGTCTCCTACGTAAATCTTCTTGAAATGAAAGCGTACTCCTACGATGCCAAGGGCAATGCCAAGGAAACCGAAATGCCGGACGGCGAGCTTGCGGATAAATCCGGCGTTGACGTGGAATATCTCATTGCCGCCATGTCCGAAGCCGTAGCCGAAACGGACGAGGTCTTGATGGATAAATTCTTCGCCGGAGAAGCTTTTACGCAGGACGAGCTGATTGACGGCATACAAATGGGTATGACGCAGGGGATTATTACGCCTGTAGCTTGTTGTTCCTCCTTTAATCTGTCGGGGATTGACCTCTTCTTAAAGAATATGCTCTTCCTCCCGTCGGCGGACAGTAACCCCGCCGAAACCGAGGGCGGAGAGGTTGCTTACGATGAAAAGGCTTCTGTTTCGGCATTTGTGTTCAAAACCGTTGCCGACCCGTTTGTGGGCAGAATGTCGTTTATCAAGGTAGTGGGCGGAAGCCTTAAACCGAACTCCGAATATATTAACGCCAATACGGGAAATCCCGAAAAAATAGGCAAAATCTTTACCTTGTGCGGCAAAAAGCAGCTTGATGTTACCGCCGCTTCCGCAGGTGACATTGTAGTCGCCGTTAAGATTGATGCCAATACCTCGGACTCAATCTGTCAAGCGGGAAAAACCAAAATATTCAAGCCCGTCAAATTCCCGCGCCCCTGCTACGGCATGGCGGTAGCCGCTAAGGCGCAGGGCGATGAAAGCAAAATCAGCACGGGTATGCAAAGGCTTTGCGAAGAGGATAAGACACTTTCCTTCGGCATGAATTCCGTGACGAAAGAGCAGATTTTGAAAGGTCTGGGCGAACAGCATCTGGAAGTCGCCGTGGCTAAGCTCAAAACCAAATTCGGCGCGGATGTCAGCCTGTCAATTCCGAAAATCGCTTACCGCGAAACCATACGCAGGAAAATTGAGGGTGTTCACGGAAAGCATAAAAAGCAAACGGGCGGAAGCGGGCAGTACGGGCACGTTGTGATGAATTTTGAGCCCTGTGATTCGGAAACGCTTGTATTTGAAGAAAAGGTATTCGGCGGAAGCGTCCCCCGTAACTTCTTCCCCGCCGTTGAAAAGGGCTTGTTGGACAGCATGAAGAAGGGTGTTCTCGCGGGTTGCCCCGTTACGGGATTGAAAGCAACCTTGACGGATGGCTCATACCATGCCGTGGACAGTTCCGAAATAGCCTTTAAGCTTGCCGCCGGAATCGCCTACAGAGAGGGCTTGAAAAAAGCCGACCCCGCTATATTAGAGCCGATAGGAAAGCTTTTTGTTACCACCTCCGACTCTCATACGGGCGATATTATGGGCGACCTTAATAAACGCCGCGGGCGTGTCCTCGGGATGAATGCCGTGAGGGCTGGGTATACCGAAATTGAGGCGGAAGTGCCGATGCGCGAAATGCAGAGCTTCACGATGAATCTCCGTCAAATCACAAGGGGCAGGGGAAGCTTTGTTCTGGATGAGCTTCGTTATGAGCAGCTCCCGCATAATCTGGTGGCTGAGGTTGTGGCGAGCATCGGAGAATCAGAATAACGGAGGAGTACAAACCGCTATGAAAAAGATATTACTGTTCATTCTTACGGTCGGGATGGCTTTGGGCGGGCTCTCGGCGACAGCAGTTGCCGCGTTTGCCCCTTCAAGCGCGCCTACCTATGCTTTTGACACCAACGCGGGGCTTCACAACTGGGAGCTTTACGGCTCATTTGAGCAAGCGGGAGTCAGCCTTAGTATAACCCCTGCGGTAATGGAATCGGGGCGGGGCTCGCTTGCGGTTTCACAGCGAATCCTTAACACCGTAACCGAAAATCCCATCGGAGGCGTGTATATCACCGCCGAATCACTGGGGCTTGCAAATTTTTCGGGCTGTTCCATGCAGCTTTCATACCTTTACGGCGACAATCCCGGGAATATTACAAACTTCAGCGTTTTTTCGGACGGCATCGTTTGGATTAAAATAGAAGCACCCCCGGCGCAGTCAGCCAATCAATGGTCCGAGGTAACGGTGGTTGTGCCGGATACTGCGGTGAACAAAAGGTTTGGGTTTACCATCCCTACCTTTGAAGCCTATGACGGCGTTTCTATGTATATTGACAATGTTATCATATTTGATAAGGACGGCAATGCCATTGCCAATATAGGCGACTATCAAGCCGCCGTAACAGGTCCTACTGCCAGAGTAGCCGGCAGGGGCGCGATGTTTATGCTTTACTTTATGCTTACCTTGTTTATTATTTTAATTGCGGGGTGCGTAGCTTATTTGGCATGGAAATATATTAAAAGGTATAGGTAGCTTATGTCCGATATAAAAGAAATTTTAAAAAACAAATGGGTTGTATTGGGATTAAGCATATTGAACGGCGTTTTTACGGCTTGCCTGTGTGTTTTCGCTTATTGGGTATTCCTTTACAGGCTTGAATATACCAACATAGTCATTTTCGCGGCGGTTTATTCTGTTTTCGCCCTCCTAACGGGATTTTTAATGTTTTATACAAGAAAATCACCCTTAACGGCAGTGTTCTGTATGCTTAATATCGTAGTCTTTTTCCCCGTCCTGCTGATGGACTGGGGCAACTGGGGGCTTTTAGCACCCGCTTTTATTGTTGCTATTTTCGGGTTTTTCTGTTGCAGAATGAACGAAACCGTCAAAACCGTGCTGGGAACGATTTTCTTGCTTGTATATATCATCGGCGGAATTGCTTTCTTTTTGATGACAACTGTTTTTATGGTATCCACGGTCGATACGGTTATCAGCAAAGGCGAATCTCCCTCCGGCGACTTCAGATATTATGTTTTAGACCAGCAAAATAATGCTTCGGGTAAAACGGCAGTTTACATAGAGCCCAACATGCTTGATGTTGAACTGGGCTTTTTAAAGCTGAACACTACAATCAAGCGGCTTATCAGCCAGACCAATAACCCCGCTGTTGTTGAATGTGAGTGGAAAGGAACACTTCTTTTTATAAACGGAAAAGAATACTTTAATGAGGAGGACTTCGTAACCATGAAATACGGAGTCAGGCATTATGATTTTTCCACGGGCAACTGGACGCACACCTATTTTGAAATGGATTACCCGTTTATGAAATTAGTTAGCTCCGTAACCGAGGCGATTACCGATAAGCTTTCGGAAAGGGATGAAGCCAACGGCGCGGCTTGATGCCATTGACGAGTATACACGGAGGTGTTAACATTGGAAAAAATAAAAAAAACCGAGAAACTGGAAAAAAATACCGCCGTACTGCTGATAAGAAAAAAACAGTTTTTGGCTTTGAAAATTATTTTAGCCGAGATGAATCCCGCCGACATTGCGGCTCTGATGGGTGAGATGTACGATGAAGAAAACGTAGACGAGCGGGAGCTGACTGTTTTATACCGCATACTTCCCAAGGAATTAGCGGCGGAAGCCTTTGCTTATATGGACAGCGAGGCGCAGCTTATTCTAATCAACGCTTTCTCCGATAAAGAGCTCCGATATGTTGTAGATGAATTGTTTCTTGACGATACGGTTGATATTATAGAAGAAATGCCCGCGAACATAGTATCAAAAATCCTACGCAACACAGATGCGGAAAAAAGAAAGCAGATTAACGAGCTTTTGAGCTACCCCGAGGACAGCGCGGGTTCGGTGATGACAACGGAATTTGTATACCTTCATATGGACTATACGGTTGAGCGTTCCTTTGACAGAATCCGCAAAATAGGGCTTACCAAGGAAACGGTTTACACCTGCTATGTAACGGAAAACCGCCGGCTTGTCGGGATTGTTTCCCTTTTGGATATGATTGTGTCTGAGCCCGGCACGAAAATTGAGGACATCATGGAAACCAATGTTGTTTCCGTATATACAAGCGATGATAAAGAAAATGCCGCCAATACCCTGTCAAAATACGACCTTGCGGCAATACCCGTTTTAGATAGGGAGGACAGGATTGTAGGCATTATAACATTCGACGATGCGATTGACGTATTAAAGGAAGAGGCAACCGAGGACATTGAGAAGATGGCGGGTATCTCCCCTACCGAAAAGCCGTATTTTCAAACCAGTGTCTTTCAGCTTTTCAAGGCGCGCTCGTCGTGGCTTTTGGTGCTGATGGTTACAGCGATTTTTACGGGGCTGATTATCGGAAGCTTTGAGTCACAGCTGCTGGTCGTTCCCGCTCTGATGATGTTTGTCCCTATGCTTATGGATACGGGGGGAAACTCGGGCAGTCAATCTTCGGCTATGATTATCCGCGGTATTTCACTGGGAGATATTAAATTCAGTGACTTTTCAAGGGTTGTTTGGAAGGAAGTGCGGGTTGGCTTAGCCTGCGGATTTTTTCTGGCATCTGTAATTTTTGCTAAGGTAATATTTTTTGACAGACTGGGCGTGAACATTGCGGCGGTAGTATCGCTCACCGTTCTGATTGTCGTGGTAATCGCAAAATTTGTCGGAGGCGCGCTTCCCTTAATCGCTAAGAAAATAGGCGTTGACCCCGCAGTGATGGCAAGCCCTTTGATTACCTCAATCGTCGATACGCTTGCTCTGCTGATTTACTTTTTTATCGCGATTAATATGCTTGAAATATTGTAGTTGTCAATTGAATTAAATTGACATGAAAAGGAGTTATAGTATGCTTGTAAATTTTATGCTTTTAACCGCCGAGGGTGCGGGTGCTGAAGCGGGTGCTATGGGGCAGACGCTTTATATGATGGTTTCCTTTGGATTGCTTTTTGCCGTGGTGTATTTTATGATGATACGCCCACAGAAAAAAAAGGAAAAGGCTGCGAAATCCATGCGCGACAACCTGCAAATCGGCGATGAGGTGACGACTATAGGCGGAATCGTCGGCATTATAGTCCGCAAGGCGGAGGATACCGTTGTAATCGAAACGGGCGGAGATAAAAGCAAAATCCGCGTAAAAACATGGGCGATTTCGGAAAACGCAACCATTCACGATGAATTGGAAGCGAAACAGTCGCCGCTTTAATTGCTAAACCGGGGCATTGGGAATAATTCGTCTTTTTTAGGAATATGATGTAAAAAAGGGGGGATTTTCAATGCGTGCGAACAATGCCGTTCATGTCCGCAGAGAGAAAATCAAGATTGCTTTAAGCGGGGTTTTGTCCTGCGCGGGGGCAATCGGGATTTCTTCTTTGCTTTTTTCGCTGATGATAACCGCCGCCGACCTGCCGCAGGGAGCGGTTGTGCTTATGTCAAGCGTTTCACTTTGTGCGGGCTGTTTTTCCGCGGCTTACTCGGTATCAAAGCGGAGACGCCGAAAAGGGATGCTGACAGGCGTTTTCTGCGGCATTGTCATATTCTTCGCAGCCGTTTTTTTAGGGATTATATTTGTAAAGGCGTTTACGGCGGCGGGGGTTTTTACTAAGCTTATGATGATATTGGTATGCTCTGCCATCGGCGGGATTGTCGGGGTGAATTCTCCGGCGAAATTTCGTTAACAAATTGCAAACAATTAACAATTTATGAACCGTGCTTTATTTTTACAGTCACTAACCGCAAGAAATTGCGGTTTTTTCTATAGAGCGGGTTCAAATCCTCGTTAAATATATAGCAATGGCTTGCAATATGACTAATACGGGGCTAATATTTTATTCATAAAGTAAAAAATAAAGAAAATAGCTGAAAAGTATTTAAAAGCAATGAATATTATGCTATAATATAGTTAAGCATTAAATAAAGCTAGGAACTGTTAAAGCAAACCGCTGAAAGGAGTGACCTTTTTTATGAATCAAACTAGCGGGAAACAGCTTTTGCGTAAATATTATGTTAAGCTCGTACTGCCCGTGCTTGCTCTTAATGCTGTTTTGCTGTTTGCCTTTACGGCTACGCTTGTGGCGGCGGCAAGGATGCAAAGCAATATAAGCAATGCGGAATTTATGACGAGCACAGGGGAATTTTCCGCCATGCTGGTCAGAGATTATATGAACGCAAAGAACACTTGGGTTGATTTGATTGCGGACGCTCCCGAGGTTTCCGAATTCTTAACAGATACCAGAAATTCAAAAAGTATAGAAGAAATCAAAGCCGCAAACGGTTGGGATGCCGTGATGAATACGCTGGAGGATTCAATGCGCTTTGACCCCGATGTCCGCGCGGCGTGGGTCGCTTCCGAAGCGAACGGAATTTTAATCACAAATTCCGGCAACTATTTGAGCGATGAAGAATTCGCGCTTAAAAGCAGAAGTTGGTACAGGGAATTTTTAACATCGCGAAGCTCCAGAGTATATTACAACTCTACCCTGTCAAAGGGAGGAGTCGACTACGATGAAGACGTTGTAACAATCGTTTCTGCTATTTATGAAAATGAATACCCGTTAGGCTACTGCGGAATCGAGGTAAGCCTTAGCGGGCTTACGGCGTTTTTGGAAAAATATACGCTGACAGGCGATTACTTTACAATTATCACAAGCAAATTCGGTGACAGTATCTACGCGCCCGAAGTCGGCGTAAGCGATGAAATATACGCAATCGCGCTCTCCTCCGCAGGGCTTGAAACGGGGCTTGAGACTTATGCAAAAGACAATCAGACCATGTTTTATTTCGTTGACAGCTCCGAGGTTAACGGCTGGACGATATTCGTTTTCTTTGAATCGGGGCAGCATGTTATCAGCTCCTTGGATTTTAAAGATATGATTTCGGTTTTGCTTATCATTACGGGCGGCATGACAATCATTGGGTTTGTGCTGATTTCACATTTCTTACAGCGCAAAACATACTCTCTTTACAGCATAGAGGAAGCTGTTGGCTTAATGGCAAACGGCAAGTATTCGGAGCACGATGTAGTGACAGGCAAATCGCGTATGCTTGACCCGATTTCCCAAAATCTGAATCAAATCAATAAGGCTCTGGCGGGCTATGAGCGCATCATTAAGGATTGCTTTGAAAAGGACGTTTTAACAGGGCTTTCAAACCGCTTACAGGTATACGGTCAATTAGATACCTTGATTAAACGCGCCGACGAAAAGCAGGGCAAGCTTGCCATTATGTTTATTGACCTTGACAATTTCAAATGGCTCAACGAGACACTGGGGCACACATTCGGCGATGAGGTTTTGAAAGCTTTTTCAAAAGAGCTTAAAGCCTGTGTCGGAAGCAACGGCTTGGTTTTTCGGTTCAGCGGGGATGAATTCGTTATTTTAACGGAGCTTGAGGAATTAAGCGGAATTGAAGCTGTTACGAGCAAATTGCAGGAGGCTTTCGGCAGAACCGTAAAGGTTATGAACGATAACATCTATATTAAATTTTCCGGCGGGGTCGCCTTTTACCCGGACGATGGCATCAGTGCCGATTTACTTTCGCGCAATGCGGACATCGCGCTGAAGCGCGCCAAAGAAAGCGGCAAGGGCAGACTTGCGTATTACAGAAACACCCTGCTCAGACCGACCCGCTCAATCAGCAAAGCGGCATTAGGGCAAAAATTGCACAGTGCTATGGATAATAACGAATTTTATATTAACTATCAGCCCATCATCACAGCCGACTCCGGCAACATATACGGCTTTGAAGCTCTGCTTCGATGGGAATCACCCGAGCTGGGTGTAGTTCCCACTTCCGAGTTTATCGAAGTCGCCGAGGAAACAGGCGAAATTATTCGGATGGGGATGTGGATATTTGAAAATGCCTGCCGCTTCTTAAAGGAGATTAACGCGCGCTACGGAAAAGACCTCTCCATCTCCATAAACGTATCTCCGTTGCAGCTGAAGCGCGCAGATTATGTGGAACACATTAGGCGCGTAATTGACATTATGAGCATTAACCCCTCCAATATTCAGCTTGAAATTACGGAGAGCACAATAGTCGATTTCGCCTCACAAGACCCCGGCATAATCGCCCAGCTTGACGAAATGGGCATCTCATTAGCACTTGATGATTTCGGAACAGGTTATTCCTCAATGAACCATCTGAAAAATTATCCAATCAAATATCTGAAAATCGACAAAGAATTTATCGATGAAATCAGCAGCAACAAAAAGGATTACGACCTTATCGACTCGCTGATTGAGCTTGTGCACAACTTGGGAATCAAGACTATCGCCGAGGGGATAGAAACCATCGGGCAGTATGACTTCTTGGTTAAAATGCGCTGCGATTATATCCAAGGCTTCCTCATGAGCAAGCCTCTTGATAAGGATGCCGCCTTTGAATTTGTCGAGAGGTATGAAGCTCTTCACAAGCCGAATAAAGAAAATCTTCTGGTCAACGAGCGGCAACTTGCCGTCGAGCGCGAGCAAAGCATTAAGGAAAACGCAGAAGAGCAAGCCGCCGGAGAATATCCCGAAAATATCATCATCTCTAATTGAACCACTACAAATGCTCAAATGCTCAAACGCTCGGTAGTTTCATATTTAGGGCATATTATGTTAGCCCGAAAAACCGAACGGAATCTACGCACAAAGCTTGAAATTTTCACAAAAGTAGTGGTAGGGCGTTATAATATGCCCTAAATATGGAACGGTATGAAACGAAAAAAAACGCAAGCCTATAAATAAGCCTGCGTTTTTTAATATTACAGCTTTACGATTTCGCCGGTAGTTCCGTTTGTTGATGAAACTGCATTTGCTTCATCGGTATCAATGTGCATGGCGCGCGAGAAATTTTCATGTACACGGCAGACAACGTCGCCCAAAACAGCCTTTCTTCCCTCTGTGTCAAACTTGACATAAACAATGTCCTTATCGGATACCCCAAGCTCCTTTGCGTCTGCGGGGGTGAGATGAATGTGCCGCTTCGCTACGATAACGCCCTCCGATATTTCAACCTCCCCGCAAGGTCCGACAATTACGCAGCCAGCCGAGCCGGCAACATCGCCGCTTTCGCGAATCGGAGCGTTGATTCCTATTGAACGCGCATCGGTAGCGGAGATTTCAACCTGTGTAACAGGACGGACAGGTCCTAAAATCGAAACGCCCGCCAACGATTTTTTCGGACCTTTAATCTCAACCCTCTCTCCGCTTGCAAACTGACCGGGCTGAGAAAGCTCTTTTTTCCGCGTAAGCTCTGCTCCCTTGCCGAATAAAATTTCCAAATGCTCCTGCGTTACGTGCAAATGCCGCGCCGATGTTTCAACAATAAAATTTTTTGCCATGACCTTACTCCCTTTCCTATTATATCTATATTAATTATACTACATTCAGCAAAAATGTCAAGGATTTTTGTGAAAAAGACTTTAAGCTTTGCTTTGCTGAATTTTTATTGGGAACACTTGACAATACGTAACATTACGTGGTATAATATATACATTAAAGGAGTTGAGAGCATGACTTGGGGGGAACTGAAGCGCAAGATTAAAAAGAGCGGCGGCAAATTTTGCGAACATGGAAAAAAGCACGATACTTGGCTAAGCAAAGATGGTGAAGAACTTCGACTCGGGCGACATGACTCTAAGGAAGTTGCGACAGGCACGATAAACAAATTGCTGAAAGATGCAGGGCTGAAATGAAATTGATAAACGGAGGTTTTTATTATGGCTAAATATGTATTTCCCGCAATATTCACAACAGAGGAAAAGGGATTAGTTGCGGTTGATTTTCCCGATATACCGCATTGTTATACAGGCGGTGATGATATGGCGGACGCAATTGAAATGGCGGAAGATGTTTTATGCTTGAAGCTATACGGCATCGAGGAAAAAGGCGGCGACATACCCACTCCGTCTGAGTTAGGCTCATTCAAACTTGATAAAAACAGCATTGTTTCTTTAATTCGTTGTGATACGCTTGAATACCGCCGCTTTTACGACTCTAAATCCGTTAAAAAAACCTTGTCAATCCCCAATTGGATGAATGTTCAAGCAGAAAAAGCCGGAATCAATTTCTCGGCTGTATTGCAAGAAGCGTTATCGGAAAAGCTTGCAAACGCTTAAATTGTCCAAGGAGTGTAAAAAAATGTCAAACACTTACAAGTTAATATATGAACAGGTAAAGCGGATTCCGAAAGGAAAGGTTGCGACCTACGGCATGATTGCCGCCCTTTCGGGCAATGACCGCTGGGCGCGGGTTGTGGGTTACGCTTTACATGTGAACCCTTCTCAGGAGGAAATCCCATGCCACAGGGTCGTCAACCGCTACGGTGAAACCGCCGCCGCGTTCGCATTCGGCGGCAAGGATATTCAGCGGGAATTGCTTGAAAAAGAAGGCGTTACTTTTACGGCGGAGGGTAGGGTTAATATGAGGGAATGTTTGTGGGATAATGTAACCCTTCTGTAATTGCAATCCAAAACATTATATGGTATAATTTTAAAAAGCTTGAAACTATACTTGCGTGCAAATCGTATATATAGATGAAAACGGCTTGTAAATGCTGTATAAAAATTTTGGAGGTAAGATTTGATGAAAGAATACATCTGCGCGTTGCTGTCGCTCGCGCTCTTTTCGTTGGCGGCTTGTAACAGGAGCATAGAGGGAGACAGGGGTAACGGCACTCAAAATGCCGATGGTGAAAAATATTATATATCGGAAACAACTGCCCAAGGTATCATGCTGGATAATATATGGAGCTTTACGCAGTCAAACGATGAACTGGTCTTGGTCGGAAGCTCAACCGTTTCCTCCTCTGATACGAACGAGCAGGGCGAAACATATGATACATATAAGCAATCCGTCAAGGCGGCTTATTTTGATTTGGAAGGCAACCTGAAAGATGAAACGGTCATCATAGAGGACGTTTATGCAAACAGTGAAGAGGCTACGCAGTCTAATGAATATACATATCCTAACGCCGCCGCTGTTTCGAGCGATGGCAACATCTGGTTCTTGAATGTGAAAACCCAATTTAACGCGGCAACATACGCGATTACCAACACAAGCTTTGCCCTTGACAGCTATGACAGAGAGGGAACTTTCACTAAAAGCATCCCCCTAAACGGCTTTGATAATAACAGCCAGATGGGCGGCAATGTTTGTTTTGTTATAGATGATGAGGGGCACTTTTACATATCCTTTGAAGCCTACCAAGCCGGAGGCGTATCAAATTCCGCATTGGTTTTCGACTCAAACGGCGACTTAATCCTTGACATAAGCGAAGCGGACGAGTTTACGACTAAAGCCCTCGTAAAGCTCCCCCGCGGGCAGGTTGCCGCTTTTCAGACCGATGCGAATAACAGCGGCGGCGGCTTTGACATTAACGCCGATGTAAACGCCGCTTTCAGAATAATCGAGCTCTCTCAAAAGGGCTTCGGCGGCAAAACCGATGTTGAGGACTATGAAATAAGAAACCAATGGGATACCTATTTCACCAACGGCTCCGGCGGTTATGACGTTCTCCGCTGCGATAAGGACACGGTTACGGGAATCAGCCTTGAAAGCGGTGCTTCGGAAATTGTTGCGAAGCCCGACGGCAGGTTTGAAAGCTCTGAAATTGTCAAGCATACCGTTATATCGGGCGAGAATGTATTCACCCTTGAATTTGAGCAGGGAGCGCGGCATTCAAACGGCAGCTTAAACCTAATTAAAACATACGCGACCGATACTCTGCCGGATACGGGTAAGATTGTTCTGACTATGGGAACTCTGCACCTTCCCGATGAGGTCAAAAAATCCGTATACGATTTTAATAAATTGAACCCGGATTATCAGATTGAAACGAAAGAATATCTGTTAGGTGACGACCCCGGCGGGGTGGATAACGCCATCGCGGCGTTTAACCTTGACCTTACTTCCGGCAATGCTCCCGATATTATCATGGTCTATCCCTCCTTTATGCCGGAGGACAGCTTGACTGAAAAAGGTGTTTTTGCGGATATTTACCCGTTTATTGAAAGCGAGCCCGATTTGAACAGGGAGGATTATCTGCCGAATGTTTTCAAAGCTCTTGAAACCGATGGGAAACTGTATACTGTCGCACCTTCGTTTTCCGTGAACACCCTTATCGGCAAAACCTCGGAGGTCGGGAGCGATATGGGCTGGACTTGGGAGGAGTTTGACGAGTATGTGAACTCCAACCCCGATGCCATTGCAATCTCTACGGCACATATGGATTTGAGCAAAGAGGACTATCTGAAAATCATGCTTCGTTGTTCCTTTGATGAATTTGTCAACGTCCAAACGGCGACCTGCAATTTTGAAACGCCCCTGTTTTTAAATATGCTTAAGTCGGCAGAAAAATATGCGGGCGATGCCGAGCGAAACTTTCTGAGCCCGAGTGACTTCGCCTCCGGCGAAAGACTTATGATTGGCAATCAAATTTACGTCATTGACTCTTTTATTACGCAATATGAAAGCATTTATTTCGGAGAGGAAATCACCTATAAAGGCTTCCCTTCAAATGACGGCAAAAGCGGCTCTTTATTTGAATTTCAGTATAAATTCGGTATATCGGACAGGTCGGAAAATAAAGACGGTGCGTTTCAATTCATTAAATTTTTGCTGACGGACTTCCAGTATTCGGCTATATCGGACGAAATGGGGCAGAGCAACCCCGGTTCTTTAGCCGGCATACCGATTAAAAAGGACGCAATCGAGCAAACTTTTGAAGCCGTTATGGATTCTTTTGGCAACCATTCCATATCCTTTGACGGCATTGAAACCTTTACGTTAAAAAAGCCCACGGAAGCGGACATGGATAAGCTGATGTCCTTAATTCATTCCGTTGAAAAGGAAACAAGCTTCAAATATGAGGGCGTATTTGAAATCGTCAGGGAAGAAGCCGATTATTATTTTAACGGCGAAAAAACCGCCGAGGAGGTTGCAAGAATTATACAGAGCAGGTGCGGTATTTATCTGTCGGAAATGAGTTAGTCAATATTACAGCCGAACGGCTATAGTCCTGCGTCAAACAAAATTGCCGCCTGTGCAATCGGTCTCTGTAGGGGACGGGCTTGCCCGTCCCGAAAAAAAAACCGCATCGTTTCCGCTATTGGCGGGACAGGCAAGCCTGTCCCCTACAAACCCTATTGCGTAGGCGGAAAAATTTTACACAGATTTTACCTAAGCATGTCGCCGAATTTTACATTTGTATGTTATTATACTATTTAACGGCTTCATTCCGTTAAATAGTATATTTTTTACGGCAAATTAAAATTATAATTTTGGAGGACTATTAAAATGAAAAGAAGAATACCCGCCCTGCTGACCGCGTTCGCGGTCGTAATGACACAAGCCGCAAGCGTTTTTTCACTCGGAGTAGACGACATTAACACAGAATCGGGCATAAAAAACGTCATCGTTATGGTTTCAGACGGCATGTCCGACAGCGCGGTTGCTTTATCGAGATGGTATAAAGCTTACAACCCCGAAACGAACAAAGCAGACCAAAGCGTAGCTCTTGCGCTTGATGAGCTCGTTTCCGGCAAAGTAAGGACCTATTGGGAGGATGCGGACGGCAACCCCGGCGCAATCACCGATTCAGCACCCGCCGCTTCGGCAATGGCAACGGGGCACAAAACGCATGACAAGCATATAAGCGTAACCCCCGATAAGGAAAACAGACCCTTGGCAACAACCCTTGAAGCCGCTAAGTCTCTCGGCAAGTCAACCGGCATAGTGGCAACCTCTAATATTCAGCACGCAACACCCGCCGGATTTTCCTCCCATTACCCCGACCGCTCTAAATATGCAATCATCGGCGAACAGCAGGTTTATCAAGATATGGACGTTGTTCTCGGCGGCGGTTCGATGTACTTAACACCCCCCTACAGAGAAGACGGCGAGGATTTAATCAAAGAGCTCCGCGCAATGAATTACAATTACGTAACAACAAAGGACGAAATGAACGCCGTTACAGACGGCAAACTCTGGGGCATGTTCGCCGAAGATGCGATGGCTTACGATTTTGACAGGAGAATGAAAACAAACAGCACCCAGCCAAGTTTGGCGGAAATGACAAAAAAGTCAATCGAACTTCTTTCGCAAAATGATAACGGCTTCTTCCTTATGGTGGAGGGCTCAAAGGTAGACTGGGCAAACCACGCAAACGACCCTATCGGTTGTATATCAGACGTTTTAGCGTTTGATAACGCCGTAAGAGTAGCCCTAAGTTACGCAAAAGCAAGGCAGGATACCATGCTTATCATACTTACCGACCACGGAACGGGCGGAATTACAATAGGGAACACTTCAACAGATTCATCCTATTCAAGCGACCCCGTCACAAAGTTCATAGCCCCTCTTTCAAAAGCAACCTTAACCCCCGAAGGAGTAGCCGCGCTGTTTAATAAAGAGCGCACCAATATAAAAGAAGTTGTAGGGCAATACCTCGGAGTAACCGATTTAACCGATGAGGAAATTGAAGCAATCAAAGAAGCGGACTTAAGCTCTATGAATTACGCAATCGGTCCAATCATTTCCAAGCGCGCCGGCATCGGCTGGACAACGGGCGGGCACACAGGCGAAGACATTACCTTATACACCTACCTCCCCCAAAATGAAAGAATCGTAGGCTTAATCAATAATACCGATGTTGCAAAAGCCACAGCAAATGCTTGGGGAACAGACCTTGACGCGCTAACCGCTCAAATTTTCGTCAACGCCGCAAAAGCATTTCAAGCCAAAGGCGCGAGAACCGAGGTGAGCGAAGAAGTCAACTCAAATAACCCTGTATTGATTGCAAGGAAAGGCAATACGGTAATAGAAATGCCCGTAAGTAAAAACTATGTTTTAGTAAACGGCAGAAAAGTCAAAACCAATTCCGTTACGGTTCAAACGGGGGCTGATTTTTATGTGAGTTTGGAAGTGGTTGAGCTTATGGGGTGAGTTGGTTTAATTAAGTGGGGTTGCAGTGCAAAGTTTATAATTAAAAAAAGCCTTGAAATACGGATGTGTTTCGAGGCTTTTGGCTTATATAGGTTTGATTTTAAGATTAGTCCTCTTGCGAAACAAAATATTACGTGGATATTTTAACAAAGCACCCCCTAATTTTTTACAAATCATCCACCTTTCAAATGTTACAAAATGGTTACAACTATAATTAAAATTAGTTTATATAATTATTAATAGTGCTTAAAATTAACACAAAATGTCAAAATATAGGAGATAAAAACAAAACCCCAAATGGTAATTTTAGGAAATAATGGGGCTACTTTGTATCAAAACGGGGCTACTTTGTAGTTCCTTTCCACTTATTAGGAGAATTTTTACAAAGTAGCCCCGTTTTGATACAAAGTAGCCCTTTTTATTGACAAAGGGTTGTCGAATGGTGTATGATTATAGCAGAGGGAAAAACTTCCCCTTATTTTAACATATTTGCCGAGTGGTCATAGGCATGATGTTTAAAATAAAAATATATTTATTTTTATTAAGGAGTATTAAAATGAGGAATTCAAAATTATCTAAAAAAATCGTGAGCAGTGTTGCTGCAGGCGCACTTGCAGTGTCGATGGCTGTATCATCTAGTGCGGCACACTATCGTCCCCCCGGCGTTCTTTGTGATGGAGTTCTTAGCGCGGTGTCTGAAACTACCAGTATAAGGGTAGCTTCTTGCGGTCCGTCATGTACCAGTTATTCAAAAGTTGTAAATTATCGCTGTGGTACTTGCAACGCTCCGGTGAGCGAAACCAGTAGCTGGGTTGTACATGGAACACGACACTAATTTAAAACTAAACGACCTTAAAGCAATCCATATAATAAACATTTGGATTGCTTAGGTCTGTTTATTTCGAACGAATGGAGTCACCTTTATGAAAAAATCAATCTTTATTTTTATAATAATTGCAATAACTGGCTTATTATCATCTTGCAAAAATCAAACAACGGATGACAGCACAGAAAGCAGTTTTTTATTGGGAGCAAAAGCGCAATACTCAACCGAATATATTTCAGAAATCAACATGAGCATAGTGCATGAATTAGCATATTATGAAGACAAGCTTATTCTCTTAGGGGTTACTTTAAATGAGGATTCGGCAACCGAAATTAAAGCTGTGAGTTTTGATTCAGAAGGTGAAATTATAGATGAAGGGGTGTTTAACTACCCTCATTCGGATAGCCGTTGGTATCCTTATAAAGCTACTATCGATTCAAGCGGAAACCATTGGTTCTTATCCAATGATTTTGAATTTAGTGAAAATATGATTACGAATTATAAAGGCAGTTATTTAGATTGCTTTGATAAGTCATATAATCATATAAAAACTATTGAAATAGGCGACAATCAAATTGACTTATCGAATGTTCAAGACTTGATTGTCGGAGATGATGATAACTTTTATATTTGCACAGACGAGGGAGTTGTTGCAATTCTTGATGAAAACGGAGAGCCTGTTTTTGATTTAAAAGATGTAGCTTCTATACTTAAATTGCCAAACGGAAGCATTGCCGCCCGCAAAAAATCATCATTCCTTAACAGCGAACATTTATTTTTTTCGGAAATAGACGTAACCCAAAAAGGATTTGGCGAGGTACGTGAATTTGAAGCCTCCGGCAATGATTTTGACAGCTATTACATAAGCGGGAATGAGATATTTGAAATACTTGAAAGTACATCTTCAAAGCTTTATGGTCATTCTGCTGAAAACAAATCCCGCACGGAGCTTGTTAGTTGGGCGGAGCAAGGGATTTTAGAATCAGGGTTCAGCACTCACGGGAATATAATTTTTTTAGGAGATGTTATATATCGGCTTGAGTCCACGGGAAGTATTCCACCGTCTGCAAATGATAAAATTAGGCTAATCAAACTAACTAAATCAGATGAGTTGATTGGAAGCGACAAGAAAATAATATCATTGGCAGTTATGAATTACGACAGCATGGTCAGACGCACGGTTGTTGAATTCAACAAGCAATCCGGTGAATATGAAATACAAGTAAAAGCCTACATGGAAGAAAACGGACGTGATAATCAATCCGAAGCAATAACCTCTTTCAACCTTGACTTAACTGCAGGAAAATCAGCGGATATTATAATTATGGATAATATACCGATTGAAAGCTATGTGTCAAAAGGGCTTTTTGTTGATTTATACGAGTATATTGATGCCGACCCCGATATGCAAAGGGCAGATTATCTGCCGAATATGTTAAAAATGCTTGAAACCAACGGAAAGCTTTATACTATTTCCGATTCGTTTATCATCTCAACAGTTGCAGGCAAAGCCTCGGAGGTTGGAGAAACCCGCGGCTTGACTTGGGACAGGTTTAACACTCTTTTAGAAAAAAAAGCAGTTGGCACGCTCCCTATAAGCGGTTCTTCTTTTCATATGACAAAGAGTGACTTTTTATCCAAATCAGTATTAACCTCTCTGAATTCTTTTATTGATTTTGAAACAGGGCAATGTTATTTTGACAGCCCGGAATTTGTTGAATTGATGAAAACTGCCGACCGTTATTTTCCGTCTGAAGCCGGAAAAGCAAGCATATCCGATTTTAAGGAAAATCGGGTTATGTTAATGGATGATGTTTTATTCAATTTTTCGGGGCTCAATATAAAAACTCATGAAACTCTTTATTTTGAAGAACCAAGTATCTACATTGGGTTTCCGACTAAGAAGGGCGTGGGAGGGTCTTTAGCTCAATTTAATCATAAAATTGCGATTTCCTCCCAATCCGAGCTTAAAGAAGCGGCTTGGGAATATGTGAAATATATCATTACCGATTATCAGTATACAGAGGGCTTTAACGCCAACAACAGCGGAACTATAGCCGGATTCCCTATTAAAATTTCAGCTTTGGAAAAACAAGCGGAAATTGTTACAAATAAGGAAGGTACGGTTTCAATGCAGGTTGAAGGCGCAACGGTGACATTTGACGCGGCATTGACTGCTCGGGAAGCCCAAAAAGTTTTTGAGCTTATTTATTCCGTTGATAACTCTGCTAACAACGGAAATCAAGGAATATTTGAAATTCTTCAAGAAGAATCCCAATACTACTTCGCAGGTCAAAAATCAGTCGAGGAAACCGCCGCTGTAATCCAAAGCAGGGTGGGGCTTTATCTGGCGGAGCGGGGGTGAGGAGGTGCAGGTTGTTTTTTATAAGGTAGCCTTTTTTATAGCTTTATACATTATATTATTGGCTTCATGCTCAAAAAGTCCCGTTTTTCCTAATTCGGATATTGATGCGTTTGATGATTCCGAGGGAAAAACAATCAAAATAACAGCAATATATTATGACCCGTTGTTAAAAAAATATGTTGACGAATTTAATGCTAAAAATAATGAATATACAGTTGAGGTAAAAGCCTTTGTCGAAGAGCTCCCGAGGGGAACCTACAATTTTAATAATGATGTTGCAAAGCTTAGCACTGAGATTATTGCGGGCAATATACCCGATATTATAGTTAATTATAACTCATTATTGCCGATTCAAAGCTATGTGAATAAAGGCTTGCTTGCCGACATTTACGAATTTATGGAATCTGACCCGAATTTCAACAAAGAGGATTATCTTCAAAGCACCTTTACTGCCGCTGAGCGAGGCGGCAAGCTATACGAGGTTTTTCCTATGTTTATTGTTCATACCGCATATGCCAAATCTGCGGAGGTCGGAGAATTAAATGGTTGGAGTTTGGACGATTTCTCTGAATATATAGCAACAAAACCAACAGCTAAATATATTATAGGCGGATTTACTGAAGAAGAATTTATAAAAAAAATGATTGCTCATATGTTTACAGATTCCCAAACGGGTGGTATCGCGCTTAACCGCGCTGAGCTTTTGAAGCTGTTTCAAGTAGCAAAACGCTTTCCGTCAAATTATGATATGCAGTTAGATTTTAATTCAATTCAGCTTGGTATGAGTGAGGGCGACCCGATTATGTGTTACAACCTATTGCATAGTCCGCGCGATGTAAGGCTGTGGGAAAAGGCTTACGCAGGAGAGGAAATCACCTTTATAGGCTTGCCTCAACTAAATAGCTCTAACGAGCGCGGGGAAGGCTCATCATTCTTCGCAGATGTGAATTTTTCCGTTATGAAGGATGCAAAGGAAAAGGAGGGTGCGTTTGAATTTATAAAATTTATACTGGACCGAAAGCCCGATGCTTACGATTTAGGAATACCGGTAAAGCTTTCGCATATTGATTATATGCTGGAGGAGGCAAAGAGAAATCCTTCAAATTCAGGAGGGAAAGAGTACTACGTGTCAATTCCCTTGGATATAGCAGAGGGTACATCGTATGATATTCCAGTAGGAAATAATACCGATGAGGATAATGCTAAATTTATGAAATTCATAAGCTCCGTAAATCACATATACAGGTATGATTTTATTGTCGAAACCATAATAGGCGAAGAAATCGGCGCGTATTTATCCGGGCAGAAAACTTCCGAGCAAGCTATTGATACAATTGAAAACCGAATTAATCTTTATATCAGTGAGATGAGTTAAGTGTTAGGAACAATGCAATAGCTGGCGGAGATGACTGCACTCACGCCTATGGTCAGAAATAATTTCCCTATGCGACCACGTATTTAACATATGGTATAAATATGCTCTTACGGCAAAAAACAGCGCGGTGTTTTAAAAAAACGCCGCGCTATAACTTTTAAAATAATAACCGCCTTGCCGCCGTGTGAAGCATAAAAACCCGCACTTAGGCAGGTGGGCAACATCCTTCGGGCTTCGCGCTCCCTGCGTCCGTTACTCCGCACATCAAAATGCGGCGGGAGGTCTGCAATCCACCAAAAGAGTATGAATCCCTTTACAAATGTGTTGGATTATAAAATCACACTTAATCGGACAAGGCAGAAATTTTTAATCTCTTTTTTACTGTCCATATATATTATAGCATACCTCGCCGGATAAATCAATAGTAATTTAATGAAATTTATCAAAAGTTTTCTTTATTTTCTTCATTTTCAAGCGCGTACTCAATCACGTTGCGGTAAAACACAGCGGGATTTTTAAGAATTTTATTTTTTATAAGATTCGCCTGCTCAATATCGGGAGCATAAAGCGAAACCCGCATTAAATCGTATGAGACATCTTTTATCGCGCAGTTAACCTCAAAGCCGTTTGGCACTTTGTTTACGCTAATATCCGTTTCACTCTCGCGGGCGACCCTTGAAAACAACGAGTAGGCTGATTTTAACAGCCTGTTATGAAAATATTCGGGGATATAAGAATTAAAATATTCAGAACCCAATCTGCCTTTTTCGTTTAGGATAATATTTCCATCGACCCTTGACGCAGAACCGTTTTGGATAAGCTCTTCAAGGGCTTCGGCATAGTAAAAATAGTTAATCACCTCGCTTAAATGAACTATTTCATAAAGCTGTTCCTCTGAAACGGGCTTAGAAATCCTGTCAAGAATAAAGCAAATCATTATTTTCACATGAAAAACCGAGTTAATTTCGGGATAAATCATTGCTCTACCTGCTTTCATTTCTTATATACGAATCGGGGGAATTTTTTATTCGGTTATAGCGGACAAAAAAGCGTGTTAACCCCTTACAAACATTATAGCTGATTTTGGCGGTTCTGTCAATAAAAGTACTGAATTGTAATATTTTAAAAACCAATTATTTTTAATATAATACTTATAGACAATAATGAAAAATTATGGTATAATTGTTTTATAACATTGACATATAAAACGAAAGTGTGGTTTTCAGAATGAAAATAATAAATAAAATAATTGCCGATGGCTCTGCCGAAAATATTTTTCTTGAGGAGCTTCAAAAAAGGAGCGGTGAAACAGATAAGCAGGTAACTCAAACGGTTCTTTCAATCATTGAAGACGTTCGCTTAAACGGCGATAAAGCCGTTTCGGATTATACCTTGAAGTTTGACGGGGTTTCGCCCAATTATTACGAAGTACCGCTTGACGTGATTCAAGAAGCGTTAACCCAAGCGGACGAAAGCTTAACAAACGCGCTCCTTAATGCCATGGGAAACATTACCAAATTTCATGAAAAACAGCTTGAACAAGGCTTTACCTCTTTTAATGAAAACGGGGTTATTTTAGGTCAAACCGCAAGGGGGCTGGAGCGTGTCGGGCTGTATATTCCGGGGGGGACTGCGCCGTATATATCATCGGTTTTAATGTGCACAATCCCTGCGAAAATTGCGGGCGTTAAAGAGGTCATTATGGTAACTCCGCCGCAAAAAGATGGGGGTGCTAACAAGGACGTTCTGACTGCCGCCGCAATCTGCGGGGTTGACAGGGTGTTTTTGATGGGCGGCGCGCAGGCGGCGGCGGCTTTGGCTTACGGCACGCAAAGTGTTCCTAAGGTAGATAAAATTGTCGGACCGGGCAACATCTACGTTGCAACGGCGAAGAAGCTCCTGTACGGCGTTGTTGACATAGATATGGTCGCAGGACCGAGCGAAATCCTTATCATAGCGGACGATTCCGCCTCACCGCGCTTTTTGGCGGCTGACCTGCTTTCGCAAGCCGAGCATGATACTCTATCCTCCTCTATATTGATTACGACAAGCGAGCGGATTGCCGATGAAACAACAGCAGAGCTTGAAAGGCAGCTGAATCTATTGCCGCGAAAGGAAATCGCGCAGAAAGCTCTTGAACGGGTAGGTGCTGTAATCGTGACGAAAACGCTTGAACGCGCTTTTGAGCTTTCTAATATTCTTGCCCCCGAGCATCTGGAGCTTATGATTGAAAACCCGATGGAAAGGCTTGGCATGGTTGAAAACGCGGGCTCAATCTTCCTTGGGCGTTATTCGCCCGAGCCCTTGGGGGATTATTATGCAGGACCTAATCATGTCCTCCCCACTGCCGGGACAGCGCGGTTTTTCTCCCCGCTTTCGGTAAACAGCTTCACGAAGCGTTCGCAGTATATCTATTATTCGGAGCAGGCTTTGCGGGAGGCTAAGGACGATATTGTGCTGATTGCCGAGCGCGAAGGGTTTACGGCTCATGCAAACGCGCTTCGGGCGAGGTTTGAGGGTTAAAGATTGAGGGGGTTAGGTTATGGAATTTTTATGGGAGGGCAATGTCCGAAAAGCGAACCCCTATACGCCGGGCGAACAACCTAACGGGCAGGGGGTCATAAAGCTTAATACGAATGAAAACCCCTACCCGCCACCTGAGCTTGTTGCGGAGGTTTTAATGGATTATAACCGCGATTCGGCAAGGCTGTACCCCGATACAAATTCAACCGCACTTACCGAAGCACTTGCAAAAAGGTATGGGGTTGATGCTTCGCAAATTTTTATCGGTGTCGGCTCGGATGATGTGATTTCAATGCTGTTTATGACTTTTTTTAATTCAAGCAAGCCCGTTTTGTTCCCCGATATTACCTATTCTTTTTATGAGGTTTGGGCGGATATTTACAAAGTGCCGTTTAAAACGCTCCCCCTTGACGAGAATTTCAGAATGAATCCCGCTGATTATAAAATCGAAAACGGCGGCATTATTTTCCCTAACCCCAACGCCCCGACGGGGGTTTATGAGCCGCTTGAATTAGTTGAGGAAATTGCCGCCGCGAACCCGGGGGCAGTAGTCATCGTTGATGAAGCTTATGTTGATTTCGGCGGGGTAAGCTGCCTGCCCTTGATTGAAAAATACGATAACCTTATAATCGTTCAAACCTTTTCAAAATCCCGCTCTATGGCAGGGATGAGGATTGGCTTCGCTGTTGGTAACAAGCGTTTGATTAAGTTTTTGAACGATGTTAAGTTTTCGGTTAACTCTTATACCATGAATCATATTTCACAGCTTTGCGGGGCGGCATCGGTTAAGTGCGATGTTTATTTTAAAAACACACTGGAAAAAATAATAAACACGCGCGAAAACACAAAGCGCAGGCTTGCAGAGCTGGGATTTTCTTTCCCCGATTCGAAAGCGAATTTTATATTCGCGAGACATGACGTTAAAAACGCGGGTGAAATTTTTAACGCGCTCAAAGCGCGTAAAATATACGTCCGCCACTGGAATAAGCCGCGGATTTCGGATTACCTCAGAATTACCATAGGGACTGATGGGGAGATGGATACTTTAATTGAGGCTTTGAAAGGAATTATAAACCATGAGCAGAATTTTTAAACTTGAACGTGAAACTAAGGAAACTAAAATAAGCGTGATGATTAACTTCGACCGAACGGGCGATAACAAAATTTCAACGGGAATCGGATTTTTTGACCATATGCTGAATTCATTCGCGCTTCACGGAGGGTTTGAGCTACACCTGAGCGTTGAGGGCGATATTGAGGTTGACGGGCATCACACCGTTGAGGATACGGGGATTGCGTTAGGAGCGGCTTTCAAAGGCGCGCTTAGCGACTGTAAAGGGATTAACCGTTACGGGGCGGCGTTTATACCGATGGACGAAGCGTTGGGGTTTGCAAGCGTTGACATCAGCAACCGCCCTTATTTAGTGTTTAATGCCGAGTTCCCCGAAGAAAAAATCGGCGGCTTTGATTCCTGCCTTACCGAGGAATTTTTCCGCGCTTTCGCGTTTAACGCGGGATTAACCCTGCATTTGAAAGCCGAATACGGCAAAAACAGCCACCACATCGCGGAAGCCCTTTTCAAAGCCGCCGCCCACGCGCTGAAAGCCGCTGTAGCGGTTAACGGTAATAACATATTGTCAACTAAAGGGGTTTTATAACCAAATGTATAAAATACAACGTGAATTTGAGGGCAGGACATTTCCTGTGCCGGACTACATAGTTGACGATTGCATTAAGCTTGCCGACCCGAAATGGGTTAAGGTTATGCTGTATATTTTTCGTCACCAGCATGATTTTACATATGAGCCCGCTCAAATAGCCGCCGCCTTGGGAATTGGGGTTAAAACCGAAGATGTGGAAAATGCCCTTTCTTATTTGGAGCAGGTTGGAGCGGTTTGTTTAGTGAACCGTGAACAGTTAACAGTGAACAGTGATAGAGTGGCGGTTAATGGTGAGTTGGCAACGGCTTTTGATGTAATAAATGATAATAATAATACCCAAAGTATAACATCTGCAATTGAGGACGAGGGGGTTTCGGAGGCGCGGCAGAGGGAGAGGGTTGTAAAATCGCTTACCCCTAAGGAGATTGCCGAGAGGATTAATGAATCGGAGGAGCTTAAATTTTTATTTAAGTCGGCGGAGGATATATTCGCAAGAGTTTTAAACCATACGGAGCACCGCTCGCTTATCTGGCTCACCGATTATTACGGCTTGCCCGCCGATATATTGCTTATGATTATAGCTTACTGCGAATCGTCCGGCAAGGCTAGCATGTCAAGGGTTGAGGGGATTGCTAGGGCATGGCATGAAAGAGGAATCAATTCGCATGAAAAAGCCCAAGAGGAAATCATACGAATGCAGCAGAGCGGCACTTTAACAGGTAAAATAAAATCGCGGCTGGAAATTAACCGTGTGCTGACCTCAAAGGAGAAAGATTTTGCCGAGGTTTGGTCGGATAAGCGGATTGACATTGAGCTTATCGTGCTTGCATATGAAAAGACCGTTGCGGCTACCGGCAAGCTTTCGTTTAACTATATGAACAAAATCCTCATCGGCTGGTATGATAACGGGTATAAGACAACGGAGCAGATTGAGCAAGCCGACCGAGAATTTGCATCAAGCAATAAAAAGAGCACCGCAAAGCAACGCAACACGGTTACGGAACACTCATATGACCTTGACAAAATTGTTGAACATTCCGTGAATAATATCCCTAAATATAAGAGCAAGCGAAAAGGAGCAGTTGAAAGCGGAGTGTGATATAGCTCGCTTAACGAACGGCTCTAAGGAGGTCTAAGGCTTATGAATATCTGCGCCGCCGCTGAAAATGAAATAAAAAAGCGTCGTCTTTTAGCGGAAGACGCGCATGAACGCAGGCGCGGGGAGGCATATTTTAAAATCCCCGAAATCAGAGAAATAGAGCTCCGAATTGCACAGACCAATTCAGAGCTTGTCAAGCTTGTTATAAATAAAAAGGGCGATGCTGAATTTAACCGCATAAAACAGCAAAACCTGCAAGCGCAGGCGATGATAGACGGCTTGCTCAAAAAAAACGGCTTCCCCTCCGACTGGCTTAGCCCGCCTTATACCTGCAATAAGTGCGCGGACAGCGGTTTTTTTGAGGGGCGGCGTTGCGTATGCTTTGAAATGGCTTTAAAAAAGCTTTCGGTTCAAAGGCTTAACGAAGCCGCCAACATGCCTAAGCATGATTTTGAGCATTTTTCACTTGATTATTACAAGGGTGTAAAAACGGCGAACGGCGGTGATTGCTATTCTGTCATGAGCGATATATACGACTACTGCACAGCGTATGCCGATGATTTCAGCCGCCATTCCGATAACCTGCTTTTTTACGGGAAAACGGGGCTTGGGAAAACCCATCTCTCCCTGTCAATCGCCAAGACAGCCGCCGAGAAAGGCTATTGCGCCGCTTACGGCTCTTTGCAAAACTACCTCAGCGCAATCGAAAAGGAACATTTCGGCAGGGCAGAGCCCGGCGAGGATACAATGCGGACACTTATTGAAGCAGACCTTCTCATAATCGATGACTTCGGCTCGGAATTTCTAACGGATTTTCACGAATCAAAAATCTATAATCTCATTAACACGCGCATAAACAGAGGGCTGCCGACAATTATAAGCACAAACCTAACAAAGGAGCAGCTGCAAAGCAGATATAACGACAGAATTATATCAAGATTATTCGGTGAATATCAATATTTCTTCTTTGTAGGGCAGGATATTCGGCAGGTTAAGAGAATGAACAGTTAACAATTGTTTCTGTAGGGGCGACCGCCTCGGTCGCCCGAAAGGACAGGTACAACTGTTCACTATTCCTCATCCTCATAACGGCTCTGTGTCATGTGTATTTTAAAATTCCTTTGCGTTTTTCTGTATTTGGTTTTAAGCTTAAACAGGTCTGCGAGCTTGTCGCCGAAGAAAATCCCTAAGTTTATAAACGCCGCTAAAATAGCTATTTTTACGGTAAAGGAAGAAAATAAAAAGATTAAGAGCAAAAACCCGCCGGAAATATAGCCTAAATATTTTACCTTAATCGGTATTATAAAAAACAGCATAATCCGCATTTCGGGGAATAGGATTGCAAAGGCTAAAAACAGTGATGTATTTAAAAATTCATTGGTAGCGTATCCCGTTATAAAGCCGCTGATGATTGCGCCTATGATTCCTAAAAGGTAAAAAAGGTTAAATCTAAAGCTTCCCCAGTTATTTTCAAGCGTTGTCCCTATCATCCAGTAAAAATACATTGAAATGATAATCCAAAAAATGGAGTTGCTTATCGGCTCAAAAACGAAGCTGATAATCCGCCAGAATTGACCTGCCAAAAACAAATCCCTGTCAAACTGAATAAATCTTATGATAGACGGAGGGTGAGAAATCCCTCTGAATATTAAAGGGGACATAAAATCAAATGCAAATACAATTCCCATCCCGATTATGATATAAAGCATGAGGTTTCTTATAGAATACCTGCCGAATTTGCGCTCCAGTTTATATATTAGATTGTTCATCAAAAAATACCCCATTTTCAATTTGAAGAATAACAGAGTTAGGAATGAGAAACATCCTCATTCCTAACTCCTAAAACCTAAACCCTCACTCAACCGTTTTTCTTCGCTTCAAGCGCGGTAAGAGCATCCTTTCGGGAAAGGTTGATTCGCCCTTGACTGTCAATTTCTGTTACCTTGACCACAATTTCATCGCCTAAGGCGACAACGTCCTCGACCTTTTCAACCCTTTGCTTGTCAAGCTTGGATATATGAACAAGCCCGTCTTTACCGGGGGCAATCTCGACAAACGCGCCGAAATTCATAATTCTGACGACCTTGCCCCTGTAAATAGCCCCAACTTCGGGGTCGTTTACGATAGTATGAATAATTTGCAAAGCCTTGTTGGCTTTTTCAAGATCAAGCCCCGAGATAAATACGCCGCCCTCATCGTTAACGTCAATTTTAACTTCGCAGTCGGCTGAAATCTTTTGGATAACCTTGCCGCCCTGACCGATAATATCGCGGATTTTATCAACAGGCACTTTGGTTTGAAGCATCTTCGGCGCGTATTTGCCAACGGTAGCTCTGTGCGTGGGGATTGCTTTGAGCATAACCTCATCTAAGATGTGAATCCGCGCTTTGCGGGTTTTTTCCAAGGCTTCCTTTATAACTTCCGGCGTTAAGCCGTCTATTTTTATATCAACTTGAATAGCGGTTATTCCCTTATGGGTGCCGCCTACCTTAAAGTCCATATCACCGAAGAAATCCTCTAAGCCTTGAATGTCTACCATGGTTGTAAAGCTTCCGTCCTCTTTGGTGATAAGCCCGCAGGAAATACCGGCAACGGGGGCTTTAATCGGAACGCCCGCATCCATTAACGCTAAAGTTGAGCCGCAAATCGCCCCTTGCGATGTAGAGCCGTTAGATGAAAGAATTTCCGATACCAGCCTGTAGGCATAAGGGAATTCTTCAATCGTGGGTATGACGGGGACTAAAGCCCTCTCCGCCAACGCGCCGTGACCGATTTCACGCCGTCCCGGTCCTCTTGACGGGCGCGTTTCGCCGACAGAATAGGAGGGGAAATTATAATGGTGCATATAGCGTTTGGACTCTTCCTCATCTAAGCCGTCAATTCTTTGGGAATCGCTTACGGGACCTAATGTTGCGACGGTAAGAACCTGCGTCTGCCCTCTTGTAAACAGCCCCGAACCGTGAACGCGCGGCAGTAATCCGACTTCTGAGTGAAGCGGGCGAATTTCGTCAAGACCCCTGCCGTCAACACGCTTGCCCTCATAAAGCCATTCGCGGACAATTTTCTTTTGCAGCTTGTATATACATTCGTCAAGCATAGCTGCCTTGTCGGCATATTCTTCATCGAATCGCGCGTGGATTTCGTCCTTAATCGGGTTTAACCTTTCCTCGCGGATGTTTTTATCATCGGTATCCAAGGCAAGCTTAATTTTGTCCTGCGCCATTTCGCAAATGGCGTTGAACAAGTCGCTGTCAACCGTTTGTGATTCAAAGCTGAACTTTTCCTTGCCTATTTCGCTTTGTATATTTTCTATGAATTTAACTATTTTTACATTTTCCTCATGTCCCGCTAAAATAGCCCGCATCATGGATTCCTCGTCAACTTGATTCGCGCCCGCTTCAATCATTACGATTTTTTCTTTAGTTGAAGCCAACGTCAGCTCTAAGTCAGACCTGCCCCTTTGCGCTAAAGTCGGATTGAGGACAACCTCGCCGTCAACCAGCCCAACGCTGATTCCTCCAATCGGACCGTTCCAAGGAATATCGGAAATCGAAACCGCAATCGAAGCGGCTACCATGCCGCAAATTTCGGGCGAATGGTCTAAATCAACCGACATCACCGTCATCACAACAGAAACATCGTTACGCATATCATCGGGGAAAAGGGGGCGCATCGGTCTGTCAACCACGCGTGACGTTAAAATAGCTTTATCGGAGGGCTTGCCCTCCCTTTTCATAAACGAGCCCGGGATTCTGCCCACGGAATAAAGCCTTTCCTCATAATCAACCGATAGGGGAAAATAATCAATCCCCTCTCTGGGTTTAGCACTTGCCGTGGTATTAGCCATAACAACTGTATCCCCGTATGTTACCCAGCAAGAGCCGTTAGATAATTCACAGGCTTTCCCCGTTTCAACCGTAAGCTCCCGCCCCGCGAAATCAGTCTTAAAAATTCTATGCTTCTCAAACATTAAACTGCCTCCTATTTTTACAATGAACAATTAACAATTAACAATGAACAATTGCAATTAGCTAATTAACAATTTAATTGTTAATTGTTAATTGTTTATTGTTCATTGTTAATTGTTCACTATTTCCTAATTCCCAGCTTTTCGATTGTTGCGCGGTATCGGTTTATGTCTTTTTTCATCAGGTAGTTAAGGAGATTTCTCCTGTGACCAACCATTTTGAGCAGACCGCGGCGTGAATGATGGTCTTTTTTGTGGGTTTTAAGATGCTCCGTAAGGTCGTTGATTCTTCTTGTAAGAATAGCAATTTGAACCTCGGGAGAACCCGTGTCGTTTTCCGAAAGCCTGTTAGCTTCAATCACGGCTGTTTTTTGCTCTTTCAGCAGCATAGTTTCACCTCTTTTACTTTTTCTCCGCAAACATAGAAAGCGGCAGGGTGTTTCCCTTAAAGGGCTTATTCCGCAATCCAAGTAGGCGGTAATCATTGCATAATTAGCATTATACCATAAAAGAATCAATTTGTAAAGGGTTTTTTTGCAAAATTTTACAACGGGCTTTTATTGCCCCTTGCTTATAGCAGTTCTGATTGCTCTTAATTCCTCGGCGGTAAGCTCCCGATGCTCGCCCGGCTTTAACATACCCAGCTTCAGCGGACCTATTGCCGTGCGCCTCAATCGCGCGACCTCCAGCCCAACCGCTTCGCACATCTTGCGTACCTGTCGGTTGCGCCCCTCTTTAATCACGATTTGCAATACGACCCTGCCCGCTTCGTGGTTCAGCACGTTCACATTGGCGGGAAGCGTTTTCCTGCCGTCAATTTCAACCCCCTCGGAAAGCGATATAAGCTGTTCGTCCGTAATATTAGGGCGTACCGTAACCCGATAGGTTTTTGAAACCATCCTGCCCGGGTGCATAATATCGTGCGCGAAAGCACCGTCATTTGTGAACAGCAAAAGCCCCTCGGAGTTTTTATCAAGCCGCCCGACCGGGTAAACCCTGCCGCTCACGCCCTTTAAAAGCTCCGTCACGCACTTTCTGCCCAATTCGTCCGACATGGAGGTGACATAGCCGCGCGGCTTATTCATCATGATATAGCTCAGCTTGCGTTTCTTTTCGCGGTAAACCCTCTCGCCGTCAACGGTTATAATGTCCTTGAAATAAGCACCGTCACCAAGCTTTACGGGTCTGCCGTTTACCTTGACCTTCCCCAGTCTTATATATTCCTCTGCCTTTCTGCGCGAGCAGAGCCCGCTTTCGGCGATTATTTTTTGCAGTCTTATCTTTTCCATATTAAATCCTTTACAAAGTCAATTATAAGCTCGTATAAATTTCTTTTTGGCGGTATAATCACGGCTTCGCTTTCTCCCTCGGCGATAACGGTTACCTCGTCAATCATATTGCCGCCGCTGTAAAACCTCATTGTCCCTACAATATCTCCTTTTGTGACGGGCGCGTATATAAAGCGCGGCGTGATAAGGCTTGCCGTAACCTCGGGCGTTTGCCCGTTTATAACCGTGACCCTCGGCGTATGCCCCAGCGTGAGCGAAACGAAGTCAGCGTCCCCGCCCACAACATTGACGGAAAGCCCCTCGGGGTTGAGCGGAATTTCCTTTGCCAAAACCGATGAAAACCCTTTTTGGTAAAGCTTGGCATGGTCGTTCCAATCGTCGGGCGCGTTTAAGGTAACGCAGATAAGCGTTACGCCGTCCTTGTAAACCGCAGAAACAAGGCATCTTCCCGCCTCATCGGTGAAGCCTGTTTTTACGCCGATACAGCCGTCCAATGACGAGAGCAGACGATTGGTGTTGGTAAGCCATCTTTCATAAGGAGGATTGCCGAAAGAAAGCTTAGCCGACTTAGCGGAGCAAATCTCTTTAAAGGCTTCATTTTTAAGTGCTTCGCGGGTAAGCAGTGCCATATCGTAGGCGGTTGAATAATGTTCTGCGGCGTGCAGTCCCGAAGAGGTTACAAAATTTGTGCGCCTCATTCCGATTTGGGCGGCGCGGGCGTTCATCAACCTTGCGAACCGCGCGTAATCGCCCGCAACGCTTACGGCTGACGCGTTAGCCGCATCATTGCCGGACGGCAGCAGCATACCGTAGCAAAGCGCGCGCTTGGTTACAATATCACCGGGCAAAAGCCCCATGGATGAGCCTTCCTCCATAACCGCCACGGAGTCTACCTCAAATTCTAAATCCAAATCCCCGCTCTCTAATGTCAGCAGGGCGGACATAATCTTTGTAATGCTAGCCATAGGAAGCTTCATATGCTCATTGCCCGCCTCAATCACAGTACCCGTTCCGGCTTCAATCAAAACATATGCTTTTGCGGAAATGTCATCATCAGCCGCCGCATGAAGCCCGCAGGCTGTAAAAAATAAAACAAACGCCGTGCTTAAACTAAAAATTTTCTTCATACAAGACCTCCTTATACGTTTAACAAGGTTTTAGAGTTAAACCTCTCATTCCTCATTTAAAGTATATGGAGCATGTGCCGAAAATATTAGAGCAGGGGAAAACTGTTCAAAAATCAAAATCACTGGTATCGCCCAGCGGGTTGGGGATTTCAGATTTTGGGTCGTCCTTCTTTTTGGTGAAAAGAGACTGCACCTTGCTAATCAAATCGGGCACAAGATTAACGATAGCTCCTGCCGCCGAGGAATCGGAGCTGATTTGCATAAGCTGAACATCGCCGTTGCCGATAACCAAAAAAGCAATAGGCTGGATTGTAACGCCCGCTCCGCTTCCTCCCCCGAAAAGCTCATTGTTTGATTTGGAGGGCAAATCCGAGCCTCCCGCCGCAAACCCGTAAGACACCTTTGACACGGGGATAATCGTTATGGAATCATCAACCTTAATCGGCTTGCCGATTATAGTATCGGCATCGGATAATTCCCGAACCTTGGATATTGCCGACTGCACTAAATCCTTTACTTTTGTTTCCATTTTAAACCATCCTTTATTATAATAATTTATCTGTTAAGGAGTATATGCTTATTTTTGAAAAACCAAATCAGTGTAAGGAATCCGGCTTTCAGAAGCTTGGGTAAACGCATTTTTATGTCAAACTTACCGTTCAAGCGGCTTGCCTTGCCGTCAAAGTCGCATACTATGTTAATTGACTTCACCGAAATCGGGAATAACAATCTCGCCGCCGACAGGGAGTTGTATGTCAGCGCGCTGACCGTTCCGTAGTTCATGGCGGCTTCATACGCGTCATTGCCGCATACGTGGAATTCAAGCTTCATTTGGTCAAGCATTACGGATTTGAGGGTAAGGCGCGTTATTTTTTTGATTTGAGGGTCTTCCCAAACCTCCCCGAGCTTATCTGCGATTCCTTTAATGTATTCGATTGTTTCTGTCAGTCCTTTAGTGCGCGAAGCGTCCTTGTTACTGCTTTTGCTTTGCTTCTCACGGCTTAAAGCCTTGTCTGCTCCGCCGCGCTTGCTTTTTGGGCGGGGGGCGGCTTTGTCTTTGCCTGCCCCTGCATCAAAACGGCGTTTTCTTTTTTTTTCCTTTTTTACCCTCTCTCTGAGCGGGTACAGCTTAAAGAACATATATTTAATTTTAAAGTCAAAGACCTCATCGTAATAGCGAACCTTAATTCGCAGGCTGAAATTAAGCATAACGATAAAAAGCGTTATAAAGCAAAGAATAATCATCAAAGCCGTCACAGCTAACCCTCCTTGTCATCCGAATTGCTCAGTTCGTCAAAGCTGACTTGACCGTCCTTACCGGGCGGCGCGGGCAGGTCGTCTAAGCTTGAAAGCTGAAAGCACCGCAGGAACGCGGGAGTGGTTTTATATGTAATCGGTCTGCCCGGCACGTCAAGCCGTCCTGCTTCTTCCAATAAGTTTTTTTCAACCAGAGAATTAACAACACTGCCGCTGTCAACCCCCCTCACATGCTCAATAAAGCCCTTGGTGACAGGCTGGTTATACGCGATAATGGTCAAAACCTCAAACGCCGCGTTTGAAAGCGGAACGGCTTTTCTTGTTTCCATAGCCGCCTTTATATAGTCAATATATTCGCCCCCGACCGAAAGCTGATAAGCCCCGCCAAGCTTCAGAACAGTAAGCGCGCTGTCAGTCTGCTCGTATCTGTCGCGAAGCAGTTCTATAATATTTTTAAGCGCGCTTGTCTCAATTCCCGAGGCTTGCGCCAGCCGCTCCGATTCCACAGGCTCACCGCTTGCGAATAAAATAGCCTCAATGATAGAAACCTGCTTGATTTTCATATATTACTCCCGTTTGTGTTTGCTTAGTATAGTTTTTATTAAAGCTAATCATGGTATTTTCTTCGTTTAAGACGGTTCTGCCCGATTTGGTAAGCTCCAGAACAGCTAAAAACATGGCAACCCTGTCGGAGCGTTCCTTTAAGTCCCCGAATAAATCATTGATATAACACTCGCCGCTTTTATAAAGGATTCGCAAAAGCCGTATAATCTTTGAGTTAACGGATACAAAGGCTTTTGATACAAGCTCGGTAAACATCTCCGACTTTAGGGGCTTGTCCGGCGTATTAGCGTTGATTACCGCGTAAGCCGCCAAAAGAAGCTCAACTTCGTGCTGTAGGGAGTAGGTGTTGTCAATCTCTATAGCAATGGGGTTTCTTACGGTTATGACATCGGCATTATATCTGCCCTTCATGATTTCCGCGGCTTTTTTGCAGAGCGAATATTCGATAAGCCTGCCTTCAAGCTCTTTTTTCAGTTCCTCCGCTTCCTTGTAGGAGGGGAGGAGAGAAACGGTTTTTATATAAATCAGCCGCGCCGCCATCTCCAGAAATTCTCCCGCAATCTCCATATTCCTCAACGCCATGCTTTCAATATAAGCAAGATACTGCTCTACAAGAAGCATGATGGGTATATCGTATATATTAAGCTTATGCTTGGATATTAAATGAAGTAAAAGGTCAAGCGGACCTTCAAAATTCGCCGCTTCAAGCTTAAATGATAATTGTTCCACACTTATACTCCCCAAATAGCTCTCATCATAACATCCACCCAAGCCGGATAACATCCACCCAGCCGGAAAGGAAATACATTGCATTCATAACCAAGCCGCTGAGATAATTTAAAGGTCCGCGAAGAAGCCCCATAAATACGGCAATCAGCAAAGCAAACATAATAAACCGCTCATAAACCATGATTTTAAAATAAGTTTTTTCGGGCAGAATCAGCGTTATAATCCGCGAGCCGTCAAGCGGCGGAATCGGCATAAGGTTAAATACGGCAAGATAGACGTTAAGCAGGGCACTGTAGCTGAAAAAATAAAGCAAATAGGCATTAGAAAACCATGCCCCGCTAAAAAAAGTGATTTTCCCCAAAACAATCGAAAGATAAGCTAAAATTAAGTTAGACAGCGGTCCTGCAAAGGAGGATAACGCCATGCCTTTTTTAGGCTCTTTAAAATTTGCGGGATTAATCGGTACAGGCTTAGCCCAGCCGACCCCGGCAACCAACATCATCATTGTTCCGAATAAATCAAAGTGCTTAAACGGATTAAGCGTGATTCTGCCTTGTTCCTTAGCCGTATTATCGCCCAGCCAATGAGCGGCGAGGGCGTGCGCGGATTCGTGCACGGGGAAAGCCGTGCAGAGTACAATGATTCTTACCAGCGTGCTGAAAATATCGTTATTGTGCATATTACATATATCTGCCTTTCATAAATACCAAATTATATTATACTATATTCAACATAAAATTACAATAGATTTATTAAATATTTTATTTTTTTCAAAAAAAAGCTTGCAATCCTTATAAGACTGTGATAAAATTATAATGTTGACTTAAAATTAGCGGTAAAGGAGGTGCTGCGGCATGGCAAAATGCAGTATCTGTGATAAAGGCGTTTCCTTCGGAATCAGGGTTTCCCACTCGCATCGCCGTTCCAACAGGACTTGGAAGCCTAACGTACAGCGCGTCAGAGCAATCGTAAACGGTACTCCTATGAGAATTTACGCTTGCACCCGATGCATGAGGTCGGGTAAGGTGACAAGGGCGGTTTAGGGCTCTGTATGCTGAAATGCTAACAATGTAACAAGGGCGTTCATCGGATAATTTTGAAATTTTCGGATTTCACTTTATTTATCCGATGAATGTCTTTTGGTTGTTAGAAAGTTATCAAATCCATGCAAAAAAGCGCGACTTTGAGCGCGCTTTGGCAACTATCTCCCGCAAGCAACCCCTAAGCAAACAACGATATTCCCGTAAAGATATAGATTCCGAAATAAATTGTGTGAAACAGGTTTAAAAAATAGATGGCGAGTTTAAGCTTTTGAAGCTTGTGTATGAAATCCATAACCTTTTCATTTCCGTCCATGATGCCGTTTACCATATAAACAGAAACGGCGACTCCGGCTATGCAGTCTGCAATTAATATAGCCACAATGAGGGTAAATATGGTGTTGTTTATGATAACGGCGGTTGCAATTAAGTAAAATATAAGTATTATCGCAAGTAAAATTGCGGCAGATAAAGCACCGTTCCAAACTCCCGTAGCCATCTGGGACGGCAGCTTTTGCGTATTTTCAATAGTATCCTCAAAGCGTTCCTTTTGATAATCTCGGTTTATTACATTTTTAGTCGCCGAAATGGTCATGATGCTGTATATTAACCATAAAATAACAATTGATATATGAACATTCAATTGCCGCTCACCTCCTTAATTTATGCCGCTGTTTTATTATACCAAATATAAGATGAGGTTGTCAATCTCTTTTCGAGTTAAACCTGTCATACGCGCAACTTTCTCTATTGAATCCCCATCGGCAAGTAAGTTTTTGGCAAGTTGAGCGTTTCTCTCATTTATCCCCTCACGCATCCCCTCTTGCCTACCCTCACGCATCCCCTCACGCCTTGCATGAGCCAAAGCCGAGGCTTCATTAAGTCTTGCCAGTTCTCTTAACCTTGTAGCTTCCTTAAATTCGGACGTAACTGTTACTGTTTTGTATGCACTAATTGCCTCTTGCATTTCTTCTACCTCCATTTCCTCAATTTTTTTCAAATCTTCTTCGGTTTTCGCTTTGAATAACGCAAGCCATAGACTAAGCCTATCGGTTTTTGATAGGTTTTCAACAGGCAACTTCGGCAGTTCAAAATAATGCAGACAAAACTTATCCGTCAATTGAGTGTGTCTGCTTACTTCGAGAGCATGAAACTCCGAGTGAAAGCCGTCATAATCTTTAAACATCGTGAAGCTTACAATGCTTATTACAATCGCCTTCGGCAAATCCGAGTAACTATCGCCTGTTTGCAAAGCAGTGGAATATTCCCGCGCCCAATAATACAGGCTTCGCTCCGGGAAATCGCCCGCGTTATCGACTTGGACTTCAAGGTCAACGCGTTGACCGTTCACCACCATGTTTATGTCGAGCCGACAAAACTTATCGCCGAGTGTCTCCGGCGGGATTTCGGCATTGCGGATTTCAAACTGCTCAATGCTGTCGAGAGGAATATTAAGCAATGTCGCTACAAGACTTTTCAGCAATTTAACATGCTTGGTAAAAATCATTTTGAATAGTAGGTCGTAAGTGAATTTGTATTCAAGTTCATTCATAAATTCGTTCCCCCTTTATTAGTCTTATTATAACAGATTTTCAGCAAGATGTCAAGGATAAGCTAATTTGTCTTGTTAATTTAATTGTTGCTAAGTTTGTTTACAATTAAATTACCGTACAAATTTACAAAAAATACTTGAAATGAGTATTATAATATGTTAAAATAGGATTTAAGCGGTTTGGATTCGTAACAGTTCCGTATGCTCTGACCGCTATTTTCCAATGATTGACAGGAGGAATGTTAAAATGATAACCGCAGGCGATTTTAGGAACGGCGTAACCTTTGAGGAAGACGGCGGAGTATGGCAGGTTGTTGAATTTCAGCATGTTAAGCCGGGTAAGGGCGCGGCTTTTGTTCGCACTAAGGTCAAGAATGTAATAACGGGCTCGGTTATTGAAAAAAGCTATAACCCCTCGGCGAAGTTTCCTACGGCTTTTATTGAGCGGAAGGATATGGAATACACCTATGCCGACGGCGACCTTTACTATTTTATGGATAATGAAACCTACGAGCAGGTTCCGATAAGCAAAAGCGAGCTTGGCGACAGCTTCAGATTTGTAAAGGAGCAGATGGTCTGCAAAGTTCACTCATATAAGGGCAAGGTTTTCGCGGTTGAGCCGCCCAATACGGTCGCGCTCAAAATTATCCACACCGAGCCCGGCGTTAAGGGCGATACGGCGACAAATGTTGTCAAACCCGCCACGCTTGAAACCAATGCCGAGGTAAAAGTACCGCTGTTTATAAACGAAGGCGATACGATTAGGGTGGACACGAGAACAGGCGAATATCTGGAGCGGGCATAAAATTTTGTAATTACGGCATAATAAATGAACAACGAAGCGTAATTATCAATTGTCAATTCTCAATTGTCAATTGTAAAAAAGGGGAGGACTTACTGTGGACTTGGGTAAAAAGGCGGCTTATTTGAAAGGACTTATTGACGGCTTGTCGATTGACGAAACGACAAAGGAGGGCAGAATTATCACCCTTATGGCTGATATTCTGGAAGATACGGCTCTGATAATAGAGGATTTGCAAGAGCAAATTGACGAAATCATCGAAGTTGTCGATATTATGGACAGGGATTTGGGAGAGCTTGAAAGTGACTTTTACGACGAGGACTATTATGACGACGACGAGGACGATGAATATGACTTTTTTGAAGATGACCTTTACGAAGTAACCTGCCCCTCCTGCAAGGATACGATTTATCTGAACGAGGATATGCTGGACGAAGGCTCAATGGATTGCCCGAACTGCGAAGAATTTTTGGAATTCGATGTCGATTTTGACGATTGGGAAGAAGACGAAGAGTAAGCCAATATACAATTAACAGTTAACAATGAACAATGAACAATTAAGGTGTTACGCCCTTGGCGTAACATTTTAATCCGTTGGCGAAGCCGATATATTCATTGCTAACTGTTAATTGTTAATTGTACATTGTTTTAAGGGGTGTATTTTCTTTGAAGGTTGATGCTAAGAAGCTGGCGGTAATGGGGTTGCTTTGTGCTTTTGCTTACATATTGATGTTTTTTATACGGATACCGCTCATGCCGGCGGCACCGTTTTTAAAATATGACCCTAAGGATGTTGTGATTATTATAGGGGGCTTTATCTACGGTCCCGCGGCGGCTTTTTGCATGTCCGCGGTTGTTTCGCTTTTGGAGATGGTGACGGTCAGCGATACGGGACCTGTGGGCGCGTTTATGAATATGCTTTCAACCTGCTCTATTGCTTGCTCCGCGAGCCTTGTATATAAGGAAAGCAAAAGCATGAAGAGTGCGGTTATCGGACTTGCAATCGGTACTTTAATTGCCACGGCGGCAATGGTTTTGTGCAATATTTTAATCACTCCCGCTTATATGGGCGTGCCGCGCGCGGTCGTCAGCCAAATGATTATGCCCGTTTTTGTACCCTTTAATTTGATAAAGGGCGGCTTAAATTCTGTTATAACCATTTTGGTATTAAAAGGAACTCAATTGGCATTGGTTAAAAAACGGTAAAGGAACGGTTACAAAGTGGTTAAGAAAGACATCGCTTCATACTCTCTTGACAAATTAACCGCTCAACTTTTACAATTTGAGGTAAAAAAATATCGCTCAAAACAGGTTTATGAGTGGCTTCACGACAAGAAAGTGGTAGATTTTGCCGAAATGAGCAACATTCCATTGTCATTACGCACAAAATTGAATGATGCTTTTTATATAAATGACATAAAAATTGCAAGAAAGCTTGAAAGTAGTACAGAAAATACGGTAAAATATTTATATAGGCTTATGGACGGCAATTATATTGAAACCGTGCTGATGGACTACAAGCACGGAAACAGCCTTTGCATATCCACGCAGGTTGGCTGCAGAATGGGTTGCCGTTTCTGCGCTTCGGGTGAGAGCGGCTTTGTCCGCAACCTTGCGCCTTCGGAGATGCTTTCTCAAATCTATGAAACGCAGAGGGAAAGCGGCGCGGTCGTTAACAGCGTTGTCCTGATGGGAATCGGAGAGCCTTTGGATAATTTCGACAACACGATTGATTTTTTAAAATTACTCTCCTTTGAAACGGGTAAGAATATGAGCCTTCGGCGAGTATCGCTCTCGACCTGCGGGCTTGTTCCCGAGATATATAAGCTTGCAGAGCTTCGGTTAGGGCTCACCCTTTCCGTATCACTCCACGCTTATAACGATGAAAAACGAAACCGACTGATGCCCGTTAATAAAAAATATAACATATCCGAGCTGATGAAGTCATGCAAATACTATGCCGAAAAGACGGGCAGACGAATCTCCTTTGAATATGCGGTGATTGCAGGCGAAAATAATTCGGAAGAGGATGCGGACGGACTGCTTCGGCTGCTGTCCGGCATAAATTGCCATGTTAACCTTATCCCTGTTAACCAAGCTAAGGAGCAGGGCTTTAAGGCTACGAAAAAGGATTGCGAGGATTTTTTATCCATGCTTTCAAGGGGCGGGCTGAATGTTACAATCCGCCGTACTCTGGGCGCGGATATAAATGCCGCGTGCGGACAGCTTAGGGGACAATTATATAAGAAACCGTTGAATGATATGTAAACGGATTCTGAGCGGAGGTGAAGCTTTTGAAGGTCTATTCCGATACAAATATCGGCTTAATCAGAGATGAAAATCAAGACAGGGTTCGTACCGTCGTTTTGGGAGAGGACGCCGTTTTCGCGGTAGTTTGCGATGGAATGGGCGGAGAAAACGCGGGAAGCGAAGCAAGCGAAAAGGCAATCGGGATTATTTACGACAGGGTAACGAAGGTTTACCGCTCGGACTGTAATGCGGAGTCTGTTAGAAGTCTGCTGATTTCATCTGCGATGACGGCGAATGCCGTTATATTCGATATGGCGGCTTCCAATATGAATAAAAAGGGCATGGGAACGACCTGCGTTGCGGCTTTGCGCCGCGGAAATCGGCTTCATGTCATAAGCGTGGGGGATTCAAGAGTATACTTAATCGGTAACGGGATTGCACAAATCACCAAGGACCATTCGGTTGTTATGCAGATGTATGAAAACGGCGAAATCAGCAAGGAAGAAATCAAGGACCACCCCCGGCGGAATTATATCACCAAAGCGATAGGGGTAACGCCGAGCTTGACACCCGACTACTTCGCGGTTGACGTTGACGATGATTCCGTGATTATGCTTTGCTCGGACGGTCTTACCAATCATTGCGATGAGAACGCAATTTTACGCGCCGCGAAAAGCACGTCCGCAGAAGAGCTGTCCGCCAAGCTGATTAAGCTTGCCTTAGACGACGGCGGCAAGGACAATATAACAGTAGCAGTCATTAGCAATTAACAGTTAACAATTAACAATTAACAATTAAGGAGTTACGCCCGTGGCGTAACATTGCTAAACTACTACAATCCGTCGGCGAAGCCGACACATCAATTGTTAATTGTTAACTGTTAATTGTTAATTAAAAAAGAGGGGTTTGTTATGGATAAGAATATCGGGAAGAAGCTGGACGGTCGTTATGAAATCACCGAACTTATAGGGGTCGGCGGCATGGCGGACGTATATAAGGCTACGGATATTTTAGAGGGCAAAACGGTTGCCGTTAAGATTCTGAAGAACGAGTTTATGGATAACGAAGAGTTTATCCGCCGATTTAGGAATGAATCTAAGGCGATTGCCGTTTTATCGCATCCTAATATTGTTAAAATTTTCGATGTGGGCTTTACCGAGAAAATTCAGTTTATCGTTATGGAGCATATTGACGGAATTACTTTAAAGGAATTTATGGAACAGCAGGGAGTGCTTAAATGGAAGGACAGCGTTCATTTTATAGTGCAAATCCTCCGCGCTCTTCAGCACGCGCACGACAGGGGGATTGTTCACCGCGATGTTAAGCCGCAAAATATAATGCTGTTCCCCGATGGGACTATCAAGGTCATGGACTTTGGAATTGCCCGCTTCGCCCGCGAGGAGGGCAGGACAATTTCCGATAAGGCGATAGGCTCTGTTCACTATATCAGTCCCGAGCAGGCGCGGGGCGACATTACCGATGAGAAAAGCGACATCTACTCAATAGGTGCTATGCTGTATGAAATGCTTACGGGCGTTAAGCCGTTTGACGGCGATAACCCCGTTGCAGTCGCGCTTATGCACATGCAGGAGGAAGCTGAGCCGCCGCGCTCCATTAACGATTCAATCCCGGAGGGGCTTGAAGAAATTATTATCAGAACCATGCAAAAAGAGCCCTCTAAGCGGTATCAGTCGGCTTCTGAGATGATAAAGGATATTGACGAATTTAAAAAAAATCCCAGCATTGTTTTTGAATATACTTATATTTCCGATAAAACGCAGTATTATAGTACCAGTGCGGTATCGAGGGCAGCCGCCGCTTATGAGGCAAACGCGCCTAAAGGCAACTTGCCCGCAAGAGCTACGGAGCGAAGCGTTGAGATGAAAAAGCAAAAAGCTGTTCCGGCGAGGGTAAACAGCCGAGCGTCTTATGAGTATGACGATTACGCCGATTATGATTACGATGAATATGACGATTACGGAGATGAAACCGTTTCCAAATCTTCTTATTTCGTTGTGGTTCTTACCGCTATTGCGGCGGTGGTTATTATCCTTGTCGTCGGCTTTATCGCTTACGTAATACGGAGCGTGATAACGCCGGAGTTGCCGCCTACCTTGCAGATGCCTAATCTGGTGGGCTTGAATTTTCAAGAGGCTAAATCTTATTATACGAGAAATTTTGAGTTAAGAATTGAAGAACAGGTGTTTTCCGTTGACAAACCCGAGGGCGCGATTATTTCTCACAGCCCCGAGGCGGGGGAGGATTACGTTGACGGGCGGGGGATTGTCAGGGCGGTCGTAAGCAGGGGGACGCGGATGGCGACTGTTCCCAGAAATGTCGGCGTTGATTCAACGGGTGCAACGGCGGCTCTCAGAGGCGAGGGCTTCAATGTCAGAATTATTATGGAATTCAGCGACAGTGTGGTGAATGACATTGTAATCAGGTCGGACCCGCCTCAGGGCGCGGAAATTCCTTACGGCACAGAGGTTACGCTGTTTGTGAGCAGGGGCGATGAGGAGGCGAATGTAGTCGTCCCGAGCCTTGTCGGCAAAACGATTACAAACGCCAGAGCAAGCATTGGGGACGGGCTGACGATACAGGAGGTTCAAGTAAGCGACCTTGCTCCCGAGGGGACGATTCTGGAACAAAGCTTGCCGTCGCATAAGGAGGACGGCGAGGTTAACGTAGTTAGAAAAGGCTCTCTCATTGTCCTTTCGGTAAGCACGGGCGATGTCCCCGCGCAGGATGCCGTCATAAGTTTCAGCCTTCCGAATAACGCTACGGGGAGAGGGACGTTTAACTGCTATTTCAACGGCGTGATAGTAGGTACTTCTAATATAGATAACCTTGCATACGCCTCTACCGTTAATATATCGGTGAACGGCAACGGAATCCAGAGAATCATCCTTGAAGCGGTGAACGATGACACGGGCAACAGCGCGCAGATAGGCGACTATACGGTTGACTTTACCGTTGCGCCCCCGAGTGTGACCGCAAACAGCACCGACCGGGAAGCTTTCCGCTCCGTTTTCAGCGGCGCAACAACTACGGTTACAACCCCCTATATCCCTCCCTACGACCCATACTACCCATACGACCCGTTTACCTACCCGCCCACGGAAACAACGACCGATGAAGAGTGGTGGAACAATCTGTTCAACGGGTATTAAACATGAACTATACGGACGGTTTAATTACTAAATCCATCGGGGGTCTTTACTTCGTTGAGACCCCTTTGGGCGTTTTAGAATGTAAGGCAAGGGGAATTTTCAGAAAAATGAATATATCCCCCTGCGCGGGCGACAGGGTTAGGGTGGAGGAGATTAGCGGCTTAACGGGTGTTATCGCTGAAATATACGAGCGTAAAAACAGCATCGTGCGCCCGCCCTTGGCTAACCTTGACAGGCTGGTATTCGTTGTTTCGACCTGCGAGCCTTATCCTAATTACGCTTTGCTTGACAAGTTTATCGCCGTAGCGGAATTTAAGGATATAATCAGCATGATTGCCGTGACGAAGAGCGATTTGCTGATTAATGATGAAATCAAGGATATTTATAAAGATTCCGGGGCGGAGGTCTTTGAAATAAGCTACGATGAGCCCGAAACGGTAAAAAGTCTTTCGGAAAGGCTCGCGGGCGGCATAAGCGCGTTCACGGGTAATACGGGCGTCGGCAAATCAACATTGCTCAATTTTATTGACGGCAGGTTTGCGGTTGAAACGGGCGAGGTCAGCAAAAAACTGGGCAGGGGCAGGCATACGACAAGGAGCGTAGAACTGTATAAGCTTAAAAGCGGCGGCTATATAGCCGATACGCCGGGCTTTTCAACCTTTGATATAAAAAAATACGGTACGATAAATAAAGAACAGCTTGAAGCCTGCTTTAGGGAGTTTGAAAGCTGTTTGGGGAAATGCCGATTTCAAGGCTGCTCTCACACAAAGGAGCAGGAATGTGCCGTAAGGGAAGCGGTTGACGGAGGCGAAATCCCAAGGCGGCGGTATAACAGCTATGTTGAAATGTATGATGAGGTTAAGGAGCTTCGGGAGTGGGAAAGTAACAAAAAACGCAGCAAATTGTAGTTTTTTGTTAAAGTTGCACAAATTTAACAGGTGTTCTCTTTGATTTTTCTACGCGGATTTGCTTGAAAAAATCAAAAAACCTATTGCAATTGTGTTTTAGATGTGTTATAATAGCATTTGCGTGACTGCGAAATACGATACACACGGCGGCGTTGAAGTGCGGGGATACGGTTGAGCGGCTTAGAGCAATTCATTCACAGTTCTCACATTCCAAGCCTTAAACACCCAAATTATCCGTCAAGGATTACACAGGAGGCGATTATAAGTGGCGGCAGTCAATGAGAAGCTTAGAATCAAGGTTAAAGGTTACGACCATGCGGTTGTAGATGCGGCAACGACAAAAATTGTTGACGCGGCTAAACGCAGCGGCGCGAAGATTTCGGGTCCTATACCGCTTCCCACGGAGAAAGAGGTTATAACCATTCTCCGCGCGGTGCATAAATATAAGGACAGCCGCGAGCAGTTTGAAATGAGAACGCACAAAAGGCTGATAGACGTTATGCGTCCTACGGCTAAAACCACGGAAGCCTTACAGGGTCTTGAACTGCCGGCGGGCGTTGACATTGTAATGGAAATTAAGTAAACAAGTTTACCATTTCCGAGGTTTCCGCATGAAGGTCATGTTGCTTTTTTAAAAATAAGAAAGGGCAACCAATAACCAAAATTAGCTATTAATTAAGAAGCAATTGTTAATTGTTAACTGTTAATTGTTAATTGGTAAGGGAAGGATGGTCAGTTATGACAAAGGCTCTCATCGGGAAGAAAGTCGGTATGACACAGATTTTTGATGAAGCTACAGGCAAGGTGATTCCTTTGACGGTCGTTGAAGCCGGACCTTGCGTTATAGTACAGAAAAAAACCGTTGAAAACGATGGTTACAGCGCAGTCCAGATGGGATTTGGGGATATGAGGGACAAACTCGCCAACAAACCCAGAAAAGGGCATTTTGCCAAAGCGGATGCGGCTGTTAAGAAAGTTTTAAAAGAATTTAAGCTTGAAAATTCGGACACGATTGAGGTCGGTTCAATTCTGAAAGCAGATACCTTTGAGCCGGGCGACATGGTTGATGTAAGCGGGATTTCCAAGGGTAAGGGCTATCAAGGCACGATTAAAAGGCACGGATTCAGCAGAATCAAGGAAACGCACGGCTCCGGTCCTACTCACAGGCACGCCGGTTCTATGGGAGCTTGCTCCTCGCCGTCGCGCATATATAAGGGCAAGGGGATGCCGGGGCATATGGGCTTTGAGAAGGTTACGGTTCAAAATCTTGAAGTTGTCAAGGTTGACGCGGAAAATAACCTTATAGCAATCAGAGGGGCTGTACCCGGTCCGAGCAACGGAATCGTTACCGTTTGTGACGCTGTTAAAAAGAGAAAAAAAGCATAGAAGGAGGAAGCGATAATGCCTAGCGTAAAAGTTTTAGATATGACGGGTAAAGAGGTTTCCGACTACGAGCTTTCTGCTCTCGTTTTCGGCGTAACGCCGAATAAAACCGCCATGCACACGATGGTAGTCAGCTATCTGGCAAATCAAAGGCAGGGAACGCAATCTACGCTTACACGCACGGAAGTGCGCGGCGGCGGAAGAAAACCTTGGAGGCAGAAGGGTACGGGGCGCGCCCGTCAAGGCTCGACCAGAGCTCCCCAATGGACACACGGCGGAGTTGCTTTAGGTCCTAAACCCAGAAGCTATCGGTTTTCCGTAAACAAAAAGGTTAAGAGAATCGCCATGAAATCGGCTTTGTCCACGAAGGTGCTTGACAATAATATGATTGTTTTGGACAGCATTAAGATGAATGAGTTTAAAACGAAAACCATTATAACAATGCTGAACGATATAAAGGCTTCGGGCTCTAAAGCACTGATTGTTATGCCGGCGGCGGACTGCCATGTGATTAAGAGTGCTTCAAATATTCCGGGGGTTAAGACGGCTCTGCCGAATACCCTTAATGTATATGATATTCTCAACTATGACAAATTTATTGTAGTTAAAGACGCTCTTTCCAAAATTGAGGAGGTGTACGCGTAATGGTCGCTCAGGATATTATTGTAAAGCCCATCGTTACGGAGAAAAGCATGGGGCTGCTGGCGGACAATAAGTACACTTTCAGAGTAGCTAAATCGGCGGGCAAAATTGAAATAGCCAAAGCAGTGGAGGAGCTTTTCAATGTTGATGTCGCCCGAGTAAACACAATGCACGTCAGAGGGCGCAGGAAGAGAATGGGCAAGTATGAGGGCGTTACGCCGAGCTGGAAAAAAGCGATAGTTACGCTTGCCGATGGTTCTAAGACAATAGAATTCTTTGACGGAATGATGTAAACGAGGTTTGAGGATTTAGGTTTGAGGGTTTTGGTTTTAGATATAACTCCCGCCGCCTAATCTCGTTAATGAGTATGTTCTACTAATTCGAGGAGGTATTATAATGGCTGTTAAATCATATAAGCCAACGACCCCTTCAAGGCGTCAGATGACTGTTACCGATTACAGCGTTCTTTCCAAGGTTGAGCCGGAAAAAAGCTTGCTGAAGCCCCTTAAAAAGAAAGCCGGCAGAAACAGCTACGGAAGAATCACGGTTCGCCACAGGGGCGGAGGAAACAGAAGAAAATACAGGGTAATTGATTTCAAGAGAAATAAGCACGGCATGAACGCTACGGTGTTAACCCTTGAATACGACCCGAACAGAAGCGCGTTTATCGCATTGGTTCAATATGAGGACGGCGAGAAACGATATATTATAGCTCCTAACGGCTTATCTGTCGGCGATGTGATAAGCTCCGGCGCAGGCTCGGATATAAAGCCGGGCAACGCACTTAAAATGAGCGACATTCCCGTTGGTACTTTTATCCACAATGTAGAGCTTCACCCCGGCAAGGGAGCGCAGCTTGTAAGGTCGGCGGGAAATATGGCGCAGCTTATGGGTAAAGAGGGCGCATACGCGCTGGTTAGGCTTCCCTCGGGAGAGATGAGGAAGATTGAATCCGGCTGTATGGCTACTGTAGGGCAGGTTTCTAATATTGACCATGAGAATATCAACGTAGGCAAGGCGGGAAGAACGCGCCATATGGGAATCCGCCCGACGGTTCGCGGCTCGGTTATGAACCCTTGCGACCACCCTCACGGCGGAGGAGAGGGTAAATCTCCGATTGGACGCCCGGGTCCTGTTACTCCTTGGGGTAAGCCCGCGTTGGGTTATAAGACGAGAGACAAGAAAAACAAGTCCGATAAATTTATTGTTAAGAGAAGAAACGCGAAATAGCGTGCGTGGGAGCAAGAGCGGGGAGCTGGAGGCTAGGGCTTTTATAAAACTCAGATTTCAGCTTTCAAGACTTAAGCCTCAATTAACAGGAGGGTAATTATGAGCAGAAGCGTAAAGAAAGGACCTTTTATACAGGAGGCTCTTTTAAAAAGAATTATCGCCATGAATGAAGCGGGCGAAAAGAAAGTTCTTAAAACATGGAGCAGGGCTTCTACCATATTCCCGGATTTTGTCGGGCATACGGTCGCCGTTCATGATGGCAGAAAGCATGTTCCCGTTTATGTTACCGAGGATATGGTAGGTCACAAATTCGGCGAATTTGCTCCGACGAGGACCTACAAGGGTCACGCGGGGTCAAAAACCTCCAACACGGCAAAAGGCAGGTAGGCAGTACAGTTAACGGTTAGCATTGACTAATGTTAACTCCGAAAGGAATGAAATAAATGGAAGCCAGAGCATATTTGAAAAATACTCGGATTGCGCCAAGAAAGGTTCAGATTGTTCTTGACCTTATCAGAGGTAAGGATATTGAAAACGCAACGGCGATTTTAAAGCATACGCCTAAAGCCGCCTGCGAGCATTTATTAAAGCTTTTAAACTCAGCCGTGGCAAACGCGGAGCATAATCACGGAATGGACAGGGATTTCCTTTATGTTTCGGAATGTTTTGTCAGCCCCGGACCGATTATGAAAAGGATTATGCCAAGGGCGCACGGCAGAGCTTTCCGCATCAACAAGAGAACTTCTAATGTTACGCTTGTTGTCAGTGAAAAATTGTAACGCAATCAAGTGCAGGCGGGGCGTGGAACAAATACGGCGCGGACTTGCAGGAAAGGGTGGTTATTTTTAATGGGACAAAAGGTTAATCCGCACGGCTTACGGGTTGGAATTATTAAAGATTGGGATTCGCGTTGGTTTGCTAATAAGGCGACCTTCGGAGACACCTTGGTTGAAGATTACAACATCCGCGAGCTTATTAAAAAAGAGCTTTATGCGGCGGGGATTCCCCGTATAGAAATTGAGAGGTTTGCCGATAAGGTTAGAGTTCATATTCATTGCGCGAAGCCCGGTATCGTTATCGGTCGCGGCGGCGAGAATGTTGAAAAGGTGCGTTTGAAGGTCGAGAAGATGATAAGTAAGACGGTGTTAATCAACATCGTTGAGGTAAAATCACCCGATTTAAGCGCGCAAATTGTAGCCGAAAGCATTGCCGCTCAGCTTGAAAACAGAGCTTCTTTCAGACGCGCGATGAAGCAAGCAATCGGCAGAGCGATGAAATTGGGCGCAAAGGGTATTAAAACCAGAGTTTCGGGTCGCTTGGGCGGTGCTGAAATTGCACGCTCCGAGAGCTATAATGAGGGAACAATTCCTCTTCAGACGATTCGCGCGGACATAGATTACGGCACTGCGGAAGCCCACACGACCTACGGACGCTTAGGCGTTAAGGTTTGGATTTATAAAGGCGAGGTTCTCAAAGGCGATGTTGACGCGGCTAAGGCGCGCGCGGCATTATCCGCGGCAGGCACTGAAAAGCCGGAAAGAAAAAAACGCCCCGATAACAGGAACAGGGGCGGCGGCGACAGACCGCGCAACAATTACGGCGGCGGCAGAGGCGGCGGAGGCTTTAACAACAGAGACGGCGGAAGAACAGGCTCTTCAAATAATAACGCCGGAAGAGGAGGAGGTTCGTCTAATGCTACTTCCTAAAAGAGTGAAATACAGGCGCGTTCACAGGGGCAGGATGAGAGGGCAGGCTACCAGAGGCAATACCGTTTCAAACGGCGAATTCGGATTGCAGGCTCTTGAACCTTCTTGGATTACGTCAAACCAAATTGAAGCAGCCCGTATCGCGATGACCCGTTATATAAAAAGAGGCGGTCAAGTTTGGATTAAAATTTTCCCCGACAAGCCGGTAACGGAAAAACCCGCCGAAACACGAATGGGTTCGGGTAAAGGTTCGCCCGAGTATTGGGTTGCGGTTGTAAAGCCGGGCAGAGTTATGTTTGAAATATCCGGCGTACCCGAGGAAACCGCACGCGAGGCTATGCGCCTTGCAATGCACAAGCTCCCCGTAAAGTGTAAGTTTGTTACACGGGCGGAGCAAGGAGCGAAAGCGTAAATCTGAAAAGCTTTGCTTTACAAAACGCGGGTTTCGGGACATTGCTTGAAACGCCGCAGCATGTAAGAAAGGGTGGTTAATATTATGAAAGCTGCCGAAGTCAGGGATATGTCAGCGTTGGAGCTTGACAATAAGTTAATCGATTTGAAAAAAGAGCTTTTCGCGCTTCGTTTTCAACATGCGGTTAATCAGCTTGAAAATCCTACACGTATAAAAGTGGTAAAAAAAGACATCGCCCGAGTTAAGACAATTATGCGCGAACGCGCACTTAATCAGTAGAAAGGGAGGAACTCGAAAAATGTCTGAAAAAGCATCGGTAAGAAACCTTAGGAAAACCAGAGTGGGTAAGGTTGTTTCAAATAAAATGGACAAAACGATTGTTGTTGCTATAGTTGACAGCGTGGCGCATCCGCTTTATAAGAAGATTATCAAAAGAACAATTAGGCTCAAAGCGCACGATGAAAACAACACCTGCGGCATCGGAGACAGGGTTGAAATAATGGAAACCCGTCCGCTATCCAAGGATAAGCGGTGGAGATTAGTTAAGATTATCGAAAAAGCGAAATAAATCCAATTGAAAATTGACAGCGCGCAAAAAACAATGCTCTGATTGTTATTTGTTATTTGTTAATTGTTAATTGAAAGAGAGGGGATTTGCGCTGTGGTACAGATGCAGACTTATTTAAAAGTCGCCGATAATACAGGGGCTAAGGAAATCATGTGTATCAGGGTTCTTGGCGGCACTCGCAGGAGATACGCCAATATCGGCGATGTCATAGTAGCCTCGGTAAAGAAAGCGGCACCCGGCGGTGCTGTGAAAAAGGGCGATGTGGTAAAGGCGGTAATTGTGCGCTCGGCTAAGGGGCTTCGCCGCGAAGACGGGACGTATATTCGTTTTGACGAGAATGCTGCCGTTATTATAAAAGAAGATAAAAATCCGAGAGGGACTCGTATATTCGGTCCCGTCGCTCGTGAGTTAAGGGAGAAAGATTACCTTAAAATCTTGTCCCTCGCTCCCGAAGTGCTTTAGGGAAGGAGCGGGGAAATGAAGAATAAATTACACGTAAAAACAGGAGATACGGTGATTGTCCTGTCCGGTAAGGATAAGGGTAAAAAAGGTAAGGTTTTAGAGGTATCAACGAAGGAGAGCAAAGTAATCGTTGAGAATATTAATATCGCTAAAAAGCACCTTAAACCGCAGAGAATGGGTCAAGCAGGCGGAATTGTAAAGGTAGAGGCTCCTTTGTACGCTTGTAAGGTTATGGCTGTATGTCCTAAATGCGGAAAACCGACAAGGCTCGCTCACAAAATAGAAGCAAACGGCGAAAAATCCAGAGTTTGCAAGCACACTGACTGCCAAAAAGAATATTAAGGAGGGAGAAACTGTTATGGCGTCAAATTTAAAGGAACTTTACACGAATACCGCGTCTCCCGCTTTAATGAAGCAATTCGGATATAAAAGCGTTATGCAAATCCCTAAAATTGAAAAGGTAGTCGTAAATGTCGGAGCCGGAGAGGCTAAGGATAACGCGAAGATGATTGAGGCTATTATGAACGATTTGGCTTTGATTACCGGGCAAAAGCCGGTTATCTGCCGCGCTAAGAAATCGGTCGCTAACTTTAAGCTCCGCGAGGGTATGCCGATTGGCGTTAAGGTGACACTCAGAAGCGAGAGAATGTACGAGTTTTTAGACAGGCTTTTTAACGTAGCGTTTCCGAGGGTTCGTGACTTTAGGGGGATTAGCCCCAACTCCTTTGATGGCAGAGGAAACTATTCCACGGGTATTAAAGAGCAGCTTATTTTCCCCGAAATTGTTTATGATAAAATCGACAAGGTAAGGGGTATGGATATAAACATCATCACCACCGCCAATACGGATGAAGAAGCCAAGCTTTTGCTTGAGCTTATGGGTGCGCCTTTCGCAAGCGCGGGCGCGGGCAGATAATTCGGAAAGGAATGAACTGAAAATGGCTAAAAAAGCGATGAAGCTTAAACAGCAAAGAACTCCTAAATTTTCCACAAGAGCTTATAACAGATGTAAAATCTGCGGCAGACCGCACGCTTATCTCAGAAAATTCGCCATTTGCCGTATCTGCTTTAGGGAGCTTGCTCACGATGGGCATATTCCGGGGGTAAAGAAAGCAAGCTGGTAATTTAGTTATCGGGAAATAGTAGTTAAGTTAGTTAGCAGTACTGCTGACGGCAGGTATTATTTTCCAGCCACAAAAAGAGGAGGTTGCAGTGTATGCAGATTACAGATGCGATAGCGGATTTGTTAACCCGGATACGCAACGCGAATTCCGCGAAGCACTCTACGGTTGACGTTCCCGCTTCTAATATGAAAAAAGCGATTACTCAAATCCTTGTTGACGAGGGATATTTGAGGAGCTACCAGATTATTGACGACGGCAAGCAGGGGATTATAAGAATCACCCTTAAATACGGCGAAAATAAATCAAAGGTTATAACGGGCTTGCGCCGTGTTTCAAAGCCGGGCTTGCGTATTTATTCAAGCTGTGAGGATATGCCCAAGGTAATGAAAGGGCTTGGCGTTGCCATTATTTCAACGTCCAAGGGTGTTATGACCGATAAAAAAGCGAGAGCGCAGGGCGTGGGCGGAGAAGTCCTCGCGTTTGTGTGGTAAAAAGGAGGAACGCAATATGTCACGTATAGGCAGAAAACCGATTGGCGTTCCGGCGGGAGTTGACGTTAAAATCGATGGAAGCGTTGTTACCGTAAAAGGTCCTAAGGGTACGCTTTCAAATACGTTTAATTCCGCTCTGGGGATAAGCTTATCGGACAACGTAATTACCGTTGAACGCCCGAGCGACAATAAAGAACACAGAGCCTTGCACGGTCTTACCAGAACGCTGATTGGCAATATGGTTGAGGGCGTTACGAACGGCTACTCCAAAACGCTTGAAGTTGAGGGCGTTGGTTACCGCGTTGCAAAGCAGGGCAAAAGCTTGGTGATGAATTTAGGCTTTTCTCATCAGGTTAAGATGCTGGAGGTTGATGGGATTACCATTGATGTACCATCGCCGAATAAAATCGTAATTAACGGGATTGATAAGCAAAAGGTCGGTCAGTTTGCGGCAGAGGTTCGCGAAAAGAGACCTCCCGAACCGTATAAGGGCAAGGGTATACGCTATGCGGGCGAACGTATTGTTCGCAAGGAAGGCAAGGCGGGCAAGAAGAAATAATTGCCGATTTAATATACGGTTGGCAACTAGTATAAATCCTGCATATAGGGGAATGGGACAGCCGGTGAGGATTTGATTATAATTGGCAGGCTACTATTTTCCGTTTAATAAGGAGTTGTGTTTGAATGATAAAGCAGTTTGACAGGAGAACCGCCAGAGCTAAAAGACAAAAGCGTGTACGCGCTAAAATAAGCGGAACGGCGGCTTGTCCGCGTTTAAACGTGTTCCGCTCGTCTAAGCATATCTATGCTCAGATTATAGATGATACCGCAGGTGTTACCATAGCGGCGGCTTCGTCCCTTGATAAGGGTTTCGAGGGCAGCGGCGGAAACAAAGAGGGCGCGTTTAAGGTCGGCTCAAAGCTTGCCGAAGCAGCTTTGGCGAAGGGCGTTAAGGATGTCATTTTTGACCGCGCCGGATACCTTTACCACGGGCGTGTTGCAGAGCTTGCCGAAGGCGCAAGAAAAGGCGGATTAAACTTCTAGTTGAGAAAGGAATACGGAATTATGGCTAAAGTAAACTCAAAAATAGACCCCGCCGGACTTGAATTGACCGAAAAGGTTGTCGCCGTTAACAGGGTAGCTAAGACTGTTAAGGGCGGTCGTATTTTCAAGTTTGCCGCTTTGGTGGTTGTGGGTGACGGCAACGGAATTGTAGGCTTCGGCTTAGGTAAATCGGGAGAAGTTCCCGATGCGATTCGCAAGGGCATAGACGATGCTAAGAAAAATTTAATTAAAATATCGCTTAGGGGCTCTACCATTCCCCATGAAATTATCGGTAAATTCGGCGCGGGCAGAGTTTTGATGAAGCCTGCCGCTCCGGGTACGGGAGTTATTGCGGGCGGTCCTGTGAGGGCGGTTGTCGAAACTGCGGGGATTAAGGATATAAGGACGAAGTCCTTACGCTCCAACAATGCCTGTAATGTTGTACGCGCTACCATGGACGGCTTATCCAGATGCCGAAGTGCTAAGGAAGTGGCGCAAACCAGAGGTAAGTCCGTAAAAGAAATATTAGGTTAGGGGGAGCGGTAAATTATGCTTAAAATTAAGCTTGTAAAAAGTCTTGCCGGCTGCAAAAAGCCGCAGGTGCTGACGGCGTATTCCCTCGGTCTCAGGAGAGTCGGTATGACCGCCCAGCAGCCGGACAATGCGGCGACAAGAGGGAAAATCGCTAAGATTTCACATCTTGTACAGGTTAACAATTAACTGCTTTTGTTAAATGTTGACTGTTAATTGTTAATTGTTTACGGGAAAGGATGGAAGCCAGATGAAAATTCATGAATTATCCCCTGCCGCCGGTTCAAAAAAGTGTGTAAAAAGAGTCGGCAGAGGTCATGGCTCGGGTTGGGGCAAGACTGCGGGAAAGGGTCATAAGGGTCAAAACGCGCGCTCGGGCGGCGGTGTCCGTGTAGGTTTTGAGGGCGGGCAGATGCCTCTTAAAAGAAGAATTCCCAAGAGGGGCTTTAATAACAGCGTATTCGCTACCGTTTATGCCGTTGTCAATGTTTCCTCGCTTGAGATTTTTAATGAGGGTACGGTTGTTGACACGGAGCTTTTAATAGCTTCCGGGATTATAAAAAAGGTTTACGACGGAGTTAAAATTCTCGGCAAAGGCGATATTACCAAAAATCTTACCGTTAAAGCCGCCGCTTTTTCGGGGACTGCAAAAGAAAAAATTGAGAAAGCCGGCGGGAAAGCCGAGGTGATTTAAGGGTGTTTACAACGCTTAAAAACGCATGGAAGGTGCCGGAACTGCGAAAAAAGCTTATCTACACGATGATGATTATTTTAATCTTCAGAATCGGGTGCTATATTACCGTTCCGTTCCTTGACCCCGATATTGTCGCCTCTATGTTTGAGGGTGCGGGCGGCACGATTATGGATTACTTTGATACTCTTTCGGGCGGCGCGCTTTCTCAAGGTTCGCTGTTCGCGCTGTCTATTCAGCCTTATATCAATGCCTCCATTATCATGCAGCTTCTCACCTACGCCCTGCCTGTTTTGGAGAATATGCAAAAAGAGGGCGAAGAGGGCAGGAAGAAAATTCAAAAAATCACCGCTTTTGTGGCGTTGGGAATTTCTCTTGTCATGTCTTACGCTTATTATGTAACCCAGCGCGGTTCGGGTGCGGTTTTGTATACGCCTGCGGCGCACGGACTAGCAGGTTGGTTTGCGGGTGCAGTTATCGTTGCTTCTTTTACGGCGGGTGCTATGCTTGTCGTGTGGCTCGGCAACACCGCGAATCAAAAAGGAATTGGAAACGGCATCTCTGTTATACTTTTTGCGGGTATAGTTGCACGCGGTCCGGACGCTATTTTCTCAATGATTTCGCTTGCTATGGTTAATCCGGCGCAATATGCGTTTATTGTTCCTCTTGTGCTTATTATATTTGTTTTGATGATAGGCTTTATCGTGTTTATGAACGAATCGGAGAGACGGATTCCCATACAGTATGCCAAAAGAGTTGTCGGAAGAAAGCAGTATGGCGGTCAAAGCACGCATATTCCGATTAAAATTGCGATGAGCGGCGTTATGCCCATTATCTTTGCTATGGCGATTATGGCGTTGCCGTCTACCATTGCAATGTTCGCGCCGCCGCCTGTTCCCATGGAGGGCGTGGAATTTACTTTTTGGCAGAACTTTTATATTGGGTTTTTGAACTTTTTCAGCTACCAAAGCCCATGGTACGGAGTACTTTATTTCCTTTTAATTATCGCGTTTAACTATTTTTACGTTTCAATGCAGTACAACCCGATTGAAATGGCAAATAACCTAAGGCAGAATAACGGCGCGATTCCGGGAATACGTCCCGGAAAGCCTACCAGTGATTTTATAAGAAAGGTTCTTTCAAAGATTACTTTAGTGGGCGCGGTCTTTTTAGGTGTAATTGCTATTTTCCCGATTCTTACAAATGCGGCGTTCCCCGAGCTCAATATCGCAATGGGCGGTACATCGATTTTGATTATCGTAAGCGTTGTGCTTGAAACGGTCAGAACGCTTGAATCTCAAATGATGATGCGCCACCATAAGGGCTTCTTGGAATAAGCTTTAAGGAAGCTCAAAATAACAGGACCATAGTGCATGGTAATAATGATGAAAGTGTGGTAAGGGTTATGAATTTGATTTTATTGGGAGCTCCCGGTTCGGGCAAAGGAACTCACGCTGAATTTATCAGCGAAAGCTTGGGCATACCGCAGATTTCTACCGGCAATATATTGCGCGAGGCGGTTAAAAACGGCACGGAAAGCGGTCTGAAAGCAAAGAGCATTATGGAAGCGGGCGGGCTTGTGCCGGATGAAATTGTTATAGGCGTATTAAAGGACAGGATTGCGGGTGCTGATTGTAAGGACGGGTATATTTTGGACGGATTCCCCCGCAATGTCGCTCAAGCGAAGGCGTTGGAAGAAATGGGAATTACAATTGACAGAGTGATTAACATTGAAGTCCCCGATGAAAAAATTCGGCAAAGGCTTTCGGGTCGCAGGGTTTGCGAGGGATGCGGAGCTTCTTACCATGTTGAATACAAGCCTACCAAAAAAGACGGCGTTTGCGATAAATGCGGCGGCGCGGCAGTTCTTCGTAAGGACGATGCTCCCGAAACCGTTATTGAAAGGCTGAAAACCTACCATGAGCTAACCTCTCCTCTTATTGAGTTTTATGAAAATAAAGGAAAGCTTCACAAGGTTACGGGACAGGAGGATGTTGGCGACACTAAAAAACTAGTGTTAGATGCCATTAACGCTTAAAAGAATGGTCATAAATTATGATTAAGATTAAATCCAAATCCGAGCTGGAGAAGATGCAAAGGGCTAGCATTATTGCCGCAAACGCTCTCCATCTCGGGGGACGGTCGCTAAAGCCGGGCATGACGACATTTGAGCTTAGCAGGATTATCCACGACTATATAGTCCGGCGCGGCGCGAAGCCTTCCTTTCTGGGGTACGAGGGTTTTCGCGGCTCGGCGTGTATTTCGGTCAACGATGTGGTGATTCACGGTATACCGTCAACCAAGACAAAGCTTAAAGAGGGCGACATAGTAAGTATTGACGTAGGCGCGTATATTGACGGCTTTCACGGCGATACGGCTTACACTTTCCCTGTCGGAAAAATTTCTGAGGAAGCTGCGCGCTTGATTAAGGCTGCCGAGGATTGCCTTTACGCCGCTATCAGTAAGACTTTAGCGGGGAACAGGGTCGGCGATATTAGCTACGCTATAGAAAACCACTGCGCTAAGAACGGCTATTATGTGGTAAAGGAATATATCGGTCACGGCGTGGGGCGTGAGCTGCACGAAGACCCGGAAGTTCCGAATTACGGTAAGCCGGGTATGGGACCGAGGCTTGCAAACGGTATGACATTGGCTATAGAACCGATGGTGAATATAAAGGGAAGCGAAGTTGTGACTTTAAAGGATGGCTTCACCGTTGTTACAAAATCGGGTTCTCTTTCGGCGCATTTTGAGCATACCGTTGTGATTAGCCCTAACGGTCCTGTCATCCTTACCAAGCCGACTATATAAATTTTACTCGTTAAGGAGTATATGAGGTGTCTTTGTGGAGGTTAGGGTCGGGACGGTTGTTAAATCCGGCGCGGGTCGGGATAAGGGATTGTTTATGGTTGTAACGGCGGTTGAAGGAGATTTTGCTTATATCGCCGATGGGAAACTGCGAAAATTAGACAGTCCTAAAAAAAAGAGAATAAAACACCTAAAAGTTACCAATACTTTTTTAGATACAGTCAATCTTACTAATAAAGCTTTAAGAACATTTATAGCTCGGCTGTAACCCTCCCGTCTACCAAGAGGATTACACCGATTAAGCCGCAGTTATCAATGAAATAATTGTTAATTGTTAACTGTTAATTGTCAATTATCAAAGAGGGGGGTATATGCTTGCCTAAGGAAGATGTAATAGAAATTGAAGGTATTGTTAAAGAAGCTCTGCCTAACGCGACCTTTCAAGTTGAGCTGGCTAACGGACATAAAATATTGACCCATGTTTCGGGCAAACTTCGGATGAATTATATAAGGATAGTTCCGGGCGATAAAGTAACCGTTGAAATGTCGCCTTACGATTTAACTAAGGGCAGAATTACATGGAGAGCGAAATAATTAACAGTTAACAAACAGTTAACGGTTGATGGTTAATTATTTAAGGAGGATTTGTTATGAAGGTTAGACCTTCGGTTAAGCCGATGTGTGAAAAATGCAAGATTATCAGAAGAAAGGGCAGAGTTATGGTAATCTGCGAAAATCCTAAGCATAAACAAAGACAAGGATAAGCAAAAGTTACGGTTAAAAGCATGAATTGATTTAATTCAATTGTTAACGAACAAATGGAGGTGTATTTATGGCACGTATTGCCGGCGTTGACCTGCCTAAAAATAAAAGAATTGAGATTGGCTTAACTTATATTTACGGGATAGGTCGCAAAACTGCGGAAACCATTATTTTGAACACAGGCTTGAATCCGAATGCGAGAGTTAAGGATTTAAATGAAAGCGATGTTGCCAAGCTTCGTGAGTACATTGACCACAATGTAATGGTTGAGGGCGATTTAAAGAGGAATGTTGACCTTAATATTAAAAGGCTGGTTGACATTGGTTGTTATAGGGGTATCCGCCACAGAAAAGGACTACCGGTAAGAGGACAGCGGACAAAAACCAACGCCAGAACCCGCAAGGGTCCCGCAAAAACGATTGCTAACAAGAAGAAATAATTTATAAACGGCGGCTTAAGCTTTACGGGGGCGGCGGTGTAATGACAGCCTTTTCCGCGTTAAACATTGTCACGCCTGCCGTATTATCAATGAAAGGAATGAAATATTAAAATGGCTCAGGTTAAAGGGAAAAAGACAGCTGTAAGAAGACGCCGTGAGCGCAAAAACATCGAGAGCGGCGCGGTTCATATACAGTCTACTTTCAATAACACGATTGTTACCGTAACAGATACGCAGGGTAACGCCATTTCGTGGGCTTCCTCGGGCGGATTGGGCTTTCGCGGCTCAAAAAAATCAACGCCCTTCGCAGCGCAAACAGCCGCTGAAACAGCCGCTAAAGCCGCTATGGAGCACGGGCTTAAATCAGTTGAGGTATATGTAAAAGGACCGGGCTCGGGGCGCGAGGCGGCGATTAGAGCTTTGCAGACCGTAGGTCTTGAAGTGAAGATGATTAAAGACGTTACGCCTATACCGCATAACGGTTGCCGTCCTCCTAAGAGAAGACGCGTGTAGTCCGAATCTCACAGAAAGGAATGAAATTTACAATGGCAGTAAACAGAGAGCCTATTTTAAAGAAATGCAGAACCTTGGATATATCACCGATGGTAATGGGCGCGGCGAAGTCTTCCAACAGGAATCCGGGGGCTAATTCCAGAAAAAAGGTTTCGGAATACGGGCTTCAGCTAAAGGAAAAGCAGAAGCTGAAGTTTATATACGGAGTTCTTGAAAAGCCGTTTTTTCGTTATTTTGAGCTTGCCGGAAAAATGGAAGGCAAGACGGGCGATAACCTTGTTACCATTTTAGAATCCAGACTTGACAATGTTGTTTTCAGAATGGGGCTTGCTTTAACCAGACGTGAATCACGCCAGCTTGCCACTCACGGGCATTTCCTCGTTAACGGCGCGAAGGTGGATATACCCTCTTACCGCGTTAAAGCGGGGGATACAATTGCGTTAAGGGATAAGAGCAAGCAGAGTGCTAAATTTAAAGATGTGGCGGAGCAGACTAAGGGAAGATTGGTTCCGGGATGGCTTGACCTTAACAGAGAGGGCTTTTCCGCTTCAATTACCCGCGCGCCCTTGATTACCGATTTAGACTATGAGTGTCAGCCTCACCTTATCGTTGAGTTGTACTCTAAATAATATACTTGGATATGCCGGAAAGGGAATGAATATATGCTTGAAAGAATTGAAAAGCCGGAAATTGATACCGTTGAGCTTAAATCCAACGGGACATACGGCAGGTTTTCCGTTTCTCCGTTGGAGCGCGGTTACGGGCATACTTTGGGCAACAGCTTAAGAAGAGTTCTTCTCTCATCACTTCCGGGCGTGGCTGTTACGTCTGTGAAGATTGACGGTATCCACCATGAATTGTCTACCATTCCGGGCGTTAAGGAAGATGTTACCGAAATTATCCTTAACATCAAGGGACTTACCGCAAAGCTTTACGGCGAGGGACCTAAGACAATCTGCATTGATGCTGAGGGCGAATGTGATATTACCGCCGGAGATATAAAAACCGACTCAGAGGTTGAAATTTTAGTTCCGGAAATGCACATAGCAACCTTAGGCAAGGATGCCAAGCTTTATATGGAAATTACCATAGATAAAGGGCGGGGCTACGTTGCCGCTGAAAAGAACAAGCAGATTTTTAATTTCAGTATTGATACCATAGCCGTGGACTCAATTTATACGCCCGTATTAAAGGTGAACTATCAAGTCGAGGATACGCGGCTTGGTCAGGTTACGGATTATGATAAGCTTATTCTTGAAGTGTGGACGGATGGAGTCGTCTCCGCTAAGGAAGCTGTATCGCAGGCAGCCAACCTCCTCATTGAGCATCTGAAGCTCTTCGTTGAGCTTTCCGATGAATCCGCAATCACTGAAATAATGGTTGAAAAGGACGATAAGGGTAAAGAAAAAATCCTTGAGATGACCATTGAGGAGCTTGACTTATCGGTGCGTTCATTTAATTGCTTAAAGCGAGCCGGTATAAATACTGTTGACGATTTAATCAATAAATCGGAAGAGGAAATGATGAAGGTTAGAAACTTGGGTAAAAAATCTTTCGATGAGGTAAAGGAAAAACTTCAGTCTTTGGGGTTTGATTTGAGCTCTGAGGAAGAAACGTAATACTCATTTTGAACTAAATATCCAACCGCATTTTAGTTTGAACGAGTATGAACGGTTAACTGAAAAAAAGGAGTGATTATAAGTGCCGGGAACAAGAAAATTGGGAAGAGCCACAGACCACAGGCGGGCAATGCTCCGCGCTATGGTAACATATCTTTTGGAGAACGGTAAAATAGAAACCACTGTTACAAGGGCTAAGGAAGTACGCTCTATGGCTGAAAAAATGGTCACCACAGCCAAAACGAACAACCTGCACTCGCGGCGGCAGGTTCTTGCTTATGTTACAAAAGAGGATGTTGTTAAGAAGCTGTTTGACGATATAGCCCCCCGCTATAGCGAGCGCAACGGCGGATATACAAGGATTATAAAAATCGGTCCGCGCCGCGGGGATGCTGCGGAGATGGCGATTATTGAGTTGGTTTAGTTTATTAATACAGGGCTTTCGCTTTAATGGGGGCGGAAGCCTTTTCCGCACTTAGACGTTGAACGGCGCGCCGGAGGCACGGCACTCTCAACCAGAGGAAGCCTATAATTATTACAATAAAACATATATAATTAATTACTTGCAATTCATCTGAAAATAGTGTATACTTTAAACATAACAAATAAAAAAACCCTCCTCTCTCTAAAATATTTTTTATTAAAGGCGAGCTTATGCTCGCTTTTGCTTTTATATCAGAACCCCAAATAAATTTGTTTAACCTATTGACAACAAGCCTGCCGTATGGTATAATATAACTTGTATTTTATATAGTGAAGTTAACAGCTTCTAAAGGTAAAGGCTGTTAATCGGCAAAGGAGGTTAACAATATGGCAGTGCCTAAGAATAAGGTGTCTAAGTCAAGGCGGGATAAGCGGCGTTCATCTGTTTGGAAGCTGGAAACGCCTTCGTTTACGCGGTGCTCAAACTGCGGGGAGCTTGCGGCTTCTCATAAGGTATGCAAGAATTGCGGGTTCTATAAGGGCGTTGAAGTAATAAGTGTTGGCGACTAAATGTTTTATACTCCTTGGCGGACAGCAAAAATCCACGCAAGCCGGCAAAATTGAGCCGTTAAGGAGCATAGATAGGACAAAGTTTTTCGCTTTGTCCTATGCGATTTTTTATGCTGAAAGAGATTTTTATGGCTGTTAAAATAAAGGCTCTGCAGGAAGCTTCACCCGCTGATTCTGCGGGTGTTAGGGCAGGCGATATTCTCGTTTCAATAAACGGGCAGGCGATTTCCGATGTTTTGGATTATATGTTTTATTCCTCCGAGGAGGAAGCCTGCTTATCGCTTATCCGTGGCGAAGAAGAAATCCTTGCGGTTGTAAAAAAATCCGAATACGAGGATTTAGGGCTTATATTTGACTCGTTTTTGCTTGACGAAAAGCAAAGCTGTAATAATAACTGTGTTTTTTGCTTTATCGACCAAAACCCTGCGGGGATGCGCGAAACAATCTATTTTAAAGATGATGATGCACGGCTTTCGTTTTTACAAGGCAACTATGTAACCTTAAACGGTCTTGACAGTTCGGATATAGACCGAATGATTAAAATGCGCCTAAGTATAAACATCTCCGTGCATACGACAAATCCCGCGCTTAGATGCAGGATGATGAACAACCGCTTCGCAGGTGAAAAGCTGAACTACTTAAACCGCCTCTTTAATTCGGAAATCAAAATGAACTGCCAAATTGTGCTCTGCCCCGGTCTTAACGATGGCGATGAACTGGTTCGGACGCTGACGGATTTGGGCGGGATGTATCCTGCTGTACAGAGCATAGCCGTAGTCCCCGTTGGGCTGACGAAGCACAGAAACGACCTTTATGAGCTTACGGGATTTGATGAGCATAGCGCGAAAAGCGCGTTAAAAACAATAGAGCGGTTTCAAAAATTGTTTTTATCTGAATACGGAACAAGGCTTGTCTTTGCCGCCGATGAGCTTTACCTTAAAGCAAACCTGCCTTTTCCCAAGGGTCGGTTCTATGAGGATTACTGCCAGTTTGATAACGGGGTCGGCATGGCGCGCTCCTTGATGGATGAGTTTAAGGACGAGCTTAAAAAAACCGTAATCGACAAATCGGTTAAACGTAACATATCGGTGGTAACAGGCATGGCGGCGGGAGATTTCATCACCAAGCTGACGAGCATGGTTACCCGAAAGCGGAAAAACATAAAGTGCAGGGTCTTTAAAGTAACGAATCATTTTTTTGGTGAAACGGTTACGGTCGCGGGGCTGTTAACGGCGCAGGATATGATAGCGCGCTTAGAGGGTCAAGACTTGGGAACAGAGCTTCTGATTTCGGAAGCCATGCTCAAAAAGGATTGCTCCCTGTTTTTAGACGGCTATACAATTGCCGAGGTTGAGGAACGCCTAAAAGTTAAAATAAGAACTGTACCGAATAGCGGAAGGGAATTTTTAAAAATGCTTATTGCAGGAGAGGAGGGTAAGAATTGATTTGTGTAACAGGGGATATTCACGGCGATTTGAGCCGTTTTAAGCATAAGAATATTAAGAAGCTGAAAAAAAATGATATATTAATCGTATGCGGCGATTTTGGGTTTTTATGGGATAATACGCTGAAAGAAAACCGTATACTGAAAAAAATCGGGCGTAAAAAATTTTACACTCTCTTTGTAGAGGGATGCCACGAAAATTATGACCTGCTCTCAAATTATCACGAGGACGATTTTTGCGGCGGTAAGGTAAACGTGATTTCCGGCAAGCTTTTGCACCTTAAAAGAGGCGGGATATACGAGCTTCAGGGGAAAACCTTTTTCGCTTTCGGCGGCGGGCAAACTAAAGAAATTGAGATTCGCAGAAACTCAAATACTTGGTATGAAGCCGAGCTTCCCGAACCCGAGGAAATCAAAAGCGCAGTCCAAAACTTAAAAGAACATAAAAGCGAGATTGATTACATCATAACCCACGAGCCCCCTGCGAGCGTTAAGGAATTTTTGGATTTTGAGCCGCGCCAAATCAGCTATATGCACACATTCTTTGATGCTATAAAAAACGATGTTGAATATAAAACATGGTTTTTCGGCAAGTGTCATAAAAACAAGGTAATTCCCCCTAAGTTTAGGTGCTTATTTGATGATGTTGAAATTATAGCTTAAAACGCCGGCGTTCTTTACCTCGCCGGCGTTTTTAATCGTCAATTGATTTAGACATACGGAGCATAACGCCGCAAACTGCCGCGCCTGAAATGATTGAGGTCAAAATAAAGAACCATCCGAAAACAGTCGCTCCCGTAAAGTGAGGGCTTCCGCTTATCATGAAAACCCCCGCCGCGACCGCCGCACCGAAAATCATAACCGTGATTGCCGCGCTTTTTTCTTTAACAAAATAAAGCATAAAAAATCCCGCAATAAAAGGGATTGCCGACAACTGCTGGGGGATGATTCTGTTTCCGATGTATAAGCTTTTCTCAAATTCAAACAGCGAGAAGAGCTTGAAAACCCCGGCGGCAAAGAGAGCCGCGCCTAAAAGGAATACGGGTGTTTTAACATCAACCTTAAAAGGCTCTTTGGGCGGCAACTCTTCGCCGAAAGGATTTTGATAAAATTCATAATTTTCGCGCTTCAGCTGTTCTATTTCGGTTTTCAACAGCTCAATTTTGTCTTGCTCCTCCGGGATTACTTTATAAGTTATTCTTTTTTTTCTTTTATTGAATTTCTTTATTGTAACTCCCATGGTCAGACCTCATCGGCAAGTGCCGCCTTCATCATGATGGCACATTCAAGCCGCTTTTTTTGAATCAAGCAGGAAAACCTGTGCGGCATACGAATATCGCCGTTAAAGATATAGTTGTTGGCGTTACAGCCCCCGCTGCAATAGAATTTTGCCCAGCAGTCAACGCAGTCCGATTTCGAGTAAATGTGACTGCCTGCAAAGGTTTTTTTCAATGCCTTATCCATCTCGCCGTCCAGAACGCTCCCCATTTTATATTCGGGGAAACCCGCAAATTGATGGCAAGGGTAGATGCCTCCGTCCGGCGTTACGGCTACGTATTCGCTTCCCGCCCCGCAGCCGCGCAGACGCTTAATGGCGCACGGTCCTTGGTCTAAGTCAAGCATGAAATGGAAAAAGTTAAAGCCCTTGCCCCGCTTTTTGTCGGCAAGTATTCTTTTGGCTAAAATCTCATACTCCGAAAAGATACGCGGCAAATCCCTGTCGCTCACAGCGCACGGCATATCCGGCTTCCCGATTACGGGCTCGATTGAAATCTGGTCGAAGCCCTGCTCGTAAAGGTGATAAACATCGGAGGTGAAATCAAGGTTATACTTTGTAAACGTACCTCTGATGTAGTAGTTTTCATGCCCTCTCCTGTCCGCCAGAGTTTTAAACTCGCTGATTGCCTTATCGTAACAGCCCGTGCCGTCCAGCCTCTTGCGGACACGGTCATTGGTTTCCTTTCGCCCGTCCAACGATAAGACTACGTTGGACATTTCCTTATTGATGAAGTTGATTTTTTCATCGTCAAGCAAAATTCCGTTGGTTGTTAGGGTAAAGCGGATAATTTTCCCTGCTCTTTTGCCCTTTGAGCGCGCGTATTCCGTAATCTTTTTGACAACCTCGAAGTTCATAAGCGGCTCGCCGCCGAAAAAGTCTATTTCAAGATTTTTTCGCTCTTTGGAATTTTTAATCAGGAAATCAATTGCTTTTTTACCGACCTTAAAGTCCATCGCGGCACATTCGTCAAAGCCGTATTTGCCCGCCTCGGCGAAGCAATACTCGCACCTTAGGTTGCAATCCTGCTCCACAATCAAGCACATCGCCTTTAGCGGAGCATCGGCTGATTGCTCGGTGAATTTCTCGTAATCGTCCTCGGAAAACAATGTCCCCGATTCGTGAAGCTTTCTTATTTCTTCATAACAGGTAATGATTTCCTCTTTATCGTAAAAACGCGAAAGCTTATTAGCCACCCTTTCCGAGCAGCTTGCTTCAAACGGCGGTGAAATATTGTCCAGCATATCATAAACCAGTTCGTCCACAACGTGAACGGCACCGCTGTTTATATCCAAAACGATATTATAGCCGCAAAGCTTATATTTGTGTATCATAAGAAAAGCCCCCCCTTATACGCTTGCAGGGAACGCAACCCGCGTCCCCTACAAAACCCGTTAAATAAAAACCCAATAGGGGCGGCAACCTGCCGCCCCTGCGAAACGCATGTAACAAGCCTTAAGCCGGAGATTTAAGCTTTTGGTTCTCTTGAACCTTGCTTTCGCATTTTTGATTCGCAACAGTGCAGGACGTTTTACAGGCGGACTGGCATGAAGCCTGACACTTGCCGCAGCCTCCCGTTTCGGCTGTTTCCTTTAGGTTAGCCTCATTTATGGTTTTTACGTGTTTCATAAAGCTTTACTTCCTTTCGTTCCTCTTTTTTCTCTTTTTCTTTCTTTTGTTTCGCTACGGCACTGTACGCCGTATACATATGATATTATACCATAATAAAAAACAAAAATCAACAGGAATTTTTTAAAATTTATTATATTCGTCATTTTGCATATATTTGCCCAAAATTATTAAAAATATTCGTCAATACAATTAACAAAATAAGCTTGACTTGAAAGGGTTATAAGTAGTAAACTATAATAAGAAGGAATAAGGACTAAGGATTAAGGAGGTTTTTTATATGCTTGAAGCAAGCTTCGGAGCAAAGTTTATCAAAGAGGGGTTTACATTTGACGATGTACTGCTTGTCCCCGCCGAATCCTCTTGCACGCCCGACATGGTAAATGTCTCCACCCGTCTGGCGGGGGACATTATGCTCAATACCCCCATTGTAACCGCCGCTATGGATACCGTTACGGAAACCAAAATGGCAATTGCCATAGCCCGGGAGGGTGGGGTCGGAATCATACATAAGAATATGACGATTGAAAAGCAAGCGGATGAGGTCGATAAGGTAAAGCGTTCGGAAAACGGCGTTATAGTCAACCCCTTTTCTCTTACGGCGGACAGACTTGTCAAGGAAGCAAACGACCTTATGGGTAAATACAGAATCTCCGGCGTGCCGATTGTAGACGGTGACGGCAAGCTGAAGGGAATCCTTACCAATCGTGACCTAAGGTTTTTGGAGGATTTTGACATTCCGATAAACGAAGTAATGACTAAAGACGACCTTATCGTAGCCCCGGTCGGCACAGACCTTAAAGCCGCTCAAAAGATATTAATGGAGCATAAAATAGAAAAACTCCCCATTGTAGACTCGAACGGAATATTAAAGGGGCTTATTACCATTAAGGATATAGAAAAAGCAGTGATGTACCCCAATTCCGCGCGCGATAAAGGGGGGCGGCTTCTTTGCGGGGCGGCAGTCGGTGTAAGCTCGTCTATGATGAAGCGCGCCGAAGCCTTGGCAAAAGCTCAGGTTGATTTTCTCGTCTTAGATTCGGCGCACGGGCATAACATAAACATTATAAACGCAGTATCGGAACTTAAAGGCGCGTTCCCCAAGCTCCCCATCGTTGCCGGAAATATAGCGACCGCCGAAGCCGCCGCGGCTTTGATTGAAGCGGGGGCGGACTGCCTAAAGGTCGGGATTGGACCGGGCTCGATTTGCACAACACGCGTTGTCGCAGGAATCGGCGTTCCGCAGATTACGGCGGTTTACGATGTCGCCTGCGTTGCCTCTAAGAAAGATATACCTGTTATAGCAGACGGCGGCATAAAATATTCGGGCGATATTGTAAAGGCTTTGGCGGCGGGCGCGAATGTCGTCATGCTGGGCTCGCTTTTGGCGGGTTGCGAGGAATCCCCGGGGGAGAGCGAAATTTATCAAGGCAGAAGATTTAAGGTTTACCGTGGAATGGGCTCCTTAGCCGCAATGACAAGCGGGGGGAATAATTCAAGTGACAGGTATTTCCAAGAGGATTCAAAGAAACTCGTCCCCGAGGGGGTAGAGGGCAGAGTTCCTTATAAGGGTTCGCTCTCCGATACCGTATTTCAGCTGGTGGGCGGCTTATGCTCCGGCATGGGGTATTGCGGTTGCGCGAATATAAGCGAGCTTCATTCTAAGGCTAAATTTATGAGGATTACCAATGCGGGGCTCAAAGAATCTCACCCGCACGATATTTACATCACCAAGGAAGCCCCCAACTACTCGGTGCAAATATAGTGAAAGGAGTATGCTCGTATTTATGCTCTTTACAGATTGCCATACTCATACCGTAAATTCGCCGGACGGGCTGATGACTGCGGAGGAGGCTGTTCAAGCCGCGCTCAAAATCGGTCTTGACGTAATTGCGTTAACGGACCATTGCGAGGCAAACCGATTTTTCTCCTCCGCTCATTACGGTGCTTCGCCGGGCGATTACAAGTTTGACATCTACGATTACAGTATACCCTTTGAACGCTCAATGCGCGACAATACGCTGGCAAAGAACCGTAACGAGGGGAAAATCACTGTCCTATGCGGCATTGAATTGGGACAGGCGACATTTGACGAGGGGCTTGCCGAATCAATCGCCTCCGATAAGCGGCTTGATTTCGTAATTGCCTCTATGCACCAGATTCCCGATAAGAAAGACTACGTGTCTGAGGATTTCGCCTTTATGGATTACGGCAAGGTGGATGTGCAAACGGCTTTGCGCGAGTATTTCGGTGAGCTTTATAAGCTGTGCCGCTGGGGGAAATTCGATGCGCTGGGTCATCTTACCTATACCCTGCGTTATATTGAGGGAGAATGGGGCTTAAAGCCCGACATGTCCGAGTATGAGGGTGTTATACGGGATTGCTTTAAGCTTCTTGCACAAAAGGGGCTGGGAATCGAGATAAACACAAGCGGCTTGCGCCAGAAATACGGCAAAACTTTCCCCGATTTAAGCTATATTAAAATGTTCCGCGAAGCAGGTGGCGAAATCGTTACGCTCGGCTCGGATGCTCACAATACTGCGGATTTAAGCAAAGGCATAAAAGAGGGAGCGGAGCTTGCTTTAGCGGCGGGCTTTAAGAGAATTTGTTATTTTAAGGAAAGAAAGCCTTATTTTGCAGATATATAACGAGGAGGCATTAAGGTGGAATATGAAAAGGGAGCTATACAGTCTGCGGCGGCTGTTTTGGCGGGCTTTATAAGCTGGAGCTTCTGCTTCGCGCTGTCGCTTGTTTTAGTTGCCTGCCTGCTCCTTGCCGCCGGCTCATACGCGGGCGGCAAGCTTCTTGACGAGCGCGGTATTGAGCAGATGGTTGAATCGGTTGATTTATTAAGCTTAAAGGCGGCTGATTTGCCCGACTTTATCCCGGGCGCGAAATCGTTGGAGCTCCCTCCCGAGGCTACTATTTTGGACGGTATTTACAGCGCGTCCTCCGCAAGCGGCTTGGAGCTTACCCGGGATGAAATACGCGATGCGCTGGAATCCTCCGAGCTTAACGGGCTTTTAACGGAACGCCTTGCAGGGCTGGCGGCTTACCTTGTAACAGGCGCGCCCCCGGAAATTCCCGAGCCCGATGAGCTGAAGCAGGTATTCATCGAAAGCTTGGACGTTATCGGAGCGGTTGCGGGCATTGATTTATCGGAAGCGGAAATCAATATGGTTTTAGATGAAATATCACAGGTGGAGCAGACTTTATCCGTCATTTCGGATATGACAACCCCCGAATCGGGCGGGATTTTGCCGCCTTTCCTAAAGAGCTTCATCTCCCCCGTTTTTACCGCAATATTCTCACTATGCGCGCTAGCCTCCGCCGTGCTGATTTTTATTGCGCGCGCCGACTTTTCATCGGGGCTTAAATGGTGCGGTGCTTCTTTTTTGGCGGCGGGCTTAGCGGTAAGCTCGGCAACCCTTGCCTTATCCTCCGGCTGGTTTTCGGACGTTAACGGGATTTTTAGGGTATTAACACAAGGCGTCTCCGTTGTCGTCGCGGATGACCTGTATTTTATCGGAACGGCTCTTTGCGCTGTCGGTTTAGTGTTCCTATTATTACCATTGATAAAAAAAATAGTAAAACAGCCTTGAATTTTGTGCATTTTTACATGTATTTTTACTGGACAAATCCTTTAAGTTGTGATATAATGTTATGAGTTATAGATTTAATTGATAATTTAAACACGGAGGTTTATACAATGGTTGATTTTAACAAGCGCAAGCAAGCCCTCAGAGGCATTTCGGATTACGCAGAAAAGCATAAACTGCTCCTGCTCCCCTGCTTGATTGCGGCATTTTTCGTTAAGGCTTGGTTTGCATTGATTTGCAGGCTTGATATTGCTTTTTGCGATAAAGAGGGGAATTTTTTCGGTCGCGAGGAGAGGGCTTACGAATTTAATGCAAGAAAGCGGCAAAAGGACGACATTGTATACGTTAGAAAGCCGCTTTTCGGCAGGTTGCTCTCGATGACCTTAGCGGCGGCTTTCACCGTTGGGATTCTGCCGGGGATTTTGCCGGATTCTTGGGGGTTGCCTAAGATTGGGGTGAGTGTTGCGGCGGCAAACCCTAACATTGATAACAGCGATATTATTCAAGCCAATGGTTTTACATATTTTAAGGTTATCGGTGCAAATCGTTATGTAAGGCGTGACGAATATCTTCTGGAAAGCGTTCCGTTGCCTACCTTTGACAGCATAGCTCTTATGACAGGGGGGAACGGCACTGTTCAAGTCAGAGCCGCCTCCAATGCACCGACGACAGCCGCCTCAAATGTCAGGCTGGTAGGCTTTACTGTTTCCTATCAAGGAAACGGTTGGCGTGACCATACCGCCAGTCATGCTTTCTCAACAACTGCAAGCGGAATTCAATCTCATAACTTTCCGGGCTTAACGGGCGGCGGAAGGTATGATTTTAACTTGGAAACCACGTATACCGTTCCGACCTATACGCTGACAGCGGCATATGATTACACTTGGACGCATACCTACGCTCATGCAGGTACTTGCGATGCAGACCCTCAACCACAGTTACCGCAGGCAACCAGTACGCAACAAGTAACGGGGGTCATTCTCCCTAACGAACCTACACCGCCCTCACTCCCTCCCGCTACCTTTCCTGTTACTCCTCCGACCTGCACGGGGTGTACACCTGTTGTTACATTGTCTGTTACCAACCCTAACCCGACACGGACTATAAACGCGGGAACGACCACAGGGGGGGCTACTAACCCGGTAGAAGCCGCTAATAATCCGCTTACGGCTACAAGCAACAATATCAGCACGGATAATATAGGGTTTACCCCCGCTACCCTCACAGTCCCGAATATAACTATAGATTACGCCCCCCACGAGCGGCTTCCTCTTGAAGCGACTGAAAAGTCTCATCAAGTAACGGTATCTTGGCAGGATAATGAAAATATACGAGATACTTACGGCAATCAAGTGCCGGACGGGTATCTGATTCGCCGCCACAGAATGACCCCCAGCAACCCCAATAACAGAGTGGCAAATTCCATGAGATATGTAGGCGCGGTTTCGCGAAATGACATGGTCAACGGTCGCTATAGCTTTACTGATAATCCCCCCGCTTTGGGCTACGGCTTCCATTATGAATATGAGATTGAACCGTATTCAAATTTATTCCACTCCGAATATAACATTAATAACAATGCTTTAAACGCAAGAACCAACTGGGCAGAATTAAGCATTAACAACGTATCGGAAGCTTCACTTCCGACAGTGCCCCCGCTCCCGGGAGCAGGTTGGCTTGCAGGTCCTCAGAGAGGAGTGCTTGGCAGAAGGGCGACCGAGCCGCACTTCGTAAGCCTCAACGCAAGGCAGGAGGGTGACTTTATCCGCCTTGACTGGGATTTGCCCGATTATGACCCCACATATCACAACAATACAAATCTTCGGTTTTTAGTATACAGAACTGACCGCACAACCGCCACTGCGGCAGGCAAGTGGAACGCTGACCCGTTTGCCCTTGCCAATTCCGTTGCGGGGGCTGCGTTCAACGCGCTTATCCCTCAGAATCGCGGTACGCATAACACCCTAGCCCCGATTTTAAATGACGCGCAGGCGAATCCGCCTAGAGTAACGTCATATCAACTGCTTAATGTTTTAAGCAATGATGAGGTTGTGAGAAACCCCGATAACAGCTTCACCTATATTGACCGAAATTTGGTAACCCCCAGATTTGAAAACGGGAATCTCTACCGCTACTGCGTAATACCTGTGTTTACTTCCGGCGGGAACACTCAGCACGGCGTTCCGTTTTACGCCGATGCCAACTACAGCGCGGAAGTATTCATACCGTTCTTACAGCTGCCCGCAACAAATGACGGTGAAATCATTTTAAGGTGGGAAAACAGGCGCATGATGGATTTCGCGCCGAACGGGTATTATATTTACATTGAAAAAGTCCGTAACGGCAACGATGGCAGGGCTTCGGAATTCGGTCCTGTTTCCAACCCCGCTACAACAAATGATTTCAACCAAGGGCGCAGGTTTATGCTGAACCACCCAATCCCCGCCAATACCGCCGACGGGGCGATTATCGAGGTCACAATCCCTCGGGATTTCCTAAGCCAAGTGGGGCAGTTTAAGTTTTACAATAACGACACCTACAGGGTTTGGATACAGGCTTACAGAAACGCCAAGTATGACAAAGAACCTTATGACCCTTGGAGCCCCGACATGCGCTACGCAAACCCCGCCACGCCTCCCCCCGAGGACGGCACTGTAGCACTCTTTAATTTATTCCGCAATCCCCCGAACTTATGGGACTCGCGGGATGCGCAAAGAGACCAGAATAATCGTATCTTCAGCCCCGTAAGCCAGCCCCGCGATGTAATCGTAGGCTCAAATGTACCCGCGCCGAATGATTTTGCCGTGGTTAACAGGGAGGGGCAGAATGTCCTTACTTGGAGCGGGATTACCTACCCGGCGGGCGCACAGCCTCATCAAGGTTACGCCATTTACGGCAGGGTGAATAACGGAGCTTGGACGCTTCTTACCATGCAAAACAGCACAACAACCGCACACGCCACCACGCATACATGGACGCACGAGCGTTTGGCAAGCCACGATGTATGGGAATACGCCGTTATGGCTTACCGAACGGTTAACGGGGTGCGGGTGTTTACCGAGCGTTCGATTGTCAGAGGCTCGGCGAATACGGGTATTGTCATTAAGCCTCCTACGGACTTGAAGGTTACCGCCGCGGCGGGCAAGGCTACTCTTGCTTGGCAGTGGATTCGCCCGACTGCCGCAGAGCGGGACGGTCGCGGATATAACGGTCAAGACGTTGACGGGTTCGAGATTGAAGCCAGAAATATCATAACAGGGCGGGATATGCAGCCCAACTTCTACGATGCGGGCGCGGCGACAAGGTCGTATGAGCATACAGGGCTTCGGGATGCCGAAACTTGGGAATACCGCATTCGGTCGTATAAATACATTTCGGGTGTTAAATATTACAGCGAATGGACCACTCCGATTAGAATCCTAATTGGTCTTGCCGCCCCTACGAATTTCACGGCAACGGCAAGCGACAGGCAGGTTGCGCTTTCGTGGGCAGCGGTTACGGGCGCGGAAGGATATGTCTTATACCTCTATAACGATGAGAAAAGGGAATTTGAACCGCTGACCATTTTATCCGCGGTGACCTATTCGCACCTCGGTCTCAGAAACGGAAGCCAATACACCTACATGGTCGCGGCATACAGGACGGTGAACGGCGAGCGGATTACGGGTAACTACTCTGTCCCCGTAACTTCTATGCCGAATATCGGCGGCTCGCAGGCAATTGACCATGCGTTAAACATCAGGGGGGTAGCACCTCCGGGCGTTTCCCGCACGGAGCTTATTACGGCAACGGCAAGCCCTGCGGCGTTTGATGAGGATGTAGATGTATACATCACCAGCGATTTGGGCGCGACCGAATCGGTAAGGCGCGCCATGAGAGCTTACGGAGACCTAACGGATTTCATTATCTGGTCCTTCGATATAAAAGTTTACAAAGCGGGGACATTTGAGCAAACAAGCCCTAACCCGGGCTATAACGTAACAATCAAGATGCCCATACCCGACCAATTGATACGGTACAGGGATTTCATATCCGTGGTTCACGTAATCGAAAACGACTCGGAGGGGGATGCGCTGCTCACGGGTAAAATCGAAATTCTGCCCAGTGCGGTATTCCAAGATGAGGCAACGGAAGTTTGGTGCATAGAGTTTATAAGCGCATCGTTCTCACCGTTCGCGTTGGTGGTATGGCGTTCGCACATTGCCGATATATCCTCAGGCGAACCGCTCGGGGTTGCAGATGCGTTCGCGGGAATATTCGGAACAAGCGCGCTGATGTTCACCCGCCTGCCGGATATTATGCCTTCAAACAACGGAATGAAGCTGACGAGAGGTAAAAATCGGTATAGGGTGCTTAGGCGCAAAAGAAAATAACACCCGAAAATCAGTTTATAAGCAACACTTTTGGGGATTTATAAGCAAGCTATAAAATAAAATAAAGCGGGGGAATTGATTCTCCCGCTTTATTTGGGTTTTGCGGTTGACATTTGCTCGGCTTTTGTGATATAATATCAATGTGTTAAAAAGCAATAGCGGCAGAAAGGAAATCTAAAAAATGACAAATAAAAAAGGAAGATTCGGAAATTACGGGGGGCAGTATATACCCGAAACGCTGATGGCGGCGGTGAATGAGCTTGAAAAGGCGTATCTGCATTTTAAGGACGATGCGGGCTTTAAAAGTGAGCTGGATTACCTGCTTAAAAATTACGCGGGCAGACCGTCAATTTTATATTACGCCGAAAAGATGACAAAGGATTTGGGCGGCGCGAAAATATATTTAAAGCGCGAGGATTTAAACCATACGGGCTCGCATAAAATTAACAATGTTTTAGGACAAACCCTGCTTGCCAAAAAGATGGGCAAAACAAGGGTAATCGCCGAAACGGGCGCAGGGCAACATGGCGTTGCTACGGCTACAGCCGCCGCTTTGATGGACATGAAGTGCGAGATTTTCATGGGTCGTGAAGATACCGAGCGGCAGGCTTTGAACGTCTACAGAATGAAGCTTCTGGGCGCGGAGGTTCATGCCGTGACAAGTGGCACGCAAACGCTCAAAGATGCGGTAAACGAAACCATGCGCGAATGGGTTTCGCGCATTGCGGATACGCATTATGTGTTAGGCTCCGTTATGGGTCCTCACCCGTTTCCCGTGATAGTTCGTGATTTTCATAAAATAATTGGTGAAGAAATTAGGGAGCAGCTTAGGGCGGCTGAGGGCAGGACCCCCGATGTGGTCGCGGCTTGCGTTGGCGGGGGGAGTAATGCTATGGGGGCGTTTTATGATTTTATAGATGATGAAAATGTGCGGCTTGTCGGCTGTGAAGCGGCGGGGCTGGGCGTTGACAACCCTAAAAATGCCGCAACGATAGCCAACGGCTCGGTCGGCATTTTCCACGGCATGAAATCATATTTCTGCCAAGATGAATACGGGCAGATTGCGCCCGTTTATTCTATTTCGGCAGGGCTTGATTACCCCGGCATAGGTCCCGAACACGCACATCTTTCAGATTTGGGGCGCGCCGAATATGTACCCGTGACAGATGCGGAGGCGGTTGAAGCGTTTGAATATTTGGCGCGGACGGAGGGCATTATCCCCGCCATTGAAAGCGCGCACGCCGTCAGCTTCGCGCTCAAAGCCGCTCCCTTGATGAGTAAAAAGCAAATCATGGTCGTAACCCTTTCGGGCAGAGGGGATAAGGACGTAGCGGCAATCGCGCGTTATACGCGGGGGTTGAGGATTGAGGAATAATCTAATTAACAATTAACAGTTAACAATTAACAATTTCGGTGTTACGCCCTTGGCGTAACATTATAAGCAATTTAGTTAATTGTTAACTGAAGTGAGCAGGGGCAGTATGAGTTATATAATATCAGCTTTATTTTTAGTTTTATTGGTTGTTGTTTTGGTATTGTCGGTGTCTGCTTTTAAGGCGGGGCGTAAGGGAATGAAAGAAAGTAAAAGCTTAGAGCCGCAAAACTTCCGTATCTTCGGGCGGGAGTGGTTAATCAAGGATAAAACTGCCTATTGGCTCTCTTCCGTCATTCATTTTTTATGCGGGTTATATGTTACAGCGGTTGTTACAATTATTTTCGTTTTAATTTTCGGCATATTGATATACGGAAGGTTATGAAGTTATGGGATTTATCGCGATATTACCGATAATATTGCCGGCACTTATCGCAGCGGCTATCATACTTTATTCTATTACTGTCTCGCTTGGTTTTTGCTTATTGGCTATGGGATTCAGCGGGCTTATCATGAATAAAATCAGCGAAAGCCAAACAGAGCCGATTGCAAAGCCTGTTAAGGATTTGAATATTCTATTATCCTTTACTTTCGGCGTTGTCCTTATTTTGATTTCTTTAAGGTTGCTTATGGTTGTTTTATAACATCTTACTGAATGAGGTCTTATGAATATTTATGATGTAATGAAATATATAGACGGCTTCTCAAAATCGGGAGAGCCTGTGAAAAATCTTTACCGCTTTAAAAGGGTTATGAGTGCTCTCAGTAACCCGCAGGAGCGTTTAAAGCTCGTGCATGTCGCGGGGACTAACGGCAAAGGCTCGACTGCCCGAATGGTTGCAAACGCCCTTGCTTTAGCGGGCTACAAGACAGGCGAATTCACCTCGCCCTATATTAGGGCTTATAACGAGCGTATAAGAATCAACGGTGTTAACATATCCGATATGGAGCTATGTGAAATCGTTTCTCAAATCGCCCCGCTTTTAGAGGGTGTTACCGATGGTTGTTCTCAATTTGAGATTACGACCGCGATTGCCTTGGTTTACTTTGCCGCGAAGAATTGCGAGGCTGTTGTGCTTGAAACAGGCGTTGGCGGGCTTCTTGACTGCACGAATATTATCAACACCACACTCGTTTCTGTAATTACCTCAATATCCTACGACCATACGGCAGTTTTAGGTAACAGCCTTGAAGCCATAGCGTTCCAAAAAGCGGGAATTATAAAGCCGGGGCGACCTGTTGTATTATCTCCGAATCAAAGCAAAGAGGCGGTTTCAGTTGTGCGCGCCGCCGCAAACGCTAAGAATTCACTGCTTATCATACCGAACACGGAGCGGCTTACGGTGGAAAAATGCGACTGCGAGGGCAATCGGTTTATCTATAAAAATGCTCTTTATGTTACGTCTATGCTTGGTAAGCACCAGATAGAAAATGCCATGACGGCTATTGAGACAATTCGCATTTTGAGAAAAATCGGATTTCCGAAGCTGTCCTTTATCCATGCTTACGAGGGGATTAAAACTGCTAAGCCCCTTTCGCGCTGCCAAATCCTGCGCGCGGATGAGCCGTTTATTATGATAGACGGCGCGCATAATCCGGGCGGGATGAGAGCTCTTGCTGATTTTATACGGGAAATACCCAAAGCTCCCAAAATAATGATTTGCGGCATATCAAACGATAAGGATTGGAAAACTGCCATCGGCTATATATCGCGCTATATTGATTTTGCGGTATGTGTTGACGGCTTTGCTCCTCAAACGGTGTTCGCGCCTACCTTAGCGGAACTGTTCGTAAGCGCGGAAGCCTGCCCGTTGCGAAAGGCAGTGCCAAAGGCAATTGACTTGGCGGGTGCTCACGGAATGGTTGTTATAGCAGGCTCGCTTTATTTGGCATCGGCTTTGATGAAGCAGATGGGGTGAAATTTAGTTAACATTTATTATTGAAGGGGCGCGTATGAAAAAATTATTTTTGATTGTGGATTTTCAAGATATGTTCGTTAAGGGCTGTGTGGGTTCTGATTTGGAGAAGGGGATTGAGGAGCGTATCATTTCCTGCCTTCATGAAAAAAATGACATTGCGTTTACATTAGACAAAGCCGGGGCGGATTTATTCGGGGGAATCGGGAAATATCTGGGCGAGGCGGTTCGGGTTTTTCAAAAACACTCTTACGGCAGTCTTGATTTCGGGAATTGGCTTTTGGGGCAAGATTACGATATAATAGAGCTTTGCGGGCTGATTACCAATATTTGCGTTCTGGCAAACGCCGTTATAGCGCGCTCCGCTCTGCCCAATGCAGAAATTATTGTAAATAAAAGCCTTACGGCTTGCTACGATGATGAGCTGGGTTTGAAAAATCTTGCTGTAATGGAGGGGTTGAAAATTACTGTTTTGTAAACGGTATATATTGCACAGGTGGAAAAAATTAAAGCGGTCTCATCAGAGACCGCTTTTTGCTATTGGCTAATCGGTTATCTGCTTCCGGGAACAACGTCCTCTACCATAGTTTCAACGCCATCCACTACGTCACCTACAATGTTGCCGGCGTGAGTTACGACTTCTTCAATCAAGCCGTCGCCGTCTATATCACCCGTTTCATGGCGGGTCGTATTATGATGAGTCGTCGTATGACTGGTCTCTGCTCTTGTCGTTACCGTTGTGCCTGTGCCGCTGTTGCCGGCGCCGGCTCGTCCGCATGCGGAAAGCATAGCCGCCGCCGATAACACGGCGAATGCCGGAATAAATTTCTTTCGCATAAGATTCCCTTTCCCGCAGTATTTTGTCGTTTATTAATCCTTTAAAATAAATATAAATGTCGATGAATACCTTGTGTTGCTTACGGCGGATTAATAATATCTGTCTGCGAATCTTGTTATCTGTCATTCACGCGCCGCCGTGCCGCTTTAGGCTTTTTCCGGCGGCGAGCTTTTCGCAAACCCGCTTTTATAAACCGCAAATAATACGATTTACCAACATAGTATTACATTTTTATTCGGCATTATACCGTTGAAACCCATGTTTTGGAAATGAAAATTAAACCTTTTTTTAAAAATTTTGTATCTATCCAGTCACTGAAATATTGCACAATTTTTTCGTAGGGGCGACCGCCTCGGTCGCCCGAATACTCCCTCCGCCGCCTGCGGGCGGCACCTCCCTCAAAGAGGGAGGTGTCACCCGCAGGTGACGGAGGGAGTTAAGGCGGCGGAAAGTCGCCCGAATCATTACGTTATTTATTCTTTTGCCTATCCTTTCGGGCGAACGAGGCGTTCGCCCCTACAAAAGATTACAAAATCAATTAAAAAAGCCCGAACAGTTTAATGTTAATATTAAATAGATTTGCGGTTAAATTAAGCGGAATATCTCTGTCTAAATCATCATCATAATATTCGCGCTTTTTTTCTATGTAGTTAACTATTTTCTTTTCTTTCAGCATTATCGGTTCGTAGCTTGCGTTTTTTTGATATTGGTTTATCCCTTGCTTTTGGTGTGCTGAAAGGTTAGTTTTGAGCTCATCGGGGAGAATAATCCTGTAATATAAGTCGGGAGTGGCTGACTTGTATCCGTTAAATATGTCATTCATATCTTTGCGAAGCTCTGTTATGTACTTTGTTTTCAACGAACCTTTAACTTTAATCGAAATAGTCCTGTCATTTTCAATAACAGTTGCTATCGTATCTTCGCCGTATTTTAAAACAACGCCGCTTCGCCAGACTTTGCCTTGTTCAATCTCTTTATGCCGCCTTGTAATCAATCGGCAGACCGTATTCGGCGGGAGCGGGCTTTCGGCTTTGTATTCCATAAGCAGGCTGTCGTTAGGGTCAAAGTCCGGCATTTCTTCGGGCGGGGGTCTGTCCTTTTTAAGCAAGTGGGGAATGATAATTTTGGTCTCGGTTTGAGCATATGCAAGCTCAAATTTGACCATAAGTTTAAAGATATACTGAAAGTGCTCTACGGTATAATCTTTGCTGTCACTCTTAAAAATTGCTTCATAATCGTTGAGAGAAACCGTATGTTTGCCCAAAGCAATCACTTTATAAATTCCTTTAGAAAGCCAGCTTGGGTTGATAACGAGAGAATCAAATTCCCCCATATCCTTATACCAAAGGCAAATCCCCAAAGGGTTAAGATTTATGAGTGCATTTTCGCTGTCCTCCGCTTCGTAATCAAGGGCTATTTGGTTAAAAATTTCTCTTGATATATAATGTTTCCCATCTGCAAATAATTCGTTGATACGGTTTTTAATATTATAATAGCTTTTCGGGGTTTTAAAATTCCACATGGGGTTGCCGCGTATGTATTCTTCAAGGTCGGATTTAAACTCTTCATACCCTTTATTGTCTTTTTCAATTGAAAATTCGACTAACTTTATGGATATTTCTTTATAGTTAGCTTGCAAATCATAAATAGGTATATCAAGTATATGATTATCCCGCCTGTTAACAAAAATCCAAACAGGAGCGTTACCGCCGTAATCTTTTACGTGGTTAAGCCAATATTCAAGGTCATTCCGCCGCTCGGAACGCCCGTCATAAACTATAATGTATACGCATTTGGGCGAAAGAAAGCAACGATGAGCAGAGTGCAAAATAACATCGCCGCCGAAATCCCAAATATGAGCGTTGATAAATGAATCGCCGCTTTTTATTTTCCAAATATTGGTGTTAACCTCAATAGTGCTTTCATCAGATTTAGTCATATATGGTTCTAATCCAATTAGGCGATTAGCAAGGCAGGTTTTTCCTGCGCCTCTTTCGCCGAGAATAATAACCCTTGCTTCGTCTAAGTTTTTAATGCCCTTTAGTACTTCGGCTAAATGTGCATTTGTGACGGATATAGGAACATCAAATTTAGTTATAGATAAAATAGCTTCTGCATCATTTTTGCTAATCATAAAATTATTATCAACAACTCTTTTGAGTAAATCAGCCCAATGGTTGCCGTTCAGTTTAATAATTATTTCTAAGAAATTTGAAAATATACTATACCAATCACTTGTCTCTTTGGCATATCTCACAAAATCATTATCATCGTTCAATATTTGTTTCGCATCGTTTAAAACGAGGTCGAGGGGGAGGGTGAAGTCGAGGGTGAGGTAGAGGACGCGGTCGAGGTCGAGGTCGCGGGCGCGGGCGAGGGCGAGGGCGAGGATGCGGGCGTGGGCATGGTCGAGGGCGAGGGCGATGTCGCAGTCGAAGGCGAGGTCGCGGGCGAAGGCGAGGTCGAGGGCGCGGGCGAAGACGAGGGCTTTAGGGGTAGAAGAAAAAAATATTACATCATTAATCATTAAAGAAATCAACAGATAATTTAAATAGCCTATTTTTTCTTTATTAACTATTTTAATAAACCCTTCGCTAAAACACGGAATATTTCTGAAAGATAAAACAGTCATAAATTTACCCAATTGCTCATTGTCCATTTTCTCTAATATTTCACGCAATTCTTTTTCATAATCATCTCTATTTAACAACCTAACCAAACCCTTTCAAATCATGTTTTTTATTATATTAACATGTATTTAAACAAAAGTCAAGAAAAATATGGTGGATTTTACAAAATTTCCACCTTTGCAATAGGGTTTTACGTAGGGGACAGGCTTGCCTGTCCCGCCAATAGCGAAATGGTGCTTTGTGTGCGGGTAGCGAAATGGTGCGGTTTTTTCGGGACGGGCAAGCCCGTCCCCTACGGAATAAAATCAAAAACTAAACATAGGACGTTCAGCTCCGCGCATAGAATGAAGATATGCAAAAAAGGAGATGGGAATATGTTCACCTCGTTAATAGATTTAGCACTTCAAAACCTGTTATTTTTCGCACTGCACCTTGAAAACAACGGCGCATTCCCCAAGCCGCTTTCCGCCGAAGCCGAAGCCGAATGTTTCAGCAAAATGGCGCAGGGAGATACCGGCGCGCGCAACAAGCTTATCGAGCACAATCTGCGGCTTGTAGCACATATAATCAAGAAATACTACTCCGCCGCAAACGAGCAGGACGACCTTATATCAATAGGCACAATAGGGCTCATTAAGGCGGTATCGTCCTACAGCCCGGAAAAAAAGACTAAGTTTGCGACTTATGCGTCGAGGTGTATAGAAAATGAAGTCCTAATGCACTTCCGCTCCCTAAAAAAAACCGCGGGAGATGTTTATTTTGACGCGCCTGTGGATACGGATAAGGATGGCAACCAACTAACCCTTCAATGATACATATACTAAATCAAAAACAAAACAGATATTTCCAAGTCCGAGTTATTATCGGATTTACTTAGCTTTTCTGTCTTAAAATAATCAATTCGGCGGATAATGGATTTCAGCATTTGGTTTTTGATATGTGCGTTTTCGTGTTTGCCGAAATTTTCGATAACATTAGCCAATCTGTCAAGCATTTCAGAATCGGATATAATTTCAATACTTGATAGCTCAATCATTTTAAGCTGATTTTTTATATCCGAGATTTTATCCTTAATCAGCTTGGAACGCTCCAGAAAGGTGTTATTATCATAAATTCCCTGTTCAAGCAAATCATAAAGCTTGCTTTGTTGCTTTTCAAGCTTGGATAATTCCGCCTTAATTATTTTTTCGGTGTTAGGAATATTTGATTGTTTTTGCGGGGATTGAGCCATAACTTTTAAGCTTTGATAGCATCTTCTTATGTGGAGCATAACCAGTTCGTCAACCGCTTCAATGCGGCTGCTGACTATGCTTCCCCTGCACTCAAAGCTTCGGCAATGTATATGCTCGTAGCTTCGTAGCCGCGCGCCTTTCTTATCTTTGGCATGATGTATTTTTCTTGTCATGGCGCATCCGCAATGATTGCAGAATAATAAGCCTTGGTAATAGTTCTTTAATTCCGCGCTGTGCTTATGCTTGGAATTGTGAGGTGAATTTTCAAATTTATACTGCACCTTATAAAAATCCTCTTTGGATATTATCCGCTCATGTATTCCTTGAAAAAGCTCGTCCTCCAACCCTTTTGAACGCCACCTCAGCTGCCCGGTATAAACAGGATTTTGAAGCAAGGCTTTTACGGTTTCTGCCTGCCAAGCCTGCCCCCTCTGCGTTTTGATTCCCAACCGATTCAGCTTTGCGGCAATCAGAGAACAGCCCTTGTCGTCATTCAAATAGGTATCATATATAAGCCTTACAATTTCAGCCTCCTCCGGCTCAATCTCCAGTGTATGAACCTTGGAAGAGGGGCTTATTTTTTTATAGCCATACGGCGGATACGTCCCGATATAATTGCCCTCTTTAACGGCGGCGAGCCGCCCGGCGTTCATTCTACGCTTAATCGTCTTATACTCACGGCGTGACATAAACAGAGAGAACTCGAAATATTCCTCATCAAACTCGTTATTGGGGTCATATGTTTTGGTTGGCGTTACAATTTTGGTATTGCTGTCTCTGAAAGCCTGTGCAACAAGCCCTTGGTCGATTGTATCACCGCGCGCAAGCCTCTCGACCTCCATAACAATCACGCCGTCACATTTGCCCTCACTGACCTTTGTGAGAAGCCTTTGCATTTGCGGTCTGGCGGCTATGCTCTCGCCCGATACGATTTCACGGTAGATTTCGCCGATAGCTAATTTTTGTTTTTTTGCCAAATCGCGGAGGGTATTTTCATGCCGCGTTAAGGTTTCACCCTCGCCGCGCGCCTCCGCTTCAAGGTCGGCGCGGGATTTACGTAGGTATATATCGTATATGGTATTTCCCTCCTCATAATCTCCTAACCATTTGCAAATATTTATCGTTTTTATCATATTGCAAAGGCTCAAACCCATTTTTACGGTAGAAAGAAACAACCTTATCAATCTCTAAACATTCTAACATTACAAATCTGCCTCCGATTATATTTTTAGCGGAGTAAACAGTATCAAGGCAAAGATTGAAAAGTTCATCACCGTTAATTTCGGAAGCTGTTAATAAATCTTTCCCGAATTGACCTATGAGAATTATTCCGACCGCTCTGACATCTTTAGAAAATCCGTCAATATTCTTCGCCTTGCTCTTTGAAACAGTCTCTGAAAATGGCAATGCGTTAAGGGTTAGCGTAAAGTATCCTAAAAGCGTTTCGTTATCATCGAAAACTAAGTATGTACGCCCCTTATCACGGCGTTCAAAATCAAAAGCCTTTTGTTTAAGAAACAACTCAACATCTTTATCTTTGCAAACAAAGGTGTCGATGGTTTTAATTATTGATTCGAGCTGTCCTTCCTTGATGATTTCTCCGAGAGGCGTTGCAAAAAGCATTTTAATTCATCTCCGTCTAAAATCTTATAATTCCCGCTTATATCAGGGCGAGGCGGAGCAGGTTTATTTAAAATTTCAATAAGACGGTCAGCCGCCGCGTCATCAATAACAATATTTTTATAGAATGTCGATGTTGCCATATAGCTCAACTCCTTTTATAATATTATATGCCATATTTAAAATTTTATCAACCCCGCCCGCTTTTGCAATCAGCCGGAGCGGGTTTTTAGCTTATATTTTTATTCTTACCATAAAAAATCAGTCCGGCTTCAAGGTTTTTTCGGTAATAACAGCAGCGGGCATAGAAATTATTATCATGCAAACAAGCCGTATTATCAGAACATTCGACATATTTACCGCAACAACCTATTTTTTCAGACGGCTCAAATTTGTCCAACGAATAACACAACCGCGCATAAAGGTATTCTTCGGCATTGTTTGAATCAAGCGGAAAAATAACATTGTATCTATAATCCTCATAGACCTTACCTTCATTATCTTTATATTTGAACTTTGATTTTCTAACTTCTGCATTATCCGGCGGAGGAATTTGAGCAAATTGCTGTCTTGTCATCTCCACCTTGTATTTATATTTTTTTCGCTTTATTATTCCGAATACTCTGTAAGAATTTTCTTCAGTTAAGGGCTCTTTTATCCAAACGGAATAGCTCTCATCCTTGTTTTCTTCAACGGCTATGTATTTTCTGTCAACGAGCAATTTCAAACATGCTTCATTTACAATTTTTTTAAGTATTTCATAGGTATCAGCATCAATGGCATCAAATGTAATTTGTTCGGTAATCACAGCAAAGACAACTCCTTAAATTTAACAAAATCCGATTCACCTATGATTTGAATATTAGCACCGTCATGATTAAACTTTATTGCTTTTTCATGCTTTCCGCCCTTAGTTCCCTCTTTATAAGCATCACTGCCCAAATCGCCCATAACCAAATAATTAAGCCCTTTTATTACACCGGGCTTTACAGTAGCTCCCAGCTCAACAAGACGATTTGACAATCGGATTTTATCACAGCAATTAAAATTACCTGTTAAACAAAACGTCTTGCCAGTTACGTCAAAAATAAAGTCAATATCGGCGGAATCGTTTATGATTATCTTGATGACATCGGCATATCTGAGGAAGTCATATTCAGAGATTATTTTTATATTTTTACAGTTCTTAACGCTGTCAATCATCTCATCAAAATCATCTTGTAAATATTTTTTGTGCATATCATCGCTTAAAATAAGAAAATCGGCGGAATAACAAAAATAATCGGCATATCTTGCACCAATGTCGCAAAATATCCCCTTAATCTGCTCAGTTGACATCCCTTTAAATGAACCGTAAGAAATACAAAGCTTATTAAGGAAAAAGTTATTTTCAACGCTTTCATCTTTTACTTTTAAAATATTATCCTTACTCTTGCGGTTATAAGATTTAAACTCCATAAGCGGCTTTAAAGTTTCGTAAAGTTTGTTAGCCATATGGCAATCCGCTTCGGCTCTGTGGTGGTCTGTTATATCTATGCCTAAGTGAACACTCACGGTTTCAAGGCGGTGGTTTTGCAATTCCGGCAAACATCGCCTTGACAAATGGTATGTATCTATATAATTGTTAGAGATAGGTCGATTTAGTATTTTTTCGGACAAATCGTATAATATACAAAGGTCAAAGGCGCAAAGATTGTGTCCGATAAGCACATCATCACCGATAAATTCTAAAAAACCGGTCAAAACATCTTCAATAAACGGCGAGCCGGCAACCATCTCATCAGTAATACCTGTTTTCTCAATAATTTTATTAGGTATGTTCTTTTTGGGGTTCACCAGTGTTTGAAATTTATCACAAACTTTTCCGCCGCGAACCCGCAAAGCGGCTATTTCGATAACTTCTAAATCAGTAACATATATCCCGGTAGTTTCAAGGTCGATAACCGTATAGTTTTCGAGCTTTTTATTGACGCTACGACCTTTCAATGGTCGTTTTTTATTAGTCATGATTAAAACAATCCTCTCATTTTTCAATCAAACCGCCCCCCCAGCGGCTATTTTTATGCAGTTTCTTTTTCCAAAGCAATCTCTTCGGAATACTCTTACAAAAGAATATCAAGCCTTTCTTTAATCTGCCTCTAAAAATATTATACCACAAGAAAAAATAAAACGCAATAATTTTATAGAAAAATCTGAAGAAAGGCAGGTGAACAAAATGACGACTAAAAACAAGGATAGAGTAATGGTTTACTTAGACCTTGAATGAACCAGAGAGGAGCGTGAAAAGTTAAGAAATAGGACAATCCGCCGAATGAATAAGCTTTAATGAGAGGACGGTGCTTTTAATGGAGCTTAACCAAAATAACATGCCCGAACCGCAAATTGTTCACGTTGAGGAAACCGAAACTCATATCATAACGCATTACATTCACGGCGAATTGAAATATTCAAAAGGCGCGAAAGTGATTACAAAAGTGCCTAAGTTTGTGCCGCCGGAGGTGGAGCAAAATGCCGTAAATAAGCTTTATGAGTTCGCAGCTGATTTTTACGGAGTTGATGTAAGGCGGTTGAGAATTATACCGTAAAAAAGAAAGGACGTGTTTTCCCCGTGAATTTGCCGAATGTAGACGGACGAGCCCTAATCCCCTTGGTTGCAATTCTGATTCCGCTTCTATTAGCTCAATTTATCGAAAATATAAGGCTATCACTGGAAGGCGAGAAAGGAGAAGAGGAATGATTGATTTTGAAAAAATCCCCGACATGCAAATAGAGGTCAACCTTGACCGAATCATTACTGATTGCGTAGCAAAAATCAAAACTTTACAAGCGGAGAATCTTATTCTGAAAAATAGAGTTAAGGAACTGGAAGCGAAAAACGCTAAAGCAAAGAGGTGAAAAGCTGTGATTATGTTTGAGGTTGGAAAAACCTATAGAATTATATGTGTGAGAGCAGGTAATTTACATACCACTGCAAGGGTGACACATCGGTTTTCCCCGACTAAAATAAGGGTGGAGTTCGCAAAACCCTTGAAATATGCGCGAAAAAAGCCGATAATGTGGGATAATATTCCAATCACACTAATTGAAAGCGAGGAGCGTTCGTCTGATGCGACTTACAGAATGTTTGCTTGGGATAAAATTGAGGCAAACGAAAACAAATGAGCCTGCCCGGAAAGCACCCGGACAAGCTCAAAAAAACATAACCTTATCTGCATTATAGCAGATTGCGAAAGGAATGTCAATGCTTTATGGCAAAATCTAAAAAAATCTATTCTGAGCATAACCCAAAAAATCATAAATACGCCGATTTCGTCTACATGACTATTGAGGAATCTGAAAAGCTTGAACGTCAATACGGCGTATATGCAACCGAAAAAGCCATCGAAATCCTCAATAATCATAAAGGCGCGCACGGTCAGAGGTATGTAAGTGATTACATGGCAATTAAAAAATGGGTTGTTGAATCGGATTCGTTTTTAAATTGGTGCGTGTCAAATGAAACTCACGCCCCTTGGGAATTGATGTGAAAGGAAGAAAAGTTATGAAACTGCAAAATATTGAAATAAGCCGAATAGCAAGCAACCCGCTGAACCCCCGTAAGGATTTAGGAGACCTAACGGAATTATCTGAGAGCATAAGAACACAAGGCATCATGCAGAATTTAACGATTATCCCTAAATACCCGGAAAAATACTCACTTATGGTTGAAAGCAAGCGCAAATATGACGGCGATTATATCGCCGTCATAGGGCATCGCCGCCTAGCCGCCGCTAAACTTGTGGGGGTGGAAACAGCCCCTTGCGTTATAGTCCCTTTCATGTTGGATAACGAGCAGGTCGCCGTTATGATGTCGGAAAATAACAAAAGAAAAACACTGACGAACTTTGAAGAGGCTTGCGGCTTTCAAATGATGCTTGATTTAGGTGACACAATTTCCGATATAACAGAAAAAACAGGGAGCTCAAAAACAACTGTATACGAGCGGATTGCGCCTTTTAAATTTTTGGATAAAAAGGCTGTTGAGGAGGCTTTCGAGCGGAATGCCACCTTTGAAGATTTTGCAAAGCTCAATAGAATCAAAGACGAGAAAAAACGGGCTGAATTAAGTGAATCAATCGGAACAAGCTACTTCAATTGGAGTTGTGATTCCGTTTTCGCAAGCCAAATTAAAAAAGAAAAATGGAAACAAAACAAGCCCCAAATCATTGCCAAGCTTGAGAAAATGGGAATCACTCGGAAAGCTACATATTTCCCCAAAACTGACGGATACGTACATTACATAGATACAGTTGACAGCATATCAAAAATAGACCTAAACAAAGAATCATATTTTTATTACACCGATACTGACCACATCAAAATTTTATACGACATGAAATCAACAAAAGAGGATGCAGAAAAACTCGCAAAAAAGAATGAATTAATAATCCGTAATGATGAATTTGATGAATTATGGAATTTTGCGTATCGTATGAGGTTGCAGTTTGCACAGAGTTTCAGACCTAAAAGAGAGCAATTCTATTTAATCTACGACAAAGCGGCGGATTTTTTGTTGTTTTATTCGAACACTTGTGATTTTGATAATGAAGTATTTGGCGAACTTTTCAATATCAAAACTGACGATAGAAATGTGAATATAGTTCACCAAAAAATAAGAGTCCAATCTGAAATTGAAAGCACCATGAATCCTGCAACAAAATCATTTCGAGCAATTTATTGTTTATTAGAACAAAAATACTCGACAGTTACCCCCGACTGTTATGAGGACGAGAAAGAGGAACTTGAACCGTTGATTGAGCTTTATGAATTTATGGAAAAACTCGGCTATGAAATGTCTGATGAGGAAAAGGCTTTACTCAACGGAACGCATGAGCTATATATTAATGATGATGAGGAGGCTTAGGACGGATTAGCGGAGGTTGAAGCGGCGCAATTGTCATTATATTAAGGATTATGAATATTGCAAGTCAAAATAACACGGAGCGGAATAAACCGCTCCGTGTGGGAAGATTAGGCGAGGTTGAGTTGTTCAAGTAAAGCGTTTTGCAAGGTTTGAGAAAAATTAATGCTTTTTGCGGTCGCCGCATCGTTGAGCCAACCCGGAATAGTCAGCGTTTTCTTGACGGATTTAGATTCATAATATCGCTTATAGAAAACAGTATCGCAATGCACAAATGACACGGTTTCGTTATCCTTCACGCTTAATGCTTTAGGTTCTGACGGTTCGGGTATTTCCTCACCCGCTTTCTCCATATCATAAAGACGCAAACAAAGAATATCCTCAGCCATTTCAAGTGCCTGTGCCATTCCCTCGCCCTGCGTGAAACAAGCGGGAACATCAGGGAAATCAACAAAATAAAGCCCATTTTCAACTTTTGCAAATATTGCGGGATAAACATATTTTGCCATAATAAAAACCTCCGTTATATTTAGTTTTGGCTTTGCGGGGTTCATTTAATCCCCGCTTGCCTGTTCATTCGGTGAAATAAATCTTTTGAAACTTCTTGTGTATCATGTCTGCCTATCGGAAACATATTGCCGTTTTTTGGATTGAGCCATATTTCATGATTTGTTCCTTCATGGTGAAATTTGCAACCTCGTTTCTTTGCAAAACGCTTATATTCCGCTATCGTCATATTCTCAACCTCCTATATATATTATAACACGTATAATAGTACGTGTCAAGCGTTTTGAGTAAAAATATTACACAAAATTCAAATTGAAATTTGGTGAAATAAATGCCGACTATTAGAACGAAAACTTATTCCGGCGCAGTGCTTGAATATGAGCAGTTTACAATTTCGGATACTATTGTGAATATGAAAACAGTAAAACCGAAAACCCGCCGTGATTTAACGCCGGAAGAAAAAGCCGAGCATACCCGCCGGCAATCGAAAACTCGCTTTACCAGAGCAGTCAACCGAAATTTCACGCACAAGAGTTATTACCTCACGCTTACATATAACGCCGAAAGCCTGCCCCTAACAATTGAGGAAGCCGTTAAATCTCGAAACTTATATATTCGCCGTATAAAACATTCGAATCCCGATGCTAAAATCATCGCCGTAACAGGCTATGGGCGGCGGTCGGGGCGTTTGCATCATCATCTTATTATAGATAATGCCGCCGAAGCTGATATAATAGGCAAATGGACGGGCGGCGAAGTATACCATATAGAAAACTTGCGGCGGCATAACTATTACGGAATGGTTGACCACGGCGAGGATTTTACCGGGCTTGCTGAATATCTGTTCAGCCACGTCCCCGAAAATTACGTAGGCAAACGGTGGTATCAATCGAAAAATTTAATTAAGCCGGAAGAAAAAGATAAGCGACAATCTAAAATAGTTTATACCGAATCAAACCCGCCCAAAGCTCCGGCGGGTTATAAGCATGTAAGCACCTACAAATGCCCTTATTATAAAAGCACCTATATCAGATTCAAGTTTGTCAGAATCACGCCGCCGAAGGACGAGCCGCCGCTGAAAATAAAACACCCTTACAGTCGAATGTGAGAGCATTAAAACATTATATATAGTATAGGACAGCCGCTAAATAAGCACTGTCTTTAATCTCTTGAAATTACGGCACGTTTTACCGCTATACCCGATTTTTTTTATTTTAGGAGTTGTGAATATGGGAAAAAGAAAGTTGACAGATGAACAAATCAAAAAAGCATATCGCGCATGGTGCGGGGGGTGGTCTTTGGTAAGGTTAGCGGAGCATTTTAATGTTTCTGAAAACACGATAAAAAGGCGATTTAAAGAACTCAATTATAAAAAAACAATCTTGCCTTTTGAAAAATTTTAAAAAAAAATTAGTTTTGGTCTTGTAATAGCTCATATTTTTATGTTAAGGTATAAGTAAAGTAAACTTATGCCTTGTTTTGGTGTTTGAAAATGAAAAGTGATTATTTTGAAAAAGTAGAGCCGCGCTTCTTAGAAATAGGCGAGTGGGTAAGAGCAGGATTAACGCAAGTAAAAATGGCTGAAAACTTAGGAGTTTCCTACACGACATTCAAGAATTATAAGAAAAAACATCCTGCCCTTTCCGCCCTCTTAAAAAAAAATACACGCACACGAAACGCTGTTGCCGAGGACGCGCTTTATAGCCGCGCGACAGGTCTGTTTGCCAAAACTGAAAAGCCAATCAAAGTAAAACATACCGAGTATGACCCAAAGACGGGGAAGAAAGTAAAAGAATTTGAAACGGTGGAAATTACCGAAGTCAAAGAATATATCCCGCCGGATACCGCCGCGCTAATCTTTTTTCTTACAAACCGAATGGGAGAAAAATATAAAAACAATCCGCACAAATTGGAGCTTGACGGTCGAAAAGTGAAGTTAATTGAAAAAAAAGCCGAAGAAGATGATAACTGGAGGGAGGAAGCAGAAAATGTTTAAATCTCTCTATGAGTTTTACCGCTCAAAAGAATGGGTTAATCTTGTCCGGCAATTGAAGTTGGAGAGAGTTAACAGCGCGGGGGAAATAATATGCGGGGATTGTAAAAAGCCCATAGTCCTGATGCGGGACTGCATCGGGCATCATACTATACCGCTGGAGTTAAGTAATCTCAATGATTACAGTATCAGTCTTAATCCCGATTGCATAGAACTGCTGCACTTCAAGTGCCACAATATTGTGCATAATCGTTTCGGACTTTATTCGCCGCAGAAAGTCTATCTTGTTTACGGCGCGCCGTGCAGCGGTAAAATTACTTGGGTTCTGCAAAATAAGTTTCCGAATGATATAATTCTTGATATAGATTTTTTGTACAAAGCTGTCACAGGCTCAAATTTGTATTACAAGCCCGACCAAATTAAATCAAATATATTCACGCTTAGGGATTGTTTGCTTGACCAAATAAAAACCCGATACGGCAAATGGCAAAACGCTTATATCATCGGAACTTATCCGATACTTGCCGAAAGGGAGCGTATTACACAAAGCGTAGGAGCTGAACAGATTTTTATAGACGAAGATAAAGCAACCTGTTTAAAGCGTTTATACGCGGATTCAGAACGAACGGAGTTTGTTTCACTTTGGGAAAATTATATCAGTGATTGGTTCGACCAGTACCAGCCGAATTTAACTTAACAGCCCCCCTCAATTAACTCGTCACGTTCTGGACACAGACTGTTGCTGCCCATAAATAGTGCCGAACGAGAAAAAATGAGATTTTAGAAAAAAATTCCGGGAGGAAAATATTTGAAATGGATGTTTGCGGTCGAGAAGAAAAAATAAGGGGATTTTTTGAAAAAACTGATTCAGGGCAGATGTGTGTTTTAAGTGAAGTTATTACGCAGGTTATTGCGCTGGAGGAGAAAATTAGTGAGTTGATTAAGTTGCCTTTTATTCGGGTTCATTCTAAAAATCCGGCAAAGCAGATGCAGACTGAGGCAGGCAAGCAATATGTTAAGCTTATGCAAACTTATTTAAACGCCGTCAAGATTTTAAGCGCGGAACTTAGGCGGGCGGGCGGGGAAACGGAAGATGATTTTGATAGGTTTATGAAAGATTTTAAGCCATGACTTATTTTGAAGAGTATTACAGCAAGTGTAAAAGCGGGGTTATTTTGGTCGGGACGGAGCTTATGCAATGCCTTAATAATCTTAAAGCGGATTTGGACGGCGGATTATGGCTATATGATACGCGGCACGCGCACTTTAGGATTGCTTTTATGCAAAGGCTATGCCGGCAGTCTAAAAGCCCTTATTACGGCAAGCCGATTGAGCTTATGCTTTGGCAGGCGGCTTTACTCGAAGTCATTTATTCGTTTAAAAATAAGGAAACAGGGCTTAGGCGGTTTAATAAAGTTATTTTACTGGTCGCGCGGAAGAACGGTAAGACAACGATTATGGAAGCTGATGCTTTTACAGAATTAATGTGCGGCGCGGGTGGCGAAGAAATTGTATGCTCATCAAATGACGATAGGCAAGCCTCAATTGCTTTTAACGGCATAAACAAGATGAGGGAGCTTTTTGACCCTAAAGGCAGGCGAACACATAAAAACCAAAGCTTTATTATCAATAAAAATAACGGCTCTGTGATTTATAAGCTATCGGACAGAACCAGAAACAAAGAGGGCGGCAACATAGATTACGCGATTTTAGATGAATCGCACGAGATGCGAGATGAAAGATAATATTATCGCAAAGGCTTTGGAGCAATCTCAGTCAATTAAAGAGCAACCGATTTTTATTAACATAACGACGGAGGGGATTGTAAATGACGGGTATTTGGACAGGGAGCTTAATTACGGACGTAAGGTAATTCAAGGAGAAATTGAGGACAACTCTATTTTAGTTTGGCTTTATACGCAGGATTGCGAACAGGAAGTCTGGCAATCGCCGGAAACTTGGGTAAAATCAAATCCATCTCTGGGGACTTTGAAACAGGTTTCTTATTTGGAAAAACAACTTAATAAATCTAAAGTTTCAAAAGCTGACAGAATTGCTGTTTTGACTAAGGATTTTAATATAAAACAAAACAATTCCGAATCTTGGCTTTTAGAGCATGAATATACCTGTGAGGGCGCGTTTGATATTGGGGATTTCAGAGGTTACAGGTTTATCGGCGGAGTTGATTTAGCGGAAACTACTGATTTATGTGCGGCAAAAGCTCTTTTTATGAAAAAAGGCGAACGCACTAAATATATATTGAGCAGGTATTTTATACCAGAGCGCAAGGTTATTGATTCGGGCGATATTATTGATTATAAAGAGATGGCAAGGCTGGGATTGGTTGATGTTTCGCCCGGCAACGAGGTTTTATTAGAGCGGGTTGCGGAGTGGTTTTATTCGCTTTATACCAATTATAACATAGTGCCTTTTAAAATCGGCTATGACAATCGCTTCGCTAAGACATGGCTTTCAAAGATGGAGGATTACGGTTGGTTTTCCGGGCTCAAAGAAAGCGACACTTGCGAGCGGGTTGACCAAAACAAGATGTCTTTATCGAACCCTATGAAGCTTTTGGAATCCGATATAAAATCGGGTTATTTGAACAATAACCAAAACCCCGTTGACCGATGGTGCTATCAAAATACTTCCGTCAAGGTTGACGATTTGGGGTATTGTATGCCGATAAAAGCCGCAGGGCTGGCGCGAAATCGGATAGACGGAGCTGTCGCTGACATTATAGCATATGCAATTTTAATGAGATACAGGACGGAATTTTCAGAGCTTGGAATACGTAAATAGGGGTAAAAATATGGGCTGGATTGAGCGGGTTTTCGGGCGCAGGGGTAAGGGGGCAGTACGCTCAGGGTTTATGGAGGGGCGCGCGCCGATTTTTACAAGGTATGGAGACAGTTTGTATAAATCCGATGTTGTAAGGCAGGCTATTTCGCGAATCACCAAAGAAATATCAAAACTTCAGCCGCGACAGATTCGGCGGGATTCTGACGGCATAATGGTGACACCGCGAAATGACATTAACCGGCTATTTGAGAACAGCCCCAACGAGCTTATGACTATTTCTGATTTCTTGGAGCGGGTTGCTTGGATTCTGTTTTTAACGAATAATGCGTTCATTTATCCTAAATATGAGCGGGTTTATAACACAACAACGGGGCTTTATGACAAGAGATATTTAGCATTTTATCCTTTAATGCCAATACGGGTTGAATTTTCAAGAGACAGCGCAGAGGATTTATTTATAACTCTTTATTTTCAAAACGGAGACAAAGCGCAGCTTCCTTATTCTGATATTATCCATATCAGAAATGAATATTCCGTATCTGATTTAATGGGCGGGAACGAACTGGGGCAACCAAACACGGACGGAATTAAAGAGACGGTACAGATTAATCATGACTTATTCTCCTCAGTCGCTATGGCGGCGAAATACGCGCTTACCGTTACGGGAATTTTGAAAATGAACACCATGATTGACGAGGAAAAGAAAAAGAGCGAAAGGGAGCGGTTTGAAGAGCAAATCCGACTGGGTAAGAGCGGAATATTAATCACTGATATTAAAGGCGAATTTGAACAGCTAAAGCGGGATATTAAGCTTGTTGATAAAGAAACTCTTGAATTTTTAGACAGTAAAATATTAAGGCAATACAATGTATCCGCCGCAATTTTGAACGGCGACTTCACAGCTGAACAGTATCAAGCTTTTTACGAAGCCGCGCTTGAAAATATTATTATTAAATTAGGACAGGCTTTCAGCAAAACCATTTTAACGCAGGGAGAGCGCAACCACGGTAATGAAATCGTTTTTTATCCGGCGAAGCTTATGTTTGCATCCGTCAATCAAAAAACAGCTATAGCCGACATTCTGGGGAATCGCGGCGCGCTTACGAATAACATGCTGCTTGAAATGTTTGGATTGCCGCCGTATGAGGGCGGGGACGTTCGGTTACAATCGCTCAACTATGTTAATACGGAAATCGCAATGCAGTATCAAATGTTGAAAAGAGGGGTTATCAATGACGGCAAAAATAACGAGAGCTTTTCCGATTGAATTACGCTCGGAGCTTAACGATAACAAATACACTGTGACGGGCACTCCGGCAGTTTGTTCTCAACGCATTAAAGTCGGGAATTATTTTGAAGAAATAATTATGCCGGGTGCATTTATCGGGTGCGACTTTTCCGATGTACCTCTTTTTGTCAACCACGACACGCGCGGAATCCCGCTTGCGCGCTCGCGGAGGAATAACTCAAACAGCAGCTTGCTTTTAACAGCTGATGAAAAAGGAATCAGCATGAGAACCATTTTAGATGTACCGGGGAATCCGCAGGCGGCGGCTTTATATTCCGCAGTGGAGCGCGGGGATATATCGGGCATGTCGTTTGCTTTTTTAATACGGGACGAGGTTTGGAAAAACCTTGATTCCGAGCTGCCGCTCAGAGAAATCCACAGCATAGCCAAGGTCTTTGAAGTAAGCGCGGTTAATCACCCTGCTTATGATGCAACGGAAATATCGGCGCGGGAACGCGGAGCGTTGGAAAACGATTTGCGGGCGTTGGAGAACGCAAAAAGGCAATTGACAGTTAACAGCGAACAAACAAAAATTAAACAACTTAGGGAGAAAATTAAAATTTACGGAGGTTTAGCATGAACAAAGAAAAAATATTAAAAATAATTGCCGATAAGGAAGAGGCAAGGAAAAAGCTTGACGCTCAAAAGGCAGAGCTTGAAACGAGGTCGGAGACGGTTGAGGACGAGGCGGAGCTTAGGAAGATGGTTACAGAAAGTAAAAAGCTTTCGGCGGAGCTTCGCGAAATTGACAAAGATTTAGCGGAGTTTAGGGCGGCAGTTTATGACCTTAACGCTTTTGAAGAAAGAAGCCACCCTAAAGGCGGCTTAGACGTTATTTCAGTTTACGGCGGAGCAGGTTACAGTGAAAAAGGGGGAGCAACCGAAAAAAAAGAGCTTGACCCGTTAGACACGCCGGAATATCGAAACGCGTTTATGAATTACGTTTGCCGGGGTGTTCCGTTAGCGGCGGAATTTAGGGCAAATCAAAAAACAACTTTAGGGGAAGTAGGAGCGGTTATTCCTACTACTCTGATGCACGAGATTATACGGGAGCTTAAAAGCTACGGCAATATCTATAACAAAGTTCGCAGGTTAAACGTGCAAGGCGGGGTTGAATTTCCGATTCTTACTTTAAAGCCTGTCGCTAAATGGGTCGGAGAAGGCAAAAGCGATGACCAAAAGATTGCGGCTGACCAAAACGTAGTATTTTCGTATTACGGGCTGGAATGTAAAATAGCGCAAACTCTGCTTGTCAGCGTAGTGACTTACGCGGCTTTTCAAGCGGAATTTGTACCGCTGGCAACTGAAGCTCTGGTTCATGCTCTTGAAGTCGGAATATTCAACGGTTCGGGAAGCGGGCAGATGAAAGGAATCACCAAGGATAACCGTGTGCCTGAGAAAAATATAGTAACTTTGAGCAACGCTGAATTTACCGCTTGGAGCGGGTGGATGAAAAAAGTTTTCGCTAAGATGAAAAAATCATACCGTAACGGCATATTTGTCATGGCGCAGGGGACATTCGACGGTTACATCAACGGTATGGTGGATGCTAACGGTCAGCCAATCGGAAGGATTAATTTCGGGATTACGGACGGGGAAACATACAGGTTCGGCGGGAAGCTTGTAGAGACGGTTGAAGACGATATTATCGCGCCTTATGATGATGCGGTTGTCGGCGAGGTAGTTGCCGTATTCTTCAAGCCTACGGACTACGCAATTAACTCGAATATGGAGATGACTGTTACAGAGTGGGTAGACCATGACGACAATTTGGTTAAAACAAAAGCGAAGCTTATATGCGATGGTAAACTGCTTGACCCGAATGGGGTAATTATCATCAAAAAAGGCACAGCGGGAGCTTGATTTAATTAACAATTAACAATTAACAGTTAACAATTAAGGGGTGAGCTTTTGGATTTAACGGAGCGGGTTAGGCTGGCTTTGGGGGCTTCGGCTTTTTCTGATGAGACTATAGCTATATGGATTAGCGAGGTTAAAAGTTTTATGCTGGATGCGGGAGTTCCTCAAAGTGTTGTTGACAGTGAAAAAAGTATAGGCTTGATTGTTCGCGGAGTTACTGATTTATGGAATTTAGACAGCGGTAATGCTAAGTTGTCAGAATATTTCAAAATGAGAGTAGGACAGTTAAGAAGTTAGGAGTTTTTTTATGGTTAATCATATGTCGCCTTTTAACGGTAATTTTTTTGATTCTAACGGAGAGGTGAGGAATATTGACAGCTTATTTTCGGGAACGGGTAATTCGGGTAACAATGCCGCTCCGCGTTCGCCATTTTATGTTTACTACATAAATGTCAGCGGAGGGCATGGCGCAGCGGGAGGCGGGGGAAATCATAACCTTGCTTTTACGTTAATAACGGGGGAAAAAATCTTTGAATCTGTATCAAATGTCACCCCCGGAATGTTGGCTATAGCTTTAACAGAATTTGGGGCAACATCAGCCAAAATGGGGATTCCTGCAAATGGAATTTACGGATGGGTTCAAAATAACGGAAGCACACCGAATTTCAGAGGAAATATATTAAGAATCTGGGGTTCGGATTCAACGCTATATGTATTAATGAGCAATTCGACAGCCGATGATGGTGCAAATCTTAGAATAGAGGAAAGAAGCCTCGGATTCATGAGCTTTGAAATTAACGTAAAAGAAGAGGTTATATAGTTATGTTCCGACCTTATGGGCGCAATGAGATGACTACGGCGGCAAGACTTTTAAAAAGAAGCCTTGTCACCGAGCTTGGGATTAACAAGCCTGTTTATACCGCCGCTGAAAAAGAGCCGATTTTAATGTGTAACTTCAAAACCTTTGTAGGAGGGGAAGAGGTAAGTAAGGGCTTATTCGCAGAAAGCGGAGGGGCGAAAATTACTTGCTTCTACCGCCCCGATATAGCACACGGTGACAGATTGGAGCTTCTATCCAAGGACGGAGAAACGGTTATTTCAAGCTGGGACATAGTCACCCCGCCGGATAACATTGAACAAAGAGATTTTTGGCTTCAATTTAATGTTAGGTTGGTTACTTGATGCTATTTAAACATTGGCAAGCTTTCCCGATAATGCTTCTTGCAAAACTGCCGAAAAGTTTATGCCTTGTTTTTCTGCTTGAACATTCATCCAATTTGGGATTGTCAGATTTTTTCTTACAGAGCGGTTATCAAGAATACGGCGGTATGCGTCAATATCCACGTCCACCAATGTTACTATATCGCCATCTTGACACTTTATTTCCGATAATTCGGAAGGTTCTGGAATTTCGCGCCCAAAATCGTCTAACTCGCATACGAGGCACAGCGAAATAGCATCACGCGCCATATAAATCGCTTCGCTTATATCGATGCCCTGAGTATCAATTTCAAGGTCGGGAACAGATACTACATAACCGCTTTTTGTCGGAGTTAAAACAACAGGATATACCTTTCTCACTTTAATCCTCTCCTTTTAATTATTCTTTTTGCCAGTATCTCGTTTATTTCATTCTGTCTGGATATTGATTCACGCTCAATTCCGTTAGTATAAATTGTATGGTCGCTACCCTCTCTTAAAAAATACCAGCCGTTTTTTAAGAATTTGTTGATTAAATCTCGTCTTTTCATCATTATGCTCCCCTCTAATAACATTATACGCATTTTATACGCATTTGTCAAGTAAAAAAAAAAGGAGTTTTTTTTATGCCCTCACATGCGAGTATTCAAGTTGATATGTCAAAGTTGATTAGAAACATGCTTAAATTGGAAGCTAACATTGATGATGTAAATAGAGTATCAGCAAATATTACTAAAACACTTTCCAGAAATGTCTATAGTCAACTTGAGGCAGAAGCTATAGCACGAAAAGACGAAGGTGATATGTTGGATTCTTTGGAATTATATATTGATGAAAGACCATACGCAGCTTTGGCTAGCGTGGGCTTTTATAAAGAAAATAATGAGCAGGGATTTGATAATGCGATATATTTGGAGTATGGCAGATATCGAAATGGAAATATCGACTCACCCAAACCGTTTATACGTCCTATTCGATTAGCTGCGTTGAGTAAGGCAAGGTATCTTCGAAAGAATATTGAGAAAATGTTAGAAAAAGGAGAAATGTTATTTTGAAAGACCCGATTGAAATCTTAATAGATTCATTTAACTCAATAAATATACCTGTTTACATGCAGGGAGCTTTAAAAGGCACGATTCCGAGAGCAGACAGGTTTTTTACTTATTGGATTTTATCTTCAAAATATGAGGACTATTACGATAACCACCCTATGAAGGTTTCTTTTCAATATAGTTTTTTTCTTTACTCCAAAAATCTAATTGAATGCCTGCCGCTTAACGCAAGTGAAACAGTTAACGAAATACTGCTTCCGGCGGGATTCAAAACCAGAGGAGCGGGCAGGTCGAACGGGTATTTTAATTCAGAATATGCGAGCTGGGTCAATGAGTATTCATATACGTTAAAGTTTAAGTAAAGAGAGGGGTTTTTTATAATGGCAGTTCAAAAGTTTCTTTTAAAAACAGGCGTACAGGATTTGGTTTACGCGCCTGTCGTTAAAGACGATAAGGAAGGATTTGAAACAGGTGTGCCCAAGCAACTGGTTTTTGTTGCTTCGCTTTCCAAAAGTAAAGAAATTAATGTTGAGGCGATTCATTACGACAATAAAGAGATGAGAAAGCTGGTGTCCGAGGGTGATGTTGAAACCAGCATTGATTCAAGCGTTTTGCCGCTACACGTCAAGGCGGAGCTGGAGGGAAAGTTGATTGATGAGGATACAGGGGCTGTTCTGGATAACGGCGTAGGGCGGGCTGTTTATTTCGCGGTAGGTTATAAGGCGAAATATTACGATAATGAGGACAAAGAGCAATTTTTATATGTTTGGCACGCAAAGGGCACTTTTGATGTTACTGAAGAGGAATATAACACCGAAGAGGGGACGGACACGGAAAAAACAGGGCAATCATTTACATATCACAGCATGAGAACCGTGCATGAATTTGATTTTAAGGGAGAAAAGCACACAGGCAAGGTAATTACTGCGGACAGTGCAAGCGGACTTATTGATGAGGATAAGTTTTTTGCACAGGTTATGACACCTGAGAATATCGGGACGGCTAAATCTTTAATTTAATTTGGAGGTTTGTAAATGAAACGGTTTGAACTTAATATTTACGGCGCGGACGATGAAATATTAAAGACCTATTCTGCTTCAAGGGTTAAAATGGGGGTTTTTGAAAGGGCGGTTATTCTGGCTGATGAACTTCCAAAACTTAATTCCTCTGAAATCTTTGAAGCGTTTCATGAGCTTTTTAAAGACATTTACCCCGGATTAACGGATGAGGATTATTCCTTCGCGGATTACGATGATATTTTAAATACTTTTTCTGCCATTGTTTCTTTATCAAAAAACTAAGCGAGGGAGAAAGGCGCGGCGATTCTCCCCCAAAGCGTACTCTTCAAGAAGCTTTTTTTGAGCTTCGAGACGGATTAAGCCGCGTTTATCCTGCTTTAGACCCGATTACGCTTAAAGAATTCCCCGCCGAAGAGGTTATTGAGTTGATTACAACCATGAAAAAAGCAGGGCAGAGGGCGGAAAAACGAGCGAAAAGCAACCCTAAGCGTGTTCAAACTGCGCCGAACGGTAAAAAAATTCAAGTGACGGAAATCGCGGTTACATCACCTAAAAATTTCTTTTGAAAGCGGTATAATTATGGTGGATAGAAGCATAGGTGCGAAGTTTGGCTTTGATATTTCGGACTTAAAATACGGGGTCACAGAAGCGAACAGGCTGATTCGGCTTGCTGACAGCGAGTTTAAAAACGCCTCTGCCGGGATGGGGGATTGGACTAAAAGTGCCGATGGCTTAGAAGCGAAGCAAAGACAGCTTAACGCTACCTTGGAGGCGCAAAAATCTACTTATGCCAATTATGCAAAAGATTTAGATGCGGTGAAGCAAAAATACGGCGAAAACTCCAGAGAAGCGGTTGAGCTTGAAATTAAGCTCAACAGGCAAGCCGCTGCGCTTAAAACCACTGAACAAAGCCTTAAAGAAACAAAAGAATCTCTAAAAAATTTCGGGAATGAAACGTCAGAGGCTTCGGCTAAAACGGAGAAGCTTTCAAACGGCTTTAAAGATTTTTTCGCCGCCGGGATGGCTCTTAAAGGCATTGATGCTATTTTAGGTAAAATTAAATCCTCACTGGACGGAGCGATAAGCCGAATTGACACGCTTAACACTTTCCCGCAGGTTATGGAAGGGATGGGCTTTTCGGCTGAAAAGGCAGAGGAGGCTACAAGAAAGCTATCAAGCGGGATACAGGGGCTTCCAACCACCTTAGACGGCATTGTGGGCATTACGCAAAGCTTAGTTACCATGACGCAAGACCTTGAAACCTCAACGGATACCGCCCTTGCGCTCAATAACGCCATGCTTGCAAGCGGCAGCGCGGGGGAGAAGGCTTCGCGCGGTATGAATATGTATATCTCCATGCTTTCAAGCGGGGAGGTTTCCGCGCAAAGATGGCGGACGCTTCAAGAGACAATGGGCTACGCGCTTCAAAAGACGGCGGAAAGCTTCGGATATGCAGGGCAGGCGGCTCAGAATGATTTATTCAAGGCTTTGCAGAGCGGTGAAATTACTTTCAGCGATTTTAACGCGAGAATTATTGAATTAAGCGATGGCGTTGACGGCTTCGCATCGAAATCGGCTGTGGCTACAAGCGGGATTGCCACGGGTATATCAAACGCAAGTACGGCTATTGCGCGCGGGACGGCTTCTTGGGTTGATTCGATTAACAAAGCTTCCGATAGCATGGGAGGAATCGGAGGCGTTGCGTCATCAATCGGCAAAACCATTGAAAACAGCATGAAAACAGCCGCGCCTGCTATTGGGAATGTTGCAGGCTTATTGGTTAAGCATGAATACGCGGTTAAGAGCTTAGTCGCCACGATTCTTATATACCAAGGCGCGGTCGGGCTGTCAACAGCGTTGAACGCTAAATTGACGGCTGCTACAGGTGCTCAGACATTTGCGGAGGTTAATGCCGCTACTGTAAAAGCTTTGCTTACAAAAAAAGTAACCGCGCTTAATGCCGCGTTAGCCGCCAACCCTTACGCATTCGTGATAGCGGGGTTTACAGCTTTAGGTTTGGTTATTAAAAACTTCATTGACAAACAAGCCGAAGCCATGCTTCAAACAGGTATGCTTAACGAAAATTTGTTAAAGCAAAATGAAATACTTTCAAAAGATTTCGGCAAAGAAAAGGCTAAAAGCCTTCAAGAGATGGCGGAGCGTTATGATGAATTGCGCCTTGCCGCTCAACTGACCAATGACGAGGCGGCGGAGCTTGCGCGGTTGTCACAGGATTTAGCGGGGATTCTGCCGCAGGGCACGAGCCTCATTGATGAGCAGACGGGGGCATATAAGGCTTTAGGCGGCGGGGTATCAGAGGCAATTGAGGCGATGGAACTGCAAGCCCATATCGCTAAACAGACATCACTTAAAGAGCACTGGGAAGAAGAGCTTGCAACGATGCGCGGCTATGTTGACGCTGTCGAAAAAACAATTAAAGAAGATTATGAGACGCGTGCAAATTACGCCGAAATGAACGAAGAATCCATGAACGCTCTGCGCCGAGCCATCGCCGATGAGCTTGAAGCTTATAATCAAATGTTCGAGGATTTGCAGAAGTCAAACAAAAGCTTTGCAGAGCAGTTTTACCAATCCGAGGTTGACATTTTGGAAGCGGAGTTTAAGGATAAACTGGAAGCGGTGATGGGCGAAATCCCGGATAACCTTGAATTGGTCGGGGCTGAGGCAATAGAAGGCTTCTTAAACGGGCTGAAAAAGAGGGCGCACGAAGTCCCTGAGCTTATGCGGAATTTGATGAAGGAAGCATTAGATGCCGGGCGCGATGCCTTGGATATTCGCTCACCGTCACACGAAATGGAAAGTATGGCAGATGATACGATTGACGGATTTATTAAACAAACTCAAAGACGTTTTTCGGAGATGCGCGAAACTTACAGCCGGCTGGGTGAGACGGCAGTAAATGCTTTACAAGCTTCTTTGACTGATAGCGGCGGGGTTCTCGGCGGGCTTGATAACCTTATGCCGGATATTAAAAAGAGCAAAGGCATTTTTAAAGAACTTTTTAATAATATTTTAGGCGATGGTTTTATCGAGGGGCTGGCAGTAACAGCTGACAGTTTAAAATATGCGGCTAATTTGCCGCGGCGCGGCGGCGAAAGTTTTAATGAAAGCAGGGACGGTATAAACAGCGGAAATGTAATTCATTTCACTCAAAATAATACAAGCCCGCGAGCATTGGACAACCTTGAAATCGAACGCAAAACCAGACAAGGTCTTCAACTTGCTACATTCGGATTAAAATAAAATTTCGGTTTTAAGTTTTAGGGGAGGTCAGTTCAATGCTTGAAAATCTGATTTGCAAAGCTCAAAAAAGTTCTGTAGATTTGGTTCATGATAAGCGTTTTGTACTAAAAGATATACAAGGCTTGTCTCCCGAAACTGTAATTAATACCGTTGAAACCGTTGGCGCGGATGGCAGCTTATTCCGCAGTGCGAGAAGTGCAGAGCGCAATATTTTAATTGTCGTAGGAATCAACCAAGAATACGGTGAGGCTGCTAAGATTGCTTTATATGATGTTTTCCGCGCCCGCGAAGAAGGAACGCTTTATTATAAGTCGGAAAACCGAGATGTTAAAATAAGATACAGGGCGGAAAAACCGAATATCCCGCCTATGGTTTATCCAATGTCGGCACAGATTTCGCTGATTTGCCCGGATTATTTCTTCGAATCATCTGAAATAAAGGCTTTAACAATGGTAGGGATACTCCCTAATTTTGAATTTCCTTTAGAACTTCACGACCCGGGGCGGCTTGAATTCGGAACTGTTTTACAAAATAAAATAATTGCAATCAATAACGGCGGGGACGTTATTATCGGGGTTGTTTTTGAAATAACTGCGATTCACACGGTTAGAAATCCGATTTTTAAGAAGTTAAGAACCGATGAATATATGCAGTTGAATATTGAAATGCAAGCGGGTGATGTTTTAAGAATAAGCACTTTGAAAAGAGAACAATCGATTACACTAAAGCGCGGGAGAGAAAGCTTAAATATGCTTGGCAGTATTACAGCGGGCAGTACTTTTTTTCAGCTTGAACGCGGAGAAAACTTGGTCTTTTTTGATGCAGAAACGGGATTTGAAAGCTTAACGCTTATCTGCTTTTATTCGGAAAAATTTGAGGGTGTTTAATATGATTTTGAGTTTTTATAATGAAAATCTGAATCTTGAAGGAATGGTCAGCGAATTTATTTCGCTTTTGTGGCATAGAAAATTTTTTCAAGTCGGAAACTTTACTTTAGTTGCACCCAAAACTGATTTTAACGAAAAATACATTCTTCAACATAAAATGTTTACTAAACCAAACGGCGCGGAGATTGCTTATATCACCAATATTATTATTGAATTTGATGAAAAAATGGGAGAAATCATCACGGCTTCGGGCTTTTTTATCAGTAGCTTGCTTTCATACAGAATAATATACGATGCGGAAACGGGAGATGGATTTTATGATGTAATAGACAAGCAGATTGGGGAGATGTGCGCTGATTCTAAGCGGAGAATTGAAAAATTAAAAGTTGACCGCTCTGTGTATGTGGAAAGTGAATATAACCTTGGATTTCGATTTTCTAATTTAGGAGAATATGTTGAAAATATATGCCGCCGCGAAAAATGCGGAATAACCGTTTCTCTTGTTACAGGCTCAAACACGCATTTGAGATTATCTGTAAAATATGGTGTGGACAGGTCAGCTTCACAATCAGAAAACCCTAAAATAATATTTTCTGCCGAAAATGAAAATTTAATTTGGCTTAATTATCAATACTCGGATAACGGTGCTGTTAACGCCATATACGGTTATGCGATTGCCGCGGATAGTGTTACGGGAATTAGACCCGAATTTCTTCACGACGGCGAACATGCCGGATTTGAGCGAATGGAAACCGCAGTTGAGGTTAACGCTGTGACAGCCTCTATTTACAGAGAAGTTGTCACCGATTGGACCGAAGAGGGTTTTCCTATTTTCGGAGAGCAACGCATTGAGGTGGTCGACATCAATAAAACAATGGAATTTTTGAAAATTGAAACCGCCAACAATGTGCGTGAGCCCAGCGAAAGCTACGAGGGAGGAGTGTATTTTGAAGACGGATATAAAACCGAATACGATTTAGGTGATATTGTTACGGTCGGAAAGACAGATAAGCGCATTGTTGAGGTAAGTGAATTTTATGATGTGAGCGGAATGAGAGTAGAGCCAATATTCGGAGACCCTGCGAGAACAATTGAGGAGTTTATTAAGGTTAGGTGATTTTAATGGATTTAAAAAATGCTTTTTGGGGATTTTTTAACAGCTTAAACGGCGACCGAAAATACAGTGCCGATGATTGGGCGGCGTTTGTTGCGGCGTTTGTGGGTAACGGCGTTTATGCTGAGCCTGCCAATAATCTGCAAATTGTCAGCGGGGCTACTATAGGACAGCCGGAGGTTGTTAACGGTAATTACACAATTTATGCACTGCCGGGCATAGCTTTTATTAACGGATATGTTTATTATAACAAAAGAGAAACTGCTATTCCGATTATTTATAATGAAGTTTTTGAAGTGAGAAACAATCCGAGAATTG